>CZCA01000276.1_pt1 | contig 93931 bp, 76 predicted proteins | sample 591981 | NCBI WGS metagenome assembly CZCA01 (sample SAMEA3556810, study PRJEB10932) | anaerobic digester metagenome | reverse complement strand
ATCCAGAATTCCTCCGCCATCAACGGTTTGGTGACGAAGCCGCGCGCTCCGCTCAATACGGCTTGGCGTGCAATCGCCATGCCGCGCTCGTCAACCATCACCATGCAGACCGCATTCGGTACGGAAACCACCAGTTGCCGCACGATCGTGGGCGCCGGCATACTGGTCAGCTCGTCGTCAACCAACACAAGATGGGGCAGAAGATCCTCAGCGCGACGGGCGGCCAACTCGGGTTGCGCAATCCAAAACAGACGATGCTCACCGGCATATTGGGCGAGAATCGTGCCGATCTGTTCGCGCAGCCCCTCCGATTCAGCCACCAGCAGTACGCGTAGGGTGTCTCCAGGGCTTATCCTTGCCAAGACGCGCCTCCCCTCTCACTGTTGCCTTCATACAGCGTGACGCCAGGCGCACGCTATTTCTGTCCATCAGATCATCGCTTATGGGCCGGCTCTCCCGACCCTCACGACAAACACCGCCGACGCATCATGGATGCGCAGCCATCACAGCTCGCTTACCGGCCCGGGCCTGTCGGTATGCTGTACCGGTTTATCAAATAATCGATATCCACCGGATTTGTCTCAAACGGACGTTCGACGCCAGGCGCGCGCAAAACAACGTCGAGGATGCCCCCGGCGTCGATAAGATATTTGAGCGTCAAGGCATCTTGTGGCGGCAGCGTCACCAATAACGCGTCCGGTCGAATCGTGGTGGATGTCGCCACATCCTCTGGTGCGGTAGTGTCGACCTGCACCGGCTGGACGCTCCCCGTCATGCCGACGATTGCGATGTTCTGCAGCAGGGCAAAGGTGCTTTGCTCACTTTGGTCAGCCGCCTCGGCGCCGCCAATGCCACGATTCTCAGGAAATGGCAGCGAGTACAACAGGTCAATGCGATCACCAGGCTTCAAGACGCCAACACGGCTCATGAGGTCTTGAGCCGGCACCGCCATCAATACCTGATCCGCATTGAGAAAAACTGATGTACGCCCATCCGCACCAACAACATTCGGGTCGACCAGTTTCTGTTCTGTCACCGGCTCACCGCCATACAGGGGCGTCAGGGTGAGTTTGCCAACAGCTTCGTCGACGCTGTTGATCTGGCCATCGGGTACGGCATCAGCCGGAAAGCCTACCTCCATCAGATCCTCCAACGTCAACAATGTGCGCGCCGGGATGTTGCGATTCGCTACCACCACGGTCACCACTGGGCCAGCGTCCCCAGGCTGAACTGGGGTTTCGGCCACGCGCGTCAGGGTCGAATAGGCGACAAAACCGGCCAGCAGCGCCAGAATGATCCCTGCAACAAACCAGATTAGACCTTTCATGCGTGACATGGCTTGCCCCTTTCAGACAGACTTCGCCCCTACTCAGCCTTCGCTCATCATGGTCGCAACGGATGACATATCGACCGACCCGACCCCGCCCACGGCCTCCACGATCATGCGCGTGAGGAGTGGCGCACGATACTGCACCTCCACCTGAACCACATCAACGTCTGGGTGCGTCACAAGCACGCTGAGGCGCTCATTGAGCAAACCTGTTGTCAATCGCCGAGCCGCTGTTTCCGCCAACGCATCCACACACGCCCGATCGCAGGCGTCTGATGTGGCGACAATGCCAGCGCGCGCCCCTTCGCGTGCTGCATTCGATATGGTTACATAATCAAAGAATAGCAGACTTAATTCGATGATACTGAGCGCCAGAAAAAGAAAGAGGGGCAGGACTAGGGCGTACTCGACCAAATCCTGTCCTCTTTCCTGGCCGTTGCGAGGTTTCATAATTCCCCCTCGTGGCCTATAACTGGCCGGCGCTTTCGGAGCAGGCGCCGGCGCTGCCAGGTCAGACAACTACGGTGTGCGTGCCGTGGGCGTCGGATCAACCGGCGGCATCTCCCAGGGCTGCGCTCAGGTTGTTCCAGATAGTCTGCAGCGAACCGCTCATCGCAGTCAGCGCAACGACTGCAGCAAGCGCCAACAGACCGGCAATCAGAGCATACTCAATCAAGTCCTGCCCTTCTTCCTTATTGAGATACGCCTTCAGAACCAAGTAGTAGTACGTGAACATGGTGCTCCTCCTGTTGAGCATTGAATCGGATTGACTGCCTCTACCAACTGACTGATTGACTGACTTTATTCTGTAAACGCCCCTGTCCGTGTGGCGTGTACATTCAGGTATCTGTGTGATCAGGCATCATGCTGCGAGGTGTTGGTGCGTTCGGTTGCCTGCTCACCGAGGTGATTGCGCTTTCCTGACTATCGAACCGACTATCAAATCACTAGCCTTCTTTCTAGTAAACATGGTACAAGTCTTCTCTTGAAATGCCATCGGTCGATTGGCAGAACGCGCCGAATTGCCAGATAGTACATTTGATGGTTGGGGAAATCGGCTTGCACCGGCCAATCTGTCACGGGCTACGCCCGTTGTCGCGCACGAAAAAAGGCTCACCCCGACCAGTTGTACCGGGTGAGCCTTGCGCTCAGGTGTGTGCTTAGGTGTGCGCTCTGGGGCAAAGTCGACTACGTGGCGCTATGACGAAGATCCTGAAGATTGAGTTGTAACCGCCGATCGCCCTGCCACTCGTTGATTTCAACTTGAAAGACCATATCGATCCGGCTGCCTTCGCGCAACTCGGCCCCCCACTCCCCTTGCTGAAAGGCTATGGCGTCATAGACCGGACCGCTTGCCCCCTCATCCACCACCAGCCGCAGATGTTTGCCGCCGCCCACTGTTCGCACCCCTCGTACACGTACGTTATGCGCCAGCAATGTCGGGGGCGGATTCTCTTGCCCGGTTGGCTCCAGGCGCATAAATTGCTCGACAAGTCCCCAATTGACTGCCGCCAACGGCGTCACGGCATCGATTTCAATGGTTGGGCGGAGCGACGCTCGCTCGACCAGCGCCCGATCCGCCAGCGCCGATAACGCTTCCTGAAAGGCCGGCAAACGCGTCCGTTGCACCGTGAAACCAGCTGCGCGCTGATGACCGCCATGTCGCACCAACAAATGGCCGACCTCATCCAACGCATGACTGATGTTGAACTCCGGGATGCTGCGCGCGCTGCCACGCGTTTCGTCGCCATCATGTCGCATCACCACCGCCGGACGATAATAGCGGTCAGTCAGCCGCCCTGCGACCAGTCCAACAATGCCGTACTCAAAGTGTTCACTGCCGACGATAAAGATCGCCGGGTCTTCGGCCATGAGAGGGACAAGCTGCGCCTCCGCCTCGCGTTGCGCAGCTTCGGTTAGCAGGCGCCGCCGTTCATTGAAACTCCCCAGGGCGGTTGCCAACATGTGCGCTTCTGTGGCGTCTTGTGTGCGCAACAGTCGATACGCCAATTTGGCGTCGCCCAGCCGCCCGGCGGCGTTGAGGCGCGGCGCCAGCCGGAACGAGATCGCTGTTGCATCCACCATGCCGACGCGCAGATCGGATTGCAGCATCAGCGCCTCGACGCCGACACGCGGCGTGCTGTTGAGCACTTTCAACCCGCGCCGCACCAGACTGCGATTGTCGCCAAGCAACGGCATCATGTCCGCCACTGTTCCCAGCGCCACCAGGTCGAGCAAGCTCTCTTCGATCTCTGCAACCTGAGCGGACGTGAGTCTGCACCAGCGCTCCTGCGCTGCCGCGCGTAGCACCGCCTGCGCCAGCCGGTACGCCACGCCAACGCCAGCCAGCCGATCAAATTTGCTGGGGCAATCAGGCCGGCGCGGGTTAATCACGGCCAGCGCTGGCGGCAATTCCTTGCCAACCGCGTGATGGTCGGTGACAATCACATCCAGCTTATGCTCGACGGCGCACGCCACTTCGCTCAGCGACCGGATGCCACAGTCCACCGTGATGAGCAGTTGCGCCTGTTCTGCGATCCGCATGATTGCGTCGACGTTGAGGCCATATCCTTCATCAACCCGGTCGGGGATGTACGGACCGACGCGCCCCCCCAGTGCCTGCAGCGCCGTCACCAAGAGCGCTGTGGAGGCAACGCCATCCACATCAAAGTCACCGTAGACGCAGATCGTCTCCTGCTTTTCCAACGCTTTGACGATGCGATGCACTGCCTGAGGCATGTCACGCAATTTATAGGGATTCTCAACGGTTGCATGGGTGTCGTCCAAGAAAGCGCGCACTGCCGCTGGCGCAGTGACGCCGCGATTGTAGAGCACCTGCGCCAACAACGGATGCTCCGGCACGGCGCGCAGAAATGTCTCCGGCGCAACAGGCTTAATCAACCAGTGGGCTTGACGATGTGGCATGGTATGATTATACCGATGCACGCGACTTGCCCCAACCATGACATGATGGAACACGCATGATGACCGACCCTGGCTCACTTGCCACCGACGCCGCCTACCTTGCCGATCAATACAGTACGGCCGAAAAACTGCGCATTCGTCAGGAGGCGCACGCTCGGTACAGCGAGCGCTCCGACGACTTCTTTGCCTGGGCGCTATCCCTGCTCGACCTGAAAAGCGGGCAAGTCGTAGCAGATGTTGGCTGCGGCCCTGGCGCTTATCACCCCTTGCTCCATGCAGCGGGCTGTCATACGATTGCGCTCGATGCCTCACCAGGCATGACCGACGCGACACTGCGTCAAGCACGGCGACAACGGCTCGGCGTAGACGTGCTCCAGGCGCACGCCGAGGCTTTGCCCTTGCGCTCTGCCAGTCTGGATCATCTGCTCGCGAACCACATGCTTTACCACGTGGGCGACCGGGCCGCAGCACTGGCGGAGATGCAGCGCATATTGAAACCCGGCGGTATGGTGCTGCTAGCGACGAACGCTCCAGATGCCGGCGACGTGCTTTATCTGGCCCATTGTGCGGCGGCACAGAGCCTCGGCTACACACCGGCGCCACGCGTGACCAGCCGCTTTCACCTCGGTCATCTGACATTGGTGCAACAATTCTTTCCGGATGCAAAGGTGCATCTCTACCAGGATGCCTTTCTCTTTCCCAACCTCGACGCAGCGTTGCATTATTACGCCAGCGGGATCATTGACCTGATCGAGGGCGCGCCGCCTGGCGGGCCACATGTGCACCAACTGCTGCCGGCGGTGCGCGCACGATTGCAGGACAAAGTGGACAGCGAAGGCCGTCTGCGCGTGCCCAAAAACGCAGGTTGTTTTGTTGCCAGAAAGCGGTAGAATTCCACACATGACCGACTTGCTTGACCGCATGCGCAGACTTCAAGATTTGCGCCCACGCAAACACCGGCCAGAGCTGACCTATACATCCATCGACGAGAGCGGCGAGCCACTGACTTCCCCCCGCCCAACGCCGGTGCATGGGCGATTGGAGGAGCTGATGCCCGGCGTTGTCGTCGAGAATGAGGCCGGCGCCTGCTACATGACGACGACCGCCGTGCCATTGGCGGAGCAGCGCGGTGGCATAGCATTAGCAACTGCCCTCAGCGCGTCGCCGGCGGTGTTGGCGCCCTTTCACCCCGATTTCCAGCTCGACCAGGCGGGGAGCTTCGCTGAGGCCGTTTTTATCGACACCGAAACGACCGGACTGGGCGCTGGCGCTGGCGTCTACGCCTTTCTCATCGGCGTAGGCGTCTTCGAAAGCTGGCCAACGCCTCGTGCGCCGCACGCTACGCCCCACACACCTACCCATTTCGTCGTTAGACAATTTTTTATGCGCCACCCCGGAGAAGAGGCAGCCATGCTTGCCGCAGTGGCAGAGGCTGTAAGCCAGCGGCGCATGGTTGTCACCTTCAACGGTCGCGGCTTCGATCTCCCGCTCTTACGCACCCGCTATCGTCAGAATCGACCGCTGCTCCCCACTAAGTTTCGCCACGTAGCCCTCTTCGAAGAAGGCGGCGCACATCTCGACTTGCTGTTGCCGGCGCGCCGGTTGTGGCGACGACGGCTACAGAGTTGTCGGCTGATCAATCTGGAGCGCCACATCCTGACCATGACGCGCAGCGAAGACGATGTGCCGGGGGCGGAGATTCCGCGCATGTACATCGACTTTCTGCGCACCCAACAGGCGGGTGAACTGCGCCGCGTTTTCTATCACAACCGCGAGGACATCGTTTCGATGGTGGCGCTGGGCAACACGCTGGTGCGCACCTACGCCGACGCTTTCACCGAACTTGAGGGCGTCTGTGCTGAGGATTTGCTCTCACTGGCAGCCTGCTATCTGCGACAGGGGCAGACATCGCTGGCCGAGCGCGCCTATCGCAGTGCAGCGGCAATGGCCGAAGACAACCACTTGCGCGCGGACATCTTTGCGCAGTGGGCGCTACTGCTCAAGCGGCAGGAACGCTGGGCCGAGGCCGCCGATCTCTGGCAACTCTGGCTCACCTCCGTGCCGGGCGGCGATGTGCTGCCCTTCATCGAGCTGGCAAAGTATCATGAGTGGCGCACTGGGGATCTGGCTGAAGCGGAGATGTGGGCGGCGTGGGGGCTGCATACCGCCGAATCGACGCCGGTGCAGCAACGCCTGCCGGGTCAACTCGCCGATCTGCGTCATCGGCTTGCGCGCATTCGTCGTAAGCGCGGCGCTGACAACCTGGCTGACGCAGGGACACAATGACAACACCGTCAACACAGTGGTTTTACACAATAGAGTTCCATCAGATTTTTGATCAAACAGGAGGCAAGATTTTCAATGAGTTACAAGTTCCCCAGCCCGGAATGGGTCGCCAATTTCCATGAGCAGATCAACAGCAGTGACGCCTACGCCAATGCCGCCAAAACCTGGGAAGGCGATATCACGCTGATCATCGAGGGGGGCGCCGGCATCTACCTCGATCTCTGGCATGGCAAGTGCCGCGCTGCCGAATACCTGACCGACCCGCATGTCAAAGCGCCTGAGTTCAAGATCACGGCGGACATGGAGAAGTGGAAGAAGGTGTTGGCTGGTAAGCTCGATCCCGTGCAGGGCATGGTCACACGACAGATCAAGCTTGATGGCAATCTGGTCAAAATCATGAAGAACGTAAAGGCCGCTCAGGAGCTGGTGCGCTGCGCCACCAAAGTGCCCACCGTCTACGAATAATCATCAGCCAAAGGAAATTGTATGTGGTACTTCTCATCGCCCTTTGTTGTCTTCGGGGAGGAAGCGCTGAGCCACCTCGAGCAGTTGCAGGGTGAGCGCGCGCTGATCGTCACGGACGCCACGTTGGCGAAACTGGGCATCGCTGCGCGCATCGAGGCGGCGCTGCACAAGGCCGGCATGGCAACGCGCGTCTTTGCCGAGGTGGAGCCGGAGCCAAGCCTGCAGACCACGCGGCGCGGCGCTCAGGTCGCCGCCGACTTTGCACCGGATTGGATCGTCGGACTGGGCGGTGGTAGCCCGATGGATGCCTCGAAGGCGATCTGGGCGATGTACGAACACCCAGACCTCGACCCGACCGAGATCAACCCGATGGTCACGCTGGGGTTGAGCAAGGCAAAACTGATCGCCATCCCGACCACTAGCGGAACAGGCAGCGAGGCAACCTGGGCATTGGTGCTCACGGACACTGCCGAAAAGCGCAAGTTCAGCACAGGCAGCCGCGAGCTGGTGCCAACGCTCGCCATCGTCGATCCGACGCTGACGCAGGCGCTTCCCCCACGTATCACCGCCGACACCGGCCTCGATGCGCTGACGCATGCCATCGAAGGGTACGTGACGACCTGGCACAACGACTTTACCGATGGGCTGTGTCTCAAGGCGAGTCAGCTGGTGTTCGATTATCTGGCGCGCGCCGTGGCCGATGGCAACGATCTGGAGGCGCGCGAACACATGGGCAATGCCGCCACCATCGCCGGGTTGGGCTTTGGCAACGCCAACCTGGGGCTGGCGCACGCCATGGGACACAGTTTTGGCGCGCTCTTCAAGCAGCCGCACGGACGCGCCGTGGCGCTTTATCTACCGTACACCATCGATTACACTGCCAACGCCGGCCTGGGGCGGTATGGTGACATCGCGCGCTTCGTTGGCTTCACCGACAGTCGCGATGAGGCGGAGGGCGCGCGTCTGTTGGCGGCGAAGGTGCGCGAGCTGGAGCAAGCTGTCAGTCAGCCCATGAGCATTGCAGCGTTTGGCATCGACCGCGCCGACTTCCGCGATCACCTGCCCAAGCTGGTGGAATACGCCGAACAAGATACGCAGTTCTTCACTGCGCCGCGCATCCCCGAATCCGAAGAATTGGCGCAGATGTTCGAGTACGTCTACGAAGGCAAACCGATTGACTTTTGAGAGGTGAGGGGCGAGGAGCGAAAAACGTTTGCGACTCGCCCCACCTGTCAGGCGTCAGTTGCCCCTCACAATGCTTCACCTTCATTCCTGCAAATGACCTCTGGCACGTGACTTTGTGACTTTCGGAGCGCGAAGATCGCTTTGTATGATTCGACCGTTACTGAAAGGACACATTGATCATGAAACGCATTACCAATTTACTGCGTCGCCTGAATGACAACGCCTGGTTCTGGCTGTTGTTATCGATCATCATCGGGCTGTTCTCGACGGGCCGTTGGACCGTGGCGGCGGCGGCATGGCTGGCGCCGCTCTTCCTACTGCGCTTCACGCGGCTGCAACGTCCGTTGCCCGGCTATCTGTTGGCGACTGTGAGCGGCTTTCTGATTCTGATCACCACCTGGTGGGGCTTACAACCACTGCCGCTGCCCGTCTTTCTCGGCATGTTTGCTGTGACGGCTCCTATCGGCGCCTTGCCCTATCTGTTTGATCGGCTGCTGGCGTCACGATTGCGCACGCGCAATGGGCAACCAGCCTTCGTCGGCACGTTGATCTTCCCGTTGGCGGTCACAGCCATCGAGTTTGTAAGCATGACCAACAGTCCGCTTGGCAGCTTCGGCGCCACCGCCTATTCGCAATATGGCAATCTCGTCTTGCTGCAACTGCTGGCAATCGGCGGGATGTGGTTGGTGACCTTTGTCATTCACTGGTTTGCAGCAGTGGTGAACTGGGCATGGTCACAGAGGTTTGAATGGCCCACTGTGCGTCGCGGCCTGACGCTCTATGGCGTCACCATAGTGGCGGTGGCGATCTTTGGGATTGTGCGCCTGGCGACCGCGCCTACGCCCACTACCACAACGCCGATCGCCGGCTTCACCGCTGCACCGCTCATCCTGGATGAGATTATCCCCCTCTATGAAAAAGACCTGACGGCATTCCGCCGTGAGACGCAGGCGATCCATGCCGCATATCTGGCGCAAAGTGAGGCGCAGGCACGTGCGGGCGCCCGCATCCTCTTGTGGCCCGAAGGCGCTGGCATTGGTGTGGCCGAGGATGTGGCGGCGCTGGTGGCCGCCGGGCAGGCGCTGGCGCAACGCACCGGCGTTTACCTGGCCATGCCGACGCTCACCTTCTTCCCCGGTGAAACGCGCGTGCCGGAAAACCGCCTGCTGATCGCTGCGCCGGACGGCGCCATCGTGCTCAACCACATCAAATTTGGGGGCAACGAGATCGAGGGCACGTTGCGTGGCGACGGCGTTTTGCAGACCGTGACGACGCCCTACGGCGTGATGAGCGGCGTCATCTGCTGGGACACAGATTTCCCGGCGGTGATGCAACAACTGGGTCGCGCCGGCGTGGACATCCTGCTCTCGCCTGCACATGATTGGCAGGAGATTTCGCCGCTGCACGGACAGATGTCGGCTTTTCGCGCAATCGAGAATGGCGTCACCGTCATCCGGCAGGCGGATGAGGGCTGGTCGGTTGTAACCGATCCACTGGGGCGCACGCTGGCGAGCATGGATCACTTCACCAGCGAAGCGCGGCTGCTGACGGCGTCCGTCCCTGTCAAGGGCGTCTGGACGCTCTATCCGGTGATCGGCGATGCGTTTGGTTGGCTGGCGGTGGTGGGCTTCCTGGCGCTGACGTTGTGGGCTGTGGTGGCCGGACGACGTCGGTTGCAGCCTGGCGCGACGCCGACCAACCAGTCGTTGCAACCAGGTTGAGTGTAACGGTGGCGCATGGCCGCAGGTTTCTCGCTCCCCGGGAGCCTGCGGCTTGCAGCCGCTGCAGCTGGCGGGTCTCCTGGAGTGCGTGCCGTGCGGTAAAGTTGAGGCGACGACAGCCCCTGCAACAATCCACTGCGAAGATCGCTTACAGGCAGAGCCACCGTTGCGTGGTACGATACCCCCGACATCAATCGGCGCCATAACACAGCAAAGGACGACCATGAGCGATCATCCCTACACCAACCGCCTGATTCACGAAACTTCACCTTATTTGCTTCAGCACGCTCACAATCCGGTGGATTGGTATGCGTGGGGTGAGGAAGCGCTCAATCGCGCCCGCGCCGAAGACAAACCGATCTTTCTTTCGATTGGCTACAGCGCCTGTCATTGGTGCCACGTGATGGAACACGAAAGCTTCGAAGACCCGGAGACGGCAGCGCTGATGAACGAGCTTTTCGTGAACATCAAGGTCGACCGCGAAGAGCGCCCCGACCTGGACGCCATCTACATGGACGCGGTGCAGGCGATGACCGGACAGGGCGGTTGGCCGATGAGCGTGTGGCTGACGCCCGACGGTAAGCCCTTTCATGGCGGCACCTACTACCCCAAAGAGCCGCGCTATGGAATGCCAGGCTTCCAACAGGTATTGCGCGCCGTAGCCGACGCCTACCGCAATCGTCGCACGCAGGTGGATGGGCAAGCAGAACGGTTGGCGGCGATGCTGCGCCGCAGCGCCTCGCTCCAGGCTGATGGCGGCGAGCTGGGCGCTGACATCTTAGAAGAAGCACTCGGTCAGATGCGCCAGTACTTCGATGACGAAGATGGCGGCTTTGGCAATCAACCCAAGTTCCCACAGCCAATGACGCTCGATTTTGCGCTGATGCAGCACCGACGCACCGGCAACTTGGACGCGCTCTACATGGCCGAGCTGACGCTGGAAAAGATGGCGCACGGCGGCATCTACGACCAGCTTGGCGGCGGCTTCCACCGCTACAGCGTCGATGCGATCTGGCTTGTACCACACTTCGAGAAGATGCTCTACGACAACGCGCAGCTATTGCGCACCTATCTGCACGCCTGGCAGGTGACGCAACGCCCCTTGTTCCGCCGCGTGGTCGTAGAGACAATCGACTACGTGCTGCGCGAGATGACGGCGCCGGGCGGCGGCTTCTACAGCACGCAGGACGCCGACAGTGAAGGGCACGAAGGCAAATTCTTTGTCTGGTCGCAGGCGGAGATCGAGGCCGTGCTCGACCCACACACTGCTGCCATCTTTGGCGACTATTATGGCGTCTCTGCGCGTGGCAACTTCGAGGGCAAGAACATTCTGAGTGTGGTGCGCAGCGTCGAACAGGTGGCGCGGCGCTTCCAGGTGAGCGAAGCTACGGTCAATGCCGCGCTTGAACAAGGTCGTGCCGCGCTCTTTGCACAGCGCGAGACGCGCGTCAAGCCCGGACGCGACGAGAAAATCCTCACCGAGTGGAACGGCCTGATGATTCACGCCCTGGCCGAGTGCGGCGTTGCGCTCGACCGCCCCGACGCGCTGGAAGCTGCCATCCAGGCGGCCAACTTCATCCTGGCGAATATGAGCCAGCCTGACGGCCGGCTCTATCGTGCGTACAAGGATGGACGGGCGCGCTTCAATGCTTATCTGGAGGATTACGCGGCGTTTGCTCGCGCCCTGCTTGCACTGTATGAAGCGACCTTTGAGCTGCGTTGGCTAGGTGAGGCGACGCGGCTGACGCAGGTCATGTTGGCACAATTTCACGACCCGGCCGGCGGCTTCTATCAGACCGGCGTCGATCACGAGCAGCTGGTGGCGCGCCGCAAGGACTTCATCGACAATGCCATCCCATCGGGCAATGCCCTGGCAGCGGAGGTGTTGTTGCGCCTGGCGGTGCTGCTTGACAAACCCGCCTACCGCGACGAAGCCGGACGCATTCTGCTGATGATGAAGGACGCGATGGCGCGCCAGCCAACTGGTTTCGGTCGTCTGCTCGGCGTGCTCGACGCCTACCTGACGCCCTCGCAGGAGATCGCCATCGTTGGTCGCCGCGCTGAAGCGGCGACGCAGGCGTTATTGGCCGAAGTGCGCCGCCACTACCTGCCGCACACCGTCGTCGCGCTGAAGGCGCCGGAGGAGGATAGCATGTTGCCTCTTTTACAAGGACGCACGCTGGTTGATGGTAAACCTGCCGCCTATGTCTGCGAGAACTTCGCCTGTAAGTTGCCGGTGACAGACGCGGCAGCGCTGGCACAACTGCTGACTGTGCGCCAGAATCGGCGATAAAGGTAAACATAACGCATTATATGACAGCGCCAGAGTCGGTGCTAGACAGGCCCAAGCCAAGCCGTCGGCTTGTGAATGCACTCGCTGACGGACCCAGCAACATCTGGCCACTATGAGCTTCGGCGAATACCTTGCCTGGCTTGAAGAAGATCGCTATTGTCGCGCTAGCGCCATTCCTGATGGAACCACTCCAACTTCGGCGATGAATGCACCTGATGTCATAAAACCGCGTTGTACAATCTATCCCACCCTGTGCTAGAATGTCGTCAGGTTTGGCTGCTGGTATGCAGACATCCTCCCCAACAGCCCAAAGCGGGGACAGAACAGGGCGCCTGACCAAGAATTCACAAACTGAACCGAAAACATGGAATTGCAACAAGGAGGCTTCCTCATGCAGAACAGACGGCTGGCAATCATGCTATCCATGCTGTTGATTCTGTCCATCATGCTCTCGGGCTGCATGGCGCGCCCGGGTCAAGGCAAGTTGGCGGCGGCGACAGCAGTAGACAGCGTCGTTGTCGACATTCCCGCCATTGCCATCACCTATGACAATCAGGGACAGGCATCGCTCAAGGGACTCGATCTGGCGGCGCTTGGCGTCGATCTGAGCGCCCTGACGCGTACACCAGAGCAGATGGCGGCAGTGCAAGCCGCAGGTATTGAGAGCGTCTTTGTCAACCTGACCCCGGAAGGCGTCAACCTATACGCCAATGGCAGCCCCATGTTGACAATGGATTGGGACGCCAATTCGATTCAGTCGCTGGGGGCAGTGCTGGGCATTGCCGGCATCGACAACGCCGATACACTGGTCAAGGTGCTGCCGCTGCTCAGCAACATGAGCCTGGGCGTAGCGATGACCTTCCCTGGCGCCAGCGATACCCCAACGCTGGTTGGCCCGGCGCCTGACAAGGCAGCGTTGGCGGCGGCCAACCAGGCCGCTGTCGCCCAAATTTTGGGTGAACTCGGTGTGCCGCCCTTTGCCACCGGCCTGCTGGGTGGTCTTGGCCCGTTGACCATTCGCTTCGACGCCAACGGCGTTGCCACGCTCGAAGGGCTGGGCATGTTGGCTGGCTTCCTGCCCGCCGATGCGCTGGCGGGTCTCAACCTGAAACCAGATCAACTGGCGCAGGTCAAGGAATTGGGCCTCCAGTCACTCAACGTCAAGACGCAGCCACAGGGACTGGCGATTACGCTGAACGGCAACGCGCTGCCACTGATCCGCTGGGATAGTGGGCAGATGCAGAATTTGGTCAAGCTGGGGCTGGATGGCGGCGCGCTGACGGCGCTGACCGGCGCTGACCCTCAATCGCTCGATGCTCTGCATCAGCTTGGCAAGTTTGCGCCGCTGTTGGAGACCACGCCGCTTGACATCACGGTTGTCTTCCCTGGATAACCCGTACCACAAATTGCAGAGTTCAGCAGGGCGAGATCGCACACGGTCTCGTCCTGCTTTTTTGTGGACGATTTGACCCATGCCGGGCGCGGACTGGATGCTACAGCAGATCAAACAGAGCGGGATCATCGCCGCCATTCGTTGCCGCGCCCCGCTTGCGCTCATGCTCGACGTCGGTGATGCACTGCACGCGACGCCCATTACAGCAGTCATGATCACTCCAGGCAGCCGCCAGCCCTGGGCGATCGTGGCGGAACTCCGCCATCGTTACGGAGCCAGTATGCTCGTCGGCGCAGGGCTGCTCGCCACTTCTCATCAGGCGTTGGCGGCTATCGATGCGGGGGCGCAGTTTGTCATGACCAGCCAGTATGTGACGGAGATCGATCATTTGTGTCGTCGGCAAGGGGTGCTCTACCTGCCTGGTGTGCGCACTGCCCACGCCGCGCACCAGTTGCTGGCAACAGGTGTACGCGCAGTGAGCTTCTTCCCCGCGCGTCGCCTGGACAGGGGGCAACTCCGGCAAATCTCGGCAGATTGCGCGGCGCCTTGTGTGGTGGCGGTGGGCGGCGTTGTAGCGCAGAATCTGCAAGAGTATGCACAGGCTGGTGCGGGAGCGGTTGTTGTGCGCGGTGTATTGGGCGCTGCTGCGCACTGGCGCATGCACGCTGCTATTATGGAGATGCGACGGCTGCGTGCATTGTGGGCAGCGGCGCAGTTAGAAGAATAGCCCCCATAGGCGCGGCCCAAAGACGCACGCCGCTACGCACAAACTGCCTAACACCGCGAAGACCATTCCCCCGGCGGCAGCATCCTTGGCGACGCCCGCCAACGGATGGTAGTTGGGCGACACGAGGTCGACAACTGCTTCCACAGCTGTGTTAACGCATTCTAGCGCCAGCACAACGAAGATTGTGAGGCCTAGCAACCCCCACTCCAGCGCTGAGACCTGAAAGTACCAGCCGGCAGCGCCGACAACAAGCAATGCCGCCAACTCGATCCAGGCATTGGGTTGGGTGCGCACCGTGTGGTGGGCGCCGTTGATGGCTGCCCGCGCGCTAAAGACGCGACCGGACCAAAAGCCCCGGTCACGCCCGTTCACCGTCGAGCTTGAAGGATGGGCGGTTGTTGACATGGACAGACCTCACATCGCCACATAGGATTCAGTCTTCGTACGTGCGCCGCGCCAGGGCGGCATGCCCAAATTGAGCGAGCACCTGCTCTTGCCGAGACCACATGATCGCTTCGGATGTTGCATCCTGGTGATCATAGCCAAGTAGATGCAGCGTACCGTGCACTGCCAGCATTTGCAACTCAGCAGTAATGCTGTTGCCGTAGTGAGCAGCCTGGCGTGCGCTGTACGGATAGGCGATCACCAGGTCGCCGAGATAGCGCTCAAGCTCCGCCGCCATCTCCGCCGGCAGCACCAGCGTCGGTGCGTCGGGTTGCGTCTCGCGCGCGGGAAAGCTCAAGACATCGGTGGGCGCATCCACACCGCGAAATTGGGCGTTGAGGGCGCGCACCTCGTCATCTGTTGTGAGCACAACAGTGACAGCCGCGTCTGATGCGGCATGCGCCGTCAGCGTCGCAACAATGGCAGTTCGGATCGCCGCAACGTCGATCTCATCGACCAAAGCGTCATCAACCTCGATTACGATTTCATCATTTGACATCTGATTATCCATCTATGGCGGCCGGGTAGGTAATCACGGGTTCTGGCTCCTCCACCCCACCGAGTTTGCGCAGCGGTGGTGTGGAAGGCGTCAGAGCGACGCCGTTGGCAAGAGGCGCCGCCGTTGCTGTTGTTGACGTTGGCGATCGGGCGTTGTCGGGATAGAGGATGCGGGGGTGATGTACACCCTGCAAAACTTGCAGAAAGACATCTTTGACGATCTGCAATTCATGGAAAGTCAGGTTGGAGTCGTTCAACTCACCGCTGGCGATGCGTTCGTCGATGAGCCGGTTCACGATCATCTCTAGTTCCTCGCGCGAGGCTGGACGCATGGCGCGCACGGCGGCTTCGCAAGTGTCAGCCAACATCAGCACCGCCGTCTCACGCGAACGTGGATTCGGCCCAGGATAACGAAAATCTGCTTCAGCAATGGGCGTCTCGCCGTCGTGCTGGCGCTGCGCCTGCAGATAGAAGTACTTGACCAGCGAACGACCGTGATGCTCGCGGATAAAGTCCTGAATGCGCGCTGGCAGCTTGTACTTCTGCGCCAGGTCAACGCCATCCTTGACATGGCTGATAATGATCTGGGCGCTGGTCAGCGGGTCGAGCTTTTCATGTGGGGAGGAGCCATCCAGGATGTTTTCGGCGAAGAAATAGGGGCGCACGGTCTTGCCGATATCGTGATAGTAGGCGCCGACGCGCACCAGCAGCGCATCCGCGCCGATGGCGGCGGCCGCACGTTCAGCCAAGTTGCTGACCAGGATGGTGTGGTGGTAGGTACCCGACGCCTTGAGCAACAACTGTCGCAACAACGGGTGCGTTGGTCGGCTCAATTCGGTCAATTGCAGCGGTGTGGTGATGCCAAAGAGATTGCCCAGCAGGAAGTAGCCGATCAGAGCAATGGCGGCGGCCAGCGTGCCGTTGATCGCCGACACTAGCAGCATTTCCGCAATCATGGTCGAGCTGTAACCGACAAAGGGCGCAAACATCGCCACCATCACCGCCAGGTTGGTGACCGCCACGCCCATCCCGGCCCACAAGAAGAGACTGAGACGTTCAGCGCGGCCAACGATCAAGATCGCGGTCGTGGCGCCTGCAGCCTGGTAAATCACGACCGCTGCATTGCCGGGCAGCATGTACAGCAACACCAGCGTGAACATCGTGATCAGCACTTGCGCCGAACGCAGATCACACAAGACTGAAATGAGAATGCCATAGGCAGCCAGGGGATAGAAGAAGGGCAGCCAGGGATGGTTCACCATCATGAATTTGGCGGCCAACAGCCAGATCACCGTCACCACGAGCATGAGCGCCTGCTCGCGAGGGTTCTCTCGCAATCGACGCCGCACGCGCAAGAGCGCCACAATCGTCAGTGTCAGCACCAGGATGCCAAAGACGGTGCTGCGCACCACCGTCCAGAAGTCCCACTCAGATTGCAGGCCACTTAAGACAGCCAATGCCTCGGCTTGTAAGGCGGTGGCTTTATCGCCACTGCGGATGACCGTCTCCCCTTCCGTGAGGGTGGCGTACTGCGTTGGCACCGTCGCACGCGCTTCGGCGCGCAGCGCTTCCGTGCGCTCGGCGTTGTAAAAACTATTCGGGCGGATCAGGTTTCTGACCAATTGAATGACAACATCGCTCGAAACGTCGTCAAGCGCACTGCTGATCACATTGGGGACATTGCGACGCGCCTGATTGATGGTGGTTTCGCGAATCTCCATGCGCATTACGCGATCCAGAGCGATTGGCACTTCCCGCACCACCTGCGCCCACTGCTCATCGGTGAGCGAGAGCACCTGCACCACCGTTTGGGCGTCGATATTGAGCGCCGGGATTGCCATCAGATCATCCGTCTTGTTGATCAGTGTGTCATCCACATGAGAGCGGATTTCGGATGCCTGCGCTAGCGCATCGCGCGCCAGGGCAACCTGTTGACGGCGAATGGTCGCCTCTTCCAGGTCATATTGTTCGGGCACTTGTTGGGCGGCGCGTTCGCGCGCCTGCTCTGTCAACACCTTGCTTTCATAGGTCAGGTGCTTTGGCGCCACGACGGTGAACGGAGCAATATCACCGGGATGGAGCAGCAGCCGACTGCCATAGGGGAGCTCCCAGGCAAGGAGCGCGATCAGCACGATGCTGAGGGATAGCAGCATTAACAGCGGAATTACAAGTTGCTGTAGGTGGTCGAGATGCAGTGCGCGTCGGATGCGTTTCCAGAGGCGCGGAATGGTTTCTGGCATGAGGTTGATTATGACAGCAGGCGACGCACGACCTGATTCACGCGTTTGCCGTCGGCGCGTGCGCCTGTCTGCGCCAGCACCGCCGGCATGACCTGCCCCAGTTGCTTGATCGATGTAGCGCCAAGCTCAGCAATCACAGCGCGGGCAATAGCCTCTAGCTCAGCGTCATCAAGCTGTTGGGGAAGGTATCGCTGCAAGACGGCATATTCCGCCATTTCCGCCGCCGCACGTTCTGGCGCGCCAAGTTTCTCGAACTCATCGGCAGTGTCGCGACGGCGTTTGGCTTCACGGCGCACGACATCGAGCACCTCTGCCTCAGTGAGTTCGTGAGCGGTGGCGCCGCTGGCGCGCGCTTGCAGTAACGCCGTCTTCAGCGCACGCAGAGTCAACTTAGCGGTTTCGTCGCGGTCGCGCATCGCTTGTTTCAGATCGGCGTCGATACGCGCCGCCAGGGCCATACTCTGTTCGCTCATAACAATTCTTCCCTCGACAACTGTCCTTGAACACGCCGGTCGATCAGCGCCAGCAGGCGCTCCTGGTAACGGATGAGGAGCACGGTTGCAATTCCCAATGCCGCCAACATGATCGCCAGTTGCCAGCCCGACAAGAGCCAGACGCCAGCGCCTGCCGCCGCCACCACCATTGTCGAGGGCACGCGGATGGCAAGCGTCAACAGCAGGATTTTGACAAAGGAAACCCGCGCCAACCCCGCCATGAAGTACGGCAAGTCGCCGGTCGGCGCCAACAAGATAGCGAACCAGACCAATGTGCTCGTGCTGAAGGTGACGCGCTCCCAACGTTCTAGCCGACCAGCCCCGACCAGTTGCTCGGCCAGCGGACGCCCAAAGCGACGCGCCAACGTCATGGCCAACATGGCGCCAATGACCAGGCCGATGGCCCCGTAGACGCCGCCCCAGATCGGTCCGTACAGATAACCGGCGGCAATCTGCATGACGTAACCGGGCAATGGCGCCACCACGATCTGGGCGGCATTGAGTACAATGAGCGCTAGTGGCCCCCACGCCCCCAGCCGCACGACAAATGCCTCCAGGGCGACCTCGTCTTGTACAATTGCCCACAGCCATGGGCCAAATGTCCAGACCAACACGGCCCCCAGAACACCGATGATGATCATCCACCAGGTGCGGCGACTGGTCAATATGTGCTGTATCATGCCCTGCAAGGCGCCCTCACGCATCGTCATACGCCCGTCTAGCAGACTACTTCCCTACGGGTCGGCGCTTACCAGCGCACGAACATTATACCTTCGCCTCCCTCGATGTCAATTGACCGGGCAATGCGCAGGCATCCCTGGGCGCCAGCGCATTGCGTGAGTGACTGTTCACGGCAGATCGCTCTCCAGATAGGCAATGTGGGCGTTTTGTTTAACCGCCATTAACGTTGCAGCAAAGTCGCACCATAATCGGCAAGGCTAACCGTAACGCTTGTTCCCCCTTGATACGGGTCAGGCAGTTCTCTATACTGGCAACGTGTTGAGGGCAGGTCGAAGTGGCGACCTGGCGCCGATTGATGGCGTCGATTACTTGTCGATTACTTGTCGATTACTTGTTGATTGCTACGAAAATGAGTCTAGAGAATACAGTATACCCATTGACCATGGCCAGGCGCGGGCAGCCGGTGCGACTGGCAAAAATTACGGCGGGGCGCAAGTTGACGCATCGCCTTTCCGAGCTAGGGTTGACGCCCGGCGTTGCCTTCGAGGTGCTCCACGATCACGGCGGCCCGCTGCTGCTGGCAGTGCGCGACTCGCGACTGGCCCTGGGGCGCGATATGGCCAGCCAAATCCTTGTCGAATCCATTTGACCCTCACTCACTATGTGTGAATATACCATCGCGCTGGTCGGCAATCCGAATGTCGGCAAGAGTACAGTCTTCAACGCGCTCACAGGCGCCGATCAACATGTGGGCAACTGGCCCGGCAAGACCGTCGAACGGCGCACCGGCCTGTTGCGCCTCTCCGCTGCAGCGAGCGGACCGCATGTCGCCGCGTTGCTGCCTGCGGTGACGCTCGTCGATCTGCCGGGCGCCTACAGCCTCTCCGCCTATTCGCTGGAGGAAGAGATCGCCCGCTCCTTCATTGTCGAGGAACACCCACACCTGGTAATCGATGTGATCGATGCCTCAAATCTTGAACGCAACCTCTATCTGACCGCCCAACTTTTGGAGACAGGCGCGCCGCTGATCATCGTTCTCAATATGCAGGATCAGGCGGAAGGACGCGGCGTCCTGGTGGATGCAGCGCGTCTCTCGCAGCGGTTGGGAGGGACGCCTGTTGTATCACTGGTGGCGCGCCGCGGCGAAGGGATTGAGACGCTACGTAAGCTGATCGCTGTCACGGTGACGCAGCACGCAGGAGGGGACAGCGGGATGAGAGTCACCACCCTGGCGCCGCGCCCTCAGCAGATCATCATCCCTTACCCCGCCGAGATTGAAGGCGCTCTTGCGCAAGTGGAGGCTGCGATTCTCCAAAGCCCGACATTGGCCGCGGTCTTCAACCCGCGCTGGCTGGCAATTCAGTTGCTCGAAGGCGACGAGACATTGCGCTGTAAGGTGGCCGGCGCACCGGGTGGGGCGTCGATCCTGGCGGCGCTGGCGGCTAGTCGCACCCAACTGACCGCCGCCTACGGCGAAGAGATCGACGTGGCGTTGGTCAATTGTCGCTACGAATATGTGCATCAACTCGTGCTCGATGTGGTGGAGCAAACGCACCGCCGGCGGATCAGCAAGTCCGATCGCCTTGACCGGGTTGTCACGCACCCGGTCTTGGGCATTCCGATCTTTCTGGCGCTAATGTGGGTCGTCTTCAAGGTGACAATCGACGTATCCGCGCCCCTGCTCGATTGGATCAGCCTGGTGGTGACCGGCCCAATTGCCAACTGGACGGTGGCTGTGCTCAGCCTGCTCGGTCTGGGGGAAACATGGTTCGCCAGCCTGGCCGTCGAGGGCGTGATCGCAGGCGTGGGCAGCGTGCTGGCGTTTGTCCCGGTGATGCTGGCGCTGTATCTGGTGCTGGCGATGCTGGAGGACTGCGGCTACATGGCGCGCGCCGCAATGGTGATGGATCGCCTAATGCGCAAGGTCGGTTTGCAGGGCAAGAGCTTTCTCCCCATGGTGGTTGGCTTTGGCTGCTCGGTGCCGGCGATCTACGCCACACGCACCCTCGATAATCAGCGCGACCGCATCCTGACTGGGTTGTTGGCGCCGTTTATGAGTTGCAGTGCGCGACTGCCAGTCTACGTTCTTTTTGCCGCCATTTTCTTCCCACAGCATGCCAGCCTTGCCATCTTTGCGATGTATCTGCTCGGCATCGTGGTGGCCGTCGCGGTCGGGCTGGCGCTCAGCCACACACTGTTTAAGCAACAGGATGAGTCCTGCTTCATCATGGAATTGCCACCCTACCGCCTGCCGGTGGCGCGCAACGTCTGGCGTCAGATGTGGGGACGCACGTCGGCCTTTATCCGCAATGCCTGGACGATCATTCTGACCGTGAGCGTGGTGTTGTGGTTTCTCCTGGCGACGCCAGCGCGTGGCGGGGAAGGCGCTTTTGCCGATGTGCCGGTGGAGGAGAGCCTCTTTGGCGTTGCATCCGCGATGATCGCCCCCATCTTTACACCGGCTGGCTTTGGCAGCTGGCAGGCGACTGGCGCGCTGCTCAGCGGTTTCGTTGCCAAGGAGGTGGTGATCGCGACGCTGACGCAGGTCTACCACGTTGCCGAACCCACGGAGGTCGCTGCGCCGCCGCCCACCTTCATCGAGGACGTACAGTTGATCGTCACCAGCTTCGTGCAGGCGATCAGCGACACACTGAAGTCGATCCCGCTCGTGATTGGCGTGAATCTCTTTGACGCCGGGGCCGAACCAGCGCCAACGCCGTTGATGAACGCCATTCGCAACGATTTTGCGGTGACCAGCGGCGGACACGGCGCGCTCGCGGGGCTGGCTTTCATGATCTTCGTGTTGCTCTATACGCCATGCATGACCGCCGTCGCTGCCGAACGGCATGAATTGGGGACGAAATGGATGTGGGTCAGCGTGATCGGGCAATTTGCAGTAGCCTGGTTGATTGCCAGTCTGGTCTTCCAGGTTGGCAGACTATTGATGTGAGACCAGGTGCATGCGGTAGCCCTGGTGGATGCCGTTTTCAACGTTGGTGGCGCCGAAGGCATGGCGTCTGTTGAGTTAAATTCTGAGGTAAATACGCAATGTTATGGAGAGTTTTGCGCGAAGTCGAGGCAGCGCAGGGGCCGCTTGACCTGAATGAGCTTAGCCGCCGCCTCGGCGTCGAGCGCAGCGCGCTGGACGGCATGATCTTGTTCTGGGTGCGGAAGGGCCGACTGGTAGATGACAGCGGCGCCGGTCGCGCCACCGTCGCCTGCGCCAATCACGGCTGCGGCGGCTGCGCCAGCGGGCAGGGCTGCCCATTTACGATGACGATGCCGCGCACCCTTTCCTTGATTCAACTCGACCTGGATGAGCGCACCTCAAGTCAGGCACGTGCATCGTAGGTCACCGCCTCCGGCGTGACGAAGCCGCTCACCTCGAGCACACGCAAGCCGGCATGTCACGCCGGAGGCGATGACCTACCTTGCCCCAGATGGACGCAACACGCGTTGCGTCCATCCGCCATGGCGACGACACCTGGCCTGATGCGCCGGGTTGCGTCGCCGGGTTGCGTCAATGCATCACCACCGTCACCCATTCCCCGGCGCGCAGGCCGTTGGCGTCAAGCGGCACCTTGATCGTGCCTTCAGCATTGACCAGTGTATAGATGAGGTTGGATTTGCCCAACACCGGCACGGCCCACAGTTCACCCTCCCGCGTCTCCAGCCGCACTTGTACATAATCCTCGCGTCCACTGTCTGAAGCCAGGTTGCGCGCCAGTCGCGCCATGACGGTGCGTTGTGGCAGTTTCTGTGCACCGAGCAGCAGACCGATAGCAGGCGTGATGAAGAGGTCGAAGATCACCATGGCTGACACCGGATTGCCCGGCAGCCCAAAGACCGCTTTGCCGTCGCACACTGCCAGAATCGTTGGCTTGCCTGGCTTTACACTGACGCCGTGCACCAGCACCCCCGGCTTCCCCAGTCCATCGATCACCTCGGCCGTCATGTCGCGATAGCTGACCGAGCTGCCTGCCGAAAAGACGACGATGTCGCACTCCTGCACAGCGCGGGCGGCCACGGCTTCCAGCGCTGTACGGTCGTCTGGCACAATCCCATAGCGGATGGCGCGGCCGCCAGCCCGCACTGCCAGCCCCGCCAGCGTGTAGGAGTTGATATCGCGCACCTGTCCCGGCTGCACCGGTTGATCAGGCGCCACCACTTCATCGCCAGTCGAAATGATCCCGACGATGGGCGGCGCCGCAACAACCACCTCGGTAATGCCCAGCGCCAACAGGCCACCAAGGTCTTGTGGGCGCAGCCGATGCCCGACGGCCAGGATGGGCTGGCCGCGCCGGATGTCTTCGCCCACCTGGACGACATTCTGCCCTTCGGCAACAGGGCGGAAGACCTCGATATTGTCGGCGACGCGTTGTGTGTCTTCGATCATCACCACAGCATCGGCGCCCGGCGGGATCATGCCGCCCGTGTGCACGAGTGCAGCCTGGCCGGGGTCAAGAGCAAAGGCGGCAGCTTTGCCCATCGGCACCTCGCCGGCCAGGGTGAGGAAAGCGGGGAGACCAGGCGTAGCGCCGTAGGTGTCGGCGGCGGCGACGGCATAACCATCGACGGTGGCGCGCGCAAACTCTGGCAAATTCTGCGGCGCAGTCAGCGGCGCGGCCAGGATGCGCTCCAATGCCTCGGCAGTGGCGATCTGCTCGGTGCGCACCGTCGGCTGAAAATGCTCGACAAAGCGCGCCCAGGCAGCGGGCGGTGTGTGGACGGTGAACAGTTCAGTCATCGATCTACCTCCTGACAAGGGGCGAGTGGCGAGTGACATTGGCGGTCAGGTGCTCAAGCGCCAGCAACTGCAGCGCCGCGTCCCACTCTGCCGGTGTGTTGGCATTGACAAACGAATGCAGTTGCGGATCGACTGCGCGCAACTCCTCCTCGCTGATAAAGCACGTGCGCACGTCATCTAGAAAGCTGATGACGCGGCGTTGTCCCTGCGCCAGCCGCGCTTCGATGGCGGGCAGGCAGCGGCGGTGATAGAGTGCGTGCAACGGCTCCGCATAACCGCCTACCAGCGGCACGACAGCATCCCAGCAGTCGGCGCTATCCATCTCTTCGGCAGCCCGTTGCGCCAGATGGGCGAAGAGCGCTGCGCTGACCAGTGGCAGGTCACATGCCACGACGATGGCCCAACCGTCTGTCTGTTGCAGGCCGGTGGCGATCCCGCCCAATGTGCCCGTCTCCGGGTACGCGTCGGGCACGAACAGCGTGGCAGGCGGTAGCTGCGCCTGCGCCGGAAGAGCAGGATCGTTGGCGACAACGACCAGGCGCGCCAATGGCAACCCGGCCAACCGCTGCGCCACGTGGGCAATCAAAGGCGTCCCGCCAGGTGGCACAGGCAACAGGGCTTTGGCGCGCCCCATGCGCCGGCTGGCGCCGCCGGCGTTGATGATCAGGCTAAGTGGCGGGAGATTGACGAATCCAGTCATCGCTATTGCTTTCTGGCGACGCGCCTGGCGTCGCCGTTGATGTACAATGTGTGTACGCTTTGCCCGTCGAGTCTACAGCACGTCGGGGCGATTCAAAAAGTTGTACGCCGGGTCATATCACAAATGGCAAACACAAACTATACGCGTTGCGAGCAAGACAACGGCATTGCCGTCATCACCTTCGACCGCGATGACAAGCTCAACGCTTTCAACGCGGCGATGACCGCAGAAGTCAACGATCACATCGATGCTGCGGTGGCGAACGGGGCGCGAGTGGTTGTACTGCGCGCCAATCCGGGTGTGCGCGTCTGGTGCGCCGGGCGCGACCTGGCCGAATTGCGCCCTGGCGCTGACCCCATTGACGACCCCATGCTCAAGCTCTTCGAGAAGATCACAGAAGCGCCCATCCCGGTGATCAACATGGTGGAAGGCGCCGTCTACGGCGGCGGCTTGATGTTGGTCATGGTCGCCGACATTGTGGTTGCGGCAACCACCGTCACAGTGGCGATGACGGCCAACAAGCTCGGCATCCCGCTGCCCACCGAAACCTACGCCTATTGGCTACGCGTGATGGGAATTCACAAGGTCAAGGAGTTGCTCTTTACCGCCGGCAACCTTTCAGCGCAAGACGCCCACGTCGCCGGCATCTTTAACCACGTGGTGGAGCCGGATGACCTGGAGACTTACACCTTGCAGGTCATTGCCCGCCGCATCCTCGATTGCTCGGCGGAGGGCATCGCCAATGCCAAACACCAACTCAACCTGCTGGCGCGTCGCTATGTGCTCACCGAGGCCGACCGCGTTGCCATCGAAGAGCACCGCCGCGCACTGCTCGATGGCGCGGATTTCCGCATGCGGCTGACGCGGTTGCTGGAGCAGGTGAGAAGGAAAGACTGAGGGTTGAATCACAACCCTGATGACTGACCTCGAGGTTAGCTCTTCATCTTCCCGGAAGCTCAGAGCTTCCGGGAAGATATCGGATGTACGATGTTTGATTGTGCTATCTATAAGTTCCAACGCTATGACTCTGTCCCGGCAGAATCAGATCGCCATCGCTCTCAGTTGCGCGTGACCGTGGGCAGGAAAATCTGTGCCGATCCGGTCAGGCTGAACTCCGAGAAGTGATCGATCCGCACGGTGACGCGGTTGTTGGCTTTGTCCACGCCGCAGCCTGCGCACGGCAGCAGATTGACCCAGGCGGCCCCATCCCACCAGGCGACGTTGAGTGTATCCTCGCTGAGGCTGCGCTCCGCCAGTTCGGCGTCGGTGTACTCGATCACCAGCGTGAGCGGCTGGTTGAACGTCTCGACTTCGGCACCGGTCTGGTCGAGCGCCCGCAGGGTGACGACGCGCACCGGCGCTCGGGCATCAATGAACGGCTGCGACGGCGTGGCGCTGTCGGCGATCACCATCGTCACGCCAGTGCTCAGCGCACTCGCCGGCACGGTCAGGCTGATGCCGACGTCGGTGGTCACGCTGCCGCCGGTCGCCGGCACGAACTTCGCCACCGACTGGCGATAGAGATCAAGGTTCATGTCCAGCCAAATCCCAGAGTAAGTGCCGGCGTACAGATTCGGGTTTGGCTGGGCGTCTCCGGCCAGTGCGTAGACGCTTCTGCTGCCGATACCACTCATCGAAGTCCAGGATAGACCGTCGCTGTCAAGACTTCTATAGACGCCGCCCTCCATCGTACCGGCATACAGCACCTGTTGGTTGGATGTGTGAATCAAGATGCTCAAGACGCTTGGCGATCCAAGCCCAGCGCCAATCGGGAGCCAGGATGCACCGCCATTTGTGGTTTTGTAGATGCCGCTTTCATGCGTTCCAATATAGACGATTTGGGCGTTGTGCGGATCGACTGCGAGGCTGTAGACGAGGGGAGGCGTAACGAACGCTGTATCCACCCGCGTCCAGCTTTGTCCGCCGTCCGTGCTGCGCAGGATTCCGTTTCCCCCGGCTGCGTAAACAATGTAAGGCGCCGACGGTGCAAACTGAATTGCCCTGATACCACCCGACCATGCAGGCGAGCCGACCAACTGCCAGGTGGCGCCCCCGTCTGCGCTGCGATAGATGCCGTTGCCGCCGTCTGCGCCGCGCAGGCAATAATTGTCCATTCCACGCTCGGAGGCGACGAGGAGAAGATTCGCATCGATGGGGGAAACCGCCACAGCCTGTCCGCAGAATGACCCTTGATTCTCTCCCCAGGTAATTGGTTGCCAATCTTGACCACCGTTCGAGGATCGATACAAGCCTTGTCTGTCGCTCATCCAGACATTGAGGTACAGAACCGAACTGTTCGTCGGAGCAACCGCAACGGTGGCATAGCCGCCAGACATGGGGAATATGTGTGACCAGCTTGCACCGCCATCAGATGATTTGTAGAGTCCCGTCGAATACACTCCAGCGTAGACGATATTCGCATTACGCGGATCGACCGCCACGTCGGTCACATACCCACCATACAAACCAATCGGATCCCATCGATTGTCACCGGCAAATGCTGGAGACATAAAGAATGTGGTCCATGCACCGATCAGGAGCAGTGCGCCAAGTACAAACAGAGTCACCCAACGATGTTTCATCTCATTCCTCCTGCTCAATCACCATTTGTGGAACAAGCGGTTATGCAGCATCCGCAAAGCAGGTACTGCGCAGATGACATATGAGAGATGCCCCAACTTGAAATGCACCCAGGGCTTGCCAATGACGGAAGGTCTGCATTCGGAAGGAATTGCAGCCTAGCCACCATACGGACGAAGCAGCCTGTTGCGACCGCTTCCATATTCATGACCCTGGTAGAGCTTGCCACTGCCGTTGCACTCTGGGCAGACCACTGCACCATAGGCATGACACGTCGGACAGCGGACAGCATCGGGTTCGAAGGACGCGGCGGGGCGGAAAGGGCGGCCGCTCAGCATGATGACATAGGTTGTGCCTTGACATGTGGGACAGGTTGCCCATCCACGCGCACCACAGATTGAACAAGCCTCGACGGGTACAGTGACTTTCGACATGAGTTGCCTCCCTGAAAACGATAGGATCACGAGCACGGTTGTCTGAACGAGACATCCTCTCCATCTTCTTCAGATCGAGAGGATGTCTCGCTGCCTGGACTACCGCTGCACCGCCGGCAGATACACATACTTCACCGCGCCGAACAGCCCAAACTGACTCAAATGGCAGATGGGGACGCTGAGCCGGTTCTGGGCGGGCTGACGGTCGTAGGCGCCGCACGCTGCATCAATCCAGGTCGTCGTCGCGGCGTCCCAACGCAGGAGGGTGAGCTGATTCTCATCCATGCCGCTCACGTCGGCGTCGGTGTACTCCAGGATGACGGTGACCGGCTGCAGGAAAGCCAGATTTTCCACCAGGTTGTTGGCACGGTAGGCGTTCAGCTCGAAGGCGCGCCCGGCAAAGGCGAAGTTGTCAGGACGTGTCGCCGGGGTGAAGGGTTCGTACACGAGCTCCGTTGGCTGATCGAGAGCGTTGGCAGGAACCTGCACGGTGCTCCTGCCGCCAGTGGTGGGAGTGAAGACGAGCGTGGCGGGCTGCGCCGGGTCGGTGATGTCAACGGTGGCGCGTTCGGGGATGTATTGCCAGATTTTGCCGCCGCCCGCCAGGTTCCACACACCAACATAGAGATTGCCGTTGTGGATGACAGTTGTAGTGTCATAGAGCGGGTAGGCATTGTTGGCGTCGCCCAGCCCGGCAAAGCCCACCTGCGCCCAACTCTCGCCATCACTGGTGCGCCAGACTTCCATGCCGGTGCTCCGGTTGCCGGTGAAGGCATAGAGCATCCGGTTGTAGACAATCAATGACTCCACCGCAAAATTGGCGGAATTGCCAAACCGCAGCGGCGTCACTGGCTGCCAGTCGCCGCCGTCACACGTTTGACAGCGCCAGAGAATGGCGTCTGTCGTGTTGACGCTGGAATTGGAGTAGACGCCAGCGTAGAGATAACCGTTGAATGGTTCGAGCGCAAACACCATCGTAAGTGAGGATGCGCCAAAACCATTAGTTGCCACCCGATTCCAGTTCAACCCGTCGGGTGAGCGCCAGATTTCCGGGCCACTCTGTGTGTTATACGTGCCAGCGTACAGGCGACCATTGAAACCTGCCAGACTCCAGATGGCGTGATTGTTGGCTGTGCCAAACCCATCGGGCACGACCTGTTGCCATTCGCCAGGATTGCCCGTCGTGCTGCGCCAAAGTTCGGCGCCGTGCGTGTTGGTGTAGCTATAGGTGCCAACGTAGAGTGTGTCGCTGAAAGCATCGATGGCGACGATAGCGCCATTGTCGGTGCGACCAAAGCCGCCGGTGACGATCTGGTTCCAGGTGGCGCCATCAGTGGAGCGCAGCAGTTGAGCGCCGGTGCTGCGATTGGTGTTTGCGTCCCAGTTGTCGAAGCCGGCGTAGAGCTGTCCGCCGAACTCGAACAGGTCGACGATGCCAAAGTTGGTCGTATCGCCCAGCCCGTTGGTTGCAGCAGGCGTCCAGGCGCCGTTGAGTTGCCACAGGTCGGCGCCGCTGCCGTCGAGGGCATAGGTGCCAGCGAAGAGCTTGCCGCCGAAACTTGCCAGCGCGCCGGTGTTCTGCGCGGAATCGCCAAAACCATTGATATTGACCTGTTGCCAGTTTGGTGTGCCGAGGACGAATTTCTGGACGCGATGGTTATCGAAGTCGGCGACGTACAACTCACCATCTGCATTGAGCGCCAGACCATGCGGATTGAGAAACCGCGACGAGAGGCTGCCGTTGCGCCCGATGCGCGTCAGAAAGCCGCCGTCTTTATCAAACACGTAGACGTAGTGATTCCACTGTGAAGCGACGTAGACGCGATCGCTGTTGTCAATGGCAAGTTTCGAGGGACCGGAAAAATGGGCAAAGTCGTCCCCGCCTTGACCAGTAACGCCCAGCGTCCGCACATAGGTGGCGCCAGCGTCAAAGACCTGGACGCGATGGTTATAGGCATCCGCCACGTAGATCATGCCGCGACTGTCTACGGCTACATCCCTTGGATTGTCGAAGTGCTGATTGTCGGCGCCAGCCTCTCCGGTGACGCCGATGGTGGCCTGGTACGCGCCAGCACTGTTGAAAATCTGCACCCGATTGTTGTTTGAGTCGGCCACATAGAGCGCGCCATTTTGCGCCACAAAGACGCCATTCGGCCAGGAAAATTGATCGTTGCCCTGACCTTCTCCGCTGCCGATTGTAGTCACATAGCCGCCGCTGGCGTTGAAGACCTGGACACGACTGTTGCCGGCGTCCGCCACGTAGAGGTTGCCGTTGGGCGCCAACGCCACATCGGCCGGGCGATGTAGCCGGTCGTTACCCTCCAGGTCAAAGTTGACGCCAGCGACGCCCACCGTCCACAGTGGCACGCCTGTAGCGCCGACTGCAATCAGCCGGTTGCCGAACTCTTCGGTCAGGAACATGCGACCATCCGCCGCCACCGCCAGACCGGACGGCGTGTTCCAATGGAAGGCGTCGGTCAGGTACGGCACACCGGTCACGCCAAAGGTGCGCACGTAGTTCAGCGCGCCATTGTATTGCTGCACACGCACATTGCCATAGTCGGCAATATAGATATTGCCGGCTGCGTCCACCGTCACGTCGAGTGGATGACGCAGATTGGTCACGCCGCTGCCCCAGCCCGTGCCCAGCGTGGCGACATAGGCGCGCGTGGCCTGGTTGAAGACCTGCACGCGGTGATTGTTCTCGTCGGCCACATAGATGTAGCGGCTGTCCGCTGCAACGCCGGCCGGGCCGTCGAATTGTGTGTTGCCGGCGCCGCCCTGGCCGGTTTCGCCAATCGTGGCGACATAGACCGGGGCGTAGGGCGATGCCACGCTGTAGATTTGCACGCGCTGATTGCCGTGATCGGCAATGTAGAGTAGATTGCCCGGTCCGAAGTCCAGGCGGTAGGGCCAGCAGAAGTGGGCATTGTCCTGCGCACAGACGCCGGTGACGCCCAGGGTGGCGCGGTAGGCGCCGGTGTTGTCGAAAATCTGAATACGCTGGTTCGAGGTGTCGCTCACGTATACATTGCCCGCCGCATCCACCGCCACGCCAGTCGGCGATCTGAACTGGTCGTTGCCAGGGCCGGCTGACCAACTCCGCCCCAACTTGTGCAACACCTTACCGTTGGCGTCGAACTGGACCACGTGCGCCACGTTGCGATCCACCAGCCAGATGCTGCCGTCCGCTCCAATGTCTACGTCGGCAATTGTCTCGAAGCTCTCACCGGTGGCGTAGCGCTGACCAGCGCGCCCGATCTGATTGACCTGCACGCCCGGCGCCGACAACTTCAGGGCGCGGCGGCCGCGTTCCTCAGCCACCCACAGCGCGCCGCCCTCGACGGCGACGCCGACCGGGTAATTGAGGTGAGTGGCGTCTTCCATATAAGGTTGGCCGCTCGTGCCAAAGCTTTCTACATAGCGGAAACTCGTTCCCGGCGCTCCTAATGGAGGGATGACGGATGCTGGGGATGCTGCGCCCACCGCCGGCACGGGTGCAGCATCCCCAGTCTCTTCATATGCAAGCAACGGACGCCAGGCAGTTATCACTAGGCAAGCAACTAACAGGATCGTCACGGCCATCAATAGGTGCACAACATTACGATTTTGAGGGAGATAGGAAGATCACGCTTGTATAAAGCATGGCACAGAGCGGGCAGTTTATCGTGCAGGAAATGTGCAGAATAGTGAGGACAATGGCGCACCAACTTACATTGCTTGACAAAACTGACAAAATCGTTCACTTGGACGCCATATCACCCCGCAAGCAATGCTTCATGTAGGCGCCCTGGATGGCGCCGGTTATCGGCTCAAGTAGGTGTTCTGCGCAAGAGCGAGGCGTGCTGGGAGACAAGACCACACCGCTGCAAGCGGCGTCCACGTGCCAATCAAGGGTTTGCCCAGCAGCGGTTCGCGGCAGCAGGTTCCGCCTACCGGAGCAAGCCCTGTGCCCGCACCGCCCGGTGTAAGGCGGCGCGCTGTTCCATGCGGCTGCCCGTGTCGCGCGAAACGCCAAATGTCTCATAGATGATCTGGAGCATGTGGCTGGTCGTTGAACGCGAGATGCCCAGGCGGAGGGCGATGCCTCCTGTAGTAAGGCCCTGCAGGTGAAGCAGGCAGACCGCCACAATGATAGCATTGTCGCGTTGACGCTGTTGCGCTGTGCGCAGCTGCTGCAGGAGTAGCGCCACGTGCGCCGCCGTCACCTGCCCTTGTTCGATGGCGGCAGTAATCACTTGTTCGGCTTCAGGGTTGCCCGTCTTCAGCGCCGGGATGGCTGCGCCACGCAAGGTCAGCAACTCGCCGATTTCGGCGCGGCGGGCTGCGGGCGCACGCAGATAAACCTGCTGCAGGAATCTGTCACCTACTACGCCCAGGTAGCCTTCGCGGAAGAAGCGCCTCCCCAAAGCATGGAATTCCGAGGTGTCGAGTAGCAGCGTTGCCACCCGTCCGACGATGACTGGATGCCACCAAAACGGGAAGTAGGCGGCGTCACTGCTCTCCAGCCAACGTAGCTCCGTGCGCAGCGTTTTAATGGCCGTAGCGGGGCGCGCACCCTGTTCGATGTGCAAGTAGGCAAGATGAAAGGAGATGGCGCAGGTTGCCTGTCGATCTTGCGAGCGGGTGTAGAATGCCAAAGATTCGCGTAGCCGCGCTTCGGCAGCACTCCAGCGCCCGGTCAAGAGTTCGATCGCGCTCAAATTCACCTGAAAGCTCATGCGCTGTCCCTCATCGGCCGGCGCCAGCGCACGCTGGATCAGCGCCTCGGCAGTGTGGTAGTCGCCTTGCAACACGGCCAGCCAAGATTCCTGCGCGTCGATCCAACGTATGAAGTTGGGGGTGTGTTCACTGGCGATTTGGCGCGCCTGGGCGTAGTAGCTTGCTGCGGGCGCAAAGCGTTCCAGCGCGCGTAGGATATTGCCCATCATCCAGTGAGCGTAGAGGCGTTGGCGATGAAAACCGCTGCCTTGCGAGAAACGCACCCAGGTCTGCGCCAGAGCCAGTGCTTCGTCCAGACGGCCGCGATACCAGGCCAGATGCGTTTCGGCATTGAGGAGCGCCTCGAAGTCGTTGCTTTCCAGGTGGTAGCTTTCATAACAGGTGCGCGCCTGGCTCAAGGCGTCGAGCGCGACCGTATAGCGACCAAGCTGCTGTGCAAAGCTGCATACCATCAACAACGCCCGAAATTCGCGTGCTGGCTTGCGTTGTACGTGGTACAGATGGGTAGCGCGTTGGGCATACACCAGGCCTTCGGCCACTCGTCCGGTGTCGCCGCACAGGCTGGCGATCATATAGTCGAGAAAGGCGGTGTAGGCGGGCGAATGGGCGCCGCTGCGTTCCATCAGTCTTGTGGCCTGGTCGATGGCCTGCTGCACCTGGGCGAATTCATCCCGTGCATAGTCCAGGCGCGCCAGCTCCAGATAAGCCCACGCCGCCCGGTCGAATTGTAGCGATTGGGTGGCGTAATAGACGGCCGCCCGACGGAGCCAGAGATAGGCGGCAGGAATGTTGTCAGCCAGCCGTGCGTGCACCAGTCCGGCCACGAACCATAGATCCGGCAATTGCGCCAGGCTTGAGGCAGGGAAGGGCGCAAACAGCAGCACCAACTCGGCGCTGGTCAAGTGATCGAACAGGTCGATGGCATGGGTTGCCAGCAGGCTGGCGGCAAGCTCCCAGGCGCCTGCGCGCTGATGTTCCTGAATTGCTGAAATGGTGTCGCTTGGCAAGTTGCCCAATGAGTCGGAGGCCATTGGCACTACAAATTCCTGATTTGCGCCGGCTATGAGTTTGCTGGTGGCTTAATCATAGATCACTTTGCGGTGCAATCCAGTGACGATTGTCACTATTTCTGCACCGTGTGGTTGTAGAGCGCTGGCTGTAGGCCCTGGGGCGAAGTCGATCTTACCGGTGCATCATCGCGCCAGCAAGGTTGCGCCAAACTCGCGGTTGCATTGTTGCAACTGCAATGAGGAGTCTTGGGGATATGCGGTCGATAATCGAGTACTTACTGATTTCTAGGCAGAGTTTTCATGTTTTCAGTGTTGCATGTTGTGTGCTACGTGTCAGCATCCCTCACGCAACACGTCATACGCAACACGGCGCTCACAAAATATCAACTAGAATCAGTAATCTGATGTGCACGCTGATGAGGTCGCGCGCACCTGTTGGTTGGGTGGAGTGCGACGCGCCTCCTCTCTACGCGTCAGCCACTGCCATAATGAACGTTGCCTGGTCGCAGGCTGGGCGGTTGGTTGCGTTGCACAGGTGTATAGGGTGCGGTCACATTGATGCAGCCGCACCATTTCCGCCTCGAAAATCCGTTCGCCTTCATAGGGTGATAGCATAGAAATCTCCTGGTTACGCGTTCAGTTCGATACATTGGTGGAGTAGGGGACGAGTGGCAAGGCGCGAACTCGTCCCCTTGCAGCTTGCTGGCATCCCGTCTCGGCAGCTGTGGAACTTTCGAGACGGGATGCTCGATGATGGCTACTCGCGTGTGCTTGACGACATGTAGATCTGCGATTCGCGCGAGGAGAAGCGGAAGCGATTCCACGTCACCTGCCCCTTGCTGTTCGGCTCGAACATCGGGCCTTTGACATAGGGCTTGACCAGCGCGTTGAAGATGCCATGATAGATCGGCACCAACGCCACATCCTCAATCAGGATGCGCTCAGCCTGTTGGTAGAGTTCGTTGCGTCTGGCTTCGTCGTTGAGTAGTTGGCCAGCTTCACACAACAGATTGTTGTATTCCTGGTTGTACCAGGTGTGGCGACCGGGCATCTGGGAGAGATCGGCGCCGGCATTTTCACAGCCACCCCACACACTGAGCATGTTGCTGCCGTCCACGAAGTCAAATTCGTAGGGCACCAGTGCAAAGAGGAAGTTGCCGCTCTTCTCGCGCTTCTGCGCGCGCAGCGCGTCCATGTAGGAGCCATAATCCAGGTTTTGAATCTCGACGGTGAGGTTGAGATTCTCCTTGAGCATGGCGGCGATGGCTTCGGCGGCATTGGTCAGCGCCGGATTTGCCTCGCGTGTGTACATCGTCAGTTTGGGGAAGCCCTCGCCGTTGGGATAGCCCGCCTCTGCCAGCAATTGCTTCGCCAGCTCAGGATCGAACGCCTGCACATCCTTTAGCCCTTCGACGTTTTCTCCGGGGAAGCCCGGCGGATTCATCGTGTAGGCGGCGACCGCCTGATACTGCAACGGCCCATTGACAATCTTGTCGCGGTCGATGGCGTGGCTGAAGGCCTGCCGCACTTTCAGGTTGTCGAACGGTGGATTCCACGTGTCGAAGAAGAGGTAGTAGGTGATGAAGTTGGGCCAGGAGATCAACTCCTTCTTTAGCTCAGGGTTTGCCATGATCTCGGCCATCGCCGACGGGGGTAGATCGTCGGTGTAGCCGCCGCCCACAGCATCCAGCTCGCCATTCTTGTAGGCCGCAAAGCGCACCTCTGGCTCCATGAATTCGACGATCACCTTGTCCACCATCGGCGGATAGGGGCCGGTGTACTTGTCATTGGCGACGAAGACCAGGCGCTTGCCCTTTTCATAGCTCTGCAGAACGAAGGGGCCGGCCGATACATAGTTCTCAGGTTTGAGCGCCCACGTGCCATCGTCCAGGCGATCTTTGACGATGTGCTGCGGCACGACCCACGCATCGGCCATAATCTTGATCAGGTAAGGCACAGGGTAGTCGGTCTCGATGGTGAAGGTGTGGTCGTCCACCGCCTTGACGCCCAGTTCTTCCGGCGGCAGCTCGCCGCTAACCACCTGCGCCCAGTTCTTGATGCCCATCATGCTATAAAACCATTCAAAGTCGTAGTCGGCGCGGGCGTAGCGCTGGAAAGTGAAGACAAAGTCGTTGGCTGTCAGCGGCACGCCGTCGCTCCAGACTTTGTCCTGTTGCAGGTTAAATGTCCAGAGTTTGCCATCCTCCGAGACCGACCAACTCTCACACACATTGGGCTGCGGGTTGAAATCTTTGTCCGGTCGGACGCAGGAATCGGGCCAGCCGTAATTGTCGCCATCATTCTCTTCGTAGACCGAGGCGTCCCAGGTCATGTACTTCTGTTCTTTCGACGGATAGCGGAAGACTTGTTGCTCAAGCGGTAGTGCGTCCTCCGGCAGGGTGATGCCCAGCCGGTTGACTACAGGCCCACTGGCGACAGGCGCCGCCGCTTCCGGTGCAGCAGGCGCTGGCGCCCCGCACGCCGCCAACACCAGCACCGCCAGCAAACTGATGGCCAATAATCTGTACGATCGTCGCATAGGTTTCCTCCTACAATGTTGAAACGATAATTCATATTGTGGTGCGTGGTGTGTGGTGTGGAGTGCGCATGGTGTGGGGTGCGTAGGGTGGGCTTCCTCCCCGTCCACGCAACACGCCTCATACAACACGCCTCACTTCCCCTCCACCATCTTGGGGTCCAACGCATCGCGCAGCCCATCGCCGACCAGCGTAAAGCCGAGCATCGTCAACGCAATCATGATCGCCGGGAAGAACGCCAAATGCCAGAAATAGGTCATGTTGGCAATGCCCTCACGCCCGATCATCTGCCCCCAACTGGGCGTCGGTGGGTTGATGCCTACGCCCAGGAAGCTGAGCGCGGCTTCGGCAAAGATCGCGCGCGGGATGCCCAGCGTCACCGAGACGATGATCGGCGCCAGCGCATTGGGCAATATCTGCGCAAAGACTATGCGCGGTGTGCGCGAGCCAACTGCCCGCGACGCCTCGACGAACTCCTTTTCGCGCAACGTCAGAAACTGACCGCGCGTTAACCGGCAAATTTCGATCCAGGTGGTGAGCGAGAGCGCTAGCAGCACGTTCCAGTAACTGGCGCCCATGCGCAGCATGATCAGAAACGCCAGCAACAGCACCGGCAGCGCCGACATGATGTCCACGAAACGCATGATTACATAGTCAACCTTGCCCCCACGCCAGCCTGCCAGTGCGCCCATCGGCAGCCCGATGAGCAGGGCAAAAAACTGCGACAGAATGGCGATGCTCAGCGAAATGCGCGCCCCATAGACGATGCGGCTCCACTCGTCGCGACCGTTGAGGTCAGCGCCCATCCAGAAGTCGGCGGAAGGGAAGGCGCCAGTCGGGCCGACAAAGGCCTCGTCGTAGCCGTAATGGGCGATCAGTGGCTGTGGCGCTCGTCCCAGAAACGGGGCGACGAACCAGTCATCGGCAAAGATGGCGGCAAAGAGCAGGACGCTGACGATGATCAGCCCCACAATCGAGAGCCGGTTGCGGAAGAAACGGCGCACAGCGTCCCGATAGAGGCTGCGGCGACGCAGGGTGCGAGGCAAAGGTCGGTTGGCAACATCAAGTTCAGCAGTAGCCATGAGTGAACCGATTGTCAGCGGATACGTACGCGGGGGTCGAGAAAGACATACAGGACATCTGTGATCAAATAGGTGAGGGCAATCAGTACTGCCCATAACATGACCAGCCCGATAATCATCGGATAATCGCGGTCGAAGGTGCTGGTGACCCAATAGCCGCCCAGACCTGGAATGCGGAAGATCGCTTCAATAAAGATCGAGCCGGTGATCAGGTCTGGAATCAGCGGGCCAAAGACGGTGACCATCGGGATCAAGGCGTTGCGCAACACGTGGCGCGACATGATCGAGCGCTCGCTAAGCCCTTTGGCGCGCGCGGTGCGCACGTGGTCGGCGCGCAATGCCTCAACCACGCTGGCGCGCGTGTAGCGCGCAATCATCGCAATGGGCGCAAACGCGTAGGCCAGCACCGGCAACACCCAATATTGCGGCCCTTCCCAACCGCCGGTCGGCAACCACTTCAGATAGAGGGCAAAGGTGAGAATAAAGAGAATCCCCCACACGAAATGCGGCGTGACAAAGCCAAAGATCGAGAGCAGCGTCGCCAGATAATCAACCCAGGTGTTTTGTTTGACTGCCGAAATGATGCCGAGCGGAACGCCAACGCCAAAAGCCACCAAGATCGTCAGCAACCCCAGGTGCAGCGTCACCGGCCAGGTGCGCCCGATCAACCCGGCGACCGACTCATCCGGGTGTTGAAAAGACATGCCGAAATCCAACTGCACCACCCCTCCCAACCAGATCAGGTACTGCTGCCAGACCGGCTTGTCCAGCCCGTAGCGCGCTTTGAGCGCCTCCAACTGCTGGTCGGACATGAGCTGCTGCCCATAGGCCCATGGCCCGCCCGGCACGCCATGCATCAACCAGAAGGTGATCATCGAAAGCACCAATAATACAAAAAGTAATCCGAGCAACCGCGTCAGGATATAGCGAATCATGGCGTGTGGATGGCAATACAGGCGCCTGCAGTCTGGCTGCAGAAAGCAATGGATGGCAGTTTGGCAATTTGGTTCGGCGTTGAATTGGAGGGTATCCTACACAGCGATGCGACTCTTGTCAATGTCGGAAAAACCCAAAGCACAAAAGTGAGGACTTCGATGCAGATTCTTGTGATCGGGAGCGGCCTGATGGGGCCGGCTGCCGCCTACAACGCGCTCACCGATGCGCAGGTGGTGCAGGTGACGTTGGCCGATAAAGACGCCGACCAACTTGCCGCCGCTGTCGCCAGGCTCAAACCGCTGATCGCCAATCCTGCGCGCCTGGAGACGACCGTGATCGATCTGGCTGACCAGCAGGCTACGGCCGCGCTCATTGCCCGGCATGATGCGGTGGTGGCGGCGTTGCCCAGCGCGGTCATCCCGTTGGGCGTGCGCGCAGCGGTGGCGGCGCGCACGCCATGGGTTGACCTGAGCTGGCCCGCCGACGCTGAGTTGCCCGAACTCAAACGGCTGGCAGCGGAGAACGGTGTGTTGGTCATCCCAGGTTGCGGCGTAGAACCGGGGCTGACCGAGATCATGGCGCGCTATGTCGCCGAGAAGCTTGACCGCGTGGATGAATTGCACATCAAATGCGGCGGCATCCCTGTCCAGCCTGATGGCCCACTCAACTACCGCATTGTGTTTGGCGGCAAGCGGCTACCGCTGCGCGAGTACGATGCGCGTATTGCTGAGCATGGGGTGCTGCGCCCCGTGCCTCGCTACTCCGGCGTCGAGACACTACACGTGGCGGGCGTCGGTGAGGTCGAGGCGTGGCACGAAGGCTTTATGCCCTGGCTGCTGGAGTTGGACGCGCTCAAGGGGATCAGGCTGGGCACGCAGAAGACGGTGCGGTGGCCTGGCTATGCCGCCAAAGCCACCACGCTGCGCGAACTGGGGCTGCTCAGCCTGCAGCCGGTCGATGTGGACGGCGTGCAGGTGGCGCCGAAGCATGTCGTCGATGCCGTGCTCTATCCGCATGTTAGGTTGCGCGCAGATGAACGCGACCTGACCATCTTCCGCGTCGAGGTGTGCGGGGAAAAGGACGGCTTCCCGCGCCGCTACAGCATCGACATGGTGGATCGCTACGACGAGACGCTTGGCTTCACGTCGATGGCGCGCGTTACTGCCTTTACTGGCGCCATCGTGGCGCGCATGGCTGCACGCGGTGCGTTCACGGCCACCGGCTGGGTCACGCCTGAAAAGCTGCTAGTGGGGGAGCGCTTCCAGGCATTGGTCACCGAGCTGGCAAAGGCAGGCGTCACCTTTACCGAGACAGTGGAGCAGACCAGAAGGCTGGAGGCAGACGACTGAGCGCGCTGCTTCAACGTGGCAACGTCGCCGCGTAATCGGGCCAGGTCAGCGTAAACCCCAACTGGTCTTGCAGCACTCGTTGAAAGTCTGCCAGGTGGCGGGGTGAATTGCGCACCTGGCGCGGCGTCAGGCCATAGTTGAGCGCAAATGCCGCCACCGCGCCTGCGGCGGCGCCGATGTTCCACTCCACCGGATGCAGTCGATAACAGCCGTTGGTGATGTGGGTGACGCCCAGATTCTTGCCCCCCGGCAGTAGATTTTCGACACGCACCGGCAACAACGCGCCAAGTGGAATCTGGAATGGGTAGCTGCTGATGTCGATGTACGTGCGCAACGCTGTGCTGGGGTGCAGATCGATGCGGTAGCTGCCCACGCCCACGCTATCGTGGAACGTTGCGGCGCGGTCAAGCCCTGCCTGTCTGCGCTGCTCCACGCCTACATGCGCTTCCGTTACTGTGAATTCAGCCGCAATGCGACGCGCCTCGCGGATATAGACATGCTTTGCCAGGCCGTCGTACGTGCCGACGACATCGGGGCGGAGACGCAAGCCGGGATAGCCGTAACCGCCGTCGTGACGCGGCGCCTCAGTCTGCATCCAGTAGAGGAAGGCAAGACTGAGCTGGCGACACGCTTCCAGGTGTTGCGCTTGCTCCTCTGCTCCCACGCCGATTAACGGCCCCAACCAGTAATCGATCTGGGGCCAGTTGACGAGCGTGATGTCGCTGGGGTAGAGGCCATCGGGGTAGTGCCGTCGATAGAAGATGCGCCGATAGTGCCAGAAATCCAGCACGTAAGCGGCGTCAGTCGGCCCGCCGAACAGGGGCAGGTGACGTGGCGCCAGCGAGATCGGGTCAACATCCACCCAGCCGAACTGGCGCGCCGGCCAGAAGGGAGCTTGATACGTGCGCCAGAAGTCATATTGCGATGGGCGGGCGATCGTGTGATCTTCGCCGGGCAGGTAGTCGATGGCAAAGCACCATGTCACCGCCTGCTGATCGAATGGGTTAGGCTCTGCGGGGAGTGCGTGTAGCTCCCCTGTCTGCGTCTGGCTCTCAGCACCAATGATGTGCTCGACGTCACCTAGCGCCAACAAGTCGCCCAGCTCGGTGGCGTCGATCACGTAGGGTGCGCGACAGATGATCGCCTCACCGGTGGTCTCCATGCGCAGCGTCACCGCCGCCACACGGTCGCCGTCCATCGCCACGGCAAGTGGGCGATGACACAGTAACACGTCGAGCTGGCGACGGGCGCGATAGGGCGCCAGCAACTCATCGATGGCGGCGAGAGCGACGCGCGGCTCGTGACAGAGTGCGCTGACAAAGCCCTGACCGGGGTTGAGGTTGACGTCTGCGCGCGCTGCTGCGGTCAGTGGATAGGCGCGTCGGTAGTAGTCGCGAATTTTGGCGCGCAGTAGGCGATAGGTGGCAGTGCAACCGGTCGCCTCGATCCAGGGGTGTTCGTCGGGCGGTACAGCTTGCGCCGTCAACTGCCCGCCAAGCCAGTCGGTTTCCTCGGTGAGGATCACGTTGCGCCCCAGTTGTAGCGCACTCAGCGCCGCCGCCACACCGCCCAGCCCACCACCCACGATCAGGATGTCAGTCGTGCGTTCGTTCATCTGTTCACTATCGATTGGTTTTACAGAACATTGATTTTGACGATACTTACAGCATACCATGCACCACAGCGAGGATGCACACATGGCGCGATCCACCCAAACTGCGTTGCTCGATCTCTTTCTCGTCACAGCGCCTGGCCTGGCGTCACTATGCGCCGAGGAAGTGCGTGGCAATGCGTTGCTCGCCGGCCTTCAGTCACCCCAGGTGGAAAGCGGCGGCGTTGCCGTGCGTGGCGACCTGGCAGCGCTCTATAGCGCCAACTTGCATCTGCGCACAGCCAGTCGCATCCTGGTGCGGCTGGGCGAATTCCACGCCGAAAATTTCAGCCAGTTGCAGACGCGCGCAGCGTTGCTGGACTGGGAGCGCTACCTGCCACCGGGCGGCGCCGTCGATGTGCGCGTCACCAGCCACAAGTCGCGCCTCTATCACACTGGCGCCGTGGCTGAACGTGTGGCGAATGCCATCGGCGACCGGCTCGGTCAGCCGCCGTTGCTCCAAAAACACGATGAGGAGCGTGATGAAGCGGGCGCCCAGCTGATTGTCGTGCGGCTGCTGTACGATACTTGCACGATCAGCGTCGATGCCTCCGGGGCGTTGCTGCATCGCCGTGGCTACCGCCTGGCGACGGCGAAAGCGCCGCTGCGCGAAACGCTGGCCGCGGGCCTCCTGCTGGCATCGGGCTGGGATGGGGACGCGCCGCCGCCGCTGCTCGATCCGTTCTGCGGCTCTGGCACGATCCCCATCGAGGCGGCGATGTTGGCGTTACAGCTTGCGCCGGGCCGCAATCGTCGCTTTGCCTTCATGGATTGGCCGGATTTTGCGGTCGCAACCTGGCAGACGTTGCTGGAACGCGCCGACGCACTGGCGCACGCGCGGCGTGCGCAGATCGGCGACAGACTTGTGATCCAGGCATCGGATCGCGACGCAGGCGCGATCGAAGCCGCACAGGCCAATGCCCAACGCGCCGGCGTGGCGGATGTAATTGCGTTCGCCTGTCGTGCGATCTCGGCGATTGAACCACCGGACGCGCCGGGGCACATCGTCACCAACCCTCCCTATGGCCAGCGGGTGCGTAGTGGCGGCGATCTGCGCAACCTCTACGCACAGTTGGGCAAGGTGCTGCGCATGCACTGTCCAGGCTGGCGCGTCACCCTCTTGAGCGCAGATCGCGCACTGCTGGGACAGACCGGCTTGCGCCTGGACACCAGCCTGACCTTTGTCAACGGCGGGATCGACGTAATCGTGGCGCGTGGTGTGGTTACATGACCGTCCCGGAAGCTCGGAGCTTCCGGGACGGTGGGCGAACTACGTAACTGCTATCGGGGGACATCCTGCGTCTCAGACGCGTCGGCGAGATGGCGTCGGCAAACACTCACATGTCCTGCATGAGCGTCGCTTCGCGATCCTTCTGGTTGCGCTGCGGCAGGCAATATCCCTGGCCGCGCACCGTCAGCACATAGCGCGGGTTGTCGGGGTCTGGCTCGATCTTGCTGCGCAGGCGTCGCACGTGCACCCATAGCGACTCCACTGTGCCTTTGCGCGTGGGGTCCCACACCTTTGACAACAGAAAGCCAGGTGACAGAACACGCCCGCGATTGTGGTACAAGATGTGCATGATGCGGTTTTCGGTGGGGGTAAGGGTAATCTGTCTGTCATCCATGACGGCGTACTGTTGGGAAAAGTTGATGCGTAGCCGATCGTCAATCTGCAGTTCCGGCTCTAACGTGCGGTCGGGCGCGACGCGCATCAAGACGCGACGAATACGCGCTAGCAGTTCGGAAAAGGCAAAAGGCTTGGTCACATAATCCTCGGCGTAACGGTTAAGCCCTTCCACCTTGGTGTTGGTGTCGGAAAGCGCCGACAGGAAGATGATCGGAATGTCACCCATCTGCCGTAACTCATCTGCGACGACAAAGCCATCCATGCCTGGCATCATGATGTCGAGCACAGCCAGGTCGGGCAGGCCCTCTTTGTTGACCAGTTCGATCGCTTCCTGACCACTACCGGCGGTGAGGATTGCATAGCCTTCGCGTTGCAGACGCAGGCTCAGCATCAGCCGTGTGTCGGCGGCATCATCGACAACGAGAATTCGTGCGCTGTCATGATTGTGATTAGTTCGTGCTCGATTGTCCATGATAGAGTTCGTTCCTTACCTGGTATTTATACTATGCCAATTCCCGATTAAGCTGCATTGCATACACTTACCAATCGATGCCAGGTTGCAAGACAACCGCACCGTGGATAAGCACACGTAGAGTGGAAGCATAATGAAAGATATGCATTTCTTCATTGCGTGCTTTGGTGTGCATACGACGCTGCATCGTTATCGTACCAATGTAAAGTAGTAAATAACCTTACATCTATCTGTCAAAACAAGCAAGCACGGGAAGCATGGACCATGCAGCCAAAAGGGAAACAGCCGTTGAAACGCATCACCGTCATCTTAATGTTGGTTGGGGTGATGGGTGTCATGTTCCTGGCAGGAACATTCGCTGGCTTTATGGCGCGTCCGGTATTGGCAAACGATCGCCCGACGCAATTCGATGTTTTTTGGGAAGCCTGGGACCTTGTCGAGCAGTACTTTGTCGACCGTGACCAGATTGACCCCACACGCATGACTTACGGCGCCATTCAAGGCATGTTGGCTGTGCTTGGTGATCAAAACCATACGGTTTTCTTCACGCCAGACGAGGCAAAACAGCAACAGAGCCAACTGGAAGGTTCCTTTGAGGGCATTGGCGCCTACGTCGAAGGCTCTGCCGCTGGCTTCCGCATTGTGGCGCCCATCCATGGGTCGCCCGCTGAAGATGCCGGCATTCTCGCTGGCGACATCGTGCTGAAGGTGGACGGCGAAGATGTGACCGGTATGCCGGAGTGGGACGTGATCTCACGCATTCGCGGGCCGGCTGGCACCACGGTTGTACTGACTGTGCTGCATCCCAATACGGAGGAACCCGTTGACATTACGGTGACACGCGGCAAGATCGACGTCGAAAGCGTGACGTGGGCGCGCATCCCGGATACAAACTTCGTCTATCTTCAGATTTCGCAGTTTGCTGCTGACACCGGCGACGAACTGCAGAAAGCGCTTACCGCGATCAACGCCGCGGCAGAAACAGGTGCTCCGGTTGAAGGGATTCTGCTGGATCTGCGCAACAACCCTGGCGGCTATCTGCAGGAGGCGCTGCGCGTCAATACCCAATTCTTGGAGGCGGGCAAGGTGATCCTGCACGAACGCGATGCCTCAAACCAGCTGCGCACCTATCGCTCAGTTGGCGAGGGATTGGCGCGCAACATTCCCATGGTCGTATTGATCAATCAGGGGACGGCCAGCGCAGGTGAGATCACGGCGGGCGCCCTCAAAGAAAATGGGCGCGCTCACCTGGTCGGACAGCCAACATTAGGCACTGGCACGGTGTTGCAGCCCTTTACGCTCAGTGATGGCTCGGTGTTGCGGCTGGGCGTCACCAACTGGCTCACGCCGAACAAGAAACTGATCAAAAATCAAGGTATAGCGCCCGACAGCCAGATCGAACAAGACCCGGCTATCCGCATGATCGATGCCTATCAACTCGAAAACGCAGCGGCGCTTGGTGAAATCCTGGCACACGGTGACAGGCAATTCAACGTGGGGTTGCTCCAATTGCGCCTGGCAGCGCTCAAATAGTTGTCTGATGGCATGATGGGTGGCGGGGAGAAACCAGCCATCCATCATCATCGGTAGAGGTTGTGCTTCTGAATATACGCCTCGACGCTGCGCGGCACCATGTGGCGGATCGGTTGACCGTTGCGGACACGCTGCTGGATGACGTGGCTGGCAATTTCCAACTCTGGCATATCAAGGATGATCACGCGGCTGCGCACCCCTGGCAACGCCGCCTCGAGCGCTTCCCAGTCCAGTTTCACATCATGACGGCTGAGCGCCACCAACCGCGCGTGTTCCACCAACCAGGCGGCTTCGTGCCAGGTTGGCAGGTCGCGCAGGCTGTCCATCCCCATCAGAAAATAAATCTCCGTGTTTGGGCCAGCTTCATTTTGCAGTAACCGCACCATGTCTGAGGTGTAGTGCGGCCCAGGACGATCTGCGTCGATGCGGCTGATAATGATCGTGTCGATGTCAGCCGTCGCAAGTTCAGCCATGCACAGGCGGTCGCGCAGGGGCGCCAGTTGCCGCCCCTGCTTATGTGGTGGATCACCCGCTGGCGCCAGGTAGACACGGTCAAGCTGGAGTTGGAAGCACGCCTCCTCCGCCAGAATCAGATGGCCGATGTGGATCGGGTCGAAGGTGCCGCCCAGAATCCCGACGCGGCGGAAGTTGATGCGACGTTCCATTTTCATTCACCCAGCGCGTTTTCATACCCCCACACCAGCTCGATCTCCCCGATCTGCACGGTGTCGCCCTCCTGGATGCCCGCCTCGATCAATGCTTGACGAATGCCCAGCGCGTTCAGCACACGTTGAAAGCGCAGCCCGGCTTCGTAGTAATCCCAGTTGGTCATCTTGACCACTTTCTCGATTTCGGCGCCCGTGACCTGCCAGACGCCCTCCTCCAGCTCGTCAATCGTAAAGGCTTTGCGATCCGGCGTTGGCGTCAATTCAACCAGCGCTTCCGGCTCGGCCTCTGGCGCCGGCTGTGCGTCAAGCATGGTCTGCACCCGGCGAAGCATCTCCACGACGCCTTCGCCGGTCACAGCGCTGATGGCAAGCGCCGGCAGATCGTAGCGCGCCGCCATCGCGCTCACGTCGGGCCAGTGCGCCTGAGCGTCGGGCAAATCCAGCTTGTTGAGGACGACGAGTTGTGGCTTGTCGGCCAGCGCCGGCTTGAAGAGCGTCAATTCCTGATTGATCGCTTCAAAGTCGCCAATCGGATCGGGACTAGCGCCGTTGAGCAGGTGAATCAGCACGCGACAACGTTCGATGTGTCGCAGGAATTCCAACCCCAGCCCGACGCCTTCGTGCGCGCCCTCAAGTAGGCCAGGAATGTCGACCAGCACCATTTGTCGATGATCAACCTCAGCGACGCCAAGCGTTGGCTCCACAGTGGTGAAGGGATAATCAGCAATCTTAGGACGCGCCGCACTCACCCGGCTCAGCAGCGTCGATTTACCGGCATTCGGCGCGCCGATGATGCCGACGTCGGCCACGAGCTTAAGCTCCAATTCCAGCCACGCCTCCTCGCCTGGCTCGCCCTTCTCGGCCAAACGCGGCGCCGGGTTGCGCGCCGTCTTGAAGGCGGCGTTGCCGCGCCCGCCGCGCCCGCCGCGTGCAACGACGACCTCCTGTCCTGGCCGCGTCAGGTCTGCAACAATGGCGCCGGTGTCAACATTGCGCGCGATGGTGCCTGGCGGCACAGGGATGCGCAAATCCGCAGCATTGGCGCCGGTGCGATTGGCGCCGCCGCCGTGTTCGCCACGTTCAGCGCGGTGGTGCACATTGTGCTGCAGATGGTGCAACGTGTTCAGTCCCGGATCCACGTAGAGGATCACGTTGCCGCCGCGCCCACCGTTGCCCCCGTTTGGCCCGCCGCGTGGAACATATTTCTCTTTGCGAAAGGCAACAACGCCATTGCCGCCGCTGCCTGCTTTGACATAGATACGTGCTTTATCGTAGAACATGTCAGCATTGTACGGGAGAAAAGGAGAAGATGGTAAATAGGAGATTGAGAGATTGGAGATTGAGGGAACGCCCGTCGGTGGGCACAGTATGCGGTGCGATCAATCTCCAATCTCCCGCTCCCTCAATCCCTCACCCCTTCACCCCCGTCAACGTGATGCCTTCGATGAAATAGCGTTGGGCGACGAAGAAGACCGCGATCACGGGGAGGGTCGTGACCAACGACGCGGCCATCAGGTACGCCCAATTGGTGGTGTAGGTGGAACGGAAGAATTGGAGGCCAAGCGTCACCGTGTAGAGTTCCGGCTTCTGCAGATAGATTAGCGGCGCGAGAAAGTCATTCCACGTTGCTTGGAAGGTGAAGATCGTGACTGTCGCCAACGCCGGCAGCGCCATCGGCGCCATGATGCGGGCGATGATCTGGAGTGTGTTGGCGCCATCGATGCGCGCGGCGTCCTCGAAATCGCGCGGGATGGTAAGGAAGAACTGGCGCATCAGAAAGATGTAGAAGGGGCTGCCCAGAAACGCCGGCGCCGTGAGCGGCAAGATGGTGTTGATCCAGCCCAGGCGATTGAAAAGTGCGTAGAGCGGCGTCATCGTCACCGGATAGGGGAGCATCATCGTTGCCAACATCACCACAAAGAGCGTGTCGCGACCCGGCGCACGCAACCGCGCAAAGGCGTAGGCAATCAGCGTGCATGACGTCAGATGACCGATGATTGTCAGCAGCGTGATCAATGCCGTGTTGCGCACATAGAGATCGAAAGGCAGGATCGTCAGCGCCTCGGTGTAATTCTCCCATCGTGGCGGGTTGGGAATCCAACGCGGTGGAATCTCGAACATCTGATAGTTCGGTTTGAGCGAAGAGGAGAGCATCCAGAGGAAAGGAATCAGAAACAAGATCGCCACGCCCCACAGCACCGCCAGCACCAACCAGCGTCGCCAACCAGTCCGGTGCAACCCGGCTGGCGCATTGCGCGTGACGTCTGATGCGCGCCTCCTCACTGCTGCTCTCCCTCGTAATAGACCCACCACTGCCCGCTGCGCACGACGAGCAACGTCAGCCCCAGGATGATCAGAAACAGCACCCACGCCAGCGCCGAGGCATAGCCCATTTGAAAATCCTGGAATGCTTTGCGGTAGAGATAGAGCACGAAAAAGAGCGTTGAATCGAGCGGGCCGCCGTTCGTGGCCACAAAGGCGCTGGTGAAGGTCTGAAACGTGGCGATGATGCTCAGCACCAGGTTGAAGAAGATCGTCGGCGTTAGCATCGGCAACGTGACATGGCGGAATGCCTGCCCGGCGCCAGCGCCATCCATCGCCGCCGCCTCGTACAGCTCACGTGGAATGCTGCGCAGCCCGGCAAGATAGATCACTGCCGTGCGTCCTAGCCCCCACAGGCTCATCAGCCAGAGCGCGGTCAGTGCCGTGTTCGGGTCAGCCAGCCAGCGCGGGCCACGGATGCCTACAGTCGCCAGCGTCGCATTGATCAGGCCAGCCTCTGGATGAAAGAGCCACATCCACACTACCACGAACGCCACACCCGACAGGACCGACGGCATATAGTAGATGGTGCGGATGGCGCGAATGCCGCGCACGCTGACCTGATTCATCAGCAACGCCAGCAGCAAACCACCAATCAATTCTGAGGGAACATACATCAGCGTGTAACGCACCGTCACGCTCAGCGACTGCCAGAAGAGTCGATCTTCGATCATGCGCGCATAGTTGCGCAGTCCCACTGGCTCCGGCGGTGATAGCATGTCCCAACGCGTCAAGCTAAAGCCCAACGACGCAATGATCGGGCCTAGCACAAAAAGCAACAGGCCAAGCAGCCACGGCGAGATCAGCAGATAGAAGGTGAGCGCCTCGCGGCGCGCTAACCGACTACCCCGGCTCCGTACCACGCGCTGGGATGATGGGGTGTCTGTCATGGGCGTAATGGCGCCTTCCAGGCAGCGCAATGCTGCCTGGAAGGTGAAGGCTTCTTTCGCAGATTACTGCTGAATATCGGCCAGCGCCGCCTGCGCTTCCTGCGCGGCGGTCGCTACCAACTCGGCGACATTGGCATTGGGGTCCAGGATCACGCTTTCCAGCACGCGCCGCAGCGCCGGGTCGGCGGTCTGCCCCCAGTAGGGCGTGAAGACATACGCGCGCGGCGCCAGATGATTCAATTCATTGAGCCAGACGCCTTCGATGGGATCATTCGACAGCCCGGAGCTATCGGCGACGCTCTTCACCGTAGGCAGCGCCCAATCCTTCCAAACTTCCGCACCCTCTGCGCCGGTGTAGAAACGCAGGAAGCGCCACGCCGCCTCTGGATTTTCACTCAACGATGAGATGCCGAAGCCGCCCCAGAAGAGCACGCCTGCGCGCTTCGCGCCAGCGGGCAGCGGCGCAACGCCCAGGTCGATATTCGGATTCTGCTTCATGCCCGCCTGTGGCCAGCGCCCAAAGAGACGCATCGCAGCTTTGCCGCTGTCAAACTCGCTGTTGCCGCCGCCGAAAGCATTCATATCCGCAGGCGGCGGCGCCACTTTGTACTTGTGGTACAGGTCAGCATAGAACTGCACGGCGCGCTGCACTTCGGGTGAATCCATATACCCCACGAAGTTGGCGCCATCCTCGCTGACCAGGCTGCCGCCCGCTGCCGCCACCCAGTATTCGAAACCGGTCGTCCATGGGCCAGGCAATTGAATACCCCACTGCGTCACGTTGCCACTGGCATCGGTCAGCGTCAACTGCTGCGCCGTTGCCAGTAGATCGTCCCACGTCCAGCCTTCCTGTGGGTAGGGCACACCTGCTGCATCGAAGAGCTTTTTGTTGTAATAGATCGCCAGCGGGGAAAAGTCTTTGGGCAGCAGATATTGCGCACCGTTCCATTTGCCGGGTTCCATGACGCCGGGCAGGTAGATGCTGGTGTCGAGCGGATATTGTTCGCTGGCAATGAAGTCATCTAGGGGCAGGAAGGCGCCTTTGTCAACGAACATCGGCACGGCATCGTCGCCGATCTGCAACAGGTCCGGTGGGTCGCCGGCGGCAATTTGCGTCAGGATGCGCGCGTAGTAGTCGCCGCTGCCGACCGGCTCCAGTTGCACCTGGATGTCGGGGTTGGCGGCCTCGAACATCTCAATGATCTTGAAATGGGGAGTCAAGCCTTCGCCGCTGTCACCGGTGCCGACGCGCAGCACAGTCTTGGCGCCTTCCGGTCGCGCAGTCGGCGTGGCTGTGACGACGACCGTCGCCACCAGGCTGCCTTCTTGCGCAGTGCAGCCGCCGAACATAGCCGCCAGCAGGCCAAAAACGAGCAAAAGCAGAAGGGGTGTCGTCTTCTTCATTGGGTGATCCTTTCCATGTGAACTTCAGGTTCTTCAGACTTGGGGTGGCGTCAGTGCTCGGACTCGGCAGGCCGAAACGCTACGCGGTGACAGTTGTCGCTGTAGTCTACTGCAAATCATTAGCTGATGCAATTGCTTGCAGAAGAATGAGGTTATCCCCCGTGCCCATTTGCGCCGAACTATATATTCTCGCACAGTCAATTTTGTATCAGCGATTGCCTAATATATATTTACAATATAGATTTTTCCGGAGGAACTATGCAAACGGCGCGTCTTTTCCCCAACGGACAGAGCCAGGCGGTGCGTCTGCCCAAGAACTTTCGCTTCGATGGTGAGTGGGTCTACATTCAGCGCGTTGGCAATGCGGTGGTGCTCCTACCGCAACATGCGCCGTGGGCAACGCTTTTCGCCAGCCTCGAGCACTTCACCGAAGACTTTGGCAATGATCTGTCAATTTCCGCTTTTGAATCGGCGCCGTGATGACGATGCAAGTGAGATTATTTCTCGATACGAGCTATTGTCTTTTCTTGATCCGCACCCGCATGCGCGCCGCGCAGGCTGTCTTTGATGGTTATCAGCCGGGTGAAGTCGCGATCTCTTCGCTGACGGTGGCGACGTTGACAACGGCGGCGCAGCGCTCGCGCGAGCCGATACGCAATCAGCGCGCCCTCGAACAATTTCTATTGCCATTGGTCGTGGTGGATTTCGACCTTGAGGCCGCCCGTTGGTTGGGGCGTATCAGCGACGCGGCAGGTCTTGGCGGGACGCAAGCTGCGCACGCCCGGTTGTTGGCGGCGCAGGCGCTGCGCCTCAACGCCACGCTGGTCACTGCACAGCCAGAGCTGTACACAGGCATCAACGGCGTGAGTGTGCTCGTCGGGCCAGGCGTCGAGGCGCAAGTCCCATCGTTGCCCCCTGTGCCATCTATCAGACGCGACGACCTGCGCACCATCCACTTGACCGGTAGCCATGATCTTTCATTGACACTACTGGGCGATTGGCTGCACGCCGAGAACCCATCCTTGCGCTTCGCCATCGACCATGTCGGCAGCCTACTCGGATTGATGGCGCTGCTACAGCGTGAGGCGCATCTAGCCGGCAGCCACCTGTTCGATGCAGAAACGGGCGACTTCAACGTTGGGCCGGTGCGCAGGTTGCTGACGCCACAGGGACTGCACGTTGTGATTCTGGGCTTCGTGGCGCGCATCCAGGGTATCCTGGTGGCGCCCGGCAATCCCAAACGGATCAGCGGATTGACAGACCTGCAGCGCGATGATGTGACCTTCGTCAACCGGCAAAGCGGCGCCGGCACGCGCCTTCTGCTCGACTATCACCTGCGCCGACTTGGCATCGCGCCGACGCAGGTGCGCGGCTACACGCGAGAGGAGAGCACCCATCTGGCCGTCGCCACGGTCGTGGCGCAGGGCGCGGCCGATTGCGGGTTGGGAATTCAGGCTGCAGCCCGGGCGCTCAACTTGGACTTCATCCCAGTCATCGAGGAGCGCTTCGATCTGGTGATTCCAGCTGAGCTTGTCGAGAGTGCACTGTTGGCGCCCTTGCTGGCGCTGCTCCGCCGCCGCGATCCCGCATTTTGCGCGCGTGTGACTGCCCTGGGCGGCTACGATACGCAGCCGATGGGACGCGTGATGGCGGAAGTGTAACGACGATGCAAACCACCAAGACAGGAGCAGAGCGATTCAGACATTCAGCAACGCCCTTGTCGAAGCGCTGACCCAGTTCTTCGGCAAGGGCAATCAGTTATTTGAGATTGTGCTACTCTCGCTGCGCGTGTCAGGCGTCGCCCTGACGATCAGCAGCGTGATTGGCATTCCGATGGGGGCACTGCTGGGGCTGGCGCGCTTTCGCGGACGACGGCTCTCTGTGGCGCTGGTTTACACCGGGATGGCCTTCCCGCCTGTTGTGATCGGTCTCTTTGTCTACTTGATGCTTTCGCGATCCGGTGTGCTGGGTAGCCTGGGGCTGCCGTGGCTCCCCAAACTGTTCACGCCAGAGGCGATGATCCTGGCGCAAGTCATCATCGCTTTGCCGCTGGTGGCAGGCTTCACGATGGCGGCGGTGCAGGGCGTTGATCCGGCATTGCGTCTGCAAGTGCAGGCGTTGGGGGCATCGCGCTGGCAAACAACGTGGGCGATCCTGGAGGAGGCGCGTGTCGGCGTAATGGCGGCGGTGGTGGCCGGTTTTGGCGGCATCATCTCCGAGGTGGGCGCGGTGATGTTGGTCGGCGGCAACATCGAGGGGCAGACGCGCGTGTTGACGACCGCCATCGTGTTGGAAACCAATAAAGGCAACTTCGGGCTGGCGCTGGCGCTCGGCGTCGTTCTGCTGAGCATCGCTTTTGCCACCAATTTCGTCATCCTGCACCTGCAAGGACGTTCCTTCGACGAATGACTGCGCTATACTCGCTGCGCCAGGTGACTGTGCGCTACGCCGCCCGCACAGTGCTGGCGGTTGATGAACTCGATATTCTGCGCGGCGAAATCCTGGCGGTCGTCGGACCAAGTGGCGCTGGCAAGAGCACACTGCTCCGGCTGCTCAATTTTCTGCAGCCGCCGACCACAGGCGAGGTGTATTTTGACGACGCGCTCTACTCAGCCAACCGTACTGCGTCGCTGGCAATGCGGCGGCGTGTCACGACCGTGTTTCAACGCCCGGTGCTGCTTAAACGCACGGTGGAAGCCAACGTCGCCTACGGGCTGCGCCTGCGCGGCGAGCGTCATGGCGAGGCCGACATCCGCACCACCCTGGCCGCAGTTGGTCTGACGGAGCTGGCGCAACAGCCCGCGCGCACGCTTTCTGGCGGTGAGGCGCAGCGTGTGGCGCTGGCGCGGGCGATGGTGTTGCGCCCCGACGCGCTGCTGCTCGACGAGCCGACCGCCAATCTCGATCCGTACAACGTTGGTCTGATCGAGCAGATCGTTGCGCAGATCAACTGCGAGCACGGCACAACAATGGTGCTGGTGACGCACAACATCCACCAGGCGCGACGGCTGGCGCACCGTGTGCTCTTCCTGCTGGAGGGACGCGCAGTCGAAATCGCCGACACGCACACGTTCTTTGCAGCCCCCACCGATCCGCGCACCAGCGCCTTTGTGCGCGGTGAAATGGTCTATTGAACAACAGCATGAAAGGTGAAGCATGGACAGCAGTACAAATTTTATCTGTACGTTATGCAAGACTTTGCTGGCAGGACTGCTGTGTTTGGCGTTGAATAGTGTGTTGGGGGCGTGCCAGCTTGGACACACGGTAGCGACAAACGACGTCGCTCCTGGTAGGCTGCTCCTGGCGACGACGACCAGCACACAGGATTCAGGATTGCTCGATGCAATTCTGCCCGACTTTGAGCGCCAGAGTGCAGCGCGAGTGGATGTGGTGGCTGCAGGCACCGGTCAGGCATTGCAACTGGGACGCGAATGCAATGCAGACGTGGTGCTGGTGCATGCGCCAGCGCTCGAAGCGCAATTTATGGCGCAGGGCAGCGGAGTTCGCCGCGCGCCAGTGATGTACAACGACTTCGTGATCGTCGGTCCGCCTGATGATCCAGCAGGCGTCAAGGGCGTCACCGACGCCGCAGCGGCGCTATCCATGATTGCAGCAACGCAAAGTCGCTTCATTTCACGCGGCGACGATTCGGGCACACACGCCAAAGAAAAAGCGGTGTGGCAGGCTACCGGCATTGACCCGGCAGGCGATTGGTACATCGCCGCCGGTCAGGGCATGGGCGCCGTCCTGACCATGGCAGAGGAACAGCAGGCGTACACGCTCAGCGACCGCGCCACCTACCTGGCGCGCACGCGCGCTGGTATGGGGTTGGAAATCATGGTCGAAGGTGATCCACTGCTCTTCAACCCCTACAGTGTGATCGTCGTCAGCCCGGAGAAGTGTCCAAATGTCAATGTAGACCTGGCCAACCAATTCATGGACTGGATTGTCGCGATCCCAACACAAGCGCAGATCGCAGCCTTCGGACAGGCTGAATTTGGCCAGTCGCTCTTTATCCCGGATTCAGAAGCATGGCGCAACCAATAACGTGCGACTACTCTCGCAGACCTGCCTTTTGCATCGTGACCGCGTCAATCTGCGCGCGCAACGCCTGGGTCAGCGGGTCAAAGTCAGTGTACTGACGGGCATAACCCAGATTGAAGGCATAATCGAAATCGGGCGGATTGCGCCCTTGTGTATGTTGGAGTACGGTTTCCAGCTTATCGAAGGCTTTGGCGAGGCGCGCTTCGAGCGTCTCGGCGGCGTGGTATTCGTCCCACAGCGCCAGCAGGTCGCGCTGCTTATCGGCGGGCAGGGGCGCCAGCAATTGCAGGAAGTAGCGACGTTCTTCGATGGCTTTATCCACCGCTGGGTCCTGGTGAATAGCGGGAATGTCGCCATGCAGCGCCTCGCCCAGGTCATGGATGACGCACAGCTTAAGCAGGCGGTGGTGATCGATGTCAGGGTAGGCGTCCTCGAAGAGCATCGCCATCAGGCAGAGGCGCCACGTGTGTTCCGCCGTGCTCTCCGGGCGACCCTGGGCGGTGTAACCACTGCGCAACGTACTCTTGAGCTGCTCTGCCACGCGTAGAAAGTCGAGAATCTGGGTGAGTCTGTGGTTCATTGCGGTTGAATGAGAACGGTGTGACGCAGAGGCGCAGTGACCCAAAGATACACAGAGTGAAGCAGAGGACCTGGCCTCTTCCCGGCAACTCCGGAAGCCGCCGGGAAGAGGATCGGCCAACTTGAAATTCGGCGTCTGTGCGGCTTTGCGCCTCTCTATGTCAGAACGATTGGCTCAAGCCGGCACCGCCTCGCCCAGCCCCGCCGCGATGCGCAGCGCGGCGGCGCGGCTGGTGTCCTCCCACGGCAGCTGGATGTCATCGCGGCCAAAGTGACCGTAGGCAGCCGTCTGGCGGTAGATCGGGCGGCGCAGGTTCAGGTCGCGGATGATGGCGCCGGGCCGCAGGTCGAAGTGCTCCTCGATCAGTTTGGCGATCTTTTCATCGGCGATCTTGCCGGTGCCGAAGGTCTCGACGTTGATGCTGAGCGGGTGCGCCACGCCGATGGCGTAGGCAAGCTGTATCTCGCAGCGCGTGGCGATGCCGGCGGCGACGATGTTCTTGGCAACCCAGCGCGCGGCGTAGGCGGCGCTGCGATCGACCTTAGTGCAGTCCTTGCCGGAGAAAGCGCCGCCGCCATGACGCCCCATGCCGCCGTAGGTGTCGACGATGATCTTGCGCCCGGTCACGCCGGCATCGCCCATCGGTCCGCCGACGACGAAACGCCCGGTCGGGTTGGTGTAGATGATCAGGTTGCGATCCACCAGCTCGGCGGGCAGCACCGGGTCGATCACATGCTCGATCAGCGCCTCGCGAATCTCCTGCTGGCTGATCTCCGGGTTGTGCTGCGTGGAAATCAACACGGTGTGGATGCGCTTGGGTTTCCCAAACGAATACTCAACCGTGACCTGGGTCTTGCCGTCGGGGCGCAGCCAGGGGAGGATGCCCTGCTTGCGCACTTCGCTGAGCCGGCGCGCCAGCTTGTGCGCCAGGTAGATCGGCATCGGCATCAGCGTGGGGGTCTCGTCACAGGCGAAGCCGAACATCATGCCCTGGTCGCCCGCGCCAACAGCCTCGATCTCGTCCTCCTCGATGTCCATCTCGCCGGTCTTGAATTCCTGCGCCCGATCCACACCCATGGCGATGTCCGGGCTTTGCGCAGCAATGGCGATCTGCACGCCGCAGGTGTTGCCGTCGAAGCCCTTGTCGCTGCTATCGAAGCCGATCTCCTTGACGACTTGGCGCACCAGCTCATCGAAGTTGACAAAGGCGGTGGTCGTGATTTCACCCAGGCACATCACAAAGCCAGTTTTGATCGCGGTCTCGCAAGCCACCCGTGCGTAGGGGTCCTGGGCGTAGATGGCATCCAGGACGGCGTCGCTGATCTGGTCGCACATTTTGTCCGGGTGCCCCTCGGTCACCGACTCGCTCGTGAAGAGCAGGCTAGGGGAGGTCATGAAGGTTGTCATGGTTTCTTCTCCAGAATAGATTTCAATTCTTACTTCATTAGTGGCCTGTGCCCAGGCTCCACTCATTCAGATACGCCTGTTGCTCCGGCGTCAGCACGTCAATCTCGACGCCCATCGCCTTGAGCTTGAGATAGGCAATCTCCTGGTCGATGGCTTCCGGCACATCGTAGACCTGGCCCTTCAACTCGCTGCCATGTTTGAGCATGTACTCAGCCGCCAGCGCCTGGTTGGCGAAGCTCATGTCCATCACGGCGCTGGGGTGGCCCTCGGCGGCGGCCAGGTTGACCAGGCGCCCTTCGCCAGCAACGTAGAGACGGCGACCATCATCGAGCGTGTACTCGTCGAGGAAGTCGCGCACGCGGGTGATCTTGGTGCTCATCTTTTCCAGCGCCTTGAGATTGATCTCAACGTCGAAGTGACCGCTGTTGGCGAGGATGGCGCCATCCTGCATCACGGCCATGTGGTTGCCGTCGACGACGTGCATGTCGCCCGTAGCGCTGCAGAAGATGTGGCCGATCTTCGCCGCCTCCATCATCGGCATGACGCGGAAGCCATCCATCACGGCTTCGAGCGCCTTGAGCGGCTCGACCTCGGTGACGATGACATTGGCGCCCATGCCGCGCGCCCGCATCGCAATGCCCTTGCTGCACCAGCCGTAGCCGCCAACCACAAAGTTCTTGCCCGCCAGCAAGATGTTGGTGGCGCGGATGATGCCGTCGATGGTGCTCTGCCCGGTGCCGTAGCGGTTATCGAAGAAGTGCTTGGTCTGCGCATCGTTGACGGCGATCACGGGGAAAGCCAGCTTGCCCGCCGCCGCCATCGCACGCAGACGGATGACGCCGGTGGTGGTCTCCTCGGTGCCGCCGACGACATTCTCCAGCAGGTTGCTGCGCTGCGTGTGCAACATGGCGACCAGGTCCATGCCGTCGTCCATGGTGATGTGCGGCTTGATGTCGAGCACGCTGTTGAGGTGGCTGTTGTATTGCTCGGTCGTCTCACCCTTGATGGCGTAGACCGGCATCTCGTAGTACGACACCAGCGCGGCGGCGATGTCGTCCTGTGTGCTCAGCGGGTTGGAGGCGGCCAGCGCCACCTCAGCGCCACCTGCCAGCAGCACGCGCATCAGGTTAGCCGTCTCGGCGGTGACGTGCATGGCGGCAGCCATACGGATGCCCTTGAAGGGTTGCTCGCGCTTGAAGCGCTCCTCGATCAGGTCGAGCACCGGCATCTCCTTGGCGGCCCACTGCATGCGGAAGCGTCCACGTTCCGCCAGGTTGATGTCGGCGATGTCATACTGTCGTGTTTTGGTTGCAGTTGTCATTTAGTTTCTCCGTAAATGAAAGTCAGATTTTCGCCGTCGCCACGCCCTCGATGAAGGGACAATGGACAACGAAGCCGAAACGTTCATAGATGCGGCGTGCGCCGTCGTTGCGTTGATCGACGTTGAGCACGATGGTCGAGACGCCCTCCGCCTGCAAACTGTCTACAATTGCCGCCAGCACTGCGCTGGCAAGACCACGCCCACGGCAATCGGGACGCGTGTACATGTTGCCAATCGCCGCCAGCCGCGCCGCATAGTCGACGATGTGCGTGCCGCCGACTGCCGCCAGCGCACCGGACGCATCCTCCACGCCGTAGAAGACGCCCATCTCAATCTGATGCGCAGCAAAGGCGTCCGGCGTAAATGGCCCGCCGTGCTGAAACAGCATCTCCACCGCCGCCACGTCCGCGCCGGTCAGGCGGCGGAGAGAGTGGGAGATTGGAGAATGAGAGATTGGAGATTGGGGGTTGGGAGTTGTCTGCCCGGGGACGATCCCTGTGTCCCTTTCTCCCGTTTTCCCCCTCTCCATGTCTTCGTGTCGCCCAGTCGCCCCTCCCAACACCATGCGCCACATCCACCGCACGTCGTGATGGTCGTACCAGCGGGCGAGGATCGGCGCGTGTTCTGCGCGCGCACTCAGGTAGACTTCCCTGGGCAGCGCGGCGTTGTCCAGCGCCATTGCCAGTGCAGCCGGGTCGCCCTTCGCAAAGAGGATTGGCGGCTCCAGTCCGGCGAAGAGCAGCGCCACCGCGTGTACGTCGCCTTCGGTGTGGACGAACCAGCGGCAGTAAGGCGTCATCGCCGGTTGCAGGTCGGCGATGGCGTAGGCAGCCCAGACCGGATCGTCCGCCAGCAAGTGCGCCACCAGCGTCAGGTCGGTCGTTTCCATCATGCAACCTCGGCGGCGGCGTCCAGCGACGCCGTGGTGCGGAACAGACGCGCCAGGCGCGGCTCGTCGCCAAAGTTGGCGGCGTAGCGCTCGGTGAACTCGTCGGGGGTGAAATGATGCGCAGTCGTGCCACGATGTTCCATCGCGTACGCGCCGCACAGCGCCGCTACACGCCCGGCGACCTCCCACGGCAGCCCCGCGAGCACGGCGGCAAACAACCCGCCGCGATAGGCGTCCCCGGCGCCGGTCGGGTCAATGGAGCGCTCAAGCCGCGCCGCCGGCACATGCAGCTCCAGCCCATCGACGTAGATGCGGCTGCCATCCTTGCCCAGCGTGTTGATGAGCACAGCCACCTTGCTGCGCAGCTCATCGAGCGTCCAGCCGGTCTTGTTGAGCACCATCGCCAGCTCATACTCGTTGCAGAGCAGATAGGTGGCGCCGGGGATGCTTGCCGCCAGTTCTTCGCCGCTCAACCGGGCGATCTGCTGGCTGGGATCGTAGGCGTAGGGAATGCCGAGGCGCCGGCATTCCTGGGCGTAGCTGAGCATCGCGCCGGGATCGTTGGGGCTGATCATCACCACCTGCGCGTCGTGCAGCCCGCGCGCTTCCAGGCTGTAGTTGCGCGCGTGCGCCATGGCGCCGGTGTAGAAGATGGCGATCTGGTTGTGCTCCTGGTCGCTGCCGACAAAGAACGAAGCAGTGAACTCGTCAGGAATCTCGACGACGTGGTCGGTGCGCAGCCCGTTCTCCTCCATCCAGCGGCGATAGTCGCCAAAATCCTGTCCGACGGTGGCGAAGACGATCGGGTCGGCGCCGAGCAGCTTCATCGTGTAGGCGATGTTAGCCGCCACGCCCCCGCGTTCCTTGCGCATCGACTCCGCCAGAAAGCTGAGGCTGATCTTGTCGAGCCGGTCGGGCAGAATCTGCTCGCGATACAAGCCCGGATAGAACATCAAGTAGTCGTAGGCGACAGAACCTGTGATGACAAAAGACATAGTGTTCTCCTTGTGGAGATTAAGAGATTTAGAGATTTAGAGATTTAGAGATTGGAGATTGGAGATTCGGCGTGCTGCGCCAATGAATCTCCAATCTCCAATCTCCAATCTCCAGTCTCCAGTCTCCAGTCTCCACTCTTACCCAAATCTCTTCCCATTCCCCGCCAGCTTCACGAAGCCGGACGGCGGCTCGTGGAAGGCGAGTTTTTCCAGCAAGATCGATGGATCATCGCTGACAATGAACAACTGGCGATGCTGCGGGCGGATGAACCCCTCCTTGACCGCCAGATCGACCCACGTCAGCAGCGGGTCGAAATAGCCTGCCACGTTGAGCAGCCCGATCGGCTTGCGTTGAATGCCGATCTGCCCCCACGTGATCGCCTCGAAGAGTTCATCGAGCGTGCCGAAGCCGCCGGGCATGGCGATGAAGGCGTCCGCCTCCTGCGCCATCAGTGCCTTGCGTTCGTGCATGTTCTCGACCACGATGGTCTCGCCGATCTGCTCGCCGGCGACCTCGCGCGGAGCCAGCACATCCGGGATGACGCCGAGCACCTCGCCGCCGCGATCAAAGACCGTGCGCGCCAGCACGCCCATCAGCCCAACGCTGCCCGCGCCGTAGACCAGACGCAGCCCACGGCTGACCAGCTCGCGCCCTAACGCCTCCGCCGCCTGCCGGTAGACATCTTTGACGCCCAGGCTCGACCCACAATAGACACAAACGCTGCGCAACTGATTCATGCTTCACCCGTGATGTCCTGATAGAACGCGGACGACGCGAATTTTGCGGATCAGCGCGGATTGCAAGAACAAAAAATCCGCGTGAATCCGTTCGATCCGCGTCAGCCGCGTGCCATCGTCTGCTTCCCCCGCTGCAATCGGTTTTCTTGCACGCGTGCTTCGGCGGCGGCTTTGGCGCGGCGCAGGCTTGCGTCAAAGGGCGGATAGCAGACGCCCTCCTCCGTGATGATCGCAGTCAGATAGCGATGCGGCGTCACGTCGAACGCCGGGTTGTAGACCGGGACGCCCGCCGGTGCGATCACGGCGCCGTCGATGGTTGTCACCTCTTCAGCGCCGCGCTCCTCGATGGGAATCTGGTCACCGTCCGCCAGGTTGAGGTCGATGGTGCTCGTCGGCACGGCAGCGTAGACCGGAATGTTGTTCTCGCGCGCCACGACCGCCAGCTTGTAGGTGCCGATTTTGTTGGCGACATCACCGTTGGCGGCCACGCGGTCGGCGCCAAAGAGCACGGCATCCACCTGCCCGGTGCGCATCAGGTGTCCGGCGGCGTTGTCGGCGATCAGGTGCATGGGGATGCCGGCGCGCATCAGCTCCCACGCCGTCAGCCGCGCGCCTTGCAGACGTGGCCGCGTCTCGTCCACCCAGACATGGATGCGCTTGCCCTGTTCGGCGCAGGCATAGATGACGCCAAGCGCAGTGCCAAAATCCACGGTCGCCAACGCGCCGGTGTTGCAGTGATGGAGCAAGTTGGCGCCATCAGCGATCAGCGCTGCACCGTAGAAACCGATGCGCCGGTTGATCGCCACATCCTCCTCGGCAATGGCGTCAGCTTCCGCCAACAGCGCGTGGCGCAGCTCGTCCGTGTTGGGGAGCACTGTGTGTTCCGCCAGCTCCAGCATACGCGCCGTCGCCCAGCTCAGGTTGACGGCGGTCGGGCGCGCCGCGTCGAGCACAGCTTTGGCGCGGCGCAGGTCATTGAGCAGGCTGGCGCGGTCGCTGGCCGGGCTGGCAAACGCCGCCAGCGCCATGCCGTAGGCGCCCGTTGCGCCAATCGCCGGTGCGCCGCGCACCACCATGTCGCGGATCGCCGCCGCCACCTTCTCGACTGTGTCGAAGCCGGCGACGACAAAGCGACCGGGCAGCAGCCGCTGGTCGACCAGCATCACCTGACCCTCTTGCCAAAAGACGGAACGCACCTTCGCTTGCATGGTTTCCAACAAAAAACCCTCCGGCTAACGCCAGGAGGGCATGAAACACATCGGTTGCTTCCCGCCTGGCAAAATCGATTCGACACATGCGATGAATGGCGCCCTTGCTGCGTTGCGACGCGCTGCGGGTTGATTCATCACCGTGCAACCGAAAACCGGGACTCCAGCGGGTTGCCGGGGCGCACTTGCCCCGATTCACTTCGCCTGTGCCGGGTCAAGAGACCAGCGCGAGGCATTCAAAGAGGCTATCACAGCGCCGCGTGCCTGTCAAAACTGCGGGCGCTTGCGCTACAATGTAGTTTATGACGCAACCACCAAGCTGTGATCTCTCCATCATCATCGTCTCCTGGAACGTCTGGCCGCTGCTGCAAAAATGCCTGGCGTCGATCGAGCAAGCCACTCTACCCGGCGAAGACCACGTGCGTTGGGTTGAGATTGGAGATTGGAGATTGGAGATTGGGGGATTGGGGGAGACCCAGCCAGAGCGACAAGGAGAGGGGGAGAATTCGCCAGCCGAAGACGTTCAATCTCTAATCTCCAATCTCCAATCTCCCAATCACTCAATCTCCCAATTCTCCCTCGAAGTCATCGTCGTCGACAACGCCAGCCACGACGACACGCCGGCGCAGGTCGCAGCGCACTTCCCGTGGGTGCGCGTCATCGCCAGCGGCCGCAACCTCGGCTTCACCGGCGGCAACAATCGCGGCTACGCCGCCAGCCATGGCCGCTTCGTCTACTTTCTAAACCCGGACACGGAGTTGGGAGGGGCGAGGGGCGAAGGGCAAGGGACGAGGGCGGAGCTCCAATCTCCCAATCTCCCAATCTCCAATCTCCAATCTCCAATCTCCCAATCCCTTTCCACCCTCTTCACCGCCATCGCCGCCGACCCCACCATCGGCGTGATTGGGCCGCAGTTGCGGTACGCCGACGGCTCACCGCAGCCGAGCGCGCGGCGCTTTCCGACCCCGCTCACCGGCTTCTTGGAGAGCACGTGGTTGGGGCGGGCGTGGACCACGAATCCGTGGGCGCGCAAGATGCTCATGGCCGATTTACCCGCCGACCAGCGCAGCGAAGTCGACTGGCTGGTGGGGGCGGCGCTGCTCTGCCGGCGCGAGGCGCTAGACGCCATTGCCACGCCGGACGGTCCCTTTGACGAAGGTTTCTTCATGTACAGCGAGGAGCTCGATCTCTGCCGACGCATCAAGCAGGCGGGCTGGCGTATCGTGTACGAACCGGCGGCGCTGGTCACCCATCACGAAGGCAAGAGCAGCGAACAGGTCTCGACGCAGCGGCATATCCGCTTCAACACGAGCAAGGTGCGCTACTGGCGCAAATGGTTCGGTCCACGCTGGGGCGAGGCGCTGCGCCGCTATCTGCTGCTGGAGTACCGCGTGCAGATCGGGGTGGAGTGGTGCAAGGCGCAGCTAGGCAGCCAACCGCAGATGCGGCGAGCGCGCATTGCAGCGTATCGGAAGGTGATTGCCAGCGGGCTGTCTGCGGATCAGGAAAGAGAGGCTCGCTCGGACGGCGGTTAGCGCCCCTCCACCGCATACCCCAACTGCTTGAGCAGGTTCTGCCGCCGCCGCCAACGTTCCCACACCTTGACCCACAATTCGAGATAGACCTTTGTTCCCACCAACGCCTCGATCTCTGGGCGCGCCGCCTGACCGATGCGCTTGATCATGCTGCCGCCGCTGCCCAGTACGATCGCCTTCTGTGACTCGCGCTCGACATAGAGCACGGCGGAGATATACGTTAGCGCCTCGCTACGCTCCACAAATTCGTCCACCTCGACGGCCAGGCTGTGTGGGATTTCATCTTGCAGCAGATAGAGCGCCTTCTCACGGATGATCTCGGCGCTCATGTAGCGCAGATCAACGTCGGTGACCTGGTCTTCGGGGTAGTAGCGCGGGCCGATGGGCAGCAGGCTGCGCACCAATGCCAACAGCGCGTCCGTATCCTTGCCTGTCGCTGCACTGAAGATCGCGGTGTTCACGCTTGGGCGATGTGGCGTAGCGTCCAGCCAGGCCAGCAAGGCCAGATATTCGCCGATACGCGCCGACGTCGTTGCAGCGTCTCCGCCCCAGCGATCGGCCTGGTTGAAGCCCAGGATCAGCGGCGGCAGTCTGACGCGCTTGCGTTTGCGCATGGAGAGTTGTTGGAGCAATTCAGCGATGGCGCGCTCCTCCTCGGTGGGCGCCGTATTGATGTCCACCAGCCAGATGACAACATCGGCATCGGCGATGGTGTCAGCGGCGACCTGCACCATATATTCGCCCAGTTTGTGCAATGGCCGATGAATCCCCGGCGTGTCGAGGAAGAGCAGTTGGGCATCCTCAGTGGTGAGAATGCCCAAAATCTGGTCGCGCGTCGTCTGCGGCTTGGGGCTGGTAATCGCAATCTTCTGGCCCAGCAGCCGGTTGAGCAAAGTGGACTTGCCCACATTGGGCCGCCCAATCACGGCGATGAAGCCACTGCGGTGCTCGGCAGGCATGGATAGGTCGGTTGCCGCAAACTCCGCCTTCACAGACTCCGGCATGGATTGTCCTGACATTTTATCGATTCTGCAACGAGGCAACGAAACCGATGATGCTGAATAGGAAACAGCCCAATAGGGCAAAGACCACCAGCACCGGGATCAACACCACCCAGATCGCTCGCCCACTGCTCAATTGATGTTCAGCTTTGGTGGCAAAGTAGACCAACACCAGCGAGTAGATCGTGATCAGCGGGCTGATGCAGCCGGCAAAGGGCACCAGACTGAGCAACGTGGTGAGGATGCCCAGCGGCGCAGCAAAGGCAGCGTTGAGATAGGCGTAGCGCCCAAAGTCGCCGTTGCCGCCCAGCAGCCTGGCAAGCAAAAAGTAGATACCGACGCCGATCAAAAAGAAGAGCGGCGCCATGACGATATTGGCAAGGCTGGCAAAACCGGCCATGCCAAAGCCGCCGCCCGTGACGGCGCGCAATGCCTGTTCAACCTGAGCCGCCTCGGCAGGCGGCAATTCCAGTTGCTCCAAAACGCCGGGCAGTACGCTGCGCATCGTACTGGCGAACATCAAGCCGCCGATGATGCCGACGACCGCTGACACGGCGCCATAGATCGCCATCCAGATGATGGCGGTCGTGACGTTGGCTTCTGGTTTCTGACGCAAGTCCGCAAAAGTCGCCTCATTCGGGCTAGTAGTGGCCTTCAGCCATGTCTGCCACATCTCTGCAAAGTTCATGCTCTTCCTCCTGGGATCAAATAATTCGCGCGCGGTTGACTGGATGAAGCACCATCATCTTAACGCAGCAGGCAATTTCCACCAATCATCCTGTGGCAGTGATCATTGGGCAGAAGTGAGTGGCAGCGTCGTTCTCTGACGCCGCACTTCACGGGCAGATCAGCACTCACCGTACCGTCATCCACCAGACAACACCAAAGGTTAGCAGCCAGTCACCGTTTCCGTCTGCATCCGCTGTAGCCTTGCTGCTCGCAACCAAATCAAATTTGCGAGAACCTCTCTGTTGGTCTTCACCGTAAGGGCGGCGCCGGCTTGGGTAGATTCAGATGCACCGTACCGGTCGCCTCGTGCGGCTCCTGCATCCGCCAGCCAAAATGGGCGCTCATGTGGCGCAGATGCGGGTCGGGGTTGAGCGCCTGCTCGATCATGTAGGTCGAGCCGGTCAGGATGATCACCTCGTCGTCGCGCTGCAGTGAGCGCGCAGTGCGCAGCGCTTGCTGCGGCTCGAAGGCAACCAGCACCGGGATGTCGCCGACGATGCCTTTCACCTCCTCGCGCACGCGCGCCGGGTCCTGTCCCTTGAACGACGCGCTCGTGACGATGATCGTGTGGGCGATGTCCGCCAGGGCGCGGAAGACCTTGGTCGAGATGCGCTGCCCGGAGATGCCGACGACGAGAATCTTGCCGCGCGCGCCGAACTGCTTGCGAATCTCGCCCGCCAGCGCCTCGATCTTTTCGGCGTTGTGGGCAATGTCGGCGTAGACGCTCTCCTCCACCCTCCAGAAGCGCCCGAGCAGCCGCGCGTTGGCGAAGGCGCGCAACACCGCCGTCTCATCGATGGCGGGCGCCAGGTGACGGATCACCGCCAGCGCCAGCGCAGCGTTGCGCTTCTGGTAATCGGCGTGCAGCAATGAGTCCGGCGACGGATCGAGTGTGTGCTGCTGCAACTCCAGCTCCAGGGCGGCTACGGCTGCATCCCCGACCTGATGCAGCGGCGCACCTGTCGCCGCGCACACCTGCACCATAATTTCCAGATTCTCAGGGTCGGTGTCGCTGGTGAAGAAGGGCACGCCGGGACGTGCAATGCCAGCTTTGTCGAGCACGCGCTGCCAGCGTTCGTCGCCGAGCATGTGGGCGTGGTCGCTGCCAACATTGGTCAGCGCCGTCGCCACGACATCGAGCGCGCGCGTCTGGTCGTAGCGTCCACCAACGCCGGTCTCCATCGCCGCCCATTCCACGCCGTGCTGCTCGAAGAGGGTCAGGGCAATCAAGATCGAGACTTCGTGGAAGGTGTGGATGTTCGCCGGATGGTCGGTTGCCAGACGCACGCAGTGCGGACGCACGCGCTGCTCCCACGCGGCGGTGATGTCGTCCTGGCTGACAAACTCGCCATTGATGCTGAAACGCTCGCGGTAGTCGAAAAGATGCGGACTCATGAACGCGCCCGCAGCGCCGATACAAGCCAGACCCATCTCCAGAAAGCGGCAGGTCGAGCCTTTGCCGCCCGTGCCGGCGACGTGAATCAGCCGCGTCGGGTGACCTTGAGGCCAAAGCGTCGCGATCGAGCGCCGCAGCAACTCATGCCGCGCCAGCTTGGCAATCGACCACTCGGCGTGATAAATCTGGTCGACAGTGTTGTAGTAGGGATAGTTATAGGTGGACACAGGTCTGGCTTCGTGGAAAAGCTGAAGGGTGAATGTTGGCTTGTGACGAGGCGTCGGTGGGTGGCGCCCCATCACAAGTCACCGATTGGCACCCAGGTTAGTCTTCAAAAGGCACAGGCACGACGGTGGCGTTGATGCGCGCAATCTCGGCGGCGATCAGCGCCTTGACATCTTCGACCGCCGTGGCGATGTTGAACTCGAACGCTTCCCCGTTGCGCCGCAGCTTGCCCTCGACCACGCCGTTTTTCAGCCCCTTGGCGCCCAGCGTCAGCCGGATCGGGATGCCGATCAGGTCGGCGTCGTTGAACTTGACGCCAGCGCGTTCGTCGCGATCGTCGTAGAGCACTTCGACGCCCGCCGCCAGCAGGTCAGCATAGAGCTTTTCCGCAGCCTCGGCGACTTCGGGCGTCTTTTCGTTCGCCAGGCTGATCAGGATCACTTGATAGGGCGCCACGGTGATCGGCCACTGGATGCCGGCGTCGTCATGCAGCATCTCGATGATCACCGCCATCAGCCGCCCGGAGCCGATGCCGTAGGAACCCATCACGATCGGCTTCTCCTCGCCGTTCTCGTCCAGATAGGTGGCGCCCATGGCAATGCTGTACTTGGTGCCCAGCTTGAAAATGTTGCCGACCTCGACGCCACGCGCCGTGTGGACGGGTGCACCGCACTGTGGGCAGGCGTAGCCATCGCTCACCGCCACGAGATCGACTACGAGGTCGGCGGTGTAGTCGCGGCCATAGTTGGTGTTGCGCAGGTGGTAGCCCTCGCGGTTGGCGCCCGCGACCAGGTTTGGGCTGGCGGCCACCAGGTCATCGACCACGAGCAACACCCGATCGCGGGCGATGCCGATGGGTGAGCCGTAGCCCGGTTCGGCGCCGACCGCTCTGATTTCGGGCGTGGTCGCCGGGCGCAGTCGCCGCGCCTTGATGGCGTTGGTCAGCTTGGTCTCGTTCAGCTCCATGTCCCCGCGCACGACGCAGAAGACGAACTGCTCCTTGACCTTGCCATCGGGTTGGTCGATATCGGCGACCAGGAAGACGGCTTTGGCGGTTTCGCTTTCGGGGATGCCCAAAAAGTGCGCCAGCGCCTCGATGGTGGTGACGTTGGGCGTGGCGACCTCCTCCAGCGGCAGTGCATCGGCGACGGGCGGCGCCGGCTTGCGGAAGATGGCGACCTGGCGATTGGCGCTGTAGCCACACGCGTTGCAGAGCACGAGCGTGTCCTCGCCGATGTCGGTGAGCGCCATGAACTCATGCGCCATGCGTCCACCCATCATCCCGGTGTCGCTCTTGACCGCCACCACATCGATGCCGCAGCGGCGGAAGATGTTGAAATAGGCCTGGTAGAGGTGGGGGTAGTAGGCGTCGATGCCTGCCTCGTCGCGGTCGAAGGTGTAGGCGTCCTTCATCGTGAATTCGCGCACACGCAACAGACCGGCGCGCGGGCGCGGCTCGTCGCGGAACTTGGTCTGAATCTGATAGAGCATCATCGGGAGCTGGCGATAGCTCTTGATGAATTTCTTGGCGAGATCCGCCATGATCTCCTCATGCGTCATGCCGAGCACCATGTCGCGGTCATTGCGATCCTTGAAGCGCGCCATGTCGCTGCCGATCTGGTACCAGCGCCCGCTCTTCTGCCAGAGTTCCGCCGGGTGCACCATCGGCAACGTCACTTCTTGCCCGCCGATGGCGTCCATCTCTTCACGGAAGATATCTTCGATCTTATGTTTGGTGCGCAACGCCAGCGGCAGGAAATCGAAAATGCCGGCGGCGATCTGGTGAATCATGCCGGCGCGCAGCATGAGTTGATGGCTGACCACGTCGGCGTCGGCGGGCACTTCGCGCAGCGTCTGAAAAAAGAGCTTTGATACTCGCATGAAACAAGACTCCCAGTCGTTTGATTATTGTTCTTGCAGCAGGCGATTCACCCGCGCTTTGATTTCTTCGTAACCGACGACGCCGACGATGCGGTCGACCTCTTCACCGCCGCGCAGCAACAACAGCGTGGGCAGACCCATCACATTGTAGCGCTGTGGCGTCTCCGGGTTTTCATCGGTGTCGAGCGCAGCGACCAGCAGACGTCCCTCATACTCTTTCGCCAGAAAGCCAACATACGCCGACATCACCTGGCACGGCTGGCACCACTCCGCCCAGAAGTCGACAACCGCCGGCAGCGACGCCTGTCCGACAACGGCTGCAAAATCGGCATCGGTCACATCGAGGATTGGCGGCGGTGTTGGGGTGACCGTGGTTGGTGCAGGCGGACGTGCGCCGCTGAAGCGTTGCTTGAGTTTTGTGAACATCCCCCGCTCTCCTCGTGTTCGTGCACCTGCTCTGATGACTCCAGATCACACACTGCCGCGTCAGGCATTGAACTTCTATTGTAGCGCAGAGCCTTTGGGCGTCAATATATTCGATCTGATGATCTGACATGCTGATGATCTGACATCGGGACATTTCACGATAGCGCCCATCGAACAACAAATTCACACCGATTGCGTGATCGGCGATCGCCGCTTTTTGCGTTACAATCTTCATACAGCAGGCAGCACAGCAGAGCGATCAGACCGCGCCCCCAAGCATCGCCAGGCTTGCCTGGGTGGGTAGAAGTCGCGATTCACGGAGAAAAAAGCATCGTATGTTATCCGAATCGAGTTTACAAGCTGCATTGCCCGCTGCCCTCGCCAGCGTCGATCTTCCCTTTCTTGGTGCGCGGATGTCGGGCAAGGTGCGCGACATCTATCGCCACGCCGCTCATCTGATCCTGGTCACGACGGATCGCCTTTCCGCCTTCGACCGTATCCTGGGGCTGGTGCCTTACAAGGGACAGGTGTTGACACAGCTCGCCGCATGGTGGTTCGCCGAGACTGCGGACATCATCGCCAACCACCTGATTGCTACGCCTGACCCCAACGTGACGGTGGCGCAAGTCTGTGAGCCGTTGCCGGTGGAAGTCGTCGTGCGCGGTTACATCAGCGGCGTTACCTCGACCTCGCTGTGGCATCAATACAGCCTGGGTCACCGCACGATCTATGGCATCGACTTTCCCGACGGGCTGCGCAAGAACGATGCGCTGCCTGCCCCAATCATCACGCCAACGACCAAAGCACGCGACGGCGGCCACGACGAACGCATCACCAGCGCCGAAGTAGTGGAAATGGGTCTGGTCGCGGCGCCGGTGTGGGAACAGGTCTGCGCTGCCGCGATTGCCCTCTTCCAGCGCGGGCAGCAGCTCGCCCGTCGCGGCGGGCTGATCCTGGTCGACACCAAGTACGAATTTGGCCTGACGACCGACGGCGCGCTTATGTTGATTGATGAGATTCACACGCCCGACTCCAGCCGCTTCTGGATCGCCGCCACCTATGCCGACCGCGTCGCCGCCGGACAGGAGCCGGATAACTTCGATAAAGAGTTCATCCGCCTCTATTATGCTGCACACGGCTATCGCGGCGAGGGCGATCCCTTCCCCCTGCCCGCCGATCTGGCCGTGCAGGCGGCGGCGCGCTATATCCGCACGTACGAGATGCTAACCGGTGAAACCTTTGTGCCGGGCGCCTGGCCGGCTGCCCCGCGCATCGAAGCCAATCTGCGTCAGTGGCTGGCAACAGCGGGGTCGTCGGCATGAAGCGCAGCACGCACGCCGCCAGCACCGCTGCACACGCGGCTGACTCGCCGCCCGCTGAGATGATTGCCTTGTGGCAGCAGACCAACTTCCTGCAATCTGCACCTGCTGACGCGGTCCTGATGCTGGCGCGACACGCTGCTGCGCGCACGTATGAGCGCGAAGCAGTCATCTTTCTCGAAGGGGAGCCGACCGCCGGTCTCTTTCTGGTTGCCACAGGAGTCGTCAAGATTTGCCATTATTCCCGCGACGGGCGCGAACATATCTTGCACTTTATCCAGCGCGGCGATACGTTCAACGACGTTTCGGTGCTGGATGGCGGGCCGAATCCCGCGACGGCCGTGGCGCACACCGATGTGACGCTGTGGCGTGTGGCGCGGGAAGACCTGCAGACAGTGGTGATGCACAATCCTGCGTTGGCATGGGCGATGATCGAGAACCTCGCCCGCCGTGCGCGCCTACTGGTCGCCTCCGTGCAGGACCTGGCGATGCGCAACGTGCGGGGACGACTGGCGCGCTTACTGCTCGAGCAAGCCGAGGCCAGCGAGAGCGGCGCCCCCCCGGCGCCCCTGACGCAAGAAGACATCGCCCATCATTTGGGCACCGTGCGTGAAGTGATCGGGCGCACCCTGCGAGCGCTGGCCGCCGACGGCTTGATCGCCATCGAACGCCAGCAAATCGTTGTATTGGATCGAGAACGCCTGCGCGAAGAAGCCGAGATTTAGCACACGCTCAGAACACACGATCAGGAGATATGTCTAATGCCATCCTTTGACTTGAATCAGGAGACCTTGGCGCAGCACAGCAGCGACATGCGTCAATTCATCGACTGGCGTCCGGCAACGCTTGACAACGGGATGCGCGTGCTGGAAGGCTACAACAGCAGCGGCCTGACGTTGACATTGCTGCCCGATCGCGGTCTGGATATCTGGCTGGCGGCGCATAACGGCCGCCCACTCACCTGGATAAGTCAGGGTGCGCCACACACTGCGGACTTTGGCGCCGGCTGGCTGCGCCTCTTCAACGGTGGGCTGTTGGTGACGTGTGGCCTGCGTCACGTCGGTCCGCCAGAGACAGACGCCCGCAGCGGACAGTTTCGCGACCTCCATGGCGACTATAGCCTTCTGCGCGCCTACAATGTTGCCGTGCAACGCGGTTGGCGACAGGAGCAATACGTGGCTGAAGTCACCGGAGAAATTGCAGAGGCGGCGCTCTTTGGCGAGCAGTTGCATCTGACGCGCACCGTGCGCCTGGTGCTAGGCGAACCGACCGTCGAGATCGTCGATGTGGTGGAGAATCGCGACGACGCACCAGCGCCCTTCATGCTGCTGCATCATTTCAACTTTGGCTATCCCCTGGTGCGGGCAGGCGTCGAACTGCACGTCGCCAGCAGCGCAGTCATGCCGCGCGATCTGACGGCTGCCGCCGCCTTGCACGACTGGCCGCATTATCACAGCGCTACGTCGCGCCATCTCGAAGAGGTCTTCTTTCATCAAGTGTTGACGGATGTCGATCGCCAGGCGCAAGTGTGGTTGGGGTCGCCGACATTCGGCCTGCTCCTCGAGTGGGACACGACCTATGAACCTTACCTGACCCAGTGGAAGAACTTCCGATTGGGAAGCTATGTTTGTGGCGTCGAACCAGGCAATTGTGTGCCTGAAGGACAGAACCGCGCCAGCCGCAGCGGACGCCTGGTGCAACTAGCGCCCGGCGCCCGTCACATCTTCCGCAACCGCCTGACGGTGACGGATGGCGCCGAAGCCGTCGCCTTTGCCCGCGCACACCTTGACGCACTGCGGACGCGTGGGCAACCAGTCGCTATCGATCTGACGGACTACGCACTCTGAAGGTTTGTTCGCAGCGTCGCCGCCCCTGACGCAGGGGCGCTTTAGCCGCCAACAGGACGACGGAAGGACGCCACGATCACGAAGGCGATCACATCCAGCAGCGCAACAATGACAAATGCCTGTTCCAGGCTGTAACTATCGGCCAACCAGCCGAGCAAAAAGGGCGCTGCCAGAATCGCCAAGCCGCTGCCCAACGAGACCAGGCCACTGGCAGCATCGGCCTGGTCGGCGGCAACGGTAAGCGCCAAAGACAGCGTCAGCGGAAAGAGTGCGCCCACGCCAAAGCCGGTCATCCCCAACGCAAAGACGGCGATCCCAGGCAGCCGCGCCAACCAAAAGAGCGAAAACCCCACTCCCACCACACCCAGCATCGCCAGGAGCAACGTGCGCACCGGCGTGTGCAGCGTCCAGCGACTATTGGCGACGCGTCCCAACACAGCGCCAATGAAGAAAACGCTGACAGACATGGCCCCCACCTCGGCGCCCAACCCGATCACGCTGCTCAGAAAATCCGCGCTCCAGGCGATCAGACTCCATTCCAGCGCAACGCTGAGGATGAGCACTGCCCAGAATGCCCAGAAACCGGCGGGGAGACGTGTACGACGGTGTGTCGCTTCTGCGTCCAGACGTGGCGGCAACGGCGTGCGGAAGTAGACAAGCGCAATCAGGGCGCCCGCCGCCAGCCCAAGCCACAGCGCGCCGCGCCAGCCGACCGCCGTGCGCGCAAACGCTCCAATCAACAGCGGGGCGCCCCCCGCACAGAGCATCGCCAGGATGTTAGACTCGGTGAGAGCTGTCGCACGTCGCGCGCCGTGGCGGTCGGACAGTGTGGCCTGAATCATCACCAGCAGCAGTGTGCCCAGGTAGCCCATCACTAGCGCCGCGCCGACCGTCACAACAGCGGCGCCGCCGACCATCAACAAGAGGGCGCCGGCAGCCATCCCGGCGACGCCCCCCCACAGGATGGTGCGACGCCCCCACCGTGCGGCCAACCAGGCACTGCTCAGCCCCGCCCCAATCATGCCAATGGCGAAGGCGCTGAGGTGCAGCGCCCCCGTCGTGTAGGTGAGATGCAATTCAGTGCGTAGAAAAGGCATCAGCGGGCCAAGCGCGGCCTGAAAAAAGGCGAAGTAGCCAAGCAGCAAATACGCCAGCCAGGTGAATCGATCACGGTGAAAAGCAGTCATCAACCGATAATCTCACACTCTACGCGGAAGCGCTTTGGTAGCTCTGTCGTCAACTTCTCGGTAATTGTGCAGCCGTCGTTGGGAAAGGCCAGTTCGACGATGTTGCTGGCGTCGAGCAGCCGGATCACAAAATCGTCGCGGCCTTTGGGTTCACACACCATTTCATAGATCGACTTGAGCCGATATTTGTCGCGCTCCAGGTCGCCGCTGCGACGGAAGTTGATGATCAGGCGGCGCGCCTTGCGCCGCAGTGGTGGCTCCGGTGTGGAGGTCAATTCTTCGTCAGGCAGGCGCGCCGGTTTGTCCTCAGGCTGGGGCGTTAGTTCGTGACTACCGTTGGCAACTGGCGAATCGGTTGGCTGCAGCATAGCGGCAGGCAGCGACGCCGCAGCATAGGGTGAAGCAACTTCCGCAACTTCACGCAGCGTTAGGCTGGCGGGCGGGTCCATGTCGAGCGGAGCATCTTCTTCGCCGTCATTCTCGTCTGGCAGCGGGGCGGCCGCCAGTATGGGCGCTGTCAAGCCCGGTTCAGCGCCAACCCAGGCGTCGGCGCGCAGCCAGGCAGGCTCTTCCAGCGGTGGCATGTTCGACTCGGCGCCGATCCAGGCGTCATCGTCGCCGTGGAAACCATTCGCGCCGTCATCAGGCAGGGGCGCGCCATTGATCGTTGGAACGGCGCCGGTCAGCAGCGGCGCCTGCAACGCCGGCGTGTCATTATCAAGCCCGATATAGTTCTCGACGTGCGTCTGCACGATGTCGGCAAGCAGCGTTGTCTGGTTTTCGCGTGTCTGCGCCTTGCCTTTGACAATCACAACCGCATCAACGGCTAACTTGTCTTTGTAGTCGGCGTAGGCTTTGGGGAAGAAGACCACTTCGCAGCCACCCTGCAGGTCCTCCAGCTGAACAAACGCCATCTGATCGCCCTTCTTGGTGTTGATGGTGCGAATGTTGGTGATGACGCCCGCCAGGGTGACGCCCTTGCCGTCATAGCTTTCGTCCAGCTCGGCGCAGGAACAGGTCGTGACGCGCTTGAAGTCGATGTTCATCTGTTGCAGTGGATGGCTGATCGAGTAAACGCCGAGCAGTTCCTTTTCCCACTGTAGCTTTTCACGCCCCTTGACCTCCTCCAGATCGGGCAGCCGGATCGGCGAGACGCTGGCTTGCGGCGCGCCGCCGCCCATCATCAGGTCGAAGATCGAGAGCTGGCCGCTGTCACGCGCATCGTGCACCGACGCAGAAGCCGCAACCATCTGATCGAGCACGGCGAGCAGTTGGCTGCGTTTGCCGAAGCGGTCGAGCGCGCCGACTTTGATCAGGCACTCCAGCGCGCGCTTGTTGACCTGACGCAGATCGACGCGGTCACAGAAATCCTCCAGGCTCTTGAAAGGTCCGCCGGCGTTGCGTGCATCGATGATCACCCGCACAGGGCCTTCGCCCACGTTCTTGACTGCCGCCATGCCAAAGCGGATGGCGCTGCCTTCAGGCACCGGGAAGCGATAGCCGATGCTGGGGTCGCGCTGCGTTTGCGGCGGCATGTCGGGCGGGCGCTGCTGAATCTCGAAATCGAGACCGGAGTAGTTCACGTCAGGCGGCAACACGTCGATGCCCATGCGTCGACACTCGGAGACAAAGTTGACCACTTTCTCCGTCTTGTCGCGCTCGACCAGGAGCTGCGCCGCCATGTATTCGACCGGATAATGCGCCTTGAGATAGGCGGTCTGCACGGTGATGACGGCGTAGTCGGCGGCATGACTCTTGTTGAAGCCATAGCGCGCAAAGAACTCGATGTCGCCGTAGATTGCCTCGGCGATGTGCGGGTCGATGCCGTTCTTCTCGCAGCCGGCGACGAAAATCTTCTTGTGCTTTTCGATCTCCGAGGCTTTTTTCTTACCGATGGCGCGGCGCACCAGGTCAGCCTCGCCGGGGGTGTAGCCAGCCAGATTGCTCAAAATCTGGATGATCTGCTCCTGATAGACGCAATTGTGAACGATGATATTGTCGGCAACAAAGCTGTGCAGCCCCTCAACTGTCAAATCGTAGACGTGTTCGACGCCGACATACTCAATCGACGCCACTTCTTCCCAGATCACACCGAGCCGTTTGCGCGTCTCTGGCAAGGGCAGGGCGTCGGCAAGCTGCGCCGCGATTTGGGTAGAGATGCGCGGGCGACGGCGCCCCCGCGCGTAGAAGTGTTGGCGATCGACGCCATACGCCTCCATCAACCCACGATAGGAGAGCGTTCGCACTGCATCGACTTCATCCAGGAATGGTTGGCGCGCCAGCGTCGAAAAACTCTGTTGGGTGCAGACAACCTCACGTTTTGCCGACGCCATATACGGCTGCACCAGCGCCGCAAATCTGGCGGTGTCGTAGATCGTCACCTGATAGCCAGTGCGCGGCGTGGTTTTGTCGGCGCCGATGGCATAGTGCGCCTGATAGATGGTGGCTTGAATCCCCAACCGTAGCAGCAGCGTCTGCACCTGTACTGCCAGATGCGGCGACACCGTTTTGTAGTGACAGAGCTTGTGCCCAACATAGCCATCGCAGTCCCACAACGACGCCAGAAAGAAGGCGATATCCTCCTTGCCCAAACCAAAGACAAAATCAGGGACAAACTTCTCATGGCTGCGCAATCCGCCAGGGCGTTGACCAGCCGGCGCCTTCAGTCCCAGCTCACGCAGCCAATTTAGCAGCAGATTGGGCGTGTGGTAGTTGGCGCGGCCGTGCTGTTTGGATGCGCCGATGCGCGTAACGCCGCGCACCTGCGCCGTAAAATGGGGGCGAACACCATCAAACGCCGCCAGCGCGTGTTGATATTCTGCCAGCAGCACCGGGTCTTTGGAGACAAAATCGACGCTCGCCATGCTTGCCAAGCTGCCATCCGCCAGCAAGTACGCCAGCACGCGCAGACGCCGGCGATCCAGCGGCTGTGCGGTCGTTTCAGGCCCAAACAGATGCGGCGGCGCAGCCACAAAATCACCGGGTCGCAGTTTGCAGAGTGGCAGCCAGCCCGCCTCGGTCAAGAGGCGATGATCTTCCGTCACTTTGACGCTGGCGCCGTTACGCAATGTGATGCGATAGACCGGCTTTTCGCCGCTGTCGATCCAGTGCGTCACGCGTCCGATTGCAGGCTGCCAGTCGGCATCAACACCCTGTACGTAGAACTCGTCGAGTTGACCGATCTCGGCGAGTCGATAACGACGCCCAGAACGCGCCTCGGTGATCCAGGCTTCCCCGCTGACGCATATGCCGTAGGTCTCGCTCAGGATCGTTTGCAACTTCGGGTGTTTATATTCGACCGGCTCCTCGCCGTGCATGCGCCGAATGAAGGAAGGGATGTACTCCAGCGGGCCGGGGCGATAGAGCGAGATCATGGCGACGATATGCTCGAAGGTCGAGGGCTTCATGTCGATCAGCACGCGGCGCATGCCCTGGCTTTCCACCTGGAAGACGCCGCTCACTTCGCCGCTGGAGAGCAGCTTGAACGCTTCCTCGGCGACTTCGCCTTCATAGGGAATGTTCTCCAGCGTGTACTCGATGCCGTGGCGCTCCTTGATCAGCCGCGCCGCCTCACGCATGACGGAAAGCGTACTCAAGCCGAGAAAGTCCACCTTGAGCAGCCCGATCGATTCCAGAATCGGGAACTCGTACTGCGCAATTGTGCTCGTCACCGTGGACTTGCTGCCGCGCATGATCGGCGTGTAGTGCGTCAGCTCGCGATCGGCGACGATCACAGCCGCGGCGTGGATGCCGGCATTGCGCGCCACGCCTTCGAGCTGCATGGCGGTGTCGAGCAGCTTCTTGACCCACTCCTCTTTGGTGTAAAGATCGACCAGCTCCTGGCTGTAGAATTCGTGTCCTTCCGTCAGGCAGTCCTGGATCGTGACCGGCTTGCCAGGGATGCCGGGGATGAGCTTGGCGATGTAGTCGACTTTGGACAACTCAATGCCCTGGGCGCGCCCCACATCACGCACGGCCGCCTTTGCCTTCATGCGGTTGAAGGTGGCGATCTGGGCGACCTGGCTCTCGCCGTACTTCTCGACGGTGTAGCGGATCATCTCTTCGCGCTGGTCGTCGGGGAAATCCAGGTCGAAGTCGGGCATGGTGACGCGGCCAGGGTTGAGGAAGCGCTCGAAGATCAGGTTGTTCTTGAGCGGGTCGATGCCGGTGATGCCGATGCAATACGCCACCAGCGAACCCGCGCCGGAGCCGCGCACGTTCCACCAGATGTTGCGGCTGCGCGCAAAGTTGCAGAGGTCGGCCACGATCAGGTAGTAGACGTCGAAGCCCATCTGGTGGATGGTGCGCAGCTCGCGCTCCTTACGCTCCTGCACATCGGGATCGTTCGCGCGTGCGCCGTAGAGTCGTTGCAAACCGTCCTCGGTCAGGTGACGCAGATAGGTCTCGTAGGTGAAGCCCTCCGGGATCGGCAGGTCGGGCAGGTGATAGCTGCCATCTTCGAGATCGACCTCGCACATCTCGGCGATGCGCAGCGAATGGTCAAAGGCGCTGGCAGGCAGGTCGATGAACGGGCGGAAGGTCGCTTCCATCTGCGCGCGGCTTTTCAGGAAATAGCTGCCGTCGCTCATGCGCATCCGGTTGGGCTGGTCGAGGGTGACGCCGGTCTGCACGCAGAGCAACACATCGTGGGGGCCGCCGTCCTGCTCGCGCACGTAATGCACATCGTTGGTGACGACTAGATTCAGCCCAAATTTCTCTGCCCAGGGCACAAGAATTTTGTTGACCTTGACCAGCTCCGGGATCGAGTGCTCCTGCAGCTCGATGAAGAAGTTTTCCTTGCCGAAGACATCGACATACCAGCCCAGCCGTTCATAAGCCTCGCGCTCCTTGCCCTGACTGAGCAGTTGCGGAACTTCGGCGCCCAGACAGCCGGTGCTGGCAATGATGCCCTCGGCGTGCGCCGCCAGAAAGTCGTGATCGATGCGCGGCTTGTAATAGTATCCGTCGAGCTGGCTACGCGACGCGATCTGGAGCAGGTTGCGATAACCGGTCATGTTCTTCGCCAGCAGCAGCAAGTGATAGTTCTCGCGGTCAAGCTGTGGGTCGCGACCGCTCATCGGGCGTCCCCATGCAGTTTCATAGGCTTCAACGCCGATAATCGGCTTGACGCCGGCATCGCGGCAGGCGCGGAAGAACTCGATAGCGCCGTGCATCACGCCATGGTCAGTCAGCGCCAGCGCCGGCTGCCCGAGCTTGACGGCTTCCTTGACCAGTGACTTGATGCGCCCCAGCCCGTCGAGCAGCGAGTATTCAGAATGAACGTGGAGATGCACAAAATCGTCGGCCATCGTAGCGTTGCCTGCCATGAACTACTTTGCATAATCAGAACCAGTGTTCTATGAGCGTCTCGCATTATAGCAGAGGACGCGCCACGCGCCGAACCGCAACCGGCTGCGTGCGCACGCCACACAGCTCATTCGATTCACGGCTTTGCGCTCTTTGTGATAGAACGTGAAGTGTGATCGGCTGCGCCAGGTTTGTTCTAGCACGGTTTGTGAAGCGGTATCATGAAGAAGCGCCGCATCAGCGTCAAAAATTCGGAATTTCAGGTCATTCAGTCGCTCAAACTCAATCGGGCGAAGCGTCATCAGTGGCAAGAAATCTTTGTCGAAGGGATTGAATCGATCAAACAGGCGCTTAGCCATTGCGCTCATTCTTGGCAACGAAGCCAAAGGCATGAGCGTCGCTCTGAAGGAGCTATGCGACCAACTGGTGCGGATACCGATTACCGGCGCCGTCAATTCGCTCAATGTAGCCTGCGCCGGCTCGATTCTGCTGTGGGACATCTACAGAAACGATAGAAGGCGCTCCTGATGACGCCGATAACCCAGGCCGATGACCCAGAGTGATAGCGATGATCGCGCCGTTCCTGGGCTGCGCTGGGAGAACAGGCGGCAGGCATCAAGCCATGAATGAGAGAACCTGTGTGACAATTTCTGACATCGACGCCCTCCGCCGCCTCTACACCCAATACGAACGCGTCCAGGCCGCTTCGCCTGACCTGCGCCGTGAAGTGCTGCCCAACCTTATCCGCCAGATTCCGGTCGAGGCGGGCGACCGTGGTGCGGTGATCTACTCGCGGCTGGACGAAACCAACGCCGACGCCGCCATTCAGGCGCAAATCGCCTTCTTTGAGCAAATCGGCTGTGACTTCGAGTGGAAACATTACGACTACGACACGCCGCCCGATCTCAAGGCGCGGCTGGCAGCGCACGGCTTCGAGTTGGAGGAAAGTGAGACGATCATGGTGCTGCCACTGGCGCAAGCGCCCGCCGCCCTGCTCCAGCCCGTGACGCACGCGGTGCGCCGCGTCCATGATCCTGACGAACTGGACGCCATCGATTACATCAAGACGGCGGTCTGGGGCGAGGAGCGCGACTTCATCACCCAGTTCTTGCGGCTGACGCTCACGCAGGCGCCCGAGCACATCAGCATCTACATCGCCTATGCCGATGAGTTGCCAGTTTCCTGCGGCTGGATATACTTCCCGACGGAGAACCCATTCGCCAGTTTGTGGGGCGGCGCCACGTTGGCGGCGTATCGCAAACAAGGCTACTACACGGCGCTGCTGGCCGTGCGTGTGCAAGAGGCGCTGGCACGCGGCAGGCGCTATCTGACCATCGACGCCAGCCCGATGAGCCGCCCCATCGTTGCACGCTTTGGCTTCGTGCAACTGGCGGAGTCTACGCCGTGCATCTGGCGAGTGCATGGTCGCTAGATAGTGCATCTGGATCGGTTTGGGAAGGTTGTTGGATGACTACGAACAGTGTTGGTCCGGTTTACACACAATTCTTTACCTTTGCCGAAGAGGAACCCTTTCCGCTGGAGAGCGGCGAAACATTGCAACCGGTGACGCTGGCCTACGAGACCTACGGCGCCCTCAATGCCGACCGCTCCAACGCCATCTTGATCTGCCACGCCCTGAGCGGCGGCGCCCACGCCGCCGGTGAACTCGATGGCGATCCTACCCGACTGGGCTGGTGGGAGGAGACGATCGGGCCGGGCAAAGCCTTCGACACCGACCGCTTTTTTGTGATCTGCAGCAACGTGATCGGCTCCTGTTATGGGTCAACCGGGCCAGCGAGCATCAACCCCGCAACCGGCAAACCTTATGGACTGAACTTCCCGGTTGTAACCATTGGCGACATGGTGCGCGCACAGGTCAAGCTGATCGACCATCTTGGCATCGAAAGATTGCTGTGTGTAGCGGGCGGCTCGATGGGCGGGATGCAGGTGCTGGAGTGGGCGGCGCATCATCCACAGCGCTTGCGCGCCGCGATCCCTATCGCCACCACCGCACACCACAGCCCGATGTTGATCGCTTTTAGCGAGGTGGGACGCCAGGCCATCTACGCCGACCCCGCCTGGAATCACGGCGCCTATTACGACACGGCGCAGAAACCTGATGCGGGTCTTGCTGTGGCGCGCATGGTTGGCCACATTACGTACCTGAGCGAAGAGTCGATGCACCTCAAGTTTGGTCGCCGCCTCCAGGGACACGAAAAGTATGGCTACGAATTCGAAACCGAATTTGAGGTGGAAAGTTATCTCAAGTATAACGGCCACAAGTTTACGCAGCGCTTCGACGCCAACAGCTATCTCTACGTGACCAAGGCGATGGATTACTTCGATCTGACGCAACCGACCGGCTCGCTTGCCGCCGCCTTCGCTGACTCAGCCCACGTCAAGTTCCTGGTCATCAGCTTTACCAGCGACTGGCTCTATCCCAGCTATCACAGTAAACAGCTGGTCAGCGCCCTGACAGCCGCTGGCGTCGATGTGACCTATCTCGACGTGAAAAGCAGCTGGGGACATGACGCCTTCCTGCTCGAAGTGGAGACCATGACCAATTTGTTGAGCAGTTTCCTCGACCGCCTTGTGCGCGAAGAACGGGTGGCCGCACCTTCCGGCTATATGCCGCGCCCGCGTCCGGCTTCCCGCAACCACACGGTGTTGCCGCGCACACAACTCGCCGACAACCTGGCATGAGCATGCAATCTGTTGTCTCGACGCAATCGCCGCCATTGCGCGCCGACCTATTGGCGATTGCCGACCTGATCGAACCCGGCGCGCGTGTGCTCGACATTGGTTGTGGCGACGGCGCCCTGCTGGAGTTTCTGCGCGACCGCAAACAGGTGAAGGGGCGCGGCATTGAATTGACCGAGGCCGGCGTGCTGGCCTGCGTGCGCCGTGGCTTGAGCGTGCGCCAGGGCAACGTGCAAGAGGGACTGGCTGACTATCCCGACCAGAGCTTTGACGTCGTCATCTTGAGCCAGACGCTGCCCTTTCTCGACGACCCGGCTATGGTGCTCGCGGAGATGTTGCGTGTCGGGCGGACGGCGATCGTCAGCTTCTCGAACTGGGGACACTGGCGCTGTCGGCTAGAACTACTTTTCACCGGGCGCATTCCAGTCGCCGTTGACCTGCCGCAACAATGGTACGAAAGCCCGCGCCGCCAACCTTTCAGCGTCACCGACTTCGCACGTTTCTGCCGCAAGATCGGGATCACGATCGACCGTCAGATTTACCTGAATCGCGGCCTGCGCGTGCGCACAGGCCGCTTCAAGAACCTGCTCTCCACAACGGCCGTTTTTACGCTGCAGCGGGCGTAGCTTCACGCATCTCCAGCTCGCGTTCGCGGATGCCGATCAGGTAAAGCAGCCCATCCAGCCCCAACGCAGAGATGGCGCCGCTGGCCTGCTGACGTACGACCGGCTTGGCGTGAAAGGCAACGCCCAACCCCGCCGCGCTCAGCATCGGCAGGTCATTAGCGCCATCGCCTACCGCTATCGTCTGTTCCAGACGCAATCCCTCCGCCGCAGCAATCTCGCGCAGGATCGCCGCCTTGCGCTGGCCATCGATGATCGTCCCCAGCACACGACCAGTCAGCCGACCATCGACAATCTCCAGCTGATTGGCGTACATGTAGTCAAAGCCAAGCTGCTCCTGCAAACGTCGGCCAAAGTAATCGAAACCGCCTGAAATAATGCCGATTTTGTAGCCGAGACGCTTGAGGGTGCTTGTCACCAGCTCGGCGCCGTCGGTCAGCTGGATGCGCGCGGCGACGTGCGCCAGCGTTGTCTCCGGCAGCCCGGCCAATAACGCCACCCGTTGCGTCAGGCTTTGGCGGAAGTCCAGTTCGCCGCGCATGGCCGCCGCCGTGATCGCCGCCACCTCTTCGCCAACGCCGGCTTCCTTCGCCAGCTCATCGATCACCTCCGCCTGAATCAGCGTCGAGTCCATATCAAAGACGACCAAGCGCCGATTGCGCCGGTAGATATCGTCAACATGAAATGAAATATCGACGCCAATCTCCATTGAGATTTGCAAGAGCTGTGCGCGCATAGCGCCTTCGTCGGCGAGGCGACCGCTGGCGGTCATCTGGACGCAGGCCTTGGGGATGCGCGCAGGATTGGTCAATGAGGGACGCCCGGTCAGCCGCGTGATCACATCGATGTTGAGATTGTGGATCGCACAGACAGCTGCGACGCGGGAGATTTGCGCCGCGCTCAGCTTGCGTCCCAGTAACGTGATGATGTGGCGCGGCTTGCCCTGAGCGTCCACCCAGCGCTCGTATTCGTCCAGCGTTGTGGGGCGGAAGCGCACTTCAACGCCCAATTCGTGCCCGGCGAAGAGCAAATCTTTGAGCACCGGTGAAGATTGATTGACATCGGGGATCTCCACCAGCAAGCCCAGGGAGATATAGTCATGGATGACAGCCTGACCGATGTCGAGCACGTTGACGCCGTGCTCCGCCAGCACACCGGTGATGCGCGCCACCAAACCTGTGCGGTCTTTGCCGGTGACGTTGACAAGGATGATTTCTGACATGGCCCCTCGTGTTGCGTCGTGCGTGTTGCGTCGTGCGTGGTGCGTGGTGTGGGCAACTACACACTGAACATCACGCACCACCCGATTTATCGTGTAATGGTTAGAAATATGCCCGGTTGTTGGACAGCGATGCGGCTGGACGCACCGTCGGGCCAGCGGATTTCCAGCGCCTGAATCGTGGCGCCGCGCGGAATGCCAAAGTGGACGCGCGGCGCGTCGCCGCTGAGATAGCCACTGCCAACGCGCACATCGCGCAGCAGCATCCCCTGGTCAGTGACGAGTCGCACCTGCGCGCCGATGGCGAATGGATTGGCCGTGCCTGGCTGGCGCAGATCGACAAGTAGTGGATCGCCGCCGCGACAGAGCTGATTCTCGAAAAGCTGGGCTGGCCCACGCAGGTTGTTGACGACGATGTCAAGGTCGCCGTCGCCGTCGAGATCGGCTTGCACCATGCCGCGCCCGCTGTGGCGCGAATCCAGCTCCCAGCCCGGCATCCGCACAAAGCGCAACCCCTCCTCGTTGCGAAAGGCCTGGTTCTCCTCCACCAGTTCATGATCGGGCAGGTGCGCAAAAAGACGCTCCTCAATCATGCCGTTGACGCTGTAAAGATCGACGTAGCCATCCAGGTTGAGGTCGCCAAACTTGCTCGACCATGCCCAGCCCGCGCCATCGATGCCCCAGTCCGGCGCCTGATTCCAATATCGCCCATCGGCGCCGCGCATCAGCAGCACATTTTCCATGATCTGTGGGTCGGCGGCGACCTGTGCCTGATTCATGCCAAGCATCATAGCATCCATCATCGGCGCCCAACCGCCCATCGCCTCACCGGGGTAAGGCTTCATGTCGGAGGCGAACATCTCGAAGACGCCGTCATTGTCGACGTCGGCCTGATCGTAACTCATCGTGCTGTGGGTCATTGTCACCAGGCGGTCGGTGGCTGTCTGCCAACCACCGTCGGTGCGCACCCAGGCCATGTCTGGCGTATTGAAATCATTGCCGACCAGGATGTCGGGGCGCCCGTCGTCGTTGAGATCGGGGAAGAGGATCGCCAATGCCTGCGCAGTGGTGGCGAGCGGCGTCACGCGGAAGCGCCCACCCAGGTTTGTGTACAAGAAGACGCCGCGCGGCGCGTTGCCGACGATATACTCATTGCCGCGATCGGTGAGCAGCCCGGCGTCGTAGCTGGCAAGCACCAGGTCGAGATCGCCGTCGCCGTCGAGGTCGGCCCAGTTGGTCACATAGGCGGGCGCGGCAATGCCGGGCAGCACGCGGCGTTGAAAGGCGCCTGCCCCCAAGTTCTCGAAGTAGTTGAGCGCGCCGGTGTGACGCGTCAGCACGATGTCGGGACGGCTATCCGCATTGACATCCACAATCTTGACATCGCGCGTCTTGCCGGTGGAGAAGGTGGCTTTGCGAAACGCCAGCGCGCCGTCGTTCCAGAAGATGGTGTCTTCGCCGTCGTGGTTGCCGAGCACCAGATCAAGGTCGCCATCGCCATCGAGATCGCCTGTCGCCAGCCCGGCGCCGTTGGCTTCGAACATCTGCACCAGGTTGCCCGCGACCTGCGTGACGTGATCCAGCGGGTGGGTGATGAAACGATCGATGCAGGCTGTGGGGGGGGTGAGCGGCGTGCTCGTCACTGTGACAGGGACGGCTGCCGCATCGGATTGCGCAGTGGCAGCCCGCCCTGGCGCCAGCAGCGCCATCACCAGCAACAACGCCAACCATCGCCGTTGGTAGAGAAGAGAAAGGTTATTCATACCGCCCTGCATGTTTTGCACAATGGCCTACCAACAAATACACTCATCGGGTTTACCATAGCTGCTAGACAAGTGCAACTCATCCACCCAGTCCAGGAGGGTTTCCAATGCACGAGCAACCGCGTGGGCCATTGGCAATTCCAGAAGAAGTGATTCAATTTGAAACCGGGCGCACTACAGCCGATTGGTGCGTGCTGCTCGACGCCAGTGAAGCGGTGACATTCAGCCATGCGCAGCTGATTGAGCACCTGGAGCGCATCTACGGGCTGGAAACGCGCTGGGCCAGCACCGTTGCCGTACGCTATGAAGCTGCGCGCGGCATCGAGCGCGAAGTCGCCGTCCCTGCGGACCTGGTGGCGGCGATGATCTTCAAGTCAGCAGCGCGGCGGCGCTTCGAGCAGTTGCCGCGCGCCGAGCAGCACAATCTGCTGCTCTGGCTTGACGAAGCGGCGGATTCACGTGAACGACAGGCGCGCATCGCCGAAATCCTGGCGCATTTATCAGAGGCGACAGGCAGCCAGTAGCAAGCAAGTTGTCGGCAGGGTCATGCATCTGCTGATTTTTGTTTGTGGGAACGCTGTGCTACACTTGCGCCGTTTGGGAAATCGGCGGCGTTGCCGCCGATTTATTGTTATGAAAACTGGAAAGTTTGAAACGCGGGCGCTGGTCCGCCCGCAAAACTACTGACCTCTAGGGTAGCTGTTCATCTTCCCGGAAGCTCCAAAGCTTCCAGGAAGATTGTGAACGATATGACGTTACAACCTAGAAATCAGTAATTTCAGGACGGATTTTGTAGTCCGCAGCGGTGAATTAAAATGAGCAAAAAGCTTGTTATCGTCGAATCGCCAACCAAAGCCAAGACCATCGGCAAATTTTTGCCCCGCGACTATCAGGTCAAGGCGAGCATGGGGCACGTGCGTGACCTGCCCGCCTCCGCCGCCGAGATTCCGGAGAAGTACAAGGGCGAACCGTGGTCGCGGCTGGGCGTCGATGTCGAACATGACTTCGAACCGCTCTACGTGATTCCAGAGAAGAAACGTAAATTGATCAATGAGTTGAAAGCAGCGCTCAAAGACGCCGACGAGTTGATCCTGGCGACGGACGAAGACCGCGAGGGCGAGAGCATTGGTTGGCATCTGCATGAGGTGCTCAAGCCAAAGCAGCCAGTGCGCCGCATGGTCTTCCATGAGATCACGCGGGAGGCGATCGAGCAGGCGCTGCGCGAGACGCGCACCATCGATCTCGACCTGGTGCACGCGCAGGAGACGCGACGCATCCTCGACCGGCTTGTCGGCTACACAGTGTCGCCGCTGCTTTGGCGCAAGATTGCTCCCAAGCTCTCGGCCGGACGTGTGCAGAGCGTGGCCGTGCGCCTGCTCGTGTTGCGCGAACGGGAACGTCGCGCTTTTGTCGCAGGTCAGTATTGGGACTTGCGCGCCTTCCTCAATAAACGTCCCGATCAGCCCACGCATCGCTTCGAAGCGACGCTGGTGGCAGTTGGCGGCAAGCGCGTCGCCACCGGTCGCGACTTCGACGAACACACCGGCCGGATTGCCGCTGGCAAGGATGTTTTGCTGCTCAATCAGCAGGAGGCTGAGACGCTCCGTCAGCGGTTGCTGACCAGCCAGTGGGTCGTCGCCGAAATCGAGGAAAAGGACGCCACGCGCGCGCCCTACGCGCCTTTCACCACCAGCACCTTGCAGCAGGAGGCCAACCGCAAGCTCGGCCTCAGCGCTCGCGAGACGATGCGCCTGGCGCAAAATCTCTACGAGAACGGCTATATCACCTACATGCGCACCGACTCGGTCAACCTGAGCGAAGAGGCGATCAGCGCCGCGCGGCGGCGTATCCGTGAGATGTATGGCGAGGAGTATCTCAGTCCCTCGCCGCGACGCTACCAGACCAAGACCGCCAACGCCCAGGAAGCGCACGAGGCCATCCGCCCCGCCGGCGACCAGATGACGCCGGCCGACAGTTTGCCGCTCGAAGGCCGCGAGAAGTCGCTCTACGAGCTGATCTGGAAGCGCACGGTGGCCTCGCAGATGGCGAATGCCCGGCTCAAACTGCGCACTGTCACGATCAATGTGGCGGACGCCGTCTTCCGCGCCAGCGGACGCACGGTGCTCTTTCCCGGCTTCTTCCGCGCCTATGTTGAAGGGTCGGATGACCCCGACGCTGCGCTCGAAAGCCAGGAGCAGCCGTTGCCCACTCTGACGGTCGGCGAGCAGGTCGATTGTCGTGAGCTGGAGACTGTGGGACATGAGACGCAGCCGCCGGCGCGCTACACCGAGGCAACGCTGGTCAAGGCATTGGAGGCGGAAGGCATCGGTCGCCCCAGCACCTACGCCACCATCATTGACACGATCCAACAGCGCGGCTATGTCTTCAAGCAACGCAAGGAGTTGGTGCCAACATTCACCGCGTTTGCCGTCACCGAATTGCTAGAAAAGCACTTCGACGAATTGGTCGATCTCAAATTTACCGCCAATATGGAGCAGCGCCTTGACGACATAGCCACCGGCGCAACCAACTATTTGAGCTATTTGCGCGAGTTCTACCTGGGTGAAGAGGGCTTGGAAAACCAGGTGAAAAGCCGTGAGGCCGCCATCGATCCCCGGCTGGCAAGCACGGTGGAGCTGGGCAATCTCCACGCCGAAGTGCGCATCGGTCAGTATGGGCCATACCTGGCGCGCGAGGAAAATGGCGAGCGGCGCACGGCCAATCTACCGCCTACCTTGCCGCCCGCCGACCTGACTGACGAAGTAGTGGAAGCGATCTTCAATCGCAAGGTGGAAGGGCCACAGGTGATCGGCAACGACCCAGAGAGTGGACTACCGGTGCTGCTCAAGGTCGGTCCTTACGGCCCGTATGTGCAATTGGGCGAGGATGACCCCAACAGCAAAACCAAGCCCAAGCGCGCCAGTCTGCTCAAGGGCATGACGCCGGACGATCTGACGATGGAAACAGCGATGGCATTGCTCAGCCTGCCGCGCACATTGGGCGAACATCCAGAGACAGGCAAGCCAGTACAGGCCGGCGTCGGCCGCTTTGGCCCCTTTGTGGTGCACGACGGCGTCTACGCCAACCTGCGTGCGCCCGATTCTGTGCTGGAGATCGACCTCGACCGTGCGTTGGAATTGCTGGCCGCCAAAGCGACCAACGGTGGGCGGCGGAGCGCAGCAAAGGCGGTCATCAAGGAGTTAGGCGAACATCCACAAGGCGGCGTTGTGCAGGTGCTGGAGGGGCGCTACGGCCCTTATGTGAGCTGGAACAAAATCAACGCCACCCTGCCCAAAGGCACAGCACCGGCGGATGTCACCCTGGAGCAAGCGCTGGGCTGGCTGGCGGAGAAGCAAGCCAACGCCAAGTCGACGCGCCAGGGACGCGCCGGGAAGGCGCGCACTGCGCAGGGAAGGACGGATGGCGCCGACGGCAAAGCTACCGCCCAATCAGCCAGGCCGACGGCGACCAAATCGACAAAGACCACTGGGCGTACAGGGACAAAGACCGCCAGCAAACCGGCAACAAAACGCTCAGCGCCCTCCACGCCAAAGGCAAAATCTGCCGACACGTAGCACGCAACACTGAAAAACATGAAAACTCTGCTAGAAATCAGTAAGCTGCCTGGGGCAGCGCCTGTGCACGGTGTTGGCGAAACCAGGTCACCGTTGCACGTACGGCGGCAGCAAGCGGCGTGGTGGTGGCGCCAAACGCGGCGCGAAATTGACTGTCATCGACTGTGTACGCCTCCTCGAATGTGTAGTGCATCTCTTGCATTTCGCGCACGATGGGCACGAACATCCCCAATAGCGCCAACATGAGCGGGCTAACCGTGCGCGTCTTGATCGGCGCCCCCAATTCGGCAGCGAAGAGTCGAATCATCTCGGCGGTGGAGACCGTCTGGTGGTTAGGTGTGTGCCAGGCGCGCCCGTAGGCGGCATCGTGTTGGCTTAAGGTGATTAACCCACGCGCAAAATCGGGTAGATAGGTGTAGGTGTGCGGCAGATTGGGGTCGCCAAAGACATCGACTGGCTTGCGGGAAAAGGCTGCGGCAAAGAAACGTTCGCCGAAGACAGCCGTGTCCGTCCCGCGCGGGCCGAAGAAATCTGCGGCGCGGCCAATGGTCACCTGGAGACGCCCGGCTTTGTGTGCCTCCAGTAACGTGGTGGCCACCAGCGCGCGCACCTTGCCTTTGTGCCCCGTCGCCGCGTAGGGTAAGTCCTCGCGATAGGGCTGGCCGTGCGTCGCACCGTACATGTACAGGTTGTCGACAAAGACCAGGCGGGCATTGGTCTGGCTGACGCCATCGACGATGCCTTGGATCAGTGGCGGCCATCCTTTGGGCCAGTTGGTGTAGGCAGGCTGAGCTGTCGCAAAGATGACTTCGGCGTTAGCAGCCAGCCGGGCAACCGTGGCGGCGTCGGTCAAGTCACCGGCGACGACGCGCACGCCAACAGGCAGCGGCTCCTGCACACGACCGCTGCGGTTGACCAGCGTCACCTGTACGTCGGCGGCAACAAGTTGTTCCATGAGCGTGAGGCCGACTTGCCCGGCGCCAAAGATGAGGGCGTTCGTGTACGTGATGGTGGACATAGTTTTTCTCCCAGTTCATACGATGTGGTTCGCGACTTGTGAATCGGCGACGAACGGGCTGGCGGCGCTGTGCGCTGCGTTGTGCTAGCGCCGCCAGCCCAGTCGCGCATCCACCATACACCCTGACACTGTGTCAGAGTCAAGGGGGAATTTCTGGGAAACCGGTGCTCCAAAAACGAACCCAGGATGATGAGACTTCATCCTGGGTTTGGCCGCAGATATTGAGTTGATGAGTCAGACGTCACGCATCAGCGACGATCCGTGGCGCCTGACGTTTAACTACGCCGCAGCGTCAACAGCCCCGGCACCATGTCGAAGATCACGAAGCCGATGGGCAACCCGATGATCGTCATGCACAGGAAGTAGCCCACCGACAACGCAATTGCCGCCAGCCACCAGCCGACGAAGATGAACCATAGCGCCCGCACCAGGAAGTTGTGCTGGCGCACACTTACTTCACCATAGGGCGTGATCAGACGATCCGGCTGACGCAGCGCCATGATCAGCGGAATGTTGTTTAGAATGGCGATGCCAATCGGGATCGTCACAATAAACAAAAACATCACATAGGCGGCTGACACAGCAAAACTGCCCAACCACCACCCGATGAAGATGAACCACAATATCTGAATGAGACAGCCTGGACCTTGTTTGACCACCACTGGTCCTTGCGAGTATGACACGCGCCATATCCTTTCTGCAACAACAATTGTCAACAGTTCATACTACGCAAAGTGGGGTGCAAAGTTGCAGCGCGCCATCGGTTTGCCTGACGTGCTATTGGCGCCGCTGGGCATAGCCTGCCTGCAAAAGCCCAACCAGCAGCGGGTTCTGACGTATAGGCAAGACGCGCATCCAACGCGCCAAGAGGAGCGCGCGCCTGGCGTTATCCGCCTCGCCGTGGAGAGCGAACCATAAAGCCTGGGTGCGTAGCGCAACTGTCATGTTATCCAGGAGTTGCGCGCGTTGCGGCAAGGCGTCAAACTCACGCAGGATGAATGCGATCAGCGTCTGAATCTGTGTGGCTGACGCGGCGCCCGGCCGCGTCTCGAGCATCATCCACACGCTGGCCGCCCACCCCACCCAGGCGCGTAGCAGTGGATGGCCCACCAGGGCATCGACCGCTTCGTGCAGCGCAGGCAAGTCCGGTTGTTCCAATCCGCTATTCGGCAATTCCGCAAAGATGTAGCTGAGTTCTTCGGGGAGGTGCGGCGGCGCAAACTGCCAGATCCAGTCGTTGTAGAGCTTATATTCACCAGGCAGATCGGGCGGCTCGGCTAATCGCCAGTGCGCGGCGAGCGCCTGCTGCACCAGCCAGCGTCCCACGGACAGCGGCGTCTCAAGCATGGTCACGCGCGGCTCATCGCCTTCGCCGACCACAACCAGATCGCCTTCCCGGCGCACGGGCGGTAGCTGGCTGGCCTCCATGCTCGCCACGCCGGAACATTCAATGATGCCGTGTTGCAGCGCCAATGTGAAGCCGATCAGCACCCCGTCGGCCGTGGCGGGATGCGTGGGCATCTGGACGATCCAGAGCGTGAAGTAGCCACCCGCGTCGGTTGGCCCCAGGAGCGCGCGCCAGCCATCGGCTGAAGGGGGCGTGTAGCGTCGCCCGGTGAATTGCAATTTGCGCAGCGCACGCTGCGCCGGCTCTACCAGCGCTGGCGCCAGGGTGAAGGCAAGCGCGTGTAAGGCAGCCAGCGCGCGGTCGTGATGAGCTGCCAGGGAGACGAGGCGTTCCAGGGCGCTGCGGGCGACTTGTGGGCGCCGATCCTGGGCGATCAGGCGCAGCAGTTCCACCTGATCATCTGGCGCAAGCTGTTGCATCAGCCCCATCACCATGAAGGCGACATCGACGCCATGCTCCTGCATTTGCGTCACATATTCCAGAAAGACGTGACGGTTTCTGCGCCCCTCTTCGACCGCTTCTAACAGGCTTTGCATGGCGATGTCGTCGTTGCCTGCCAGGTCGGCGGTCAATGCCGCCGGCGTCGTTTCGCCCAGATAGCGTTCCAAAATGAGCACTGCACTCATGCGTTCGATGGGTGACTTCTGGCGATTGCCCGCCAGGTCGCGCAATGCCGGGACGATGATCTCCGGCGGCAACAGCGCGGCCAAGTGCCCTAGCCCACCGCGTAGCTGGCTGTTCGGATCACCCAGGCGCCGCAGGATCGCAGCCGCCAATCGTTCTGGAGGGAAACGACCGCTGAGCTGGCGCGTGGCATGCATCAGCTCTGCCTCTGTCGTAGTATGGGCGAGGGCGCTGACCGCATCCTCAAGCTGGCGGCGTTCCTGAAAGCCGGCAATGATCCCTTGATCTGTCATGGTTTGACTTCTTCTCCGTTGTTGTATACTCGATGGTACAATGAAATGAAACAAATCCACCAAATCAAGCAAGGAATAAACATCATGGCAAAATCCAAACCCGCTGACAAACAGGCTGGCACGGCGCTGCGTCTGCCGCTGGCTGTGCAGCTATACACGTTGCGCAGCTTGCCGCTCGCTGCTGACGAGCTGCTGGCGGCTGTAGCCGAAGCAGGCTACACCGGCGTCGAACTGGCCGGCAACCTGGGGCAGAGCGCCGAAGAGCTGCGCGCCTTGCTCGACAAGCATGGGCTGAAAGTTGTCTCCGCCCACGTCCAACTCCAGGCGATGGAGGCCGATCTGCCAGCCGTCGTGCGTTTCCACAAGACCATCGGCAATGACACCCTGATCGTGCCCTGGCTGCCAGAGGCTGATCGCCCGACCACTGCCGCAGGCTGGACAGCGCTGGGGCAGAGACTGGATCGCCTGGGGCGGCGCGTGCGCATGGCCAACATGCGACTTCTCTATCACAACCATGATTTCGAGATGGTCGTGCTCGACGGCAAAGCCGCCATCCACTGGTTGTTGGAAGCGGCCAAACCGGAGCATGTCGGCTTCGAGCCAGATTTGGCGTGGATCGTGCATGGCGGCCAGGACCCGGTGGCGATGTTGCAGCAATATCGTGGGCGTGTGGCGCGCGTCCACGCCAAAGATGTGAGCGACAACCCGGCGGAGCGCAACATGGCTGATGTCGGCAGTGGCCGCCTCGATTGGGACGTAATTTTGCCCGCTGTCGAATCAGCGCAGGCGGAATGGCTGATTGTGGAGCATGACCAGCCAGCCGAACCGCTTGCCAGCATCCGGCGCAGTCAGGCGTTCCTGGCGGAGAAACTCAAAGGCTAGTTCTGTCCGGTGCGCCGGTGCGAAGGTTGCGCGCTGGCTGCGAGACCATGTGATTGTTCGACGCAGAGTTGCAGAGAGTTAGCAGAGCCTTGCGCGCCAGGCAAGGCTCTACACGGCTTTGCTCTCTGCGTCGTTGCGTCAGATTTACTGATTTCTAGGCAGAGTTTTCATGTTTTCAGTGTTGCGTGCTACGTGTCGGAATCCCTCACGCAACACGTCATACGCAACACTGCGTTCATAAAATATCAACTAGAAATCAGTAACAACTTCGTGAATCATTGCTTGTTTACACACTTCGGAAAGGGGACGCTATGGCAGGCACAGCAATGTTTACTGGCCTCGTCTTCGACCAGCAAGGCCGTATGGCGGAAGTCGCCTGGGTTGGCGAACGCGCCTGCTACGTCGTGTACGAAGATGACTTCAAACGCCACCTTGACGCCGAGGCCATTGATCGCCAGGTGCTGCGTTTCATGCGCCAGCAAGTGGAGGGCAGTCGCGACCTGGCGGTAGGCGCCATGCTAGACATGATGGGGCGCGACGATCTCTTCACCAAGGCGGCGATCGAGTCCACCATCGACCGCATGGAGGAGGCGGTGGGACAGCCGATCCCGGAAGACGCGCGGCAGTGGTTGGGGATGCTGGGGTTCAGGATCGTGATCGACGAGCAGGGCACGGTTGTGCACATCAACCTGCCGGCTGGCGGCGCCGACGAAGGTGAGGAGGATTAGCCGCGATCATCGCCGTCAAGCCACAGCAGCGCCAGCGCCACATTGGCCGCCCACGGGAGCACCTTGAACTCCCCAGCGCAAAGCGCCGTTTCCACTTCGGTGCGCGCCAATAGCAAGAACTCCTGCGCTTCCAGGTCATCGGCGTCAATCGGCTGTTGCCAGCGGGCGCCGGTTGCCAGAAAGAAGTGCGCCGTGCCAACCCCACGATTGCCATCGACAGCATAGCTGCCGAGTGAACGCCACGTGGAAGCAACGTAACCGGTTTCCTCCAGCAACTCACGTTGCGCTGCCGTCAGAGGGTCCTCGCCAGGTTCGATGTAGCCGCCTGTGACCGCCAGGCTCAAACCTGCCACCGCGTACTTGGGTTGGCGAAAGCAGAGAAACTGCCCTTCTTCGCTGACCGCAACCACGTTGACAAAATCCGGTGTGATGACCCACCCCCACTCCTCCACGATGCGCCCGTCCGGGAAGGCAACAGTGTGACTTTCCACTGTCAAAAAGCGGCCATCGCCGACCGTCACCAGCGGTCGGCGAACCAGTGTACGCAGCGCCGCCATCATTGCATCAACATCTGTTCGAGGGTGTCGGCCACCTGGGCATAGGTGGGCGATTCACCGCGATTGAGGCGAATCTGGCTGGCCACGCGCCGCACCAACCCCGGATTGACCTCCGCCAGAGCGTTGCTCATGGTGTACCACAGGCTGCACAACTCAGGCGTCTCGTGGGTGGCGGCGCGCACTGCGATCTCGGCAGGCGTCGTGGCGTTGAGCGAGGGATTGCCTGCGTTCAGCCCCAGTTCGCGCCAGGCATTGACCCAGTAGTAAGAGAGCATTGGGTTGATCAGCCCGCGCATACGGCTCCAGAGCGGGTCATCCTCCTGCACGAGGAAGAAGAAGGCCAGGTAATAGGGGCGTGAGTGGGCGTAGTCACGATGAATTTGCGACAGTTCGCCTGCCCGCACCGACGCGTAGGAAGCCATGTACCAGCGCAGGTCTTCGAGCGTGGCGCCCGGCTCGCCTGACTCGACGGCCTCCCATTGCAGGCGACAAGCCATCAGGTAACTACGCGCCGAGGCGGCAAAGTCTTGTGAGCGCTGCAACATGGCCGTTTTCGCCAGGGAACGCGCTTTCTCGAAGCCACGCGCCATGCTATCGGGCAATTGCATATTCTCGATATCGTAGATGATCGGCTGCAACGCCGGCTCGTCGGCAAAGGGAATCGAACTATGGCCCGGCAACATGTAGCGCCCGTCTGCTTCGATAATCAGACCGCGCTGTTGCAGGTCTGCCAGCAGGCTGTCGATATACTCGGTGTGCTCGCCGTCGTTGAGCAGGATCAACGCCAGTTCCGCTTTGTCAATCTCCAGCCCGGCGTTGATCACAGCGTAGACAAAGCCTGATTCGGCGCGCTGCACAAAGGCGGCCTCGCTGTCGATCTCGGCGTTGAGCCACACCGGCACATGCACCGACGCCACCTGGTCGCGATAGTCAAAGGCGCGTTGCCGGAAGCCCATCTGCCAGATCTGGCGCAACGTTGTCTTGCTGCGGATCAACCCTTGCGTCTCGTAGCGTTCACACAATTCATCGAGCAATTCATCGGTGGTGCGTTCACCGGGGCGTGCACTTAGCTCACGATAGATGTCGCGCAGGACATCGCGGCGCGTGGCGAAGTCGACTGAAGTCATTTTGAGCCGCGTGAAGATCTGGTTGTATTGCTG
>CZCA01000094.1_pt1 | contig 95846 bp, 78 predicted proteins | sample 591981 | NCBI WGS metagenome assembly CZCA01 (sample SAMEA3556810, study PRJEB10932) | anaerobic digester metagenome | reverse complement strand
TGCGGCCTCCCTTAGGGGCTCCTGTGGGTCTCCTTTGGGATCCACAAGTAACCCAAAGAAAACCCAAGAGTTACGCAAACGAGAGCCAAGGAAATCCCAAGGTGGGGCATGGCCGGTGAAAAGTCAATTGTTTCGCAAATGTATGGTTTTTGCAAATAAATTAAGGGCCGAAATCAGCTATATTTTGAGAGGGAAAAGAAGGGTGGATTTCGGCTCTTTTCAGACCGCATTTCGGTGTAGTTAAAGAAAAGCATTGACGGAATTTGGCTCTCTGCTTTAATACCCCAAAGCTTTATTTGGTGGCCATTTCTTGCTTGGATAAAAGCCTAACTTATTATAACATCGTATTTTAAATATAAGACATATCAGGAGATCAAAATGAGTACTACCCGTATTCCAGTAGTTCCCGATTGCCAATTAGAAGGCAAAGTGGTGTTGATCCGTATGGATCATAACGTTGTGAAAAAAGGAAAGATCAAAGACACGATGAGAATTGACAGGTCTATTCCCACCTTGCAGAGAATCCTCAAAGCGGGCGGTTTGCCCATAGTGATGACGCACGTGGGCCGTCCCAAGGACAAGCAGACAGGCCAGATCAAGATGAGTGAAGACGACGCCGTCACACCCATCGTCCAGTATTTGGATCAGCAGCTTTCGCTCAAGGGTTTTGTGCCGCAGATGCAGGCTCAGGATGAATTTGGCATCACCGATCTTTCACCTTTGGCCGATGCTGTGGCAAAGCTGAAAAGTGGCGAGGCGGATTACGTCTATCTTCCCAACACACGCTGGTTTAAGGGCGAGGAAGCCAAGGATGGCACCGAGGATATCTTTGCTAAGGATCTAGCCTCTTATGCCGATCTTTATGTAAATGACGCCTTTGGCTCCTGGCAGCCGCACGCCAGCACCTACAGCGTCACCAAATACCTGCCTTCCTATGCGGGGCTATTGATGATGACAGAAATTGAGAATCTGGATGCCGTTCTTGAGCCCAAGCGTCCCATGGTCGCCGTGGTTGCCGGTGCGAAGTTTGACACCAAGATTGGCCCCCTGTCCAGTTTGATCAAAACCTGTGACCACCTGGTTTTGGGTGGTGTGATCTACAACGCCTGGCTGGCTCATAAATACGGGCTGAAGATCAAGGGTGTGGATGCTGAGGACATTGCCCAGGCGGCGAAATTTGCCTCCGAGATTGGCGATAAGGCTTCCCGCATCATCGAACCCAAGGTGGTGGTGGAATCTGACAGCTTTGATACGCGTACCGACGGTTCCTGGAGATTCATCAAGCCGGCTGAACTGGAAGCAGGCACAGAGCTTGGCTATATCCTGGATGCTGCGCCGGTTGCCTTTACAGACCAGAAGATCAAGGACGTATTCATGAATGCATCTACTATCTTCGTAAATGCAGTGATGGGCCTTACCAGCCTCTTTGATGAAGGCACGGCGGCTATGTATTCCCTGATCGATCAAAACAAGAAAGCAATGAAAATCTACGGTGGCGGAGATACGATCCAGGACTTCAAAACCCTGTTGCCGGAGATCTTTGCCGCAGCTGCAAAAGATGAAAGTTACTATTTCTTCACCGGTGGTGGAGCGGTGCTCAACGCCATTGAACAAGGCTCACCCTACGGGATGAAGCCGGTGGAAGCACTATTGAAAAAATAAAATAAGAGATAAATAAAAGGAGACCCTTCAGTGGATTCTAAGACAAAAAACGATCTTGATCTGCGCAGTGAGTTTGAGCTTCACAGCTTGGAAGAATGGAAGCAAGCGGTGATAGACGGACTCAGAGGAGCAGATTTTGACAAAGTGATGCGTACCAAGACCTATGAAGGCATCACATTGAAACCCATTTACACACGTGAAGACCTGCAAGGCAAGCCTTGGCTGGAGAGCACGGCCGGACAGGCGCCCTACCTCAGAGGCAGCAATGCAGATGGCTTTACCGGGCAATCCTGGATCGTGGCGCAAAGACAGGATGAGCCGGATGCTGCCGAGCTCAATTCCATCTTGCTGCACGAGCTGCAAAGAGGCCTGGGAGCCGCAAATATAAAGATAAATCCCGATACCTTGAAGATTGCAACTGAAACCACAGACGCAAGAGGCTTGAGACTACACAGCCTCGAAGACCTGAGCAAAGCCCTGGAAGATGTGGAGCTGAGAGCAATTCCCATCATGATGCTTGGCAACAGGAGCATGATACTCTTGCAGAGTATGCTCTATGCCTGGGCAGAGGAAAACGAGATGCCGCTCGATCAGCTGACCGGCGCGGTGGCTTGCGATCCCTTCCTGGATGAAAAGCCGGATTTTGATACATTGTATAAGATGCAGGTGGCGGGCAAGAAGCATTCTCCCCTGCTAAAGACCATCCTCCTGGATAGTTACAAATATGAAGCCATGGGAGCCAGTGCCACCGAAGAGCTTGCCTACTTCATCTCAGCCGCTCACAAAATCCTGGGAGAGCTGATCCAACGTGGCGCCAAGATAGATGACATCGCCCCCAGCTTTGTGCTCAAGCTTTCCCTGGGCTCAAACTTCTTTATGGAAATCGCCAAGATCAGAGCCGCAAGAATGCTTTGGGCAGAACTGATCAAGACTTATGGCGGCAATGAGGAAAGCCGGAAGATCCATATCCATGCGGCGACTTCTTCCTTTAATAAGAGCCGTTATGACGTGTGGGTCAATATGTTGCGCACCACCACCGAAAGCTTTGCCGGCGTGGTGGGTATGGTGGACAGCATGGAAATCTCAGCCTTTGACAGCACGATGAAGCCGGCGGACGAATTTGCCGCCCGCATTGCACGCAACCAACAGCTGATCCTGGATGAGGAATCACACTTCAGCAAGGTGATCGACCCGGCCGGTGGCTGCTGGTATATAGAGAGCCTGGTGGCTGAACTTTGCGACTTGAGCTGGAAGAAGATGCAAGCGATAGAGACGGAGGGTGGCTTTGAGAAGTTCACCGATTCCGGCAAGCTGCATGAAGTGGTCAAAGAATTGGCACGTAAGCGGATAGATATGGTCAATTCACGCAGAGATGTAAAGGTCGGCGTGAATATGTTTGCCAATCCGCAAGATACGCTCGAGATTGCCAAAGCTGAAGCACCTGCCAAAAAGGTGGCTGAAGTCGAGGGCGGAATTGATCTTTCCGAGCTGAAGGCACACAAAGATGACGCAGTGAAGCTGTTTGACACTCTGATCAAGGCTTGGCAGCAGGGTGCCACTCTCCGTGAGCTGGCCAAGGCCTTAGACCTCACGATACAGCTGCGTGAATATCCGTGTTTGCGCGTTGTGCAGGAAGTGGAAGCCTTGAGGCAAGCCATCGAAGCTCTGCCGCAGAAACCCGTAATCCATCTTTTGAATATGGGCAAAGTGCTGGATTTTAAAGCCAGAGCAGATTTCTCCTCGGCCTTCTTCCAGATGTCCGGCTTCGAGCTCATCAATCCCGCAGGCTACGATACTTGCGAAGCGGCCATCCGGGCTGCCTCGGAGAGCAAAGCCAAAGCGGTGTGCATCTGCAGTACGGACGCTCTCTATGAGGAGCTGGTTCCCGTGCTCTGTGAAGGCTTGAAGAAGCTGGAATCTGCGCCCATCATCATCCTGGCAGGCTATCCCAAAGACAAGGTGGAAGCCTACAAGGAAGCCGGAGTGGATATCTTCATCCACATCCGTGCCAATGCCTATGAAACCAACAAAGAAATTATCAATAAAATGGGGGTGGAACTGTGATACCTGATCTTACCAAAATCAAACCGGATTTTGCCCCGGGAAAAGCGGTGCAAAAAGCTGAACTACCCTTGTGGAAAACAAACGAACAGATAGACGTGAAAGCACTTTATGAGGCAAAAGACCTGGAAAAGATGCAACACTTGGACTTCCTGAGTGGCTTTGCTCCTTATCTGAGAGGGCCTTACGCTTCAATGTATGTGCAAAGACCCTGGACCATCCGCCAATATGCCGGATTCTCCACCGCAGAAGAGACTAACGCCTTCTACCGCAGGAACCTGGCCATGGGTCAGAAAGGACTCTCCGTGGCTTTTGACCTCGCTACACACCGTGGCTACGATTCAGATCATCCCAGGGTGATAGGAGACGTGGGAAAAGCCGGTGTGGCAGTGGATTCCATCCTGGATATGAAGATTCTCTTCGATCATATTCCGCTGGATAAGATGAGCGTTTCCATGACCATGAATGGGGCGGTGATCCCCGTCATGGCTTTCTATATCGTGGCTGCGGAAGAGCAGGGCGTGAAGCCGGAACAGCTCACAGGAACCATCCAAAACGATATCCTCAAAGAATATATGGTGCGCAATACCTATATCTACCCACCGGAAGCGTCTATGCGCATCATCGCGGACATCTTTGCCTATACCAGTAAGAAAATGCCCAAATTCAACAGCATCAGCGTTAGCGGCTATCATATGCATGAAGCGGGTGCAACTGCAGACCTGGAAATGGCTTACACGCTGGCTGATGGCTGGGAATATGTGCGCACCGGTCTCAAAGCCGGCATAGATATCGACGACTTTGCGCCTCGGATTTCCTTCTTCTGGGGCCAGGGGATGAACTACTTTATGGAGATCGCCAAGATGCGTGCTGCCAGGATGCTTTGGGCCAAGATAATCAATCAGTTTGAGCCCAAGAACCCCAAGTCCTTGGCGCTGAGAACGCACTCTCAAACCTCAGGCTGGAGCCTCACGGAACAGGACCCCTACAACAACGTGGCGCGTACCTGCATCGAAGCTCTGGCTGCCACAATGGGGCATACCCAATCCCTGCATACAAACTCGCTGGATGAGGCTATCGCTCTGCCAACGGATTTCAGCGCCCGCATCGCTCGAAATACGCAGCTCTATCTGCAAAATGAAACCTATATCACCAAGGTGATAGACCCCTGGGCAGGTTCATATTATGTGGAATCTCTCACCGATGAGATCATGAACCGCGCTTGGGCGCATATCATGGAAGTGGAAGAGCTGGGCGGTATGGCCAAGGCGATCGGAACAGGATTGCCCAAGATGCGCATCGAAGAAGCGGCTGCCAGACGCCAGGCGAAGATCGACTCCGGATCAGAGGTGATCGTGGGAGTGAATAAGTATTGCCTGGAAAAAGAAGACCCAATGGAAATCCTGGAAGTGGATAACACCGCGGTGCGCGAAGCGCAATTGGCAAGACTGGCACAGCTGAGAGCTCAGAGAGATGAAGCAAAGTGCCAGGCAAGCTTGAATGCTCTGACCAAATGCGCCGAGACCGGTGAAGGAAACTTGCTGGAGCTATCTATCGAGGCAGCAAGAAACAGGGCTTCCTTGGGCGAGATCTCAGACGCCATGGAAAAGGCTTTTGGACGCCATCAGGCGACAACCAGGCTGATCAACAACGTGTATAGAAGCGAGTATACAATGACAGATGATATAGAAAAAGTGCGTGCTTTGACAGATGCATTTGCAGAAAGTGAAGGACGCAGACCCAGGATATTAGTGGCAAAGATGGGGCAGGACGGACATGATCGCGGCGCCAAAGTGGTGGCTACCGCTTATGCCGATATGGGCTTCGACGTGGACGTTGGCCCTCTGTTTCAGACTCCGGAAGAGACTGCCCGCCAAGCCGTGGAAAACGACGTGCACATCGTGGGAATGAGCTCGCTGGCTGCAGGACATAAAACGCTGCTGCCTCAATTGATAGCAGAGCTCAAGAAGTATGGCCGTGAAGATATCATCGTGATCGTGGGTGGAGTGATTCCGCATCAGGATTACGACTTCCTCTTCGAGCACGGCGCAAAGGCTATCTTCGGCCCCGGAACCAGGCTGCCCGAAGCCGCTACTATCATCATGCAAAAACTGATGGAAGAGTAGTAGATTGAGCAAGCGCAAACCGGAATGGATTCCTGAAGGCGCAGGCCCGGAATATGCCTCGCGGGTGATGAGCCCCAAGGCGGCCAACACTATTACAACCAAGGCCCCCTGGCGTAAGTCACGCAGCAAGTATGACCTGGATGCCCTGCAGGCAGGAATCCTGCGTGGAGACCGTGCAACGCTCTCCCGAGCTATTACTCTGATAGAAAGTAATTCCCCCTCCCATTTCGCTATGGGGCAAGAGCTGATCAAAAGGGTCTTGCCCCATACCGGTTCTTCCACCAGGATAGGCATCACAGGCGTGCCCGGAGCGGGGAAGAGCACCTTTATCGAAAGCTTTGGCTGCTATCTGATCTCTCAAGGCAAGAAGGTGGCCGTTCTGGCTATAGACCCCAGTTCCAGCATCTCACAGGGAAGCATCCTGGGCGATAAAACGCGCATGGAAAAGCTGAGCCGCAATGAGCATTCCTTCATCAGACCTTCGCCCAGCTCCGGTGTTTTGGGAGGTGTGGCGCGCAAGACGAGGGAGTCTATGCTCCTCTGTGAAGCCGCCGGATACGATACCATCCTGATCGAAACCGTGGGCGTGGGACAATCCGAAACCACGGTGCGCAGCATGGTGGACATCTTTATGCTCATCCAGATCGCCGGCGCAGGTGACGAATTGCAAGGCATCAAAAAAGGGATTATGGAGCTCAGCGACCTCATCATTGTCAACAAAGCAGACGGCGATAATATCCAGGCTGCCAAGATGGCAAAAGCTGAGCTGGATCACGCTTTGCACTATATTCAGCCCAGCACCAAAGGCTGGCAGAGCCAAACGCTGCTCTGCTCCGCTTTGGAAGGCACGGGCTTGGATGCAATCTCAGATAAGATTGATGAGTTCATCGCCAATACCAAAAAGAGCTCCATGTTTTTGACCCGGCGTAAAGATCAGGTCTTACACTGGTTTGATGCCCTTTTGGATGAAGCTGTCCTGGCTGCCATCTACGGAAGAGCCGGCGTCAAAGAGAGAATCTCCGTCTTGAGAAATGAAGCCAGAGAAAACCAGAAACCTGTGGTGCTGGCGGTGCAAGAAGCTTTGGAAGAGCTGAAACTCGACGGATATTAACATAATAATCAGGAGAATATCATGAAGACTGTAGATTTCAGTATTGCCTACAACCAGGTGCACAGGCCGTCGAAGGTCGCGCTGGCCGTCACTCAAAAGCATGACGGATCATACAATCTGATCACGCTGGAATGGTTTATGCGCACCTCCATCCGGCCGCCCATGTTTGCCATCTCGGTTGGGCATATGCGTTTCAGCCACAAATGCCTGGAAGCCAATCCATATTTCAACCTTGTCTTTCCCTCTTCAGATATGAAGGAGCTATGTATGTCTGCCGGCTCTACCACCGGAGCGGATACGGATAAGTTTGAGCTCAATAAGGTGGAGTTCATTCAGGGGAAACTGAAAGGATTGCCGGTTCTCACGCAGGCTAAAGCGGTGTTTGAGTGTGAGGTGGTGACACAGGTTCGCAGTGGCGATCATACTATTTATGTGGGCCAGGTAAAACATAGCTGGCTCAAAGAAGAGGGCGGCGTATTGGTCTTCAATTGAGCTCCTTATGTCGCCATAAAAAAGAAGCCGCTCATTTCAAATGGGCGGCTTCAATATGTTTATCTGTAATGATTAACGTTTCTTCTTGGTGAGTGTCTTCACGCTCTTCTTTTCCTTGCCTGTCAGGACGAAGATATCCAAGACCAGGGGGCTGGCGATGAAGATGGAAGAGTAGGTTCCCAGGATCACACCCAGAGTCATGGCAAAGGCAAAGTCATGCAGCACCGAGCCACCGAAGAACAGCAGCGCCAGCGAGCTGAACAGGGTGGTGAGCGTGGTGATGACTGTGCGGCTCAGGGTGGCGTTTATGGCGCGGTCAAACAGCGGAGCCAGGGGCTCGCCACGGTTCAACCTGAGCTCCTCACGGATACGGTCGAAGATCACTATCGTGTTGTTGATTGAGTAACCCACGATGGTAAGCAATGCGGCGATGATCTGGAAGGTCATCTCTTTACCCGTGATTGCGAAAGCACCGATGGTGATAAAGACATTGTGGAACAGCGCAAAAATGGCTATCACACCAAAGGTGAGCTCAAAGCGGAACCAGATGTAGATAATCATGAGCACTAAGGCAACCAGCACCGCAATCAGCGCTTGAGAGCGTAGCTCGCCTCCCACTTTGGGGCCGACGACGTAGAACTCCTCCACCACTTCTGTTTCCAGATTCCTGCCTTCCACATACTTGGGGAAGTTGGTTTGGATGATTTCCATGATGCGGTCTTTGGAGTCTGCACTCACCTCATCGGTGTCATGCTTGCTTTTCATTTTCACCAGGAAAAGAGCATCCTTTGCCTCGCCGATGTTTTGAATATCAGCTTCGGGGAAACCGTTTGCTCTCAAGACGCTGCGCAGCTCGCCCACCTTCAAGGTAGGTACGCTGGGGTCTTTGGCTTTGAGGTTGATCTTGGCGGATACGCCGCTGGTGAAGTCCACACTCCAGTTGAGGCCATTTACTATCAAGGCAATCAAGCTGACCAGCATCAGAATTCCTGAGATAACGTAGGAGATTTTGCGGTACTTTACGAAGGGTATTTTGGTATTTTTAAACAGTCTCATGATTCCTCCTAAATACTCATTGTCTCTTTGTTGCCTTTCAGGAACAGGTTATCGAAGATGGTGCGCGCAAACACGATGGCGCAGAACATCGAGCCTATGATACCGATGGTCAGGGTGACGGCAAAGCCGCGGATAGGCCCTGAGCCGATGTAATAAAGCACTGCTGCCGCAATCAGGGTGGTGATGTTGGAGTCCCACACAGTGACTGTAGCTCGGCTATAACCGGCATCCACAGCTGTTCTGGGTGTCTTGCCGGCGTCCAGCTCTTCTTTGATGCGTTCAAAGATGACTACGTTGGCATCCACCGCCATACCGATAGTGAGGATGATACCGGCGATACCGGGCAGGGTGAGTGTAGCTTTAAACAAAGTAAGCATAGCCAGAATAAAGCCGATGTTGAATACCAGCACAAAGTCTGCCACTAAGCCGGCACCTTTGTAGTAAATAAGCATGAAGATCATCACAGCCAAAAGACCGATGATACCTGCTGTGATGCCGCTCTTGATGCTGTCGGCACCCAGGGAAGCGCCTATGATGGATGAGCTTACCGGGATGATGGGAGCGTCCAGCGTGGGGCTGTTGAGCAGGATTTCCAGCTCTGTGGCTTCTGAGGTGGTAAACTGACCCGTAATCTGGGCACGTCCACCGGGGATGCGCTCCTGGATATTGGGTGCAGAATAGACCACGTCGTCCATCAGGATGGCTAAGCGTCTGCCCACGTTATCGGCGGTAACACGTTCGAAGATGCGAGCGCCTTCAGACGTCATCTGCAGGGAGACATAGGGCTTGTTGGCAGTGCGTGGATCGGTGGATGCGGCGGAACCATACTCCATATTGGCTTTGGAGATATGTTTTCCAGACATCTGTACGGCACTGTTGAGTACGTAAAACTCACGGTCTGCAGTGGGGTTTTGGCTGTCCATCTTACCGAAGGCAAGTTGATAACCGGCAGGGACAAGAGCGATGAACTTTTCCTTCTCCATGAGGTCTGCAAGAGTGCGATAGTTTTCACTGCGCACCAGGTAGCCCATCTCGCTTCTGTCTATCATTCTGCGGAAGACCCAAGCCTCAGTGCCCAAGGTGTCTGCTGCCAGTTTGAGGCTGTCAACCAGCGCCTTGTCTTGCCTGTCCAATCTGGCCAAGGTAGGGAATTGGGAGACGTTCATCCTCAGGTTTTGGTCGACAGCGGTGAGAATCTTATCAGCTTCATCCGGAGGAGCTAAGAGCTTAAACTCCAGCATAGCTGTCTTCTTCAGGAGGTTTTCAGCAGCCAACTGGTCTTCGACGCCAGGAAGCTGTACCTCAATGCGCTTCTCGCCCAGTCTTTGGATGCTGGGCTCAGTCACGCCAAATTTGTCGATACGGTTTCGTATCACTTCAATGTTGTTGTCAATCGCCTTACTTGCCTGGTCTGCAGGAAGTTTAGAGGTATCCACTTCCAAGACGATCTGCGTTCCGCCCCTGAGGTCCAAACCCAGATTTAACTTCCAGGAAGCCCACCAACTCGGCAAGCTGTCTTTGAACAACAAAGGAGCAAGGAAGAATGCAGTCGCAAGTACAAAGACCAGGATAGCAAGTCCGCGCCATGAGAATTTTTTCATTGGCTTAAACTCCGTATTTCATATTTTTACACTTATTTTGAATATAAAGACCCATTATTCCTGAGTCCGCTCATTCGTCAATACTTTTATTGAAAACCTTAGTTTTGATCCGGTTTAAAGCCCACCGGTTTGTTCTCCGGCATACCCTGAACTTTGATCTCGCCAAACTGCTTTTCAAAGTTGTCTACATTCTTTTCCAAAAGCTGCAGAAGCTGCTTGGCGTGTGATGGTGTGCACACCACACGGGTGTAGATTTTGGCATCCGGGATGCCGGGAAGGATACGACCAAAGTCCATAATGAATTCGCTGGGTGAGTTTGTGATTACAAAGAAGTTTGCATAAACTCCTTCACCCACTTTTTCGTCGATTTTGATGTTGATTTGTTTAGGTTGGTTTGGTTTTGACATGGTGTCTACTCCTTATATTCTTGTATTTTGATGATTGATTATATCTTCGCTTGGGATCACTTTATGGGATGTGCGAATTGTGTCTATCAAAAAAGCGTAATGAGGGCTGTTTCTGCAGATATTGATGTTCCCGATGATATATAACTGCTGTTTGGCACGGCTGATTGCCACATTGAGTTTGCGGTCTACACGGCGGTCGTCTGAGATGGATTCCACGCTTCTGATATCGTATTTGTCTCTAAGGGGCAAGGTCATGAGGATGATCCTGCGTTCGGAACCCTGGAAGCGTTCCACGGTGTCGATGGTGACAACGTCAAAGGGGGCTTCCAGCCTGTGCCTGAGTGCTTTGATCATGGCTTTGAAGGGAGCCACGATACCGACGTCTGCTTCCAGATCCCGGATGCGTCCCACTTCCTTGAGTCTGTGCAGCAGGCGGTGGATCACTTCAGCCTGATGGTTGTCGTAATAGGCCTCTTCGGTGGGCGGGCAGTCAATCCACACCACGCGATGCTTGAGATACTCTTCCCATTCGTCTTCATATTCAAGCTCATGTTCCTGAGGCTGAGTGCCGCACACCAATTGGTTGTCGTAGTAGTGCTGTATCAGGGAGCTGATCTGAGAGTGCATCCGATACTGTTTATTGAGCATGAACTTAGCTTGATGCAGGTTCCGGGACTTACACAAGAGGAAGAGCCTTTCCATCATGGAGCGGTTGTAGGTACTGTAGTGCAGCTCTTTCAATATTGGCGATTGGAAGTTGTAGAAGGCTTCCGCCTGGCTGACTATGGGTGGCAACTGGTTTTGGTCTCCCACCAGGATGAAGCGTGACGCCAGGGAGATGATGCCCAGGATGTTGGATTCGATTATCTGTGAGGCTTCGTCTATAATCACGGTTCCGATCTGGGGCACTATCTTGGTAAAATCCTGAATCCAGGCATTGCAGCTATAGACGGTGGCCACCCAGATGCGGTTGGATTTCACGATTTGCTCAATCTCGGCAAACCGCTTGTCCCGGATCATGTTTTCCAAGAGCTTTTCCTTCACGCTCTGGCTTCTGCCGGTGCGGATATAGTCTATCCCGTGTTTATCCAGATTGTTGCAGATTTCATCCACAGCGCGGTTGGTGAAGCTAAGCACGAGGACGACTTGCTCTGTGGTTTCAGAAAGTTCCTTGATCAGCTGCGTGACCAGGCCCGATGTTTTCCCTGTTCCCGGGGGCCCTTGTATCACGCAGTAATCCTTGGCTGCCATGATCTTATCTATGAGCTGTCCCGTTTCATCTGTGCCCTTGGGCACCACTTCCGCAAAGGTGGGGGCTTGTAAACCGATGACCTTCTGGCGTTTTGCCTTATCTGCCATCACCAGGCTCATAACGGATGCCAGGGGGCCAAAGAGCATACTCTCCAGGATGTCGTGTTCCAGCGCCCAGCTATACTTTTCCCTGGGGATGATGTCGGGATTCAGCAGGCCTCTGGCGCGGATGATCAGGTAGTCTTTGCCCAGCTCGATCAATTCTGCCCTGATGATTTGCTGTTGATAGACCTTGAGGTCTTCGCGATAGGCGATCACCGTGTCGCCTTCCCGGAAGTTGCTGATCAGCTCCGTCTGATTGATCTTGAAGGTGATGCAGTTTTTATCCACTTCCTTCAGCTCCAGTTCCGGCAGGATCTTATAGCGCATGAGCTTTTCTTCTTTGCTGTGTCGCCAAAGCGCATTGTGTCCTTTCTGGCTGCGGTCTTCGCCTCCGCAAGATCCGATCTTGATGTGCCAGGCTTCTCTCACCGCCAAGCGCACTTGCTGCAAAAACAACTCGTATTCATCAGCATCCAGGTTGTTCAGAGCGGAGTTGATCGCTTTGATTTTGGTGATCACAAAGGGCGGTAGGCCATCCTCCGGATGTGTTTTCAGCCAGTCAAAAAACTCTCTGGGATCATCGGACAGCTTCTTCCAGATTCCCAGGATACGGTTGCGACACATCAGCAGGTCCTGCTCCTGCTCCACGGTGTTGGAAACGTGGCGCAGGCTTTTGGAGGGGCTTTTGGAATAGAGTATGGATGCCGTGCCCAGCTGCTGGAATCCGTAAGCCTCCCGGATCATCATGTTATATCCTATCACCTGGGCCTGATGTGAAGGCCACATATCGCCTTGAGGCACGTTGCCGCTTTTCAGCTCCATGATATACTGCTTTCCATCCCTTTGATAAAGCAGGTCCAGGCGTCCCTGCAGGCCATATTTGGGGCAGATGAAGGAGGGCTCCAGCATCATGGGATGCGTTCTGGCATAGTTTGCCATGGATTTGAGGCGCGGCAGATGCTCTGTCTTTACCTTATGATAGATATCAAGAGCTTCCCTGGCTCCCAGGGCCACCATGGGGATGGGCCCGCGCGCCAGACTGTTTCTGAAGAGCTGGTCATAATCGTCTGTATGCTCAAACATCAGGTCATCAAAGATGTTATTCACCGTGGAACCCAGGACAATGCTGCTACTGCTGGGCTCGTCGATGAGCGAATTGATCAGGGAAAGCTCCGGATTCATCGTGTTGTATGATATACAATTAGCAATGGTACTCACATCCATCAGATAATCCGGCTCCACCACGATCAGCGTGCCGGGGTTGGAAACAAACCTGTTATTGCCGGAAGATGCCTCACCGAGCTTGATGCAATTGAGCGTGGCCCAGGGCCAAAGAACTTTATCGAGGAGGTTCCAATTTCTGCCGCCTCTGCCCTTGTCATCGTTGAAAAGGCGGATGGAGACTTCATCCCCATCTTCATCTATTGCAGTGATATCCATACCTGCAGGGGGATTGAGCTTCCAGGATTTTACCACGCAGAGGAAGTCCACCTTCTTGCGTGATTTCTTGATGGCAAAAGCTTGGGCTTGATGCTGCTCGAGATATTCCAGCAGGGCCGGATGTGATGCGGCAGCCTGGAAGTGCGTCAACAGCTTCACCAAGACCCATACGCAGGAAAGATACTCCGCTTCGCTGGGCTCAAAGTCGCTTTCATGGCTCACCTTGTTGCAATAGATACGCATGGCGTTTGCCTGTCCCACCAGGAAAGAGGGCAGATTCACCTCATTGTGCAGATACTGCATTCTGGAAAAGAGGTTGCCCACCGAATGGCGCGCATCTTGCGTGAGGGTCTTATACAGGTCTTCCAAGAGCGATCTCAGCAGCAGGATGCGGCCTTTGACGCTTCCCTCGCCGCTGCAGACTGCATATACCCTCTGCAAAAAGTCTTGCGCCAGGTCTTGGCTGAGCAGCTGAGCTTTCATCTATTCTTCTGTTTCAGCTTCTTCCGCTTCATGTGCGTCGATGCTGAAGAAGGCATTCACAAAATGATGGATGTTAAAGCTTTCCAGATCATCAATCTGCTCTCCCACTCCGATCAGCTTCACGGGCAGGTTGAGGTTTTCTTTGAGGTTGAAGATGATTCCACCTTTGGATGTGCCGTCGTATTTGCTCAAGATCAAGCCGCTCAGCTTGATGGCCTGATCAAAGTGATGTGCTTGAGAGATGGCGTTTTGCCCCGTGGTTGCATCCAATACCAGCAGCACTTCATGCGGCGCTTCGGGAATCAGCTTTTTGATGCTGCGTTCGATTTTGGAGAGTTCCGCCATCAGCCTTTCCTTGGTGGGTTGGCGTCCTGCAGTATCAATGAGTACAACGTCATATCCTCTTGCCATGGCAGAGTTTACTCCATCATAGACCACCGCCGCAGGGTCGGCATTGGCTTGGCTCTTGATGAAATGTGCGCCTGCGCGCTCGGCCCAGATTTCCAGTTGTTCTATCGCCGCAGCTCTGAAGGTATCCGCAGCCACGATGAGCACGCTTTTGCCCATCTTCACAAAGCGATTGGCTATCTTGCCTATACCTGTGGTTTTGCCCACTCCATTCACGCCCACGAATACAATCACCCAGGGCTTGGCATGGATATTGTTAAAGAAGGCGTTTTCATCGGTCTCATCGCCTTCTTCAGGTTCACCTTCCAGCAGTATATCTCTCATGATGGATTGCAGGAGGTCCATCACCAGCTCGGCGTCTTCAATCTTCTGCACGTGAATCTCGTCTCTGAGGCGATCCATGATGGTCATTGTCATCTCCACACCGGTATCGGCCCTGAGCAGGATTTCCTCAATCTCATCCATCATTTCTTCATCTACTTTTCCCCTCAATTTGATGCTCTGCGCTATGCGTCCCCAAAAGTTGCTTTTCGTAGTGGCAATTTTCCGACGCAGTTTTTTCATTATGCTCAACATATGATTCTCCACTTTTGTTATTGACAGTCGACACCATACCACAAAATTGCACCATGGCTCTAAAGTCAAGAACTAAAATCGAGGAAAAACGATGATACGCTTCAAGTTTAAAGTAGATATACTGCTGGCAATCTTGGTTCCGCTGCTGTTTACCTTTATTGCTATTACCTTTTTTTACGGCACGCCGAAGCAGAAACCTCAGGAGGTTGAATCCCGACCTCTGAGCTCAGACAGCACCGTTGTGGTGATGAGTGTGGACGGCATAGAGGAAACCGTAGCTCAGAAAGCGGAGCCCAGACAATTTATGGGCCCGATGCAGCTTGGCATGGCCCTGGCCCTGGTGATGAGTCTTGCCTCGCTTTTTGGCTACTACTATCCCAGCCGGGCTCTGTGGTATGTCGCCATCATTCTCAGCCTGCTATTTACCGTTGTGGGAGCGAGTTACGTGGGCATCAAGCTCACTGCCTTTTTCATCCCCAACCTCCTCCTGGTCACCGCACTCACCCTTATCGCCGGTAAGCTCTTTTTCAACCGCAATTTGATCAGATTCCGCATGGTGATTTGCTCGATCCTGGGCGCGGCAGCTGTAGCCTTATATTATTTTCTGCTCGCCAAGATCACGCGCTACCCCTCCAGTTTCCAGGATGTGAAGGTGTGGTTTGTCAATTCGCTGGTCAACCTGATTTTCGTTACCTTTGGCCTCTCTTTGGCCCATATGTTCATCCATCGCATCCGCTACAAACAGCAAACCGCCGCCGCAGACCTACCTGTGGATGATGATGAGGATATGCAGGAGCTTTGATGCTGAGTGATGCCGACTATTTTCTCGTCGAAACAACAGACCAATTGCTGGACTACAGCGCGGTTTTTGGCAACGATAATCCCGTCTACATTGAGATCGGCAGCGGCAAGGGCGAATTTATCTCCCAATATCCACTGCTGCATCCGGATAAAAACTTCCTGGGCTTTGAGGTGCGCCGCAAGCGCATCAACAATATCCTCAAGAAGATAGACCCGCAGCAGCATCCCAACGTGAGGCTGATAGAGGTGCTGGTGGACGAGAAGATAAGCCTGATACTGCCCGCTGCCTCCATAGATGGATGTTACATCCAACATCCCGATCCCTGGCCCAAGAGAAGGCACCACAAACGTAGGCTGTTCCAAGCGGAATTTCTCAAAGCCCTGGCTTCCATCCTCAAGCCCGGTGCTTTTGTGCAAATAGCCACGGATCACGAAGAATACGCCCAATGGATCATACGGGAATTTGCCGGATGTGATCTCTTTGCCAGCGTGCAGGAAGACCCGATCAGCGATGAGCCTCATCTCAGCGACCACGTGGTCACTTTCTTCGAGCGGGAGCAGCGTCGCCTGGGTTTCGAGCCCAACTTTATGATGTATAAAAGAATTTAAGGAGATAAACTTTGAAATACCAACTCAATGAGAACATCGCCATCAATGAGATGCTAAACCAGGTGGTGGAAAAGATCAATGATTTGGCTCAGAAACAGGTTGAGCACATCCAAAGGCTCACCAGGATTGGCGAAGCCCTCTCCGGCGAGACCGACCTGGCAAAGATCTTTGACATGATCCTGGAAGAGGCGATCGAATATACAGGCGCAGATGGTGCTACAATCTATATGTACAACGAGCAGACGCAGCACCTGGAATTTGAGATAGTCTACAACCGCACCATGAATATGCGTCAGGGCGGTTCTCATGGCAAGGTGGACTGGCCGCCGATTCCCCTCTATGATGAGCATGGCAAGCCGAGGATAAACCGCATCGTCACCTCCGTCTATCACACCAAGGAGCTTGTCTATTTTGACGACGTCTACAAAGCCGAGGGCTACGATGTCAGCGGCACCATGATGACGGATAAAAGTCGCAATTATCGCAGCAAATCCATGGTTACCCTGCCCTTGAAAAACCATGAAAACGAGGTCTTGGGCATCATCCAGATGATCAATGCCATGGATAAAGACGGCAATATCATCAGCTTCAACGATGAACATCGCACCATGCTCAGTTCGCTGGCTTCACAGGCGGCGATTGCGCTTTCAAACAGGCATCTGATCGAATCCCTGGAGACGCTTTTGATGCAATTTATGAGTGCGATTGCCAAAGCAATTGAGCGCAAAAGCAAGTATTCCTCAAACCACATCACCAGGGTGGCCGAACTCACCGATATGTTTGCGCTCAAACTCAATGAGAATGGAAGGGGCAAGCTCAAAGACCTGAAATTTAACGCCAATGAGCTCAAAGAGCTCTCCATGGCCGGCATGATGCACGATGTGGGCAAGATTGTGACGCCGGAATCCATCATGGATAAAAGCACCAAGCTGGAAACTATCATGGATAGGATCAGTCTGGTCTCGCAGCGCTTTATCACCATGAAAACCCTGCTCAGATATGTTAAAGCATCGCTTCCCGCCGCTGAATATGAAGCCAGGATCAAAGCCTGGTTTGGTGATAAGGTCGAGGTTGACAAGATCGAAGCATATCTGGATTCTGAGCTGGAGTTTATCACCAAGGTCAATCAAGGTGGCGAATGGCTGTCGGATGAAGTGGTAGACCGCATTTCCGCTTTGGCTGAAATCAATTTTGAATATGAGGGGCTGCACTACTTTCTCATCAGCGAAGACGAGATGAAGAACCTTCAGATCCGCAAAGGCACCCTGATGCCGGAAGAGATCAAGGAAATGGCTCAGCACGTGTCTGTCACATGGGAGATGCTTTCCCGCCTCACTTTTCCCAAGAAGTACGCCAATGTGGCCACCTATGCGGCGCAGCACCATGAAAAGCTCAACGGCACGGGCTATCCCCACGGTTTGACTGCCGAACAAATCCCCATGCAGTCACGCATCATCGCCATTGCGGATATCTTTGAAGCCCTCACCGCGCCGGACAGACCCTACACAAAAGCCAAAACCCTCTCCCAAGCCCTCAATATCATGGCTAAATGTGTGAAAGATGGAGAGTTGGATAGGGACTTGGTGGATTTCTTCCTGGAAAGTGGCCTCTATCTCGATTTTGCCAATGAGTATATGGACCCCGCTCAAATTGATGATCCTGACATCGAGGCCCTGAAGAGCATCTATTCCTAATGCTTCAAAGCTTGGTTCCCGGTAAATTGTGGCTGGCGCCCCTGGCCGGCTTTACAGATAGAGCCTTTCGCATTCTCTGCAAAGAAAATGGGGCAGATGTGCTGGTGAGCGAAATGGTGAGTGCGGACGGCCTGATCAGAGATGGCGGTAAGACCTTGATGCTGATGGAGTTTGGAGATTATGAACGTCCCTTTGCCATCCAGCTCTTTGGCTCCGATCCGCTGGTGATGGCCAAAGCTGCAGAATGCGCATTGAACTACAAGCCTGATCTCATCGATATCAACATGGGCTGTCCGGTGAAGAAAGTGGTAAAGCGGGGCGCAGGCTCAGCTTTGATGAAAACACCCGAAATTGCAGCGCGCATCGTGGAAGAGGTAAAGCGAGCCATAGCCGGAAGCATTCCTTTGAGCGTTAAATTCCGCAGTGGCTGGGATCAGAGCAGTATCAACTACCTGGATTTTGGCCTGAAGATGCAGGAAAGTGGGGCAGACCTCCTCTGTCTGCATCCCCGCACCACATCCCAGATGTTTTCCGGCATAAGCAATTGGGAACACATTGCCCGGCTCAAAGAAGCCCTGGATATCCCTCTGATCGGCAATGGCGACATATCTACACCGGAAAAAGCCGCCCAGATCTATGAACAAACCAAGTGTGACGCCATCATGATCGGGCGTGGAGCTCTGGGACAACCCTGGCTTTTCAATAACATCAAATCCTACCTCTCGGCAGCTACCTATCAACCTCGAACACTGGATATGCTCAAAAACACCATGCTGCGCCATCTGGAACTCGCGCTCCGGTACAAGCCGGAAGCGGTGATCATCAAAGAGATGCGCAGTCAGCTCTGTCACTATCTCAAAGGCTATGTGGGCGCGGCGCAGATCAGAGCGAGGATCAATAGAGCCGGCAGCATCCTGGAATATCACGCGATTATCTCGAAGCTCTAACGTTGCATCGGCGTGCATGGCTTTTCGGGGCGGTTCGGTGCCCCACTTTGCTCAAACAATATCCGGTTTTGAGGCTGTCTGTACGGCTTCGTTAAGGCCCGAAAATTGTTTTCAAAAACCTGGCACATAGGTCAACTTTTGACTTTTCACCTGGCCTTGCCCACCCTCGGGTTTCCTTGGCTCTCAAATGCGTAACTCTTGGGTTTTCTTTGGGTTACTTGTGGATCCCAAAGGAGACCCATAGGAGCCCCTAAGGGAGGCCGCATGAAATCGACGTTTCCCGAGGCCGTTTTCTTTTCGCAAAACCAGCCCTCGGGTCAAATATTTCAGAAGCCCCTACTGTTTGAGGTGCCTGAGTGAGCCGGAGAATGCCTACTAAATCAGTAGGTAATATCAGGGACGGCATCTGCTGTTTTTATAGACCAGAAAATGAAGGGCGAAACTGCCTCTTTTATCTCTAAGTTTTATCTGCCTTGCCCACTTTAACCGAGCTTGAGCTCTATATATTATATGGCGGATATGTGTTGGCAGGCGGGAAATGGCTTTTTCGCTTGACATCCTGAGCCTTTAACCAGACTTTGTCTTGCAGGGCATAATAGGATTTGGACTATGAAAGATATTAGCATAAAACAAGTTACCAAAGCTGAGCTCATGCGGATTTATGACGATTCAGCTTTTTGGGCCCAGGAGGCACTGCCCTTCACACGGCCTCGTTTGGCTTGCTATTTGCAAAATACGCGGGCTGAGCTTGAGGACGTGTTGTGGGTGATGGCCTTTAAAGAGGGCAAAGTAGTGGGCTATCTGGCTTTGGTTCCAGAGCTGATAAATTCCCGGGAAGGAGCTCTCAAGGTTGCGTGGTTCAGCTCGTGGTGGGTGCATCCCAAGCACCGTGGCACAGGGCTGGCTGATAGGTTGTCCACACTGGCATTTGATCTGTATGATGGGATCGCTATTGACTCCGGCTATCATTTTGCGTTGAAGAAAATGAAGGCTAACTGCGATTTTGAGATTTATCAGCTGCGTCAGCGGAAGCACTATTTCTTGAGCATGAACAAAAAGATTCTCCAGAGTTATCAGGTCTCCAATCCCTTGATTTATCTGCTGTTGCCTTTGGCGAGGCCGCTACTGGCCTGCATTTCCAAGCTGCGGATCAGGCGTTGGCTCAATCGCAACAGACAGGCAAACCTGAAGGTGGAATATATCCATCAGATAGATAAAGACAGCTTGGAGCTGATCCGGGCAAATGCAGACAGAGAGCTGGTTTTTAAAGATGCCGACTATCTGGAGTTCCGGGCCTTTTTGCCTCTCAAGCTCTCCACTCCCACTTTCCTTCCTGAAAAGTATCACAGCTACTTTGGCAATGTGGGTGCGGAAGCTGAATGCAGGATGGTGAAATTGTGGGAGGGTGAAGAGCTGGCAGGCATTGTAAACTACTGCATCGTCGATAATACCTTGACCATCCGGTACCACTGTCTGCTGCCAAATCATGAAGCCAAGCTGATTTACCTGATTGCCAAGCTCTGCAGCGAGCACTCCGTGGACAGGATCACCACCCATGACGCTTTGATCATTCGGCAGATTAAGACCCTGAGGCTGCCGTATCTCTTTTGCAAGAAGCTCGATATGCCGGTATTCCTGAGCAAATCGCTGATCGGCAAGGTAAAGCCGGACCTGCATCTGTTTGACGGGGAAGGAGCTTTTTGAAGATGTGGAATTCAGCCATAGCCGCCCTGCGCTCTGTCACTGCCCCCAAAGTGCTTTATTTTCATCATGTGGGCAATCGCAGGAATCCATATTATACCCTTAAAATAACAGCCAGAGCCCTGCGCAAGCTCATCGAATCTCTGCTGAATTCCGGCTTCAGCTTCATTTCTCTGCAAGATGCCCTGGATAGCAAAAAGCTATCCGGAAACTACGTCTGCATTTGCAGCGATGATGGCTTTGCCTCAAACTACGAAGAGGCGCTTCCGGTGCTTAAAGAGCTGCGCATCCCACTGACCATGTTTTTGCCGGGGATGTGTATGGACAATCACTCCTTTGCGCCCAACCATCTCTTTGCCTATTTGCGGACTCAGGTGCCCGATCATCAGCTCTATGCGGAGCTTCCGGGCCTGGCGGTCAAGTTTGGTCTTAAGGAGTCTGAAAGCATCAGCAGCACACTGTTTTCCTGTCCGCAAGATAAGCGTCAGGAGCTTTTAGCCTGGCTCTGGGAGAGGTTTGGTCTAATTGATCCGGCACTGCTGTTGAGCCAGGACAAACCCTTTTTAAGCAGGGAGCAGCTTGGGCAAATGGTGAACGAAGGTGTGCACCTGGCCTTGCATTCCCACAGTCATGCGGATCTTTCGCTGCTCAGCTACACAGAGATTAAGCAAGAGGTGCTGGATAACATCCGGGCTTTTGAAGAGCTGGAGCTGCCCTACAAGCCATGGCTGGCGCTTCCCTACGGCAGAGAAATCTCGGATGTGAGTATGCAGAGCCTCAGAAAAGAGCTGGGGATCAGCCGCTTCTTCGGCATCCGCAGCCACATGGGCGACAACCTGCCTCATAAAATCCTCTGGCAGAGAATCAGTATCGAGGCAAAGGGTTTTGACCCCGTATTGGATCTGCAGGTAAAACCACTGTTACGCACGCCTAAAAGGCGATGACAGCAGCAATTTGATCCGTGGCCAATATAAAACTCTTGACTCATAAGGCCAGTATTTTAAACTGGAACAAAATCGCAATAAAATAACACAATAAAGGAGTACTAAATGAAACGCAAAGTGATCATAATGGGAGCTGCAGGGCGCGACTTCCACAACTTCAACGTCTACTTCAGAGATAACGAGCAGTATGAGGTTGTTGCCTTCACCGCTACCCAGATCCCAGGAATTGATGACAAAAAGTATCCCGCCGAATTAGCTGGGAAGCTGTATCCTCAAGGAATTGAGATTCTCCCTGAAGCCGAACTTTTAAACCTGATTCAAAAACACAAGGTAGACCTCGTGGTGCTTTCCTACAGTGACCTTCATCATGAAGATGTGATGCACAGAGTATCCTTGGTAAACGCTGCCGGTGCAGACTTCTGGCTGATGGGCGTAAATAACACCTCCATCAAAACCACCAAGCCTCTGATCAGCGTCTGTGCTGTGAGAACCGGTTGTGGCAAATCGCAGACCGCCCGCACCGTGATCAATGCTCTTAAAGCCAAGGGCCGCAAGGTGGTGTCCATTCGTCACCCCATGCCTTATGGAGATTTGGTGGCACAGAGAGTGCAACGCTTCGCCGAATTGAGCGATCTCGAGAAACATAAATGCACCATCGAAGAAATGGAAGAATACGAACCGCATATCCAGATGAACAGCGTCATCTACTCCGGCGTGGATTATGAAGCTATCCTGCGTGAAGCCGAAAAGGAAGCTGACGTAATTCTTTGGGATGGCGGAAATAACGACATACCCTTCTACACTTCAGACAAACAGCTCAACATCGTGGTGGTAGACCCGCATCGTCCCGGCGATGAAATATCCTACTATCCCGGCGAAACCAATATGCACCTTGCCGACGTGATCGTGATCAATAAAATCGACAGTGCAGATTTGATGGACATTAACGATGTGCGTGAAAACATCCGCGCCATCAATCCCAAAGCCAAAGTGATAGACGCCGCTTCTCCCTTAAGTGTGGACAAGCCTGAGCTGATCGACGGCAAAAGAGTGCTCATCGTGGAAGATGGCCCCACCCTTACCCATGGAAACATGGCTTATGGAGCGGGAACCATCGCTGCCAACAAATATGGTGCTGCAGAGTTTGTAGACCCCCGTCCCTGGGCTGTGGGTGAGATTGCAGAAACCTTTGAACAGTATCCCGATATTGGCGAGTTGCTGCCGGCTATGGGCTATGGCGAACAGCAGATCAAAGACCTCGAAGCCACCATCAACGCCACCGAGTGTGATGCTGTGGTGATCGCCACTCCCATCGACCTGCGTCGCATCATCAATATCAAACATCCCGCTTGCCAAGTTCAATATGAGCTGCAAGAGATCGGTCGTCCCACCATCGAGGATGTCTTGAAAGACTTCTAAACATAATAAACCTAAATAGTATATGGGGCGGAACCGCAAGGGATTCTGCCCCTTTTCTTTGGAAACAATACCTTGAAAAAGAGGATATGATGAAGAAGACAGCGGTGCTTGCTTTGGGTGGCAATGCCATCATCAAAGCAGGTGAAAAGGGAGAGATCAGCCAGCAATTTGCCAATGTAAGAGAATCTCTGACCGGCATCGTGAGGTTGATTGCTCAAGGCTATAAACTGGCTATTACACACGGAAACGGCCCTCAGGTTGGCAATCTCTTGCGCCAGCAGGAAGCGGGCGAGAAGGAAGGCATTCCCATGTTGCCCCTGGGTGTGTTGAATGCGGCCACAGAAGGCACGATGGGCTATATGATCGAGCAAAGCCTGCAAAATATGCTGCATAAAGAGGGGATTGAGAGGCAGGTGATCACCATCATCTCGCAAGTGGCTGTGGATAAAGATGATCCCAGCATGAAGAACCCTACCAAATTTGTGGGCAGCACCTATTATAGCGAATCAGAGGCGCATAAGCTGAAAGAAGAACTGGGCTGGAGCCTCAAAGAAGATTCCGGCAAAGGCTACAGGCGCGTGGTTCCTTCACCCTACCCCATCAGGATCATCCCTGCTCAGCGCATCAAACAATTGGTGGAGCTTGGGGATATCGTGATCGCCGTGGGTGGAGGCGGAATACCCATTTACATTGATGACGAAGGCTGTTTTGAAGGCGCGGATGCAGTGATAGACAAAGACTTTGCCTCTATGCTGCTGGCTCTGAACATTGAGGCTGAGCTGTTTGTAATCCTCACCGGTGTGGAAAAGGTGGTGCTCAACTACGGCAAGCCGGATCAAAAAAACATAGACAGAATGAACATCGCCGAGGCCCGCAAGTACTATGAAGAAGGTCAGTTCCCCGCGGGAAGCATGGGGCCTAAGATTCTGGCAGCGATAGACTTCTTGGAAAAAGGCGGCCAGGAAGTGCTGATCACTTCCATAGAAAAGATCGTGGAAGCCTTCAATGGCAAAACGGGGACGAGGATAGTTAAATAGACGTCCTTTCAGTAAGGTAGATTAAGTCCGGGCCAAGTTTGGACTTGGTATTTTGTTCAGAAGAATTTTAGCGGCTTTCACCAGTACTTCCATATAGTCGAAAGCCTCATCCAGAGTGGAGCCGAAGGTTAACAGACCGTGCTTGCTCCAGATCAACGCTTTTTCAGCCTTTAAACCTGAGATGGATGCCGCTGCAAGTGCTTCACTTCCGGGCGGATAGGGACTGCAAACATGGATGCCGGTATCCAAAAAGAGGGGCAGCTCGGTCAGAGATGAGGCCAATTCCTGATATAGCACTTCTTTATCCTCAATAAAAGCCTGATGTGAGAGGCAGATCACTTCATCCGGATGGCTGTGGAGCACGACGCGTCTATCCAGGCCCCGTTGCCGGAAATGCCTGTGCAGATTCAAATGTGCGTTCCATTCCGAAGTGGGCTTTGACTGCGGATCAAGGCAGCGATATTGATCTCCTCTTACTTCGATGAGTACGAAGTTGTCCATAGTACCGGAGCCAAACTGACGGTAGCGTGAGCCGGTCTTGGACACCAAAAACAGCACGGGATCATCGTCTTGCGTGCCATAATCCGTGAGGCGGATGCTTACGTTGCCCGCATTTGCTTCCGCCCAGCCTCTTTGCCAGATGCAGCTGCCTATCTCTGCCAGCTTGGCCAGAAGCTTCTCCAGATCGAGGTCTTGGCGGATGAATGGGCTCAGGGTTTTCTCTGCGAGCTTCTGCTGTACCTGGCTGACGATCTGCCTTGCTGTGGCCAGGACGCTGTTGGGATCTGCGGAAGTGGCGGTTTCATTGGTGAGGATAAAGCCGTTTGCTCCGTCCATGATGGCGGTGGCGATATCGGCGACGTTGGAGTGTGAAGGAGCGTCTTGATATGCCAGGGAGGAGAGGAGCCCGGTGGCGATGTAGAGCGGTTTGCCTTTGGCTTTGCAGAGCCGGGTGAGCTCCCTCTGCACGATAGGGACATGGGCAAAGGGGATGGAGGCACTTAAGTCTCCACGTCCCAGGAGCATCAGGTCGGATAAGTCTATCAGCTCGTCCAAGTGGTCCAAAGCTGCCTTGGTTTCTATCTTGGTGCAGAGCAGGCTGTTGGAGCCTTTCAGATGTTCTCTGGTGCTGCGTACCTGATTTGGGTGGTTGATGTGGGAAAGCACCACGATGTCTACTTCCTGCTTTATGGCGAAGTTCAGATAGGGGAGGTCTGGGTCTAGGCTTGAGAGGTTGGTGGCATCCAAGCCGGCAAAGCTGATGGAGGCGTTGGGTCGTAAGATACCGCCTTTGATGATCTTGAGCTCAGCGGCATCGGGGTAAACTTTGCTGATTTGTGCCTGGATTTCGGAGCCCTGGATGAAGACCTCCATGCCTGTGTTCAAGCTTCCCCAGGCGTCAAAATTGCCGCACAAACCTTGGGGAGATTTGCCCAGATGTACTGTTTGTCCGGCTTCCAAAAGGGTGTTTTCGCTTGGGCCTTGCAGGCGGATTTCATAACCGGGCAAATCCAGCATGATCCTTACCTTCGCTTCCTTGAGCCTGGTGATGAGCGGCTGCAGCTCGTCCACAGAGAGATGCGAGCAATTCAGACGCACCATATCCAGGCCTTGCTTTACCATCTCATCAAAAGATGGGCTTAATATCTGTGAGCTGCCAAATGTGGCGATCAGGTCTATCTTGCGCATTGGTCTTAATCCTCCTTAAAAGGCCTTGAGCTACTGGATGATGTGGAGCCAGTCCTTGAGCAAGAACTCCAGACGGCCGATCAAAAGCGAAATCCTGGCCATCACGGTGTAGCCGAAGGTGGCGCCAAAGCTCACCATCAGAAAGTAAACGCCGATCTTGGAGGGTATCTTGGCTATGCCTTCCTGCTTTTTGCTGAAGTAGAAGAAATAAACGCCACAGATGGTGCCGATGATGAGCATCAGGTTGCCCACAATCTCTGATGGGACGTTGCTTTCAAAGGGGTTGATCATCGTGGCGGCCACTTGGGCAATGAGGTCGCTCTTCAAAAAGCGTAAGAGACTGATGGCCGCGCTGGTACCGATCACGATCGAGAGTGGATAGCGGCTCAACCATTGGATCTTGGGCACCATGCGTGTAATCATCATGATTCCCAAGGCAAAAGGGATGAGCAGGATGAGATTGCCCCTGAAGTCGGTGGCGAGCTTGGTGAAGAGATTGGGCAGCAGTGCGGCATAGATGATGTAAATCAATCCATAGCCGGCGCTTAGGCCCACGAAGATCTGTTCAGCCAGCTTGTAGAAGGGGTTGTCTTTATACAAAAAGCTGAAGATGGCAAAGGTGAAGAAAGCACCCAGCCAGATTCCGACAGTGTTCATAATCTCAGGCATTTGTCACCTCCGTGTTTTTGGCATTGTTTCTTTTGCGCACCCATACCTTGATGTTGCCAACCGCAATGAGCAGCAGGATGAGGATATGAGCCACGGATTGGGCGTCCATCTTGGTGGTTGCCGGTCCCTTTTTGCCGATCAGGGCTTCATATTCGGAAGCCGCTTTGAGGCCGCCCAAAAGTCCGGTGAGCTGACCATGATTGTTTACATAAGGCAAAAATCCGGGCGCACTCACGGCAGTAGTACCGCCAGTGACGGGAACATTGTGCACATCATGAGCGATCATGATCCAATCCTTGAGCCCGGGCTCGCCTGCTGAAAGTGAACAGATCCAGCTCAAGCCTTTGAGGTTCTTCAGGTCTTTCAGCATGGGAAGCGTATCCCAAGCCCTGCCGGAAGAATCCTTTGGATACACATCTTTGAAGCTGCTGCCCAAGGCCTGGACTGTGACCATGCCGCCCACTTTATAGCCCAGATTCACATAATCCACGCCATATTCTTTGTCCTTGAAGAGTGGATTGCGCTTGGCTTCTTCAAAGCTTTGAGCAGCCATCTGAGGGCCTTGAGGCCAGAGGGCGGTGGCTATCACCTTTTGGCCTCTGCTCCAGGCGTGTTCGATCTGCGCTACAGCCATGGGCTGCATCTCCGTGATGGTGGATGCTTCATAATCAAACGAGATCAAGCCTATGCCGCCGGCGGGAGTTTGGTCTATCAGGTCATAGCTCATTTTCACCACCGGGGAGACGTCCGATCCCCAGCCGATGGGGAAGAGCAGCGGCAATAGAACAGCTAAGAACAACAGAAGATACACGATGCGACGTTCGAGGATGGTGCTGGTGTTCAGGCTCATTTGTCACCTCCCAGATAGGAGCGTTCTATGCCCAAGATGATGCGTAAGCTGCTGCCGATAATTCCCAAAGAAGCACTGATCAAGATGGCTCGTTGAGCGGCTGTATTCGGGTATTGCATGATGAAATCTGCCAAGACAGGAAGCTGCCAGATTCTGTAGCTTTCCGGAATCCAGGAGGTGAGCATGGTGCCAAAACCGGTGCGTCCCAAAATCACGATCACAGCAGAGATCATCAAGAGATTGGATTCAAAGGTGCGGATGATAAAAGCACGATAGGCAGCGGAGGCAATAAAGAAAGCAAGCAGCGAAAACATGGTGGCGGAAAGGGGAACCAGGGCGTTGTCATAGGTATAATCAAAGGGCTTTTTGCCCAGCCAGGAGACTATCTTTTCGCCTTGGCCCAACAATCCGGGCTGGTCTTCCATGCCCCAAAGAGCCCCCATGATCACTATCAGGGCAAAGGCTATCACACAAGCCAGATGGTAACCCCAGTTTTCTGCCTTGGTGCTGATCTTCTGGTAGTTCATCTGCAGCAGGGAGGCCAAACCCAGGACGATGGAGAAGCCGGCAATGATCATAAACCAGTTCTCCAGGGTCTCTACCATGTTGCTAAAGGGACGATGCGGGATAAACTCGCTGACTATCATCAGCAATCCGGCCAGGAAGGCCAATATCAGAGGTATGTTGCGTTTCATGATCCTGCTCCCATTAAGAATGTTTTGAGCCAGCTGATGCCGGCGATTTCAAGGATAACTCCCACGATGATGAGGACGATGACCAGGAGCTTGCCAAAGTCATGCCCTTTGAGGCTGCCCACCTGCTGTGCATCTCTGGAAAGGTAGGCGGAGGCGGCAAATAGCTCCTCACCGATCAGGGTGTAGTCACAAGAAACCACAAAGAAGGGCAGCTGGTGTGCATTTGCCGTTCCTGCGGTTTGGATGGCTCCGGTGCTGAGCCCCGTCTCTGCCAGGATCAGGGATTCTGCATAGAAGGAGCCCAGAAAGAAGTTTGCTGCCGGTTCTTCTCTTACGATGATGCCATCGATTCCGGCCACAAAGCCAAACTGGTCATCGGTGAGATAAAAGATGTTTTCTTCCTTGAAGGCATCACTGCGTCCGGCTTTGAGATAGGCTTCTTTAACCACTTCTCTGGCAGCGGAGAGCACCATCGAGAAACGGCAAGGAACGATGATCTCGGTGTTGTATTCAGCTGCCCTGTAGGCTAATTGGCTGAGAATGGAGAGCGAGGAGAGCGTTTGGATGTCTCCAAGTTCGGCTACTCCCGGCACAAAGAGGATGGGCTTGCCCTTCTCAGTTGCTCTGCCTATGGCTTCTTCCATGCTGTCCAGGCCGCTTATACGCCTGATAAAGAACTGCTTGCCCCGTTTGGCAGCCAGGATGTAATAGATGATGGCAGCGCTGAGGATGATGAGCATTAGGAGGAAAGCCAGCTTGTCCATGTAAAACCAGTTCTGCTTCGTGATGGCAGAGGCGGTCAGCTGCAGGCTGTCTGCACCCTCTGCGCCGAAGGCCAGGAGACGGTATTTGTAGCTTGTGTCGTAAGTCAGGTCCTGATCCACAAAACTGGTTTCGCCTTCCAAGGGTATGAATAGCGTCTGATAAACTCCCAGGCTGTCCGCCTTCTGGATCTGCAGGGAGTCTATAGAAGCAGGGAGCTTCCACTCCAGGATGATGGCGTCACCCTTGTCGTAAGGCCTGTCTTTTGCCCTGAAATACGGAGCTTCCTCTGCAATCAGGCACGCAAAAGAGGCAAGGATTAAAAGGATGGTAAGAAAACGTTTCATATTTGCCTCGAATCAAGAAAAAGGGAAATCCCGGCCGGAGAGAGCGAGACCGGGATTTCAGGGGGTTGTTTAGAAGTGCTCATATGAGCGAGTGAGTCATTTTGCGGGAAAAGCTTGCTTGATCTGCTCTGTGAGCTTTGTCAGCTCTTCCACTTGTTCTTTGGTGTAGGTGTTATCGGTGTGACCTGCCAAAAGCTGGCTGACTTTTGGGATCAATTCACCAACGTCTTTATATGTCTGGGTGTCCTTGATTGCGGGGTTGGTAAACAGCTCGAAATTGGCCTGCATACTGTCCCAAGCGCTCTCATGTCCGAGTGCTTTGGTGGATTCGGGAGAGTAGTTTGCGGTCAATATCCTGCTGAGGCCGTTCAGCGCTTCCGTCCAGCCACCCAGGATCATCAGAGTATAATACTCGTAGTCTTCAAGCTCCCAGAGCTTGTCTTCCAGCGTTTTCTTCATGTAATCCAGGGTTTTCTCCACGTCGTTCCACTTCCCCTGTTGAAGGTTGCCGGTGAGCAGGGTGCTCAAGCGTTTTACATCTGTTTCAAGTCCCATGAGGGAGCAGAGGTTCATCATCTCGGCAGATACGCTTGTGAGCTGTTTCTTGTTTCTTGCTTTGGCGGCTATCGCTGCATCGGCGGTCAATACTCCCAGTGCAAAGGCATTGTAAGGGCCTTGGGGCTTGATGCGATAGAGCTGGTTGCTGATGCCGGGGGCGTAGTCTTTTGCCTGAAAGTCTTCCAGGAGGCGAAAGGCTTCCTTGAAAGATGGCAGCGGTGAGTAGGTGGCAATCTGGGCCTTGATCTCATCGGTGGGCATCTTGGCGGCATCCCTTCTTCCCTTGCAGGATGTCAGCGCCAGCACCAACAGAATTGCCAGCAAGATCAGCGTGATTCTTTTCATGTGGGGTAACTCCTTAGTTGTTGAAAGTGGTTTGTGAGGGGGTTTCATCATTACAAACAGCGCAGTTTAAAGCATTCATCGCATAGGTGAAACCTGCAATAGCGGTGATGGAGCTCGATCAGGGCCTGTTGGTAGATGGCTCTGGAATCTATCATCTTCTGGTATTGGGGATCGGTAAAAGAGCCCATCATGCGGGTGATATGGTTTTGGGCAAGGCCGGGATGCTTCTGATATGCTTCGCGCACGTCGTTCTGCAGCTCGATGTCGTTGGTTTTGGCTGCCCAAAGCTGGAAAATGGGGAGGAAGATATTCAGGTAAAGCGAGTTGAGTACGGACTTTCCGGGCTGCGGGAACTTCTCCGCTCCGGGCAGCACTGTGTTGGCAAACATAGCCTGCAGGGCCCGGATCCTCTTGGGAGCGTCAATCTTGGGATGAGCTTCACTGAGCATCGCCTGCAAAAGACCGTCCTTGCCATAGTGCAGGCACATGGGCAACGTGGCCATAATCCGGTAGATGGGGTGGTTTGCGGGACGTATCCTGAAGAGCTGCCAATCCAGCGGCAGGTTCTTGGAATAGCAATTCTGGTTTTGCCAGCTGTCCTGTAGCATCTCACTCAGGCTGGCGGGGATGAGTTTTCCGCTCCTGTCCAAGATCCCACTGGCAACAGTCACAATAGCCAGGATGTCTATATTGGAGCAGCCTTGCTCTTTGAATTCCAAGAGTTTGGCAAGGCTCAGCTCCTGAGCCAGATGCAGCATGGCGGTCTTATTCTTGTCGTAGCCCATGGCTTCAAAGATGCCTTCATAGAGGATCTGGTCAAAGTCGCTGAACATGAGCGAGGCATTGAAGCGGCGCACCTTGCCCATAAAGCGCATCGTGCCTATATCCCTCAAGGTCATCTGCAGCCTGTCTCTATCCAGGGCAGAAAGCAGGTCACAATAGCTGGGCCGCACATTCGGCAGTCTTGGTGTATGCTCCTCGAGCAGCTTGTTAATGTCCTGGCTGAGCTGGCTCTGCAGCTCCAGGATCTCTGTCGTCTCGCCGTTTTCCTTGATGGTGAGATTGTGTGCGCTGTTGTGCGAATACACTACGTGCAGCACCACATTGTTATAGAAGGGATCATCGCTATGGTTGTGGGCGTGCCAATCTGAGGTCTGTTTGTGTATTTCCACATCGCCCCGCAGGGCATAGTCGTCGATCACGATGCCTGCATTGAGGAAGTCCGCACCCCTGCCGGTGTTGTACTGTCCCTGATAGGCGATGCGTAGCTTCTTGCCGCTCACCGTCTGCAGTTGTGCATTCAGGTGCAAACCATCCCAGATATGATGCAGAAACTTCTCATCCATAGCTAAAAGTACCGGTTTAACATACGATAGCGCTGTCTGGCAGAAGCTGAGGCGTAAAGGTTGTGCGGGCTATGCAACACGGGCGAACTCAGGATGGAAATCAGGCGCTTGGATTGGTCTCTGCTGATATTGGCGCAGCCGCGGCCATAATAGTGCAGGGATGCTGTTTGGATGCCGTAGATTCCCCGTCCCCACTCCACATAGTTAAAGTAGAGCTCCAGGATGCGGTCTTTGGTCATGATGATCTCCATGATCACCGTCGCCTGCGCTTCCAGATACTTGCGCAGATAGTTCCGGTCTGTCGTGAGGAAGATGGTGCGTGCTGTCTGGTTGCTGATGGTGCTGGCTCCGAAGCGGATGCGTCCTGCCTTCTTGTTTCTCTGCCAAGCCTTCTTGATCTCCGGGAATTCAAAGCCCCAGTGCTTGTAGAAATTGCCATCTTCCAGAGCGATCACCATCTTCTGTGTGGAAGAAGGGATGTTTTCAAGAGGCACGTAATATCTTTTGTGCCAATCATATCCCCGGATCAGGTATCTTTGGAGCATGAGGGGCGTGACGGGTGGATTGACGAAGGAGTAGAGCAGGCTGAGCGCAGCGATTACGCCCCAATAACCCAGGTGCAAAAATAGTATAAAACGCAGGACTCTTACGATGGGAGCTCTGCGTTTTATGGGTTTCTTCTTGCCCAAAACTATCCTCTAATAGCCCTTACAAAAGGGCTGAAAGAAAGGCTGTGGTTTATTCTTCTGGCGTTGCAGCTAAAACACTATTCACATAGGCCGCAATGCGAGCTTTCCTTCTGGAAGCAGTGCGTTTGTGGATCACGCCTTTCTTGGCAGCTTTATCCAGCTGAGAGTAGATTTTGTCCAAAAGGGCCTGTCTCTCTTCAGCGGGCATATCTGCTTGCATCTGCTTGGAAAGGGTCTTGATAGTGCTCTTTACATAATTGTTACGTGCTCGCTTCTTGGCGTCTGTTTTCAGGCGTTTCAAAGGAGATTTGTGTTGTGGCATTTTTACCTCTTTTATATGTGTAATTAGTTAAGTGTATACCTGTTATAAAATACGAGCTTTTAAAACAGCTTACTTGATGATACCAAACTATATGGAGGCATAAATTGTCAATACTATTTTTGTTAACTTTCGCTTTTATTACTGTCTGGCAGCAGGCAGGACAACGCATTTAGCAATATCTGAGACTGGCGGATAGAGCTCAAATCTGCCGTATCTTTCGCTGCCTCAACGGGATGGCCGCTCTTGTGAAGCTGATACTGTTGGCTTAGCCACTCTTTTGCCTGATCAGCTTGATCGGTATCGAAAGCGGCACCCGCCTGATGTGTCTGGATCAACTCTTCAGCTTCACCGCCCCGGGGCCCAAGTGCCAAAATGGGAACTCCCACGCCCAGATATTCAAAGAGCTTGGTGGTGAGCATTCCCTGATAGCCTTCATAGCGGTTGATCAGCAGCAGCAGCACATTTGAAGCCGCCATCTGCTCCAGAGCCTGCTGATGTGGCATAAAGGGCAGCAGCTCAAACTTATCTTTGCCTGCAGCCTGGATTCTTTCAGATAGCTCAGCGGATACATTGCTGCCAATGAAGCGCACCTTCACATCCTCTTTATCCATCACAGATTGCAATACATCCATCAGGAAGTCCACATCCTGCCCCATGGTAAACTGCCCTACATAGCTGATAACGAAGGCAGCCTCCTGTTTCTTCACTGCCTGCTTGGCGGCCTCAATCTCTTCGTGATCATAACCGTTGCGCAAGAGCAGCTTGTTGGCGGCAGGCAGTTGTTCCAGCAGATGCCGTGATATGAGCAGGTTCAGGTCTGCCTTTTGCAGCACATTGTTTTGCAGATGGCGCTGGATGTATCTGGCGTGGGGAAGGGGCTTCTGCAGCTTCAGATAGTAGATTTCGCTCCAGGGATCGCGCCAATCTGCCACCCACTTGATCTTTTTGAGGCGTTTCTTCAGCCGCAAGCCAATGAGATGCGAGGAGTGAGGCGGGCCCGTGCTGATAACGAGGTCAAAGCCTTGCTCACGATGCAACTGGCAGGCTTTGGGTATGGCGGCGGGCAGCCAGAATACCCTCAGGTCGGGAAAGATAAGGTTGAGCCTGACCCACAGCAACACTCGCTTCAGTAGCGATGTCTTTTTGTCTACACTAAGGTCACCATGCGGCAGCTTTGCCTCCTTACCGCCAAAAAACTGCAGCCATTTACCCATCTTAGGCGCAGATGTGTGATGAACTCTCACTTCTGGAGGGATTTTGGTCTGCAAGCTCTCGTCTCTATAGGGGAAGTCTCCATCTTTGGGGGCCAGGACGTGCACTTCATAGCCAGCGCCCACTAAAAAGGGCAAAAACCGCAGCCATCTTTGCACCGCCGCACCTCCGCAGGGTGGGAAGTAGTAGCTGATCAAAAGTAGCTTGCGCCGTTTCATCGTTTATCAGAGCAGCATTTGCGCCAGAGCTTCCCAAGTGTATTCTTTGGCTTTGTCAAGCTGCGCCCGACTCATGGATTCAAAAGCTTGGGAATCAAAGAACCGGATAATCTTGGCTGCCAGGTCAGCCGCACTGGGCTCGGGATCCGCCGGCACCAGCATCCCATTCACGCCATCTTCGATATACTGCGCCAAGCCTTCAAAATCAGATGCCAATACGGGCACGCCCAGGGCCATAGCCATCGCAATCACGCCACTTTGCGAAGCAGTGCGATAGGGCAAAACGCAGAGGCTGGAGCGCTGGAAAAAGCCCGCCACTTCGCCATCTTCCACATATCTGAAGTGGCTCTCCACATTCTCTTTGATGCCCAGTTCGTCGATCAGGTTTTGATACAGCTCATCGGAGCCATACACCTCTCCCACGATGAGCAGCCTGGCATCCTGATACTTTGCCAAGACCTCAGGCATGGCAGAGATGAGTATATCCAAGCCCTTGTATTTCTTGATCAAGCCAAAGAAAAGCAAGGTGTGGGGTTCTCTGGCGATCTCTTCATGTATCTGATACTGATCGTAGACGGGATGGAAGCCCAGCTTGCTCTTGAGATATATCTCGTTTGGCATCAGCTTCTTAAGCTCATTTCTGGTGGCCTCAGAGAGGCAGATGATACTGTCTGCATACTTCAATACAGATCTGGCCAAAAGCTTGGCTGCAGGCCAACGTTCATGCGGAACCAGGTTGTGCAGGATTATGCTGACCTTCGTCTTCTTCATGGCTCTGGCCACAAAGGAATACAGAGGCGCAAAGAAGGGTATAAAGTAGGAAATAAACAAGATATCTGGCTCAAAATCAAGTATCGCTTTCAATCCTCTGGGCCAGGTGTCCGGTCTATAGGGGATAAAAATGTTGTCTGTCTGCAGGGAATCTGGGAGATCAAAGCTGGCAGTCTGAGATTTCCCCGGAAAGATCAAAGCTGGATATTGCCTTCTGAAGCCAAACATCTTTACCTCATGTCCCATCTCCAGATAGCATTTGGACAGCTCTACTGCAAAAGCGGATATGCCGCCCCGGATGGGTGGTGCGGGCCCCAGAAAAGCTATCTTCATCTTCATTACTCTCCCAGTTGCAGGCTTTGGATGAGATACTTCCTCACTTTCTTGACGTCTTTAAACTTGCCCAGCAGCGCCATCAGCTTGAGCCGCATCTTGATGCCCTGCATATCGGAAGCCAGGATGGCGCCCATATTGTGCAGATGTCTTCCGCCGCCCTCATAACCATATTCTGCCAAAACTCTTCCCGTGTGCGCTCTGGAGGTAATCACCACCAATATACCCTGATCCAAAGCCTTTTGTATGGCAGGGAGCGTCGCCGGGGGTAGATTTCCACGACCCATAGCCTCGATCACGATGGCCTTCGCTCCGGCGGCCAGGCTTGCCTCGATGTGCCGCCCATCCATCCCTGCGACCGCTTTGATCAGGTCTACACTGGTATCGATTTCCTCTGTCCATACCCTTTCCCGGTATAAAGTGGCATGATGGTAGACCACGATGTCAGGGTCGACGTTTCCAAGCGGCCCAAAACCCGGCGAGATGAAGGAGTCCACCTTGCCGGTATCAGACTTTGTGACGTCTCTCGCGGTGTGAATCTCATCATTCATCACCACCAGCACGCCTTTGTCAGACGATTCCGGTTGTGAAGCCACTCTCACGGCGCCGATGATGTTACGGGGCCCATCCAGTCCCAGCTCGCTGCCGCTGCGCATCGCTGCCGTAAAAACCACGGGTTTGCGTGTAGTGAGCACCAGATCGCAGAGGAAAGCGGTTTCTTCCAGGGTGTCTGTCCCATGCGTGATGACCACGCCATCATAATCTATGATCTTGATGTCGATCAGTTTGGCCAAATCCAGCATCAATTGTGGTGTGATCTGAGGGCTGGGCAGGTTTAGATATTCATAAACTTCTACATTGGCCACGTTTTTCAGCTGGGGAAACTGGCGCAAAAACTCGGAGAACTCATCGGAGGGAACCACGCCCAGGCTGCCTGAGCTCTTCATGCCGATCGTACCGCCGGTGAGGATGATAAGGATGTTTTTCATTATGTGTTGGCTCCTTGATAGGTGATGGGGTCTTCAAAGCCCGCTTTGGCAAAAGCATTCAGCCTCAAGCGACAGCTGTCGCATTTGCCGCACGCTTTATCTGAGGCAAAGTAGCAGCTCCAGGAAAGCTCGAAAGGCGCACGCAGCTTCATCCCCAGACTGATGATTTCGCTTTTGCTCATATCTATCACGGGCGCACGCAATTGTATTGGATGTGAGACGCCACGCGCTACATCAATGGTCTTTTGCATGGCTTGGATAAAGCTTTTGCTACAATCAGGATAGCCGGAGCTGTCATCCTCCACCACGCCCAGGTAAATGCTTTCTGCGCCTACCACTTCCGCCCAGGAAACTGCCATGCAGATCAAGTTTGGATTGCGGAAGGGAACGTAAGTATCCGGAAAGCTTTTCGCAGCAGTCTCTTCCGTAGCCTCAAAATCTGCATCCGTGAGCCGCGAGCCTCCCAGATTCCTCAGCCAGCTGAGCTCGATCACTTTGCGATCCTTGGCCCGATAGTGAGTGGCGATTTGCTCAAAGCTGTGCAATTCCTTGGCTTGCGTGAGCTGCCCATAGGAGGCGTGCAAAAAGTAGAGCTCGCTATTCTCTTTGGCTGCAATGGCTGCAGTCACCAAAGAGTCCATCCCTCCACTCAAGAGTACTATGGCTTTGTTGTTGTTCATTTTATTGTATCTATGTCCTTGATTTATAGCTTCTTAAATCCATCAAAGCATGGCCTTGATTCTCTTAAGCTCAGTTTTCTCAAGGGCGAATTTGTGTCAAGCCTGATCTGAGATGGAGGAGCTTAAAAAAGCCCCGGAATAATCCCGGGGCTTTGCTACTATTTACGCATTCTAAGCGCTTTATTTACTTAATTTTCACGATTTTGCCATTGGCACTCAGGTCTCTGCCGTTCAAGCGATAGAGGTAGATGCCGCTATGGACTTGGTTGCCTCTGTTGTCTTTGCCATCCCAGATGATGGTGCTGACGCCGGAAGCGGGTACTTTAACCGTGTCGGTTTTAATCAATTGGCCCTTCAGGTTGAAGATTTCCAATGTCACTTCGTTATTGGCTTTGGCGTTGATGCTGAACTGGGTGTGATCCTTGAAGGGGCTGGGATGCACGCTCACGCTAACCGGGTTGCTGACCAGGTCGTCGTTTGACACACCTATTCTGACGGTCACAGCGTTTGAAGGCTCGGAAAGCAGCATTGGGTTTGTAAAGAGGGAGCGAACGGTATATTCATGAATTCCGTTGGGCACATAAGTGTCTGTAAAAGTAAGTGTGCCGGGATTTGTGATGGTGGAAATATTGAGGCCGCTTCTGAAGACACGATAGCCCACAAAGCCGCGATCAAAGTATTGAGGCGGTTCCCAGGTGAGGATGACTGTGTTTTCGCCTTCCACTGTGGCATCGAGGTTTCTGGGGGGCGGGACGTTTTCGATGGGGCCAAAGGGTTGGCTTCTCACCGTTTCACCGGGCATACCGTGAATGTCGTAAGGTGTTACTTCAAATACTATTTGCTTGCCGGTATCTTCAGCTCTCAATTGATAGGTGGTCGTATCGCTGAATTCGATTTGTACATGCACACCGTCTTCGATGCGATACCAAGCAACAGTAGTTTCTCCTTCCTCATCGCCGTCTGGATCTGTAAATTCATAGTATCCGGTCAGGGTCTGATATTCCACCGGCGGTCCTTGGATAGACACGGCTTCGGCGACGGGCGGGTTGTCCAAAAATCCTGTTCCCGTGATCGGTATAGTAATGTTTGGATGGTTGTGGAGATTACTGGTGATGGTCATGTTTCCACTGTAGGTTTGTGCTGCGGTAGGTGTGAAGACCACATCGATAGTCACCGATCCTCTGGCAGGAATAGTGAAGCTGTTGTTGCTGACGGTAAAGACGGGGTTGTCGATAGCTATGGTCCCGTTGACTACGTTGGACCTGAAGTTGATAATATTGATGGGGATGGTATGGCTGCCGCCAACATACATATTGGGGAAGTCCAGGTTTTCAACGCTGACAGGAAATGCGCCCACAAGCTCTGGCAATGAGTATTTCACGCCTTGCAAAATCTCTTTACTGCTCTGGTTTTGCAGGAAGAAGATCATTTCGCAATTGGCCATGTTCCAGGCGTTGTTAAATGCAAAGGTCAGGTTTACGGTAGTTTGTTCGCCGGTGTTAAGGTTGATTGCGGTTCCATTTTGATCTGGCACCATGAGACGGTTGACGTTATCCAAGATGGTCTGGCCTTGCCAGTTTTGTTGGATACCGGATTCCGTGAGCACGGCGTGCAGCTTCACGTTTGTGTTTGTGTCTGCTTCGACTTTGTTTACGGTCACGGCTACGGAGTAGTTGTTTCCACTTGCACTGCCTTCTGCAGAAAGGGTGTATTTGGCAGGCACGTTCATGCGGGCAGTTACCCTGGGAAGGTAACTATTGTACATTGAGCTGGTGTTGCTGCCACCAGAAATAGGGTTCAAGCCGTCGAATACAGCGGTAGGGAAACTGCTGATTCCATAATAATTGTTGCGGGCGTTGGAGTAGGCGTTGGCATAGCTGTCACCATTGTGGTTTTTGATGACTGCTACCGGATGCCCATTTATCAGTAGATCATGGCATCCCATTGATGCGCCCGGACAGTATGGGCACCATGTTCCTGTGCCAACTTCCACCACAACGAGGTTGCGCGGCAGGGCGTTCAAGGTGAACACGAGGCCGAGTAACAAGACCAAGTAAACTAATTTTCTCATTTTTGTTCTCCCATATAGGTTGTTTTTCTTGATAATAATTTAAAGTGTTTCATGCCTTCATGCAAACAGAATTATGCATCCTCTTTTGCACTGCTATTTTTGTACGCTGCCGGTCCAAAGACAGCGGCATTGAATGGCTACTCATCATTTCTTGCTTTTCTTTGCCCAGCTGTCTCTCAGCTCCACTACACGGTTGAAAACCGGTGCTTCTTTGGTGTGATGATCATCTGCAACAAAGTAGCCAAGACGCAGGAACTGGAAGCAATCTCCAGGCTTTGCATCCAGCAGAGAGGGTTCAGCCAATGCTTTGGTGTTGATGACGAGGGAATCGGGATTCAGGTAGTCGAGATGACTCTCTCCCTCTTCCAGTTCGCTAAAGTCAGGGATGGTGAAGAGGTGGTCGTAAAGCTTGACTTTGATAGGCTTTGCGTGCTTTGCGCTCACCCAGTGGATAGTGCCTCTCACCTTGCGGCCATCCTCGCTCCAACCGCCACGTGACTCAGGATCGTAAGTGGCATAAAGACGTGTGATATTGCCATCTTCGTCCTGATCCACCTTGGTCAGCGTGATGTAGTAAGCGTGTTTGAGGCGCACTTCTTTGCCCAAAGCCAGACGGAACCAGCCTTTGGCGGGATTGAGCGAAACGTCTTCGCGCTCCACAAACAGCTCCCGGCCAAAGCTCAGCTTACGTGTTGTGGCATTGGGGTCTTCGGGGTTGTTGTCCGCATCCACTTCTTCAAATTTATCTTCAGGGTAATTCTCGATGGTTAAAGGAATTGGGTCAAGCACAGCCATCACCCTGTTGGTGGTTTTATTGAGCTCTTCACGCACGCAGAATTGCAGCAGATCAAAGTCTACCAGAGAATCTGCCTTGGATACACCGATGCGATTGGCAAATTCACGGATAGCTGCAGGCGGGAAGCCTCTGCGACGCATCCCTGCCAAAGTGGGCATACGTGGATCATCCCAGGAAGGCACAACGCCGGTTTCCACCAGTTCCAGCAGGAGCCGCTTGCTCATCACGGTGTAGCTGAGGTTGAGGCGGGCAAATTCGATCTGCCTGGGGTAGGAGGGCACGGGAAGTTGCTCCAAAAACCAGTTGTAGAGCGGTCTGTGGTTTTCAAATTCCAGGGTGCAAAGCGAGTGTGTGATCATCTCCAAGGCATCTGAAATGCTGTGGGTATAATCGTACATGGGGTAGATGTTCCAAGTGTCGCCCGTGCGATGGTGAGTGCAGTTTTTGATTCTGTAAATCACGGGATCACGCATATTGATATTGGGCGAGCTCATGTCTATCTTGGCTCTCAGGGAGCGCGATCCTTCCGGATACAGGCCTGCTTTCATGCCTTCAAAAAGCTCCAAGTTCTCTTCAACGCTGCGGTTGCGATAAGGGCTCTCCTTGCCGCCTTCAGTGAGTGTGCCCCGATATTGGCGGATCTCATCCACCGAAAGGTCGCAGACGTAGGCCTTGCCGTCTTTAATCAGCATCAGAGCGTATTCATAGAGTTGCTCAAAGTAGTCTGAAGCATAAAACAGTTTGTCGTGCCAATCAAAGCCGAGCCAGCGCACATCCTCAATGATGGCTTGCACATAGCGGTCTTCTTCTTTGCTGGGATCGGTGTCATCAAAACGAAGGTGACACACACCGTCAAAATCGAGAGCCAAACCAAAGTTTAAACAGATGGATTTGGCATGGCCAATATGTAAAAAACCATTGGGTTCCGGCGGGAAACGTGTAACAATATTAGTATGCTTTCCTGTGGCGAGATCATCCTCGATGATCGCTCTGATAAAGTTTGGAACAGGTTGTCTGTCCGTATCTTGCGATGTTGTTTTTTTCTTTATAGACATTGGCTTACCTTCGTTTTTGGTTGTTATTCTCAATATTTATAAAAGGGGGATTCTCGTCAAGGTTAAAATGTTAAGGGCGGCAAAACAGTGCCCTTTTATCACCCTTAAATTACTTGCAGAAAACCGATGCTTGACTCAACATTTGACTTTCCGTAGTGGTTACCCCTCCCTCGGATATCCTTGGCTCCCGTTTGCGTAACCCTTGGGTTTTCTATGGGTTACTTGTGGATCCCAAAGGAGACCCACAGGAGCCCCTAAGGGAGGCCGCATCAAATCGACGTTTTAGAGGGCGGAATTGTTTTCGCAAAACCAGTGCGCAGGTCAAATATTTCAGATGCACCTGCCTTTCAGGCTCCCCAATCTCGGGGGAGAAGTCCTACCAAAATAGTAGGTATTAGATGTTGGTTTAATCCGGTAAAATACGCTGTCTTTTTTGAGGGGTCAGTTTTTCTCATTGACAAAATCAGAGTCTCTAAAAAGGGTGTTATTTGCCAGGCGCAATGCAATGGATGCCCGTGAACCATGTCAGGTCAGGAATGAAGCAGCATTAAGCGACGTATTCCATGTGTCATTGTCAGCCTGGCTTTTGATGAACTAATCGAGATGCATTTCTAAACATCTATCACCATAAGGACACATCACCAAAAAGGACATTTGAAAAATGAGAGCAATACTGACTATCCTCACGACGCTGCTTCTGCTGGGAAACTTGGCTGCATTTGAGGTGCATATTACCAGCAACGATATTGATGCCGATCTCAAAGAACTAATCTCTGCCAACATCAGCATCGACGGCGTGGATAGGGCCAACAACCTGATCAAAGCTTACGTACGCGGGCCCGAGGAGTATCAATATCTTTTGGAAAGCGGTTTTGATGCCGAGGCGCAGCCCAATCCCGCAAGAGAGCTGGCGCGTGCGCTCAATGACCCGCAGAGGGAGCGCTCACAGGATCGCTACAATTACTATAGCTTCAGCGAATATACAACCTTTATGGAGCAGACTGCCAGCACCTATCCGCAAATCTGCCAGCTGCACAATATCGGCCAAAGTGTCCAGGGCCGGCCGCTTTACTTTTTGAAGATTTCAGACAATCCTCAGCTTGAGGAAGCAGAGCCCAGATTCAGATACGTCTCCAGCATCCATGGTGACGAAGTGGTGGGCTATGACATGATGATCAGGCTGATCCAACTGCTTACCAGTGAATACAATACAAATCCCAGAATCACCCAGATTGTTGATAATACCGAGATCTGGATCTGCCCGATGATGAATCCGGATGGCTTTGTGCTAGGACAACGCTACAATGCCACAGGGGTTGATCTTAACCGCAATTTCCCCATGCCTTCCGGAGAACAGCATCCCGATGGCTTTGCCTGGGCGCCGGAAAATATTGCCTTCATGAACCATGCAAACCAGCACCACTTCCAGCTGAGCGCAAACTTCCATGGGGGAGAGCTGGTGATAAACTACCCTTGGGACTACACTTACACGCTTACGCCGGATAACGATCTCATCCGCGAAGCAGCCCTTACCTATGCGCGTCTGAACAGCTCCATCTACAACAACAGCAGCTTCAACCAGGGTGTGGTGAATGGGGCGCAATGGTATGTGATCACGGGTTCCTTGCAGGATTGGAGCTATGGCTACACGGACTGCATCGACCTCACCTGTGAGATAAGTGCGGTTAAGTGGCCACCTGCCAGTCAGATGGCAAACTTTTGGAACCTGAACAAGGAATCCATCCTGTCTTTGTTGGAATTTGTGCAAAGAGGCGTGCATGGCACGGTTGTTTCCACCGATGGCATCCCGCTCACTGATGCCGTCATCACGGTGAGCGGCAACGATAAACTGATGCACGTGGGCCCTGTCTGTGCGGATTATCATCGTCTTTTATTGCCTGGCAGCTATACGATTACGGCCAGTGCTCAAGGTTATTTGGAACAGAGCGTGGAGATCACTATAGGCGAGAGCGGTTCTGCTTTCCATGATTTTGTGTTGCAGCCGGCTCAAGAGACCTATCTGCTGGGGCAATTGCGCTATCCTGACGGGACGGCTGTAGCCAACGTGCAGGTGATTTTGGACGATGGTCCGGTAATCACGTCCGATGCAAATGGCTCATTCTTGATACCTTCGGTGCTGGAGGGGCGACACACCATTACCTTTATGCTGGATGGTGAAATCATCTATAGTAAGGTTTTTGAGCTCGATGCCTCTATACCCGAGCTGGTGTTTATCGTGGCGTCAGAATCGGTGGTCTTTTACGATCCCTTTGATGATATCTCAAATTGGACGCCCACCTTGCCTTGGGGAATCGCAACGCATCAGGGTGAAAGCGTTTTGGCAGACTCTCCGACGGGCAACTATGAAAACAATATCAATAAAGTCTGCCAGCTCACCAATCCAGTGGACTTGCAGCAAGTGATCAATCCCGTCTTGAGCTTTCGCACGCGCCACTTTCTGGAAAACAACTACGACTTCGTCCATCTGGAAGCCTCTACAGACCAAGTTGATTGGCAGCCGCTCATGTCTTTCACCGGTTCCCAGGGGCCCTGGCGCAATGTGGAACTGTCACTCAACGAATACAGCGGTCAGCAGGTATATTTCAGGTATAGGATCAGGACGGACAGGTCTGTGAGCCTGGATGGAATCTACATCGACGACTTTAAGATCAGCGGCACTGATTTGACGCAAAGATTCTTTGGTGATCCGGATGGGGATCTGATTGTGTGTCAAAACGATGCGCTGATTATCCTGGATTATTGCGTGGGTCTGGACCCCGCACCTGAAGCTCCCCTGCCTTGGGATCAGGAGATGATCTCATGCAGTGATGTGAGCCTGGAAAACGGTGTGGATGCCCTCGATGCCCAGATGGTGATGCGCTACGTTCGCGAGCCTCTCTTCAGGTTTCCGGCGCAAACATCGGAGTCATATAGCTTTCCGGAAGTGGGCATGACTCATGTTTATGAAGATGAGACGCTCAGCTTTGCTTTTGATCCTGCGAAGCACTTGATGGCTTTGCAGATGCAGTTTTTACCGCTGGATGAGGTCGGCATCCATGATCTGGCCGTAGAAGATGCAGACGACTGTATGTGGGTAATCAATCCGGCTGAGAACAGATTGGCCGTCATCAAAGATGTACAGGCAATTCCCGGCTTTGATTTGGGCTTGCAAAGTTCCGTTAATATAGTCACTTGCAACTATCTGATCAATGGTGAAGCGGGAAGCAGGGAGATAGATTTGAGCAATCCCAACGATGAATCTTTGTTGCCAAATTCGGGCTTCTGTTTGAGGCAAAATTATCCCAATCCTTTCAACCCCGTCACTACCATACACTTTAACATTGAGGATCCGGCGGCGGTCACTTCTCTGAAGGTCTACAATCTCAAAGGACAGCTCGTGCGCACCCTCATCGATGCACAGCTTACCGCCGGTGATCATCAACAGAGCTGGGATGGGCAGGATGATGCGGGGAATTCTGTTTCCTCCGGCGTGTATCTGTACAGGCTGCAAAATGGTAACTCCATAACTATGAAGAAAATGGTGCTAAGTAAATGAAGAAGATATTATATACATTGTTGTTAGTGAGCCTTGTCTTTTGGCTTTTTTCTTGCCGGGCTCAGGCCGATCCTGAGGCAGAGCAAGGGGCTGGGGCTCCCAAGTTTCGTCATGATGGCGTCTTGCGCGTGCTGGATGCCGCAGGCAACGTAAAAGCTACTTTTCAAATAGAAATCGCAACCACGGAGATGGAATTGCGGCAGGGTCTGAAGTTTCGGGATTCCATGGAAGATGACCAGGGTATGCTCTTTGTCTTTGACGGCTCCGAGCCGCGTGGATTCTGGATGGAAGACACCTATATGCCTCTGGATATGCTGTTTATAGATTATTCAAACACCATCTTTCAGATCGAAGAAAATACCGAGCCCTTTAGCACTGAACTTATCGACGCTGAAGGATTTAACCTCTATACACTCGAGGTAAAAGCCGGCACCTGTGCCAAACACAATATCACCGTAGGAGATAAAATAGAATGGGAAAAAATCTCATCGCAAGCCTCGCCCTGATCTTCACAGTCCTGCTCATCGGACTGACCGCCTGTAAGAAAGCTGAACCCTCAATCGACGCTCCCTCAGACCTTCTGCCCGAAAGCTATGAATATTCAAGCGATGTTCCCGGCGACTCCATATCCGAAGCTGAGGTCACGCCTGAACAGCCCCAACAGGATCTCAGCGATCTCAAACACTTCAAATACAGTTGGACAGATTCAGACGAAATCCCGCCCGTGATCGTGATTGTGGATGATTTTGGTTATGCAGGTGGGTCACTGCTGCAGGGTTTTGCAGATTTGCCTCCAGAGGTTGTCTTTGCCATTTTGCCAGACCTTCCTTATACCGCCAGATCCGCTCAGATTGCGGCTGAAACGGGGCATGACGTCATCATCCACGTGCCCATGGAAGCCAAGCTTGCCAAGACGAGCCCCGGCGAAAGATACCTGAAACCGGGGCAAGATGAACAAACCGTCAAAGATATGCTGGATGCCTTTATCACCCAAATCCCCAATGCCATCGCCGCAAACAACCATATGGGCAGCACCGCCACCAGCAATAGAGAACTCATGACCACCGTCCTGCATCATCTCAATGAGCGGGGCTTATACTTTATCGATAGCGTAACTACGGGGAAAACGGTTGGCTATCATCTGGCGCATACTTTGGGCTACAAATCCATACGCAGAAATATCTTCCTGGATGTTCCGGATAATACAGATGCCACTTTGGCGCAGAGGATCTCCGATCTCGGTAAATACAAAGGGAGGAAGGAGCCCGTCATCATCATTACGCACTGTCACAATCATAGTAAATTGAATGCTTTGAAGAAGTTTCTCAAGCAGATAGATGAGATGGGCGTGCAGCTGACGTCCCTTTCCAGATATTACGGAAGTGTGGCTCTGGCAGCCGGTCAATAGAAATTAGAGCAGCTTTGTGCCTTTGAGGCTGAAGGCATTCACATCCAGAGGCGAGAAATGCCCTGCCAGATACTTGGGAATGGCAGCCGCAGCCACCATCGCAGCGTTATCCATGCACAGGCTGAGGCTGGGATAGTAGATTCTCATCCCGTATTTGGTGGCCTTCTGCCCCAGTTGCTCTCTTAGAGCCGAATTTGCAGCCACACCGCCGGCCAGGAGTATATCCTTGATTCCATTCACTCTGGCCCAGGCGATGCTCTTGTTTATCAGCGGATCAATAATCGCCTGCTGGATGGATGCGGCGAGATCAGGGAGCCTTGCCTGTCTTTCTTCAGGGTCCATGGAGCGGATGTGGTTGTAGATGGCAGTCTTTGTGCCGCTATAGCTGAAATTGTAGTTGCCCTTCTTATTCAAACCTCTGGGGAAGTCGTATGCCTTGGGATTGCCTTGCTTGGCCAGTTTGTCGATGATCGGCCCGCCCGGATAACCCAGGCCAAGGATCTTGGCCGTCTTGTCAAAAGTCTCACCCGCAGCATCATCCAGGGTCTTGCCTACCACGCTGAACTGGAGCATATCCTCAAAGTGAACCAGCTCCGTATGCCCGCCCGAAACCACCAGCGCCAAAAAGGGAGCTTCAATGTCCTTGTGAGTGATGAAATTGGCAAAGATGTGAGCCAGCATATGGTTTACCGTGATCAGAGGCAAGCCCAGGGTCCAAGCATAGCTCTTGGCAAAAGACAGGCCCACGATCAGGGAGCCGATCAAGCCGGGATTGATGGAAACAGCCACGGCAGAGATATCGTCCTTGCTCAGCCCTGTCTTGATATATGCGGCTTCGGTGAGCCTGAGGATGTTTTTCAGGTGCAATCTTGATGCCAGCTCCGGCAAGACGCCACCGTAGTCCTGGTGTTCTTTCTGAGAGGAAATGAGGTTGCAAAGCACATTGTAATCCGTATCCACGATAGCTACGGAAGTGTCATCGCAGGAGGATTCAAAGGCGAGGATGTAAGCGGGTTTACTCAACGCAGGCTCACCTTTCGGGGAGTGATCTCATACTTGATAATGCCTTGCGGCAAAACGGCTTCCAGTTCCACCATCCTGTCTGCATCTGCTTCTTTGGCGGCTTTGATCTGGAAATCTGAGGGCTTGAGCTGCTTGATGATCTGGGGATCGCCTTCCACTTTGAGCGTGGCAGTCTGCGGGAAGATCGCCCTGGCACCCGAGTCAATCTTGATGGCCTCAAACACCTTGGCCTGGATTTGCTTGGGCAATCTGCTCACGTGCACCCTCAAGACAGAGGAGCTGATCCTGCTGCTATTCAAAGTGATAGGGATGTGAAATTCCTTCTTGTCAAGCATGGACATATTTATCGGTGCGGTGGCGATGGAATTGAGGTTGTTGAGCTCACGCCTGGGCCCATGGATCTTGATGCTGGAAGGGTTGATGATATAGTCCAGCTGGCTAAACTTCACCCTCGTTGCCTCATTTTCAAAGGCGGGCGCAACACGCACGTTTTTGTAAAGCATCACGTCTGTGGATACCGTCATCTCCCTGTCTACCGCCGGGCCAAAGATCTCAATATTGCTGTTGGTGGGCAGTTCTCTCAGGTTGTAGTCGTCCAGGGGGAGCTTCTCTTCGCCTGCACGCAGCTTGGAGGCATCAATCACCACTTTGGCGGATGAGAAGTAAAGCTTTACCAAGTCTATCCCATTGCCTCTCACATCGAAAGGAATGGTCTTGGGCAGTTTGGAAAGAGATACATCAGGCGAGAGATTCTCCAAAACAACCGGGATGTTGACCACCGTACGGTGCTGGCTCCTCAAGGTAATCTGCAGCCAGATGAGCAGCGCAAGACAAAGGGAAAAGATCTGCAGTCCCAGTTTCTTATTCAAGGCTTGTCCCCTCGGTTGTGCTGATTCCCAGCTGCTTCATTTTCTTGTATAAAGTCGTTCGCTCCAGGCCGATAGCCTCGGCTGTCCTGCTTACATGCCAGTCGTGTCTGCCCAAATGATGTATGATGTATTCCCGCTCAAAGTTGGCAGTGCTTTCTTTGATGTTTTCGACTGCAAAGAAGCGGCTTAGCTCTTCTTTCCCGTCACCCTTCTGAGCGCTGATTTTATTCCTGAGATGTCTTAGGATCACCTTGTTTGAGATCTCCCTTTCTTTGATGGTGATGGACTTGCAAAAGTTCTTGAGCTCTCTCACGTTGCCAGGCCAATCATAGGATTGCAAGATGTTCCTGAGCTCGGTGAGATTGATCTGATCGCTGATGTTGTAGCGTGAAGAGTAGTTTGTAAAAAAGTAAGAGGCGATGAGCAGGATATCGTCTTCCCTTTCTCGCAGGGGCGGCAGCTCCACCACCGATCCCTCGATGCGGTAATATAGATCGGGGCGCAGGTATGCAGGGTCTGCCAAGACATCCAAAGTGGCATTTGAGGCAAAGATGAGCCTGGTGTCCACCTTCTTCATTGGACCGCCTACCACCTGGATTTCCTTGTTTTCGATGGCCCTCAAGATCTTGGATTGAGCAGGCAGGGAAAGGCTGGTGATTTCATCCAGGAAGAGCAGGCCATCCGAACACTCCTCAAAGAAGCCGATGTTTTTGCGGTTCTTGCCGTCGTAGTTTGTTATGTTGCCGAAGAGCTCGCTTTCTATGCCTTCTTCGGTAAGGACGCCACAATTTACGGTGTGGAAAGGTTTGCCAAAGCGGGGAGAGTTGAGGTAGAAATAATTGGCTGCCACTTCCTTGCCTGTGCCTGTTTCACCGAGGAGCAATACATCCTCATCCGCTTCAGCCAACCTGACCAGCTGGTTTCTTACCTTGCGGATAGCGGTGCTTTCGCCGATGAAGGGGAAGCTGCGTGTGAACTGCTTTTTGAGGCTGATATATTCAATCTGCAGGCCAATGTGCTCTTCTTCCTGGCGCTTTAGTGTGATGGCGTTGTCTATGTGCAACAGTAGCTGGCTAATGCTGAAATTGGCGCCTTTTTCCACGATGTGATAAGCGCCCAGCTCACGGATTTCCAACACTTGGGCAGAAGTCACTTCGCCACTGATCACGATGATCTTGTAGTTGAGGTCAAAGTTTTCCCTCAGGTATTTGAGCACCTGAATTCCGTTTAAACGGCTGCCAATCAGGAAGACATCCAGCAGGATCACATCAGGAGCAAAGGTGCGCAATTCTTCAAAGAAGGCATCACTATTGGATGCGTGCAGCACTTCATAGTCATAGTTTTGCAGCACGTTGGCAATCTGTTTGGCCAGCATCAGGTCGTCTTCAAGTATGATGACTTTGCCTTTCATACTTTTCCTTTTCTTACTGCATTCTCTCTTCCAAATCTGCCAAAGCGTTGATGTAGTAGATATATGCCTGATCCGGAGAGTCGTAGGGCGAGAAGTATTTGTGCACGTCCCCATCCTGGAAGTACTTGGTGCACATATAGTAGAAGTGATCTGATGTGCTCAAGCGGCGTGCTATCTCTATCAGCTGCTCATCTTGAGTGGCTTTCACCTTGCTAAACAGCTCATAATAGGTGTTGATGGCGTTCTTCTGCATATCGTTTTCCACCCAGGCGGAGACGTCTCTTTGCTCATCCGCCCAAGAGACAGGATCGGGGAAGGTCAGCGACTCCTGTTGGTAGTTTGCCCACTCTCTCACCTGATTGGGGTTGGCAAAGCCCAGATGCGGTCTTTTCAATACTTCGGTGGGGAAATGTCTCATAAAGTCAAAGATACCAGTTTCTGCCCACTGATGTTCGCCAAAGGTCTCATAGTCCATAAACAGGTTGAGGAAGAGGTTGCGTTCCTTATCTTCAGAGAGGCTCAGCTGCTCAATCCAATGGATAAACTTATCCACCGTAAGCGGATAATCCGGCCAATCCCGATTGGAAAACCTGAAGGCAATATCATCTGACAGCTTGTAATACTTGAGCAGCATATTGAGGTTTTTCCTGTAGTTTTTATAGGCATAAAGAGGGCTGCGCCATTGCAGGATGCGGTCTACTCCTTCGGTGAGGATGGTATCGAATCCACCTGCTTCAAAGACCAGGTCGCCGATCGCATCTTGATAGATCAGCTCTGTGTTTCTAAAAGTGGTGGTGTGGACGCCAAACTCATCCATCATCAGCCTTCTGTGCATCATTACCTGATCCAAAAACTCATTGGCATCATACAGCGCGGCCAGGCTATGATAATATGTCTCGCCGATGATCTCCACACAGCCGGTGCTTACCAGCTGTTTGAAAGATTCCAAAGTCTCAGGGCTGTAGCGTTTAAATTGTTCTATGGCGGTTCCGGTGATGGAGAAGGCTACCTTAAATTTGCCTTCATGTTTATCTATCAGCTCCAGCAGGAGTTTATTGGTTGGCAAATAGCATTTTTGAGCGACCTTTTGCATCACTTCGCCGTTGAGTTTGTCATCGAAGAGGTCCACATTTTTGCCGATATTCAGTACGTTCACATGGCCCAAACGGTAGGGTTGATGCACTTGGAAGTAAAATAAGATGTTCAACATGGGGGAGCCTCCTTAGTCTTGGCTTTTAGAAAATTGAGCTAACACTTCGTTATACACTTTGTGGATTTTATCAGCCGCCTCAGTCCAGTGGATCTGATTCACTTCTTTCATACCCCGGTAGCCCATTGTGACGCGCTTATCGGGGTTTTCGATCAGGTCGTTAATCGTCTCAGCCATCAGGTCCACGTCCCAATAATCCACCTTGTAGGCATTGTGCACAACTTCCGAGACGCCGGATTGCTTGCTGATGATGGAAGTCACGCCAAAAGCCATCGCTTCCAGGGGCGAGATGCCAAAGGGCTCTGACACGGACGGCAACATATAGATATCAGAGGCTTGCAGGATGGTTTCCACCTGTTGACGGTTGAGGAAACCGGTGAACAGGAAGCGGTTTTTGAGTCCCAGCTTAGCCGAGCGCCTGAGCAGATGCTTCCCCATATCCCCAGTACCTGCCATGATAAAGGTGGCCTGTGGATGCTTTTCCAATACCATCTTTGCCACGTCCAGATAGTAGTCCGGTCCTTTTTGCAGGGTGAGACGCCCAAGGAACAGGATGGTAGGCCCATTGAATATCCTTTCTCTGGTGAAGACGCGGTTTTCTTCCAAAGTGAAGGCATTGTGCACGATACGCACCTTGGCGGTGTCTATCTTATAGCGTGAAACGATCATCTGCGCCGTATATTTGGACACGGCAATGACGCGGTCAGCGTAGGTCATGCCCGCATGTTCGATGTTGTGAACCTGCGGGTTTCCGGGTCCGCCGGCTCTGTCAAATTCGGTGGCGTGAATATGTACCACCAGTGGCTTGCCAGAAAGCTTGCGTGCCAGCATCCCGCTGGGATAGGTGAGCCAGTCGTGAGCGTGGATCAAGTCGTATTCCAGTTCCTTGGCAAAACGCTCCGCCCTCTGGGTAAATTCCTGCACCTTGAGGATGAAGTCGTTATCCCCATCCAGGTTTGTGGTAATCTGTTGCCAGAGGTTATATTCTTCCTTGTTGGTGTCATCATCCGAGAGGTATTCTTCTTGCACTCTGTTCACAAAAGATTGTATGTCGCCAATGGTGTGATAGCTCTCGGGATGAGTGGATACGCCGATGTATTTGAGTCTTTCGACGGGATCGGAGAAAGTGCGGCCGGAAAAGTCGTTTTGCAAGACGGGATCCATAAAGACCACCGGCAGCGTGTCCACGTCGCTTTCTTTTCTCAAGGGGAAATAAACGATCTCCTTGGTTGGCAACACCAAATCCACCTTTATCCCTTGAGCTAACATAGCTTTAACCATTCCATAACAGGCCATTCCCAAGCCCCCTGCGATGAGAGGAGGGAATTCCCAAGTAAACATCAAGATTTTCATTTTATTACCTCAACAATGTGGCTATAAAGGTTTCAATATTGTAAAGCGCTGCCACGCTTGCAGCCTGTGCTGGAGCGCCTTTGGGGAAGTGTGGGTCTTCGCCATCCCAGACCTCGGCCAGGGAGGCTATATGTCCCTTGCGGATGCTATTGCGGAAAGTCTGCACGTAACCACTCAACTTCTTTGCCAAAGCCTTATCATCCAGCTCTTCACGATATATCTTCAAGGCCAGGCCACAGAAAGCTCCTAGGAGCCAGGCTCTGGTGCTGCCGTTGTGGCTTGCCAGATCACGCTGTTCATGTTTACCGAAGTATTTCTTGTGGAAGTCCGGGTCCTCAGGGCTCAGGGTGCGTACTCCATATGGCGTCAAAAGCTCATCTTCAGCCCGTTGGAACACCTGTTTCATCTTCGATGCCTCTATCACGGGCCAGGGGAGTGACAGTGCCAAAAGCGCATTGGGCCTGATCTGTTTCACCTGTTCATCTCCCAGCAGCCTGTCTGCCAAATAATCCTCCATCCAAAACTTCTCAAAGGAAGTCTTCACCTTCAGCTTGAGGATGGTGAGATGCTCTTTGGGCAGGTAGACTATGCCGGTGGATTCATGATATGATTCACACATCGCTTCATAGCAGCACAGCGCATTAAACCAGAGGGCATTGATTTCCACGGGAGCGCCATCCCGCGGTGTCACGGCTCTGCCATCCTGCCTGATGTCCATCCAGGTGGCATGGGCAAATTCCGGCTTCAGCTCAATCAGCCCATCTTTACGAATCTCAAAGGGGTAGAATTCGTTTTTGATGATGCTATTCAAGATGTATTCACAGAGCTGAATGGCGTCTTTCCAATATGCCGGTTCTTGCTTGCGCTTGCCGAGTTTCCACACCAGAATGAGATACCACAGCGTGGCATCTACAGAATCGTAGTTTGCATCTCTACCGGATTCACTTTGAGCATTGGGGATCAAGCCTTCATTTATCTGGTGGCTGTATTTCTTGAGCACTCGCTCCACAAAGGGGTAAAATTCAGGATTGTGCAGAAGGGCGTTGAGCACGATCATCGTGTCTCTGCCCCAGGGGCCATACCATGGATAACCAGCCACAATATCATCCTGAGTCACAAAGTCTCGGAGCATGAAGTCCAGCAGCTTCAAGTAACCTTCCTGGTCGTAGAGCAGGCTGTCATCATAGTCCAAACCGGCTATCAGGCTGTAATCCTGATCCGGCTCTTTGGGCCAATCCAGCGGCAGCGGAAGGTCTTCATAACGCTTTACGATTCTATCCACCATCAAATAAGGATTCTTGATGGGCGCATCGGAAAAGAGGATGTAATTGCTTTCACCCACCTTCAGCGCAAACTGCAGCTTGAAGAGACTGATCTGATCACCCACTCCTTCGTAGCCTTTCGTCACTTCCCAGGGATAATAAACGTTGTAATAGACGTGCCGGCTGGGCTCGAAACTGCCTAAGCGACTGTGACAATACACCCGCGCATCGGTGGCAGGCCGGTAGGCATCAAAGCCGCAGCCATCGCTACCGTTGTGATGGAAAGTATCAAACTTCTCAAAATCCAGGCTGCCATGTGCATTGATGTCATGGTGCGGGTTCATGGTGAGCTTGGGAAACAGCTCCAGATGCAGCGTATGGTGCCCAAGGTTGGTATATTTCACCAAAACCGTGTTACTCTCTTCATCCATCATCAATTCCTTGCGGATAAGGATGTCATCCTGATGCGGCAGAGCTGAATACAGAAAAGTGGGGTAGGGGCGCAACCAGGGCTTTACCAGGTATAGAAATCCTTCCGGATAGATGCAGTTGCTGTAGTTGTTACTATCCAAATGGAAAGATTCTCCCATCCACTCCACCTTCTCTTCCATACCGGCAACCAAGTGGAGCCGGTTAAACTTGTCGTCACAACCAATCAGCAAGCCATGGTACTTGCGCTGGTTGATAAGGTTGCCTGTGCCAAGGGCATAGGCACCGTTGCGGTTGCTGAGAATCCATTCATGATGATGGGTCTCCATGAAGTAATTTTTCATTGAACCCCCTTTGTTCAAATCTATATTTTCTTCCTTGTTGAATTATTTCTACCCCCGCTATTTGGTCAAGCCTTTTTTTGGATTTTAAGCAAAAATTTGGTGTTGAGGGCTTGAATTTCTCTTCCTGAAAGAAGGATGCGTAGCCTAACACACTGATATCTTAGGCTCTTAGCTGTTGGACTGCGGTTTTGGAAATTGATCCACACACTCAGGACTGCTGAATGACCAATTTCAATTTCCACTACCACGAAAGCCTCCCTCTATAATATACCCTGACGACCTCGGTCTGATGAAGAAAATCCGGGAAGAGCAATCCTGTAACCTCATGGAAGCGCAGAGGATACGAAATGGGCTAAATATTGTCTCTTTCTTTGCCAGGGTTAAGTATCTGGCAAAACTCATTCTCTGGGAGTTCGATTTATCCTCACTTCGTTTTGACCATAAAAGTGCTCATTTACGGCCAAAATTTCCTTGCCAAAAAGTGGTATTTGCGAAATATTTGACTTTCGGGACAGGTTGACCACCTTGCGGGACTCCTTGGCTCTCGTTTGCGTAACCTATGGGTTTTCCATGGGTTACTTGTGGATCCCAAAGGAGACCCATAGGAGCCCCTAAGGGAGGCCGCATGAAATCGACGTTTTAGAGGCCGGAATTGTTTTCGCAAAACTGGTGCGCAGGTCAAATATTTCAGAACCGCAGTCTGTTTAAGGTGTCAGAGCGAGGCAGAGATCACCTACTAAATCAGTAGGAGTTATCAGGAGCTTCGGCTGCCATTTTCAGGTTTCCGAAATCCGGAGGGAAATCTGTGCTGCCTCTCTTTTGATATCTTTACCTGCCCAAATTGAGTGGTAGCCTTCAGTTTGGCTAAATTCATAATGTATAAAACCAAAAAGCCGGACACCGCAAACGGCATCCGGCTCCTCTATCCATTGGAGACGTGATGAGTTAAATGAGGTTGAGCACAGAGTTTGCTCTGGCGATGAAATCCTTAAGTTCCTCTCCGGTGAAGGGTTTTTGCTCCAGGAGTGAGAGGCTGTGGATATAGGCGCAGAGGTTGTCCACCTCTTCATGTTTACCTTGTGAATCCAGCTCCAGGATGCGTTTGATCACGGGGTTGTTTCTGTTGATCACCAGGGTGTGAAACTTGAGCATATTTCCGGCAGATTGACGCGTGACGGCGTCCATATCGTGCCAGCGACGCATATATTCGCTAAAGACGATCATGGAAGGGATGTCCGGGCTTTTGAGCGACTTCACCTCCACCGTGAGCTCCTTATACACATGGTTCATGAGCTCATTGAAAGCCTCTTCGCCCAGCTCCTCGCGTGTTTCTTTTGAAAGCTCGTAGGGCAGGATTTTGGATTGCTTGCCCTCTTGGATGATGTGCGGTGTGAGCAGCAGGGATGCCTTGGGGTATTTCTTGAAATACTCTTTGAGGCTTTCTTCGCTGAAGGATGCCTCAATCTTTTGATCCAAAGCGCGGTAGAAGATCTCGACGAGGCGCTGGGAATCTTCGACATCCCCGGCTTCAGTCTTATCTTCCACAAGCTCGTTGATTTCACTGTCCACGCGCATGAATTCCACATTTTCCAGCTTGGATTCCAGCAGTTGATAGAGGTGTGTATCCAGCGGCGAGGATTGGAAGATCACTTCCAGGCCCTGCTCTTTCATCAGGTTGAGGTAGCTCACCTGCGTGTCTTCGGATGCGGCATACCAGATGCGGGTCTTGCCTTCAGACACCTGGTTGCGGGTTTTGTATTCATCCACGGTGACGTAGTCGCCCGAAGCGGTCTTGAAGATGATGATATCCTTCAGTGCTTCAAAGAAATCCGGCTCTTTGAGCAAGCCATACTTTACGAATGCCTGGATATCTTCCCAGTATTCTTCATACTTCTTGCGGTCGCTTTTGAAGGTGTCGATAAAGTGGTCTGCCACCTTCTTCACGATGTATTTACTGATCTTTTGCACCTGCTTATCGTTTTGCAAAAAGCTGCGTGAGACGTTGAGCGGGATGTCCGGAATGTCTATGCCGCCTTTGAGCAGTAGTAGGAAATCGGGGACGAGGTCTTCCAGGTTGTCGGCCACGAAGACGTTGTTGCAATAGAGTTTAACTTCGCCCTTGAAGTAGTCCGGATCGTTGCGGAATTGAGGGAAATAGAGGATGCCTCTGAGGTTGAAGGGAAAGTCCACATTGAGGTGAATCCAGAAGACGGGTTCCTTGTAGTCGTTGAAGATTTCCTGATAAAACTTGATGTATTCTTCGGAAGTGACGTCTTTGGGTTTGCGGTTCCAGAGGGCTTCCTGGATGTTTACCTGTTCATCTTTGAACATGATGGGCCACTCCATGAAGTTGCAATAGCGCTTCAGGATTTCCTTGATCTTGGCTTCCTTGGCGTATTCCTCGGATTCTTCATTGAAGTGGATGGTGATGGTGGTGCCCACTTCCTTCTGCTTGCCTGCCTTCATGAGGTATTCGGTGCTGCCGTCGCATTCCCAATAGGCTGCTGTGGCACCCTCTTCCCAGGAAAGCGAGTCGATAGTCACCTTCTCGGCCACCATAAAGGCGGAGTAGAAGCCTAAACCAAAGTGACCGATGATATTAGCCTGCACGTCTTTGAATTTGTTCACAAACTCTTCAGCTCCGGAAAAGGCGATCTGGTTGATATATTTGCGGATCTCGTCTGCAGTCATACCGATACCGGTGTCGATGATCTGCAGGGTCTTCTTCTTTTCATCCAGCTTGATGGTGATCTTCATCTTGTCAGCGTCAAAGCTTTCGTCTGCATATTTACGCTTGTTGATGGCGTCAACGGCGTTGGAGACGAGCTCGCGCAGGAAGATGTCATGCTGCGAGTAGAGCCACTTTTTGATGATGGGGAAGATATTTTCAGTGTGTATGCTTAATGCACCTTTTTCTGTCTTTTTATCTGCCATTATAATCTCCTGTAAATGTTATCTTATGTTTTAGTGATAATTTACACGGGAGGGTGAAATTGTCAAGCCCAAAATTAGCAGGCGGAAGGCGAGAGTGCTAAAAGGCCCACCGAAATGGTTCCAAAAAACAATAATGGAGCGGGCAACGGGGCTCGAACCCGCGACCCTCAGCTTGGGAAGCTGATGCTCTACCAACTGAGCTATGCCCGCTCGCAATATGGAACTAAGTTATAGAATTGGCCTGATTTGTCAATGCTAAAATGCATCACTCCCACTCGATGGTGGCGGGAGGCTTGGAGCTGATGTCGAAAACTACTCTGTTTACCCGGTTTACTTCCTTGATGATGAGGGAAGACACGTGTTCCAGGAATTCGTAAGGAAGGCGTGTGACGCTGGCGCTCATGGCATCCTCGCTATTCACGGCACGGAGGGCGCAGACGTTTTCGTAAGTACGCTTTCCGTCTCTTACTCCCGTGCTGCGCAGCGGTAAGAGCACAGCAAAGGCTTGCCAGGTGGTGTGATATAAGTCCCAGGCTCTGAGTTCGCGAATGAAGATTTCATCCACCAATTGCAGAATGTGAACTCTCTCGGGGTTCACTTCGCCCAGGATGCGCACTGCCAAGCCGGGGCCGGGGAAAGGATGCCTGTCCAGCAGCTGAGAGGGTAAACCGAGGCTCAGACCCACTTGGCGGACTTCGTCTTTAAACAGGCTGCGGATGGGCTCTACCAGAGAAAGCTGCATGGTTTCGGGCAAACCGCCTACGTTGTGATGGCTTTTCACAGTGGTGCTCTTGCCATCCGCACCAATGCTTTCAATCACATCAGAATAGATGGTGCCCTGGGCTAACCAGCGGGCATCAGGATACTTGGCGGCTTCTGCTTCAAATACGTCGATAAAGGTGCCGCCGATGATCTTGCGCTTTGCTTCCGGATCTTCGACTCCTTTGAGCTTGCTGTAAAAAAGCTCGGAAGCATCCACAAAACGGATGTTCAGCTCGGGCATACAGGCAAAATACCCTTTCACTCTCTTTGCCTCTTCATAACGCATACAACCGTTATCTACGAAGATGGGTATCAGCTTGTCTCCGATAGCTTTATACAGGAGAGCTGCTACCACGGAGGAGTCAACGCCACCGCTGAGGCCGAGGATGACGGTGTCAGACTTCACTTGTTTCCTGATGTCGTTTACAGCCTCTTGGATAAAGGCTTCCGGAGTCCAGGTAGGCTGGATTTTGCTGTTGCGGACAAATTCCCGGATTAGCTTCAGGTCGAGCTCCCGCAGGCAGAAGAGAGGACGCTCCGGGCTCGCCGGGATGAGCTCGCCTTCACAATAGCGGAGGGATATTTGAAGCTGCTCGCACACGGATTCGGCAGTCTTGCCGATAGCCAAAACGGGAACTGCCAAATCCCAGATACTCTCATCAGGCAAGAGCTTAGCCTGGCTGGCGTCTGATAGAATCAGGGCTTTGGGATTGCGTGATCCAATGTCGCCGGCTTGTGTATTGTATGGCAACACTTCGGTATAGAAGTGCATTAAGCGCAGGCTTTTGGCGACCTTTTGCGCTTCAGGCGAGCCGAAATCCAATACGATGACAGTGTCGTGTTTCATCGCTTATCTCAAGAAGGGGTTGTTGGACTTTTCCAGTCCGATGGTGGTTTGCGGGCCGTGCCCGGGGAAGACGATCACGTCATCCGGCAAGACGAAAAGCTTTTCCTGGATGGACCTGATGAGGCCGGAGTGGCTGCCGCCGGGGAAATCTGTGCGTCCGATGCTGAGCTCAAAGAGTGTGTCGCCGCTGATCAGATATTTGTCTATATAGAGGCAGATGCCGCCGGGTGTGTGGCCCGGGGTGTGGATCACCTTGAGCTCGTACTCTCCCAGCTTCAGAGTGTAGCCATCTTCCAAAAGCACGTCTGCTTCCTTGCTTGGCAGAGGGCTGCCCATGAACACGCTGAGGTTTTTGTGGTTGTCCGTCAGCATAGCCGCATCGTCTTTATGAATGGCCAAGGGTGCCTTCAGCTTTTCGGCAAAGAAAGCGTTGCCGGCGATGTGGTCGCCATGTCCGTGCGTGTTGAAGATCATCTTGATCTTGAGGCCCAGGTCTTTGATCCTTTCCAGCAGCACTTCTGAGGGTGCGGCGGGATCGACCACTATGCCTTCAAGCGACACGTCATCATAAAGCAGCCAAGTGTTGGTGCCATATTCTCTTAGCAGTATAAAAGGTTCAATGTGTAACATCTGTATTTCCTATTCAATTGATATTATATATTGCGCCAGGGAATCCTTGGAGCGCTTGTGTGCCATTATCTGAGATGATTCAATGCTGTCAATGCTATAAATTACAGCTCCCGGATCCGGGGCTTTGTTGCAGTAGGAGAGCAGGATGGAGGCGGCCAAGCTCAGCTCTTCTTGTGTGGCATCCGATGCAGTGAGTACGCCCAGAGGCCCGGGTACATCCCTTATCTGTAAGCGGGGCAAGTCTTTGGCAGCTTGGTCGAGGCCAAAGTTGTCGTTCTTGTGTCTGCCCACGATCAGCTTCAAGGTGGGTGAGAGGCGGAAGTGGCGTCCCCACTTGAGCAGCTCGATCTGTAAAGGGTTGTCTTGCCCGTGGTTGATCAGGTCACGCAGACGCAGCGTAAAGCTGATATCGGTGAGCAAGCAGCCTCCGCCTGGGGATGGGTATTCTATTACTCCCAGCTGCTGAGCCAGTTCCATTTGCCGGGTGCGTCCCCTGCCTTGCAAATCCAGCATCTCATCTTTATTTACCCAGCCTTCCAAGATGGGCTTGCTGTCGGGAAGCAGCTTTTGGCTCAAGGGGCGGACGATAAGGTCTTTCATTTCACTGCCCTTGGATACCTGCATCAGGGCTTGAAAGCGCTGTGACATAGGTCTTTGGCCCAGCACTTCACCCGAAATAATGAAGGAGGCGCCCAGCTCGTCCAGCATCTTTCCGGCCAGTTGGAACATCAGGGCTCGACAGTCGATGCAGGGGTTGTGGTTCTTTCCATAGCCATATTTGGGATTTTGGACTATCTTCAGGTGCTCATCGGTAATATCGCGCACGATCAGCTCTATACCGTTTGCCCGTGCACTTTTGAGCGCCTTGTCCGGCGTCAGATATGGTGTGGAGAAGAACACGCTGTAGACCGTGTAGCCAAGCTTTTGCATCCACTTCACCGCCAGGATGCTGTCCAAGCCACCCGAGAAGAGGGCGATTGCTGAGTGTTTCCGCTGTTTAATCATCGGTAAAATCCTGTATTTTTGATATAAGTCAAAAAAGCAGGTTCCAAGCGAACCTGCTTTTCTGCTTGATTTGTTAACTTTATTTGATGAGTGAGATCTTCTTGTGTTGCACCAGTTTGTCAGACTTGATTCTCAGGAAGTAAATGCCGTCGGAACACGTCTTACCGTGCTCATCTTTGGCATCCCAGTCAAGCTGATACATACCCGCTGCAGCGTTTCCTTCATAGAGGCGGCGTACCTTTTGACCACGTATGTTATAGACGTCAATCTCCAAGTCTCCAGCCTGTTTGAGCTCATATTGGATTGTAGTGGTTGCTTTGAAGGGGTTGGGATATGCTTTTATCGCAAAAGCGGGAGTGATAACGTTGTCGTCTGTGTCGCTGGTAGCCGGTATCAGGGTAATAGTCTTGCTTTCCAAATACACCTCATCTGGGGTGTAGAAGTAGGCGCCAACTTTCACATCATACCAGGCATCTTGTGACAGATCGGTGAGGGTGCATTCCCTTGCAGTGCCCGGCAAAGTGATGATGGTCCAGTCATCGTTGCCATTGTTGCGATTTGGGGTGTTTCTATAGGCTACCACAAAGCGGTCCGGATTGTTGACAGAATACCAGGTGAGCATCAGGGTACTTGGCGGATAGTATCCGGTACCATGCAAATAGGGGAAACAGGGCTGATTGCTGTTTGGGGGGATATGGAAGTCGCTGTTTACAAAGGATTCAATCGCCTGGGACTGGCTCTTGAGATCATCAATGCTTTCACCCACGAAGAGTATGGTGTAGAAGCTGAAGGATTCACCGGGTGCGAGGTTGAAGCGATGTGTGTGGTTTCCATCGGCGTCGGTAAGATTGTATTCCGGAGTATCGGGCTGAGCTCCGTAGATGCTTTGCAAAAACCTGGTGTCAGTAGCTATGGGCTGCTCATATTCTGTGATATCGTCAAGATCGGGCCTGAGGGAAAGGTATTTCAGATCATTGGGATTCCTGCCGGTGAGCAGATAATACTTTTCATTTGTCGTTCTGTTGTTTGTCAGATATATGTTTTGGGGATTGAAATCTCTCGGCCCGTCTCCTATTTCCCAAGCCCAGCAGGATGTCTTTTGATAATCCCTTTCAGGAACAATGACTTTGCTGGCAATGAGGTATGGAGTGAGGCCGTCATCACCGTCATAGTCCCGACTGTAGGCAAATTCATAACCGGTACCTTTGACATAGCCGCTCACATCGTCCGCTGCTATAGCCACCCCTCCAGGTTCTGGGCCAACATCTGCATCTACATAATGTCCGATAGCCAAGTCTTCGACGATGTCTTGGTCGTTGGTATTGTGGACTGTATACTTGGTGACCAACATCCGATGATAGTCCAGCAGAGTCCACATATAGCTTTCCTGATGCACAGCCAATCCCAGGGGCCAGTGTGTGTTTCTGTTTCTTCCTTGGCCCAGGTCTCTGTCTCCCACAGTGCCAAACGGGCAGTAGTCATAATAATAGGCACTGCCGGTGATGAATCCGGGAGTATTAAATGTGTTGGATTGGGGAATGGAAAAGCAGAACGTCTCGCTGTTGTAAGGATCAAATGGCAAAGGCGCGGGATCCCCCATAATGCTTCTCAACACGCTATCATGCTGGAAGAATGTGGCAATAAGTGTTTCCAGGTCCTGATTGCTCGCCATCAGGGGATTGTAGGCGGGGAGGAGCTCATAGAGGTCCAGGTCGCCATCAAAACCTATGGATGTAAGGGTGTCCTGCACGGCAACGAGGTCTGGAGTCCAGTCCTGATGCGCCTCATGTACTGTTTGCATGGCATCCGGTGTGGGCGGATAGGTGAGCCAATAGAGCTTGCGTCCGGCTGCATCTCTGCGATATTTCTTGCCGGAAATCCATATGGACGAGTTAAATACAAGGTTTGTGCCATCGTTGACCTTTATGTCCTTGCTGTGTCCATAGTTTGAAACGTCGGCCTTGAAGTAGCCGTTGTTCATGGACATCATTCTCAGGGCACGGTCTGGCTCAGCCTGCTCATGAGGCAAGGCATGAGCGGTAATAGCAATAAGACCGATAAGTACTACGAGTAAGCGTTTCATAATCTTTCCTCCTCTGGGCAAGACAACGCCCAATTGACAGGTGTTTTCAATCAAAAAGAAAGATGGAGCTAAATGGGGGAGTCGAACCCCCGACCTACTGATTACGAATCAGTTGCTCTGCCATCTGAGCTAATTTAGCTTCATTCTTTGGTAATAGTTAAACTAAGTGGTTTATTGGGATTATCTCTAAACTTGGTTATGTGTTCACGCCTATAATCATGGTCCTTGCAGGGGATTAAGGCTTCACCCAAGCTTAATCTAAAATAGGGTGTGGTTATCAGCTTCAAGCTGATATCTGTGCCTTGTGAAAGGTTTCTGGGATACCAAAACAGTTCGGGACTGAGGGATGTGCACTCTTGACCGAAAGCATTGGCCTCAAAAGCGGGCATATCCAGAAAATAGTCTATCCGAATCTCGACCTGATCTGGAAACTGGGAATAGTTATCCATCGGGATAACACAGTAGCGCACTGGCGAGTCGTCTGCCAAAATGCTCTCATCCTCAAGCGGTGGGCTGAAGGTGAGGTTGCGGTAAATTCTGAAACGTATTGGTTTGTTATCAATCTGCATGGCTTGAATGCGAGCAGCCTCGGGCAGGAAGAAGCCCACGAGTGCAGATTCGTCTACAGACGCCTTGTCAGCGATCGCATTAACTTGGAAATAAAGACGTTGAAGCTCTGCTGAAAAGCGAAGCTCCAGATTGAGCTCTTTGGCAGGAAACTGCTTTGCCAAAGGCGTGGACAGCTCACGTTGCTCTTGTGCCAGTAGCGGCAAGCACAGGATAAGTAAGCTTGTAATAAGTAACAGTGCCTTTCTCATCTTTAACTCCTTGTTTTATTTTGTCTGATCACTTGAGATTCATTATGTACAAAGGGCGGTTTTAGTCAAGCTTTTTATTCAAATTGCTTGCGAAAGGCAGCTTACGTCTTAAATGGCAAATGCTTACGTGGCTGAATTCCGTTAGAGGATATCTGCCAATATCTTGAGCATCAGCAGCACAAGAACCAGGATAAAGATGATCCTGATCAATTTATTGCCTCTTTTGAGCACCAGGGAAGAGCCCAACAAGTTGCCGGCGATTCCGCAGAAAGCAGCAGGGATGGCGACGGCATAAAGTACCTTGCCGGCAATGATGAAGCCTATCAGGGCGGCGAAGTTGGAAGCCAGGTTGACCAGCTTTGCATTGGCGTTGGCTGTCACGAAGTCATACTTGAGAACCAGAGTGTAGATGAGGATGAGAAAGGTGCCTGTGCCGGGGCCGAAGAAGCCATCATAAAAGCCGATCACCAAGCCGGCCAGGCTTCCCAATACCAGTCTCTTGCCCAGCTTTATCTCCCTGGCACGATTGACGGTACCCGTCTTGGGTGTGGCGAGGATGACGACTGCGACGATAGGGATCAAAACCAGCAACAGGATATTGAAAAAGCCGGCTGAAACCGTGAGTGCGGTTTGGGTTCCTATCCAGGATCCTACCAGACCAAAGGCAGCACCAATGAGAGCGACAGGCACATCCAGCAGCCCTGCCTTCAGAAAGCGTGCCGTGGTGAAGGTGGTGCCGCTGAAGGAGGCAAACTTATTTGTACCCAAAGCCACAGCGGGTGGGATGCCGATAATCCAGTATGCCGGTAAAGTGATGAGCCCGCCACCTCCGGCGATGGAGTCGATAATGCCTGCCAGGAACACCAGCGGCAAGACAATGAGATAATCGAGTGCGCCCAGTTGGATGTTCATCCGTTACAGCTCCGCTCTAAACTCCAGCTTGAGCTGATGTTTGATCTTATCTTTGGGATAGTCATCCAGGGAGTAATCCAGGCTGATGGTGCTGAATTCGTTGATCCTGTAGTTCATATTCAGCTTGAAACCCAGGATGAAGCCGCCTCTTTTCTCAGGCAGAAAGCTCAAGAAGCCTTCCTGATCACGGAAGTTATACTGCATCTTCAGCTCGCTGGAAAACCTGCCTTTCATTGCCCAGCCGCCCCGATAGCCGGGTTGCAGGCCTATGCCCCAGAGCCTGAACTCATCCGTATTGGTGGTGGAGGTGCCATTTTCATCAAAGGCAAAGGCGTCCAGCCTCACAATGCTGTGCTTGCCAAAGTTGCGCATCACAAAGCCATTGATATTGTTGTTTTTAAGCTTGCTGCCATAACGGCTGTCCTCTTCCTTCTTGTGTTGCAGCTGCAAGCTGAAGTTGTAGTTTCCCACTCTATTCAGGTCTATCTTCATGCCCTTGGTATCCCTGGAGTTAAAGGCTTTGTCCTGATAGCGGTTGTCAGTGTTTTGCATGGTTTCCCAGCTCAATTGCGAGCTCATCTTACCGGGCAGCAATTCTATCCAGATGTTTTGCTGATAATTTTGGTTGTGCTGGATGAGCTTATCATCATTTTGATCGGGATTCAGCATGATGGGCAGGCGTGGCAGCGCAGATTTGTCTCCCATTCTCTGCAATGTTCCCCAGATGGAAATATCGCTGTTGATGCGACTCAATAGTTTGTGAGACAGGATATTGGCCGGCTTGATATAAAGTGAAGCCTGAAGGTTGTTTTCACTGGACAGCGAACCCTGTGATGAAGTGACGTAGGCCCAATCCCAATCTCCATTTGGCGTGATCACCCCCGTGGAATCCACCGTGCCCAGTCCGTGGCCGATATATTGCAGCTCCCTGATTCTGGGGTAAAACTCGGTTTGATTGAGCTGGTAATTGGCAATCAGCACCAAAGCCCGATTGAGGAAGCTGTTGGAAGAGCGATGGTTTATCAGGTCATAGCGGCTGCGGGTTGAATCCGAGCTGGCAGAGTATTCCCTGTGGTTGTATTCCAGCTGCAAATTGTGGTTTAAAGTATTGATCTGCTGCTTGAAGACATAGGTTTGAGACTCAGTGTCAGCAGTCTGAGCTGCCTGTGTATGCTCACTTTTATCGAGGATGAAGGCGAGGTGTGTTTTTGCCTTTTGAGCATCGCCCAGTTCCAGAAAAGGGTTGAGCCTCAAGAAGTTGTCCCTGGTAGCATTATCAGACGATTTAAACCCCTGTTGATTTGCCGATCCGCCTATCTTGAGCCACTTTCTCGCCCAATTTGTCTCCGCCGCGTTGGACATGGATGTTCCGGAATTGAATGAGTCACTCTCGCTGCTGGAACTGGTGATGGTGCTGTTGATTCTGGAGGCAGGCAGATATTTGAGGGCTTTGTTTTGCCAGCCCATACGCCACACATATTGCCGGATTCCCCGCTCCGCCCGGACATAATTCATAGAAAGGCTGGGTCTGGCATATTGATCAAAGTCCACAGCGAGATTGAATCCCACGTTTTCCATAGCCAGGCTGTCAGCCAGGAGCAGGTTGCCCTGATCGTAATTTACTACCTGGCTGCTGAAGTCGCTCATGAGCACGGTTTTGGCCCAACGCTTCTCAGCTTCCAGAGACAAGGCGGGCTGTATCTTCTTGCCGGCGGATTGAAAGCGCAGCCAGCCATAGAGTATACCGCCCAGGTTGTCATCATTATCAAGACGCGAGAGAGTGTTTTGATCGTGACCGGAAAACACGCCTTCGACGCCCACATCAAATTGAGCTTGCTGATATTGGGCTCGCAGAGCCAGGTTGCCCGTTTTCTTGGGCGCCACCAGTTTCTTTTGCGGTATCCATTCACCCAAGCCAATGCCCACAAAGCGATATTTCCCGGGCGAAAACTGCTCATAATCACCGTTTCCCGGGCCCACATAACTGAAGATCACCATATAATCCGCCAGGCTGTCTCCCAGCGCATATTCATAGTAGGAAAAGCCCGTCTCATCCACCACCAATCTATAGAGTCCCTGCCCCGGCTCCACCAGACTTGCCCCATCGCTCCAGGCATCGCTGTCTCCTGCATTTTGCAGAGCTTGAAGATCTTCTGGCGTAAAATCAAAAACCAGGGGGTTGTCCTTGGAATCAAAGCTGGTAAAATAGCGATGGAGGAGGCTGAATCCCGGCAAAACCTCTGCCTGCAGATTGTACATAAAGGTGTGCCTGGGATAGTATTCTCCTGTATATTTAAACCAGACTGAGACCTTATCCGTGGAGTAGACCATGCGGTTGAACATGAGCGAGCCTTCTGCATAGTCGATATAGTAATCGCTGCCTCGCTCCTGCCTCACGCCGTTTATATACACAGTTTCGCTGCCGGCCACCACCAATAGACTGCCGGGCTCACCACCCGGATTCAGGTAATATGGACCCTGCTTCCCATCTATGATGTGTATCTCGCACCGGCCGCTTTCTCCACCGCCTGCCAGATAGGTGACCTGACCCCAGTTTTTCCTGCCCAGCTGCAGGTCTATACCCTCAAAGCGGGTATAATAGTCCATATAGCGTGTGCCCTCGTGCTTGATATCCAGATCTCCCATAGCCAAAGCCCAGCGGGGAGCCTTGAGCTTGATAAACACCTGATCCAGGCTGGAAAGTTCCTTGGAATCTCCTTCCGGGGTGAGCTTGGATTCGCTGTCTGAAAGTTGTGCCAATATGCTCACTCCCTCCATGATTTCCCCGCTCAGCTTCACATACAGGGATTGCAACACATCAAAGCCTTCGTCACCAAAGCTGACGGCAAAAGTCTTGCTGCCATTGATCAGCAGCTTGCCATCACCTTGGAATAAGTCACTCTTTTGAGTGGGCCTGATATTTTGAATGAGCGAGTCTGAGAGAGCCTGAATTTGATAGCTCTGCTTGGGTTTTGAGAGAGAGGGCGGGACGAGGATATAGCTTACCAGTACCACCGACGTTTGCGGCAAGCTGAGAAAGGAGATTATGCCTCTACGATAGTCAATCTGATAGTCTATGCCTTTACTTAGAACACCTTCAGTGCTTTGGATCAGCTCGGACTGGGCGATAATAGGTGCGGCGGCCAGCTTGTATTCATAGACGCCGGCAGTGAGTGCGATATTTTCTTCTTTGAGCAGCGGGCTGGCAGAGAGAAGAGATATGCCGCTAAAAAGCGTTAGAAGCAGCAGCAGATACTTGGATTGCAACACACTTCCATCACACCTTGTGGATCACCCAACACACCACGCCCCAGACCTGAAAATCCGTATCCTTGTGCACGCAGATCGGCTCATAGTCATCACTTTCAGGGATCAACCAATACTTCCCACGCTCAATCTTCAGCCTCTTCACCGTGAGTTCCCCATCATAGATAGCCACCACGATCTTGCCGGAAACTGGTTCCAGAGAGCGGTCTACCACCAGGATATCATCGGGGAAGATGCCCGCTTTCACCATGGAATGTCCGTCCACTCTCACAAAGAAGGTGGATGCAGGATGCGCGATGAGGTATTCATTGAGGTCCAGGCTGCCTTCAACGTAATCAGCGGCGGGTGAGGGGAATCCGGCGGGAATTTTGGGCCCAACCAGCGGGCGTCTCAGCTTGAGCTCGGTTTTGGGGCTGTAGATAGCTTTGATGCTGCCGTCTGTCTTGATCTTTTCCACTTTATGCAATTCCAAGCTAAAAAAAGATAAACCCCGAACTCAAGATCCGGGGTTTATGTATAGTGTGTTTACTTGATTTGTTTTAGTATTTGCTGGGCAGTGTTACCGTGGGTACGATCGTTCACGATTCTTTGCAGGTCTGCTTTGGCATCGCTATTTCTCTTGAGTCTGAAATAGCTGTCACCTCTCAGCAACAGTGCAGTGGAGTTGTTGGAATCTTCTCTGAGCACCATGGTGGCGTAGGTGATGGTTTTGTTGTAGTTTTTGGCGGAGTGGTAGTATCCGGCCACGGAAAGAGCGTTGTTGACGTTGGGTTCGATTGCCAGTGCTTTCTCCAAATACTCCACAGACTTCGCTCTGTTTTTGAGCTCATTGTAGTTGAGGGCGATCAGGTTGTAAACCGTTGCCAAGGTTGAGTCTTCCGGCTTGAGGGCTACCAGTCTTTCCAAAGCTGCGTTTGAATCAGCCCATTTGCCGTTGTTGCGATAGAAGTTTGCAACCATGATCAGCACGTCTTTATTTGGGTTCAGCTCGAGGGCCATCTCATAGTATCTTTTGGCCTCGTCAAAATTCTTTCTTTCATCGTATCTGTTGCCCAGGATCAGGTAGGCATTGTAGTTTTGAGAAGTCTCAGCGTAGTCTTTGAGCACTTGGATGGCTCTGGCTTCGTCTTTGATATAATCGTTGAGAATCTCGTACTTGATGTTGAGGATGTCTTCATTATCAGGGTCCATTGCCAGTTCCAGATCATAGGTCTCCAAGGCTTCTTCATAGAGTCCGGCAGCCTGTTGAGCATAGGCAATTCTGCGATACAGAGCTTTGATCAGCTCGGTTTTCTCACTTTCAGGAATGGTGAGAGGCTCGATTTCCTGCATGATTTCCAAAGCAGATTGCAGTTGCTCGATGGCATCGGTATGGATTTCCAGATTTGAGCTCTCGCTGGCGATGTCCATATAGATCTTGGCCATAAACAATTTAACTTGTTCGATCTTCACATCCACAGAGTCAGTCTCAGCGGCTGTGGGAGCGGCGAGCTCATATTGAGTGAGAGCATCTTTAAACTTGATGATAGCTTCGTCATAGGCCTCTTCATCATAGTCGTTTTGGGCGCCGGTAACGGCGGCGTTTGCAAGCTCCATGGGCGTGGGCGGGACTTCTACGGGTACCACCTCTTTCGTGCCTGAGCAAGCACCCAAAAGGATGACTAAGAGTGCTGCAGATAGAAGCATGATATAAAAGCGCGGTTTCATATAACCTCCAATGTTGTTTTCTATGATATTCATATCCTGTAAGTGAGGCCTTTTTGTCAATGAGAAAATCATATTCGCCCTAAAAATAATTATTTGTCATAATGCGTTGAATATTTTCTATAATAGCTATCTTCAGCAACTTCAGTACGTTACAGACTTAAGATGAATTTACGCTCTTGATCAACGTGAAAAAAGTGTCTGATTAAGCGCATTTTCTTGTTGACAGAAAGTCGTAAGTGTATTTTATAGACCCAACAATATCTCTTACTCGTGATTACGAAAACAAAGGAGGTAAAAATGAGCAGAGATGATTTGATCAAAAAGGTAGCAGGAGATGCTGGTATTTCTCAGAAAACAGCCGGTCTCGCTCTTGCATCAGTTCTCGAAGGCATCACCTTGGCACTTAAGAAAGGTGAAAGAGTCACCCTCGTTGGCTTCGGCTCATTCAGCGTAGCACAACGCAAAGCCCGCAAAGGCGTCAACCCTCGCACGGGCGAACCCATCAAAATCAGCGCCCGCAAAGTACCTGTATTCAAAGCGGGTAAAAACCTCAAAGAAGCCGTCATGGGAAAGAAAAAATAACCTACAACGGATTTACTTCTTAAAAGGCAGGATTTTCTTCCTGCCTTTTTAGTAAAAACCAATTTTAGAGCACCAAGCTAATATATAAAATAGAAAGGATAAGGACTATGTTAAAACTACCCGTAGCTAAGATTCATGAGTTTATGCTCGCCGTCTTGCAGGAAATAGGCGTTCCGGCTGAAGACGCAGAGGTCTGTGCGGAAGTACTGATTGCCAGCGATCTCAGCGGTATACAATCTCACGGTATCGGAAGGTTGAAGATGTATTATGACCGCATCCGTGCCGGCATCCAAAACCCCATCACCAAGATAGATGTGATCAGAGACAATATGGCCACCGCGGTTTGGGATGGAAACCATGGTATGGGGCAGGTCATCGGCAAGCGTGCCATGCAAACAGCCATCGACAAAGCTGCCAAATACGGCCTGGGTGCCGTATCGGTGCGCAATTCCACCCACTATGGCATCTGCGGATTTTATGCAGACATGGCCACGCGGCAAAATATGATCGGACTCACCTTCACCAATGCCAGACCCTCCGTATGCCCCACAAACGGCGTGCAGCCGCTTTTGGGCACCAACCCCATCTGCTTTGGCGCCCCCACTTCGCTGGGCTATCCTTTCATCTATGATGCCGCCACCTCCATCTCCCAAAGAGGAAAGATAGAGCAGCTCGGCCGTGAACAAAAGGAAACACCCGCAGGCTGGGCCATTGATCTGGAAGGAAAGCCGCACACTCAGACCAATCAGCTTTTGCAAGACCTGGTCAAGCAAACAGCCTCCCTGCTCCCCATAGGTGGCAGCGATGAAATGACCGGTTCACACAAGGGTTACGGCCTTTCCACCATGGTGGAGATTCTCTGCGCCGCTCTGTGTGGAGGCAGCTTCATGAATATGCTCCTGGGCAGGGATGCAGATGGAAAGCCAGCTCCTTACGCCTTGGGCCACTTCTTCATGGCCATCAATATAGAGTTTTTTACCGACATCGAAAGCTTCAAGAAGGTGAGCACCGCCATCTGTCAGGAACTACAAAACTCACGCAAAATTCCCGGCAAAGACAGGATTTACGTCGCTGGCGAAAAAGAGTATCTGATGCAGCAGAAGGTCAAAGCTGAAGGCGTTCCCATCATCCCAAATCTGCAAAAAGCGATACAGACCATGCAGGATGAGCTGGGACTCAATCTCATTGACTTTTCATAAGTTAGCGCTCTCCGCAAATAAAAAGGCTTGACAAAAAGAGCTGTAAATAGCCCTTATACTTGCATATGTGAAATCTACGCTTATAATGTGTTAAGATAACGTAACAATAGGAGAACAGAACAAAATGAAAAGAACACTGTCAATTATCTTCGCGATCCTGATCGTGGGCTCTATGTTTGCCCTGGATTTCGATTGGGATGGCGAATTCCGCTCCCGCTCAGCCATGTACAACAATGTCAATGGCGATCCCGGTGGCCATACCGACAACCGCTTCAGACTGGGATTGAACACCGAACTTCACCCCAACTTAAACCTGAGAGCCTTACTTGAGATTAGCCATATGTGGGGCGACTGGTATGCTCCGGCTGGTGGCAACATCAATGTTGATGCAAAGGAAGTGTACATCGACATGATGGTGGATGCCATCAAATCCAGAGCAAGAGTAGGACATCAGCCCTGGGCTGATCACCGTGGCTTGGTGATGGACGACACTTTCAGCGGCGTAAGCTTGATGCACGATTTTAGCGAGCAAATGAACTTTAAAGCCGCCTTTGGAAAGTATTTGGAAAATGATCCTGAGGATCGTCATGACGATATGCAAGGATTTCTCTTCAGCTTCAACCATGAAGCGGATTTTTCCCTTGGTGCGGATGCATACTTTACATGGATGCGCATTCCCATGGGTGCCAAGAACAGTATGTTCAAATACGTATCATTGGCTCCTTATCTAAATATGAGGCTGAATCCCATCGTTTTGGATGCAACTGTGATTTTCCAGCTCAACGATAACGGTTATGATTTCATGGAAAATAAGGTCGAAACTGAAACCGCATTCGGCGTCGCAGTCAATGTCTCAGGTGATATGGAACCCTTGGAATGGAATGCTGATCTTTTCTTCATCGGAGAAAATGACCTCTTCAGCTTGTCCAATTATTACCATAACAACCTCTACCTCTTGGGTATTGGAGAACACCACGACGGCCTGGGTCTCTATACCTTTGCCACCACTGCAGACAACTATTTGGCCTTGACCGGGCAAGCCAAATTTGCTCTCACCGAGAAAGTGAAGTTCTTCGGTGCAGCAGGCTTCGTCAATGGTGCAGGCTTTGAAATCAACGGCGGCATGGAATATCAGCTGATTCCCGATCTCATGGGTGTAGCCCTGTACGGTGCCCGTGCATTCATGGATGAAGATGCTACCGACAAAGACCCATACGCCATGGGCGCAACCCTGAAACTTGAATTTTAACCCCTAAACAATATAACACCTCTAAAAGGCCCTTCGCCTCCCGCGCGAGGGCCTTTTTCTTTGCCCGCCAATTTTGAGGTAAATCCCGTCTCAAATGCATATGAATTTAGTAGGTGTTGTATGCATTTTGTCTCAGCAAGAAACGCAGGCCTTTTTGAAATATTTTACTTACGCATCGGTTTTGCGAAAACAATTCCGCCCTCTAAAACGTCGGTTTCATGCGGCCTCCCTTAGGGGCTCCTGTGGGTCTCCTTTGGGATCGACAAGTAACCCAAAGAAAACCCAAGAGTTACGCAAACGAGAGCCTTGGAGATCGGAGAGGCGGTCAACCCATGCCAAAAGTCAACCTTTGATTGGAGCACCGGTTTTAGGCAAACAAAATCAGGGCCTTAAAACGTGAAAATGCATCGCTGAAAATAGCTGGGTGATGACCGCGTAAGAATATCGGCTTTATTTGAGCTTCTTTTACTGTTTATTTTCCCATTTTGAACGAACTCTAAAGTACTGATAATAGGGCGTTAAGCTATGAGCTTGTGGTTTTCTTGAACAAATGTTTTCGAGATTTTGGTTGACAGAATGTTAGGCTTGCCTAACTTTGGCACCAGATTATGAAAAACGAGGTGACGAGATGTCTAAAATCAGACTCAGCGAAAGTTTGGAAGACTATTTGGAAGTGATCTACAACATCGTCGTGGTGGAAAAAGCTGCCAAAGCCAAAGATATTGCCGCCAAAATGCAGGTTAGAGCCCCGTCCGTGACCGGTGCCCTGAGGCAGTTGGCACAGAAGGGGCTGGTTAACTATTCTCCCTACGGGCAGATTACTCTGACCGATAGAGGAGTGGAGGTCGCCAGAGAAGTGGCAAAGCGGCATAAAGTGCTGAAAGATTTTCTCATCAGGGTGCTTTCCATCGATGAGCCGGAGGCAGATGTCGTTGCCTGCCAGATGGAGCATGCCGTCACCTCGGAGGTTATGGACAGGTTTACCCAGTTTATCGAATTTGTGGACGGCTGTCCGCGCGCCGGCAGTTCCTGGATCAAAAACTTCAGATATTATCGAGACCGAAAACCAGAGACCAATCACTGCCAAAAATGCATCAGTAAAACTGTTGATAACCTTGAAGCGTGTTTAACCACAGGAGGTTGAGTATACGTATCTTTCGCTCGATTGCAATCCATTAATCATCAATAAAGAAATTAATATAAAGGAGTTAATCATGAGATTAATGATTACGATTTGTCTTACCATGTTTGCAGTTCTTCTGTCTGCCCAGATAGAACCTCCGCAGACGCATATTGCGATCATGCTGGATGCCAAGTTCTATCATGGAGATAGAGCAAACGATGGTAATTATGACTATTCTGACCGATTCCAGGTAAGAAAAGCGGAAATCAGCTTTGAAGGTGAATTGGAGCGGTTTGAATATGCAGCAGCCCTCGGGATGTGTACCTGCTCCGGAAATGCAGCGATGGTGGACATCCAAGAAGCCGAGATCATGTACAATCTGCATGACAGCATCAAATTCGGCGTCCGCAAAGGGCACGTTTTGAGAGGCTTTACCTCCGCAACCGAATGCCAGGGCCTTTTAGCATCCGAAAAACCTAACCATTCAATGACATTTGGCACGTGTCATCCCATGGGTGTTGCGGTTGAAACCTATCATGAGCTTCCCAGTAATATGGCTCTTGAAACGGAGGTTGGCCTCTTCAATGGTGGCAATTCAACTCTCGATGATGAGCTCGATCTCAATGTCGCTGCGCTCTTCCAGACGCCGCTGCCCGGGCTTTCGGCTCTCGCTGTCTATAACCTCACCAACCGGAAGTACTTTGATGCATCATTCAACCAGTATTCAGAAAACGGATACAGATGGGCAGCCGGATTGGAATACGTGGCCAATTCCCTGTGGGTAACCTCTGAGTTTCTCAGAGGGAAGGGATTTGAGCGGGATGATCAGGAAATGCAGGTCTGGTATGCTCAAGTTGGATACGACATCAGCACCGGACTCAAGTGTCTGCCAGGCATCCAGCCCTATGTGTATTATGAAAACTGGGACAAAGACGTCGGCAATGATGCCAAATATCAGTTTCTTGAAGCGGGCATGAATTTCAAGACTTCGGCAAATTCAATGCTCAGACTCGCCTACAAGTCAATGATCGAAAAGGCGCCGGGCGGCGTGGCTGAACCGGATCAAATCCTGGCCAGAATCCAAGTATCACTATAGGAGGGTAAAAATGAAGAAAACCTTAACCATAATCCTGCTATTCGTAATGGGAGTTGCCGTCTTTGCCGAGACCATCACTATTCTCCCTTCCGATGATATGTATACAGATGTGGAGCATCCGGGTGTAACCCCTGTTGTAACCGAGCTCTGGACTGCCAACTTTCCCCCCTCGGGACATTTTGAGCGGATCATGATGCGCTTTGATTTAAATGAATTGCGAACGGTGGAAATAAACTCCGCGGTTCTGCATCTGACGCGCTTTTATAGCTGTCCTTCCGGCGGAACAACAGCCTGCAAATTCTACCCCATCAGCCAAAACTGGACTGAGGGCAGCTGGCCTCACAATGTTCATGTCGAGTATCATGAGAGCAATGGCATGGACTATGTGTTCACCGGATCTGGCGGTAATACCATTGTCCACTTTGAGGTGGATATCACGGATTTGGTCACCCTTTGGACAAGCGGCGTGATCGAGAACAATGGCTTTTTGATCATGGCCAATAGAAATCAGAAGTTCTCCAAATTCTATTCCAAAGAGCACCCAAACGAGTTGTATCGACCCAAACTGACGCTCGATTATACCGTGACAAGCAATGATGACGTAGTCGACTTGCCGCTGCCACTGGCTGTCACGAATTATCCCAACCCATTCAATCCGGAAACCACGATTTCCATGTATCTGCCTGAAGTAGGCGATGTGCGGATGAGTATCTACAATACACGCGGGCAGATGGTGTATGACGTCAGAAAGAGCGGCGTATCCAGAGGACACCACAATCACGTGTGGGATGCCAAAGATAATGCCGGCAGCCCGCTTTCCAGCGGTATCTACTTCTGCAGGCTTGAGAGCAAGGCCGGGGTGGCTACCCGAAAGATGATCCTGACCAAGTGAAGAAAATATTGTTAGCCGTCACGTGCGGGCTCCTGGCTGTTCTCCTCCTCACTAACGCGGGAGCCCGCGAATTTGATAGCCTGCTTTCTTTGGCAGGAAACTACGTTGAAGACAGCCCGCTGGGAGTTGCCTGTGTGGATTCGATCAGATTTGTGGTCTACGAGCCCGAGCCGGAATCGTTCAGATACTTTGTGGTAAGTGATGACTTTGTGAAGCTTAAGGGCTACAAGGGCTATACAAGCCTCGGGGTATTATTGGACGATAAAGCTGAGATACTCGATGTCTGGATAGTTTCCTCCGATGACACCCGGCGCATTGTAAACAAAATCAAGCATAGCGGGATGTTAGAGCAATTTCGCTCAACTTCCAAAGGGAAACAAATAAAACACGTTACCGGTGCCACCGTCACCAGTCAGGTCATTTGCAAGACTATCGGGCAGATGCTGCCAATACTGGAGTCTAAAGCTGAAGCGATGCGTGAGGCAAGCGCCGGTATGAGAGATATTCATGAGTAGGGGATTTTACCTGAACAGGGAGTCGAAGTTCTTTTTAGAGTCCCATAGCCGTGTCATAACAGGTTGATCCTCTGAAGGAAAAGGTTGGGCCGGTGACCAGGCGGGAATCGGCTCAACCGGATTTTAGCTGCAGTGTATCAGTCGGGCCATCCTTTGCTTTGAGGTGGGGCAGAGCCAAGAAACATAAAATCATTGACAATCAAGGGCAAATAAAAATAATGGTCTTTTAAATGCCTAAATTTGTTGAGGAATCATCAATTTGCTTTAAATATCAATGTTTTAGATACACAATAAAGAGGAAATAATGAAAGAATATGACGTCAAGAAGATAAGAAATCTTCTCTTAATGGGATCGAGTGGAGCCGGTAAGACTACCCTGGCTGAACAGATCTTTTATCAGACCAAGACCACCAACCGGGTTGGCAAGGTTGAAGAGGGTAACACCGTTATGGATTTTGATGCTGAGGAAGTGGCAAGGAAGCTTTCACTCAGCCTGAGCATGGGTTTTGTAAACTATAAAGATCACAAGGTAAACATCCTGGATGCTCCCGGCAGCCCGGATTTTATTGCAGACGCAATCGTCGCCATTCCCGCTGTGGAAAACGTGGTTTTGGTGGCCAACGCGGTGCAAGGATTTGAAGTTGGTTTGGAGTTGGCAATTGAACAACTCGAGAATAAAAAGGTGGGCAAAGTTCTGCTGATCAACCGCATGGACAGCGAGCACTGCGACTTTCAGAAAGCCCTGGATTCCATCTACGAAAACACAGACCTCAGAGGCACTCCTGTGATGATCCCCATCGGCAAGGAAGGCTCTTTTGAGGGTGTGATAGACCTGATCAAGATGAAAGCCATCCGTCCTGATGGAGAATCAGACATCCCTGCGGATATGCAAAGTGCAGCCGAAGATGCTCGTTTTCACCTGATGGAAGCGATTGCAGAGAACGATGAGGAGCTGCTCAACTACTTTTTGGAGCATATGGAGCTCACCGAAGAGCAAATGATCCATGGCATCAAGACTGCCACCGCAAATGGTGACATCGTGCCGGCATTTGCCTGCTCTGCTGCCACCGGCGTGGGTGTGAAAGCCTTTTTGGATGGCGTGGTAGCCTATCTGCCCTCACCCGCTGAAGCTGCCAAAATCGAAGTGCTCTCCGATGGCGAGAAAACTGAGTACGTCTGCTCCCCCGATGGCGAGCTTTTGGGCTATATGTTCAAGCTTTACAGCGATCCCAACATGGGAGAATACGTCTATGTGCGCATTTTGTCCGGCAGCTTGAAGGCTGGAACCGAGTTTTATATCCCCGAAAAAGACGCCAAAGAAAAAGCCGGCAATATGTATTATATGCTGGGTAAGACGCGTCACGACACCAGCGAGATTAACTGTGGCGACATCGGCGCCCTGGTGAAGCTGAGAAATGCCAGAGCTTTGAACAGCATGGTTCCTGTAAACTCCAAGCTGCAACTCATCCTGCCCGAACTTCCGGATCCTACCTATTGGCAGATGATTCGTGCCGCCAACCAATCTGACGAAGATAAGATCGGCCAATCACTGCAGAGAGTGATCGCCGAAGACCCATCCATCCGTTATGAGATGAATCCTGAGACCGGCGAAAACGTGATTTCCGGTATGGGTGAACAGCAGATGGCTCTGGTGCTCAAGAAGCTCAAAAACCGCTACAAGGTTGATGCCATCATGAAAGAGCCCCGTATCCCTTACAAAGAAACGATCATGGGCAGCGCCGAAAGTCAGTATCGCCACAAAAAGCAATCCGGTGGACGCGGCCAGTATGGTGAAGTGTTCTTTAGAATCAAGCCTACCGAGCGTGGCGAAGGATTCCAGTTTATCAATTCCATCGTGGGTGGAGTTATTCCCTCAAACTTCATTCCTGCCATCGAGAAAGGCCTGGTTGAGACAATGGAAAAGGGCATCATCGCCGGTTATCCTGTCGAAGATATCAGCGTGGAAGTCTACTATGGCAGCTATCACGATGTGGATAGCTCCGAAATGGCTTTCAAGATCGCCAGCTCCATGGCTCTCAAGGACGGTTTCCAAAAATGCAAACCCATCCTGCTTGAGCCCATCCACGATCTCACCATCATCGTCCCCAGCGAATATATGGGCGATGTGATGGGTGACATCAGCACACGGCGCGGGCGCATCATGGGTATGGAACAACGCGGCAAAAAGCAGCACCTCAATGCGCAAATGCCCGTGGCAGAAATGTACTTGTACTTCCCCGCACTCAAATCCCTGACCCAGGGACGTGGCCGCTTTACTCAGAAGTTTTCCCACTACGAAATGGTGCCCGGTGAAATCACTCAAAGAGTGATCGCTGAATGGGAAGACACAGATCAATAATGATTAATTCAAATTAAGATAATACCTTGAAGGAAAGCCGCTTAGGGTGGCTTTCCTTTTTCTTTCTTGACAACATTCCCTATAGATTCTATATGTGTTCTCAAAGACAAGAAACATTAACAATAAGAACATAGAGAGGTTTTTTTATGTCCGGACACAATAAGTGGAGTTCCATTAAACACAAAAAAGCCGCAAGTGACGCCAAACGCGGCAAGATCTACACCAGATTGGTGAGAGAGATCATTCTGGCTGCCAGACAAGGTGGCGGAGATCCAGACATGAACCCGAGGCTGAGAACGGCAGTAAACAACGCCAAAAAAGAGAATATGCCCCGGGATAACATCGAGCGCGCCATCAAGCGTGGCTCTGGCGAAATTGAAGGCGAAGCCTATGAAGAAATGACCTATGAAGGTTATGGACACAACGGCGTTGGCATCATCGTGGACGTGATGACAGACAATATCAACCGCACCGTGTCTGAGCTCAGGCATATCTTCTCCAAATATGGCGGCAATTTAGCAGAAACCGGATCGGTATCCTGGAATTTTGACCAAAAAGGCTTCTTCAGCGTGCCTGCTGAGGGCTTGGATGAGGAAGAGTTCTTTATGCACGCCCTGGAAGCCGGAGCGGATGACATCGAGCTAAACGAAGATTGCTTTGATGTTTACACTCCACCCACGGAATTCCATACAGTTCTGGCCAAGTTTGAAGAAGAAGGCTTTAACGTGGAAAACGCCGAACTCACTATGGTTCCCAAAAATACGGTGAATGCTGATGACGTAGCACCCAAACTGTTGAAGCTGATAGAAATGTTGGAAGATTTGGACGACGTGCAAAAAGTATATGCCAACTTTGAGATTTCAGACGAGATCTTGGAGTCTTTGAGCGAATAGGGAAAGTGATCCTACTTGGCATAGACCCTGGCAGCAGGATCTGCGGTTATGGGCTGATTGAAGCTCAGAAACGCGTGATAACTGCTGTTGGCTGTGATGTGATCGATGTGCGAAACATCGTATCACTTCCCAAGCGATTGAGTGCTATTTTCGACTCCATGGAAAGCATCATTTCAGACTACAAGCCGGATGCTGCCGTGGTGGAAAGTATATTTTATCATAGGAATGCGAAAAGCGTTTTCACTCTGGGACAAGCGCGGGGCGTGATCTTTCTCAGCTTGGGAAGGCACGATATTCCCGTTTTTGAATACAGTCCCCGCGAGGTGAAAAAGGCTGTCGTGGGCAATGGAGCGGCCAGCAAACAGCAGGTTCGCTATATGATCGAGCAACAATTCAAGCTCAAAGGCAGTGAAAAGCCTGATGATGCTTACGACGCTCTGGCCATTGCCTTGTGTCATTTTTACAAACTCAGGTATATCAAATGATCAGCTATATACGTGGAAAGGTGATCCATAAATCACCCGTGAAAGCCATCCTGGAAAATGCTGCCGGTGTGGCTTTTGAGATCAACATCCCCATCAGCACCTTTGAAAAGATGCCGGAGCTGGGGGAGGAATGCGTTTTGCACACTATCTTGCACGTGGTGCAGGACGACGTGAGGCTCTTCGGCTTTAGTGATCCGGTGGAGAAAGAACTGTTTCTTACCCTCAATACAGTGTCCGGAATTGGGCCCAAGATTGCCCTCTCCATCATCTCTACCATGCCTATACCCACCTTTGTGAGAGCGATAGAAAATGGTGAAGAAGCCATCCTCACCCGCGTGCCCGGTATAGGCAAGAAAAGCGCTCAGCGCCTGATCGTGGAACTCAAAGGTAGCCTGAGCCGCGTGAGTGATCACTTTGGCCCTGAGGATCATGTGTTGCACGAGGATGTGTTTGCCGAAGTGGAAAATGCCTTGCTTACTCTTGGCTTCAATTCCAAAGAGATTCGCAGGCAGCTTTCGCTCTTGCCCGCAGAAGCCAGGGAGATGAACGCAGAAGCGCTGATCAAGGAAACCATCAAGCGGCTTTACCAGAGGAATCACTAAATGTTGCGCAAAGAAGCATACCAAACGATACTCAAGGTTTTTAAAGACAGAGAGTTTTCAGACACTCTTTTGCAACAGAGAGCCAAAAGGGTGGTCAGAGCCGGCGAAAACCTTGCTTTGTTTTATAACTTGGTGAAGGGCGTGGTCAAGATGAAGGGGCATCTGGATCACATCGCTACACATCACACTGATCCCAAGAAATATGTCGGCACTGATATAAAGATTAAGATTTTGCTATATATAGGGTTATACCAGCTCAAGTATCTGGATTCCGTGCCGGAATATGCGGCGGTCGATGAAACCGTGGAGCTGGCTAAAGAGACCTTCAACCCCACGGTTGCGGATTTCGTGAATGCGGTGTTGAGATCGTATCAGAGAAATCCAGAGATTACCTATCCGGATGATCCCATCGAAAGAATGGCTCTGGAACACAGCTATCCGGTGGAGCTGGTGAGGAATTGGGTGGAGATTTGGGGTATGGATGATACGGAATACATGATGCTCTATTTCAACGAAAATCCCGCCACGCATATGCGCGTCAATACTACGGCCACCACTCCTCAAAAGCTGCAGAAATACTTTGCCAAACGTGATATAGAGATATTGCCGTCCGGCTATGGCGAAAATATGTTTTACACCCATGAAGCGGATAAGGTCTTGGAAGATGTGGCCTTTTCGGAAGGGTACTTCAGCATTCAGGATAGCTCCGCTGCCATGGTGGTAGACTATCTTGATCCTCAGAAAGATGAGAATATCCTCGACCTCTTCGCTGCTCCCGGTGGAAAATGCACCTACATCTCAGAACTGATGGAAAACACGGGGGAAGTCGTAGCAGTGGATAAGATCCCTGCCAAGATGAAGCTGCTCAAACAGGCGGCATCACGCCTGCAGCTCACCAATATCAAGCAGGTGGTTGCGGATGCCTTCAAATATGGTCCTGTGCTGCCCGTCTATGATAGAGTGCTGGTGGATGCACCCTGTTCCGGCTGGGGTGTGATCGGTCGCAAAGCAGATATACGCTGGCGTGCGCATGAAAATGTAGAGGAATTGGTTGCACTCCAAGAGAAGGCTTTGGATATGGCGGCTGAATTTGTAAAGAAAGATGGCTTCCTCATCTATTCCACCTGCACGATGAATCCACTGGAAAACGAAGCTCAGATCGCCAACTTCCTGGAGAAAAATGACAAGTTTAAGCTCATATCGGCCAAGGGAAAAGTGCCGGATGAGTGCATCAAAGACGGTATGTATCGCAGCATTCCCTTCAAGCACAATATAGACGGTGCCTTCGCTGCCAAACTTCAGAGGATAAAATAGATGGATAAAGAAAAGCTACGTAAGATCGGATATTGCGCCATGATAGGCTTGGGAATCATCCTGATCACAGCCTTCTTGGTGGGACAGGTAATCATGCCCATCATCTTTGCCAAGCCCAAAAGCGTTATGGTGCCCAATGTGCTGGGAAGCAACGTCGGCAAGGCGAAGGAAATATTGCAAGAAGCCGGGCTATATGCGGTTGTGAAGGACTCCCTGTGGTCTGATACAGCTAAAATAGAATCCGTGTTGGAACAACACCCCGTCGCTGGAGAGATGATCAAGCCTGAAGGGACGGTCTATCTGGTGATCTGTAAAGGTTCCCAAATCGTAGCCGTACCCACAGTGGTGGGATATAACTATGAAGAAGCTTTCGCCACGCTGCGTACCGCCGGACTCAGGGTGGCGGTGGCAGACTCCATGCACAGTGCAAGTTTCCCCAGGAATACGGTGATGCGGACTTCGCCCCCAAGCGGCTCAAGAGTGAGGAAAAACGCCATGGTGAGCCTGTATATGAGTATGGGGCCGGAAGAGGTCAGAGCAGAAGAAGAATTTGACATCACCGAAGAGAGTGAGTATCCGCCCGGAACTTATTGATGAGCTGTAAAAGCTTGAAAATCCAGCTGAAGATAGCGCCCCGTCTGCAAGTGCTGGCTGGCTTCATTATCGAGTCAATAGAGGGTTTGGCTGTTCACAGCCAAGGCGAAGATAAACAGCATCTGCAGCTAATGCTGGACAGCTCTTGTCTGGATGGTCTGAAAAGCTTTATCCAAAGCTGGAACAGCTACTTTGTGCACGACGCGGATGCACAGCTGGAACTGCCAGCAGACACAGAGATTTCTTAGAATCTATAAGAGACGTTGAGGAGCGGGTCTTTGCCCTTGAGGCTCATGTATACCTGTGAGCGTCTTTTGGGACTCGTGATGCGCAAGGCATCAAAGCCGCTGACTAAGTGGTTTACGATCAATACACCCACAGCCGCCTTGGAGTAGTCTCTCATTTTGGAAGCTTTGATCCTGATCTTGCTGTAAGCCGCTCTTTGGGCGGTAGAATCCCAGATCCAGTAGAGCTCTTCCGGATAGGCGTGTTCGTTCAGATATTCCTGTTGTTTGTCTGGATTATTGGGATATAAAGCCATCGCTTGCTTGAGGATTTTGGTATTGTAGCCATCCGCTTCAAAGCCGCCGCTGTTGTATCTGCTAAGGTCTCTGAAGTAGATCTCAGAGTAGGCGCCGGGCTGGATGTGTGCATACTTGATGGCAAATTCATAAGCCTCGCGCTGCGCCAGCTTTTCTTCATTGTTGGCATACATCATGCCCCCGATGATCGCTGCTTCACTGGCAAGCATGATATAACCGTGCTTTTTGCCCTGGCTTACTTGAGTTAAACCCGGAACAGCCAGGGAACCCAGGAACATCAGGCCCCGGGGCTGGGCAAACAGTCCAAAGGACAGGGTGAGGAGCAGCAGGATTATTGCGTTGCGTTTCATAAGGTCTTAAAACTCCAATGTATATTGCAACATCATGATATTGTCTTGATTTACTCCGATGTGCATGGCTGAAGGCTTTGATTTGGGCTTCCTGCTCAAAAACAGAGCATCCACGGTGCTGATGGCGCGGTTCAGCAGAAGAGCACCCAGGGCCAAGGTCTGATATTGAGCACTTTTCTGCCGCTCGCGCCTCAAGGTTTTAAATTCCTTTTGGTGATCCGGACTCTGCCAATGCCAGGCTTCATCTTCCGTGTAGAGGTTGCGGGCCAGATACTCATCATAACCTTGTGGATCATAGGTGTAGATCAGGTAGTAGTTGCGTGCCCTCATCTCTTGATAGTCGTTAAAATCATCGCTGGAAAGATACGATTGCATATGCTGATACTGCCAGTCGGGCGTATCCGGGCCAGTTCCGGCATAGATATTGGCATAGCGTTTGTAGCGGTCGGTATAGTCGGATACGTCTTGTTTGTAAGAACTCCAGGCCAAGACGGAGATCAAATCCGCTCCCAACATCACTGCGCCACGCGTGTGCTTCCCCAAAACCAGCTCGGCGCTTCCAGGAACCAGGGCAGACATTGCCGGATAGGCGATCCTGGGCAAAGCGGCGATAGGGAAGACCAGCGCCGCAAGGCAGAGGGTGATAAGAAGCGGTTTCATTTAAAAGGTCCAAACCAAGCCCAGTGAAGGCTGCACTCTGCCGTCTCTTAACGCTGTGTAATACTTGAGTTGGACGGGAGGTGCTTCGGTGAGGTAGGTTTTGTTTACTTGTTTGGTGAGCACAAAGGCGTGAATGGATGAGGCGATGTGGTTGAAGGCCAGTCCCATGGTGGCGATCCTGGCATTCTTGTAAGAAGCGTTGGCGTCTTTGCGCATCTGGATATAGTGCTGTCTGTTGGGAGATGCGATGGGTGTGCCGGGAGCAATGTGATGAGTGGAACCGTGGCCATTGAGGAAGTCCTCGATACGCACGTTTGCCGTCCAGATGCTGGAATGTTCATACTGAGTGTCTGCCCAGATCCACGCATCTACAAAGTCTTCATTATCAAAGGCAAAGCTGCCGTCACGGGGATCAACGGCAAAGTTGTAATACCAATCTGCCCAACCAAAGATGTACTTGTTGTATTTGCCTATATCTTCATAAAAGTGCTGGGTATTGGCACTTTCCAGGCGGAAAAAGTCCTGGTCATAGATGTCGTTGGGATAAAAGTCTCGCAGCACGGCTTCTGTTTGTGCCTGAAAATTCCTGTTATAGCGAGGGCCAACGTAGTTCAGGCTGTAGTCTGTGTCGTCGACGGTATAATGGAAAGTGGTATTGATCATCTCTCCATTGGCATAATTCTCAAAGTCATCCGTGCGCTTATCGCCCTGTATATTGTAGAAGACAGCGCCGCCAATAAGGCCCACTTCGATGATGGGGAAGATCCAGGTGGCAAGCGAGGATTTCTTTGCATAGAACTGTCCGGCGCCGGGCAGAATGGCAGAATAGAGCATAGCCAGGCGGGCATCCTTCTTCTTGAAGTTGATCTTGATCAATGCATCATCGTCTGCCTGCTGTTCTACTTCTTCCTTTTCTGGGCCTGTACCAAAGATCCAGTCATCATCGCCCTTCTTGGCCAGAACAGGAACCATCAGTCCCAGGCAGAGGAGTACAATTAATATCTTTTTCATCGTTTATAACCTCACTTAATCACGGCAAATTTGGTGCGAGCACGCTCGTCCTTATTTACCAAAGTTAAATAGTAAACTCCGTTGCCGAGCTTGTGGTCAAGGCTGAAGTCTCTCACCTTCGCGGGGGAGGCTTCGTAGCTTTGTTCTATCACCAGCTTGCCGGAGCTATCAAAGACCTTTATAGTGGTGGGATAGTTTCCCAGTTTATCTGCCCTGATTCTGAGCGTGTTGCTCTCCACAGGATTTGGGTATACATAAATGCTAAGTTTGTTTCCTGAGGCTGGAATAGCGGCTGTATCGCCTGTAAACTGACCATCGGAGCCGTTTCTCTCACCCGCCCAAAGGATGGGGTTCTCAGAGGCAGTGCTATAGTGATAGGTCAACTCATCACCGCTCTGATAATACCAATAAAGCCTCTGTTGCTGTGGTAAATAGCAGAGGACGGGAGACTTCCTCTCTCCAGACAGCCCCAGAGAGAACTCAGGATGATAGGTGGCATCCAACCCATAAGCCATATATCCCATATCTGAAACAGGGAGTTGCACGATGGGCAGTGAGCTGAATCCCAGAGCGTAAACGTGCTCCGAGGGCGCAAACTGAGTATCTGCATGGGTGTAAGGAAAGCCTTGCAGCAAGGTGCCATCCGCAGTGGTGGCGTACACTTTGTTTGCATTGCCCCAGAAGAGGACGGGGGAAAGGTTGTCGGTAGCCATGAGACCCAACTGGGTGGGCATGCTGGCTTCCAGGTTTTTAAAGATTCTGCTTGCTGTTCCCTGAGAGACGCTCCAGACATCACCGGAGTTGGAGACCAGGAAGATAATGCTTTCTTCTGTCTCTGCATCGGTGAAGGCTACCGGCTCGTAATCTCCAAAGCTGCCGGGCAGAGGATGCGTATTCAGCACACCCAGATTGTGGGATGCGATGGTGACCGCAGCTGGCTGCAACAAGACCAAATTATCACCCGCAATAGCCATAGCTTTCACGTCCGGAATGGGAGCCAATTCCAAAATGAGGTCGTCTTGAATCTTCATCACATTCTGCTCTGTGGCCAAGAACAAGGCGTCATCATGGGCGACGGGCTTGACCGTGCAGGTACCACCCAAGTCTATGTCAATATAACTCAGGGCGTCATTCCAAAACTCCACTATCCGCAGGCGATCTTCCAGACACAGGACGAGTTCGTCGTGGGGGTTATGGTTTTGCCTGCTTATTACGGGTTCGAAAAGAGGCTGAGAGCACTGCCAGGGGAAGTCGCCCATCAGGTTGAGCCAAGGGTCTGATGCAGTGCTGAAAAGCTGGATGGAGTCGTTGTTAATTACCGGTACCATATCCGGGCTGAAGCTGGTGTCCATCAGGGGGCCTATCACGGCATCCGGATTGATGTCCACGGTGTAGCTGTCGTCAAAGAAGCCCGCTTCCAGCTCAAAGGTCATCAGTGCACCGGGGTGGCTGATTTCCTTGATCCAATAGAAAGAGGGGACACCACGCGTGTCTGTAAGTGCAGGTTGGGTATGGGGGCCAAACTCAGGCGTCCATGGCTCTGAAGACCAGGATATGAAGTTACCGCTGCCATCCAAGCGAGGTTTGCTCTTGTGGAAATACTCATAAGGAGTACCCGTCCACCACCACGACCACTCATTGCCAATATCTTCCAAGCTATCTGCTTCGATGACCTTTACGCCACGGTTGTTGCGGCTGGTATTGACCGTATTGTTGTCAAAATTGCTCACCCAACTGCCATCATCATAGACTACTCCCTGATTGTAGATAACGTCCTCGTTGATATGCCAGGCGAGGATGCCGCCACCTTCGGAATCGCCATCGGCTCTGATGAAGGAGGGCAGAAGGTAGTCGTATTCATAGGAAGGGGAATTATCGGGATCACCTATGGGGCTGGGATAGAGGATCACGCGGGCATCCAGGGTACTGTAGACCGCAGTAGCTCCATCACCGTCAGGATCCACGCTGCGGTTTTCAAACAGGATGTATTCATGCTCAGAGAGGTTCAGTTTGTAGATGGTGGGGTCCAGATTATTGCCAAGCTGTTTCGCACTGGAAGCCGCCAAGCGATACTTTTTATCCAGGTTTTCGATGCTGATGTCTTGCATCAGTCCTGCTGCACGGAATTGATCCTCAAAGAGCAGGGCACGGGAAAAAGCACCGGGCAAGGCAGGCAATATCCCTTCCACATGCACGTAGGAACCATCATCCAGCACATCCACCAACACCCCCGCTCCACCGCTATCCATGATATCAAACACACCCACCATAGGTTGGAAGTTTCTGGTGTTGTAGAGGTCTACCAAGCCCAAGGAATGGCCAAATTCATGCACCATAACAGAGTTGATGGCACCATAGCCACTGTGGAAAGTGTCGCCATCCTGCGTTTTGGTAGAGTAGTCCTGACTGATGGTGGCAGGGACGTTGCAGGCGTGGCTGATATAGTGGCTGCCGTTGTTGACGGGCACTGCTTTTGACTCATTGACGTGGATGAAGAAGGAAGGGATGTCGCTGGGAGTATCGCCGGCCACATCGTGTTGCCAGTCTGATCCCGCATGGATGATCATGTAGTGATCGTAGGACGCAAAGTCTATCTCTGGGCAATGGGCATCTGCGAGGCTGAAGCTCTGGTAAAAGTACTCCTCCATGAGCGAGACAAACTGGTCTCCGCCGACATTGGGAGGATTATAATAGCCCATGGTATTGGGCAGGGTGATAAAGCTGCCATCCTTGGGATAGACGTCGTACTCAAGATCATACAGCCCGGCCGAAACAGCCAGGTAATAGTAGCGCACCGCTTCCAGGTTGGCTTCAAAAAACTCCCTGTCGTGCGGCGGTGCACCTATGGAATAGATATAGCTGGGATCGGCCTCCGTCTGGAATTGACCGTTACCGGTGGTGAGAGGATCGTCTTCCACTTCCTCCTGAAACTGCACTAGGATCACGAGTAAGCGATTGTAACTCGATGACTTCGTCTCCGGCCTCATCATTGGCTTGGTTTTCAGTTTTCTGGTATATGGATGCAGCTTTGGCTTGGTAAAAGCGTCTGCCCTCTGCAAGATCAGCTTCTGGTTTGCATAGGCAGAAAGCGGCACCAAGCCAATGCAAAGAATGAGCACAATGATGCCGCATAGAGTGCTCTCCGGAGCGTGGAGTATGCTCCGGAGGCTGAAATGTTTTTTCATAGGACTTTGGTGCCTAAGTGATATTAGAATTCAAATCCCACAGAGAATATCTTGTTATAGTCTGTAAGCTCACCTGCTACGATCATACCAAAATCTGCTGTGAGGCGATAGCGGTCGTCAAACTTATATTCGACGCCCACGCCAAAGCTGGGGCCCACCACTTCTCCGGCCTGGTCTGCAAAGAAGCCACCACGCAGGGAGAGAAGTTGCAGGTAGGTGTATTCAGCGCCCACGGAAAGGATGGTTTCATCCATATGTTGCCAACCGGAGACAAAGCGCTGGAAGAGATGGTTTTCATCCGCCAGGATTTTGCTCATTTCTGCGCTTACAGTGAGCTTGCTGATGGGGTCGTCAAGTGCACGGAAAGCCGCTCCAAGTCTGAAGGTCATGGGCAGAGGGTCGGATTGGGATTGGTCCACGTAAGTAACGTTGGGGCCAATGTTTTGGAGTGTTGCACCAAAATCCAGGCCATCTACAAGAACGTCTCTGAACTTTGCTCCGAGGTCAAAGGCGAAGGCCAATGCACTGCCGTCATCTTCTGTGTTTCCTGTGCCAGGTCCAAGATAGCTGTAGGCCAGCTTGAAGTTTGCGCCCACGCCGATCTTATCCTGCTTGGCTTCATAGCCATAGCCGACAGTTGCGGCAAAGTCGAAGCTATGGAAGTCTCCTAGATCGTTGCCATCTTCGTCGGTCTGCGTCTGTGTGCCCGAATCCAGCAAAGTAAGGTGCACGTTGATATTGCCAATATCTTCAAAATATTGATTCCATCCTAAGTATTCATAAAAGATATCGCTAAAGCCGAGGTTTGCACCTTGCAACCAGGGCATATGAGTTCCTGCCAATTGTGTTTTGCGATTAAAAGCGGTAGCTCCAGGGTTCCACCAAGGGGCATACGCATCATCAGCAACAGCTGTGTAAGCTCTCCCCATCGAATTTGCACGGGCTCCAGGCTCAAAAGTGAGGAAGAGCAGAGCGCCTTGGGATATTCCTGCCACTGTAACAGGAATAGCCAGCATCATGGCCAAGACCATGATCACGATTGCATTACGTTTAAACATTAGATCTCCTAATTTCATATTGTTCAGCCCGGCATACTAAACAAACCGGATTAAGGTTATTATAATATAAGCAACGTAAGAGGAAAGAAAACACCTCTTTACGGTTGCGTAAGTCACGTTTGGTCGTATAGCTGCCTGAATGCACAAGTATGGGATGTCTCTCCTTCTGTATTATTGGTGCCGAAGGCCGGAATCGAACCGGCATGAGCCGAAGCTCGGCGGATTTTGAGTCCGCTGCGTCTACCAATTTCACCACTTCGGCACACATAGTGTCCCAGATTATGGAAAGTGGCTTAATTGTCAAGCAAAAACTCACTTTTTATGCCATTATCAAGGGAGATTTATACACCGAAACCAAAACCATCATCACTGCCATAGCGTACAAATGCCGCCATATAAGACGATAGCGCTCATCTATTCTGCAGCCAGTTGCTGAATAGGATGATGAGCAAACCCACTATTGTAGCCGGATGGATTGCTTCGCCCAAAACAAGATAGATAAAGAGCAGAGACACAAAGGGCGTAATGAAGATCAGATTGGAAACGATGGCCGTGTTCTTGGCGGTCTTCAGGGCATTGTTCCAGATCAGGAAGGTGAGTCCCATCTCAAAAATGCCCACATAGAGTGCGCCTGCGATGCCACGGGCAATTCCGTCCGGATTCACAAACCAGCTTTGACGGCCCAAAGGTATCGCAAACATACTGTAAATCAGGATGCAGAGTGTACCTATCAGGAAGTTGTACATCAGTTTCTGAGAGGGCTCTCGTTTGTCCTTGAGATTCAACACCCAATACAGCGCCCAGATGACAGAGGTACTGATGGCGATGATGACGCCCACGGGATCGTCAATCTTCATATCTGCCAATCTTCCTTTGCTGGCAATCAGGATCACGCCAAAGAAGCTGAAGGCAAGAGCCAGGAAATCCAGTTTGCGAAACCTTTCCTTAAAGAAGATCATGCTGAATATGGGCAGCATGATAGCCCAAGTGTAGTTCAGCACTTGGGCTTGCTGTGCGGGCAAGCGATCGTAGGCATAAAAGAGCATCAAGTAATAGACGAAAGGGTTGATGAATCCCGGAATCAGGGACATCTTCAGGTTTTGCGCAGTGTCTGCAAATGCCAGTTTGCCTTCGGTGATCAGTCGATATGCAGCCAGGAAGATGAAGGCAAAGCAGGATGAGAAAAAGAGCAAGCCCAGCGGTGTGAGGTAGCGCAGCGTGATCTTGAATGCAGTAGCCACCGTGCTCCAGAATAGTATAGCCAGAGCGGCATAGAGGTAGGAGGGGTGCTTGCTTGTTTTCATTTCAGGCCAAAAAAAAGCCTGCTCTATAAGGAGGGTATAGAACAGGCTATTTGTATCACTTTATATCTACATATCTTTGTAGATGTTTGAGTATTTGGTTTCCAGGGTTTTGTTCTTGGTGGCTTTGGCACCATTGATGATCATCAACACGGCATCTTTGCAAGTGGGGTCCAGCTCATACCACTTTTCTGCCATGGTGATCATTTCCTCAGGGCGGTTCATTTCTGCCAAGAGGAAGGTGATCTCGCGCAGCTCTTCTTCTCCTTCGTGTAAGGCCAGGAGCTTTTTCATGTATTCAAGTGCAAGCTCGTTGTTGCTGAGCTTTTGGGCTGCGGATTTGGCATCATAGAGTGCATCGGTGTTTTGGGGTTCAATACTGAGCACCCTCTGCCAGCTTGCCAAGGCTTCTTCATACATTTCAAGCTTGTATTGGCAGACGCCTATCAAGTGTAAGGTGTTCACATCTGTGGGGTCTTTTTCCTTTGCTCTTTCATAGTATTCAAGGGCTTGGGAAAAGTCTTCTTTTTCGTTGTAAAAGTAGGCTCCCAAGTTTTTCAGCACGTCGATGTCTTCAGGATTCCTTTCATAGATCTGCATCAGGGTCTGTTCGGCAAGCTCAGTTTTGGATGCATCTTCTCTGTAAACTTCATACAACATTCTCAAAGGCTCGTCACGCTCAGAGTCCATCTCGATTAGTTGTTGATAGATGCTGACGGCTTCTTTGGTGTTCCCATCTACTCTTTCCTTTTCTGCAATCTGGAAGATACGGGTCCAAGCGCTGGTGCGGAGGTCTGTGAGTTCCTTGATCTCTCTGCGGTCTGCCTCGGTGATGGGATCAAAGCTGTTGAAAGACTCGATTGATCTGCTCACATAGTCAAAAGATTGCGTATAGTTTTCCAGAGCCAAGCCAGGAAGCTGTTCTGCACGAGCGTAACAGATGCGTCCCATGCGGCTCAGCGCTTCTGCATGGTCAGGACGATCTTCTAACACGATCATGTAGTTCTTCTCGGCATCTTCAATAATCTTCTGGTTATAATACATATTGGCTGTACGCAGGGCTACGTTAGCCTTTGGGGTCAGTTTCTGTCTGGGGCCTGCACAAGCTGTGATCAGCAAGACAAAGGCCAAGACGACAATGGATAGGTTTCTCATGCTTTATCTCCATTTTGTTTATTTACAGTTTGAGAGCTCCATTTTATCAAAGAGCCGTTTAAGTCAAGCATTTTATGAATGGATGGTATAAATCTTTTGCATACAGGATGTTAAGAAAGCGGGTTCTTGGCTGTTGTGCCATATCCCACTTACTCAAATGGCGGTTTTGTCATCTTTCCGGATTGGGAACGAAGCCTTCTTACATATCATATTATAGACAGAACCTGAAAGCGACAGCGCCGGAGGGCCAACCTTGCCGACAGCCAAGCACCTGCAATCCCCACATAGAGACCTTTAGCCCAAGGATCATTAAAACTTATTGACGAAAAAACCGCCCTGAATTATTAGTGACCCAAATACACACCTTTAATCTCGGCCAGTGAGCCGGAAAGGAGCTAAAATGTCTGTCACACCTCAATTCTTAAGGCGTAACGTCTACGACCTGGACGATTACAGCAAAGCCGAAATCCTCTATATATTGGAGGCGGCAAAGGGCATGAAGGAGATCAACCTTCGTGAATACAAGAAAATCCCCACCCTTCGTGGCAAAACAATCTGTACTCTATTTGTGGAAAACAGCACCCGTACACGCATGAGCTTTGAGCTGGCAGCCAGCCGCTTGAGCGCAGATGTAGTGAGTTTTCAAGCCACGGTGAGTTCGCTGCAAAAGGGTGAGAGCCTGCAGGACACAGTTTACACTCTGGATGCCATGGGCATAGACCTCTATTGCATCCGCCATTCATCACCCGGAGCCGCTCAATTGGTGCACAAATACTCCGGCAAACCTGTGATCAATGGCGGCGATGGTCGCCATGCTCATCCCACGCAAGCACTTCTGGACATCTTTTCCATCTGGGAAAAGCTGGGCTCCCTGGAAGGGCTCAAGATCACCATCGTGGGTGACATTTTAAACAGCCGCGTCGTGCGTTCAAACCTGATCGGCATGAAGAAGTTGGGCGCTGAAGTAACGGTTTGCGGCCCCCGCACCCTTATGCCCTCCGGGCTGGAGGAGGTCTACGGCTGCAAGGTTGAGTACAATCTCCCCAGAGCGCTGAAAGATGCCGATGTGGTGATGGGCCTGAGGATGCAGATGGAGCGCATGACGGAAGGCCTTTTCCCCAGTTTGGAGGAATACAGCAAACACTATGTGCTCTCCAAAGACACCATAAAATATGCCAAAAAGGACGCACTGATCATGCACCCAGGACCCATGAACCGCGGTGTGGAAATCCTGCCGGAAATCGCTGATGGCAAACAAAGCATCATCGTGGAGCAGGTGGCCAATGGCGTGGCAGTCCGCATGGCTCTGATGTTTTTGATACTCGGCGGAAAGGCATAAGGAGGTAAAGTTATGAAAACACTTATCAAAAACGGAACCGTATACATAGCAGGCAAGTTTCGCAAACAGGATATCTTCCTGGACGGAACTCAGATCCGCAACATAGCATCCAAGCTGGATGTGAAGGCTGATGAAATTATCGATGCCACGGGAATGCACGTATTCCCCGGCTTTGTAGATATCCATGCCCATCTCAGAGACCCCGGTCACACCTATAAAGAAGACATAGTTTCAGGAACCAAAGCAGCCGCACATGGAGGCATAACCAGCGTTTGCGCCATGCCCAATACCGACCCCGTGGTGGATAATATCGCCTCGGTGGACTATGTGCAAAGACGTGCCAAAGACCTCGGCTCCTGCAAGGTCTACGTGATTGGTGCCATGACCAAGAAGAGCGAAGGCTTGGAGATCAGCGAGATGGCCACCATGAAGTCCGACGGCATCGTGGCTGTATCGGACGACGGACAATGCGTGCAGGATGCCAAAATTATGCTCAATTGCATCCGCTACGCGCAAAACTTTGATCTTCCCATCATCGTTCATGCGGAAGACTATTCTCTCAGCGGCAAAGGCCAGATCCACAGCGGTAAAGTGTCCACAAAACTCGGTCTCCCCGGACTCAATGCTTTGGCAGAAGAAGTCATTATCATGCGCGATATCATGCTCGCCGAAAGCACCGGCGCAAGGCTGCATATCGCACATATCAGCACCGCCAAGTCCATTGATCTGGTGCGTGAAGCCAAAAAGCGCGGTGTACGCGTCACCTGTGAAGTAACGCCACATCATCTGCTTTTGACGGATGAGGCATGCCTGGGCTTCGATACCAACACCAAGATGAAGCCACCGCTACGTCCGGAGCATGACAGGCAAGCCTGCGTGGATGCACTCATCGATGGCACCATAGATTGCATCGCCACGGATCACGCTCCCCATGCAGATTTTGAGAAGATCAAGGAGTTTGACCATGCACCTTTTGGCGTTATCGGCTTTGAGACTGCCTTCGTGGCTCTCTACCATCATTTGGTCAAGCCCGGTATCGTGAGTTTGGAGCGCATCATCGAAGCTTATTCCCAAGCTCCGGCACGCATCCTGGATCTGCCCAACAACGAAATCAAAAAAGGCAATGCTGCCGATCTCACCATCGTGGACCTCAACGGCGAAAGCACCATAGACGAAGACTTTATCCTTTCCAAAAGCAAAAACACGCCTTGGTTGGGTCACACCCTCTCAGGACGCATCAAATATACCTTTGTGGATGGCAGGATCACATTTGCGGACCGATAATATGATCACCAGAGAACTGCTAAAAGTGGTGGATGTGAGCATCCCCGCACCCCAATATGTGAAGCTCAAGCTGGATGCAGGCAAGCCCATGGAAAATCTCCTCCCGGGTATGTTTTACGAATTGAGGGCACCTTCACAGGCGGGCAGGCTCTTCAAGCCCATCAGCATCCTGGATGTGGAAGACGGCTGCCTGAGCTTTTTGATCAAGGTGGTGGGAGCAGGAACCCAAGCTTTTACTCAAGTGAAAGCAGGAGACGGGGTAGAGGCCCTCGGCCCTCTGGGTAATGGCTTCCCCGGCATCGAAGGCCGCAGAGTGCTTTTGGTGAGCGGTGGAGCAGGCTATCCGCCCCTGGCTTGGCTCAAACGTGAATCGCATCAGGCCGAGTTTTGCCTCCACCTGCACGGTTGTGCCAGCGCCGATGAGGTTTTCCCCTGCGACCTGATCTACACCGCAGATGGCTCCAGGGGTTCCAAGGGTTTGGTTACAGACTCGGTTGAATCTCTGATTATAGAACATAAGATTGATCTCGTCCTCAGCTGCGGTCCCATCCCCATGTTGGCCAAAATGGCCGATATCTGCAAGCAGGTGGAACACTACGTTTCCATGGAAGCTTATATGGCGTGCGGAATCGGGGTGTGTCACGGTTGCGCCATTCCCGTAGATCAGAGCTATAAACTGGTTTGTAAGGATGGCCCCGTCTTTGAGGCAAACAGAATCAGGTGGAGTGAATTATGAGGTATATAGAGAGCGCCTTGGGCAGGCTGAAACTTGCCTCCTGCGTGACGGTGGCTTCCGGAACCTTCGGTTTGGAATACTTCCGGCTCAGAGACGCAGCAGGGGAGCCGCTTTTACCTCAGGAAAGCTTGGGCGCATATGTGAGCAAAACCATCACTTACGAGCCCAAAGCAGGCAATCCATCACCCAGGCTCTGTGAAACGGAGTGCGGACTTTTGAACTCCATCGGACTGCAAAATCCGGGCCTGAAAGGCTTTTTGCAAAACGATCTGCCCGTCCTGAAAGAAACGTTGCACATCCCCTTGATCGTCAGCTTTTCCGGCTCTTCCACAGATGAGTTTTGCGAGATGATCACGGCGATGGAGCCATACCAAGAGATTGCCGGCTTTGAGGTGAATGTCTCCTGTCCCAACGTGGAAAAAGAGGGCATAGCCTTCGGCGCAGATCCGGAAGTGATACACAAGCTCGTTTCCCGCTTGGCTGCGATCACGGATAAGGAACTGATCGTAAAACTGAGCCCCAATGTGACAGACATCGCTCAGATGGCCTTGGCTGCACAGGAAGCGGGCGCCAGCTCTTTGGCTCTGATCAACACGCTCTGGGGCATGGCAATTGATTGGAAAACGGGCAAAGCCATGCTTTCCAAGAAGGTGGGCGGCTATAGCGGCAGAGGTGTGAAGCCCGTAGCACTGGCTTTGGTCTACAAAGCGGCTCAGGTGGCCAAAATCCCCATCCTGGCCATGGGCGGTATACACACCTGGCAGGACGCACTGGAATTTATCTACGCGGGCGCCTCCGCAGTTGCGGTGGGAACAGCAAATTTCATCGATCCCGGCGCACCCGTAAAGATAGCTAAAGGATTGCATGACTATTGCAAGGCTAACGATATACATATCAGAGATTTAATAGCTAAAGTAAAGTAAGATAAATGGAGATAAAATGAAAATTGTACAATTGGTTGGAGCACGTCCTCAATTTGTGAAGCTGGCGCCTGTATCAAGAGAGCTTCGCAAAAGTCATCAAGAGATCATCGTGCACAGCGGTCAGCACTACGACTATCAGATGAACGAGGTCTTCTTCAAGCAGATGCAAATCCCGGAGCCGGATTATGATCTCAACGTCGGTTCGGGCTCTCACGGCGTGCAAACTGCCAGGATATTGGAAGCCCTGGAAGCCATATTAATAAAGGAAAAGCCGGATTGGCTGCTGATCTATGGAGATACTAACACCACCCTCGCAGGTGCGCTTGCCGCCTCCAAGCTGGGCATCAAAACCGCTCATATCGAAGCGGGTTTGCGCAGCTTCAACCGCAGTATGCCGGAGGAAATCAACCGCATCGTGGCAGACCACCTCTCCGATTTGCTCTTGGTGCCCACCCAAACAGGTATGGACAACCTCAAGCATGAAGGCCTGCTGGACAAGGCAAAGCTGGTGGGCGACGTGATGACAGACAGCCTGGCCATGGGCGTGGAAGCCGCAAGAAAACAAGGCGTAAAGATGATCACGGATATGCCCTTCAGCATCCTCACACTGCACCGCCCTTACAATGTGGACGATCCCCTCAAGCTGCAGGATATACTCCAAAAGCTGAATACACTCGGGCAAAAGATCCTCTTCCCGGTGCATCCCCGCACACAAAGACTGATCTCACCGGAAGTGAAAGAACGGTGCTCAAACATCGTGTTCAAAGACCCACTGGGCTATCTGGATTTCCTGACACATATGGCAAATTCGCAGCTGATTCTCACCGATTCCGGCGGCATCCAAAAAGAGGCTTACATCCTGGGGAAACCTTGTGTGACCCTCAGAACAGAGACGGAGTGGGTGGAGACGGTTGAGAGTGGCTGGAACTTGCTCCTCGATCCCGAAGCTGCCGCTTTCCCGGAAGCGATCAGAAGCTTTAAAGCACCGCAGGAACACCCGGATTTGTTCGGAGTGGATGTGAGCAAGAAGATCGTGGAGGCTCTGGAAGTTTAACCCCTCATTTTCCCCCAACAGGTGAGGGGCGAAAAGTGCCCGTTTTTGCGGCTTAATTTGTTTGCAAAAACCAGATATTTCTGAAACATTTGACTTTTCGTAACGGTTGGCCGCCCTCGGATCTCCCTGGCGCTCGTTTGCGTAACTCTTGGGTTTTCTTTGGGTTACTTGTGGATCCCAAAGGAGACCC
>CZCA01000526.1_pt1 | contig 97214 bp, 79 predicted proteins | sample 591981 | NCBI WGS metagenome assembly CZCA01 (sample SAMEA3556810, study PRJEB10932) | anaerobic digester metagenome | reverse complement strand
TCAGGGCTTTCAAACTCGCCGATGCACATTCCAGAATTTCAACCACTTAAGATACACAACCGAATTGCAACTAAATGCACCCTGTTGTTGTATAATGGCGCTCGTGGGTTAGCGGCAACGCCCCATGAGCGCTTTTAATGTTTGGCAGATGACGGAACAGCAGCGTAGGTTCCCAAATCCATCTGCAGCAGGAGCAGGTTTGCATGTTGTCAGGCCATTCGCGTTTGCTTGCGTTCGTACTAGTTGTGTCATTGGTGTTGACATCTTGTTCGGGCGGCGTGTTTCAGGGCACGCGCGGCGTCGAGCGAGCAGCGCGAGCGATGGCGCCCAAGCCACCTCTCGATATTACCGGCGCACACCAGCCGTTGCCTGGTGTGAATGCACGCAGCTATAACCCGCCCACCCCTCCCATCCGACCATTCTCTATCAGCCGCACACTCTATCCGCAGGTTGCCGCTGCCAATGGCGCGGGCGCCTTGCTGGTGGCGCCTGCCGCCGAGTTCGTGCCAACACCGTTGCCCGCGCCTGTTGGGCCTGCCTTCAACTGGAGCCAGACGGAAAACTACCTGTTGTTAGGCACCGACCATCGCCCCGGCTGGACAAGCTGGCGCACGGACGTAATCATGGTCGTGGGCGTGGATCGCGCCAACTCGCGCGTGGCCGTTTTCAGCATCCCTCGCGACACCTACGTGCAGATTCCCGGCTACGGTTGGGGACGCATTAATCAGATCGATAATATTGGTGAAAAGGCGAATCCCAACGGCGGTGGGCCGGCGCTAATGTCACAAGTGCTCGCCACCACGCTAGGGATCACCACCCAGCACTGGGTGCGGGTGCGCATGGATGGCTTTATCGATGTCGTCAATGCGATCGGCGGCGTGACGGTGCATCTGGATTGCCCCTTCTACGAACCGATCTTCAATCTGACCACCAATTCTTGGGATTACTTTGCGCTGCCGCCGGGCGATGTCTGGCTGGATGGCGACACGGCATACTGGTTCGTGCGCCTCCGCTATCGAGAGAGCGACATTGGGCGCAATCAACGGCAGCGCGAATTTTTGTGGGGATTGCGCGATCAGATCAAACGCACCAACTTGCTGGCCAACTTTTTACCGCTATACAACGCCTTCCAAAGCATGGTGTCGACCGACTTGAACCCACTGGAAATCCTCGACTTGTTGAACTGGGGTATTCAACTTGACCCGGCAGCCGTGCGCGCAGGTGGTCTGACCCTGTACGACCTCCAGAGTTACACCACACCTGAAGGTGCGTCTGTGCTACGCATTGCTGACCCGGCCCATGTGCGCAGCGTTGTCGAGGGCGTGTGGCAGGCGCCGGCGATGGTGGACTCCTATCGCAAGGATGCAACCCAATGCCAGCCCTTGCCACCTGGCGTAACCTATGCCACCGACATTTCCGAGCTTGACAAATCTGTGCTCGATAGCGATGCGGATGCCTTGCCGCCCCCACCGGCCGCTGAACCGCTTGCCCAACCGGAAACGCCACCCGTAGAACAACCCAACGATAGCACGGCCCCGATACCCGCGCCAACGGAATCGTCGGCAACCACTTCGCTCTTCCCCACGCCAACGCCAGCGCCGGTTAGCCTGCTTGCCCCACCACCTGATGGCGGCTAATCACACCACCGCCTTGCTCCGTTCATTCCCAGCGTTGTTGGTAAAATTAGATGATCAGCCTAGCTCGGCCAGCCGTTCCTTGACCAACTCCCGGCTGGCCAACAGCCAGCGTTCGTGGCCAAAAATCTCTAGCGTCAGCGTGCCATCGAAATGGAAATCGCGCAGCATCTGTAACTCGTGCTTCAGTTTTATTGCGCCTGCACCTGGGGCGCCGAACGGCAGGTGATCGTCTGCTGTGCCGTCGTTGTCGCTCAGGTTGACATGCACCAGGCGATCCGCCAGTGCAAAGAGATAGTCGCGCGTCATGCTGCGCGCAGTATTGACGTTGCCATGACCGATATCGAAGGTCAGCTTGAGGTCGGGCAGGCGGAAAAAAATCTCGCGAAAGTATTTGAGCTGATGCTTGTTGTCGGGGCTATTTTCCAGCGTCACCTGGACGCCCTGCGCTGCGCCGTGCTTGAGCAGAAGCGTGTACGCCTGTTTGTAATACTCGTAACCCAACTCTTCGCTCAGAAACCCTGGCCAGCCCATGAAGTGCGTCGTGCAGAAGGGCGCGCCGAGGATATGCGCAATATCAAGACAGCGGCGCAACTCGTCCAACGCCGCCTGACGCACAACGGGTGATGGGTTATTGAGCGGCAGGTACGGTGCGGCATGGGCTACGACGCGCAGGCCGTGAGCATCGAGTGCGCTGCGCACGACCTGCCAGTCTGTATTTTCCGGCGCTGCGCCCGGCGCTTCGATCGTCAGGTCAATGAAGTCAAAACTCATTCTAGCTGCGCGTTCGATCTCGGTGAGAATCGGAACACGCGGATTGTTCATCATTCCGAACTGCATAAGATACCCCTTTACGGCTTGACGTGCGTGACGCCCCTTGCGCAAACGGCGAACCATATCGCCCCGCTCGCCAGCGCAAACAGGCTAGCCTCGCCCAAGAGCAGCCCCCATCCCGGCGTCTGCGGGTGGTTATAGAGCGATGCCACGGCTGGCAGGATGACAAAGAACTGACGCACCGGCACGATGACGGCGCTGAGGCTAAGGAGCGCCACCAGCACAGCCGTAACGACACGCGGCAGCAACGCCAGCAATGGGCTGAAAGCCATCGCCGTCAGGCAGATGAGCAGCGCCAACGCCTGCTGCCGAAATTCCTCCGTCATCATGCGCGCCGGCGTCCAGGCGGGAGGCAGCAAGTTGAGCGCCGCCACAACTGCCAGCCCCAGCAGCACCGCTCGCACTGGCCACGTATAACGCATCTCAGCGCGAAACGCCAGCAGACTGGCCCCAAGACTTACTGCAAGCAACGGCAAATAGAAACCCTCGCGCCAGAGCATCATCTCGCCGCGCCGCACCGGTGTGAGAAACTTCACATACTCGCCCAGGTCCAATCCGGTGATGACCAGCCCTGCCGCCTTGTGATCGACCCACGCACCCACATACCCCGCAAAGGCCAGCAGCAGCGCCAGCGGCATCAGCCAGCGCACGATGGTCAGGTGGCGCCCAATGGCGTCTTGCGCCGCATGCACACTCATGCGCTACGCCCTGCTTCCGCTAACCGCTGCCGGTGACGCGCTTCTCCTTCCGCAAAACGGCGGCGATCCTCGTCAGTCGCCAACAACAGCGGCGGCACCGGCGTTGGGCGGCGATCGTCGCCTAACGCCACATAGACAAAGTAGGCGCTGTTTGTCTGCGTGCGTTCACCCGTCAGCAGGTGCTCCGCCTCGACGCGCAACTCAACTTCGATGCTGGAGCGCCCCACCCAAGAGATGCGACCATGCACGAGCACCAAGCGTCCGAGCAGCACCGGCTTCAGAAAATTGACGCGGTCGACGGTCACGGTGACAGCAGGACGGCGTGCGTGCCGACTGGCAATAATGCCGCCACACTCATCACATAGTTTCAAGATGACGCCGCCGTGCACATTCCCCAGGCTGTTGGAATGTTCTGGCTGCATGAACATGGTCATTGTCAACGCGGACGCATCTGGTGAACGAGGCGCGAGCAGGGTTTCAGCAGATATTTGACTCATAGCTTCTTCCTTTACGCAAGCTCCATTGATGGCTACACATTGTGCACCGCCAGCGCCGTTTGTCGAAAGCGTGAGCAAATGGTGAAAATTTGAGGCTCAAGCCAGCGCCCGTGCATAGGCATCCAGCAACTGCTGCGCGCTGCGCTCCCAGGTGAAGTGCGCAGCGTGCGCCAGTCCGGCCGCGCGCAACTGTGACCGCAGGGCGGCATCGGTTGCCATTCGCACAATGCCAGCGGCAATACTGTCGACCGCCTCGGCGTTCACATAGTATGCACCAGGCCCGCCCGCTTCCGGCAGGCAGGAGTTGTCAGCGGTCAGCACTGGCGTTCCACATGCCAACGCCTCTACAATCGGCAACCCGAAGCCTTCATAGAGCGATGGATATGCGAAAAACTCAGCTGCACTATACAACGTCGGCAGATCAGCGTCGGCCACAAAGCCAGTGAAGTGAACATGCTCCTGCAAACCAAGCTCCGTGGTGCGTCGAAAAATCTCGGCATAGAGCCAGCCTTTGCTCCCCCCGATCACCAGGCGATGCGGCAGCCTCTCCTCCAACCGCGCCTGGGCAAAAGCCTCAATCAGTCGCACAAAGTTCTTGCGCGGTTCAAGGCGACTCAATGCCAGGATAAAGGGGCGCTCGCCGATCGCGTACCGTTCCCGCACTACACGTTGACGCTCCGGATCGGTCACGGGCTGGAAGTGGGTGTGATCGACGGCTCCTTGCACGACCGTGATGCGCTCCGGTGGCGTCTGCCACTGCTCAGTCAGGTCGCGCGCCGTGTGATGACTATCCGCAATAACATGATCGGCGCGTCGTACACTGCGCGGCACCACCACATTCAGGTAGTGATGCAGACTGGGCATGGCGGCGTTCGGGTAGTGAACAAAAGCCAGGTCATGCACTGTGAGCACTTTGCGTCGGGCGCGCGTTGGCGCCAGCACAAAATCGGTGGCATGAAACAGATCGGGCGACCCACCCGTGAACCACTCCACACGCGGATAGGGAATATCCAGGCGGTGCCAGAGGCGCACCAGGTTGCGTTCGGAGATCGGGGTGGCGTGAAGCGGCAGCGGCGCAGCGCGACGGTCGTCGCCGGTGATGCGTCCAGCGACGAAAAGGCGCAAGTCATACCCTGGGTTCAACCTGACCAGCGCCTCGATCTGACCGCGCACGATGCGGCCAATGCCCGCCTGTTGACGAATGGCGGGCGTGTAGTCAATCGCAACGACTGTCAAGCCGCCTCACGCACGATTGCGGAATGTCCACAGCCGGTTGGCGCCAAAGTTCCAGAAGAGCACAACGCCAATTGCTGCAATGATTGAGAAGTTGTAGTTCACGATTTCGGCGATCACCGGGTCGGGAATCACACTTAACCAGATCGGATGAAAGAGGAAGCTGACAATTTCGCGCACCAGCGCATTGATGGCCAAGCCGATGAGACTCACCAACCCGAACTGTCCAGCCTGCACCCAGCGCGACTTCGTGCGCGAGGACTGTGTATCGCGGAAGGTCCAAGAATAATTGAGCAAATAGTTCTGAATTACGGCTGTCATAAAGCCGATCGCATTGGCCAACGCATCTGGAAAATGCAAGCCAAAGTTGAAGACGTTTGCCAACGTCAGGTGTGTCGCCATGCCGGCCACGCCGACGATGGCAAATTTTACGAACCGCTTCACTTCACGGCGGTTTACATCACTGATGGGAAGCGACTGTAATGCACTCAAGGGTTTACCTCATACCTGTCCACATGAATCAACGCCAGCCAGAAGCCGACATACACGACAATCCCGCGCACGAATAAATTGTCCACCAGATTGTGCACTGTGAGGTGCACCACCATGCCCAACACACCGATCGCCACAGCTGCCTGCCAGCGCGCGGCGCTGTTCTTCCCAGCGCTGCGCGCCTGTCGCCAGCCCCAAACCAGCACGCCGCTCCACAGCGCCAGAAACGTCACCAATCCCAGCAGCCCCGTCTCTCCCAACACATTCAGGTAGATGTTGTGCGCGTGCCCCAGGGCGTCCTCCCAGCGCGGCAACCGCACAGCGGGATAGACCGCCGCATAATTACCCACGCCGACGCCAAACCACGGCGACGCCTCCCACATCCGCTGGGCAGCCACCCAATGGGCAATACGTTCGACGACCGAAAAATTCTCGTCGGTCACCGGTTGCGCCAGCACATCGGTCAGGCCGAAATAGACAGGCAAGTCTGCCAGCCGCTCAACCAGCGGCTGCGGCGCCAGCGATGGAGAGAAGGCGCCTATCAAGAGCAGGCCGATCAGCAACAACGCAACCAGCGCACTCATGAACGCGGCCTGCCTGCTGCGCAACACCAAGACAACCAGCACGCCAGCCACCGCCCCCAACCAGGCGCCACGGCTCCAGCTGGCCAGCAGCCCGGCGCCGATCAACAACGTCGCCGCGGAGTAGAAGACGCCCCACAATGTCTCGCGCCAATGTTGGGCGCCGTGCTGCAGAACCGTGCTCCACGCCCAGACCGCCAGACTCAACGTCACGGGCAGCGCCAACCCCAGAAAGCCGCCATAAGGGTTGGGCTGAGCAAAGACGCCGCTCGCCCGCATGAAGCGCCCCATCACCACGAAGTACTCCGGCCCGACGCGGTTGATGAATTGATAAAGTCCGAGTGCGGCCTGCATTGCTGCGCCCATGACCAACGCCGCCGCCAGCCAGCGCCCCTGCCTGTGCGCCACCATCGTCGGAACCACCAACAAGATGACAGGCAATTCAACCCATTTTATCACTTCGGCGGCGCCTTCACGCAAATCAACCGCGAAAAATAGCGATACATATTGGGCTGCCACGTAGAGAAGAGCCAAGAGAACGACAGGCGACCCTCGCAGCGGGAGCGTCTGTCGTCGCGCGCCATCGACAAACCAGAGCGCCACACCCGCCGCTAACAGCAGATCAGTCGCCGTGCCGGCGCCAATGCGCAGGCCACTTGTGATGGGAACCAGCAACGCCAAGGGTAACCAGATCAGCCATGGCCAGCGCACGACAAGCAACGCCGCCGCGCTGCCTGCTGCCACCACACCACACCACGACAGCGGCGGCCACGCCATGCCCATCGCCAGCGCCAGCAGCACAATTCCGCCGGCAACCTGACGCCAGTCGTAGCCAACCAATCGTTTGTGAATCGCACTGCCTGTCATCACGCTGTCATGCCTGCCACATCGATGCAATCTGTGAACTGCTGCACAATCCTACTCAGAATCATGCAACTGCGCAATGTGCAGCGACTTACAATGCTCTTGCAATCGCGCCACGGATTGCAGGCGTAGCGTGTCTTCTGCAGGCTTTTTTCGTCAATCCTAGCGAAATAGTAGCACCTGTGGGCGTCAGTAAGACGACGGTCTTGTAGTGCATGCATCGAAGCGAACCACGCAATACACAACTGCGACGACCAGCGGATTACCGAAGCCAGTCTATGCGATCCGTGACGCAACGATGCTGACCATGCCACCGGTTGGCGTCACCCAATGGCAACCTACACATCGAAGGAGACGATGATGAACCACGCACCGCTACATGGAAAGCGCCGCCATCTCTGGTGGCGTGTGTTGACAGTGATCTCGATCCTCTCACTACTGCTGCCGATGATGCGCGGGACTACCACCTACGGACAGGCTGATGCGCCACTCGATGTACCATTCGGCCCGGTGCTCTTGCTGATAAGGGCCACCGATGCAACCCCGCCAGATAATCTGCCCCCCACGACTGTCGTGCACACCCGTCTCGATGAGCCGACTGCCGCCTACTGGGTTGCCAGCGGCGCCGACGACGACGTTGCCTCACTCACCGCACTGGGGCTGACCGTATCCGTTATCGACAGCAACACTGCTGACAAAATTTACTATGTCGCCGATGCCTCGGCTGAAAATGCAGTTGCCCTTGCGAGCAGCGCAAGCACAATTCTCTGGCAAGGTGCGGTGCATTTACTGCTGGCGACTGATGCGGCGCACGAACTGGCACTGGTCGAGACGCTGCCAGCGCAGGGCGTGTCACTCTCCTTGTTGGCCGCACTGCCGTTGACCATGGAGACTGCGCCAGAGTATGCGAACGGCGTTGCGCCAGCGACTGTGCAGACCGTCGATCCCCAGATTGCGGCGCTGCTGCAACAAATCACGCCGCAAGAGCTTCAAAGCCTGGTCAACCAGATCAGCGGGCAAACGCCGGTTACGGTCGGCGGCGCTGCGGTGACGCTCAACACGCGTTACACCTTTGCCAGCCGCCTGCGCAGCGCTGAACAGTTCATCTACGAGTATTACCAGCGGCTGGGATTGAGCGTTCGTTACGCCAGCTGGAGCTATGGACAGTACAGCGGGCGCAACATTGTGGCCGAAGTACGCGGCAGCACGCAGCCAGCGCAGGTGCTATTGGTCGGCGGGCATCTCGACGATAACTCCAACGCACCTTACACCGACGCCCCCGGCGCCGACGACAACGCCACAGGTACAGCAGCGACGCTGGTGCTGGCGCGGCTGCTGGCGCAATACCCACCCGCGCTGACAGTGCGTTTCGTTCACTTCACCGGTGAAGAACAGGGTCAGTGGGGCAGCAAAGTTTACGCCAGCGCATTGCGCCGGGCCGGTGAGCAGGTGGTCGGTTTCTTCAACCTGGACATGATCGGGTGGGACGGCAACGGCGACCGCGTTGTTGAGATTCACACAGCACGCGGCCCGAAGTCAAATGCACTCGCCGACCAATATCTGGAGCGCAACGAACGCTACGGCATCGGTCTCACCTTCGAACGCAAGACAACAACCGCCAGCCGCTTCTCGGATCACTCGCCCTTCTGGGATAACGACTACGCATCGTTTCTCGTCATCGAGAATTTTTTCGACGACGCCCCGCGACCGCGCGACCGCAATCCGTACTATCACAACACAGGCGACCTGGCGTCGCGCGTTGACTATGATTACGTGGCGCGCATTGCGCGCGTCACACTGGCAGCCTTCGCCGAACTCGCCGGCTACAATTTGAGCGGCGCCCCGGCCACGCCTACACCCACTGCCACAACAACGCCCACCGCCACCCCGACAGCAACGGCCACCCCCGGCGGCGGCGTCTGCACTGAGATGTTGATGAACGGTGACTTCGAGATCAGCAGTAGCTGGCAGTTTGGCTCTACACCCTATCCTGGCCGCTACACCACCACAGTGGCCTATAGCGGCGCTCGGGCTGTACAGCTTGGCATTCCCGCTGGCGTCGCCAACCGCCGCGCGTACTCGACCGTTTTTCAAAAAGTGACGATTCCAGCCAATGCGGAAGCGCCAGTACTCCTACATTATGTCGAACAGACGCACGGCGCCGCCGACAACGCCGACTATCGCGAAACATTGCTGCTCAACAGTAACTATGGCTATGTCGCTCGGCTGACGCGCAGCACCGCAGCTGGCAATGGTGACTGGCAGGAACGTGTCTTCGACGTCACTGCCTATCGCGGACGCACACTGGTGATTTACTTCAACGTCTACAACGATGGCGCAGGGACGCAGATGTGGAGTTACCTGGATCGCGTCGAGTTGGGGAGTTGCGTCGGCGTTAGTAGCCCGGAACCCCCAGAGTTGACGGCCACACCGACGCCGACCGTCATTCCTTCACCCACCGCTACGCCGGAGATCACTGTTACGCCGGAGATCACTGTTACGCCAGAGATCACCGCCACGCCTGCGCTTACGTTCGATCCGGCGCAACTCTATTTGGGTGAGATGTTCAGCCGTGATGCGATCACAGTGGCAGTGCAGCTGGGACAACGGCGCACCGGATTTACCTGGGAAGCGCAGACCGACGCGGCGTGGCTAAAGCTGACGCCACTCGAGGACAGCGAAGGCGCTGCACTGCATGTCGCCGTGTCTGGTGACAGCCTGACCGATGGCGTGTACACAGCAACGATTCGCGCTAGCCTGGGAACTGCACCTGAAATCATCACAGAAGCATCTGTGCTGTACGTGCACGGCGCTGCACAGTCGCTCTACTTGCCCATCATCTCAGGCGATCCGGTCACAGAGTGACCGGGCGCCATTCCGCCAGAGAAAACAAAAACTCCAGTCGTGCAACTGGAGTTTTTGTTTTCTCTGGCGGAGAGGGAGGGATTTGAACCCTCGAGGGTGTTTAGCCCTACCCGTTTTCGAGACGGGCGCACTCGACCGAGCTATGCGACCTCTCCTGGTTGTTCTTCAATTCCAGGTGGCACAAAGCATAGCACAGAATCGACGCAGGAAGCAATTCGTTGCAAGCCGGATCGCATGCTACATCCGGCTGGATTCGGTCAATCGTCGTGTAATGTAATTCTATTTTTCAGACAAAGCGACGCTGAACCGGATCACTCCCCATGATAGGCTGAGAGTGTTCGCTCACCAACAATTTTTTCCTTTTGGGGAGGATTCCATGAAACGAGTGTTTCTTGCGGCGCTGATTACACTGCTGTTACTCACCGTGCCCGCAAGCATCGCCCTTTCGACGCCCAACGCCGGTTGGAACAAATATGCCAGCAATCCGATCATGTTCTACGGGCCACCCGCCGGCTGGGACGACTTCAGCATCTATGCCGCCGACGTGATGTTTTGGGATAACAATGACAGCGATCCGACCAATGATCGCTTCTACATGTGGTACTCTGGCACGTCCTACAACATGAATGGCAAAGACATCGGCTTTGCCACCTCGCCAGATGGCATCACGTGGACGAAGTACACCGGCAACCCCGTGCTGCGCGATGGCAGCTTCGGCTATTGGGACTATGAGCGCATCAATGCACCTTCGGTGCTGTATGACAAAGAGGAAGGTAAATGGAAGATGTGGTACGCCGGTTATGCCGCCTACATCGGTGGTTTCTGGATCGGGTACGCCACTTCGACTGACGCCATCAACTGGCAGAAATACCCCGGCAATGAGAACACCGGCCTCGTGTTTATGTCATCCGACTACGCAGAAAACTTTGACGGCTACAGCGTCCTTTCCCCTGAAGTGCTCAAGATGAACAGCCCGCATGGCAAATACCACATGTGGTACGCAGGCAACGGCGGCTCCATTTCGAGCAACCAAATCGGGGTCGCCTTTTCTGACGATGGGATCAACTGGCGACGTTATCCAGATGACGAAAGCCCGCAGCCTGTCCTGCCTATCGGACCACCCGGCGCCTGGGATGAGGGTGAAACGGTGTCGCCCGCCATCATTCAGGAGGGCAATACGTTGCACATGTGGTATCAGGGAAGCAACGCCGACAAGAGCATCACAGGCATTGGTCACGCCACCTCGACGGACGGCGGCATCACCTGGGTCAAAGACCCGGCCAATCCGCTCCTGGTCGGCGCACCACTTGGTGAGTGGGACGCAGAACGCGTCTTCTATCCAACCGTTGCCAAAGATGCAAATGGACAGCTCTATCTGTGGTATCACGCCCGCCGGCGCAACATGGATACGATCCCCTTCAAACTGGGCGTAGCCTTCTGGGATATCAACTTTGTGCCCACCGCAACGCCAACCTTCCCGGCTGGCTTTGTGCCGACCGCGACGCCCACCGACCCCTCCCTGCCTCCCGATGCTGAGACCTGCAAGCAGGGTACGAACGCGTGCGTCTACATGCCGGTCGTGCAACGCCCGCCGAATACGCCGACGCCCAAGCCATAAGCCTCAACCACGTAGTCGATGTCGCCGCACGCCTTCCGGGAATACGTCCCACCCGGAAGGCGTGTTCATGTAATCTCACGATGTACACGAAAGACCAGCTCGCTCGGAAACTCGAAGCGTTCAACCCTCCAGAGGCGTCCAGTCAACAGCGCTTCCATCTGTGCTGTATAAGTGGCAAGCATACCCTTGCGTTGCCCGCCCAAACTCTGCGCAGGGAAAGAAACGATCAACACGCGTGCTGTCACTTCGGCGAGTAGTCGCTGCATAATGCCCCGCTCCAACTGCTCCAGACAGGGCGCCAGCTTGAGCAGCAGTGCGACATCGACACGCCCGGTCACATCGCTCGGCGGCGCGCCGTCGAGCAAATTCCACACAAATGCTCGCCCGCGCTGATGGTAATGCGCCAGCCACCAATCAAGAAAGCGGATCTGCTCTTGATCTACGTCGCAAGCCAGATACAACGCGTTGGCGGGCAGCGCCATCCACGGCAGCGCCAGCGGGTGCAGCCCGCAGCCCAAGTCAAGCACACTGTGCACCGGTCCGATGGCGTCGAGCAGTGTGCGATAGAAATGCTCTAAAAACGGCATTCGCTCGCGCATCGAGTGATGGCTGCGCATGATAGATCGCAACAGCGTCTCTTGTGCTGCATCGTCAGGCACAGCTTCCAGCGCGGCGCGCCAGGACGCGTAATTGGTATGGCCATCCCAGTATGCACCTACGCTCTGATGCAACCGCGTTTTGACCTCTTTGATTGCATCTTTGCGCCGTCGTCCCTTGCTGACCTCCTGTGCGGCGACCTCAGCAACCAGGGTAGGGTCAAGCGCTGCGTATTTGGCGCTTGCCAGCACTGTGCGCACGATCTCATCAACCAGTGCAGTAGTCATCGCTTCAGCCATGACGCAGGGCTTCCATCAGGCGCGCCATGAAGCGCAGATTGTGGATCGTCGCCAACCGCTGGAAGGCCGCCTCATTGGCGCGATAGAGGTGCCGCAGATAGCCGCGGCTATAGCGCCGGCAAGTGACACAGTCGCAGCCATCCTCCACCGGGCGCGCGTCCTTGATGTACTTGTCGTCGGTGATGTAGATGTAACGAAACCAGGTGTTGCCAGGGGCGAGGAGCGAGGGACGAGGGGCGGCGTCCGAACCCCGACCGTCAGGGAAAGGCAAGGTTCGTGTGAACGTATACAGCCGTCCCCGCCGCGCGTCGCGCGTCGGCAAGGCGCTGTCAAAGGTCTGATAACCCATCGCTGCCGCCGCCGTAATGTTCAGGGGATGACCGACGCCCAGCCCGTGCAGCGGATACTCCACTGGGATCAAGCTTCGCGTCAGGTTGAGCATCTCCGTCACCAGGTTGCCGTCGGCGTCAAGCGGCCAGCCACCATAACCGTAGCCATCGAAGCCAATCGCTAGCAACGCCTCGGCGCAGCGCGTGCGTAGCTCCACCGAGGCGCCGCCCTGCACGACGGCAAAGAGCAAGGGGCGGCGCTCCAACTGCCTTTTTTGCGCCAACAGCCGATCGAACTCGGTGCGGCAACGTTCTGCCCAGGCGATGGTGCGGCGCACGGAAAGCGCCTGCACCTCCGCCGGATCATCAACGTGGGTGCAGTCGTCCAGACACATCACGATATCGGCGCCGTAGCTGATTTGGAGTTGCACACACTTTTCGGGCGTCAACTGGATTTTGCGCGCCATGCCTTCCGGCCACACAACGATGCCGTTGTCGGTGAGCGCGCCGAGTTTCGGCTGTTCACGGATCAACGAATACGCCTGGAAACCGCCTGAGTCGGTGAGGATGGGGCCGCGCCAGCCGCTCATGGCGTGCAGCCCGCCCAATGCCTGGATCGTCGAGGTGCCGGGCTGCTGCATCAGGTGAAATGTATTCATCACCAGTGCGTCGATGCCTGCCGCCTCGACGTCGCCGCTGTCAACGGCGCGCACAACGCCTAGTGTGGCGTCCGGCAGAAAAGTGGGGAAGCGCAGGATGCCATGCGGCAGGTCGATGTGCGAGGGATGGTTACCAGTCACCTTTGAGCACCCGGCGCAGGTTGCGTTCACTCTCGCGCTTAGCGATGGTCTCGCGCTTGTCGTGAAGTTGCTTGCCGCGCGCCACGCCGACCTCGACCTTGGCGCGTCCGCGTTCATTGATGTAGACGCGTAGGGGCACGAGCGTGTAGCCACGTCGCGTCGCCGCCTCATGCAAGGCGTTGATCTCGCGGCGATTGAGCAGCAGTTTGCGGTCGCGTCGTTCTTCGTGGTTGTAGCGATTGCCCTGCTCGTACTGAGCGATGTTGACGTTGAGCAGCCACGCCTCACCACCCTTGATGAGGACAAAGCCCTCTTGTAGACTCACCTTGCCAGCGCGCACCGATTTGATCTCAGTGCCAGTGAGTACGATGCCTGCCTCGTAAGTTTCTTCGATAAAATATTCGTGGCGCGCTTTGCGATTGGTCGCCACGGTGCGCGCCCCGCGCGCGGCTTCCTTTTCTTTTGCCATGTTGACTTTACTCCACTGGCAGCGGTTCGACTTCACCGCCCAGCAACTCGATAGCCTTGTCGAGTTGTGGGTCGCGCTGCGCCTGACGATCCGCTTCTGTCAGTTCAATGACTACATCGGGCGTCAGTCCCTCGCCATCGATGGTGCGATCGGCAGGTGTGAACCAGCGCGCAATCGTGACGCGCAGGATCGAGCCATCGCTGAGCGTTTGCGGCAATTGCACGCTGCCCTTGCCATAGGTCGTCGTGCCGACCAACTGGCCGCGCCCCATGTCCTGGATGGCGCCAGCGACAATCTCGCTGGCGCTAGCGCTGCCCTCGTTGACCAGCACCACCATTGGCAGGTCGGTCGTCACCGGTTCGTCCTCAGTGACATAGATGTCTTCCTTACCGTCGGCGTAGCGCTCAATCAAGACCCGCTCACCTTTGGGAAGGAAGACGCTGGCCACCTCGACCGCCTGACGCAGCAACCCGCCCGGGTTGCCGCGCAGGTCAAAGATAAGGGCAGAAGGGTTCTGCGCCAGCGCCTGCTGTATCGCGTCGCGCACTAAATCGCCGGCATTTTCGTTGAAAGTGTTGAGCCGCACATAGGCGATGTTACCGCCGACGGTGTCGGTCTCGATGGTGGGAATCTCGATGCGGTCGCGCACGACTTCAACGTCGAAGGGCTGTTCTTCTGTCAAGCGCACAATTGTCAGCCGCACGGACGTGCCCTTTGGACCACGAATCTTGTCGATTGCCGACATCAGATCAGTGCCTATGATCTCCTCGCCATCGACATGAGTGATCAGGTCATCGCGCTTGATGCCCGCGCGCCATGCCGGTTGATTTTCAAACGGCTCGACGATGCGCACCGTGTCGAAGTTTATGTCCCAGTCAACGCGTGCGCCGATGCCCTCGAAGCTGCCCTGCAGATTCTCACGAAAATAGTTGGCTTCGTCCGGCGTCATGAAGGAGGTGTTGGGGTCATCGATCTGGCTCAACACCCCGCGGATCGCTGCATAGATGGCGTCGTCGGATTCAGGCAGTTGGCCGTAGAAGTCGCGATAAAGAATGTCCATCGCCTCCCAGAAGAGTGGAAACTGGGCGCGTAACGCTGCAGCGGCGCCGCCCGCATCACTTTCTGATGCACCGTTTGCGACGGACGCGCTGCTCCACTTGCCAGCGGCAAAACCAATGCCCAGCCCACCAACGAAGAGCAACGCCGCGACCGCGAGCGACAGGCACGTGATCAAGATCGGCTGCCCAACATTGGATTTCGAGGTGACAGCGGGTTGACCGTGAATTTCCGATTGACTCATCTAATTTCAATCCTTCACTTACAGCACAAAACCTTACGGTCCGGCGTCCTCATCGCCGGACAGGGCAGCGATAGCAGCGGTAAGCGGGTCTTCACCTTCGGCAACGAGCACATCCGGCGTCAGTCCCTGCCCAGTGATCTGTTGGCCGCTGGGCGTCAGCCACTCAGCGTTTGTCACATGCAAACTGCTGCGGTCACCCAGTTCGTGAATCAGCTGCACACTTCCCTTGCCAAAAGTCTGGCTGCCGACCAGCCTGGCGCGATTGTGGTCGCGCAGTGCGCCCGCCACAATCTCGGCTGCACTGGCCGACGCCCCGTCAACGACCATCACGAGCGGAGCACTGGCGGCAAGTTGCCCCGGTGTGGCGGTGAACTCCCTGCGCGTGCCGTCGGCCTTCGTTTCTGTCACAATCAGGCCATCGTCGAGCCAGAAATCCGCCATTGTCACCGCAACGTCGAGCAGCCCTCCCGGATTGCCGCGCAAATCCCAGATAAACCGCGTAGCGCCAGCCGCCTGCAACGACGCGATGGCCTGGCGCATCTCGTCGGCGCTGCGTTCAGAAAAGATCGTGTGGCGGAGATAGCCGATATCGGCAGCCTGCGGGTCATTATCCAGTAGCCGCCACTCAATGCTCGGCGTCATGATCTCGGCACGCGTGACGGTAAAGCTCTTTTCCTCCACTACGCCGCCCGGCAAGGTGCGCGCCACTTGCAACGTCACCTGTGAGCCTGGTTCGCCGCGCACAAGCGCAATCACAGCCTCGCTGGTCATCGTCGTGGTAATCGGCGTTGCATCCACCCTCAGCAGCCGGTCGCCATCCAGGATGCCCGCCCGCGCTGCCGGTTGATCTGGCAAAGGATGCAAGAGCCACCCGGCGTCAGTTTGTTCGAGCGTGGCGCCGATGCCCCCGAACTTGCCCGCTAATTGGTCACGCTCCAGCGTGCGCGGCTGCGGCTCCACAAAATAAGTGTATGGATCGCCAAAACGGGCTACCATACCAGCAATTGCGCCGTACGTGCGCGTCTGTGCGTCGGGCTTGACGCCGTAGAAATCACGGTCAAGCAAATCCCAAACCTGCCAAAAAGTCGCCATTGCGTCGGTGCGAGGCGACGCCTCCAGCGCTGGGGCGACAGTGGGATGCAGCAGCGGATAGGCGGCGTATCCAGCGACAAATGCCAGCACGACCATGCTCATGGCGGTCAGTGCGGCCAAGATTCTGCGTCCAGGCATAGACTTGCGATTGTATCATAGGGGATGTGGCAACGCACGGTGCGCAGGCTTCCAAATCCACTTTGGCAACCGCAACAGCTTCCGGTATGATACATAGCAACTTGGAAGCCTTTCCCACCCATATGCTGACCGAACAGCGCCAGCCAATGTAACACTCATGAGTTGCATCATGCACGAGAAGCTCACCTCCCACCCTATCAACCCTGTCAAGGATGATTGGGGACACTTGCTGTAAGGCGCGCATTTCTGCTCGGCTTGCTGTTGGCGGCGCCCACGACACACCAGTTCACTCGATCACGCTGCATCCACCAGGAGGTGCATGGATGACCACAACCACTGTGACCCGTCGTCTGACCATGTGGTTTGACGATCTCAATCTCAGCATCACGCCTGTCGATGCGCCGTCGCCGGGCAGCACAGTCTATCTGCTGAAGGATGTTTTCACGACCATCGACGGTTCGTGGAATGTCACTGGCGCGCGCTATGGCATCGAGCAATGGGCGAAGGACGCCTACGCAAACCCGGCGGTGATGATGGAGATGCAAAAGACGAGCCACCTCTACGCCGCCGTGCTTGGCGCTGACGGCGCGTTGATCCGCCAGCAGACTATCCGCTTTACCAATCGCTACGATCCGAGTACGCCGAACGACCGCACCACCCAGGACAACACCGGGTGGGCAACCTTCACCATGTTCAGTAGCAGCAACTATGATCCTGCCGATGGCGCACAGGGGCCATGGTGCTGGGCGCCGCCCGGCCAGGCAGAGATGCTGTGCGGCGGCGGGCGACCAACCGATGGGCAAAGCATCTCCATATTTGCGGTGTGGCAGTTATCGATCGCGGGCGAAGAGCCGACGCCGCCCGCACCTGAACCGCCTGCACCTGAACCGCCCGCACCTGAGCCACCCGCACCTGAGCCACCCGCACCTGAGCCACCCGCACCTGAGCCGCCCGCACCTGAGCCGCCCGCACCTATGCCGACGGTTGAACGACGGTTAGGCACGTGGGTTGGGCCAATGAACCTATCGATCAAATCGCTTGCCGAGCGTCCCGACCATCCGGCGGTCGGCCCCGACAATGTCGTCTACGTCATCAAAGATGTCTTCACCACGCGCGATAGCAGTTGGGAGCCGTCAAGCGTCTATGGCAGTATCGACCAGTGGGCGCGCGACGCCTACCTCAAACCGGTGAGTGATCCGGAGTATTTCGACGACGCCGGCGCCGATCATCACCTGTTTGCGCTGATCCTTGATCTGAACGGCAACAAGCTCAAAAACCACGAATTGCTCTTTTGGTCGGATGGCTTCGAGCAGCTCGGCAACCCGGCGTATGACGGCTATGTGCGCGGCCCCGGCGATTATCGCTACCCGGTGACGAAGGACAAGTCGGGCTGGGGCAACATTGTCATGTTTGGCTCCAGCTATGTGCCTGAGCGCGGCGAACAAGGCCCATGGTGCTGGACGCCGCGCGGCCTGCCTGCTGAGGTAATGTGCGGCGGCGGCATGCCGGCCAACATGCACATCTCCACCTTCGTTGTCTGGCAAGCCGTGCGCGTGGCGGCGCAACCGAATGAACCGCCCATTGAACCAACGCCGCAGCCGCCAACGCCGCAACCACCTACAACGGGCGACCACAATATCTTCCTGCCCTTTGTGTCTGGCGGCGGTGAACCAGCGCCCCCACCCGCAGCAGCGCCCATCTCAAGCGACGCGGCCAGCGAGCTGCCATCCGCCGTGCTTGAAGTGATCCGCAGCGGCGCGTGGAGTCGCGCTGGCGTCGAGCTGCGTCCCGGTTCCGTGTTGGTGGAATATGCGCGGCGCGTTGGTTTGGGGATGCCCGTCACCGCCGAGTTTGTCAGCGCGGGGTATCGCGTGCAAGGCTTCCTGGGTGGCATCGTCCTGGCGCCGGTCAGCAACCCGCAGCGCGTGACGCACGTTGCCTGGTAAAGAAACCTAAACACGACCACCACCACATCCAACCGCAGATTACGCAGACAGAACAATCAAGGCAATCTACAGAACCGATTACGATTTTTTAGTGAGGATTTGAGAGCGATGGGAAGTTCTATCTTGATCGAAAACGGCGCCGTGCTGACTGTCGATGACGCCGGCACACTGCACAAGCCGGGCTATGTCTACATCGAGGATGACAAAATCGCAGCGGTCGGTGCAGGCGCCGCGCCGGAAGCACTGCGCGCGGCTGCCGGTGAACGTATCGACGCCACACACATGGCGGTGATGCCGGGCATGGTCAATGCGCACACACACCTGTTTCAGACTTTTCTGCGTGGACTGGCGGACGACAAGCCGCTGCTAGAGTGGCTGGCGGCGGCGATCTGGCCTGTCGCCCAGGCGCTGACCGAGGAAGAGGCTTACGTCGCCGCCAAACTGGGGCTGATCGAGAATATCCGTAGCGGTGCGACGGCAGTGATCGATCATCAGTACATCCACACCGAGCCGGGCAACGACGATGGCGTCTGCCGCGCCGCCGAGGAAACAGGCGTGCGCTTTCTGCTGGCGCGCGGCTGGACGGACATGGGCTATCACCCCGCCTTCATGGAGACGCCCGACCAGATCATGGCAGAGATGACCCGGCTCCACACGGCGTGGCACGGGCGCGCCAACGACCGTATCCGCATCGAGTTTGCGCCACTGATCCCGTGGGGCTGTTCGGATGAGACGATGCAGCGCACCTATGCGCAGGGCAAGGCGTGGGGCGTCGGCTCGATGATCCACATCGCCGAGACGCGCAAAGAGGTCGAGATGAACCTGGAACTGCGCGGGCTGCGTCATGTCGAGTGGCTGGCGGCGCTGGGCACGCTCGGACCTGACGTGCAGCTTGTGCATAGCGTCTGGCTCGACGACCACGAACTTGACCTCCTGGAGCAGCACGGCGGTGTGGTCGTGCACTGTCCGGTCGCCAACATGTACCTGGCGTCGGGCATGGCGCGCGTGCCGGAGATGCGGCGTCGCGGCATCACGGTGGCGTTGGCGACCGACGGCCCCGGCAGCAACAATAACCAGGACATGTTGGCGGTGCTCAAGACCACAGCGCTGTCGGGCAAGGTGAGTACGCTCGACGCCATGGCGCTGCTGCCGGAAGATGTCATTTGGATGGCGTGCCGCGGCGGCTCTCATGCCTTCGGGCAGCCACAGATGATCGGTTCGCTGGAAGTGGGCAAGAAGGCGGACGTGGTGCTGGTCGATCTTGACACGCCCTTCGCCATGCCGGTGCATCGCGTGGCGTCGGCGCTAGTCTACAACATCAACAGCGGCAGCGTAGACACGGTGATCGTCGACGGCAAAGTGCTGATGCGCAGCAAGGAAGTGCTGGTCGTCGATGAAAAGGCGGTGCTCGCAGAGGCGCGGGCAGCGTGTGCGCGGTTGTTTGCGCGCGCGGGAATTGCGGAGTAGCGGCTCAGATACAACGAAGCTGATAGCGATGGACATACGCCGGGGCTGCACGTCACCACTGCCGGGTCGCTGGCGGCAGGAACAGGCGTCGGGCAGATGCGCTGGTTCATGTGGGTGGTGCAGGAAGAATGCCGGTATGCCCGCGGATAAAATGACGGGGAGCGTGGTATAATTCAGTCCATGGACAAGGCACGGTTTGTAGAGCGCAAAGGCAAACTCAGCGAACTCGATCGATCTTTCGATCTGGCTTTCTGGCAGGCGCAGACGCCAGAAGCGCGCTTCGAAGCCGCCTGGGAGATGATCGTTCGCTACGCCAACGTCAAGGGACTCGATGTTCGTCAACTCCGACTTCAGCGATCTTTTGCGACTTTTCAGAGACAACGGGGTTAGGTATCTGGTCATCGGCGGTGATATGGCTTGCCACCCCAATGCCAGGCTGACAACGAAACATAGAGGAATTGCCAAGTCTCAAATGCCCAAGAAAACTAGAAACGATCAACTTGGCCTTGACTTGCTGGAACAAGGCGGGACTATCCATCCAATTACGAATGATATCGGCACCCCGCAATTGCACTTTTCGATGGATGATGGGCAACTGTATCTGGGCGACAGTATTGCCTGGCTGCACACACTGGAGGATGGTACGGTTGACCTGGTCTTTGCTGATCCACCCTATAACATTGGCAAAGCAGATTGGGACATCTTCCAACATCATGATGAATACCTGGATTGGTGCGACGCATGGATCAGCGAATGTGCGCGCATTCTGAAACCCAACGGCACGATGTATGTGTGCGGATTCAGCGAGTTTCTTGCCGATGTTAAGGCGCGCAGTCGCCGTCACTTTGCCAGTTGCCGCTGGCTGGTGTGGCACTACAAAAACAAGGCCAATCTGCGCAACGACTGGGGACGTTCCCACGAGAGCATCGTTCATTTTCGCAAGTCATCATCATTCACATTCAATACCGATGCGGTGCGTATTCCCTACGGTGCCCATACGCTGAAATATCCAGTTCATCCCCAGGCAGAGACCAGCCAGTATGGAAACGGTCGGAAGCGCGAGGAACATTGGCAACCCCACCCGCAAGGCGCCAAACCAAAAGACGTGATAGAGATTCCAACGACGTGCAATGGTATGGGTGAAAAGACCCCGCATCCAACGCAAAAGCCGGAGGAACTGCTGCGGCGGCTCATTCTTGCTTCGTCCAACGCCAACGATCTAATCTGTGATCCGTTCTCTGGGTCTGGCACAACCCTGGTCGTCGCCAAACAGTTGGGGCGGCGCTGGATCGGCTGTGACAAAAATGAGGAATACAACCGCTGGTGCATTGCCAGATTACAGCGCACAGTTCCTCGCCCTGAGGCGGAGTGGATAGCACTGGATGCCAAAAATGCAACGCGAAGGGAATCAATCCGATGAACTTCGAGGGTCTGCTCAACAAAGCTACAGACAAACGCACATTCGATGCGCTGCAAGGCTACATCGACTTTGCTGCCAGCTTTGTCGAGTTCATCGAAGATAATCTCCAGGCACGGATCGTCAGCCGCAACGAGCCACACTATCAATTTTTCCAATACGGGTCGTACGCCGACTATCAAGTCACCCGACCGATCAACACACATCTCATGTGTGCTGCAAACGAATTTCGGCGACAATCTCAAGTGTTCATCAACGCCCTTGAGCTGCTTTCCAACGGGATGACGCCGGAGCCAAGCAGCAGACAGACAATCAACCGGTTGGTATACACTTTACAGCAAGCGATTGGCGCCACACTCGATGGATTGCCTGTTGGGCGCAGCAACCGCGCCCGCAAGCTAAACGGCGACCTGTTCGAGCGTCTGATTCAGCTTGTCCTCAACCAAATCGGCGTACCATGCGTTTCAGGTACAATCCAAGTTCCAGTGCAGATTGGCGCACAAACTGACCCTGACACCGATTTCCAGATGAGTTTTCAGCAGGACCTGATTGTCAAAGAGGGTGAGATCGTGCAGTTGCTTGGCTCGGTCAAGACCAGCAGCAAAGATCGTCTCGCCAAGATTTTCATTGATAAGTTTTTGTTTGGCCGCCTCACTGAGACGCAGATTCCCCACGTTGCCATATTTCTTCACGATGTACAACGGAAAGGCTCCAATCCAGCACGACTGGGCATCAATCCCACATTTCTGCCCGGACATTTTAAGGCGTTTACCATCAAGCTCACGCCGCTCGATGGTGTCTACTACTGCGACCTACGCCCCAATATGCAAATCGATGAGCTTCTCCGCACGCACATTCACTTGTTTGATAAGCTGGTGTGTGAAGACATCTGGCAATATCGAAGGGGCGGTATACGCGCCAACGTGCAGGAAGGTAAGGTGCATTATGATGCAAACGAACCAGGGTAACCACCATTTACTGGAGTCCATAACAGTAACAAGACACCTTGGCCAGCGCTATCAGTAACGAGGTAGATAGGTGACAACAGAATCTATGACCAAACCCACCATCGCCATCACCATCGGCCACGCCCACTACGCCCGCATCATGTCCGATGCAGCGTGGCGAGCGCTGGAGAGCTTTGCTGACGTGATCCACCACCCCGGCGACGAACCGGCCGACAAAGCTGCGTTGCTCACGCTGCTGCCCGCCGCCGACGCCTGCATCACCGGCTGGGATGTAGCCCAAATCGACGCCGACGTGGTCGCCGCCGCACCCAAACTGCGCGCCATTGCCCACACCGGCGGCAGCGTCAAACGCTTTGTCAGCGACGCCGTGTGGCAGCGCGGCATCCATGTAACCAGCGCGGCGCCGGCGCTGGCGCGCGATGTCGCCGAGACCACCGTCGGGCTAATCATCGTCGGCGCCAAACGCATCCTGCCGTTGGGGCAGCACGTCCGCGCCGGCGGCTGGCGTGAATGCGCCGCCTGGCCCACACGCGAAGTGCACAGCAGCGTGATCGGCATCGTCGGCGCCAGCAACGTCGGTCGCCATGTCATCGAGCTGCTGCGTCCGTTCCGCGCCCAGGTGTTGCTCTACGATCCCTTTGTGTCTGCGGAGGAGGCGGTGCGCCTCGGCGTGACCAAAGTCGATCTGCCCGAACTGGTGCGCCGCGCCGACATCGTGTCGCTGCATGCGCCCGCTGTGCAGGCCACGCACCACATGCTCAGCCGCGAGCTGCTCCAGCAGATGAAGGATGACGCCGTGCTCATCAACACCGCGCGCGGCGCGCTGATCGACGAGCCGGCGCTGATCGAGGAGCTGAGCAAAGGGCGCTTCTTCGCCTTCCTCGACGTGACCGATCCAGAGCCGCCTGCACTCGACAGCCCGCTGCGCCGCCTGCCCAACGTCGTCGTCACCCCGCACCTAGCGGGCTGCATCACCGATTGTGGGCATCTGGGCGAGATGGCGGTCGAGGAACTGCGCCGCTTCTTTGCAGGCGAGCCGCCCCTCAACCGCATCACGCCGGATCAATTCGGACGGATTGGATGAAAGAGATCAATAGACCGCAGATGACGCGGAGTGGACGGATGCACGCGGATCGGATCAGCGTATATCCGCTCGCTCCGCGTCATCCGCGGGCAATCCTCCTCGGCACAGGACAGACTCGATGCGACTGAATCGGCCGCGTGATTTCTATGCGATCCCGGCGGGCGCGCTGCGGTTGACGCGCATCGCTGCCACAGACGCCAATGGCGTCGAGCGCTTTCTACTGGTTGGCGACGCAACTGCAGGCCCGATCCAGCAGATCATTCCCGATGCAGGCGAGGCGCTGCCGGCGCAACAACAGGAGATCGAATACCCGTTTCGCCTCAAGCTCGCGCATTTCAACGACCTGCACGGCCACCTGGTTCACTTCGGTCGCAACGGTGCGCAGCCGATCTTTTCGCGCATGGCCGGCTACATCGCTGCCCTGCGCAGCCGCCTGCGCAATCATCCACAGCGCGGGGTGCTGGCTTTGAGCGCTGGCGACGACTCGGTGGGCAGCGTCTTCGATGCGCTGCTCGGCTTTGATCCTGACAGTTACCAGGCGCACGCCGCGTATCGTCTCTACTCCGCCGCCGGCATCGACGCCTGCGCCATGGGCAACCACGATCTCGACCTGGGTGTAAGGCTGCTGGCAAAGGCGCTGATGACCGACGCCGCCTTTCCGCTGCTGACAGCGAACCTGGCAGGTTGTTCGTGGCTGTCGGGCATGTACTTCCCGGCGGCGCTTTTTGTGGTCAAAGGTATGCGCGTCGCGGTGATCGGGCTGACCACGCCCGCGCAGATCGCGCCACAGCCCGACTCGACGCTGCATTTCATCCACCCGGTGCGCGCCGTCGAGAATCTGCTGCCTGCGATCCGGGAACTCAGCGATGTCGTGATCGTGCTCAGCCACCTCGGCTACAGCCTCTCATCCAGTTCGGCGAGCGTGCTGACGGCTGGCGACCGTGAGCTGGCTGCTGCACTGCCGCGTGGCGCGGTGCACGTCATCATCGGCGGCCACACCCACCACGCACTCAACGAACAGGGTCTCACCCCCCACAACGTCGTCAATGGCATCCCGATTGTGCAGGCGGGCAAGCAAGGCGAATTTCTTGGCGAAGTCGACATCACGATCGGGCGACGCTGGGCGGCGGTGACCAACGTCCAACTGCTCACCACCGCGCACCTGCCCGACAACGACGCCTTCGAGCAGCAACACGTTCAGCCGCTGCTCAAGCAGATTGAACCGCTCTTTGCCGAGCCGCTGGGCGTCGTCGCCGACCATCGCGACCTCAACAGCGACAACGTGCGCAACGAGCTGGCCGCACACGAATCTGCGCTCTGCAACTTCATCACCGACGCGCTGCTGGAACGCTGTCGGCTGGCGGGTGAACCGGTCGATTTTGTCGCCATCGATGCGTCGTGCATCGCTTCTGGATTGCCGATCGGTCAATTGACCTATGGCGATTGGTTCCGCGTGACGCCCTACGCCGACACAATCCAGCTCTGCACACTCAGCGGGCGCCAGTTGGAGCAGCTGCTGCAAGAAAATGCCCGCCGCGCCGACCGCCCCGACGAGGTGCACATCGAGCGCGGCTTCCTGCACTTCAGCCGCAACGTGCGCTATCGCATCCTGCCAGGCGCCCAGCGCAGCCAGGCCCAGGCAGTGGAGATTACGGTCAACGGGCAGCCGCTCGCCGCGCAACTGGATCGCACCTTTGTGATGGCGTGCCCCAGCTTCACGCAGGCGCTGGCGACTCCCTGGGAACAGATGGCGCGCGACGATCTGCATCTCTCCCTGAATGCCGCCGCGCTACCGAAGCGCGACACGCATCGCTTTGTGCGCAATGAGCTGCTTGCCTACATCCGCGCGCACGGTGGCGTAACCGCCGAGAGCGGCGCACGGCGCGATGGGCGGTTGGTGGTGGAGGAGATTGAGAGAGTGGAGATTGAGAGAGTGGAGATTGAGAGAGTGGAGATTGAGAGAGTGGGAGAGTGGAGATTGAGAGAGTGGAGATTGAGAGAGTGGAGATTGGAGATTGAGAGAGTGGAGATTGGAGATTGAGCGACGTTGGCTGCGAATTGTGAACACTGAACTGCGAAGGGTAAGAGTGAGTCACGCCTGCAGACTCAGAACAACAGACTCAGAACTCAGGACTGCAAACTTATGACAACCAGACGCATGCGACGAATATTTCAAGAGGATGGGCGGGCATTGATTGTGGCGATGGATCACGGGCTGATCGACGGGCCGTGCGCCGGGCTGGAGCAGCCGGGGACGACAATTGCCCGTATCACAGCCGGCGGCGCGGACGCGGTGCTGACTTCCTATGGCGTGGCGACGCGCTTTGCAGCAGAATTGTCGGGACTGGGCTTGATCCTGCGCGTGGATGGCGGCGCCACCAGCCTGGGCGGGGGCGGCGGACAGGGCGCGCTCTTCTTTGGCGTGGAGGCGGCGCTGCGTCTGGGCGCCGATGCAGTGGCGGTCTCCGCCTTCCCCGGCTCGCCGGTCGAGGTGGCGTCGCTGGAACGGCTGGCGCATGTGATTGCGGCGGCGCACCAGTGGGGGCTGCCCGTCATGGCGGAGATGGTGCCTGGCGGCTTCGACAGCCCGCCCGACAAACGCACGCCGCAAGCCATCGCGCTCGCCGTACGCGTCGCCGCCGAGCTGGGCGCCGACATCGTCAAGACGCCCTACTGCGCCAACTTTGAGCAGGTAATCGCTGGCTGCTACGTGCCGGTCGTGGTGCTGGGTGGGGCCAAGCGCGGCAACGAAGCGTCGATGCTGGCGGATGCCGAAGCGGCCATCGCTGCCGGCGGTGCGGGCGTCGCCATCGGGCGCAACATCTTCCAGGCGGACGACCCGACGGCGATGACGGCGGCGGTGGCGCGGGTGGTGCACGGGAAGTAGGCGTTCTACATCCATTTGCATGTGCCCCTGCAGATAGCCATGGCCATGCAGGGAAAGCCACACTTATGACCGAAACCAACCGCCGTCTCGCTGAACTCGCCAGACTCTTCACGCGCCTGGGCTTCACCGCATTTGGCGGGCCAGCCGCCCACATCGCCATGATGCATGATGAAGTGGTGATCCGCCGCAGCTGGCTCAGCGAACAGCACTTTCTCGACATGATCGGCGCCGTCAACCTGGTGCCAGGGCCGAACTCCACGGAGATGGCAATCCACATTGGCGCGGTGCGAGCAGGCTGGCGGGGACTGCTGGTGGCCGGCTTCTGCTTCATCATGCCCGCCGTATTGATCGTCTGGGCGCTGGCGTGGGCCTACGTCCAGTACGGAACGACGCCGCAGGCCGACGCGCTGTTGTATGGCATCAAGCCGGTGATCATCGCCATCGTGCTGCAGGCGTTGATCCGGCTCGGACAGACAGCGCTGCGCGGGCCGTTGCTGATTGCTGCGGGCGTCGCCGTCTTTGCACTCTATCTACTCGGCGTCAACGAGCTGGCGCTGCTCTTTGGAATGGGCGCACTGGTGGCTGCCATCAGGATGGCACAGCGCGGCTTCACCGGCCAGGCGGCGCTGCTGCCCTTGCTGAGCCTGAACGCCCTCGCAGTCGCTGTGCAGCAAGCCGCGCCGATGACCTTGAACCAGCTCTTCCTGGTCTTTCTCAAAGCGGGCGCGCTGCTATACGGCAGCGGTTATGTGCTGCTCGCCTTTCTGCGCAACGATCTGGTGGTGCAGCTTGGCTGGCTGACCGACCAGCAACTGCTCGACGCCGTTGCGATTGGGCAATTGACACCAGGACCGGTCTTCACGACGGCGACCTTTGTTGGTTATCTGGTCGCCGGGACGCCGGGCGCCATCGTGGCGACAGTGGGCATTTTTCTGCCGGCGTTTCTATTCGTGGGCGTCCTCCACCGCATCGTGCCGGTCATGCGCCGCTCACCGTGGACCGCTGCATTGCTGGATGGCGTCAATGTCGCCGCGCTAGGGTTGATGGCGGGCGTCACCTGGCAACTTGGTCGCGCCGCCATCTTCAATTGGTTGACCGCGCTGCTCGCAGTTGCGGCGCTGATTGTGCTCGTCCGCTTCAAGCTCAATTCGGCGTGGCTGGTGCTGGCTGGCGGCGTGATCGGGTTGGCGGCGTGGCAATGGTGGGGAGTGCTGTGAATATCGCCAATAATTCGGCGGCGGTAGTGCGATGCAAGCGGTCGCAACTGATGTTGCGCTGTACGGCAAAAAATGCATGCGCATCTGCTGCAGCATAGATTTCGCGTGTCAACGGCACATCGTGATTGGAGATAACGACCGGCACGCCGCGCCGGGCGGCGGCTTCCGCCTCCTGCGCCAGCCGCCACTGACTCGCCAGTGAAAAGCCATCCGCGCTGTAACTGGTAAAATGCGCTGTCGCCGACAGCGGCACGTAGGGCGGGTCGCAATAGACGACATCGCCCGGCGTCGTCGCCTGCAGCGTAGTCACAAAATCCGCCACGACAAATTCGCAGCGCGTCGCCTTTCGCCAGAAATAGAGCATCTCGTCGCGCGGAAAGTAGGGTCTGACATAGCGACCAAACGGCACGTTGAACCCGCCCGATCCATTGTAACGACACAGCCCATTATAGCCGTGACGATTTAGATAGACGAAGAGCGCCGCCTTTTCCAGCGCATCTACTGTGGCATTGAAGCGAGCGCGCAGTGCGTAGTAGGCGTCGGGCTGATTATTGACAGGCGTAAAATAGGACGCGCACACGTCGATAAACGCTGGCCCACCTTGCTGTAATTGCCGGTAACAGTTGATCAGATCGCGGTTTGCATCCGCCAGCAGATATTCGTCGTACTCTGTGTTCAGAAAGAGCGCACCCGACCCCACAAACGGCTCCACCAGCCGCCGCCCCGACGGCAGCACTGCCTTGATGCGTTCGACCAGGCGCGCCTTGCCGCCCGCCCATTTGAGAAAAGGTTTCATCGCTTCGCCTACTGGCGCTAGCCACGCTTGAAAAGTGTGGTGCGGAACAGATGTTCACAGTCTAGCCGGAGCTAAGTCTTTCTGCAAACGCGGCGATAGTGGCGGCAATGCCTGCGGCAAGGGGTGTGGCGTACACTGTCGCCGCATGTGCGTACAGCGCGCTGCCATCGCAGCCGGCAGGGAAAGGCAATCCACTCTCAGTATGAGTGATGCGCACGCCGGGGCGCGCCGCCATAATCAACCGGGCGACTTCCGCCACGCTGACGATGGGTCCACCCAGGTTGAAAGCCAATGCACCGTTTGACACCTGCTCGGCGGCAAGGATGAACTGCAGGGCAACATCCGATGCAAAATGAAACTGCATGGCGCCGCCGAAGTTGATGTGGAAATCTTCCCCGCGCGCCGCCGCCTGCATGGCTTTGGTCGGCTCGCTGGTGAGTCCCTGGTCGCGGCCGAGGCCATAGACGGTGTATGGGCGCAACACGGTGCTGGAAATGCCGTAATCGTGCCAATAGACCTGCGCCGTCAGCTCGTTGGCGACCTTGTAGACGCCGTAGAGCGTGCGCGGAGCAACCGGCGCGTCCGCTGGCAGTAGCCCCGGCGCATAAAGTTCTGGCGGACCATAGACGGCGACCGAGGAGGCCATCGCCACGTGGTTCACGCCGGTGTGCCGCGCCGCTTCGAAGATGTTGACGGCGCCCGTCACGTTGACCTGGGCGCCCATCGGCGGGTTGGCGCGGCAGAAGGGCACCTGCAGGGCGGCCATGTGGATGACGTGCGTGATGGCGTGCTGCGCGAAGACGTCGCGCACCTGCTGTGTGTCGGTCAGATCGCCGCGCACAAAGGTAATGGCGGCCTGCTCGTCGCGGCTCAGCAGCAGGTCGAGGCGCTGGCGATCCTCGCTGAGGTCGAAGCAGACGGCGCGCTTGCCCTGTCGGTGCAGATGGTAGAGCGTCCACGCACCCAGGCAGCCCATACCGCCGGTGACAAGATAAGTAGCGCTCATAGGTTCATCAGCGCCTTGGCCAGCGCCACGGCTTGGCTGGCGTCGGATGCATAGCCGTCGGCGTGGATGTGCTCAGCGTACTCATCATTGACCGGCGCACCGCCCACGATTACCTTGACTTTGCTGCGCAGACCGGCCGCAGTCAAGGCGTCGATCGTCGTCTGCATCGAAGGCATGGTGGTGGTCAGCAGCGCCGACAGCGCCACGATGTCAGGCTTGTGCTCCACCACTGCGTCGACAAAGCGCGACGGGTGTACATCCGGCCCCAGGTCATAGACCTTGAAGCCCGCCCCTTCGAGCATCATCGTCACCAGATTTTTGCCGATATCGTGCATATCGCCCTTGACCGTGCCGATCACAACCGTGCCCACCGCGCGCACCTCTTCTTGCAGCAGGTGCGGGCGCAGGACGCCCAGCGCCGCTTGCAGCGCCTTGGCGGAAGTGAACATCTCGGCGACATAGTAATCGCCGCACTCGTAGAGTTCACCCACGCTCCCCATGGCCGCGATCATGCCCTCGTTCAGAATCTTCTCCGGCCCCAGCCCGGCGTCGAGCGCCGCCTGCACCTTGCCCGGCGCCGCCGGAATGTCGCCGTCTAGAATCGCGGCGAAAATATCGTCAAGCAGTGCTTCTTCCATGATTCCCTCACAAGTTCATCTTTTATCGATACTCGTCGATCGCCTCGAACATAGCGATGATGTTGGCGGGCGGCACGTCGGGCAGGATGTTGTGCACAGTGTTGAAGACAAAGCCGCCGCCCGGGGAGAATGCCTCGATGTTGGCGCGCACGTTATCCTTGACTTGTTCAGGCGTGCCCCGGTTAAGCGTGAAGCGCGTGTCCACGCCGCCGCCCCAGAAGGTCAAGTCCTTGCCAAACTCCTGTTTGAGGCGCTGCGGCTCCATATCGCGGGCGATGGTCTGCACCGGGTTGATGATCTCGAAACCTGCTTCGATCAGGTCGGGCAGCAGCTTGTAGATCGACCCGCACGAGTGCAGGAAGGTGTGCATCTGGCTGTGCTGCTTCACGTAGTCGGTCATCAACTTGTGGCGCGGCTTGAACAACTGGCGGTAAGTCTTGGGCGACATAAACGGTCCCTTATCCGTGCCCAGATCGTCGCCAAAGCGCGCCACATCGACAATGTCGCCCACGGCGGCGCAGACCTTTTCCAGCGTCTTGAGATGTATCTCCACCAGGGCGTCGAGCAGCCGCTCAACGTTGGCCTGATCCATGACGAGATCGACTAGAAAGTTGTCGAGTCGGCGCAGGAAAGTGCCCCACTCGAAGAGATTGCAGCCGATCACGACCATGAGCGCGCGGTTGGTGCGGGCGCGCAGCGCCAGCGTGCGCGCCCGAAGCTGCTCCCAAAAGTCAGCGTCGCCAGCGTGATCCCACGGGCTGTGCGCCATTCCCGCCCAGTGTATAAGCGGCATGACTTTGGGCAGATCGGCGAAGCTCTCTGGATAGCCGTCCACGTAGGGAAAACAGGTCTGGTCGAAGAAATTGGCGCCCAACGGCATGGTGGCAATGCGCACGCCATCCTGGTTGATGGCCTCCCAGTCGCCATTGGGCTGTGGGCTGGGCTTGAACCACCAGGGGAACTGCACAGGCGTGCCGTCGGGCAGGGTGATGTCGTACCAATCTTCCGGGCGGTCGTCGAAGGCGCGTCCGACGTCGACGACGTCGATGCGGAAATAGTCAAGCATCTCGTCGCCTGGCTGGGCGATCTGCTGCACTACGTCATAGACTTGCGTCGGCCAGTGCGCCTTGCCGATGGCGTGTTTCAAGTTATAGTGGGCGATCGCCGATATGCCCGAACTGGGCGTTGAGCCGAGGTCAACAGGTACGCCGACCGGCTCCTGATGGTTGATGGCGGCGAGCACACGTTCACGTGCATTCATGACGACTCCTTTCCAGGTCTGCTTTCAGGCAAGATACTGGCCGATCTCCTTGCTAACTTCGTCGTAGCCGCGCACGGGTGCGCCGTTTTCACCGTTGTTGCGCACCTCACCCACGATCGCAAAGTCCTTGAACACCAGGATGCGCCGCGCCAGATTGACAATCTCCGGCATGTCTGACGAGATCAAAATGATTGACTTGCCCTCGACTTTCGCCAGATTCCAGATCAATTGATGAATGTATTCTTTCGCGCCGATATCGACCCCGATAGTTGGTTCATCGATGATCAGGATGTCGCAGTGGGCGGCCAGCCATTTGGCAATGCTCACCTTTTGCTGGTTGCCGCCGCTCAGGCTGCCAACGGTCTGGCCGGGGTCGGTGGCGCGGATTTCGAGCTTCTGCATGAAGTCGCGTGCCGTGGCCGTTTCGGCTGCCAGGCGGATCGAGCCAAAGCGGTCGCGCAGCCGCTCCCAAACCGTGATAGCAATGTTGGTCTGGATCGGGGCGCTGAGGATCAGCCCCTTTTCTTTGCGATTCTCCGAGACATAGCCCATGCGATACTTGAAGAGGCTATCGGCCATGCTTTGGATGTTGGCTCGTTTGCCCTCGATGTAGACCTCGCCGCCATCCTTGCGGTCTTCGCCGATGAGAATCTGCGCTAGCTCGGTGCGACCCGATCCAACCAGACCGTAGAAGCCGAGAATCTCACCCCGGTGTAGGGCAAAGCTGACATTGTGGAAGCGCCCAGTCTGGCTGATGCCCCGTGCTTCGAGCACCGGCGGCCCGGCGTCCACCGTCAGCGCACCGAGACCCAGTGTGCGCGCGTCGCGACCGATCATCATCTGCACGATCTGTTCTTTGGTGAGTCGCGCAATCGGTTGCGTGCCGATCAGGCTGCCATCGCGCAGGACCGAGACCCGGTCGGCCACCGCCAACACCTCCTCGAGTTTGTGCGACACGAAAATCACCGTGACGCCCTCGCCTTTGATGCGTCGCAGCAGTTGCAGCAGGTTGTCAGTCTCGTGACGGGTCAATGCCGAGGTCGGCTCATCCATGATCAGGATGCGCGCATCGGAGGAGAGGGCGCGGGCGATCATGATGAGCTGCTTCTGTGCTGCGCTGAGGACCGCCACCGGCTGCGTGACCGGCGCCGTGAGATCGACCATCTCAGCGTAGCGCGCTGCGTCTGCGTTGATCCGCCGCCAGTCGATGCGCCCGCCCGCCAGATAGCGGTCGAGCTTGTCAAGCATGATGTTTTCGGCCACCGTGCTCTTGGGAATAACCTGAATCTCCTGGCTGACCAGGTTGATCTTGCGGTCGAGCGCATCCTTGTAGGCGTGCAGGTGGATTGTCGCACCGTCTAGCCGCACTTCGCCAGCATCGGGCGTGTAGATGCCGCAGATGATCTTGTTCAGCGTACTCTTGCCCGCGCCGTTCTCGCCGACGATGGCGTGGACCTCACCCGGTGCGAAGTCCACGGACACATCATCGAGCGCCCGCACGCTGGGAAAAGATTTGGTGATATGGCGAATCTGCAACATCACACGCTCCGAGTCCCAAGCCAGCCCCAATCTGTCAGGAAGTCAAAAAACATCCTGATCGGTGCTGCAAAGAATGCCTATTTCTCCAGGTACTTGTCCAGCAACTCGGACTTGATCTGCTCGGTGACAGCCAGGATGTCGTTGTTGTAGGTCTCCAGGTTCTCCTGAGTAGCAAAGGCAAAACCGGCGTCGACGAAGTACGCGTCAGCTTTGGGCGTGTAACCTTCGGACAGATACTGGAGCAGCAGCATGCTCAGGTAGCCGTGACCGTAGGGATTCTGGACGATGGTGCCGTCCATCACGCCATCTTTGATCGCCTGCATGACCATCTCGTCGGTGTCGATGCCCACTGCGTGGATCGTGCGGTCACCGCCCTTCTCTTTGTATTCGCTGAGCACCTGGGCAATGGCAACGCTGGGCGTGTAGCCGGTGGCGATAATGCCATCCACCTTGTCGATGTTGGCAGAGAGCGCGTCGCCAACTTTTTGCACAGCCTCTTCGACGCTCTTGATGTCGGCCACCTCCTGGATGATTGTCACGTCAGGGTACTTGGCGACGACTTCGTCGATGCCCTGTTTGCGCAGCGCCGTGTTCGGGTCCTCCAACACTTCCAGAACGTTGATGATGTTGCCTTTACCGCCCATCGCCGCAATCAGTTCTTCGGCGGCGCGCATGGCTGCGGCTTTCACGTCAGTGGCGACGGCAAAGGAGGCAGTCGTCGGCTGGGCGGTGGAGGTGCCAAAGTTGATGATGTGGATGCCATTCGGCGTCAACTGCTCGTAGAGTCCGTTAGTGCCCACGGCGTCCGCCGGGTAGACGGAAAAGGCGTTGAAGCCCTGCGCCGCCAGCGCTTCCATGCGTTGATTCTGGCTATCCTGGTTCCAGTCTGGGCCAATCTGTTTCTCGACCTTGATGCCGGTCTCAGCCTCGAAGGCTTCCACGCCCTTGCGCACTTCCTCGAAATAGGGGTGCGGCGCCGGCGCATACCAGACAGGCTTGAAGTTGCTGTCGGCGGCGGGCGCGGCAGCTTCGGGTGCAGCAACATCGGTGGACGCAGCTTCACCGCCGGCCGGGGCGGACGGCGCTGTGGCTGGCACAGCGCAAGCCGCCAAGACAAGGCTGATGGCGAACACCGCCACCATGACGAGCGAGATTAGCTTGACTTGCTGTTGCTTCATTTTCATCCTCCCTTTCTCTTGAAAACTCTTGTGAACGATTGACTCAAAGCGACAAACGAAAAACGATCGATGTGACGCAATTTGCCGACCTTCCCGGAAGCAGCGACCTTCTGAAAAGGTTGCAAAGGCAAGCACAGCGCTCAAACACGGCGCTCAGGCTGTGCTTTTGACTTGACTGCGCCTGGAGCGGTTGCTCAACGCCATGCGAATGCTTTCGACGGAAACCGCCAGCAGCACGATGACGCCGAGGAAGGTCTGCTCGAAGTAGACGTTGACGTTGAGCATGATCAGCCCGTTCTTGATCAGCGTGAGCATAATCGCGCTGGCCAGGATGCCTAGCGCCGAGAACTCGCCGCCGTTGAGCGCCGTGCCGCCGATGATCGCCACGGCAAACGAGACGATCAGCCAGTCCGTGCCGGTGGATGGCTGCGCCGACCCCATGCGCGAAACCCACAGCAGCCCCGCCGTTGCCGCAAAGACGCCAGATAGCGTGTGCGCCAGGAGGATGATGTTGTCGGTGCGAATGCCGGAAAGGCGGGCGGCCTCCAGGTTGCCGCCCGTCGCCAGGAGACGCCGGCCCACGATGCGGTACTTAAAGACGTAGCCCAGCACGATCAACACAATCACAACGAAGATGAACAGGAAGGGCACCCCCATCAGATCGTTGCGCCCCATCATGGTGAACTCTTTGGGGATGTTGGAGTAGGGGAAGCCCTGGGAGATGCCCTGCACCAGCCCGGTGAAAATAAAGAGGCTGGCAAGCGTCACGATGAACGAATTCAGGCGCGACTTGACGATGATGAAGCCGTTGAACATGCCGCACAGCGTGCCGATCAGCAGCGCCAGCGGCGCCGCCACCCAGGGCGACCAGCCCATGGTGTCCATGCACCAGCCGGCCACTACCACCGTCAGCCCGCCGATGGCGCCCAGCGACAGGTTCATGTGGCCGATCACGATCACAATCGCCTGCCCCAGCGCCACCATCACGTAGAGGGACGCTGTGCGTGACATATTGAAGAGATTGAAGGGCGTCAGAAAGCTGGAATTGCTGAACGAAAAGAGAATGAACAGAATCAGCGTGGCGATCACGACGCTGGTGTCGCTGCGCCGCAAGATGCCACGCAGCGCACTGCCAACACCGCCCCTCTGGTTAGTCTGACGTGCAAGCAATTTCACCTCACGCTGCGTCATTGTCACACTCCTATTCGCTCAAGTAATCCGGTGCTTCGCCCCTCGCTCCTCAATCCAGCAAATCCGAACTGCTCCCCGGCTCCTGCGGCGGACGGTAGACGCCGCCCTCCACCACCGCCGGATAGCGAAAGTAATCGCGCAGATGCGGGATGTACTCCAGGAAAATCTTCTCGTGCCCCAGCGCTACCCGGTTGAAGAGCACTAGGTGTTGGTGAATCTGCCCCATATCGCCCACGTGCGGCACCACAGGCAAATTGAACTGCCGTGCCAGCAGGCTGACGGTGATGAATTCGCTGATGCCGCCAACCCGCGTGCAGTCCACCTGGATGAAGTGTGCGGCGCCGGCCTGCATGAAGTTCTTGAAAAGCACGCGATGGGGGATGTGCTCGCCGGCGGCCACCTTGACCGGCGCAATCGCCCGCGCCAGCGTCTGATGCGCCAGCACGTCGTCGGGGTGGGTCGGCTCCTCGATCCAGTAGGGCTGTATGGCGGTCAACTCCAAGCAGGTGCGCAGCGCCACCGGCAGCGTCCACTGCTGGTTGGCGTCCAGCATGATCTGTACATCAGTCCCGGCGGCCTCTCGCACGATCCTGGCGCGGCGAATGTCGCGAGCGGTGTCGGGCGAACCGACCTTGAGCTTCATCGCCCGGAAACCGGCATCCACAGCGCGGCGCGCATTTTCGCGCACCTGCTCGTCACCGTAGTGGAACCAACCGATAGAGGTGTCGTAGCCCGGATAGCCCTGCGTCAGCACCGGCTCGCGTTCGTGGCGGTGGATCGTCTCCTGCTGCAACAAGCGGAGCACATCTTCAGGGCGCAGCACATCTTCCAGATAGCTCAGATCAAGCAGCGCCAGGATCGCCTCCGGCGACAGGTCTACAAGCAGTTTCCAGAGTGGCACGTTGCGCGCCTTGGCCCACAGGTCGAAGCAAGCGTTGGTCAGCGAGGCCAGCGCCAGATGCACGACGCCCTTGTGCGGACCAAGCCAGCGCAACTGCGGATGGTCAGCAATCTGCCGAAAGGTCTGGCCAAAGCCAACCATCAACTCCTCGATCTCGCGCCCGACCAGCGGCTGCGCCAGCGTCTGGATCGCCTCACAGACCATCTCGGTGCCGGCGCCCAGCGTCAACGCCAGCCCGACGCCCTGCACCCCCGCATCCGTGTGCAGCAGCGTGACCGCATACGCGTACTGCGGGTTAAAGTGGATCGCATCGACACCCTCGCCCGGTTTCAACTGAAACCGGGCATCTCGTATAGTGACTGCCGTAATCACAACTGATTTCACACGACCTCCCAGCCGATCAATCTTCAATCTCTAATTTTTTGATAAGACTAGAGATTGGAGATTTATTTCGTCCCCGACCGCCGATACCCCAATTCTGCGCCGCCGCTTACCGGCAGCGTCACGCCCGTAATGAAGCGCGCCCGCTCCGAGAGCAGGAAGACGGCGACATCCGCCACCACATCACCTTCGGGGCAGAAGCCGAGCACGTGAATGTGATTCAGAAAATCCTCCGTGGCGCTGGGGTCGGGCTGATCCTGCACCCACTGGCGCAGCAGCGGCGTCCACACAGCCGCCGGGCTGAGCGCATTCACGCGAATGCCAAAGGGCGCATAGTCGAGCGCCATCGCCTTGGTCAGGGCGATCAGCGCGCCCTTGGTCGCCACGTAGGCGGCATGGTTCTCCTGGCCCAACTCGCCAACCATGCTGGCCGTGCTCAGAATGCAGCCACAGCTGGCTTTGAGCGCGTCGATGCCGTGCAACGTTGTGTGGTAGATGCTTTTCACGTTGATGGCGAAAAGTTGATCCCACTGCGCGTCGGTTGTTTCGTGGAGCGGCTTCGACGGCCCGCTGATGGCGGCGTTGTTGTGGATGGCGTCGAGCCGGCCGTAATGCGCCAGCGTCTGCTGAATTGCCGCCTGCACAGACGCCGAGGAGGCCACGTCACATTGCACCGCCAGCCCGGCGCCGCCCAGGTCATTGCTGAGCGTCGCCTGCGCTGCCTCCAGGTTGATGTCCGCAATCACGACGGATGCCCCGGCGCGAGCATAGGCGATGGCGCACTCACGCCCGATCCCCTGGCCGCCGCCGGTTAAGAAGATCACTTTATCTGCGAGTTCACCCTGCATGTTCACCTGCCACAATGTCAGCAATTTGAATGGTCATCTTGTGCAGCGCATCATCGATTGACAAGGCGCCGATCATGGCTGCCTGCACAGTCTTCCAGAGCACTTCCTCCACCAACGGGTAGCGGCTAAATTTAGGAGGGATCACCACGCTCGTGATCGCGTCCGCCAGCGTTTGCCAGCGTTGTTGTTCCGTGGGGGCGGCTCCCTGTTGCACGATTTGCATGACAGAAGCACGCACCGGCACAGCGCCTTGCCGCGCCTCAACCAATTGCTGCTCCGGCGCAGTGAGGAAGCGCAACAACGCCAGGGCATCGGCGTTCTCCGCCCCGCACCGCGTGAGCGCAAAGGTGTGGCTGCCGCCGTAGACCAGCGACTTGCCCGACGGTCCGACTGGATAGCGCGCCAGGGCGAAGCGATTGCGCACGGGCGAATCGGCGGCGCAGTAGTCGGCGTAATAACCGGGCCAATCCCCCACCAGCGCGGCGCGTCCGGCGCGGAAGGCATCGTGCACCTTGTCGTAGTGCCAGCCGACAATCTCCGGGGAGACCAGCCCTTCGGTGTAGCAGGTGCGCAGGAATTGCAGCGCCCAACGTCCACCGGCGTTCTCGATCTGCGGCGTCAAGTCGGGCGGGAACAGCTCGGCGCCTGCCATCTCCACCAGTTCGTAGAAGGTGCCGAACAGACCGGACTCCATGCCCGGAAAGACGAAGGCATAGCACGTCGGCGGCCGGTTGATGCGCCGCATCAAGTCGAGCAGTTCGTCCCACGTGGCGGGTGTGTGCGTCACCAGATCGGTGCGGTAGTGGAGCAGGCGCACGTCCACGTTGCGCGGGAGGCTGTACAACCTCTCGCCGATGCTCGCCAGCTTCAGCAGCGCGGGCGTGAAGTCGGCTAGGTCGGCGGGTGTGAGCAGTTCGTCCAACGGCGCCAGCAGCGCCTGCTGCGAGGGAGCATACTTGGTGTGCGTCGACACCAGGTCGCACGCAGCGGCGGCCTCCGTCGCCAGGAATTCATTAAGCGCAGGATGGTCGCCCTGAAACGCTAGCTCGACAGCAATGCCGGTGAGGCGCGTAAACTCCGGCAAACGTGCATACAAGGCGTCGTACATGGGGCCGCTGATCAGCGCAACCCGAACTGTCATCGTGACCTCCTATTGACCTGCGCCGTTGGCGCTGTCTAGATGCGGATACTTCTCAATCAGGCGAAAGACGCGCGCTTCGGTGGCGCGTAGATGCGATTCCACCGCAGTTGCAGCCTGCTCGACATCATGGTCGCGCAGCGCCTGAACGATGGCGGCATGTTCCACACAGGTCTGCTGTTGATCCATCTCGCGGAAGACCCGATAGAAACGCCCCAGTTCGATGTGCACGTTGAGTGAACGATACGCGTCGAGCAGAAACTGGTTGCCGGCGGCGCCCACGATCGTTTCGTGGAACTGTTTATCCAGCTGGTTGAACTGACGGTAGCCGTGCGACCAGGAGCCAACTTCCACGCTGGCGCTTTCATCCAGGATCTGCTGGAGCAGCTTCTCCACCATAATCAGATCAGGCACACGAATGCGCCGCGCGGCCAGGCGTGCGGCGTCCACTTCGAGCAGCCGGCGCGCGTGCATCAAGTCCGCCACCTGCGTCGGCGTCAGCAACGGACTGACGCGGTAACCCTTGAAGGCCTCGAAGGTGACAAGTCGCTCAGCGGACAGGCGGGCCAGCGCCTCGCGCACCGGCGTCGGGCTGACCGCAAGATCGATCGCCAGTGCATCGATATTCAGTCGCTCACGCGGTGGGTAAATCTGATCCATAATCCGGGCTTTGAGCCGCTCGTAGACAGCATCAGCCAGCACGGTTTTTTGCTCAGCCATTGCACTCAAAGATGAGAGACGTTTCAATTGTCGCTGGAGAATCCTATAGGATAGGATAACATGCTATAGGATTTGTGTCAATACCCAAATTCGCGGCATTCATTCTACCGTTGTCACTTCCGATGGCGGTCTTGTGTGGAGCACCGGCGTCCTGGTAGAGTAATGACATTTCCTATCACACGAATCTGACAAGGAGCGACTCCATGAAACGCATTCTTTGCTTCGGTGATTCCAACACCTGGGGCTACAATCCGGCGACCCAAGATCGTTTTGATCGCGATGAGCGCTGGGCAGGCGTGCTGCGCAACACACTTGGCGCTGGCTTTGAAGTGATCGAAGAGGGACTGAATGGCCGCACGACGGTCTGGGATGACCCGATCGAGGGGTATAAGTGCGGCAAGGATTATCTGATCCCCTGTCTGGAGACGCACCGCCCGCTCGACCTAGTCATCATCCTGCTAGGCACCAATGATCTGAAGAAACGCTTTAGTCTGTCAGCCTTTGACATTGCACAGGGCGCGGGCGTCCTGGTGCGCATCGTGCAGCAGAGCGCAGCCGGGCGCGCCGGCGCGGCGCCAGCGGTGCTGCTGCTGGCGCCGCCGCCGGTGGCGAAGTTGACCTGGTTCGATCAAATGTTTGAGGGCGCCGAGGCAAAATCTCAAAAACTCGGCTTTTATTATCGCCAGGTGGCGGAAGAACTGGGCTGCGCTTTTCTGGACACGGCGACGGTCATCGTCTCGAGTGATCTCGACGGCATCCACTTCGAGGCAAGCGAGCACCGCAAACTAGGTGAGGCGGTGGCGCAGCAGGTGCGAATGCTAATCGCCAGTGAGTGACCGGACACCTTACACTTTGTCGCCTGTGCGCTTCATAGATAGCACAATCAAACATCGTACATCCGATATCTTCCCGGAAGCTCAGAGCTTCCGGGAAGATGAGCAAAGTCTATTTGTGTTGTCTATCAGAAAAGGTTCCCGGCCAGCGTGTGACGCCATATCTGCAGCAGATCACCAAGATGCGCCACCATCAGGTCTGGATAGATGCCCTTGTCTGCGACTGCTGCAGCGCTATCGACGCCATTCGTGACCAACACCGTCGACATCCCCAGCTGTTTAGCGCCGAGGATGTCGGTGTCGAGACGGTCTCCGACCATCAGCGCCTGCGCCGGTTGGAGCGCAAGCTGCGCCAGCGCTGCCTCGAACAGCCACCGCGCCGGTTTGCCGATGATCGTCGGTTTGACGCCGGTCGCTGCAGTCAAGGCCGCCAACGTCACGCCGGTTTCCGGCGCCAGTCCGGCGGCAGTGGGGATCAGCAGGTCGGGATTCGTGCCGATCAGCCGGGCGCCGCGCTGAAGCAGCAACACCGCCGCCTTGAGTTTGGCGTAGGTCAGGCAGCGGTCACCGCCGACCACGACGGCAGCAACCGGCATCGCGGCGTCGGGCGTCACTGTCATGCCCGCCGCCTGCACCGCAGCCAGCAGCCCCTCCTCGCCGATCACGTAGACGCGCTCACCCGGCGTCAGCGTCCGCGCCAAGTGTTGCGCCGTTGCCTGCGCCGAGGTCAGGATTTCGCGTTCCTCGACCGTGACGCCAAACGTCGCCAATTTCTGCCGGTAATGTGAGGGTGGCTTGAGCGAGTTGTTCGTGACGATGCACACGCCGATGGCGCGAGCGCGCAGCCAGGTGAAGAACGCCGCCAGCCCCGGCGCCGGTGTGTTTCCACGCCAGAGCGTGCCGTCAACATCGAACAGCACGCCGCGCACTGCGGCAAGATCCGCGCTCATGCGCTGCCGTGGATTCTAGCGACCAACGCCTGTGTCATCGCCGTCGGGTCGGCGGCTTTCCAGATATTACGCCCGATCGTGGCGCCGACCGCACCGGCGCGCAGCGCCGCCTCGAGCATGGTCAGCGTCGCTTCGGGCGCATCCTGATGGGGGCCGCCCAACACAACGACCGGAACATAGCAGCCCGCCACCACCTGCGCAAAGCCCTCGACGTAGGGAATCTTGACCCAATCCGCGCCCAGCTCGGCGGCGACCCGCGCGGCCACGCCGACGCTGTGCACCGTGCGCGCAGTGGGCGGGCTGTCGAAGCCGCCAGGCACCATCTCCGCCATCACGGGGATGCCCCAGGCGTGCGCCTCACGGATGACGTGCGCCAGCACCGTCAGCGTGGCTTCCTCGACCGGTGAACCGGGGAAGGCAGTGACGCAGAGCGCGTCGGCGCCCAGCCGCAGCGCGTCCTCGACGGTGTAGAATTGCGCGCCGGGGCCGCCCTTCGGCCCTAAGACTGTGGCCGCGCCATCGATGCGCAGCACCAGCCCGACGCGCGCCAACTGCGCAGCAAAGCGCGTCGCCGTGCCGTAGCTCGCCATTACGGCGTCGGCGCCGCCGGCGATCACCTTCTCCAGCGTGTCGCCCAGGTTTTCAATGCCGGTGTCGGGGCCAGAGATCATGCCGTGATCGCAGGCGACGATCAGCGTGCGCCCATCGGCGCGGAAGATACGATGCAAACGACGCGTTACCATTAGACCTCCAGACCTGTTGATTCTTCATCCGCCACACGTGCGCATAGATGACGATAGTCGGCGTATGCGGCAGCGTAGAGCCGCGCGTGATCGCGGTTTGGCGTCACCTCGGCCAGCGCAATCTGCCAACGTTGGGCAGCAGCCATCAAGTCAGCGCCAAGCAAACCGGCGCCAACGCCCGCGAGGATGGCGGCGCCACGCGCCTGCCAGTTTGCATGTGGCGCCACGTAGACCGGCGCGCCGGTCACATCGGCAATGAGCTGTGGCCAGAAGTTACTTTGCGTGGCGCCACCCGCCATCCACATGTGCGCCGCTGCCAGCTGTGAAGCCGCCAGCCGGTCCAGCGCCCAGCGCACCTCATAGGCGATGCCCTCGCACACGGCGCGCGCCAGATCGTCACGAGCGTGATCCAGGCGCAAGCCCAAAAAACCACCACGTCCACTGCCAAGTTGCGCACTGCCGCCGATGGGTAGGAAGCGCAGCCCTCGCGCCCCAGGCGGGCTAACCGTCAACGCAGCCTCCAGGGCGGCGTAGCGATCCTTGACGTCGGGCCAGAGCAGCGACAGCCACCAGGTGACGACTGCCCCAAAACCACCGAGTAGTTGCGAGATAGTGTGAAGCCCAGGCAAGATGTGATAATTCAACTCCATGCCAGGCGGAATCTGCGCCACCGGCAGATCAGGCGTCAACGCTGTGAGCACCCACGCCGTGCCACTGGCAAGCATGAGCTGCCCCGGCGCAGTGATCCCCATCCCCAACGCTGCGCAACATTGATCATGCCCGCCGACGACAACCAGCGTGGACGACGACAGGCCAGTCGCACGCGCCACCTCAGGCAACAACGACGCGGCAACGGCGCCAGCAGGCAACAGCCCGGGCAGTTGGCGCGGCTGCACACCCGCCAGCGCACATAGCTCCGCCGACCAGGTGGCCGTTGCCCGATCAAGCAATAACGTCTCTGCCGCCTCAGAAAAATCAGTGAGTGGCAACCCGGTCAAGCGATAGAGCAAGAAGCTGTGGACGTCGACAATGTGCGCCGCCCCTTGCACGACCTGCGATGTGTGACGCGTCAGCCAGGCAAGGGTCGCCAACGGCAGTCCCGGATGCGGATGCCAGCCACTGATCTGCCGGATGCGATCCGCGCGGCCGGTGCGCGTCCAGTCGGCGACGATAGCCTCGGCACGAGTGTCAAGCCACGTGATCAGCGGCGCCACCGCCGCGCCCTCGCCATCCACCGCTACGACGGAGCCGGCCTGGGCCGCCAGCGCCAGCGCAACCACCCGCCCCAGGGCGTTGGCGGCTGTTGCGGTCTCGCGCAGCACAGTCAGCAGAGCGCCCCAGAGTTCTTCAGCATCCTGTTCGGCCCAACCCGGCTGTGGCGTCAGGAGATGATACGCGCAGCGCGTGGAAAAATGTTCAGCTCCGGTGAGGTCATAGAGGACACCCTTGACAGCCGAGGTGCCAACTTCAACGCCGATGAGAAGAGATTGCATTTGTTCGTGCGTCCAGGCAGGATGCTGAGATTGGCCGCAAGCTGCAGCTTGTGATGACAGGATTTATCCGACGCGTCCTCCCCCATTGGTCAAGCCAGGTGGAGCGCCGACTGATTGATTATACCACGCGACGATATTGCGAGGATAAGTGCAGCGGCACGTGGCGGATCACGGCGTCGCTGCGCCGGCAGGCAGAACGGCGCGGATCGCGCCGAGCAATTCATCCACATTGATTGGCTTCGATACATAGCCGTCCATGCCGGCTGCCAGACAGCGCTCTCGATCGCCTTGCATGGCATGCGCAGTCATGGCGATGACAGGCAGACGGTGCGACTGTCCTTGCTCGCGCAGCCGAATCTGCCGTACAGCCTCCAGTCCATCCATTTCGGGCATCTGAACATCCATCAACACCAGATCGTAGCTGGCTTGCGCCAAAGCCTCCAGCGCCTCGATGCCATTGTTGACGACGTTGACGGTAAACCCCTGTTTGGTCAACACGCGTACGGCGAGCTTTTGGTTGACAGCATTGTCTTCCGCCAGCAGAATGTGTAGGCGCCCTGGCATCGGCCCGGGATCATCATGAGCGGCTGGCGCAGTTGCACCAGTGGGCGGCGCAGGAGCAGGCAACGCGTGATCAGCTAAAGCCGGCGCCTCTGTGAATACCACTGTGAAATAAAAGGTGCTGCCCTGTCCGAGGGTGCTTTCCACCCAGATTTTGCCACCCATCATGGCCACCAGCCGCGCCGAGATCGTCAACCCCAACCCGGTGCCGCCAAAACGCCGCGTCGCTGACGTATCCGCCTGGACAAATGCGTCGAAAATCGAGGCCAACTTGTCCGGCGCCACGCCAACGCCCGTGTCGGTCACACTAAAGAGTAACGTAACCCGCTCAGCACTGCGCGCCTGGGTCTGCACTGCCACGCGGATGTTCCCTTGCTCCGTAAATTTGATGGCATTGCCCACCAGGTTGGCCAAAATCTGTCGTAAGCGCAGAGGGTCGCCCACAAGCATGTGCGGCACGTCGTCGGCGATGGCGGTGGTCAGATCAACTCCCTTGTTGTTGGCCATGACAGAAAATCCCTTGACCAGCGTCAAGATGAGTAGACGCAGATCAAAGGGTTGCTCATCCAGATCCAGTTTGCCCGCTTCAATCTTGGAGAAGTCAAGAATGTCGTTGAGCAGGTGCAGCAGCGCTTCGGCGGAAACGCGCGCCGTCGCGATGAAGTCCTGCTGTTCCTCGGTCAACGGTGTGCCCTGGACGAGCTGGAGCATCCCCAGCACCCCATTCATCGGGGTGCGGATCTCATGGCTCATATTGGCAAGGAATTCGCTCTTGGCCAGGCTGGCAGCAACGGCGGCTTCTTTGGCGGCAACCAGTTCGGCGTCAGCCTTCTGCTTTTCGAGCAAGGAATCGAGAAAGGCATTGAACCAGCGCGTCAAGTCGCCGATCTCATCATTCGAGCGCACCTGCAACGGCGCAACTTGCAGCAAATCGCCCTGCTGAATCCGCTGGAAGTTGCGCGTGATCAGGTTGATCGGCGACACCACCGAACGTGAGAGGAAGAGCGTCCCAACGCCGACCATCGCCAGACTCGCCAGCAATAAGAAGAGGGTGGCAAAGAAAATCTGCGTGGTCGGCGCGGTCAACACATTCATCGGCGTGAAGTTGACCACAAGCCAACCACTCATCGGTGACCGGCTATACGAGACAAACACCGACTGTCCGTCTATTTCCTGGACAAATGCTCCGCCTGCACCGGGAAGCGCTGCATAAAAAGCCTGACTGATGACCGAACCGACGCGGGCAGCATCCGTAGCGTAGACGACGCGGCGCTCTGCGTCGATGATCATCATCGAGGCAGCAGCGCTTTGCGTTGCGTTTGCAAAATGCCGCCGTAAGTTATCCAGGCCATAGTTGACAATCAGCAACGCCGTTGGCTTCGCCGCCTGCGTAAGCCCCGGGATGGCATTGAGTTGCCTGGCTGCCACCATGACCTTCTGCTCCGTGGAGGCGCGGTTGATGTTGTCTTCGATGCCCAGCCAGACGTTGCCGCCTTGGGCGCGTTCGGCGGCAGCCCGAATGCGCGCCAGCGCGTCCGTACGCAATTCCTGTACGTTAAGTGTGTCGCCGACATGATATTGGTCGCCGCCTGCGGTAAAGATGTCAATCGAGATGAGTCCGCGCAGGTTGGTGTAGCCGCTGAGAATATAGCCAATGCGCGCATTGGTGGTGAGCTTGGTGTAGGTGTCGGTTTCCGGGCTTTCCTTCGCCGCCACCTGCTTGATGTCGTCCAAACTAGCCAGATTCGCCATCAGACTTTCGATCTCCTGGAGAAGAAGATCGAGGTATTTGCGCTGCTGCGTGGTCAGTTCCTGGGTGTATTGACCGGCCTGCAACTCGACCGTGTGCAGCGCTGTCTGGTAGGAAGCCCAGCCCATCGCCATCAGCGGAACCACACTGGTGACGCCGATGAAAAGGAGGAATTTCCAAATCAGCTTGACTCTGGGCAAGCGCAGCTTCATAACACCCTGCACATAGATTCAACACACTTGTTCCGACATCGACTGACGAGAGCAAAATTCAGGAGTTCTCGATTTTGGCTCACACGATTTTGGCTCACACGATTTTGGCTCACCCGATTTTGGCTCACACGATTTTGGCTCACACGATTTTGGCTCACACGAAGGCGCGAAGTTGCAAGGCTGAAGATGACTTCCTTTGCGTGCTTCGCGGCTTCATGTGAGATTCGTGAAGCGCTGGACTGCGGGCATCAGGGTTGACCGATCAGTTTGACGTCAACCATCGTTTCGGCAGGCAGTGTTTCACCTTTCAGGGCGCGCACAGCGTATTGAATGCCAAGATAGCCTTGCTCAGCAGCCTGTTGGTCGATGGTGCAGAGCATCTTGCCCGTTTCCACCATCGCTAATGCTTCCGCCAGCGCGTCATACGCCGCCACTAGCACATCCTGGCGGCCACTCTCATCCAGATACTTGATGGCGCCCAACCCCATCATGTCGTTGGCGGCAAAGATTGCCTTGACAGTCGGGTGTTGCTCAAGGATGCGCTTTGTCACCGTATAGCCTTCGTCGATCTTCCAGTGTGCGGTCTCACTGGCGACCACGGTAAGCTGCGGCGCTTCGGCAAAGGCGCGCTCGGCGCCAGCTTTGCGATCCTGGGCGTTCTTGGCTTCACGGATGCCTTCCAGGATCGCCACATCCGCCGGACCTTTGAGACGATCAACGATGCACTTTGCTGAAAGATAGGCCCCCTGCTCGTTGTCTACACTAATGAATGGTACATTCGCCAGCCCCATTTTCGCCGATAAGGCTGCGTCTAGCCGGTTATCGATGTTGATGACGACAATGCCTGCGTCCTGCGCCTTTTTGAGCACCGGGATCAACTCGGTCGAGCTGCCAGGGGCGATCACGATCGCATCCATCCCCGCCGTAATCATCTCTTCGACGATGGCGATCTGCTGCTCAATCGAGGTCTCCTGAGCGCCGGTCTTGACAACCAGTTCGACGCCCAGCTCCTCTTGGGCGCGGCGTGCGCCTTTCTCCATCTCGATGAAGAACGGGTTAGTCAGCGTTTTCATAATCAGGCCAATTCGATAGCGCGCCGGCGTTGTGACAGGCGCCGCTGCACTCGGCGGCGCCGCCTCAAAAATCGTTGTGTTCTTGTTCTCCGCACCACCACAGCCGGCCAGCAACGCCCAGGCCATGATGAGCAGAAGCGCCAGCGCGCCTGTCCACCGCGCGCGCATATGCTTGAAGTTTGCGACCATGCTTCCTCCCTGACTTAAGACAGCGTCCAATCCTGCTCTGGCTGAAAAATGTAAACCTCTGCAAGAGTAATTGTAACGCGGCCATGCGCCTACCTTCTCAGTCAAACGTCAGAGCCTCGGCATAAACAAATGTTATTTTCTGGAAAACCTAGACATTTTTTTACCATCATGCGCATCGCAGCGGCTAGAGCTGACGGCGGTTCCGGCGCGCTGTGCGCATGAGCGTGCACAAGGCGCGGTAGCCGATGGGCTGAATCTGCTCCCGCTGCAACAACGCCAGCAGTTGCGGCGAGCGGAAATAGTCGTGCTCAAAGGTGCGCCAGTGGGCGCGCTCCGGCGCAATGATCTCGATGTCGCCGGACGCATTAGGGTGGAGACTAAAATAGGTGATGCCGGGCGGCAAGGCGCGTAGCGTCGCTGCGTAGAGATCGGCGCGACCGCCCTCATCTTCGCCCGGCCCGTAGCCTGGCGTGACGCGAAAGTGATCGATCAGCGGCATGCCGCGCGCCTCCAGCTCGGCGACAAATGCGGACCATTCGGCATCGCTGGCCTGGGTGAACCCTAGCGCCCGCACGTAGTCATCCAGTTGCCGCAACACCAGCACAGGCACATTGTACTCGAAGCCCAACTCGACATAGGCGGGAAAGAGCGCCGGCGTCAGCGCAGCGCCCATGTGGGTGTCGAGATGGGTAAAATCGATGCCAGCCGCTCGCACCAGTTCAATCTGGGCGCGCAGTTCAGCCAGCGCCGCCGACGCCCGCATTGTCGCCTGCATCTGCGCCACCTGCGGCCAGAAATGCCCACGTGCGTCGATCAACCCGCTCTCCACCGCGCGCGTACTCACCGGTCCCCAGCGGTAGCCTGGCCACTCACTGTTGAGGGTGAGATGCACGCCCACGTCGATCTCCGGGTGCGCGGCACAGTAGTCGAGTATCTCCGGCGCCCAGGGACAGGGCGCCATGATCGACCCGCATTGGACAACTCCCGCCGCCTGTAAGTCGATAAAGGCGCGGTTGCTGCCATGACACATCCCTACATCATCGGCGTGGAAGATGACCAGCCGGGCATCGGGCGGATAGCCAAGCTGCGCCAGCACCGGGTTGGGCGACAGGCGCGACGCATCCGTCTTCATTGCAGACCTCCGTTAAGTCAAAATCGTTAAGTGAACTGGATAGATTATCGTTGGACGTTGTCTATGCTACCACAACACCAGCGCACCCGCGACACACGTTCTCAATGACGCCTGATAGATAGCACAATCAAACATCGTACACCCGATATCTTCCCGGAAGCTCAGAGCTTCCGGGAAGATGAGCAAAGTCTATTTGTGTTGTCTATGAGCAATTGCTTCCTATATTGCCGTCCGGCTGTGGACAACCCTATGTTTTACTTGCTGTTTTGCTTGCTGGCGCAATTGGACTATACTCCTGACATTCTCAAGATGATTTTCCGCAACAGATAGCAAGGTCGCGCTGCAGCAATGACAGGAAGTGTCACGCGCTCCAGCAGCTTTGTTGCGCGTGGCTACGCGCACAGGTGAAACGCGCACAGGTGAAACGCGCATGTCAATTGTAGGCATCATTGCGAATCCTTCCGCCGGCCGCGATATTCGCCGCCTGGTGGCGCACGCATCCGTTTTCGACAACAATGAAAAGGTGAATATCGTGCGCCGCGTGCTGTTGGCGCTGGACGCAACCGGCGTCGCACGGGTGCTGCTCATGCCGGACGCATTCGGCATCGGGCGCAAGGCGCTGGATAACCTGCACCTGCAACTCGCCGTCGAGATGGTGGCAATGGAGCCGCGCTTCGAGGAGCACGACTCTGTCGAGGCAGCCGAGCGCATGGTCGCAGCTGGCGTGAGCACCCTGATCACCCTGGGCGGCGATGGCACCAACCGGGCTGTCGCCAAGACGTGTGGCGCAACGCCCCTGACGCCGATTTCGACCGGCACCAATAATGTCTTTCCCGTCATGGTGGAAGGCACAGTTGCGGGGCTGGCCGCCGGTCTCGTAGCCACTGGCGCTGTGCCGCTAACCATCGCAACTCATCCCACCAAGCGGCTCGAACTCTGGCGCAACGACCGGTTGGAGGATATTGCGCTCGTTGATGCCGTCGTCTATCGGGAGCGCTTCATTGGCGCACGCGCAGTCTGGCACGCCGACGATATTCAAGAAGTCGTACTGGCGCGCGCCGAACCCTTCAGTATTGGGCTTTCTGCGATCGGTGGCTACCTGGAGCCAACGCCCCCCGGCGAGGAAGAGGGCATTTTTCTGGAAGTCGGCAGCGGCGGAACCGCAGTGCTGGCCCCAATTGCGCCAGGGTTGATTCGACCGATACCCGTCAAGAGCCATCGCCGCATCCAGATCGGCGAATCCATTTCGATCAATCGCACCCCTACCGTGATCGCACTCGATGGTGAGCGCAAATTCACGCTACGCCAGGGAGAACGTGTAGACATTCGCCTAAGCCAGGCAGGCCCTCTGGTCGTAGATATCCAGCGCACACTGCAATATGCGGCGCAGATCGGCTGGTTTGTTCGTTCGTCGTACACCGCGTCGCCAGCGAATCCAGCATGACGGCTACCCGAACGTTGTCGTGCCCGGAGGCGCCGGTCCGCGCGTAACGAATTCTCATCACCGTCCAGTTCCGTATTGAGGAGGGAAAAGATGAACCTAAGCAAAGAACAGTTGCTCTCGATGTACCGCCAGATGTGGACGATCCGCATCTTCGAGGACGAGATGGCGGTGGCGTACATGGAAGGGAAATCGCCAGCCTTTGACATTGGCTCCGGGCCAGTGCCGGGTGAGATGCATCTGGCCGCTGGCCAGGAACCGGTGGCGGTCGGCACATGTATGCACCTGCACAAAGAGGATACAGTTGTCGGCACGCATCGCCCTCATCACTTTGCCATCGCCAAAGGCGTCAACATCAACAAATTGGCGGCGGAAATCTTCGGCAAGGAGACGGGTCTGGGCAAGGGCAAGGGCGGCCACATGCACCTTTTCGATGTGGAGCATAAATTCAGTTGTAGCGGCATCGTCGGCGCCAGCTTCCCGCCAGCGTGCGGCGCAGCGTTGGCAGCCAAGAAGATGGGCAAGGACTGGGTCGCTGTGGCGTTTGCGGGCGAGGGCGCAGCCAATCAAGGCGCCTTCCATGAAGCGCTCAACCTGGCTGCGCTCTGGAAACTGCCCATGATCTTCATCATCGAGGACAACTCTTGGGCGATCTCGGTGGCAAAACAACTCTCGACAGCCATCCCTGACAATAGCCAGCGCGCCGCCGGCTACGGCATCCCCGGCGTCCGCATCGACGAAAATGATGTGCTGGCCGTCTATGAAGTCGTGGGCGAGGCTGTGCGGCGTGCACGGCGCGGCGAAGGCCCCAGCCTGATTGAAGTCAAAACGGACCGCCTCTACGGGCACTTTCAAGGCGATCCTGAACTCTATCGCCCCAAGGATGAGGTTCCCACGCTCAAAGCCAACGACCCGATTGCTCGACTAGGCGCACAGTTGCACGAACAGGGTATTGCCACCCAATCCGAACTTGACGACGCCCGCGCCGCCGCCAAAGCGGATGTCGATGCGGCTTTTCTCTTTGCACGGCAAAGCCCTTACCCGGCGCCTGAGCGTGCCCTGGAAGATGTCTTCGTCTAAACCCGCAATCAGACACAACTTGTTCGATGGAGAAACAACTTATGGCGAACGAACGCGAATTGACCATGTCCAAAGCCATTGCCGAAGCGATCGACCAGGAGATGGCGCGTGATCATCGGGTGTTTGTCTTGGGCGAAGATGTCGGCATCTACGGCGGCATCTTTGGCGCAACGCAAGGTCTCTATCAAAAATATGGCGCTGAACGGGTGATGGACACACCGATCTCAGAAACGGCGTTTATCGGCGCCGCCACCGGCGCCGCCGCCGAAGGTATGCGCCCGATTGTGGAGTTGATGTTTGTCGATTTTTTCGGCGTCTGCATGGATCAGATTTACAACCACCTGGCCAAGAACACCTACATGTCCGGCGGTGCAGCGCGCTTCCCGGTCGTGCTGACCACTGCCATCGGCGGTGGCTATAACGATGCAGCGCAGCATTCACAATGTCTGTATGGCCTCTTCGCTCACGTACCCGGCCTCAAAGTCGTCGTACCATCGACGGCTTATGACGCCAAGGGACTGATGATCTCTGCCATCCGCGACGACAACCCTGTCATGTATTTCTTCCACAAGGGACTGATGGGGCTGGGCTGGATGAAATATCACCAACGTTCGGTGACGCCAGTCCCGGAAGAAGCCTACACAATCCCGCTAGGGAAAGCCGACATCAAACGCACGGGCAAAGATGTCACGATCGTCAGCCTGGCGATGATGGTGCACCGCGCGCTGGATGCAGCCGACGCACTGGCCCAGGAGGGCATCGAAGCGGAAGTGATTGACCTCCGCACACTCGTGCCGCTGGATCGAGAAACCGTGATCAACTCGGTCAAGAAGACGCATCGTCTGGTTGTGGTCGATGAGGACTATCACAGCTTCGGCATGTCGGGCGAGATTGCGGCGCTTGTGGCCGAAGACGCGCTCGACTACCTGGACGCCCCGATTCGACGCCTGGCTGTGCCCGATGTGCCGATTCCATACAGCCGACCGCTCGAACAGTTTGTGCTACCCAGCGCCGAACGCATCGCCGCTACTGCCCGCGCCTTGATGGAGTGACCCGTATGCCCCATGAAATGACGCTGCCTCCGGTAGGTAGCACCGCGACGGAAGGCATCGTCGTCGCCTGGTTCAAACGGGAAGGCGCAGAGGTGCGCGCCGGTGAACCGCTGCTCGAAGTGCAATTCGATAAGGTGAGCAGCGAGGTGGTGGCGCCTGTGGATGGTCGCATTCAGCAGATTCTGGCGCCACGCGATGCAGTCATCCGCCCAGGGCAAACCCTTGCCATTCTGCTACTGCCCAACGAAAGCGCAGACGCCCCCATCGCGACAACGTCTCGGTCCGCAGCAGATGGGGCAACGATTGCCGCCTCTGCACCGGCAGGCAACTATCCTGCGTCGCCTGCCGCTCGCCGCCTGGCCAAGGAGCTTGGCATCGAGCTGGCGCATGTCACGCCGGCCAACGGACAACGTATCACCGAAGAGGATGTGCAGCGGGCGGCGCAGATGAATGCGCCCGCTGCGCCGCCTCCCGCGCCCATGACGTCGCCGCCCAGTGAGATACGCGCCACACCCATCGCCAAACGAATGGCAAAAGAGCATGGCATCGATCTTGCCACCCTGGTTGGCGCCGGGCCGGGCGGCCGCATCAGCGAGCAAGACGTGCAGGCAGCGCTTGACCGGCGCTCAGCCATTGCGACGGCGTCTACCCGCGCACCGCTCTCACCCATGCGTCGCGCCATTGCGCGGCGCATGATGGAAAGCCTGCATAACACGGCGCAACTGACGATGACGACGCAAGCCGATGTCACCGCACTGGTAGCTGAGCAGGAGCGCAGCAAGGCGACGACAGGCGTCACCTACACCGCACTGATCGTGCGCGCCGTTGCCCTAGCCCTGCGTGAACATCCATACATGAACGTGCGCTGGAGCGACGACGCTATCGAACAGGTGGCGGAGATCAATATCGGCGTGGCAGTGGCGCTGGAAGCTGGTCTGGTTGCGCCTGTCGTGAAGCAGGCTGACCGTCTGTCGCTGGCCGCGCTCAGTAATGAAATCAAGCGACTCAGCGAGCGGGCGCGTGCCAACCAGTTGACCGAAGCCGAACTGACCGGGGGCAGCTTTACGCTCACCAATCTCGGCATGTACGGCATCGATGCCTTTACACCAATCCTTAACCCACCGGAGGCGGCTATTCTGGGAGTGGGGCGCATCTCTGAACAGCTTGTTCGCCAGGAGCATGGCATTACATGGCGCCAGTTCATGACGTTGAGTCTCACCATCGACCATCGCCTAATCGATGGTGCACCAGGCGCAGCATTCCTGCAACGTGTCTGCCAGCTCCTATCTCAGCCGGCGTCATGGCCTGAAGGCTAGTACGCGCAGGCGCCAGTCAAGCGATGGTTGCGTGTTGCGTGTGACGCGCCAACACGCCACACGCACCGCAGCCAGAGCACGACGTTGCCAGATGTACAACTGCCGCACAGATCACGTTAGCTCCACCACCGGCAGCCCAACCAGCCGCGCCACCTGCCGCAGCTCGGCGCAGTAGTCGCCGTAGACGATGCTCACGTGATGCTCCAACCCCATGCGCATGATCGTGTCGAAGACCGCAGTCGCCGGGCGGTCGAAGCGCAGCACGCCGCTCGTGCCCGTGAAGCTCTTGGGCGCGCGCACCATCTCGCCGCCGCCGATCACAAGCTGATAGCCCACCTCGCCGTTGCGCTGTGCATCTCTGCGCCCTTGCGTCTCTGCGGCAGAATGGCGGCCTGCCGTGCGATGCAGCCGCGCCACGGTGACGCGCCCCGGCTTGAGCGGAAACTCGAAGAGCAGCGGCAGCTTGCGGTTGCTGTGGATCGTGCCCAGAATCTCGGCTTCGGGGTCAGCCATGCTTGTCGGCGCCAGCCCACAGTGCCAGAGCACGGCGCTGTCACTCGCCGCCTCAATCGACACCAGGTCGGTGATGAAGGCCGGTGCGTCCGCCAGCGCCTGCAGCAGCAGCGAGGTGAGCGTGCCGTTGACATCTGCCTCGCAGCTTGCCGGACACTGCTCTTCGTTGAGCACACTCATCGCGCCGCACGCCGCGCAACCCAGCTCGGTGAAAAATTCGGGCCAACAGCGCACCGCCACGCCGGACAGCCGCGCCTCATCCGCCAACGTGCGCAGCGCATGATAGACGCCCGCCGTGCCGCGCACCGCCCTTTGCTCAAGCTCCGTCACGTTGGGCGCCAGTTCGGTCACGCGCGCCACAAAGCGGTTGCGATCGGCGTCGCCGGCTGCGGCGGCTTGCGCCAGGGTCTCCGCCAGCGCTACAGGTCGCACCGTCACGCCGAAGAGCTGCGCCAGATCGTCGGCGTCGTACGCGCAGGTGTCAAAACCAGCCGGATGCTCGCCGACCACACCCAACGTCGCACCGTGTAGCGTGCGCAGCGCCCGCCCGGCGCGCGCCAGCGTTGCGATCTTCGCCAGCGCCGCCGGGTCGTCGGCTTGTGTGAGCAGATAATCGTAGGCGATGCTGCGCAGCATCAGCGCGTGCCCGGCCAGGTTGATGCCACACAGGCTGTTGAGGCGCAGTCGCCCGCCAGCGCGCGCGTCGGGCACTGCCCACAACAGCACAGGAATGCACCGTTCCGCCGCCACTTCCGCCAGCGCCACGGCCATGCTGCTATCGGCGAAGCTGGCTTGCAGCAGGACGAGCAGATCGTGTGGCGTGTTGCGTAGTTCGTGCTGGACGCGGGCGGCGCCATCGGCGTCCATGATCAGCGTGTTGCGGCTGCCGACGACTTTCAGCCCCGCCTGCTCGATCTGCGCCAGCGCCGTGTCGGCAACCGCCTGCGCCAGCGATACATCGAAGGTTGGGCGGGCAATGGCGACCAGGGCGACGATGAGTTCGGTTGTCATGCTGCACTCTCCGCAGCAAGAAACGCCGCCACGTTGATCGGCGCGCCCGTCTGCGCCGATCGGTTCGCCGCCAGCACGGTCGCGGTCGAAACCAGTCCGGCGCGCAGCGGCGTGCGAATGTAGCTGCGGTCGCCCGTGCGCACGGCGGCGATGAAAGCGCGATTGACGCCGCGATGCAGCGGCTCGGTGTTCTGCCAGGTCTCGACGCCGCCTGGCGTGTACAACTGCACGCGCTTGTCGGTGATGCGCACCAGCCGGTCGCGCAACGCAAAATCTGCGGCTGGCTCAAGTTGAATTTCAGGGAAAAGTGCGTAGGTGCCGGCACACTGTCCGACTGCACCGCGACTGAAGTGCAGCGTCAGCGCGTAGCCGTCCCAATTTTGGAACTCCGGCTCGTGGTTGGTCTGGCGTGCGTTGTAGGCGGCGTAGACGGTCGTGATCTCGCCCGCCAGCCCTGCGCCGACATCGATCAAATGGATGTTCTGGTCGACAATCTGTCCGCCTGCGAGCGTCCGATCCCACATCCAGCGGATCGGCGGACGCGTCCAGTACCAGCGCAGGTTGACCAGCGCAATCGGGTCATCGCCGATCAGCTCCTCGGCGCGACGGTAGCCCTCGCTGTAGCGCCACTGAAAACCGGTCATGGCGAGCACATGGCGCGCCTCTGCCGCCTCGACAAAGCGCTGCGCCGTGCGCAGATCGAGGTCGAGCGGCTTCTCGACATAGAGCGCCACACCAAATTCCAGGCAATCCAGCCCGATGGCGGCGTGCTGCGTCGTCGGCGTGCAGATATAGACCGCGTCGAGCGGCGTCTGTTCGAGCATGGCGCGGTGGTCGGTGAACACGGCGCCGCCCCACTTCGCCGCAAATGCTTCCGCGCGCGCCGCGTCGATGTCTGCCGCCGCCACAATCTGCACATCCGGCTCCAGCGTGATCAAGCCGGCGTGCAAATTCGCCATGCGCCCGGCGCCGATGAAGGCAATGCGTAGTTTGGATGTCATGGTTGTTGGTTTCCTGAAAAAGTGATTGGAGATTGGAGACTGGAGATTAGAGATTGGAGATTGATCTGGGAGAAAGAACTCCAATCTCCAATCTCCAATCTCCAATCTCAACAATCACTCAGATCGGCTTCACCCCTGCCACCTTTTCCGGCGCGACCGCTTCGACGGCGGGCACTTCGACCGGGTTGGCAAGGAATTGTTGCAGATAGCGCTTGCTCAGCAACAGCGATTGCAAAATCTGCCCTTCGCTGCGATCCCAGGCTGCGTCCTCATGCTCGATGCTGAGACAGCCGGCGTAGTCGACGCGCTGCAACTCGGCGATGATCGTCGCCCAGTTGAGTTCGCCCCAACCGGGCAGCGTATAGCGCCACCAGCCGTCGCCGTCGATGCCTTCGCGGGCGAGCCGGGCGCGGTCGATGAGCGTGTCCTTGACGTGGACATGACGCACGCGACCGGCGTATTCACGCAGTGCGGCGTAGGGATCGACAAACTGCCAGACCAGGTGGCTGGGATCGAAGCCGAGCATCAATTCGGGCAGCGCGCGGTCGAAGAGTTCATGCCACAGCGCCGGGCTGGTGGCGATGTTGCCGACCGCCGGGCAGTTCTCCACGGCAATGGTGATGTTGCCGGCGCGCGCCAGCGGCAGCACCTGCTCGCTGAACCACGCGATCACGTCGGGCAGGTTGGCGCGCAGGCTCTTGCCCGGAATGCGCCCCGTCGCCAGCACGACCAACGGGATGCCCTCGCCGCCGGCAAAGCGCAGCCGTTCGAGCACGTTGCGCTGGTGCAGCGCGCGTTCGTCCGGGTCGCCCGCCAGCACATTACGCCCGTAGGTCAGGCAGAAAATCTGCGCGCCGATGCGCCGCGCCTCGGCAAAATCCGCCGACCTGAGCGGCACGGCCGGCCCCACTTCAAGGCCGTCGAAGCCGTTCTCCACCGCCCAGCGCGCCAGCTTGGGCAGGCTCCACGGCTGGAAACCGGGGAAAATGGTCAGGATGTTGGTGTGGAAGGCGAGGGGTGGGTGAAAGCCGACAAAGTGTGACATGGGGTTATCCAGTCTACCTGAACAAATCTGAGTGCGATCCGGTTCGTTCAAAGATGATCTCGTCCGCCTGGGTTTTGTAGATCAGCAGCCAATCTGGTTCAACGTGGCATTCACGCCGATCACGATAGTTGCCGACCAAGGCATGGTCGCGATGGCGTAAGGGCAGCGGTTCTTCGTTTATCAGCGTTGTCATGACCAGTTTCAGCTTTTCTGGGTCTTTGCCACGCTTCAGCATGAGCTTCAAGTCTCGCTCGAATTGCCGCGTGTACGTTGGGGTGAGCATCAGATGCCTAACTTGGCGAAGAGTTCTTGCTCGTTTTCACAGCGTACCAGATTCTCTCCGGCATCCGTCTCCTCGAACGTCCGCAAGGTGACGTCGTTTGGTACACGCACATCAAACGGCAGCCCGCGCACCCACTTGACTTGCTGATAGAACAGCGTAATTGCCTGGGTGGCAGAGAGTCCCAGCGCTTCAAAGATATCCTCGGCCTCTTGCTTGAGGGCAGGATCGACACGAGCACGAATCATGGCGGATTTCGTCATTTTGACCTCCATTCTTGATACGAAGCGTACCACAAATGGGATACAACATCAAGTCATTACTAGCAAATTACCACCAATTACCTGCAGTGACCTTGCTACGGTAAAAGCTTTGTGATTGACGGAGTCGGAATCTTCCGCAAGTTGACCGTATCTCTTCGTTGACGCAAACGTCAATCAATGTAGAGTCAAGTAAGCCGCCGGCTTGCAATGATGGAATGCACCTGCCAGTGTTCGCAATCAGATGCCTCCGAAAAGAGGAGCACACGAGTCATTTTGTTCACAACTGCCGTCCCTTCCGTGACAGTCATTTGGAGTAGACTATGGCGACAGCCCCAGACCGCACAGCCCTTGCACGTGACATTCACCGCCTGATGGTGTAGAAGCCAGGTCAGAACCATCACCAATTACGTCGAACATCGCAATCAGTGCAATGGCACAACATCACAAAAAAAACGATAACCATGACACACTACCTTCTCACAGATGAGTACGAAGAGGCAGTCTCTGCGCTCGAGATGGTTACTGAGTCGCTTGAAAAATCAAGAGTCGACGCGTATCGGTGGAAATGGGCGCTCATTGCACTTCACAGTGCCGCACAGGGCTTTACGGTCCTTGCATTACGCGGCAGCAACAATCTGGCCGTACTGAAAAAGAAGAGCGCAATAGCGTGGAGTGAGGCTTTTCGGAAGAACCGATTGCTGCCAGACGAATACTTGGATACCTATCCAAACCTTTACTGCAGTGAGGTTCTGACCTATGCCGTACCCATCAAGAGCACTTGCTGGTGCAACATCACCTTGACATGAGCCATTCATCATTCAAAGACAAGGTCATTGGCTGGATAGGCTTTCTAGCCTTAATAGTTTTAGCATTTCTCGTCTGGTCAGTGACCTATGCCCCGACATTGCCGTCACAAGCTACACGATCAGCTACGGCTGTTTCACGAGTTGTCACTCCTTCAGCAACCCAGACAATCGAGTCGGTCCACGTCGTCACCTGGAACATCGGTCTGGACAAAGCTGATCTACATGCAATTGCTCGTCGCATTGCATCCTTCAGTGGTGTCGATCTGTGGGGATTGCAGGAAGTCAACAGCCGTTCGGCGCCGCCCGTCCTGGCTGCGGCTGCAGCGGAGGGTGAGAATGCAACGTTTGCCGCCATTCAAGGCAATGCAGGCGATGGGCTACATCTGGTTGCGATGTACAACACAAACCGCTACACCCTGCTCGATTGGTGGGAACTCCCGACGATCAACACGACCGGCAACGTGCGCCCATCCCTGGTTCTGCATTTACGTGAAAAGCGCGGCGACCTGGAATTTCTCTTCATGGTCAACCATCTCTATCGCAGCCGTGATGGGGAACGCCACAAGCAGGCGCGCCTCTTGAACGAATGGGTGGTGACGCAGTCGCTTCCTGTGATTGCGGTTGGCGACTACAATTTCGATTGGGATGTCGCTAACGGCGCCCGACAGCATGATGCTGGCTATGATCTGATGACAGCCGGCGGTCGATGGAAATGGGTGAAGCCAGCAGCGCTGACGACGACGCAGTGTTCAGGATGGCCATGCCGCTACAACAGCGTGCTCGACTTTGTTTTTACCGCTGGCCCGGCACAGCAATGGCGAGCAGAGAGCGCAATTGTGGTCGAACCGGGCGACTTCCCAGCCGACAACACGAAAAGCGATCACCGCCCCGTGCAAGCGACGTTTTGGCCAATTGAGCATTCACTTTCGAGTAACACGAAAGGTCTTGAGCAAATCTTTCCAAGCGCAGCGACCGTACGGGGCAATGCCGTCATCCGCACCGGTCCCGGCGACAGTTTCCCAGTCATTGGATTGGTTCGCGCTGGCAAGCCTGTGGATGTTGTCGGCATCAGCCAAGATGGCGCCTGGCTACAGCTTGCAAACAACAGATGGATCGCAGCAAGTATGCTTGATGGCGCCCTGATCGGTCAGAGCAGCGTAACAGCGCCATCTACACCAAGACCGATTCCTACGCGAACGCCACCGCCGAGGGTGCAATCGCCACGCAACTGCCATCCATCCTATCCGACCGTCTGCATTCCACCGCCGCCGCCCGACCTGGATTGTCACAACATTCCACATCGGCGTTTTTCAGTAGTTGGCAGTGATCCACATCGGTTTGATGGGGATGGCGATGGGATCGGTTGTGAGCGGGATTGAGCAGACATAACGGTCTAGAAGCGATGAGAAATGCGCTACTCTCACCCAACCCAAAACACCCCATCCATCCCGCCCGCCAGCACACCGCGCTCCGTCGCCAGGAAAGTCAGCGCGGGCGGGAGATCAAGCGGCGTCCACGCCGTAGCGTCGGCTGAGCGCCAGATGCGTTCGGCGTCGCTGAGCAGCCAGCCGCCGCCGGGCAGCGCCAGCAGCGCGTTGACGACTTCCGGCGCACCGGCGACTGGCGCAAAGGTGTAGCCGCCGTCATCCGAACGCCACAGCCCGCCGCCCTCCGTGCCCGCCAGGACTGCGCCGCCAACATGGAAGTCGGGAGCGACCGCCAGCGTCAGCACCGGCGCCGGCGTCACCGCGACCTGTTTCCAGCCGCGCCCGCCGTTGGGCGAGCGGTAGACGCCGCCGAGCGCGCCGGCAAAGGCTACTTGTACGGGCGGCCACATCCCGGCGGGCTGCACCGGCGCCCAGGCCAGTGATAAGACTTCGAAGTCGAACAGGCCGAAATTGCAGACGCTCCAATGACGTCCGTGATTGATGCTGCGCAACACACCGCCACCCGCTGTACCTGCCAGGAGTACGCCGCTATGCTGATGCTCTGGATCGGCGGCCAGACAGACCACCGGCGCAGTAACGCCGTCCAGCCAGCTCGCCTGCCAGCCGCCGTCGGGCGTGGTGTAGGCGAGGCCGTGCGTGGCGCCGCCAACAAAAAGACGTTCGCCGTCATGATAACAGCAAGTGGGCTGCGCGTCGGGCTGCGGTTGAGCGGTCAGGGCGCCGTCGGCAACGATGAAGAGACCTTCAGGACCAAGCGCCCAAATGGTCTCGTGAGCTTGAGTCAAAGCGAGAATCACAGACATAAACGGCTCAGGGTGTCAGGCTTTGTTGGGGCTTGCGATGATAGACGATAGCGTCGGTGCTCAACATCATGGTGGCGCCGCTGACAGCAGCCTGCAGCACGGCGCTCAACACATCGGCGGCATCGAGCAGACCATGTTGTTGCGCATCGACTACGGCGCCGGTTGTCACATCATAGGCGGCGGGCGCCCCCAGTTCGGCAAGTTGATCCAAGTGGACAGCCGGCGCTGCGATGCCGCCGTTGGTCAGAATCTGGCGTTGTGGAGCAGCCAATGCCTGCGCCAGCACGCGCATCCCCAACGCGCAATCGGTCTCGGTTTCCTGTGTAGCAGCGGCAAGGACAGCTGATTGACAATGGAGCAGAGCCGCGCCGCCGCCTGCCACCACCCCCCCGCGCTGTACGGCAGAAAGCACCTTCCACGTGCGTTCCGCCTGTGCGCGCCGCAGATCACGCGCTGGCTGATGATAGGCGCCGATCTTGAGGATGCCAATGCCGCCCGTCAGCGCGGCCAGACGTCGCGTCAGCAGCGGGCGTTCCTCATCGTCATAGGGCAGGCGCGCCAGGCGATTGCTCAGGTCGGCGATCTGCGTCTGGACGGAGCTACGCCGGGCGCCTTCCATCGTTAGCACCAGATTCTTGTCGCCAAACTCGACGCGTTGCGCCGCGCCCAGGTCTTCAGCGCGAGCAGTCTGGGCTGTACGCGCACCTAGCTCACCCAAGATGGCCGCGCCTGTCATGAGAGATAGGTCTTGCAAGGCAAAACGCCGTTCGTCGCCGACCGCTTTGGGCTTGACCGCCAGAATTGCGATCTTACGTTTGTCGGCGGGTTGCATGTGGTTGGTGACCAACACGTTGAGTGCAGCGCCAGAGACATCGGGGGCGAAGATCAACAGCGCCTTGCGCCCGGTCGCCACCGCTGCTTCCAACAGACCAACCGCATGCGCGGCTTCGGTGAGTGGCTTGTCGAGCAACGCCACCGTTGGCGCTGTCAGCACAGTCCGCTTGCGCTCTGGCTCTGAGTAGAAATACATGCTGTTGATTTCAGCGCCGTAATGGGCGCCGCCCAGGTATTGTCGCTCCAGATACGGCGCCACGTAGGTCTCGATCTGCAGGTGGCCGTCGGCGCCAAGCAAATAGCTCATCTCGCCCAAGACCGCTGCAAGTTCGTCGTCCTGCAGCACGGTGCGGGCGACGGCCGCCAGGCTGCGCTCGCCCGTGACAGGGTGGCTCTGGGCGCGCAGGGCGGCAACCGCCGTCGCTGCGCCGCGCCGCATGCCATCATTGAGCCGCATGGCATTGGCGCCGGCTGTGATCTGGCGCATGCCCTCCTCGACCAATGCGCGCAACAGCACGGCAGCAGTGGCGCCGCCGTCACCGACTTGCTGCTCCAGACGCCAGACTGTGCTGCGCAGCAACATAGCGCCGACATCGAGGTCAGGGCTGCCAAGGCCAAGCACCCGGCGCAGAGTGGTGGCGGCGTCGCCGATCACCTCGACTTTGCGTCGGGTGGCGTCAAAACTTAGCACCGGGCCGCCGGTTGGGCCAAGTGTGAGCGCCAGCATCTCGGCCAGCATCGCCATACCGCCAAAAAGGTGGCGGCGGGCATCGGGCTGAAAAGCAAGTGCGGGACGAGTCACAACGGGCAGAGAGCGAGATGGACGCTGCGTTCGTGGCATGGCATCAGAAACGAAGTGTTTGATTAGATGATCAGTTGACCGTTTGGATGGGTAAAGACACCCGCAATCTGGGCAATGCTACCGCAGCGAGGGGATTTCGTCAAGCGATGGCAGAGTAAGTGGCGAGTGGGTCGCGGGTCATGCCACACGCTGCGGAATGCGTTGCAGGGCGGCAAGAAGTCTGTCCGGCTGCACGGGCTTGCTCACATAGTCATTCATGCCGCTTTCAAGATAGGTGCGACGTTGATCCTCAAAGGCATTGGCAGTCATGGCAATGATGTAGGGTTGGCGCTCGGAAGGCATCTCGCGTCGAATGGTGAGTGTGGCTTCGACGCCGTCCATTTCGGGCATCTGCACATCCATCATGATGACGTCGTATTCCTGGCGACGCAATGCTTCCACCGCCTGACGACCATCGCTGACCATGTCGGCGCGGTAGCCAAGTCGCCCCAACATCGTCTGGATAACCTTCTGATTGACCAGATTATCTTCGGCGACCAGAATGCGCAGTGGCAGCCGCTCTGCCATCTGGCGATCCCACTGAGGGCTGTTCGTTGTGGTCTTTGGCGCCGCTTGCGTCTGCCCCCACAACGACAACAGGGCATCATGCAGCAGAGCAGGCTTAACAGGTTTGCGAAGGTGAGCCACGATACCAGCCGCGCGGATGGCGGTGACGTCGTAATCCATTGAGGTCAGTAGCAGCAACTTGGGGGCGGACGCGCCCAACCGCTGCGTGATGGCAGTAGCCAGCATGACGCCATCCATCTCCGGCATCTGCAGGTCGAGCAGCACGACATCACAGGCGTTCCCTGACTCCAGGTGCTCCAATGCCGCCGCGCCGGAAGCAACCGCCGTCGGCGTCATCTGCCATTGGTACAAATGATGGCACAGGATTTTCTGGTTGGTCAGGTTGTCATCCACAACCAGAACGTGCTTGCCGACCAGCGTCTCCGGCGGGGCCGTCTTGATCGCAACAGGCTGGCTTGGGGCGGCAGGCAGCGTCAGCGTCACATGAAAGGTGGAGCCGCGTCCGGCGCCTTCACTCTCTACCCAGATGGCGCCACCCATCAACTCGATGAGCCGTCGCGAGATCGCCAGCCCCAGGCCGGTGCCGCCAAAGCGCCGCGTCGTAGAGGCGTCTAGCTGACTGAAGGATTGGAAGAGCTGCGCCTGACGTTCGGGCGGGATGCCGATGCCGCTGTCCTGCACCTCGAAGTGCAACAAGTATTGAGGTGCGCCGGCGCTGGTCAGTGATGTCGGCGCAGGTTCGGCGTGCAGGCGCAGGTTAACTTCACCTCGGTCGGTGAACTTGACGGCATTGCTCAAAAGGTTGACCAACACCTGGCGCAGCCGCGTTGAATCACCCACCACCATGTCGGGCGGCTCGCCTTGCGCGGCATAGGTCAACTCCAGTTGTTTTTGCGCCGCCTGCATCGACACCAGATCCAACGCCGACTCGATGCAGGGCAACAGGGCGAACGGGTGGTGCTCCAGTTCAAGCTTGCCGGATTCAATCTTGGAGAAGTCCAGGATGTCGTTGATGATTAACAGGAGATTTTCGCTGCTGTTGCGCACGGTCTCAACAAAATCTTGCTGCTCTGGGGTAAGCGACGTGCTCAATAGCAGGCTCGTCATGCCAATGATGGCATTCATCGGGGTGCGGATTTCATGACTCATGTTGGCGAGGAATTCGCTCTTGGCCTGAGTGGCAGCCTCCGCTGCCTCCTTTGCCAGGCGCATCGCCTCCTGCGCCTCGCGCCGCACGGTGATGTCACGCGTGACGCCCAGAATACCGACAGGCTGCTGCTGGTCATACATCACCTGTAATGTCGTATCGGTCCAGACCAGGCTGTGATCCTTGCGCTCCACGGCGATTTCCAGGTCTAGCACGGGGGCGATGGCGCCATTGCGGCCGGCGTTGACCAATTGCGTCAACGCGTCGCCCATTGCGGCGCGCGACTCGGCTGCAATGGGGAATTCCGGCGCCCGCCCCATCACCTCCTCGGCCGTGTAACCTGTCAAGCGGGCAACCGATGGGCTGCAGTAGAGCACCTGCAGGTCGAAATCCAGCATCCAGATGACATCCGCCGCATTCTCAGCTAATAGACGATAGCGTCGTTCGCTCTCGCGCAGACGTTCGTCCATGGCGCGGCGCTCGGTGATGTCATTGAAGATGCTGAAGACTGCCTGCTCACCCGCAAACTCAACAGGAATTGCGGACATCAACACCCACAGCCGGCGTCCGTGTGCGGTCTGCATCTGCACCTCAGCATTGAGGACGCGCTGTTCGGTGCGCAGGCGCTGCAAAATCATCTGGCGGTCGGCGCTATCGACATAGAAATCTTGAGCAGTGAGCGCCTGTGGGGGCAACCCTTCCACCTCGAACAGCGCCTCCGCCGAAGCATTGTGGTACAGGACCAGCCCGCTGTCGATCGTTGTCACCAAAGCCGGAAAGGGAGCATAGTCGATGAGGGTGCGATAGCGCCGTTCACTTTCCTGCAACTCGCGCCAGGCCTGATTGCGCTCAGTGACGTCCTGCACAACGGTCAAGGCGCGTACGGCCTGACCGTTGGCATCGCGTTCCGCCACGGCAGCAACTAGCGCCTCGATCACAGCGCCGTTGCGCCGCACAAACTCGTAGGGTATTTCTTTGACAGGTTCTTCGGCGAAAAAAGTGGGCAACCAACCATCGCGCGCGCGGTGACGCGATTCCTCCGTCATGAACTCGGTGATTTGGTGGCCAAGCACTTCGCTGAGCGCATACCCCATTTGTTCTAGCCAGTAGTCGGTGACGCTAATGATGCGCCCCTTGCGGTCGATGGAATGCAGCATAGCTGGTGCTTTGGTGTATAGCGTGCGATAGCGCTCTTCGCTCTCACGCAACTCTTTTTCGGCGCGCTTGCTGTCCGTCACATCGCGCAGCAACAATAGGGCGCCCAGCGGGCGATTGCTGCGCGAACGCAACGCCGAAGAACGCACCTCCAGCGTCGCCCCAGAAGGCATTGCCACCTCGACGACTGCGCCAGAGCGGCTCAATCGACCGATCTGATGCACGATGAGGGCGCCAGCTTCGCTGACATCAAAGAGGGGGCGCCCCACAGCAGACGCGGCGTCAATCTGCAGCAGTGCGGCGCCAGCCGGGTTGATATCGACCAGGATATTGCGTGTATCGACGACAACCATGCCTTCGTTCATGAGTTCGACCAGTTGGGTGCGCGCCACTGGCAAGATATGCAGCAGCCCCAGGCGCAAGAGCGCCCAGGCCAGCAGGGCGCCGGTCAGGGAGAAAGCAATTGCAGTCAAATCGAGCCACGGCCACGGCGTCAGGTCGAAAATGTAGATCATGTTGGCGACCCAGGGGATGGCAGCGGCCAGCACCATCACGCTCGCCTGCAATCGATACCGATGTACATTGGCAAATGCAGCACGCAACAACAGCACGGTTGCGATGAGAATCAAGCTATAAGAATAGGCAGCGGCAACCCAGAACAGAACGCCATGACTGTAGTCGTCCTCGAGACCATAAGAGGTTTCCACCAGCGTCACTTCCGGCCAAAACAGATGATGCCAGTCATTGGTCATGGCGGTTAGCATCGCCAACACGGGGACGATCCAAAGCATGTAGCGTTGTCGCAGCGTCAGCACCGATGCCGCATTAGTAAAACTCAGGGCAAAGAGCAAGAAGAAGACCGGCACCGCCTGGATGCCAATATGACTGAGCTTGGAAAAAAAGATTTTGAGCGAGAGTGTGTTGGCAGCCAACGCCATCCCATCCGCCAGCGCCCAGAGAGACGCGGCAACCATCAACAAAGTCAGATCACGCGCGCCTGGCGTGCGCCGATGTTGCCATGTCTGGAAGGCAACAAAGAGTGACACGCCGACAGCAATCAGGTAGATGGGTAGGAGAGGCGTGAATTGCAAGGCTCAACTCCCTGATACAGAAACCCTCCGCGTCTCGCTCATTATATGGAGTGTCAGAGACTGATTCATCAGGAAAATGGCGTAACATTTTTGCGCAGAAGCATCGTTGAAGCGTCTGCGCCACGCCAGGCGCACACCGCTTGGAAGCGCACTGAAGAGCGGTCCGGTGTTGGATGTGGATGTGACGTGTTGCGTGTGCCGCGCCGGCATCATATACGCAACACGTCACACGCACCATTGCGCTGCTCAAATCTCAATCTGGCCATCGAGTCGATCGGCTGACCCCGTTGTTTGCGCTAACGTGGCTGCGGGCCGATGACGTTGACCGTCAGACTCTGCTCCGTTTGCCCAACGCCATAGGCGACCAGCTTATACTCGTATAAGCCGACGGCGTCCGGGCAGTCTTGTGCGGAGCCGTTGCCAGGCCCGCCCGCAACCACAGCGCCGCCATTGCGCAACAGGTTGACGCCCTGTGCGTTGTCGGTGCGCCACTCGAAGCTAACGCACTGCCCGCGCGGAATCTGATTGCTGCTAACCTTGAATCGGCGGATGACCGGCAGCTGCGCAGGCGGCGGCTGAGGGTTGCTGACGTTAATCGTCACCTGGCGCGCCTCCTGGCCGCCATCATATTTGATGACCTGCAAGGTGTAGGTTCTGGTGCTGCTGGGGCAGACTTCGCGGTCGCTAACGCCCGCCACACCCTCGCCATCGAGATAGACCGCCTGCACGTTGCGCACGTCCCAACGCAGCCGCGTGCACTGCCCGCCGTTGAGGTTCGTGGCGTCAGCCCAGAAATTGATGCTGTAATCTGGGGCGCCGGTCACATTGATGGTAATCGAGTAGTCATGGCTGGCGCCGGTGCGATCCACCACGCGCAGGGTATAGTTTGTCGAGCCGCCGGGGCAGACGTTGCGCGTATCATGGCCGCCGACGCCTTGTTGGCTGCCGCCATCGATAAAATAAACGGCGCTGACATTGTCGACATCCCAGCGAATCGTTGTGCATTGTCCTGGCGCGATGTAGTTGCTGTCGGCGCGCAGATTCGGATTGATGTCTTGCGTGGGTGGCGGAGGCGGGGGCGCCGGAGGGTTAGGATCGGGCACCTGGATGCCAACCCACACAACTTCGCCAAAATACATTCCCAGGGCGTTGCGCATCTGCCAGAAGCCCTGGAAGACGCCATATACTTGCGGTGCGCGCAGGCTGACAGAGAGATCGACCATCTCGCCCGGCTTGACCGTGCGACCGACTGCTACAGCGCTGCCTCCCATGGATGCCTCGATGCGATTGCCGTTGACATATGCCAGAACATAGTCAGGCGTCCAGTCGCAGGTGCCGTTGTTGAGCACGCGCCAGCTTTTCACAAAATCCTGACCCGACGCCATGATTGGCGGCGCAGACATATTCTTGTCGTCTAAATTGAGGTCGGCGACAAAGGCCATGCTGTCGATGCACGGCGTTGGCGCGGTCGTAGGCGCCGGCGGTGCATTCTCAACGCTGGCGCTCTGTTCATCGGGAGTCACACCAGTCGGGTTGACTTGCAGGTATCGCGTGACCAGGTCGGCAAAGGTGCCGTCGCTCTGCAGAGCGATCAAGGCCTGATTGAGCGGTTCGATCAGGCTGCTGCCCTTGCCGGCGGCGATGGCGAACTGTTGTTGATTGAATTGCTCGCCAACAACTTGTAAGTCCGGGCTGCGCTGGATGGCAAGATTGGCGGTCAACTCACCCAGTAGCCCCACGTCGATGGTGCCGTTGCGCAGATCACGAATGATCGCACTCGGCGTCGCGTAGATTGCAAGGGCGTCCTGCGGAATCACGCCAGCGTCGACCAATTTGTGCTGCGCCCATACATGGTAGGTGGTGCCGCGCTGTACTCCGACGCGCTTGCCACTGAAGTCGGCTGCCGACGTGATCGTGTCGGTGAACGCTGTCGTCGCCAGCGTCACGCTATTGCCGATAAAGTAAAGATTGGTGAAGTCGACGACCTGTTGCCGGTCAGGCGTCACCGAGATGGCGCCGATGGCGGCATCCACAGTTCCCAGTTGCACCGCGTTGATCAGGCCATCAAAGGCAAAGTCATTGAATTCGACAGCCACTCCCAGCTTTTCACCAATGGCGCGCGCCAGTGCGATGTCGAAGCCGTCCAGCTCGAAATTGCTGTTGTAAAACTCAAAGGGCGGATAATCCGCCGCCGTGCCAAAGACAAGTTTCCCCGCCGACTGAACACGCTCCCAGTCGGTCGCCGGATCGGGCGCCGACTGCTGGCGCACAACAACAGCATTGGCCGCCAGCAACACCCCCGGTAATAGAGCCACCAGCAACGCCAATGCTGCCAGCCACCAGCTACTTCGCCATGTTCGCCGCATACGCCTCGTCTACCTCCATTGGATTGTTTCAATTGTGCGCTTGCTAGATTCCAGCTGTGACATGGCACTTGGCGCTAGGCATCACAGGTTTCAGCATTATGTCTGCCCCAAAGGAAAAGAGCAAATCCGTCGCCTGTCTTGGCATCTGGGCGCTGCACGACTACAATTTCGGCATGCACCACACACAAATGCAACAATGCCCCGACTGTAAAGCCTGGCTGCCGGCGGTGGAGGGCGCCACCCATCGTTATGTGGGCGCGTCGCCTGCGTGTTGGGCGATGTTCTCGGCATTGGTCAACGCCGGTGAGCCGCCGTTGGCGCCGCATCCGCTCACGGGGTTGCTGCTCGACGCCTACATGGCGCAGCATCCTGGTCAACCTTCACCCCAGGCGATTCAGTCGGTGGCGGTGCATCTGCTGGCGCTCTACGGCGTGCTGGAAGCCGGTGTCGCGCCGGAACAGGCGCTGTGGATCCGCCTGCGGGCGGTGCGCGGCGCGGCGGCTGACCGTCATGCCCGCTTTGCCTGGCTCACACCGCCCGACTTCAGCGGCAGCCTGACGCTTGCCGACATCGTCGCGGGCGCGACGCCGCAAGCGCGCACAGAACGAGCCATCGCCTACATTCAGGCAGTCTGGCAGTTGTGGGCGTCACTCCATCGGAGAACCATCGCCGATTGGTATGGCCGTTGGGTCGCCGACGTAGACCGGTGACGACGCCGTTTTTCTCAGGGGCGGCGCAGTTTCTCGGCAAGTTGCGGAATTGCGTTGTTCAGCATCACATCCTTGAAAATCGAAAGGTCAAGTTTTGATGTTCAAGGAATCTATCTGCCAGGAGGTGAGTCACGATGTCAACTGAACCCATCTTCCCGTTTGGCCAGGCTACAGTCTGGCGCCCTGATCCGGCCTGGATCGCCGCCAGCAATCTTCAGCAGTTCATGGCGCGCCACGGCATCACAGACTACGACGCGTTGCACGCCCGCGCCCGCGCCGACATCGCCTGGTTCTGGGACGCCGCCATCGCCGACCTGGGCATCGAATTCTACGCACCATATTCCCAGGTGGTCGATCTCAGTCAGGGCATCGAGTTTCCACGCTGGTGTGTCGGCGGCAAGCTCAACATCATCCACAACTGCCTGGACAAGTGGCAGACGACGCCTGTGCGCGACCGCATCGCCCTGCGCTGGGAAGGCGAAGGCGGCGCCGTGCGCACCTTCACCTACGCCGAGCTGCACGCCGAGGTCAACCGCTGCGCCAACGCGCTGCGTGCGCTGGGGTTGGGCAAGGGCGACGCCATCGGGCTGTACATGCCGATGATCCCGGAGCTGGCGATTGCCTTTCTTGCCATCATCAAGATTGGTGGGATCATTCTGCCGTTGTTCAGCGGCTACGGACACGGCGCCATCGTGGCGCGACTGGCGGATGCCGGCGCCAAAGCCATCGTCACCGCCGACGGCCTGTTTCGTCGCGGTGCGGTGGCGCCGCTGAAGCCAACTGTGGACGCCGCGTGCGACGATGTCGCCAGCGTGCAGCACGTGCTTGTCGTCAACCACACCGGACTGACCGACACGCCGTGGACGCCGGGTCGCGACCGCTGGTGGCACGACTTGATTCCGCAGCAACCCGCCACGGCAGACACGGAAATCACCGCTGCTGAGGACGTGCTGATGCTCATCTACACGAGCGGCACGACCGGCAAGCCCAAAGGCGCGGTGCACACCCACTGCGGCTTCCCGATCAAAGCGGCGCAGGACATGCGCCACAGCATGGACCTCAAGCTGGGGGAGACAATCTTCTGGTTCACCGACATGGGCTGGATGATGGGGCCGTGGCTTGTCTTTGGCGCACTGCTCAATGGCGCCACGATGGTATTCTATGACGGCGCCCCCGACTTCCCGGCGATCGACCGCGTGTGGGCGCTGGTGGAACGCCATCGCATCACCCATCTTGGCATCTCGCCGACGTTGATCCGCGGCCTCAAGCCGCACGGCGCCGACCCGGTGCAACGTCACGATCTCACCTCGCTGCGCGCCGTCGCCTCCACCGGCAGCCCGTGGGATCCGGAGAGCTGGCTGTGGACCTTCCACACCGTGTTGGGCGGCGCCAAGCCGATCCTCAACTACTCCGGCGGCACCGAGATCAGCGGCGGCATTTTGTGCGGCGACTTTTTTCGCCCGCTCAAGCCATGTGCATTCAGCGGACCTGTCGTGGGCATGGACGCTGATGTGGTGGATGAAGTGGGCGCCCCTGTGCGCGGCGCGGTTGGCGAATTGATCATCCGCCAGCCGTGGATCGGCATGACGCGCGGCTTCTGGCGGGATCGAGAACGCTATCTGGACACCTACTGGCGCAAGTTGCCCGGTGTGTGGGTGCATGGCGATTTCGCCGCCATCGACGACGACGGGCTGTGGTACATCCTGGGGCGCAGCGACGACACGATCAAGGTGGGCGGCAAGCGGCTCGGGCCCGCCGAGGTCGAGGCGATCCTCAACAGCCATCCCGACGTCAAGGAATCCGCCGTGATCGGCGCGCCCCATCCGGTCAAGGATCAGGAAGTCGTCGGCTTTGTGGTGCTGCATGAGGGCGTCGAGCCGTCGGAAGTGCTGCGCGCCGCCCTGATCGACCTGGTGACGGCGGAACTGGGCAAGCCGCTCAAGCCGCGCACCGTCCTCTTTGTGGCCGCGCTGCCCAAGACGCGCAACGCCAAAGTCATGCACCGCGTCATTCGCGCCGCCTATCTCGACCTGCCGCTGGGGGACTTGAGCAGCCTGGAAAATGCTGATACAGTAGAAGCGATCCGGCAGGCGATCTAGTCTCGTTGCGCCGCCGGAAAAGGAGAGCACAAATGGCAACCGCTGTACTGACGCCGACAGTCACTGCTGAACCTGCCTGGGGAATTGCCCAGATTTTTCCGCACCAGGGCCAGTGGAGTGAAGAAGAATATCTCGCCTTGACGACCAATCATCTCGTCGAATTTTCACACGGAACTGTCGAGGTGCTTGTCATGCCCACGCGAACTCACCAACGGCTGGTAGCGTATCTGTTTCAATTGCTGTCGTTATTTGTCACAATGCGTGGTTTGGGTGAAGTCTTTTTTGCCCCCTACCGGGTACAACTATGGCCCGGCAAGTATCGCGAGCCGGATATTCTTTTTCTGACCAACGCACGCAGCCAACGATCCACCGACGCATTTGCCCAGGGTGCCGACCTGGTGATTGAAGTCGTCAGCCCCGACGACCCGCGCCGCGATCTGGAGATCAAGCGCCGCGAGTATGCGCAGGCCGGCATCCCTGAGTATTGGATCGTCGACCCAACTACAACTCGCATTACTGTGCTAACGTTGGAGGGCGGAAGCGTCAACGAGTTCCGTTACGCTGTACATGGCGAGTTCGGCGCCGGCGAACAGGCGACCTCGCTGCTGCTGCCCGGCTTTACCGTTGATGTGGATGCTGTCTTTGCTGCTGCGTCTTGAAGTTGGTCAATGGATAGCCCTCTTCGGGCAAGACAGAAGCGCCCAGCGGACACCCACCTGTTTCGCAAGGTTCACGCCCACACACCACACGGTAGGTGCGGAGTCGAACATCAGTACAAAAAGCGCCTGCGAATGCAGGCGCTTTTTGTACTGATAACGGCTATGCAGATCAGACCTCTGCACAGTCACGCTGTGCCGCTGTCTGGCTATGGCTCGATCACATACCGGTACTCTGCCACACAACCCTGTCCATCGGCGTTTAGCACCTCTGCTCACCCTTGACCGGCGCGCCGTCGGCGCAGTTCCAGGCGAAGACGGTGGCGCGCCCGGCGGCGCAGCCGGCACGACCTCGGCATTCGGGTTCTCTTTGCAGAACACCACAGTGTCGTCGTTGGGCGTCTCGCTCAGGTCGGCTTTTGCCTCGCAGGGGAGGTTGCGCCGACTAAGCACGCCTTGACCTGGCCGTGTCGGCACAGCGCCAGAAGGCCCCATTTTTGTAGAAATCTTTCGGCGTATCGACCGGTGCACCGAGCGCTTGGCGGATGCTTTCGATCACTGCGGCGGGCGGCTGCTCACCGGTGAAGCGCATGTCGGGCATATCGATGGCGCCAGCCGCAGTACAATATGCGAAGGGAACATCGAAGGCTGCCGCCGCCTGCTGCCCTGACGCACACTCGCCGCGCATCAGCTCCCACTCCTCGCACTCGCTGCCATCAGTGAAGACACAGTAGCCGACTTCGCCGCCCCCGCCCTGGCGGATGTCAACCGTGTCGAAAGTGGCTCAATCAGCACCAAATGCCGCTGTCCGCCGCGCCTGGCGCCATCAGTGCGTGGCATCCTGAACAGAGATTGAGTACAAAGTGAACACCTGACAGGCTGTCAAACGCACAGGCGCCTGACCTAACGTTGCATCAGAAAACATGATCAGCAACGGAAACAGTGCGCCAGGAGGTCAACCGTGCAGATTCACAATCAACATTATCGCCGCCTCAGCATCCCAGTTGCAGCCCTGCTAACTATGTTGTTTTGTGTGACAACTGCCTCTGCACACCCATTAGGCAACTTCACCATCAATCAGTACGTGCGGATCGAACCGACTCAAGAGCAGGTGCGCCTACTCTATGTGGTGGATATGGCTGAGATTCCGACGCACACCGAACGCAGCCGCATTGATGCAGACGGCGATGGCGAACTCTCACCAGCCGAGCGCAACGCCTACAGCCAACAGACCGCTCAGCAACTGGCTGCTGGTCTGAACCTGAAATTCGATGGTCAACGTCAGTGGTTGCAGGTGGAGTCTGTTGATCTGCATTTTGCGCCCGGACAAGCCAGCTTACCCACCTTGCGCCTGATGATCCACTACGTTAGCCAGCAGGCACCAGGACGCACGGCTGAGATTACACTGTACAACACAAATTACGCTGACCGTCTCGGCTGGCGCGAGATCGTGGTGGCGCCGCAGGAGGGCGTGAATCTGCTCGATTCGGATGCGCCGCAGCAAGAGATCAGCCAGCAGCTTGCTGCCTATCCACAAGACCTGCTGGCGCTGCCGCCCGATATGCGCCAGACGGCCTTTCGCATTGCCATAAGCGCCACACCAGCTGCGCCGACGTCACACGCTGAAGTTGCACCTGCACCCGCAGTTGTCACATCCACCGGTCGCGCCGTGGAGCCTTTTGCCGACCTGGTGGCGATCTCTGATGCCAGCCCGTGGGCGGTGGCGCTGGCGATGTTGGCGGCGTTGGGTTGGGGTGCATTACATGCCTTTTCACCCGGTCATGGCAAGACCATTGTCGCCGCCTATCTGGTAGGCACGCGCGGCACGGTGCGTCACGCAGCGCTATTAGGGGCAACCACGACGATCACCCATACAGCAGGAGTCTTCATCCTGGGCTTCGTCACGCTGGCGCTCTCACAATTCATACTACCCGAACAACTCTATCCGTGGCTAGGTGCGGCGTCTGGTCTGCTAGTAGTCCTCATTGGCGCAGGGTTGGTGCGCAACCGCCTACGCAGAGGAAGCCATCAACACGGTAAGGATCAGCGCCACGATCACTCGCACAGTCACTCGTACAGTCACGATCACGACCTTGCGCACAGCCATGCCCATGATGGTCACACACATTCCCATCTACCGCCGCCGGCAATCACGTGGCGCGGGCTGCTGGCGCTGGGCGTCTCCGGCGGGTTGCTGCCGTGCCCTTCAGCGCTGGTGTTAATGTTGGGCGCCATCAGCTTAAGTCGCGTCGGTTTTGGCCTGTTGCTAATTGTGATGTTTAGCATCGGTTTGGCGGCCGTGCTGACGGGTATGGGCATAGCAATGGTCCACGCTAGGAAGTGGTTTGCCCGCCTGCCCGAAAGCGGGCGCATCCTGACAATGGCGCCGGTTGCCTCGGCGTTATTCATTGTGGGTGCAGGGCTGGTGATCACCGTGCAGGCACTGACTCAAACTGGCATTTTCCCTAAATGAGTTGTTCCTATCAGCATTCCAACAAGGTTTTTACACAAGGAGAATGAGAATGAACATTCGATACACCCGGAGCCTGGCGAACACCAGTCTGCTGGCTGCTATGGCATTAGCATCGGCGCTGCTGCTATTCATTGCGATGGCGGTTAGCTTTCGTCAGGATGTGGAAGCGTCTAGTCATCGCGAAGCGCCACTGATCTCCAAAGACCCTTTCGCTGACAACACCGACACCTATGTCTTCATCTCCCCTGAAAATCCGGACAATGTGGTCTTTGTTGCCAGTTGGATTCCGTTTGAGGGGCCAGAGGGTGGGCCAAATTACTGGGAGTGGGACGACACAGCGCTCTATGACATCTACGTTGATAACAACGGCGATGCACACGCTGACATCACTTATACGCTTGCCAGTAAGGTAGTGATCGGCAACCCCAATACATTCTTGTACAACACAGGGCCAATCAACAATGTGATGGATACCGATTGGAATCGACGTCAATACATCACTGTCACCGAAAGCACGGCAACCGGCGTAACCGTGTTTGTGGGCAACCGACCGACTGCACCGGTCAATATCGGCGAAAAATCGACTGCCGACTACACTGCGCTGGAAGACGCGGCGATCTTCGATGCCAGCGATGGGTTGCCAGCCGGCGTCAAAGTCTTTGCAGGTCAATCTGACGACCCGTTCTTTGTCGATTTGCAAGTCTTCGACCTGTTGACGCTTCGCAGTCAGGAGCCGCCCATTGGATATCTCAGCAACAACCGCCCCGTGGATTCATTATCGGCCTTCAATGTGCATACTTTGGTGGTCGAAACGCCGATCTCACGCGTCAAGCAAGGCAGCGAACCGGTGCTGGGCGTCTGGGCGGGTACACGACGCCAGAGCATGACTGTAGTCATGGCGGGTGATAATGCGACAGCAGGCGCAAACTACAGCCAAGTCTCGCGGCTCGGCATGCCACTTGTCAACGAAGTGGTCATTCCAATGGGCGTCAAAGATGCGTTCAACACCCTTTCCCCAGACCTCGACCTGGAGATCTACACGGGCGCGCTGGGGTCAGCGCTTCAGACCACGCTTCAAAAAAGCGTTGAAGATCCCGAAATTGGTCGTTTGCTTTGTGCACTCTATGGTGTGCCGCTGCCAGGCGACGCTAACGATGATTGCAGCACTGAAGTGACGGTGGGGACGCCACGCTCTGGGCGTGGGGATATCTTTGATGTCTTCTTGACCGGCATGAAGTTGGCTGCACCATTCACAATCACAACTGCAAGTGGGCCGGTCGGTCTACCTGCCGGCTTCAACGTTAACCAGCCTGCCAATGTCCGCCCAGCAGAGATGATCCGGATCAATACCGATATCAAAGGTGCGCTCTGCGCGCCGACACCGAGTCGGCTCGGCATCCTGGCCGGTGATGCGTGTGGCTTCCCCAACGGACGTCGTCTTGCCGATGACGTGGTAGAGATTGAGTTGCTTGCGGTGGCAGGCGCTGCGTACCCAGTGCTGGATGGCCGCGATGCCAGCTTTAGTTTCAACCCAGCGCTAATCGAAGTGTTAACTGATGGCGTCAACGAGAACGACAAACCCTTCCGCGCTACCTTCCCCTATGTGGCGCAGGCACAATCAGGTCAGGCGCACTGGCACACAAATCCATTCTTTCAGGTAATCCTGCCCTGGATTCAGAAGACGCTGGAGTTCCTGGCGCCGGCCGGCGCCCAACCTCTGGCCTTATTGACACTGCCAGGTCTGTTGCGGCGACGCATGTAGCGATTCCTGATGCAAGCGCTTCTGCCGCCACAGAATGCATCTGCTGGAGGCAGGGGCGCTTTTAATCACCACTCTGTCTGTCAGATCAAGGAACGACATGATGACAACAGCGTTTCTCTCAGCTTCTCTACGGCGTCTACCGCGCCAGGCTTTCATCCGGTTCATGGCAGTGCTGATCGTAACCACAGGTGCAATTAGCGTGCGCAGCCTGAGCGACGTGTTCCGGATTGCTCCACCAACGCCGCGCACAACCGCACTGACGCCCGGCTCGTCTGAAGCAATTGCCCAGATTCAGGCGCGACTCCAGCGTGCGCCTACAGATGCGAATAGCTATGCGCAGCTCGGTATTGCGTGGTTGCAGAAAATTCGCCTGACGGGCGATACATCTCTATATGGACGCGCTCAAGGTGCAATCGAAAGGTCACTGGCTCTCGATCCACAAAACGCCGATGCCCTGACGGCGCGCGGGGTGCTAGCGCTGGCGTTGCACGACTTCGCCGGTGCACTGAAGTGGGCCGATCGCCTACTCGCCGAAAATCCGTATCGTGCGGCGGCTTACGGCATCCGCACGGATGCCTTGGTGGAGCTCGGACGCTACGACGAAGCAGTGACAGCGCTACAGAAAATGGTGGACATGCGTCCCGACACAGAATCCTACAGCCGCGTCTCCTATTTGCGCGAATTACATGGCGATGTCGATGGCGCACTGGCAGCGATGCAGATGGCGGTTGCTAGCGCGGCGCCCGGCACAGAGCCATGGCTATGGGCGCTGACGCATTTAGGAAATCTCTATCGCAGCCAAAATGCACTCGGCCAGGCGGAGAGCGTGTATCGGCAAGTGCTGGCGCTGCAACCCGACTATGCACCGGCGCTTGCTGGACTTGCCCAGGTCATGGCAGCGCAGAACAATCCACAAGGCGCGTTCACGCAGCTCATCCCCCTGGCCGAGCGACTTCCGTTGCCTGAACACCTGATCCTCCTCGGTGAGCTTTACGCAGCGCAAGGCGATGTCGCCAATGCGCAGGCGCAATATGATCTCGTGCGGGTTGTACAGCAACTCAGCGCCACGGCGGGCATGGCGGTTGATTTGGAAATGGCAACGTTCGAGGCGGTGCACGGACACAACACATCAGAAGCGCTAGCACAGGCAGAAGCCGCCTATGCTACACGTCCAACAATCTATGCTGCCGATACCCTCTCCTGGTCTCTCTATCGCAACGGGCGCTATACGGAAGCGTGGCACTACAGTGAGGAAGCGCGGCGGCTAGGTACACACGACGCCTTGTTCTATCTTCACGCTGCTGAGATTGCTGCAGCGCGTGGCGACCTCGTCATCGCCAGTGAACAGCTTGCCCAGGCGCTTGCCATCAATCCGTATCCCTCACCTCTGGGAAACCAACAACTTGAGGCGCTCAAAACTCGTTTGCAAGGGGGGAAACCCTAAACCTTATCTCAACGCATCTACACAGAATCGTACCGAACATAACAGAAGAGAAAGGCTTTCTCATGACATCACGCCTGATCGCACATTCTTCTCTCTCTGCGCCCGAAGTTGGTGGGCGTGCACCGATGGCTTCGGCGCCAATGGTCTACAACGATGATGGCAGCGTCGCCTGGGAACGCATGTGGACGACCTTTTGTGAACTGGCAAGCGTTGGCGGCCCGCCCCATCGCGGCGAGTTGTTGCAGGCGCCAACGGGCGCCAACGCTAACAGCTCCGCGTATCGCCAGGTCGTGCACGAGATAATCCGTGGCATCCAACTAGTGAGCGGGCTACACGCTGCTCCCGCGACACCAGGCTGGATCGCCATTGAATGCCTCTCCAGCGCGCAAGCGCGCTGGCTTAGCGAGCAGATCAATCAGGAGAACGTGGAATGCCATTGGTGCGGCAAAGAGATCTTCGTCCCGGCTGCCGCCAACTTCACGCTCAAAGGCGAGATCAAAAACGTAATCACAGCTGTCGCCAAGACTACACATTACTGGGATGCGCATGTCAGCAAGGAGGTGAAACAGACGCTGGCTTTTGAGGCAGCACTCCAGAAGGCGATCGACTGGCTGCGACATTGCCTTCACGCGCAGAGCAAGGAGAAACAGAGCGAAGGGGAACTGACGCGCAAGAGCGCATGACCGTTTCCAACTGACCGGTTCATCGGATTGTCACAATCGTATGTCGGACATCTTTATCTAGAAGGAAAAAACCTATGCAGATCAAACCATCCCTTCATCGGCTGCGCGCGCGGCTCCACGCAGCGCTCACACTCTTCATGGCCGCCGTGATGCTCCTGGCGGGCGCGCTTGTCTCTCAACAGCAGGACGCAGCAGCATCCAGCCATCGGGAAGCGCCGCTCATCTCACAGGACGCCTACGCCGACAACACAGACACCTATGTCTTTGTCTCGCCCGCCAACCCAGACAACGTGGTGCTGGTCGGCAGTTGGATTCCGTTTGAGGGGCCGGAGGGCGGACCAAACTACTGGGAATGGGGCAACGGTGTGTTCTATGACATCCACGTCGACAACGACGGCGATGCTGTGGCCGACTTTACCTACACGCTCTCGAGCAGCACCCAAGTACAGAATCCGCTAACCTTCCTCTACAACGTTGGGCCGATTGGCGCCGACGGCGCCAACTGGAACCGTCAGCAACGGTTCTCCATCACAGAGACCACCGCACAGGGCAGCAAGACGCTGCTGGAGAACGTGCTTGCGCCACCGGTCAATATTGGCAGCAAGTCTACGGCAAATTACGAGACACTGGCCGACAACTTTATCTACACGGTTAATGATAATGGCGATGAGATCAAAATCTACGCGGGTCAGGTAGACGATGCCTTTTGGGTCGATCTTCAGGTCTTTGATCTGCTGACATTACGCGGCCAACAACCACCCATTGGCTACAATCAGGGCAACAACAACCCGGTCGATTCGGTGGCAGGCTTCAACAATCACAGCCTGGTGCTTGAGATTCCGATCAGCCGTCTCACAACCAATGGCGATCCGGTGCTTGGCGTATGGGCAACAGCGCGGCGGCCCTCGATGCGGGTGCTCAACGGAGCGGCGGGGCTCGGCAGCCTGACCAACAGCGGCGCCCCAGTGCAGGTTTCGCGCCTGGGGATGCCACTGGTGAACGAGGTAGTGCTTCCCTATGCACTCAAAGATGCCTTCAATAGCATCACACCCGATGTCGATCTGGCGCTCTACACCGGCGCTGCCGGTGCGCAGGTGCAAGAGACCCTCCAGCGCAGCGTGGAGGATCCAGAGATCGGTCGCTTGTTGTGTGGTCTCTACGGCGTCCCGCTGCCCAGCGACAGCGACAACAATTGTAGCACCGACGTGTCTGTGGGCAGTCCACGCTCCGGACGCGGCGACATCTTTGACATCTTCCTGACGGGCATGAAGTTGGCCGCGCCGTTCACAATCAACACGCACAATGGCCCGGTCACGTTGCCCGCTGGCTTTAATGTCAACCAGCCTGCCAACGTGCGCCCTGCCGAAATGATCCGTATCAACACCGCCATCAAAGGCGACCTCTGCTCACCCACCCCCAGCCGCCTGGGTGTATTAGGCGGCGACGCCTGCGGGTTCCCCAACGGACGTCGTCTTTTCGATGACACGGTGGAAATCGAGTTGCTAGCAGTGGCAGGCGCAGCGTATGCCGTGCTCGACGGTCGTGACGCAGGCTTTAGCTTCGACCCGACGCTGATCAACGTGCTGACGGATGGCATCGACTACAACGACAGGCCGTTTCGTAACAGTTTCCCCTATATGGCTACTGCACAAAGTGGACAGGAGCATATCCATCAGAACCCAATGCCGCCAGCGGCGCAGGTCAGCACCTACGCCTTGTTACAAGAGAAGCGCGACGACGCCGAAGAGACTGCCGCCGGCGCCGTGCGCCTCAACCGCAAAAACCTGGAACTGGGCGAAAATGCCAGCGGCGCACAGACGGTCGGGCTGCGCTTCCGCCAGGTCGATGTCCCGCAAGGCGCCACGATCGTCAACGCGTACATTCAGTTCTACATCGCCAAAGCGCAAAGCGGGCCGGCCGCGTTTACTATCCGAGGGGAAGCAACCGACAACGCCGCCAGTTTCAGCCCCGGCAACGGTAATTTGAGCAGTCGCGCCAAGACGACGGCCGCTGTCACCTGGAACGACGTACCTGCCTGGGACACCGTGGGGCAGACGCAGTGGTCGCCCAATCTAACGGCCATTGTGCAAGAGATTGTGGGTCGAAGCGGGTGGCAGGCCGGCAACAACCTGGCATTCTTCATCACGGGCCAGGGCACACGTACAGCACGCGCGTACGATGGCGACCCGAACGCAGCGCCCTGCCTGACCATCGAGTATATCGATGCCAACGGGCAGCGCGTGCGCGTCGCCATTGCAGCCGGGACGATGCCGCAGGCCAGCAGCACTGTCAGCCTGTCGCTGCTGACCGCCGGGCGCGGCATGACCAACTTCGACGCGGACGAAACTGAAGAGGGCGAAAGCGCCGCGATCAATTCTATCTATCTGCCAGTGCTTACAATCCCGTAAACACAACAGGGGCTGCCTGAAGCAACTTCTCCAGCGGCGCCTTCCTGAAAGCCTGACGGCTTTCAGGAAGGCGCCGCTGCGTGCTATAGTGCAATACAGAGAACCTTCATTACAGCAACAGGGAGCCAACTGATGTCGGTCGAGCCAGTCAAACGCAACCTGGCGCGCAACGCCGCTGCCGCCATCCACAGCGCCTTCGATGACTATCACAACGAATTCAAGGCGATCACCCGGCGCGCTCGCGAACGATTCGAGCGCCGAGAGTGGGCGCAGTGGCAAGATGACGCAGTCGAGCGGCTCGGCCTGCGCGAGACAGTTGTGCAACGCCTGGTGGCCGGATTGCGCCTGATGTTAGGTGAGCAGGTGCATAGTCCGTATGTCTGGGCCGCTATCAAGGCTGCCTACGCCCGCCTAATCAATCAACGCAAAGATGTCGAGCTGGCGGAGACCTTCTACAATTCGGTGACGCGGCGCATCCTGACAACGGTCGGCGTCGAACCATCGCTAGAATTTGTCTGGTTTGGCGCCACCACGATCCCAACGGGTGACACCCCGATCGTGCGCGTCTACAGCCAGGTCACCACCCTGGAAGAAATGATCAAGGCAATTCTGCGCGATTATGCCTTTGCTGTGCCCTATCAAGACATCGATGGTGACGTTCGGCGTGTGGCGCGCGTCATGGAACGACATCTCCGCGCCTACTGGGACACGCCCGACTTCGACGCTGTGGAGATGGTCAAGTCGGTCTTCTACCGTAACAAAGGCGCCTATCTGGTAGGGCGTGTGCGCAAACGCAACCGCGTGATCCCGATCATCCTGCCGCTGCTCAACACCGACGCCGGCATCATCGTGGACGCGGCGCTCTTTTCCGAGGAGGAGGCGAGCGTCGTCTTCAGCTTCACTCGTTCCTATTTTCACGTGGAGGCGGAAATCCCCGGTGATCTGGTCGGCTTTCTCAAGAGCATCCTGCCCCTGAAGCCAGTTGCAGAACTGTACATCGCCGTCGGCTACAACAAGCACGGGAAGACCGAGCGTTACCGCGCGCTCTACCGCCACCTCAACAACTCCAACGACAAGTTCGAGATCGCACGCGGCGCCAAAGGCATGGTTATGACGGTCTTCACTCTACCCTCCTACGATATGGTCTTCAAGGTGATCAAGGATCGCTTCGCCTACCCGAAGACCTCCACACGCGAGCAGGTGATGGATCGCTACAGGCTGGTCTTCAAGCATGACCGCGTCGGGCGCATGGTCGATGCACAGGAGTTCGAGGGATTGACCTTCAGCCGCGACCGTTTCTCGCCAGAATTGCTCCAGGAGTTGCAGGACGTTGCCGCCAACACCGTTACCGTAACCGACGACGAGGTGATCATCAAGCATCTCTACACCGAACGACGGCTCTATCCGCTCGACCTTTACATCAAGGAGATGAGTTTCGAGAAGGCAAAGGCGGCGGTGATCGACTACGGTCGCGCCATCATCGATCTGGCGGCAGCTAACATCTTTCCAGGCGACCTCTTTATCAAGAACTTTGGCGTCACGCGGCATGGTCGCGTCGTCTTCTATGATTATGACGAGTTGTGCCTGCTGACCGAATGCAACTTCCGCCACCTGCCTGCTGCACGCGACTATGATGACGAAGTGGCTGACCAGCCGTGGTTCGCCGTCGCCGAAAATGACATCTTTCCAGAGGAATTCCGCAAGTTTCTCTGGTTCCCCGCCCCCCTGCGCAAGGTGATGGAGGAGCACCACAGCCAGCTCTTTACCGTAGAGTTTTGGCGCGGCCTGCAGGCACGCACCGGCGCTGGCGAAGTATTGGATTTCTTTCCGTATGCGCAAGAGAAGCGCTTTCGGCGGGAAGAGGGAATTGAGGGCTTAGGAGATTAAGAGATGGGAGGATGCAGGCTCAGTGCGAGCCTCCCAATCTCCCATTCCCTCAATCTCCTACTAACTCTAGCTAACCTTTTGTGCACAATCTTCCTGGAAGCTTTGGAGCTTTCAGGAAGATGAACAGCTAACCTAGAAGTCAGTCATGCCTGTTCATGCCGCAATCGTCACCCAGCGCTGTTGTTGTGCTGCGGCGTACATGGCCTCCATCACCGTGCTGCGCGCAGCTGCTTCGCGTGGCGTGACCAGATGCTCGGTTGGGCCACCGTTGACGGCGTCGAGGAAGAGTTCGAAGGCATGCGGCCAGGCTGCGGGCAGATCAAGCCACGGCGTCTTGCCGTCGGCGCCCTCAACGTGGCTGCTCTTAAAATAAAGCTGTCCCTCGCAGACGTAGGCGTGCCCCTCCGTACCGCTCACCAGCATCGTCACCGGATTCTGCACATCCACCCAACCGGCAGCCAGCGTCCCCACAACGCCGTTGGCAAAGACCAGCAGCCCCTCGCCAAATTCGTCGGTTTCGCCATAGTTGGCGACGGCGGTGTCCATCGTCGCCGTGACGCGCGCCACGTCGCCCAACAGCCACATCAGGATATCGAGCGAGTGTGTGCCCAGGTCGCCATAAGCGCCGACGCCCGCCTGCTTCAGGTCGGTCATCCATAGCCAGCCAGCGTCGAACCAGCGCCCCAACGACCCGCTGTGACAATTGGAGTGACGCACACGCGTGATCTTGCCAAAGCGCCCAGCCTGAATCTGCTGGCGCAGGAATTGATGCACCGGCTGTCCGCGCATAAAGTAGCCGGTCTGGAAGATCACCCCGGCGGACTCGATGGCTGCGGCCATGCGTGCGGCGTCGGCGCGCCCCAACCCCAGCGGCTTCTCCACAAAGAGATGTTTACCCGCCGCCGCAGCTGCCGTCACCAGCGGCTCATGGCGGTCGGTCTCGGAACAGACGATGACGCCGGTAATGGCGGCGTCTTCCCAGATTGCAGCGGGATCGGCGACGGTTGTTGCACCAAGTTCGGCAGCGCGCAGTTCAGCGCGGGCGGCGTCGTGATCCCAGACATACTTGACGCGCACGTCGCTGCGCGCCTGGATGCGCTTGATAAAGTTCGGTGTGTGGATATGAGCGGCGCCCACCAGCGCCAGTTCAACCGGCATGGCTTGCCTCCTGTGTGTTCAACCAGATTTCGCGCCCCTCGCGCTGGCTGCGATAGATGCCGTCGAGAATCGTGAGCACCTGCAACGATTGTTCCGGCGGCACCGGCGAGGGCAGCCCTTCGTAGACTGCCTGCGCAAAGGCGACGCACTCCGCAGCGTGTGGCTCCAGCGCATCTTTCGTCAGCTTGAGCTGGCGGTTGTAGAGCTGGCGCGCAGCGTTATTCGAGGAATAAATCTCGCACTTCGGCCAGTGCGAGCCACCATCCGTGCCATAGAGCCACATCTGCATATCCTCACCTTCGGTGTCGTGGTGCAGCAGCCAGCTCACCTCCAGCATCAACGTGGCGCCATTGGCAAAGCGAACGAAGGCGGCGGCGAAATCTTCCACATCGAAATCCTGCGGGATCGGTGCATCGCGCCAGACGGCCCAGGCGTGCGGCTGATGCGCCAGCTCGGCGCGCGCCACGCCGGTGACGGCGACCGGCTGCGGGTTGCCCATCAACCATAGCGTCAGGTCGAGGATGTGCACGCCAATGTCAATGCAGGGGCCACCGCCGCTCAACTCCTGACGAATGAAGGTTGGCGTTGGGATCAGCCCATTGCGGCGCAGCATCCAGGCGCGCGCGTGGTAGATGTCGCCCAGGGCGCCGCTCTCGATCTCTCGCTTCATCGCCTGCGCATTGGCCTTGAAGCGGAAATGCTGCGCCGTCATCAACAATTTGCCGGCGCGGTCGCGCGCGGCGATCATTTGCTGGATCTCCGCTGGCGTTGGCGCCAGCGGCTTCTCGCAGATGACGTGCTTGCCCGCTGCCAGCGCGGCCAGCACTTGCGGCGTGTGCAGCCGATTGGGGGTGCAAATATCGACAATATCGATGGTGGGGTCGCTCAACACGGCGTCGGCATCGGTGTACAGCCGTTCGACGCCAAACTTGGCGCCAAAATCCTGCAACATCGCTTCGTTGACATCGACGGCGGCGACGACCTCTGTATAGGGCGAAGCCTGCCACCCAGGGATGTGCGTACGCGAGATGCCGCCAGCGCCGATCACGGCTACCTTCAGTGGTTTGCTCATATCATCTCCAAGATTTTGCACTTTGACGAAAACTGGATACAAACTTCTTGAGTATGCATCACCTTTCGCAATGCCGCCAACTTCTTGCGGAGCATGTTGCTCCGCCTGCTTCCTGAATCAGAAATCGAGGTTGTATGGACGCCACCACCACTGTCAGCGAACTGCGCCGCGCCGTGCACGATTTTGTCGACGCGCGCGATTGGTATCGTTACCACACCCCCAAAAACCTGGCGATGAGCATTGCCATTGAAAGCGCCGAGCTGATGGAGCACTTCCAATGGCTCGACGTTGAAGCGAGCAAAACGCTGGCTGAAGATGGCGCCGCACGCGCCGAAATCGCTGACGAACTGGCTGATGTGCTCATCTATGCCCTCAGTTTTGCTAACAGCACGGGCATCGATGTAAGCGAAGCCATTTTTCGCAAGTTGGATCGTAATCAAACCCGCTTCCCGGTTGAGGCTGTGCGCGCTAGACTGGGACACGCCGGGCAGACGTGACGCATTGCAAACCGATCACCGTGCTTTCGGCGTATAAACATATGCAGCGCCTTGCTGCGCCTGGCAACATGCTGCGGCCAGGCAAACACCGAACACGATGATCTAGGAGCACCGTTCGTGAGTATTTCGCTATCCAGCCCCGCCCCATCGCTGACGCGCACGGCCAGCGCACGCATCCCCACACCCTATGGCGCCTTCCAGCTCTTCCACTATCAGAGCACCCGCGACGGGAAAGAGCATCTCGCCCTGGTCATGGGCGATGTGACTGGCGGCGCTGGCGCACTCGCGCGCGTCCACTCGGAATGTATGACGGGCGACACCTTCGGCTCACTGCGCTGCGACTGTGGCGAACAGCTACACATGGCCATGCAGCGGATTGCCGAGGCTGGCAGCGGCGTAATCGTCTATCTGCGTCAGGAAGGACGCGGCATCGGGCTGGCGCAAAAGCTGCGCGCCTACAATCTCCAGGATCAAGGGTACGACACCGTCGACGCCAACCTGATGCTCGGCCATCAGGCTGACGAACGTGAGTATTGGGCCGCCGCCGACATCTTCCGCGACCTGGGGGTGCAGGGTGTGCGCCTGCTCACGAACAACCCGGCCAAGATCGAGGAACTGCGACGCTACGGCATCAACATTATCGAACGCGTGCCACTGCAACCCAGCGTACACAGTGACAATGCCGCCTATCTGCAAACCAAAGCAACGCGAATGCGCCACTTACTGCACCTGCCCGCTGCGCCGGCGACGCTGACCGGCGCCACCTTGACGCCTGACCTGGCCGCGCGCGTCCGCCTTCTACAGGAACGGGCATGGCGGTATTTTGACCAGACGCGCACGCCCTTCGTCACGCTGGCTTACGCACAAAGCCTCGACGGCAGCCTGGCCGCCACGCCGGGCAAACCGCTGGCGTTGAGCGGCGCTGCATCCCTGACGTTGACGCACGCACTGCGCGCCGCCCATGACGCGATCCTGGTGGGCGTCGGCACGGTGCTGGCCGACGACCCACGCCTGACCGTGCGCCTGGTGGCCGGCGCCGATCCGCAGCCTGTCGTGCTCGATAGCACATTGCGCACGCCAGCTACGGCGCGCCTGTTCGACCATCCGCGCAGCGTGTGGCTTCTCACCACAGAGCGCAGTGGCGAGAGCGACCGGGCCAGGCTGGCCGCGCGCGGAGCCGAGATCAGCGTGCTTCCCAGCGATGCAAGCGGCTGCGTTGACCTGGCAGCGGCGTTGCCACTGCTCGCCCGACGCGGCGTCCGTAGCCTGATGGTCGAGGGCGGCGTCACCGTATTGAGCAGTTTCGTGGCCGCGCGCCTGATGAACTATGCCGTAGTGACGTTGGCGCCGCGTCTTGTCGGCGGCGTCCACGCCTTCCAACACAGTCTCAACGGGCACAGTCTCAATGGGGCTGCGCCGCAACTGACGCAGGTCGCGTACACCCAGGCCGGCGACGACTTGATCGTGTGGGGCGAGCCGCAATGGCAGGCGGAGTCAACATGGCGCGCCTGAGCGTTGTCTTCACCACACCAGGCCAGGTCGAAGTTGTCGAGGAACCGCTGCCCACCCCAGCTATGGGCGAGTTGCTGGTCGCGACGCACTTCTCCGCCATCAGCGCTGGCACGGAGCTACTGTTTCTGCGCGGTCAGGTTCCCGCCACCATGAGCATTGACAGCACCATCGCTGCCCTGGACGGCGCCGTGCGCTTCCCACTGCGCTATGGTTACGCCTGCGTCGGTCACGTTGCCGCCGCCGGCGCAGACGCAGACGCCGGTTGGATTGGGCGCCGCGTCTTCGCCTTCCAGCCTCACTCCAGCCATTTTGCCGCGCCCGCCGCACAACTCATCCCCCTGCCGGATGACCTGACGCTGACGCAGGCCGCACTCTTACCCAACATGGAGACCGCCGTCAACTTAGTCATGGACGGGCAGCCTGTGCTCGGCGAGCGCGTGGCAGTGATCGGGCTGGGCGTCGTCGGGCTGCTGACGGTTGCGCTGCTGGCGCGCTTCCCGCTGGCGCATTTGCTGGCTGTCGATCCGCTACCGCAACGACGTGCGCTGGCCGTAGCATTGGGCGCCCACGCCGCTGCTGCGCCCGCCGAACTCACAGAATCCGCCACATTCGATCTCACCTACGAGGTGAGCGGCGCGCCGACTGCGCTCAACACTGCGCTCGCCCTCACCGGCTATGCGGGGCGTATCGTCATCGGTTCCTGGTACGGCAGCAAACAGGCGCCCATCGACCTGGGTGGCGCCTTTCACCGCAGCCGCATTCGCCTGCTTGCCAGTCAAGTCAGCACGCTTGACCCCCGTTGGCTTGGGCGCTGGGACAAGGCGCGCCGCCTCGACGTTGCGTGGGCGATGCTCCGTCAGGTCGCTGTGGACGCGCTCATTACCCATCGGCTGCCGGTGACGCAGGCGCCGGAGGCGTACCGCCTGCTCGACCAGACGCCACAGCAGGCCTTACAGGTCTTGCTCGAATATCCAAATCCATCAAGGAGCAACCATTATGTACACACTGGCCGTTCAACGTGATTTCGTCGCTCAACACTTTCTTATCGGCGGCGACTGGGGCGCTGAGAATTTCTGGCATTCCCATCACTATCGCCTGGAGCTGATCCTGGAAGGAGCCACCCTTGATCAGCATGGCTACTTGGTCGATATTGTCAACGTCGAGCAACAACTGGAAGCGATCGTGGCGCGCTACAAGGATAAGACGCTCAACGATCTGCCCGAATTTGCTGGCCTCAATCCCAGCATCGAGCACTTCACGCGCATCGTCTGCCTGACCCTCAACGATGGCATTCCTGCGCCCAACATTTCGGCGCTGACGGTGAAAATCTGGGAGAACCAGATTGCGTGGGCCGCCTATCGCCACGAACGGTAAGCATGGCACGCGGTTGACGGTTGCACTACATGCATATTGGGCTGGTGATTTACGGCGCCATCGACACGCTGTCGGGCGGCTACCTCTACGATCGTATGCTAGTGCGCGCCCTCCAGCAGGCAGGGCACGTTGTCTCGATCTACAGCACCCCATGGCGCAGCTACCCCAGGCATCTTGCCGACAACTGGCGCGCAGCGTGGCGGCGCCAGCTGCTGAGCGCACCCGTCGATCTCTGGCTACAAGATGAGCTAAACCACCCTTCCTTGTTTTGGCTCAACCGCACCTTGCGTCGTCATCATCGGGCGCCGATCGCAGGGATTATCCATCACCTGCGCAGCAGCGAAGAGCACCCGCGTCCACTGCGACCGCTCTATTGCCGCATCGAGCGCGCCTATCTCGCTACGTTGGATGGCTATCTGGCGAACAGCCACACGACACGGACCAGCGTGCAGGTGCTGCTTGACGCAGCACGCCCGTCTGCCGTCGCCTGGCCCGCCGCCGACCATCTCCCCGCGCCTGCTGAGCTGAGCGCTGAAGGGATTGCGGCGCGGGCGCTGCTATCGGCGCCGCTGCGCATCCTGTTTGTTGGCAATCTGATCCCGCGCAAGGGGCTGCATCATCTGCTCAATGCGCTGGCGGAGGTGGACGGCGACTGGGAATTGTCGGTCGTGGGTAGCTCGGATATCGATCGTGACTATACGCAACAGATTCGGCGCCAGATCACGTACACCGGTCTGGCGCCGCGCGTGCGGCTACTGGGGCGCGTCGACGACGCCACACTCGGCGAGCTGTATCGACGCCATCATCTCTTTGCCGCCCCTGGCTATGAAGGTTTCGGGATTGTCTATCTAGAGGCGCATCGCTTCGGTCTGCCGGTGATTGCACTGACGACAGGCGCTGCGCATGAAGTCGTCTATGATGGGCAGACCGGCGTACTGGCGCCGCCGGGGGATGTGGCGGCGCTGGCGACAGCGCTGCGACGCTTCGTGCACGATCGCGAATTGCTGCTTGCCATGGGACTCGCCGCCCGTCTCCGCTACTCTCTGCACCCAACCTGGGAGCAGAGCATGACCAGCGCCGTCGCCTGGTTGGAGGAGTTCGCAGCGGCTCGATAGGCGCTCAATGGCGCGCGGATGACGCGAAATAGACGAATTTGGACGGATCAGTCGCAAGTGACCACACATTCTGCGGATTAGGCGGATTCACGTGGATAAAAATCCGCCCTGATCCGCCCAGTCTGCATCCATTCTCTGCTTCTCTATGCCAGCGCAGCTTTGACGCGCGCTTCGTTCATTGGTAGTTGGCGCAGGCGCTTGCCGGTCAGTGCAAAGAAGGCGTTGGCAATGGCGGGCGCCACCGGGCCAATCGGCGGCTCGCCGACGCCGCGTGGCTTGCCGTCGCCAGCCTCCAGCAGCGTCACCGCCACCGTGGGCGCTTCTTTCATCGTTAGCAACGGATACTTGTCAAAGTTGGCGGGGACAATCTGCCCGTCCTTCACCGTCATCTCTTCGATCAAGGCAGAGCCAACGCCCCACATCACGTTGCCCTCCACCTGGGCTTTGGCGCCGTCCGGGTTGATCGTCAAGCCACAATCCATCGCCGCCGCAATCTTATGCACGCGAATCTTGCCCGTCGCTGCGTCCAGCGAGATTTCGGCCACGATCGCCACCGGGGTGCCAACGTCAATCTGGCCGGCCAAACCGCGTGCACGCCCCGCTGGCGCCGGTTTGCCCCACTCGCCAAGCTCAGCCGCAGCCTGCAACACGCGCTTGTACCGGGCGGAGTCGCCCTCGTCGCGCAGATTACGCAGCCGGAACGCCAGCGGATCGATGCCAGCGGCATGGGCCAGCTCGTCGATGAAGCTCTCCACAGCAAAGGTATTGGGCAACAGCCCTAGCCCGCGCCACCAACCCGTGCGCAATGGCAGATCGCGACGATAGGCGACGGTGCGTTTGTTGGGTGCGTCATAACGGATCGTTGCCCCGCGATAGGCCCCAAAATCCGCGCCCATCACAGCGGACATGAAAGGCGGCAGGAAATCGAACGCAACGTCCCCGCTGGCTTGCCGGTGCTCGATGGCCAGCAAGTTGCCTTCGCTGTCGATGCGTCCGAACAGCTTGTGATGAGTCAATGGGCGGAAGTAGCCGTAACGCATCTCCTCGGCGCGCGACCAGCCAACGTGCACCGGCGCGCCCGCCGCCTGTGATAGTTTCGCCGCCTCGATAGCGACTTCCCAACCTGCTTTGCGCCCATAGCCGCCGCCGAGATAAGTCGGGATCACCTCGACAATCTTTTCGTCAACGCCGAGCGCCTTTGCCACCTGGCTGCGCACGAAACCCTGTCCCTGCGTCGAGCACCAGACGCGCACCTGACCAGACTGCACGTCGGCAAGTGCGGCCTGTGCCTCCAGCGGTGTTTGGATGGCAAAGGGCGTGCGATATTCGGCGACAACGGTCGTCTCCTCGCTCAGCAGCCGCGGCGCATTGCCGACATCCTGGATGACGATCCCATCACGATCGCCTACAGTCACGAGCGCTTCCAGCTCTTCTTGCTGCCAGAGATGCCCTGCATCCCATTCCGCCTGGATGCGCGCAACCCCGGCCTGCGCCGCCGTACGGCTCTCGGCCACGACACCGGCAAAATCCTTGTCGATCACCACCTTGACCACGCCCTCGGCCTGAGCTGCGTCACCCGCAGCAAACGCTTTCGGCGTCGCCGAGATGGTGGGCGGACGCACGACCGCGCCGTATTTCATCCCTGGCAACCGCGCATCCATCCCGTAGATCGCCTGCCCGGTCACTTTTGCCGGAATGTCGATGCGTGGCAGCGATTTGCCGATGACGCTGAACTGTTGCCATTGTTTGACCGGAACTTCCTCTTTCGGCGCTTCCCACGTTTCCTTGCTGGTGGCGACGGTGTAGAACTCGACGCGCTTGCTGGCGTCGCCCGCAGCCACAAAGGCGCGGTCTTCAATCACAACTTGCTCAGCAGGCACGCCAAGCAACGCAGCAGCTTCGCCCGTCAGCATAGCGCGGAAAGTGGCTGCCGCTGCCAGCAACGGTGTAAAGACGCCAGACACCGAGCTGCTGCCGCTGGTCATCAGCGAATTACCCATGTCGCGCCCGGTGGAGGCCTGCGCCACGTCGAGGTCCTGCCAGGCAATGCCCAGCTCTTCGGCGGCGATCTGCGCCAGCGCAGTGTGCACGCCCTGCCCCATCTCCACCTTCATCAGATACAGGCGGATGCGGCTGTCAGGCAGCACCTCGAACCATGCCCACGGGTCTTCCGGGAAGCTGCCTGGCGGCCCCTCGGCGCCCTCAAACACCCCGGCGAGCTGCAAACGCATCCACGGCACACCGTAGGCATAGCCCAGCGCCAGCCCGCCTGCCACGACGCCAGCGCCGATCAGAAAGCCGCGTCGCGTTGGTCGCCAACGCAACTTTTTGCCAGACGTCTGGACGTTTGCTTCAACAACGGCGTCGGTTGTGGCGCTGTCTGTCACAACTTCGGGTTGAGTCGGTTTCTCGCTCATGCGCTCACCTCCGCAGCGCCTGCTGTCATCGTCATTTGATTGGCGGCGTTTGCGACTGCCTGCTTGATCCGGTGATAACAGCCACAACGGCAGTAATTGTTGGCCATTGCCTCCACGATCTCATCTTCTGTGGGCGCTGGATTTGCCTGCAAAAAAGCTGCTGCTGTCAGAATCTGCCCACTCATACACCAGCCACACTGCGGCACCTGGGCGTCAATGAACGCCTGCTGCACGGGATGCAACACCAGACTGCCATCTGCGCCAGGTTGCGCCAACCCTTCAATCGTTGTGATCGACTTGCCCTCGACCAGTGCAAGCGGCGTGACGCACGCGCGCGTCGCCACACCATCCACCAACACCGTACAGGCGCCGCAAAAGCCCGCCGCGCAGCCGATCTTGGTGCCGGTCATGCCCAGCTCATCGCGCAGGACATACACAAGCAAGGCGCCCGGCCCGCCGGCCACTTCTCGATCCGTCCCATTGATGCGTAAATTCATGCGTTCTCCCAGTTGAATCAGCAGTGATGCAATGATGCGATTATGCGGGGCGGCAGATGTGTAGTCAGTAGACTGTGCTACAGAAGGCTATCCAGAAACCTGGAAACGTCGTGTGCGGAGAACACCAAAAGTGTCTTGGAGCACTCAGGCTGTGGGCGGACGATGCTGTGCGATCGTCAATGGCACCTCAGTCACAAGCTCATCGTCAAGCAAGATGCGAAACTCGTAATCGCCAAAGGCCGCAAAGACAAGATGCGCCAGGTCGAAAATCTGGTTCATCAATACTGGGCGCCCGTCATGTGGATGTTGGATGTTCACCATGGCGGCGATGTTGAACAGCTCGCGCCCATCCTCGTCGACCAGGACGATGCGCATCTGGTGCTGACCGGTTTCGCTCGCCGCGAACTCAAATTGGGTGACCAGCTTCATCTGCGGATGCACGACCGGGGTCTGCGTCGCATTGATTGTGGTGAAGATGCCCATGATGTTTAGCTTATGCTCAATGGAGAGGCTGGCATAGTCAGCCAACACTGCAATCCGGGTCTTCATGGCAGATAGGCTCCTTGCGGACAAAAAAAATACGCTGTCGATGGTCCCCCGAAGCTGGGATTGGGGCCCAGCACCACCGACAGCGTGATAGTAAGATACCATGTCCTGGGCCGCCTGTCAAATTGAACTGAAATGGTTTTGCCATTGACAGCGCCCTTACGCAGGTCTACAATTCCTGACAGCGCACGCCCAGCGTAGACGAAACACCAGAGGCCGTCAGGCGTAGCGTCTTGAACACAAAGGAGCCACACCATGTACCTCAAGGACATTCGCGCTTGTGTCGATCGCGTGCTCGAAGGGACGCGGTTGACTCGCGCCGAACGCCGCGCCGTCGAAGTCAATCCCGCCAACGCCATGATGCTCGACCCTTTCCCCGCCATTGCCGGCATCGAACTACCGCAAAGCCTGGCGCTCGTAACCAAGAAATTGTGGAAGCCTGGCATGACGATCCGTGTACGCTTCCTGGACGGAGACCCGGTCATTCAACAGCGATTGCAACCTTTCGCCCACGTGTGGAGCCAGTACGCCAATCTCAAATTTGTCTTTGGCGATGACCCTGACGCCGAAATCCGCATCTCGTTCAAGCAACGCGGCTCGTGGTCTTACATCGGCACCGACTGCCTGGGCATCCCCAAAAACCAGGCGACCATGAATTTTGGGTGGCTGACGCGCACCACCGACGACGCCGAATATTCGCGGGTCGTCACCCATGAGTTCGGCCACGCCATCGGCTGTATCCATGAGCACCAGAACCCGGCGGCGGCAATTCCATGGGACAAGCCCGTTGTCTATCGCTATTATGCTGGACCGCCCAACAACTGGACCAAAGAACAGACCGACGTCAATCTCTTCCAGACCTACGCGCGCGATCAGACGCAATTTTCGGCGTTCGATCCGCAGTCCATCATGCTCTACCCGATCCCCAACGAGTTTACTATTGGCGACTTCGAGGTTGGTTGGAACACTGTTCTATCGACGACGGATAAGCAATTTGTTGGCGTCATCTATCCTTTTGCCGAAAAACCCACGAACGAACTGCCCATTGACGGCGGCCCGGTCGATCAGTCGATCGGTGCGCCCGGTGAGTTGGATACCTTCACCTTCACCGTGAAAAAGCAAGCGCGCTACCGCGTCGAAACCTTGGGCAAGCAAGACCTGGTCATGGGCTTGTACGGGCCAGATGATGCAACCAAACTCATCCGCACCGATGACGACAGCGGCGTGGGCATGAATCCTCGCATCATCAGCTCACTGAAGCCTGGGGTCTACACCGTGCTCGTGCGTCATTTCAGCGCCAAGAAGACCGGCGCCTATCAGATTCAGGTCAAGAGCGTGTAGCCCATCCTGGCCAACGCCATTCATACCGACAGCACGCGTATCTCGCAGAGCGGACGCCGCGCCGATGGTCACCCTGCCCGTGCCCATTGCCCGGCCTCTCTCTTGCGCGGACTGCGCCACTGACAGCAAGGAAATATCATGCAACAGGAGCATCACGACGTGATCCGTCCCGGTGTGCGTGCGGCGGCGCCGATCAGCCGCAGCAAAGTCGATGAGTCACTACATCGGTTGCAATGGAATGAAAATCCGCAAGACTTTCCTGCCGACCTAAAAGAAGAGGTTTTGCAGCGGCTGGCGGCAATGGCGTGGTCGCGCTACCCTGTCGGTGGGCGCCCCTGGTCGGTCATCGATGCCCTGGCTACGCACATGCACGTCAGCCCCGACCAGGTGGTGGTCAGCGAAGGCTCCGCCGATCTGATCAAAGCGGTAATGGCGGCGACATTGCACCCCGGCGACACGGTCGTCATGCCCACCCCCACCTTTCTACTCTATCGTCAGAATGCTCGGCTACACGAAGCAAACATCGTTGAAATCCCACTCGATCCCGCCATTGGTTTTGCGCTACCTGTCGAGGCATTGATCGACGCAGCCACAATGCATCAGGCGCGCCTTGTCACCCTGTGCGCCCCCAATAACCCAACCGGCACCCTCTACACCGAAGCTGAGCTTAGGCGCCTGGCGGCAGCGATTACGCCTACGTTGCTCGTGGTCGATGAAGCCTACGCCGAATTTTGTGACCAGGATCTGACCGGCTTGCTCGCACTTGATAACGTGATCCTGCTGCGCACCTTTAGCAAATTTTACGCAATGGCCGGGGTGCGCGTCGGCTATGCCCTCACCACGCCCGCGTTGGCGACGGAGTTGCAGAAAGTTATCACGGTCTTTCCACTCAGCATCTTTAGCGAGATCACCGCATTGGTGGCGCTGGAGCAGCGCGCCCGCTTCCTGACGCTGCGCGACCAGATCATAGCGGAGCGCACCCGCATGGCAGAAGCATTGGCAGCCCTTCCCGGCGTCACCGTCTTTCCAAGCGGCGCCAACTTCCTGTTGATACGCCTGGATCGCCCCAAGCAGGCGCTGCTCCATCACTTGCAGCAGCAACATCGCGTGTTGATTTCAGATATGGCTGCCTATCCTGAGCTGGTGGACTGTGTGCGCATCAGCGTGGGTGCGCCAGCGCAAAACGACCTGGTGATTCAAGGTTTTCGCGAGGTGATGGGTGTTGCGCCCGTAGAGACGGTTTGAATCTTGCCAGCTTTGACGCCAGATGCTTTTCAATCATCGAGGAGCAACAGTTCGGGCAGGATCAAGTCGGCCATGTGGTGGCGGATGGGCGGCGCGTCGATGAAGCCGCAGTGTCCGCCAGTGGCATGAATCTGCACATCGAGCAAAGGGTGTGGCGTCAGTGTGTAGAAGTCAACCACTGGGATGATGGGATCGTTTTTTGCGGTGATGATCGTCGTCCGCACCGTCAGGTGTGTCAACGCATCGCCCAACACTGCGTACGCGGCGAAATACTCATCGGCGTTGTGATAACGCTGGACGCGCGCCATTTCGGGTTGTCGGATGAACCACTCCGTCATATCACGCACCAGTGGCATGCGCTCAATCTCGCCCAGGTCGGGCAGGGCCGGGTTGACCAGCCGTTTGGCGCGCAACGATCGCAGCCAACGCTGGCGGAAGTAGCGCCGCGTGCCAGGGTTGCGGTCAAGCGCATCGGTGGCGCGCGCCGGGTTGATCGCTGGACAGACGGCCACAACCTTGCGTAGATTGTGGAAGGGCGTGCGCTCGCTGTGCCATTTCGCCAGCCGCAACGCAAAGTTGCCGCCCATCGACGCACCGATGATGTAGAACGGGTGCGCGCCCGCCAATTGCGCGACTTGGGCCGTCGCCGTTGCCACTTCCTCCAGCAACGTAGCGCGGAAGAGTCCTTTATTGAGCGCGTAGGGATCGACATGCCGCCCTGGCCCGTGGTCGCGCAGATTGATACGAAACGCATCAAACCCTTTCTCCACCAACGCCTGCGCCAGAATGACATTGTAATTGGAATGGCTACAGCCTTCCCAGCCATGGAGAATCATCACCAGCCCGCGCGTCACGCCTGGGAGCCGACTGGCATTGTAGTAGCCATGCAGCCGCACCGGCTGGTCTGGGTCAGCGCCCGTGTAGTCGAACCCGCCATCGAGCAGCAACAGCTGCTCGTCCACTGTGATATCAATGCCTTTGGGGCGCACCATGGCCAGTACAGTCTGGGCGGCGCCAGAGCGGACGAGGAGATTCGGACGAAACGCGGTGCGTGGTGTGCGATCATCGATCATGGTGCGAGTATACTACGACGCTGCAGCCTTTGCACCAATTCCGGGCAGCGTGTTCTACAATGCGTGGCGGCGCAATGCCAGCGGAACACTGCGCCATTGACGCCGAACATTACCGAGACAGCAACAAACACAATCAAGACAGCAACAAACACAATCAACAGGCACGAGCGAATCATGATGCGTTACCGTTTCTTCACAGCCGATGTCTTCACCAGCAAGCGTTTTGGCGGCAACCAGCTGGCCGTCTTTCCCGATGCGAGCGGGCTGAGTGACGCCCAAATGCAGCAGATCGCGCAAGAGTTCAACCTTTCAGAAACCGTCTTTGTGTTGCCGCCAGAACATCCCGAACACACGCGGCGGTTGCGCATCTTTACGCCTGCACGAGAGTTGCCCTTCGCGGGTCATCCGACGGTCGGCGCTGCGTTTGTGCTGGCCGCCATCGGCGAGATTGCGCTCAGCGCAGCGCGCACGCCAATTGTCTTCGAGGAAGGGGTTGGCCCCGTGCCGGTGACTATTACGGCGCGGGATGGACAGCCATACGCAGCGACGCTGACAACGGCCGTCCTGCCGAGCTTCGGCCCACCGCCGCCGGACACTGCCGCATTGGCTGCCATGCTGGCGTTGGAAACGGCAGAGGTCGCAATTGGTGACTATGCGCCACAAGGCGTTTCCTGCGGGGTGCCTTTTCTCTTTGTGACGGTGCGCAACCGCGCCGCGTTGGCGCGCGCCCGCTTGCGCCGTGATCGATGGGAGGAGACTCTGGCGAATTGGTGGGCGAACCAGGTGTATCTGATTGCGTTCGACCCAGAGCTGCCCGACTCGCACTTGCGCGCTCGCATGTTTGCACCGGCAATGGGGATCGTCGAAGACCCCGCCACCGGCGCCGCCGCAGCGGCGTTGGCAGGCTATCTCGCAGTGCGCGATTTGTCGCACACCGGCACACTGCGCTGGGTCGTCGAACAGGGTTTTGAGATGGGGCGCCCCAGCATCCTGGAAGTGGAAGCGGATAAACGCGACGGCGCAATTGTCGCCGTGCGCGTGGGCGGGGCCTCAGTGCTGGTCAGTGAAGGCGTGATGACGGTGACTGCCTAGGCAGAGAGTGTGTGCTGGCGCATTCCTCACAAATGGAACATCTCTAACCGCGTCATCCACACGTGTCTGTCATACTCGTGTCTGTCATACTCGTGTCTGTCATACTGTCGTGACGAACAGGGCCATTTCCAAACCGTGCTATCTGAAGACCGCTATCTGGAGATACTATCTGGAGATATACTATCTGGAGATACAGTGCCGATGAAACGTCATCTCATTGCCCTTACCTTCCTGGCCTTTACACTCGTCGCGTGCACCCAACCATCGACGCCG
>CZCA01000919.1_pt1 | contig 99065 bp, 96 predicted proteins | sample 591981 | NCBI WGS metagenome assembly CZCA01 (sample SAMEA3556810, study PRJEB10932) | anaerobic digester metagenome | reverse complement strand
TTTAAGTGCGGTGGTCAACCTCTTGACCTTTGCCGCAATAATATTGTATGTGCTTATGTAGATAATATAGCTAGAAAAATTTGTAAATAAAAATCTATTGTGCATTGCTGATTTTTTGTTTAAAATATCAAAACCAATGTTTTATTATTAATTATTTACCTGCCATATCCTTATGTACAGGAAAAAGGACGGTGCTTTTTACACACCGCCCCACCCAGAAGAAAAAATCAGTTAGCAGCCACAGCCACAGCTAGGTGTTTCCTCATTGTTACCGTTACAGCAAACGATCCAGATAATAGCAAGAATTATAATCCAAGTGCAGCTACTGCCGCCAAAAAGATTGTTACAGCACATCGTGTTTTCCTCCTTTCAAGTGGTACAATACATTATATTGCAAAAGACCCAATTTGGTTACACTTTTATTCGGAACTTTTATTTGTAAATTTGCACAAATACTATTGAATTCTAATTTTAAAACAGTATAATTATATTAAAAAAGGGGGAATTCTTCATGAGAAAAATTATATCCATAATGTTATGCGTATTATTGGCTGCTATGGTTCTGCCAATAACAGCCTATGCCGATGATGGTGACACCGTATCCATAACGGTCGCCTATACAAACGACATTCACGCTCGTAACTCAAACGACGATTATAACCGTACAATAGGTTTTCCTAAGCTTAAAACCATTGTAGACCAAGAAAATGCTGATTTACTGCTGGATGCAGGGGATTTGTACCATGGGCAAGCCTTTGCTACAGTGGAAAATGGTGAAAGCATTGCCCAGCTGATTAACGCAGTGGGATATGATGGTATGACTGTTGGTAATCATGACTGGAACTATGGTGAAGACCAATTAAAGGCATTAGAAGCCATCTCAGCCTGCCCCGTTATGGCTGGCAACGTTGAAACAGACAGCAATGACAATTTTTTTAACACAGATTACATAATCCGTGATATTGGCGGTGTAAAGGTAGGTGTTTTTGGCGTTGTAGACCCTGAGGTTTATGGTGCAACCAACCCTACTCTGCTAAAAGGCTTACAGTACACTGATATGTACGCATATGCGGATAAAATGGTTAAACAGCTTCAAAGCCAAGACTGCGACATTATAGTAGCGTTATCCCACTGTGTTGATTACGAAAAATTGGCATCTACTGTTAGTGGCATAGATTTACTGATAACTGGACATTTACATATAGAGCTAAGCACAGTAGTCAATGATACTTTAGTAGTACAGGCAGGAGAATATATGCAAAACGTTGGCATAGCAAGCTTAGAATATTCAAAAAGTGAGGATAAGCTAATATCCGCAGCTGCAAAGGAAATCACCTATGAGGATTCAAAAGCATATGAACCTAATGCTGATATTACAAATTTAATAGCACAAATTAATGAAGAGCAAAAGCCAATTCTAGATGAGGCAGTGGGCAGTACCTCCATAGACCTTGATGGGGAAAAATTTCATGTTAGAGCCTACGAAACCAATTTAGGCAGAGTAATAACCGATACATATATTAACGAAACCGGTGCTGATATAGCCATAGAAAACGGTGGTGGCATACGTTCATCTATCAAGCAAGGAAGCATTACAAAAAGAGATGTTATAAACGTTGCACCCTTTGGTAATATTATTGTAACAAAGGACGTAACAGGTGCAGGCATAAAGGAAATGCTGGAAAACACCATTGACCTAGGTATCCGAAACGCCAAGGCATATTCCGGCGAAAGCACAGATTGGCCCAGCAACGACGGCAGCTATGTACAAATTGGCGGTATGACTATAAAATATGACACCTCTAAGCCCACAGGCAGTCGTGTTATATCTGCCATGGTAGGCAGCGAACCACTGGATTTAAGCAAAATCTACACAATCGCCGGCAACAATTTTATTCTGGCTGATAAAACCTATCCCGCCATTGCCTCTGCACCAATAAAAAGCGAATACACTACCTGTGATGATGCGTTGACAAAATTCATTACCAGCATAGGTGTAGAAGGCTCTATAAACAATCAACGTATGATTGACATAACCACTCCTGTAGAGCCTACTGCACCAACAGCAGAGCCTACACAGGAATCCAGCACCGCACCTACCGCTTCAACCACTATACCAGCAACAGCCACCCCTACCTCTCCATCTGCCACAGCACCAGCACAGGGCGGTACAACAGCTAACAACGGCAGTACAGCACCTACTAACACCAATGCGTCAACAGCTGGCAAGGTAGCCACAGGCGACAGCCAGAGCATTGTTATGTTAATAGGCATTATAGCATTATCCTTATGCACTATATTAACAATTAAACGTAAGGCTGTAGAAAAACAATAAAGCCCTTAACGCTAAAAACCATTTAAGCAGTATAAGCTGGCAATATTTTTTTCCTACAAAGCAACAAACAGTGGCAGTTTACCCATTGTTATCTTAGGGCTTAGTATAAACAACAAAAAACAACCACAACGGGGGCTGTCACTTTTCATCGTGACAGCCCCCTGTTTAATTCATACATATTTAAACGCTGTGATAAAAATCCTTTAAAGCCATTAATTTACAAAAAATAGCTTTAAAGAATCATAGCTTTTTATTCATTTTGATTACGCTAAACTAATTTTCATTAGTCCTCATTTAATACTCTTTTGGCATTCCCAATAAATATTTGCTCATATTCACTAGGTGATAAATTCAGACTCATTACCCGTTGAAGCTCGCTTTTAGCCGACCACATTGGAAAATCTGTGCCAAACAATATTCTATCTGTACCATATGCCTTAATAAGCTCCAAGGTACGTCTTTTACCTAAAAATGCAGTAGAGCTGGAGGTGTCTAAAAAGCACCTAGTACCCTGTACCTTATCCTCTAAATATTCCAATGCCAAGTCCCATACTGACCATCCTCCAAAATGAGCAGCCACTACGGTAAGGTCTGGAAAGTTACATAGCACCGCCGCCAACCTTTTAGGGTGTGAATAGGAATAACGGTAATCACCACAATGTATTACAATTGGCAGCCTGCCACGAATCAGGTCATATATTTCCATCATCTTAGGGTCGTCAATATTAAAATGCTGTGTATCAGGGTGAATCTTTACACCCTTTAAGCCCAAGCCTTCAATACGTTGAATTTCTTCCAAGGGATTATCCATTTCTGCGTGCATAGTGCCAAAGCCAGTCAGCTCTGTATGAGCCTTACATTCATCTGCTATAAAATTATTTATATTCTGTACCTGCGCCGGTACGGTAGCAACGGAATGTACCAAAAACCGGCTTACACCGGCTTTTCTACCGTTTTCTACTAATGCCTCCGCTGTGCCTAGCTCGTTCATTTCCAAGCCATAAAAGCGACCTACGCTGCGTACTGCCTTAGATGCAATTTTATCTGGGTAAATATGAGCATGAAAGTCCATTATTTCCATTGATATCAGCCTTTCTAAGCATTTAAAATATTGTAAATAAAAACATTATTATACCAACAATTATAACCCCCTACAGGCTAAAAGTCAAAAGGTGGATTATGGTCTTACTATAAAGTAAAATTTACATATTATTATTTGGTTAGGTGTCTTTCTTGACTACTAACCGAAAACAAGGTAATATAAGCTTAGTACATTTAAAAACTTAAAAAACAAGGAGAGTGTATATAAAATGGCAATAATTAAACCCTTCAACGGTGTCCGCTTTGATTGTGATATTGCTGGTAAGATTGATGAACTGGTATGTCCGCCATATGACATTATTAGCGATGAGCAAAGAGCAGAATATATAAAAACAAATGAAAACAATATTATTAGGCTGGAGCTGCCAAAAGGCGATAATCCTTATGAAAACGCACAAAGAATTTTAAAGGAATGGCAAAACCAAGGGGTTTTGAAAACCGAGGAACAGCCAGCTATATATATTTACGAGGAAGAATTTACCGCCTACGGTGAACGAAAAAGCGTAAAGGGTATGATATGTCGTGTAAAGATTGAGGAGTTTAGCAAGGGTATTATTCTTCCCCACGAGTTCACATTATCAAAGGCTAAGGAAGATAGATTAAACCTGATGAAGGCTACTAACTGTAACTTTAGTCAGATTTACTCACTGTATATGAACGAGGGCAACGACACTACAGCTAAGCTTGATAAGCTGTCACAGGGCAGCCCAGACCTAGAGCTAACAGACAACGACAACGTAACCCACAGAATGTGGGTTGTAACAAACCAGCAGGCCATTGCTGATATTGCAAAGGACTTTGACAACAGAAAGCTTTATATTGCTGACGGACACCACCGTTATGAAACCGCATTAAACTATCGCAGCTATTGCAGGGAGCAAGGCATAGCTAAGGAGGGTGACCCACAGGATTATCAAATGATGATGCTGGTTGATATGGAGCATCCTGGCTTGGTTGTGTTCCCTACTCACAGATTGTTAAGAAATTTAAAGGACTTTAACCCTGTAAAAGCAATAAATGCTTGTAAGGAGTTTTTTGAGGTTGAGGAAAAAACAGATATTAACAGCATTGAAGGCGAGCTGGATAAGCTTTATAAGCAGGGTAAGAAAGCCTTTGCTTTCTATAGCGGCGACAAGGGCTGGACGCTGCTGGTGCTAAAAAGCTTGGATATTATAAGAGAGCTTTTACCAAATGCCAGTGAGGCTACACAGGGCTTAGATGTAACTGTGTTACATACCCTAATTTTAGAAAAGCTATTTGGTATAGACGCTGAAAATATGGCTAATCAAATCAACCTAACCTATACTAAATATTTTGATGAGGCTATCGCCTCGGTACAAAACGGAACATCACAGGCAACCTTTATATTAAACCCTACCAGAGTTACCGAAATTAGAGATGTAGCTTCTGCTGGAGAAAAAATGCCACAAAAATCCACATACTTTTATCCAAAGCTTATAACAGGTCTGGTAATGAACGAGCTAAAATAATTATACGGCTATAAAATTAGCTAACCCACACATTGTATAAAAATGTGTGGGTCTCCTTTTTGCTATTTTATCAAATGTCCCCTCCGCAATGAGGACCAGTTGTAGTCAAATGTTTTTATACACAAAATCAATTACCATTATGTGACAATTTATTATTGTTAAATTTGGTAATATGATGATATTAATCATAAAAATTTTCTTTATTAGTGAATTTGACATATGCCAAATGTCAACAAACATTATGCGTCATTATATCATTATAGTGTTTAGTCGTTGACAATCAGTAAATGTCAAGTTAGGTGATAATATGTATAAAAACAAAGCACAAAGTGGAGATAATAACATATGCGGAAACAATATTGCAAAGCACCGTAAAGCTATGGAAAAGCCCAACTCACAGCGGGCATTAGCGGATAAAATGCAGCTGTTGGGTGTTGATTTAGACAAAAATGCTGTACAACGTATAGAAAGTGGAAAACGCTTTGTAACAGACATAGAAATTAAAGCATTTGCAAAGGTATTTGGGATAACCATTGATGAGTTGTTAAAATAAAATTATGTAATAAAGAACATTTAAAGGCTATAAGTGTTCTTTTTATGGTGGATGATAGCTAAATGACATTTTTTCCTAAAAAAGTTCATTTTACTATTGCATTTTATCTTAATATGTGTTATTATTCTATAGCAGTTTAAAAAAAGCAAATACCTATGCGCCAGTAGCTCAGCTGGATAGAGTGACTGGCTACGAACCAGTAGGTCGGGGGTTCGAGTCCCTCCTGGCGCACCAAAAAGATTGTCGATTTGTGTCGACAATCTTTTTTCTTTTTGTTGATGTTGATTAATGGTATAATGCAGATAAGGTTATTTATATAATGGGTGGTACAAAAAATGAAGATTATAATCGGTGCCGGAAACACATATTATGACGGCTGGCTTAGTACGCAAGAAACAGAATTGAATGTTTTAAGAAATTCCGATTTTAAGGAATATTCAAATAGCAAATCAATATCAGCTATTCTCGCTGAGCATGTTTGGGAACACATGACAGAAGATGAGGGTATTACTGCAGCTAAAAACTGTTTTGATAATTTGGAGCACGGCGGATATATTAGAGTGGCTGTTCCTGATAAAAATTTCAGAAATGAATGGTATCAAAACATGGTCAAAATTGGTGGTAACGGTGATCCAAACCATCCAGCCTACACACATAAAATCGTTTATGACTATATAGCATTGAAAAAAGTATTTGAGCAAGCTGGTTTTGTTGTAGATTTACTTGAATATTGTGATGAAAACGGAAGCTTCCATTATAAATATTGGAATGAATTAGACGGTAAAATCGGACGATCATTTAGATTTGACACAAGAAACAGTTTTGAAAAATTAGGGATGGTTTCTATAATTATTGATGCAAAAAAACCAATTATTATTAACCCAAGCTAATGAGTGTAATCCTCACCACGAGGGTTCGAATCCATCCATGAAAACGTCGTATGGATCTAAATCGTCTTCCCTTTCCAAAAAGAAACGACAGCTTCCTTCGAAAGCTGTCGTTTCTTTTTGCCCTTATATATAATCATTAATGATATAATTCATATAAAATTTATTAATATTTTGCGTATTTCCCCTGCAACTCATGCAATAAAAAAACGCCACAAATATGTGACAGAATTGTAAATTTATCATCTTTTTCTATACCTACTATACCACAAAATGGAGAAAAATTCAAGTCTTGTATTTAGTGCCACGTGGGTGTATTAAGTATATAGGAGGTGTTTTATAATGAACCAAAAAAGCATGACCGCACTGATAAGTGCATTTTCAAGAGCATATCATTCGCTAAACAACGAGGTCACAATTTTTAATGACAGCATTGCAAGGCAACTATTAACCGATGAAGAATACCATCAAGTAGCAAAAATCATGTGCGATGGCATTGGTTTTTTTAACCCCTCATTTATGGGAGAACCAGATCAAGCACTGAGATGGATTGTAGATAATCAATTATCTCCAACGCCACTTGGTAGGGCGGCTTTTGCAGAAAATTCCCTTGAGAGGGCTGTTCAAATTGGTGCAAAGCAGTATTTAATTTTTGGTGCCGGATATGATACCTTTGCGTATCGTCAGCCCTCATGGGCAAATACGTTGGAAATTTTCGAGATTGACCACCCAGCTACTGCAAACGATAAACAAGAGCGCTTGAAAGAATCTAGTCTTGTAATCCATAATAATGTTCACTATATTGAATCGGATTTTACAAAAAAATCGTGGCAAAAGACATTGCTGAACCATGGTGCTTTCAATAGCAATAAAATAAGCTGCTGCACGATTCTTGGAGTTGCATATTATCTTTCAAAGGAATCCTTTGAATCTTTAATTTCCATCATAAGTGACATTGTGCCAAAAGGTAGCTCTATCATATTTGATTACCCCGATGAAAACAGCTATACCGAAAATGCAGGAGAACGAGCAAAAAAACAATCCATGCTGGCTGGTGCTGCAAACGAAAAAATGTTGGCAAGCTATTCCTACTTCGATACGGAACGATTACTTTCTGCTCATGATTTTCTGATATATGAACACTTAAACCCACAAGAAATGACCGAGCAGTATTTTAAGGTATACAACAAGTCAAACCCTGCTCATCAAATGACCGCATTTGACAACGTAAATTATTGTATTGCAGTGAGAGAATGAGCATAATCTCTCAAAATCATCTGCATTTTTTCATCAAGTGTTTATAAAAAAGCAGTATCTTAATTGATACTGCTTTTTATTTTATTCATTTTTTCGTAGGCTCTATTACTTATCCAACCTTTATTACAGAGCCTATTTTTCTTAAATTTGTAATAACAAATTTGGCATTCATATTACAACCATATTATCCACAGCAGCCAGTAATATCAAAGGATATTTTTTAGTTTATCCATTAGCTACATCAAGCTTAGCTATAATCCTTTGTATTGCTACTACATCCATTAAATTAATATTTTCGTCACCGTTTACATCAGCAGAATATACCATATCATCCTCTGCTATTAAAGCTGATTTAGCCAGATGTCTTTGAACCATCAATACGTCCAGCATTGTTATAGCACCATCATTGTCTATATCACCAGCAACAGCATTGCCCTTATAGCTGGCAATAGCCTTTATTACAAAGTTAGAGCCAATGTCATCATCAAAGGTATCCTTATAGAATGCCTTCATTTCATAGAATTCATTATTATACTGAATGTAGCTTTCGCCTAAGGAGGTATCTGGTATAAACCTCATATCACCCCAACTGGTTTCCAGCCATTCATCACAGCCAATGGTGCAGCTGCCCCCTGTTTCAGATGAGTCGATTTCTATGGCAATACCGCCCTTACCCACTGGTACTATTACATTATTAATCTCAACATTAATATACCCAGTATATGGAACTGTCCCAGAGCTTAACTCTTGCCAGCTTTCCTTTGTTGTTGGTTCACCGTTTTTCCAAGGAACATAGTACGCTGTATAGTCAGCACCCACGGACAAGCTTTCAAATATCACGTTATCTAAAGAATTAAAGTTCTGCTTAAAGTCAAAAGCGTTCATAAAGGTTAAGCTATCTACCATTCCGTCAACGCTGCCATCTTTAACCTGTAAGCCGAAGTCATATGTAGCACCGTAAATTTCGTTTTGATAAAGCTTCATTTTTGACGTAACCTCTGTAACATCAGCTATAGCATAGCTAATACCAAATACCTTTGTGTTAAATAAATATGCATCCTCATAGGATATCCAAAAGTATCCACCTAGGCTATTATAATTTCCCCAGCTGTTTTTCACTAACCACGCACCATCCTGTGAGGGCTGGCTGCTGGTGTTAAAGTTTGTTCTTGAATAATTATCATTCCAGCCAACAACGGTAATCCCATGGCCGGAAATCATAGAGCCAGCCGGCAGTACAGACGCACAATATGTAGCAGTTTTATCATAATTTACAAACCTTGACAAGGAGCTGTAGCAGGAGGACACCCCACCATAATCCATTATTGCCTTTTTAATGGCTACGGTATCCTTGTTTAATATAACAGCACCCGTTACACCAAACTGTGTTACGCCGTTTTTATCAATTTCCGAGAACTGCTGGTTGTCACCACTTCTATACGGAATGTCACTTTCTAGGCGAGAACCGCTCCATGATGTAAAATAGCCCAAGGGTGTTGACTGAAACCCGCCGTCAGCATAACCGCGCTGCCAACCTGTTCCGTCCTCACGGGTAGTTGCCCAATGATTTAGATGCTCCTCTGATAAATCATAATTACCATAACCGCCCCTTAACAAAAAGCTTTCCATTGCTGATATTGCAGAAAAAGCCCAGCAGGAGCCAAGCTCACCCTGATCACGAACATCCGTTACATATCCATTATCTACACTACTATAATAACTGGGCAGGTCTGCTTCGTTTAATACCCCTAAGGTATCACCGGTATCATTAGCCATTTTTTGGGAAACACCAAATTTTGAATCAGCTGCAGTTGTATCTGAAGTATGGTTAGTTTTATACGGTACTAATGCTTCTGTATCGTCTGTTGCTGCCATAGTAGTTACTACTGAACAGGATAACAGCCCCACTATGACAAACATAGTAACAAGCTTTTTTATCACCTTATCATCACCCCAACGTTTTTATTAGTCAACTATCTTTTAGTAACATTCTATCAAATATTTTCATAAATGTAAATATTCTTATCGTTATTGTAAATAATTATAAGTATATAATTTATGAAGGTGTGGTAGCTATGAGCATTAGAACCGATTTAGCATTAGAATCCAAGGAGATAGCAGGCAACAAGGTTAACGGTGTGCGTGAAAGTCAAAAAAAATATGACAATATGACCATCACAAAGATAGATATAGTAAATAAGCATGGTGCTGAAACACTGGGAAAAGACATTGGCACATACATTACAGCTGAGTTCCCCACTCTTACCGATGATTTCAGGGAAACCGATGAGCGTCTAAAAATAATCGGCGACCTGTTAAACGGCTTATTACCTGATGATGGTTTAGTCCTAGTCGTTGGTTTAGGAAATACCGATATTACACCTGACGCTCTGGGTCCCAAAAGCACCGCCTCTATTTTGGCAACACGCCATATATCAGGTGAGCTTGCCCGCTCTATTGGTTTGGACAACCTGCGTCCTGTAGCGGTTATAGCACCTGGTGTTCTGGGAAAAACAGGTGTAGAAACAGGAGAATTAGTTTTTAGCATAGCAGACAAGCTTAAGCCCTCTGCCATAATAGCTATTGATGCCTTGGCATCACGCCGACTTGAAAGGCTGGGATGCACCTTACAAATATCCGACACTGGCATTTCCCCTGGTGCAGGTGTAGGAAACCACAGAAACAGAATAGATAAATCCACCACAGGGGTACCTGTCATAGCTGTGGGAATTCCTACCGTAGTGGACGCTGCTACGTTGGCTGTTGATATTTTGGGGAAGGACAGCAATGCTAAGGTGAATATTAACGACATATGCCCACACGGCACTAATATGGTAGTAACGCCACGAGAAATAGATATGCTTGTGATGCGTGGAGCAAAGCTTATCAGCATGGCGATTAATATAGCTCTGCAACGTGATTTTGAAATATCTGATTTATTATCTCTGGTTAATTAACATATACCTGTAGAATAATTTATCTATTAAATCTGTAATACTATCAGCACAATACTATACTTTTTAATTAAAAATATAGCCTTAATTCGCCTGCTGGCACTACAACCGCCATAAAAGTAAAACCCACAATAATGTGGGTTTTATTTTTAATATTATTTTTTATTTAGCTTTTGCTGTCTTCTCATCAGCTGGTTTAATTATTCTCCAAACAATGGCTGCTATAGCCGCACCAACTAGAGGAGCTACTATAAATACCCAAAGCTGTGACAATGCCTCTCCCCCTTGGAAAATAGCAGGACCAAGGCTTCTGGCTGGGTTTACAGATGTACCGGTAAATGGTATGCCAAAGATATGTACAAGCGTTAACGTTAAGCCAATAACAATGCCAGCCACACCTGCATTGCTAGTCTTGGAGGTAACACCTAAAATAGCAAGGACAAACACAAAGGTAAGTATAACCTCTACAATCAAGGCTGTTGTAACGTTAGCACCAATTGCACTGGCATCGCCATAGCCATTAGCACCTAACGCTGTGTTAGAACCAAACACGCCCCACAGAATAGCTGCTCCAGCAATACCACCCATAAGCTGGGCAATAACATATCCGATAAAGTCAGTAATAGACATTTTACCAGCCACTAAAAAGCCAAATGAAACCGCTGGATTAATATGACAGCCTGATACATTACCAATAGAATACGCCATAGCTACAATTGATAAACCAAAGGCAAATGCAATAAGTAAGGTTGTAAACGCCAATGGACTGCCATTAGCACCAACACCGCCCATCAGTGTGTTAGCAGCAACCGCACTGCCACAACCAAAGATAACCAGCACCATGGTTCCAATAAATTCTGCAACTAATTTTTTCATAACACGCACCTCTTTATAATTTTTATTTGAACTATTCATGCCATTTTAGCTAAAAATAGTTCTTCTAGGAATATGATAACACCTTATCATCCATATTTCAACAGTTTTTATGATTTTTTAACACAATAATATATATTTAATAAAATAAACTGTGAACTTATGACTATTTCTTTATTATGTATTGGGTCTAAAGTAAATAATATTACTCCAAAAGCAAGGGGTCTTGGTAAAAGCTTCCGTGTTTTAGCTTAAAAAGGCTGCCTCCTTCTTTTGCTAAGCTATAACTTTATTGTTGCTTTTCAGCCTACATTTCCTTATTGAAAAATTTAACTGTGTGTGATTATTATTTCTTCCGTATTTTGTTTTAGAAAAGCAACTTCTAGCTTACCTGTTATTAATTGTAAGTATCTATTTCATCACCTATCATTTTTATATGAAACAAAGAAGGCGGGTGCTATAACAGCACCCGCCTTCTAATTTTTTGTATTAAGTGCTTGCAGTACACCTTATTGTGTTTGTTCACGGTGAACAATACACACCAGCCTTTTCAAATCATCCATTGTGGTAAGCCTACCAGCCTCATTCCTAAAGGCGGCGGCATTTTTAAAGCCTTTTAGATACCACGCAACGTGTTTTCTGGACTCCTTCATGCCTATATACTCGCCCTTATAGTCACACACCATTTGGATATGCTTTAACATAACGGTGAGCTTTTCCTCAGTAGACGGCGGTGCCAAAATACGTAAATCAGTTAACCACGCATTTATTTCAGCGAATATCCAAGGGTTTCCCAGCGCCGCTCTGCCTACCATTACCATATCACAATTAGTCTGCTCTAACATAGCAGCAGCTTTTTCAGCACTGTCAACGTCACCGTTACCTATGACAGGAACATCCACCGCCTGTTTTATCTGTGCTATAATATCCCAATCAGCATATGGTAAATACATCTGCTTTGCTGTTCTGCCGTGAATTGTTATAGCTGAAGCACCATTATCACAACAATATTTAGCTACCTCTAGGGCATTAATATGCTCATCATCCACACCCTTGCGTATTTTTACCGTTACAGGCACATCTACCGCCTGTGTAACAGCCCTTACAATTTGTCCACATAGCTTTGGGGTATTCATCAAAGCGCTGCCACAGCCGTTTCCGCAAATTTTAGGGGCGGGACAACCCATATTAATATCCAAAATATCGGGATTGTACTGCATAGCACTTTTGGCAGCCACAGCCATGGTGTCTGGCTCATTGCCAAAAAGCTGAATAGCGGCTGGACGTTCCTTGTGGCTAACCTCCATCAGCTGAGTTGATTTCACATTCTTGTAGGAAACGCCCTTTGAGCTTACCATTTCACTAACAACATAGTTGGCACCGTAGGCTACACATAACTCTCTAAACGCACGGTCTGCCACGCCCGCCATAGGAGCAAGCGCAGCAGAACCATTAATTACTACATTTTTTATCTTCATATAAATTCCTTACTTGTAATTAGATACTTCCATATTAGGGTAAATCTCAAACATAAAGCTGTCTGGATAATGCTCATCCATAAATATTTCGTAGGCCGTTGTAGCTTCATGACCCGAGTGACGCTGTGTCATTCTGTAAACAGCCAAGCTGGAAACCGTCATATCTAAGGCCATAAATATTACCAATATCCATGTTAAGGCTATACCCATTTTACTTGGTATCTTCTCAATCATCTTTGACATAAAGGGATAAATAAACTTTAGCCACAAAACAGTCAATATGCCCCAAAACAGCATATACATTATGCTTGTCCTACCGCCGATGTTACCGAACTGCCCTTCGTAATTCCACGAAACTGTTCCCAAAAAAGTTTCCTGATACCAGCTACATAAATATTCAAAGGCACCACCTAATATTGAGCCGCCAATAAATACCCATAGGTCACGTGCATTACGCATAAAATACAGCACCAAGGTTATAACAACTGCACCAAAGCCATATACAGGATTAAACGGACCATACAGCACACCTTGACGGCACTCTATTTTTTGTTCTACCGCTAAGCAGAATAAAACCTCTACAACAACACCGATAAAGCAACCAATAAAAAACACCCAGAACAGCTTGTAAAAATTCAGCCCGCCTGCAAAGGATTTCTTCTTTTTATTTTCTTCTTCATTAGTGATAAAGTAGCTTTTTTCTTCATCCTCATCCTTGTTAAAGCGGAACAGATTTTTGTTTTTTTCATCATTACTATTTTTTTTATTTATATTTTTTTTGCTTTGTGGTGTATCCCCATACTTTCCAGATGCCCTTTTAGGCTGAACCGTACGATATCGTCTTAATTTTTGTGGATTATTTGTATTTTTATTACTCATTGCCCACCTCTTATCTAACAGATATATAGATAACATTATACCATATGCAGAAATCTTGTCAATTTATATTTGCAAAATCATTGTAAAAAATGTCAAATTTAAGTTATCACAACGCCATACTATTGTATAATAATTATATTTACCCTTTCTTCCTTTTATGGGTAGCTACCATAATGCCAGAAACTACTATTACTCCTATAATTATAGAAACCCACAGCCCTATGCCTAGCGCAACATTACCGCTGGTATCACCTAAGCTAGAGGAGCGTGGCTGTGTCGGTTTATCAGTAAACGCTTCTGTTTCACGCTGTGTTGGCTGCTCCCAATATGGCTGTGTTACATCAGCGTCCCCCTCATAGGTAGGCTCCTGCGTTGGTTCAACATAGGGTGGCTCTGTCGCTGGTGGATTAGTAGTAGGAATATACGGTGGTTCAGTTGGCTTTGGTGAAGCGGTAGGCTCCACGGGCTCTGTGGATACATCAGGCTGTGTAGGTTCTGCCTCTGCACCTGATGATGTGCCACCGCTGTTATAATCATCATCAAAATAATCGTTTACATAATCCTCAATATATTGGTAGTAGTCATCTGCATTTTCAGGTGCAGCCATAACCACCGTGGTAGGTGTACAAATTAGTATCAGCATTAGAAACGTAATTGCTAAACTTTTAAACTTCATTATTACATTCCCTTTCCAAGTCACAAGATATACGAATGATATAATTATAATCAATTTTGTGTGGTGTTGTCTATAGGAAAAGAAATTTTATTAACAAAACACAGAAAAAAGTTGATTGCTGTATCTTATAAGTGTATTAACCAATCACGTTAAAACCGCTGACAACGCATTGGCTAACAGTTCACCCGAATACTCTGCCTCTTCCATTGTATTTACATCTGTTCCCACCTCTACCAGCAAGGAGCCCGTATTGATAAACATATTATATGCAAAATCTCCAAAATCTAAGGGACGTGTCATACCAGGGTACATTGTTTCAGCCTTTTGCTGTAACCGTAATGCAAACCGCAGGTTATACTCCCAATTTGGAAAGCCATAGCTGTTATTTGGGTCATAGCCACTCATTATCATTATCTGAGCTGCTTTTTTTCCATCTACCACAAAGGTGGGCTTTAGCTTGCCACGCTCATCATTATAGCCAACGGAATCCCTGTGTATATCAATAATAACCTTTATTGAGGGGTACTTTTCCATATACTTATAAATTGTCTGCTGGCTTCTGTCATATGAGCCATTATATGTAGGGTCATCGTGATGCTCCTTTGCCTGTACTGCACCTACCCCATTTTTATTAAGTGTTTCCACTATTTTAGCACCCACCTGAGTAATATTATAGTTATCGTCAGAGCTTCTAAACTCCTGTCCCTCGTAATAAAAGCCAGAATCCTCCTGCATATAGCCCTCTGTTGTGTGGGTATGTACGATTAAAACCTGTGGCTCTAAGGTGTCCTCCATCTGAAACCCCATTGGAGAGTTAAGCTCACCCTCAATATCCATGTTAAAATCTGTGGTGTTACGCACATAAAAGTTATCATAAAACAAGCCTGAACCACCAAATGTACTTTCTATGATGGGAAAGGTTTTTTTCCCGCTATTGTCAACTGTTGCCTTTTCCGTTACCGGCTGGGTAGGCTGTTGCTGGTCAGTAGTAGCAGGTGTTTTCTCTAGAGTTTCTGCCGCAACAGCTTTTGAGCCATCCTCAACAGGCATTGCCTCCATAGATGTTACAGCTCCTTGTGGCATAGAAAAACCAGCTGCAATAAGCTTTAGGCTTTCTGTATCGGCGGTGTGAGAGATTCTGATACCAGTGCTTACAACTGCTATAACTGCGATAACACAGGACAGGCATAGGGATAGCTTATTAATAATACTATTTTTCACGGGTACAACCTCCCTCACACAACTATTCACTACACATAATTATGACAGGATATAAAAAAATATGATAACAAAAGGGCTGCCGCTAGTTGCAATCCTTCGCAACCTAGCAGCAGCCTGTTTTATATAATCTATAACGATTAATTTATCTTCTGTTGTTGTTTCTGTTATATCCACCGCTGGTACGTCTGTCGTTTGTACGTGGACGTTGTGGTGGCAGCTCGTTTTCAGGTTTTAAACCCTCAACCTCGATTAAAGCCTCACGTCTTGACAGATTTAATCTGCCCTTATCATCTATTTCTAAAACCTTAACCATAATAATGTCACCAGAGTTAACCACATCGGTAACCTTTTCGGTACGCTTAACATCCAGCTGTGAAATATGGCACAAGCCCTCCTTACCTGGAGCAATCTCAACAAAAGCACCAAAGTCCATTATTCTGGTAACCTTGCCCTTGTAAATAGCACCTGGCTCTGGGTCCTTTGCAATAGTATCAACAATGGTTAACGCACGTTTACAGTTATCGGTATCTAAACCACTGATAAATACTGTACCGTCCTCATCAATGTCAATTTTAACCTCACACTCGCCTTGGATTTCCTTTATAACCTTACCGCCTTTACCAATAACCTCGCTGATTTTATCAACAGGTACAGAGGTAGTAAGCATTTTGGGAGCATATTTTGACAGCTCCTTCTTAGGCTCTGGGATAGCCTTTAGCATAACTTCATCTAAAATGTAGTTACGGGCTACATGAGTTTTTTCCAGTGCTTCCTTAACCATTTCAGGTGTTAAGCCACTAATTTTCAAATCCATCTGTATAGCTGTAATACCATCCTTAGTACCAGCTACCTTAAAGTCCATATCGCCAAAAAAGTCCTCAAGACCTTGAATATCAACCATTGTCATCCAACGGTCATCCTCAGTAATCAATCCACATGAAATACCAGCAACAGGAGCCTTTATAGGAACACCAGCATCCATAAGAGCCAATGTTGAACCACAAATAGAGCCTTGTGAGGTGGAGCCATTAGAGGATACAACCTCTGAAACAAGTCTTAGTGCATATGGAAATTCAGTAACAGGAGGAATAACAGGAACTAAGGCTCTCTCTGCTAAAGCACCATGACCAATTTCACGTCTGCCAGGACCTCTGCTAGGTCTGGTTTCACCTACGGAATAGGATGGGAAATTGTAATGGTGAATATAACGCTTGCTTTCTTCCTCGTCAATGCCGTCTAAAAGCTGGCGGTCGCTAACAGGACCTAATGTGGCAATAGTAAGAACCTGTGTCTGACCTCTTGTAAACAGACCTGAACCATGTACACGAGGTAAAATGCCAACCTCTGACGCTAATGGACGAATTTCGTTCATTTGTCTGCCATCTACACGTTTTTGCTCATCTAACAGCCAACGACGTACAACGAATTTTTGTGCCTTGTACATACACTCGTCAATTTTAGCAGACTGGTCAGGATATACCTCATCAAATTTAGCATGAACAGCCTCATAAATAGGTGCTAAACGCTCATCACGAACCAGCTTATCATCTGTGTCTAAAGCTACCTTTAGGTCGTCCTCAACCTCAGCCTTAATAGCCTCAAACATTTCATGGGTAGGCTCGTTACTAGGATAGGTAAACTTAGCCTTACCAATTTCCTTTTGAATGCCCTTGATAAATTCAATAATCTGTTGGTTTGCCTGATGACCTGCAATAATAGCATTGTACATTTCATCATCTGTTACAATGTCTGCACCTGCTTCAATCATTGCTATACGGCTGTCAGTAGATGCTACCGTTACAGCCATGCGTGATACCCCACGCTGTTCAAGGGTTGGATTGATAACAATTTCGCCATCAACATAACCAACAGAAACACCAGAAATAGGACCATTCCAAGGAATATCTGATATTGACAATGCAATAGAAGTACCTACCATAGCTGCAATCTCTGGCTGACAGTCAGGGTCAACAGACATTACTGTACAAACAACTGATACATCATTTCTCATATCCTTTGGGAACAAGGGACGGATAGGTCTGTCAATAACACGAGAAACAAGGACAGCCTTGTCAGATGGGCGACCTTCTCTTTTTAGGTATGAACCAGGTATTTTACCTACAGCATACATTTTCTCCTCAAAGTCAACTGACAGTGGGAAAAAGTCAATGCCATCCCTAGGCTTAGCTGATGCTGCTACAGCAACGTTAACAACGGTTTCGCCGTAACGTACTAAACAAGCACCGTTAGCCAGCTGTGCAATTTTGCCTGTTTCAATAACTAATGTGCGACCGGCAAATTCGGTTTCAAAAACTTTATAATTCTCGAACATATAATGTTCCTCCATAAAAATATATATTTTACTAGAACCTGCCGCTTAGCAATAAAACCGCAGCTTACAACGTTTATCTAAGCTGTCGTTTCACTGCTAAACCAAGCATAGTTCAGGTAATTACCACATTAAACTAAATAATAACCAAATGACTAACAGGGCAGACAGCTATGCCGTCCGCCCCGAAAAAACGTCTATTATTTACGGATACCCAGTCTAGCAATGATTGAACGATATCTTTCAATATCATTGTTTGTTAAATATTTTAACAAGCTTCTTCTCTGACCAACCATTTTCAACAGGCCACGTCTTGAGTGATGATCCTTTTTGTGAACCTTTAGATGTTCAGTAAGGTCATTAATTCTCTTTGTCAGCAGAGCGATTTGAACCTCTGGAGATCCTGTATCGCCTTCGTGAGTAGCATATTCAGCCATTATAGCTGTCTTTTCTTCTTTTAGCATTATTGTTCCACCTTTTTATAATATTTACCAAGGGTCACAGAAAAAGGAAGGTGTATCCCATTGGGCTTACTCCGTAAATCCGTGGCTATGGCACTAACAAAAGTCATTATAACACACAAATAACACCTTGTAAAGAAAATTTATGTAAAAATAAGTTTCCCAAAAAACAAGGTGATAATACACTTTTTATTATTCTTTTTCATTTTTTAGCTTCTTTAAAAGTTTTTCTTTATCCTTTGGCTCATAGTTAAAGACATTGTTCAAAAAATCATTTTGTCCTTTTATAGATAATGACCGAAAACGCAAAATAAGCTCCTTTTCATCATCTGACAATTCATAGATTTTACTTCGCAGCTCCACCTTTTTAGGATAGCCTACATTGTTATCAGAAAAATCACTAACTGCGAACTCTCCATCATGGTAAAGCTCCTGATCAACACAGCTAAAAAATTCGTTATATGACACATTTAATATTCTGGAAATTTTTATTATTGTGCTGGTGCTGGGTATGGTTTTTCCTGTTTCATAATAGGTATATGTTGAACGATCTATGTTTAATGCTTGTGCCACCTGTTGTTGGGAAAGGTCGCAGTTTTCCCGATAGTATTTTAGCAAATTTGATAATTTAGACATACTCTCACCTCAATTAGTAATGATTAAAACAGCAAATGATGTTTTATTAACTAAAATCTTGCAGTTTTACTTAAATTATTATAAAGTTTTTACTAACACAAGATGACTTTATGTGACAAACTCTCACACACCAATATTTATTATGCCAAAATCCTTTCTTTTTACTTTCTTTATAGTAAAAAGTTTTCTCCATTTATTTACTATAAAAATAAATAACATCACAAAATCTATTGATAATCTATTGACTAAAACCAGCAAAAATTGTATAATTTTATTTACTGTAATACGCTGGTGTAGCTCAGTTGGTAGAGCAGCTGATTCGTAATCAGCAGGTCACGTGTTCGACTCACGCCATCAGCTCCAACAAAAAACGCATCATAAAGCTATTTTTAGCCTTATGATGCGTTTTTGTTTATAATGTAATAATATGGTTTATATACTAATTAGGCTCTGTAATGAATGTACCCAAAACAAAGAAGCAGAACTATTTTAAAAGGTTCATTAACCCAATAAATAGCAACACAGACAATAAAATTTTTAGATTTTCGTTATTCGCTACAGGAGGGTATAGGACAGGCTTCAGCCTGTCCTATAGCAACAAAAACCTATGAAAAAAACAAAAAACCCGACGTGTAATAAAACACATCGGGTCAGCATTAATAAATATTAATCAATCACTGCTGTATGGTAGTAAAGCAAGGTGTCTGGCACGCTTGATTGCTACTGTTAGGTCACGCTGATGATTTGCACAAGTACCTGTTACACGTCTAGGAAGAATCTTTGCTCTTTCAGACAGGAAACGGCGAAGTCTTGCAATATCTTTATAATCAATGTTCTCTACTTTATCAACACAGAAACCGCATACTTTTCTGCGGCCCTTGCGACCGCCACGGCGGTTGTCTCTTTCTGGTCTTTCAGCCATTTTTATTCGCTCCTTTTATAGATTTTGTAGGGAAAAACTCCCACGAAATGTTCCAATCAGAACGGTAAATCGTCGTCAAGTGGCATTTCCTCAAAGTCACCAGCAGAACCGCTGGTATAGGCAGAAACAGCAGCAGGTGCTTCCTGTGGTACAGGAGCAGTATAACCGCTATCATATCCCCCTTGATTGTTACCTCTTTTATCGCCTGTAAAGAAAGCATTGTCAATAACTACCTCAGTCACATAACGGTTGCTACCGCTTTTGTCCTGATAGCTACGAACCTGCAGAGAACCCTCTACTGCTATTAGCTGTCCCTTAACAAAATATTTTGATATGAAACCTGCCGTTTTTCTCCAAGCAACGCAATTTATAAAATCTGTTTGACGTTGTTCACCCTGTTTTACATATCCACGGTCAACCGCAATAGTAAAGCTGGTGACATCAACACCTGAATTTGTTGTTTTAAGTTCTGGGTGGTCAGTTAGTCTACCCATTAAAATAACTCTGTTCATCCTAGTAACATCTCACTTTCTGAAATTTTTCATCATTCAATCATGCTTCTTTTTTAATGATTAATGAACGTAAAATGCCGTCAGTAATCTTGTAACGTCTGTCAAGCTCTGCTGGGAAATCAGCTGTGCTTGTGAAGTTAAACAGAACATAATAAGCCTCTGACTCTTTGTTAATCATGTACGCAAGTCTACGCTTGCCCCATTCATCAACACTGTCAAGAGTGGCGTTCTGTTCAATTATCTCCTTAAATTTGCTGATTAGAGCTTGAATACCCTCATCACCTAATTTCATAGAAATAACCATTACTGTTTCGTAAGAATTAGTAATCTCTGCCATCTTTATTGCACCTCCTTTTGGACTATTGACCCTAAGACCTTCTTAGAGTAAGGATTTATTAATGTCATTACAACATAACAGAGTTATTATATCAGCTATGTCACCAACAGTCAAGATTTTTTCCTTATTTTTCTGTAGGAAAGCCAGAACCGTTTATAAGTCCTGCTTTGGTAACTATCATAAACGCAGAGGGGTCCAGCTTATTTACTATGCTTTTCACCTTATAAACCTGACGAGGACGCACCGCACACATAAGCACCCTTTTTCCCTCTTTGCTATACGCACCCTGCCCCTCTAATATGGTGACACCTCTGACAATGCTCTGTAAAATATTTTGTGATATTTCATTATATTGGTCAGAAATAATATATATCAGCTGTCCGTTGTCACGAGCAAAGCCGTATGCCAAGGTATCTATAACCTTGGCGCCTGCAAAAATTGTTATGGTGGCATATAATCCGTTCTCAATATTGCCATACACCAGCATAGCGGCTACTATTATAAAAATATCTGCTAAAATAATAATTTTGCCCATTGACAGATATGGCTTGTGGTTATTAATATTTTTTGCAATAATATCCGTACCGCCTGTTGTTGCACCGCCATAAAAAATAAGTGCTAAGCCTAAGCCATTTAATATTCCGCCAAATAAAGCCGCCAGCAGCACGTTGCCGTTATATGCTGGGATAATTGCTGAGCCTATATCTATCATAACCGATGATATAAACGTAGCTATAACCGTCTTAACCAAAAACCTCTTACCATTTTCCACAGCACCCCATATAAATATAGGAATATTAATAATTAAGCCCATAGCACCTATTGGCAATCCAAGGGTATAGTTTAGCATAGTAGCTATACCCGTTACCCCACCAGGCACAATATTGTTAGGTGCAGTAAACATGGCAACGGACAATGCAAATAAGGCACAGCCAATTAAGGTTGCTCCGCTGTCCACCACCGCCCTCATAACACCTTTTTTATTTAAGGACCTAACAGCCTTCTTAGATATATTTTCTTCATCAGCCATTTTATCGCCTTCCTTACATAAATGCAGTTACATATATGTTCATTGTTTGTCATGTACGATAATATCACTCACAAAATTCTACTAATCAATTCTAAAAATTCTCCTCTGTCATAATGTTAAACAATGACTTCAGCCTTTCCAAATCGCCCTTTAAATAAATATAGCCCAGCAGCGCCTCAAACCCTGTAGCACTGTGATAATCTGCTACAGATGCGTTCTTAGGAGTATGGCTAGTATGTGCGTTTCTGCCACGCTTGTACACGGCCAGCTCCTCGTCTGTTAATAGTGGTTCTATCCTTTTATACAATTCTGATTGTGCCTGACAGCATACCATCTTTACCTTTTCATTGTTCAGCACACCAACAGCACGGTTAGCTGTACATACAAGCTTTTCACGAACCATTAAATCATATACCCCGTCACCTACAAACGCCAGCGTTAACGGGCTTATCTGTGATGGCTCACAATCGCAATCCAATAATCTTTCCATATGTCACCTATTATTCCACAAAATCAAATTCTAAATCATAAATAGACACTGTGTCGCCCTCCTCGATGCCTGCCTCACGCAGCGCATCAATAACACCGCCGTTAATAAGCACACGCTGAAAATACTGCAAGGACTCATAATCATCAAAGTTTACAGATTTCATAATTTTTAATATCCATTTAGCCTCAACAAAATACACATTATCCTGCTTGGTGATTTTCACCTGTGCCTTATCTATTTTATCAGCCTCAACAATTGGTGCTGGCTCTGCCTCATATTTAGTAATAGGTGGCAGCTTTGACAGCATCTCCAATATTTTTTTCAAAAGCGGGTCAACGCCCTCATTAATAGGTGCCATTATTGGATAGAACTCATAGCCCTGCTGAGTAACATAGCTTTTAAAGCTTTGTATCTGCTCATCTGTTGCCAAATCGCACTTGTTGCCTGCTACTATCATAGGTCTTTTGGATAACTCCTCATCAAACTTTTTTAGTTCCTCATTAATAATGCGAAAGTCCTCTTTTGGCTCTCTGCCTTCGCTGCCTGAAACGTCCACAATATGCACCAGCATACGGCAGCGTTCAACATGACGCAGAAACTCATGTCCCAAGCCAACACCGTCACCTGCACCCTCAATAAGACCTGGTATATCTGCCATAACAAAGGAGTGACCCTCTCCCATGCTGACAACACCTAAAACAGGTGTCAATGTAGTAAAATGATAATTTGCTATAACAGGCTTTGCCTGACTGACAACCGACACCAAGGTGCTTTTACCTACGTTAGGGTATCCCACCAAGCCAACATCAGCCAACAGCTTCAGCTCCAGCTTAACCTCAAACTCTTCACCGGGCATACCGGGCTTTGCAAAGCGTGGCACCTGTCTGGTAGGGGTTGCAAAGTGAATATTACCCCATCCGCCTTTACCACCCTGTGCCACAACGACAGGGTCTTTTCCTGACACATCCGCCAGCAGTCTGCCTGTTTCTGCATCTTTTACCAGCGTACCACGAGGCACTCTAACAATCAAATTCTCCGCATTTTTTCCTGTACTGCGTTTTTGCTTGCCGTCCTCGCCCTTTGGTGCTACATATTTTCTTTTATATCTAAAGTCTGCTAAGGTAGAAATGTTATCATCTGCTAAGAATATAACATCGCCGCCACGTCCACCATCACCGCCATCCGGACCGCCTGCGGCTACATATTTTTCCCTGTGGAACGAAACGTGACCGTCACCACCATCGCCTGCTTTTATTATTATTTTCGCTGTATCTATAAACATAACGTCACCTATTTTTTCCCTTGGGCTGCCGCCCGTTGTTGCGTACATTCATCCTTGCCTGTTTTTATTACTATCCCATTATGTGGGATTAACAATACCATAAATTCTTTGGATATCCTCTATACCCTGTGCCACTTCTTCTCTGGAAAAGTCGTTGTCATTTAAAAATTTATCTTCAAAGGTATTCAGATAGCCATAAAAATCTACCGCCAGCTCTAGACAATCTGTAGACTGCTCCTTATCAATAGCCTGAAACAGCAAATCCTCTGCCTTACATATTTCACCAGCATCAACCATTTTGTGAAGCTGTAAGCACAAATCGCCTAAACCGTCTATGTTACCATCTGCATCCCTACGAATAGTATAATCAGTTGTTTTCTTTTTAAATATCACACTGGCAATAAACTGTGCCATCATCTGTATGTTTTTAATAATATAATCGTTCTGAAACACTGTGATAACCACCCTTATGATAAAACTATTATTGCCATAAAATTTTTTATGTCATTACCAAAATATAAAAAGTTATTTCCATGACGCCCTGCTTCGTATTCCTTATAGCTCTAATAACTAAAGAAAGCACGTACTTTGCACAGCCACCCTGCTATGGACTTAGCATTACATCCCCAACCCGTTAAAAATGAGAGAAATCATATTAGCAGGTTATAACAAATAAGGGTGGATAAAATCCACCCTTAATAATTGCCTATATACAGTTTTTATTGCTCTACAGCGTAAACGCTTACACGCTTACGGTCACGACCAACACGCTCAAAACGTACTGTACCGTCAATTTTAGCGAACAATGTGTCGTCAGAACCACGACCAACGTTCTCGCCTGGGTGGATATGTGTTCCACGCTGTTTAACAAGGATGTTACCTGCTAAAACAACCTGACCATCTGCACGCTTAACGCCTAGACGTTTAGACTCAGAATCACGACCGTTCTTAGTAGAACCCATACCTTTTTTATGAGCAAATAGCTGAATGTTTATCTTAAGCATTACATTACACCTCCGTATAGTTTACATTAATATCTGTTGGGTATTGCTCCGTTAGTTGAAGCATATGCAGCTTAAAGCCACCTAAAATATCACGACAGGCTGCTGCATCCTTTGAGAAAACACGAAAATACATGTTCCCGTCCTCTGCCTCTATTTCTGCTGTTATATGCAAAACGTCAGTAACTGTGTTGACGGTCATATACGCCGCAGAGCTAACTGCAGCACAGACAATATCATCATCACCAGCCTTAGCGTAATCAGAATGACCCGACACCCTAAATCCGGTTATGTTACCGTCTGCCTTCGTAAAAAAGTTAACCTTTATCATTATATAAAATTATGCGTTAACTGACTGAATCTCAACCTTTGTATATGGTTGTCTATGTCCCATTTTTCTCTTTTCGCTCTTTTTAGACTTGTAAGTGAAAACTGTGATTTTCTTACCCTTACCTGTCTTGATAACCTTACCAGTTACCTTTGCACCCTCTACGTAAGGAGCACCAACCTTAATGCCGTCCTCTGAACCCAGAGCAACTACATCAAAATCTACTGTTGATTCGTCTTCTGCTGCAAGCTTTTCAACATAAATAACGTCGCCGTTTTCTACCTTGTACTGCTTGCCACCTGTTTCGATAATTGCGTACATATTGTGTACCATCCTTTTATAGTCTCGCTATTATTGACCTTTTTTCAGGCTACGGGCGGGTAAAACCACTTAATAAGCCCGTAATAAGCGGCTTAAACAGTGTATCATATAGTGCAAGCTTTGTCAACGGTTTATAACCGTTTTTACCACACCTACAGTAACAAAATTTATACTTTATATACAATGAAAGCGTGTTAATTTACCATAAAGGCTTATGCAGCGTCAGCAAGCCTAGACATACTAGGACATATGTAGTGTTTATTATAATACAAGCTGTCGGCTACCTAATATAATTAAAAAAGGTAGAAAAGCAGCTTCAGCACTGCTTTTCTACCTGTGTAATGCAAGTCATTATAAAAGTAATTATAATTGATGTTAATGGGTATATTCCCCGTTATACCCTTGTGCTAAAAGCAATCCTTATCTGACGGATTGTTAAGCACACCAGCCAACGTGCAAATCTCTACCACTGCCGCACCAATCACCTTTACTATATCTGATATTTCAACGTTAAACAAGCCAATTATTATGGCAATCTGGGCTATGATAGACACCCAGACAAGGGGACTTTTTAGTCTGCATAATATTTTTTTCAAGGCTTTACCACCTCCTCCAAATCCTTTATTCTGTGGTTAGCTACTGCCAGCTTCTCCTCTAATATATATGTTCTCTCCATGACATTATTATGTTTTTCAACCTTTTTCTCCAGCTGACTAATACGATACATTACTAATCGGTTAGCTGTCAGGACACCTGCTACGCTGCCAACGGCTGTTCCTACAAAGGCTATTAACGCCACTACTATTTCTACTGCCATATTATGCGTCCTGTAACAGCCTTGTTCGCAGCATTTCTACTGTTTTTCTGCCTACTATGCCATCTATTTCCAGCCCTGCTGCCTTTTGAAACTCCTTAACACATTCAAGTGTTCCCCCGCCAAAGCCCCATTTATCATCACATTGTGCGTTAATAATACTCTTTTCACGGGCAAGCTTTAACAGCGTTTTCAGCTCATATGAGGATATTGTCACATCACCATTTTTAATTTCACTGCCACTTGCCATATTATTGGCAATAGCCTTTCTAAGGGCAGTTATTGTGTTCACTCCAGCTACTCCGTCAACCTCTAAGCTGTATTTTCTTTGTATTTCCTTAACAGCATTTAAGGTGCCGCTGCCAAAGCTATTGTCGGAGGAATCTACTCCAGCTGAAACTACACCTAATTTTTTAGCAAGGTCCAGCATGGCCTTTAAAGCCAGCACACCATCGCTTTTATCTCCAAAAGAAAAATTCATTTCATCACACCCTTGTATTTTATCATCGTATTGTGGTACGGCATAGCCTCGTATGCCGTTGTAATCTAAGGAATAGCAGCAGCGTGCCACGCTGTCGCTGTAATTGCCCTCTACTGTATGTACATAACCATTTGATACATAATCCACTATGCCTACATGACCCCATGTAAAGTGTATCAAATCCCCCGATTGCGGGGTATAGCTGTTGTCGTGCCATATTCCCTTGGCTTTATATAGGCTAACACCTGTGTCCCCCGCACTAGCCGTGAACACGGTCTGGTTTGGTGTAACACCCGCCTGATACTGGCACCATCCACAAAACATAGCACACCAGTCTGCATAACAAAAATATGTGTTATCATCTATATTTTCATAGTACCACTGACCAAATTTTGTCCAGCCAGCGTCCCTCTCATTATAGCCCAGCTGTGATTTTGCTATATCCACAACTTTTTCCCTAACTGTCATATTACACCTGTCCTTCTGTTGTCAGCATACCTGTCAGCTTAGTATATTGGTCATCATTAAGCCTGCCAACCAATAAAAACAAATCCAATATTTCGTACATTCTGTCATATGTATATCTGCCTGCCTCTATTAGCTTTTTACAATTTTTATATGTCAAAATTTTTTCCTCTCTTCTCTTTTAAAATTCATTATCAATCTGTGCCTGTGATAGCTGTGCCTCTAAATTTACGGCATATTCTGTAACGTCTATAAGCTCTTTATCCACCGAATAATCCCCTGTCAGCCTTTCATACTCCACATGGGTTATCTCTGTAAAAGCCTGTGGTGACAGGGTGCTTGGTATATATATTTCATTGTCATACACCGTACCATCTGATAACAATTTTAAGTGCATACCATCATCTGGTGTTAATTTATTGCCAATTAATTTCATTTTGTCACCCCTTATGCCAATATCCAGTTTTTATCTGTTGCTATGGCCTTTTGGCTGTCGGTTAGCTTTGCTAAATTTGCTGAGCCTAAGATAAGCGTATAGGCTGATACACCTGTGCGATCTGCTAAAGCGTCCAGAACAGCTGTTAAGGTATCAACAGAATATTTTGTAGAGTCTGAAAGATTTAAGTAATTAGCGTTAAATCCTTGCTCTAATGTAATAAATTCCAATGCAGTACAGTTAAGAAACGGCGAATAATATTTCATTTGGTTTAGCCCGCTTATATCCTTGGACAAATATACTGTGGTTAGATTTTTACAGCCGGCAAACAGCATCCATCCTAAAGCAGTCGCACCTAAAACCCTTGCCTGCGTCAGCTTTAAGCTTTTATTGAACGCATATGTACCTGTTTTGAGAACAGTTGTAGGAATAACAATAGATGATATACCACAGTTCTCAAAAGCGTTTGAATCTATTAATGTGATGTTGCTAGGTATATCTATACTGGTAAGCTTTGTACAGTTAGCAAAGGCGTAAGAACCTATAGTCGTTATATCCTCAGGTATAGTGATACTGGTTATACTGCGGTTAATTAATACTTTTAAAACGCCATTATCACCGCCGCTGCTATTAATTTGTGATATTTTATCAGCATATCCGCTGGTAGCTGTACCGCCTACCTCTATGCCCTTTGCTTCTATAGCCGCTTTTATGCTGTCAAAATCCTCTATAGCTTGTGCTATATTTTCCCCTAACGCAGCCAATTAAGCACCTCCTAAACGGCTTTCCAGCACGCTGTTAATATTGCCAACCAGTGTGTCGACATACTCCTCCAGTGGAGGTTTTGCGTTTAGCACGCATTGGTCTGTAATATACATCCTGTCCGCATCTGACAACACATAATCATCACCCTTTTCTGCCAACAATCTCCAATTATCTATGTCTGTTGGTGGTATGCCGTTAATTTCCGTATTATCGTCAGCAATTTTTGTGATATAGCTGCTGCCGTTATATGTAACCACGCAAAGCCTGCCGTACGCAGCAGTTCCTTGGTACTCCCCCATATATCTAATACTAATCGTACCGACATTGGCGGTTGTCCCATCAGAATACGTTACCCGTAAACGTCCTAGGGTATCAATATTTATTCCTGAAATGCCCCTGCCAGCCTCGCCCATGTTGCCCCTATCGCCCTTATCGCCTTTATCGCCCCTTGCATACACTGTGGTTTCTTCATATCTGCCAGCTTCCAAATTATACAGCTGCCAAAAACCAGCCTCAGATATTTGGGGTAAATTTTTAATAGCAATTTGAGAAGCATTAAAACGTGCTATAGCATCATCTATCAGCCCTTGATATTTGTCAGATACTTCCTTGCTAGGTTTTAGGCTGGCAAATATTTTCAAAGGTATTTTACTGGTTTTATAAACTGCTTGTTTCCCAACCAATATTGTTAGCTGACACACAAGTACACCTTTTTTCATCAAGCCCTGTGGTAATAAAAACTCAACAGGTGCAGATGAAGCATTAGCAAAAAACATTCCTTCGCTGTTTTCAAAAGCAATTTCATATGTGTACCCATCACCTATAAACCCTATAGGCACATCAAATGAAAGCTTTGTAGCTAAATGTTCGTTTTCATAGCCTGCAAAATATGTATGGTCTGCACACTCCTTATGCACATCAATTACAACAATCCGCTTCATTTTCTACTTCCTTTCCTAATTATAGAGAGTTTTTTCGCCCTCACTATACCCTCCCAAGTCTTTAATAAATGCACACATTTAAGCATTTAATTACAGCATTGTAACCATTAGTGGTTTTTTCACATATATCCATTTTCAAAAGTATATTATATATATTAATTGCACTAAAATTGGTAGCATAAATTGTATATATTATTTACAAATTTATGCAACCATTTGTGCTGAAAAGAATACCATTTATGTACTTAATTCTTTTAGAGAATATTACAGCTTATATTTTCAGCTATTGTGTAACCGTAGAAAGCAGGTTGATTTCTATTTGATACGTCACATTAGCAAATCGTTAACCAACCTATTAAGCAAAAACAACATCATTGACGAAAACAAAAAGGACATCTACACCTATGGCTATGAGATAATGATTTCTAACCTTTTGGGATTATCTATTACACTTGTGTTAGGGGCTATTATTTCCAACGTATGGTATGCCGTACTGTTCTATATAGCATTTGTTTCCGTTAGACAGTTCACAGGCGGCTTTCACGCCAACAGCTACTTATCCTGTAATATCATTTTTACAGCTACGGTTGCTTTGGTACTAATTGCATCCTCTGCGCTGACAATGTGTTGGAGCAGCTACTACTATGCTATAGTGTTTTCTGCTCACATAATTATACTTTTCTGTTTTTCACCCGTTGATAACAAGCACAAGCCCCTATCACAGCGGGAAAAGAAAAAGCATAAAAAAACCGGTATAGCATTATCACTTTTTTGGTGTGTAGTAGCCGTCGTTTTTCGCTTTCTTTGGTTGCAGGCAAGCGTTACCATCACCGTAACATTGGTAGCAATATCTGTGTTACTTTTGATAGGAAACCTAAAGGAAGGAAGGTGTAATAATGAAAAAGGCTAACGTTCTTAACTTTGTTGCTAAGCTTGGCTACAAGTCAGCAATAAAAGCAGCAGGTGTGGCTTCTCAGTACCATACATACCAGCCACAGGAACCAAAGGCACTGCGTGAACTAAAGAAATAATGCTTGCAAAAATGTTTATAATACTTTGTAGAGGATGTGGTTTCAGTTTCGAAGATACACCATCAGATTCAACACTAACAACCCCATACACAGCACCTCTTTTTCCATGTAGAATCCGCAGTCTATATGGTTTTCCCGCTGTTGATATGTAGCTTGTGGTCGCAGCATAGGCTACAATACAAAATCATTTGTCTCTCCTTTGACAAATATAGCTGTTTAAAGGTAATAGCTTTTTAGTGTATCTGATACTTAGCTGTCTAGGGTGTACATAATCCGAAGAAACTGAAACCACATTCCCTACAGAGATTTTTTTGCAGCATTATGTGAATTTAGCTCACAAAATTCGACAACAACAACCTTAATCCTACACAAGGTTGTTGTTGTTTTTATTTTATTACATTTTTCTACATTATACCTATTATTAAAAATTAAAATGAATACCCGTTACTAGCATCTAAGCCACTTAAAAGTAAAGTGGCACAGGCACACAGCATTGGATAAACCTGAAAATCCTCTCTCAGAAAAATAGAAATATCCATAGGCTCTAACACATTACCGTATATATCGGTTATATCACGCTGCAGACTAACCGTTGCCATATGGTCGTTACTACTGGCTAAGCTTAATGTATCCTTGCTGCTGGTTCCACAGGTAATAACAGTAGCGGCTGTATCAGCCAGTAACGCCACCGCCTTTTTGTTTTCGCTGCTAATAACAGAGAAAAGCCCTGTGCTAAAGCCCTGTGATTTAGGTGCTTTAAAATGGTCGTCAAACACCATTACTCCCTTTGCGTTATTTGTTTGTGGCACATCTGGCGTGGTAATAAGGTGAAACGCAGGGCTGTCCACCGTGGTGGTTAAGGATCTGTTATCATATGACTGTACACCCCCATACGCACCTAGCGCTGAAAACAAGCATGGTGCTATCCTGTTATTTTTTCTTTGTGAGCATAGTACAACGTAGGTCACCGCAATCATTCCTTATGTTTTCTAGATAATTTCAATCTTTAATAAGTGGATAAATATAGCTTATTACATTTTTTTACTGTACAAGGCAGAAAGATACCAAAATAAGAGAAAAGCCTCTAATACTTTATCTGTTGTTCTATTAGAGCTTAATATATGTGTAGTGTTTGTTCTAAAAAATTTATTATACGCAATACGTGAAAAAGGCTGACAAGAGGAAAACTCCCCTTATCAGCCTTTTAAAATTCATCTTAATTAATATCCGCCTTGACCATGCAGAGATTCGTCATTGGCTATCCAATCATCTACATAAACAGCAGTAAATTTGTCCGGTGAATTTCTAATAATAACACGTTTAATGCCAGCGTTTATTATTAGTCGTTTACACATAGCACATGGGCTGGCGTTCTCCACATACTTTTTAGTTACTGCGTCCCTGCCTACTAGATATAGGGTTGCCCCCAGCATATCATTGCGAGGAGCAGCAATAATGGCATTTGCCTCTGCATGCACAGAACGGCACAGCTCATAACGCTCACCACGAGGCACCTGTAAATTTTCACGTACACAGACACCTGTATCTATACAATTTTTTCTGCCACGAGGTGCTCCCACATAGCCTGTAGAAATTATTTGGTCATTGTTAACTATAATAGCACCATAATTTCTTCTTAAACACGTTCCTCTTTCTAAAACTGTTTCTGCAATATCTAAGTAATAATTCTTCTTATCTATTCGTTCCATAATAACGCCGTCCTTTTTCTATAAGCATTTAGCCTATCAATATAATAATTCATTAACCGTGAATATTCAATCCCTTTACATAAAAAACTTAGAATACAAGCCTTGGATAAATACAATCAATACAATGACAGGCAAAACATATATTAAGTAGCCCCTCACCCATTTTGGCATTTTTATGCCCTTTCCAGTGTTCGCCTCTTTAATAAAGTTATCATAGCCCCAGCCAAAACGACGGCTAACACAGAATAAAACGCACACCAAGCATCCAGCCGGCAGAATAATACTGCTAAGTATAAAATCCTCCAGATCAAGTACGGTAGAACCCTCTCCAAAGGGTTTAAAGCCTGAAAAGACGTTAAAGCCTAAGGCACATGGCAGGGACAATACAGGTACCAGCACCAGATTAATTGCTGCGGATTTTTTCCTTGACCAATTCCACAAATCCATACCAAAGGATATGATATTTTCAAACACCGCTATAACAGTAGAAATAGCCGCAAAGGACATAAACAGGAAGAACAGACCTCCCCATATTTGTCCGCCCTCCATAGCATTAAAAATGTTTGGCAGTGTTACAAAAACCAAGCTAGGTCCGCTGTCAGGGCTAACGTTAAAGGCAAAGCAGGATGGAAAGATGATTAGACCAGATACAATGGCTACAAAGGTATCTAATGCAGCTACATTAATAGACTCGCCCACCAATGACCTATCACGATCCAAATAGCTACCAAAAATCATCATAGAGCCAGCACCCAAGCTAAGGGTAAAAAACGCCTGATTCATAGCCGCCACAATGGTATCTACAACGCCAGACTGATACATCCTATCAAAGTCAGGCAGCAGAAAGAACTTTAGTCCTTCTGTACCACCAGGTGTTAATATGCAGTTAATGGCTATGCCTACCATTATAAATAACAGCAGTACCATCATTACCTTTGTAATACGCTCTACACCTTTTTGTAAGCCTATTGAGCATACCAAAAAACCAATTACCACTATTAACAGCATCCACAGCACAGCTTCAATAGGGTTAGACAGCATTTCGTCAAACTTCACAGCAACGCCACCGCTGTCTGTACCAACAAATTCCCCAGTTATCATTTTATAAAAGTAGTTTAACATCCAACCAGCTACAGATGTGTAAAACATCATCAGCAAAAAATTACCCGCCATGGCAACATAGCCGTGCCAATGCCATTTTTGACCTTTTTTCTCCAACACATAGTAAGAACGGGCTATGCTTTTTTTACTGCCACGTCCAATAGCAAACTCCATAACGGTTAACGGAACACCCAGTATAACTAAAAAGAACAGGTAAAACAGCACAAATGCACCACCACCGTGTTCACCCGCCACATAGGGAAATCTCCAAACGTTTCCTATACCAATAGCACAGCCTGCTGACAACAAAATAAAGCCAAGCCGTGATTTAAACTTTTCCCTCGCCATATGCTTCCCCTTCGTTTTCCATTTTAAAATTATATATATTTTTTAGTCTTTACATAAAGCAGTCCAATAAGTTTATTTTACATAAAAATATTCTCATTTATTGTCCTTTACAATAGGATAACAAAGATATTTGCCATCTAACAACCATGCTACCAATAAAAAAGCTTTTGTATAAAACATCTGCCGCCGGATAATAGGCAGAACCAAATATTGGCGATAACTATTTTTTTAAACCTTCCCATATGCATCTCAATATATTTTATCAGTAATCAAATTGTAATGTTGACAAAATAAACAATCCCATTTTGTTTTTTATAATAACAAAAAGCAAGGATGAAATCAAGTAATAGAAAAAAATGGCAAGTAAGCTTACGCACTGTACCCACCCCATTAATGTTAGATTTTCTGTCTAACTTTTTCTGGTTGGTACACACCTGCTTGTGGTTTTTGTGGTGCATATGGCAAGTAAAATAGATAATAAAAAAGGATATTAAAACAATGGACAGGCACATAATATTGAGTGCCTGTCCATTAAGTGTCTTTACTGTTGCCTTTGGGCTTTTGTGGTTTTAGCCTTTAGCTTTTTATTGTCTATGAACTTCTTTATAAATGTTCCAATAATGGTTAAGCCATCAGTTGCTACCAATAAATATATAGGTGTTAGGTTAAATATATATCTGGACCTAGCCTCCCATATTAAGAAAAATATGAACACAGCAAATATTAAGCCCTTCAGCAGTGTCATAATATCCACCTTGGATTTTATGCACCCTGCCAATATCGAAACCATAATTAGTAACAGCATAAATATGTGGAAGCCGTTGCTGTACAAATAATACCAGTTATAGTATTGTCCGCTTTTCAAAAAGAATTTATGTGGCAGATTATCAGGGTAAATAGGGTCATCCTCCAAATGATGCTCTATATAATAATTGCCGTCAGCCCAAGTGTATAATGATTTTTCCATTAAATGGTCGTACAATCCTGTTACACCCATTTCACTTAAACGGTTTTTTATCTCCGCTATATTGGCGGCTTTTTTCTCATCGTAGTTTCCACTCTTGCGGGTAAATGTGGAGTCCTTCTGGTTAAATCCGCCGTTGCCGTTTAACCCCATCATAATCCAGTGTGTTAAGGGATATTGCTGTTCATACAGCTCCTCCTCAGAGGTAAAGCTCATAGCCTTAACAGACAGGTTAAATACCATATAGAAAGACCCAAAGCCAGCCACAACCGCTAACAATATCGCCAAAGCCCTTTTTATTGGTATTGTCAAAAATGTATATATTATTGTGCCTAAAAGAAGTATTAATAGGCTGCCCTTTAGCTCATAACCAATTAATATTAATGCACCGCAAAAGAACAGCTGTATATATTTTACAACCCTTTTCTGTGATTTTACAGCACATAAAAACAGATATATAGGTATTACGGCGAAGGGTATAGACAATGAATCGGTGTAAAAATAGGCGGTATAGGTGTAAAAAGGAACAAAGATAAACATTAAAACCGTTAATGCAATAACAGCAGGCTTTTTAAAAATCTTTTTTGCAATTAGAAAGGTAAATAATACAGCTACATCTATAGCCAATATATTTAATAAAATAGGTGCCATTAAAGGTATTCTGCCGAATATGAGATATACAAATCGGTAAAAATAACCTAGTAAAATAAATATGCCAAAGTTATTGTTGTAGCGTGCCAAATAGCCCTGTGAAACCTTATCTGTGTTATTATAAATAGCGTGAAAGTCACCTGTTTCTCCAAAGGACTTTGCCATAGCGTGTAAAGAACCCAAATCTGTGCCAGGGTTATATTGCAGGCTGTAGCCCATGTACAGCTGCCCTATAATCATTACACCAAAGAAAATTGCAAAGATGATATTTACCTTTTTAAATGTAAGGCAATCCTCTTTCTTCATTAATATTACCATACCAGCAGTTGCCAACGCCAGCAGCACACCCCCTGTAATATAAACAAAGGTGTGTGCAGTATACGATCCAACGACGTTTAAAAACACCCAACCAAAGGTTATAAAAAACAGAATATGAAAGGCCCTGTTTAGACCTCTGTTGATTTTATTATCTATCATTAACGCCAATACTCCTTTTTAATTTGTCATTATTCAGTATTTTAGCACATTAACAAAATTGTGTAAATGTTTATTAAAAATGAATTAGGGTGTAACTGTTAGACAGACTGTGTGCAATATAACTAAATTTCACTATTAAACCTTATATAATATAATAAGGCAAAGGGTGACACCATAGTGTGTCTAACCCCTAAAAGACATATTAATAGGTTGCACAGCGGAAAATATGTTAATTTATTGAAAACAATAAACACATTGATTGCATAAAAAAACAGAATATAGTAAAATAAAGCTTAGTGTTCAACAAAAGGAGAATGTATTAAAATGAATAAAAAATTATCAAAGAAAATTATAGCAATGGCATTATGTGGAGTTTTAGCCACAGCCACAATGCTAACAGGCTGTGGCAGTAATAACGGCAGCAGCTCTGCTGCTTCATCAAAGTCATCATCATCTCAGTCAGCATCCTCTGCTACTGCCCAAGATGCTACCTCTGCACCTATTGATATACTAAGCACCACTAAGAAGGACGCTGTTGTGTACGAAGACAAGGAGCATAAGGTTGGTTACCAGCTGGACAAGCCAGCCGTAGGAGAGCAGGTAGCTATAATCCATACCAGTATGGGTGATGTTTCCCTAAGACTTTTTCCTGAAGCTGCACCCAAAACGGTGGAAAACTTCGTAACCCACGCCAAGGACGGTTATTATGATAATTTGACCTTTCACCGCATCATTGACGGCTTTATGATACAGGGCGGTGACCCTAACGGCACTGGTACAGGGGGAGAAAGCATATGGGGGGATTCCTTTGAGGATGAATTCAGCGACCATCTGTTTAATATCCGTGGTGCTGTAGCTATGGCTAACAGTGGCAAGGATACAAACGGCAGTCAGTTCTTTATAGATCAGGGTGACGCAGACAAGTTTAAGGAAAACGGCGGCTGGACAAACTACGAAGCCCAATGGACGCAAGCGTACGGTATGTTGTCAAAATATTATGGTACTGAAAGCTATGACAGCTTTATAGCTCAGTACGGCTCATACTGTATGGACACAGATTTAATCAGTGAGGATATTAGAAAGCTGTACGAGGAAAACGGTGGTAACCCAACACTTGACGGTGCGTTTAATGCAACAGACAAAGGACACACTGTATTTGCACAGGTATATGAAGGTATAGATGTAGTTGACAAAATAGCCGCAGTGGAAACAAACGCATCTACCAATAAACCAACCACAGATGTAACAATTAAAAACATTGAAATTACAACCTATAGCGAATAAAATATAGGGGTTTGTGAAAAAACTAAAAGTGTAACAGAAAAGGAGAATTATTATGTCAGACGTAATTAAGCATCCAAATGCACAGGATTTTGACCAGCTTATTGAAAGCAATGGCGTCGTGTTAGTAGACTTTTGGGCTACATGGTGTGGTCCTTGCAAAATGTTAGCGCCAGTTATTGAACAGCTTGCAAATCAGTATGATGGTAAAGCAGCAGTGGCAAAGGTTGACGTTGATGAGCAAAGTGCCTTGGCACAGCGTTTCGGCATCCAAAGCATACCAACTGTTATTGTGTTCAAAAATGGCAACGAGGTATCCCGAGAAATAGGCTTTAAACCAGCGGCAACGTATTCAGGCCTGCTGGATAGTCTGCTGTAATAATCAGGAATATGCTGTAATTCAATAAAGCACCTGCTCATGACTTTTTGCACTTAAAATGTTGTGGGTGGGTGCTTTTAGCAGAAAATAATAAAATCTAGTTAACTTTTACATTTGTTAATTATTTTTCCCTATGACATACACCCTCCGCATATGGAAGCCGAGGGTGTATTGCAAATTTTTTAAATCACATTAATTAGTAATAAACAAGCTTATGACAGCTTAGTACATATACTTGGTTTGTGAACAAAAATAACGAGCCTTTTGTGATAAAAACAACAAAAAGACTATTTTTATGGCATTTTATATCATAAGAATGAATATGTTCACAAATTATTTTTGTTTTGTTAAGTATTAATTAATCTGATTTTAAAACTCTGGTAAAAAAGTGTGGGTATTATATAACCATACCAAACAACACACAATAAATAAACGGGACAACAGTGGTAAATACCACAAAGAATAAATGGAGGTAACAGATATGACAAACAATAATGAAAACAAATTCGGTGGATACGTTCCTGACAACAATCAGAACAGCAATGTACCAAACAACGCTGGCTCAAACTGGTATGCATCAAAAAGCTATGCAGAAAATGACATCAACGGACAAACAGCTGATAACAATATATACAGTACCTCCCAAAATAACGGCGAGCCTGTAGCATCAGCTAAAAGCACATCTAATACAGCTTACGGAGATAACTACACAGAAACAACGGCAAATACACAAAGCTTTAATGTTAATGATATACATGAGAATACAGGATATAGCAACGGTTATACATCACCTACAGCAGACAGTCAGCCTAATAGGTACTCAAATGCTGTACAAACCTACCAAATCCCCAATAACCAAAAAAAGGCACAAAAGAAAAAGGGTAAGGGTGCTATGGTGGCAGTAATAGCAATTTGTCTTATTGGTTCAGGTGTATTTGGCTTTGGTGGTACAATGCTAGCACAAAGCTTGGCAAGCAACGGTGTCATCCCCTCAGGTGGTATGACAATTCAAAAGGTTGTTACCTCAGAAAAGACCAGTGATGAGGCATCAGGAGAAATGTCCACAAAGGATATTGCCGCCGCCACAGAAAATTCAGTAGTAGAGATAACCACAGAAACAGTTCAAACAGGTTCTTTGTCTAAGCAATATATTAAATCTGGTGCAGGCAGCGGCGTAATAATTTCTGCCGATGGTTATATCATAACCAATAATCATGTTATTGATGGAGCAGAAAAAATAGTAGTTACCCTGCGTGACGGCACAACCTATGACGCTACATTGGTAGGTAAGGATTCACAGGTTGATGTTGCGCTGCTAAAGGTAGAGGCAACAAGCTTGTCAGCGGCTACCTTTGCTAATTCTGATGATTTGCAGGTTGGTGAAAACGTAGTGGCTATAGGTAACCCATTAGGTCAGCTGGGTGGTACAGTAACAGAGGGTATCGTTAGTGCAACCAGCAGAAATTTGGACATTGATGGCAACACAATGAGCTTGATACAAACCAGCGCAGCTATCAATCCTGGTAACTCTGGCGGCGGACTATTTAACGGTCATGGCGAGCTGGTAGGCTTAGTCGTAGCTAAAACAGTTGATACGGGTGTAGAGGGCTTGGGCTTTGCTATTCCTATTAACAATGTAGAGTCTATTTTGAGTAATTTAAAGGAGTACGGCTATGTGCGTGGCAGAGCTGTAATAGGCGTATCCTTAGTAGACGTAGCAAACTCACAGACTGCTATGATGTACGGCGTGGATAAAACAGGTGTTTATGTTTCTTCCATAACAGGAACAGAGGCCAAAACAGCAGGCTTTCAGGTAGGTGACCTTATTACTAAGGTTAACGATACCGAGGTTTCATCCTCTGATGATATAAAAGCTGTGGTAAAGAACTGTAAGGCTGGTGACACTTTAAAGGTTACCGTTGAACGCAACGGTTCAACAACAGACTTAAGTACAGTTTTGGCAGAGGATACATCAGAAACGGGAACAGAACAGGCAACCTCTGGTGCAAACAATGGTTTTAACGGTGGCTACAGCAACGGCAATGACGGCTACAGCAGCGGCAACGGTGGCTACAGCAACGGCAATGATGGCTACAGCAGTGATAACGCAATAGAGGACTTTTATAATAACTATTTTGGTAATTAATTTGTAAATTTTATTTCTGTCTAATCAAAACCACCAGTATAGCTGGTGGTTTTGAGCTATTCCTATCTGTAGGTTAATAACCAATTAACGTCTTTTATGACATAACCCCCTGTGCTTTTAGAGTGGTTGTCAGACCAACTCTATTTTATCACAGGGGGTTATTCTTTTTTACAACTACTCCTCCCTACCTTTAGCTCAGCTTTTCTGGAAGTGGTCTTGCCTATTAGTTCAACCAAAAAGTGGCTGCTGCGAAAATTTCATTTCGTAACAGTCCCTTTAATATCCTTTTCATTTCGATATTACACCGGCTATTTATAAAAAGCTTAAAAATCATTTAAAAAGCTTTGATGTTTTACCCTTTATTTTATCACGACGCTGTGCTGTTTTTTCCTTGTTTATTAACAGGGTTCCATCATCTCTTATTTCCAAAACGTCACCCTCCTTAGCACCACTTGGTACTTCGTCAACTGTTATCCCAAAAAACTCCTTGTTTTCCTCACATATAGCATAACCATTTTCAAAACGGTCAATTATTAATGTTCTCATATTTTTTCTCCTTTTATTTTTCTGTTATTACTGTTAGCTTTTTACCGTCAGATGAAAAGACAACCGTACCATCCTCATCTGTCCTATACACTGATATTTCAGCTTTTTCCAAACGCTTAACTACTGACTTTTTGGGTAAACCATTATCATTTTCACCCACACAAATTACTGCATACCTAGGTGAAACCGCCTGCAGAAAATCCTCTGTTGTTCCAGTGTCGCTGCCATGATGTCCTACCTTTAGCACATCTGCCTTTATGTCCTCACCCAGCTTCAATATATCCTTTTCAGATTTTTCCATTACATCCCCCATTAGTAAAAAAGTATTTTCACCATAGGTCAGCTTAACTGCTATAGAGTAATTGTTTATGTCGCTGTAATCATCCAATACAGGTGCTATAACCTGTAATTTTATATCACCATATGTATATATATGTCCCACCTGTGGCTGTGTGGTCTTTAAGCCTTTATTTTCCAACGCCACCGTTAGCTGATTGTAACAGGCTGTGTTTGGTATCAGCTTGGCTGGTATCATGGGCATCCAAAAATCAGCTACCTGAAAATCCTTTATTATACCAGACATATCCCCTATGTGGTCTTTATCCTGATGTGTGGCTATTACCAAATCCAGCTTTTCCACATCACGTTCTTTTAGGTAGCCTTCCGTTATTTTATTTATGCTTTCAAGCCCGGCATCAATTAAAATATTGTGGTCACCGCTGTTTATAAAAATGCTGTCAGCCTTTCCAACATCAATAAAATGTACTGTTAAGTCACCCTCCGTTTGGCTGATTTTACCTAACCCTGCCTGAGAAAAAACCTGCTTCCACGTGGGTACGCCTAAGCCGCCGCCAAATGTAATTAACAGCACCGTTACAACAGCTATAGCCACCGCCACACAAATAATTATCATTTTAGGTGACAGCTTCATCACTTACCTCTCCTGTTATTTTTAGGCCTTTTAGGAGTATTACCAGCTGCCCTTGCCTTCCTTTTTTTATTGCAGTTAGGCTTGTGAGAGCTTTTACCTACTGCCTTTTTAGCTGGGGGAATATATCCAGCCGGTGGTGTTATTAAACAATTTTTGCCTGTACCTATTAGGTCTGTTCTGCCAGCCAGCTTCAACGCCTCTACAACCAGCTGTTTATTTTTAGGATTAAAATATTGCAGCAAGGCACGCTGTAAGGCTTTTTCACGGGATTCTTTTGGCACATAAACCTCTTCCATTTTGTACGGGTCTAAGCCCGTATAGAACATACAGGTAGAAACGGTACCTGGCGTGGGGTAAAAGTCCTGTACCTGTTCTGGTCGTATATGCTCTTTCTTTAGGAACTGTGCTAATTCTACTGCGTCCTTAATAGTAGAACCTGGGTGAGATGACATTAAATAAGGCACCAAATACTGCTCCTTATGAGCATGGCTGGTTATGTCGTAAAATTTATCTGCGAAGCTCTTATAGGCTTCAATATGGGGCTTACCCATTTTATCTAAAACCGACGCTGAGCAATGCTCAGGTGCTACCTTTAGCTGACCGCTGACATGGTATTTTACAAGCTCCTCAAAAAACTGGTCACTTTCGTCCTCCATCATATAATCAAAACGTATACCAGAGCGTATAAACACTTTTTTTACTCCGTCAAGCTTTCTAAGCCGTCTAAGCATATGCAGGTATTCATTGTGATCAACCTGCAGCTGTTTGCAGGGCTGTGGTGCTAAGCATTTTTTGTTTTTACACATACCTGCTTTTTCCTGTATTTTGCAGGAGGGCAATCGGAAGTTAGCTGTAGGGCCGCCTACGTCATGAATATAACCCTTAAACCTTTTGTTTTTAGTTAGGGACACAGCCTCGTTTACAACTGATTCTTCGCTGCGGGTAGTAATAGCCCTTCCCTGATGAAAAGCAATAGAGCAAAAGTTACAAGCACCAAAGCAGCCACGGTTGTGGGTAATAGAAAATTCAACCTCTTCTATGCCTGGCACACCACCTACCGCCTCATAGCTAGGGTGATACATACGCTCATATGGTAAAGAATATACCCAATCCAGCTCATCCTGTGTCAACGGCGGCATGGGCGGATTTTGCACCAATATTTTACTGCCGTGACGTTGTATAATTTTTCTGCCACGCACTGCGTCCTGTTCCTCCATCTGCTTTCGGCAGGCAACAGCATAATCCTTTTTATTGGTACTAACCTGTTCAAAGCTTGGGCAGTCAGCCGCCGCTGTCGGCACATAATCCTTTGTATCCACCGCATAGCAAATACCACGAATATCATATAGCATCTCCACTGGCAAGCCGTCATTTAGCCTGTTGGCTATTTCTATTGTTTGGTTTTCACCCATGCCAAAGGACAAAATATCAGCACCGCTGTCCAAAAGTATAGATGGACGCACACAATCATCCCAATAATCGTAATGTGCAAAACGTCGCAGCGATGCTTCCAGCCCGCCGATAATCACCGGTGTTTCAGGGAACAACCGCTTTATAATTTGTGTATAAATTATAACTGCCCTATCGGGGCGTTTGCCCGCTCTGCCACCTGCTGTATAGGCATCATCACTACGCTTTCTTTTAGCGGCGGTGTAATGTGCTACCATGCTGTCTATATTACCAGAGGACACCATAAAACCAAGACGTGGCTTTCCAAAACGCAGAAAATCCTTATCAGAGTGCCAGTCAGGCTGTGCCAAAATAGCTACCTTGTACCCCGTTGCCTCTAGCACTCGGGAAATAATGCTGATGCCAAAGCTTGGGTGGTCAACGTAGGAATCACCTGTAACCACTACAAAGTCGGGGCATTCCCAACCTTGGCCTTCAGCTTCTTCATTTGTCATTGGTAAAAAAGCCATAAAAAGCACTCTCCTTTTTTGTTATATACAAATCATCATACATAAGCCTAGGCTTATTCGGATGTCATATTGTTTCGTTCTAACCATTGCTGATAGGTAATCCTTACCTCTCGTGCCTTTGAACCCTCATGAGGTCCAACAACACCCATTTGCTCCATTTCGTCTATTAGCCTGCCTGCTCTGGCATAGCCTAGCCTTAAACGTCTTTGCAATAAGGATGTAGATGCTTGTCCCGCTTCTACCACCAGCTTTATTGCCTCCTCCATCATTGGGTCGTCGCTTTCCTCACCTGCCGATGAGCTGCCGCTGCTGCCCTTGGAATTACTGTTAATTTCTGTAGCTGCTATTTTCTCTATCTCTTCTACAACCTGCTCGTTATAGTCAGATTTATGAGATTGCTTAATATACCCTGTTACATTTTCTATTTCTTCATCAGATGCGTAACAGCCCTGTACACGCAAAGGCTTTGGTGAACCCACAGGTGCAAACAGCATATCACCACGGCCAATAAGCTTTTCTGCACCGCCAATATCCAAAATAGTACGGGAGTCTATTTGTGACGATACCTTTAGAGAAATTCGGCTAGGTATATTTGCCTTGATAACACCTGTAATAACGTTTACAGAGGGACGCTGTGTAGCAATTATCAAATGCATACCTGCGGCACGTGCCATCTGTGCTAAGCGACAGATAGACTCCTCAACCTCGTTTGGTGCTGCCATCATAAGGTCGGCTAACTCATCAATAGCAATTACAATGCTGTGCATTTTTTCAGTAGGTACTGGCAGGTTGTCCTGCAATTACAATGCTGTGCATTTTTTCAGTAGGTACTGGCAGGTTGTCCTCGTTAACCAATGGCTCGTCCTGTAATTGCTTGTCTGTTTTATTTTCTCTGATTTTATTAAATTTGTCTATCATTTTATTATAGCCATAAATATCCCTTACATTATAAGCTGAAAAGGTTTTATACCTTTGAAGCATCTCGTTAACCGCCCAGTTTAACGCACCGGCAGCCTTTTTAGCGTCAGAAACAACAGGTATCAGCAAATGAGGAATACCCTTATATTTTGAAAACTCAACCATTTTAGGGTCAATTAGCAGCAGCTTGACCTCCTCTGGGGACGCCTTGTACAGCAGACTAATTAAAATGGAGTTTACACATACCGATTTACCAGAACCAGTAGTACCAGCAATTAACAAATGAGGCATTTTACCTAGGTCAGCTACCACAATATTACCAGAAATATCCTTGCCCAACACAACACTAAGCTTGCTTTTAGAGGTGTTAAACTTGCGGGAGTCAATAAGCTCACGCATAGAAACCATGCTAACTATACGGTTAGGCACCTCAATACCCACCGCCGCTTTACCAGGGATAGGTGCCTCTATACGCACACCATCAGCCGCTAAATTTAAGGCTATGTCATCACTAAGGTTAGTTATCTTACTAATTTTTACACCAGGAGCTGGCTGCAGCTCAAAACGTGTTACAGATGGGCCACGACATATGTTTACTATCTTTGCATTGACACTAAAGCTCTCCAGTGTGGTTATTAGCTTTTCACCATTTGTTTGTAGCTCCTCCATAGCTTTTGTATCATCATCACCGCTGTTTGTTGGATGTAAAAGCTCCACAGGAGGGAAAACATAATTTGACTCCTGTTGTTTTTGTAAAGCTTTATCATTTCCTAGGGAGATATTAACCTCCTCTGCTATAACCTTTTCTGCTGCATCAATAGGAACATCTGATAAATCAGACGGTCTATTCTCATCATCCTTCTGTGACTGAGTTTTTTTCTTTTTTGATATTATATCAGCTACCTTAGAGGCTACTGGTTTAGACTGCTGGTTAATATCTACTGGAGTATTCATTTGATGAATAAGTGTTTTTAGCCTGTCACCATAATCTGTTACCTGTTCACTGTCATCATCCAAGGGTACATCAATGTTAAAATCGCCGTCATTAAGCACCTCACCTGTTGCCGTATCTACCGTAAGGGTTTTAGGCAGCTTCTTCGGTGCTTTGGCTCTAGCCCTTTCTTTCTTTAGAGCCTCCTCCTCCATCAGCTTACGTCGTTGCACTCTTTGCTCACGTCGCATTAGCTGTTGTTCTCTGGCAACGGCTACATTATCCTTTACAGCAGACACTGGCTTTTTAACGGCTTTTAAAAGATCCTTTATAGTAATGCCAAACAAAAACATTATGGTAACAATTAACAATATCACCGTAATAATCTGAGCACCTGACAACCCGCATAGTAACGCTGCTGGCACACCTAGCACACCACCTAACAGCCCTGAACCATTACCAGCTATACCGTTGGCATATAATACACCCAGCTCTGTAAAAAAACCGTTTTGTGGCTTCATGGGCGTTGTAAACACATAAATCACCGCAGAAAAAAACATAATTGCCAGCGTAGCTAATGTTAGCTTGCCAGCAATTTTACCGTTAGCTTTTCGTTCCATAGCGGTTATTATTGCTACATACAGCAGTAATAAGGGCCACAGTATGGCGTAATCTCCAAACATACCCATTAAAAAATTATGTAAGAAGTTCCATACGTTTTCTCCGGGTACCAACACCAAGGAAAACAGCACGGCGGCACAGGCGAACAGTAAAATCGCCTTCGTCTGTGCCGCCATATTACTTTTAGGCTGAACCTCAGATGGTTTTTCTGCGGACCTTTTTGGTGGTGCTGACGGCTTTGGCGGCGCCTTTTTAGCTGTCTGCTTAGTATTCTTTTTTTCTGTTGAAGTAGTTTTTCTTGTAGCCAACGTACCGTCCACCTTTACTGGAAAATTTATTTTTAACCAAATGTCAGCTTAGCACCTGAAAAAATGTTTGTGCCAGTTGACAGCTCTATGATACTGATAACTATAACCGCCACACCAACAATGGCTGTATATATGGCAAATACGTTCATTCTGTCCTTTGCCAGCATCCACTTAAAGAGTATAATAGCAAAGAACCCAACCACCGCTGATGTAATAACACCTATTATAACCGGCAGCATTATATCAGCTGTAACAGCACCCGCTTCAAGGGCGTCCTTACCCTCTAGTAATGCTGCCGCTAAAATAGACGGTATGCCTAAAACGAAGGTATAATCCAACGCTGTCTGCTTGCTTAAGCCTCTCATTTCACCTACTGCTAGGGTTGAGCCAGAACGGGACAGCCCAGGAAAAACAGCAGCTACAACCTGTGCTATACCAACGCTGACAGCATCAATAACATTAAATCTGTTTCTGCCAGCGCCTGTTCTTTTAGTAACGCCACGTTGCTTGTAGCGGTTGCCCGTCTGCTTGTTTGCGAAGATACCAATTGTTAACAGCAGACTTGTAATTAACAATGATATACCTACAATGATAAAATAGCCACTGTTGCCTGACCATATATCCGCTAGGTCCTTTGGTTTTAATCCACCGCTGAAGGGAATAGGTACAAACAGCAGGAACAAGGGTATTAAACCAATAATCAGCATAACTACCAAATTGGTATCCTCATCCATTTCCCGCCATTTAAATCTGCCTGTTACAACTGTTTTAATAAGCCTTAAAAACGCCATAATTAATCTGCCGATTAGCTTGTAATAAACTACGCACACAGCTACCAATGTACCTACGTGAAGCATGACATTAAAAAACAGATTATTATCTGTCACTCCTAAAACGTGTTGGGAAATAGCCAAATGTCCACTGCTGGACACTGGTAAAAACTCTGTTAAGCCCTGAACAATGCCCTGAATAATCGCCTGCAATATATCCATTATGTATAAATCCTCCTTATTATAGCTAAAGCTGTATTATGTATCTATCAAAACATTGTCATTCCTTGGAAAAAACACCTAGCCAACATTATTCCAAAGAATGACAGTGTAATATTTTAATTAATGTCTGCACCCACAGGAGCTTTTACAACCACGTCTGTGCTGCTTGTCATATGAATGTTCCTTGGTAAAATCCTTCCCTGCCTTCTTATCATCTATCATTTTGTATAGGTAATCCATAGCATCTCTAACTGTACCAACGCTATCTATTAGCCCCTCATCTACGGCTGCTTCACCCTCTAATATTGAACCTACATCCAGCACTAATTCGCTGGTGTTCATAGCCAGCTCGTTATACCGCTCAAAAGGTATATTAGAGTTTTCACAGACAAATTCGGTTATCCTGTCCTGCATACGCCGAAAATATTCAAAGGTCTGCGGCACACCTAATGTCAGCCCCGTCATACGTACAGGGTGAACAGTCATTGAAGCGGATTTAGCAATAAATGAATACTTTGCCGCTACCGCCAAAGGGATACCTATAGAGTGTCCGCCTCCCAGCACAATAGACACTGTGGGCTTTGTCATACCAGCCATAACCTCTGCTATAGCCAGCCCCGCCTCCACATCACCACCAGCAGTATTCAGCAGAATTAACAGCCCTTCTATACGGCTGTCCTCTTCTATTGCCATCAGCTGTGGTATAACGTGTTCGTACTTTGTAGTTTTGTTCTGTGGCGGCAAAATATTATGACCCTCTATCTGCCCTATTATAGTTAAACAATGGACATAATGACCACCAGATGTAATAACTGAACCTGTTTCACGTATTTGGTCAGTTTCCTTTTCACCTATTGGGCTGTCATCATCCGACAACTTTTCATCGTTACCCTCATTAGGGTTAGAAATCACCTGATTAGTAGCTTTCTTTTTGTCCCTAGAGTTGTTTTTTGCGTTGCTCATTATACTGCACCTCCTAAAGGTTAGTCTAACCTAAAGGCGCATTTTAATACATTATACATTATAGCATTTGTTTTTATTCACATCAAGAAGTTTCTAGGTTTTTATAAATTATATATCTTTATCGTAAAAAAAATAATAGTATTTTGATACTATCTATGTTAAAATTAAATTTATATCAAATTTCAGCTAACACTATTCTCTATATAGTGCTGTAGATAAAATTCGTACGGTAAAAAGCTGTTGCTTAGCGTATCTATTTTCTACAGAAGTTTAGCTTAAAATACTGCAATATTTAACATAGTATTGCTTTGTTTTTTCTGAATTTATACAACGTCAAAAAGCTTTAAACCCAATTTTTAAAATTACGGAGTGGTATTTTTGAGTACAACAGACATAATTCTTCTTTTGCTTATTTTAATTTGTATTCTATTGTCGGCGTTTTTTTCGTCAGTAGAAACAGCCTTTTCTACTGTTAACATTTTCCGTCTACAGCATTATATGGAAAAGGGCAATAAAAAAGCTAAAACAGCACTGTATATTACAAATAACTATGACAAAGCACTGACCGCTATATTAATAGGCAATAACATAGTAAACATTGGCTGCTCATCTATAGCAACGGTTGTATGTATAAGCCTGTTTGGTGATTATGGTGCGGCTATCAGCACAGGTGCTATTACCTTGCTGGTATTAACCTTTGGTGAAATAATACCAAAATGTGTAGCTAAGGAAAACGCAGAAGCTCTATGCTTAATTTCCGCTGGTATATTAAAGGTATTAATGACCATATTAACACCGTTGGTATTTCTGTTTATTCACATAAAGGAATTCGCATTAAGGCTTGTAAACAAGCAGGACGACACCCCATCAATGACAGAGGACGAGCTAAAGGTAATACTGGAAAATGTTGAGGGTGAGGGCGTTTTAGAACAGCAGGAGCGTGAAATGGTACAGTCGGCACTGGACTTTGATGAAACAACTGCTCAGGAAATTTTAACACCTCGTGTTGATTTAACAGCCATCGACATTACAGACGGTGAGGAAAAAAACAAGCAGATTATATTGTCCCAGCGGTTTTCTCGTATTCCCGTTTATCGTGACAGCATAGACAATATTGTAGGCACACTACACACTCGTGACTATTTAGAGGCTATAGTCAAAGGAGAAACACCAACGGTAGAGGGCCTTATGCAAACGCCTTACTTTATCTATAAAACTCGTAAGCTGTCCGCTGTACTAAGCGAATTTAAACGTCAAAAGCTACATATAGCTATCGTAGCCGACGATTACGGCGGAACCTTGGGCATAGTCACCATGGAGGATTTAATCGAGGAAATAGTTGGTGATATATGGGATGAGGACGAGGTAGAAAAGCCAGAATATCAAAAGCTGTCTGACAACAGCTACATTATTAGCGGTGATATGAACATAACAGATATGCTGGAGCTGTTCAGCCTGCGTGAAGACTTCATCGAAAGCGACACCGTATCTGTGGGTGGCTTAATAATGGAAAATCTAGGGGATATCCCCTGTGTTGGTGATATGTTTACCTATGCCGAGGTGCTGACAATGACCGTAAAAGAAATTGAAGACCAGCGTGTCACCAGAGTTCAGGTAAGCTACACCCCCTTGGAGCAGGATGAAGAATTTTAAATTAATTCTTAAATGTTAGAATATGTCGAAACACCACTGTTAAAAATAACAGTGGTGATTTTTTATGAAAAGGTTAAAAGAGGATGGATTTATTTTTTCTATAGGCGGTATAACCTATGGATTAATAGAATTATTATGGCGCAGATACACCCACTGGACTATGATTATCACCGGTGGAGTTTGTTTTCTGCTGTTATACCGATGCTTTGCAAAAATGGCAAATATATCTCTGTTTAAAAAATGCTTAACAGGCTCGCTGATTATTACTATTGTAGAGCTGATTGTAGGCTGTATAGTAAATCTGCAATTCAAACTGCACGTATGGGATTATTCTAACCTGCCGCTAAACCTATGGGGACAGGTATCACTGCTATACAGTGCCCTGTGGGGAGTGTTAACCATACCAATATGTTTTTTGTGCAACAAAATGAAAGCCGTTGTTAAAAAAATATAGAGTGTTACAAAAGTGTCTTTTATGGGATTTTTTGTTGCAATTAATTTGATTTTGTTTTATAATCTTCATAATGATTGAACATTAATTTCATTAGTCTACGTCTGAATTAAGGGAGGATAACTATGGCACAGATTACTAAGGATACTATCATTGGAGATATTTTAGATATTGACAGTAGCACAGCACCATATTTTATGGAAATGGGTATGCATTGTTTAGGCTGTCCATCAGCCAGAGGCGAAACCTTGGAACAAGCGTGTATGGTACACGGTGTTAACGCTGATGATTTGGTAGCAAAGCTAAACACACACATTTCAAACAAATAATTTTTTAATGGTGCAGACCCCTGCACCATTATTTTATATGGAGAAAAAGTATGAGCAGACCTCTTTTTTCACTGGATAATCGGCTGGCATTGTGTGCTGAATATGTACAAAAAGGTGCAGCGGTAGCCGACATAGGCACCGACCATGGTTATCTGCCAGTATGGTTAGCAAAAACAGGTAAAATCCATCACGCCATAGCAGCCGACATTAACCCCCTGCCCTTGGAGCATGGTCTGGCAACCATAAAAAAGTACCATGCAGAGGATATGGTAGAAACACGTTTGTCTGATGGATTACAGGCTATTAACCCTCAGGAGGCTGACAATATTATTATTGCTGGTATGGGTGGGGAGCTAATAGCAGCAATAATTCATAAGGCATCGTGGCTGCAGGATAACACCAAAACCTTAATATTACAGCCTATGTCACGCAGCCACCTTCTGCGTGAATACCTGTACAAAAACGGTTTTGATATTGTAAAAGAAAGGGCAGTAAAAGCAGATGGCAGACTGTACAGCGTTATGGTAGCCACATATACAGGGGCTGTCACTACAGGTATAGAAGTAAAGTCCTACATAGGTAAGCTGTCCCCTAAAAAACAACCCTTGGATAAAGCCTATATTGAAAATAAAATATCAGCTTTATCCAGAAAAGCACATGGCATAGCCCTGTCAGGCGATGTAAATATGACAGCCACCCTACAGAAAATTATAAAAGAATTAAAGGAAGCAGCCAAATGACAACTGTTAAAGCAATATACGATTTTATAGACGAAATAGCACCATTTGACAGCGCTATGAGCTTTGATAATGTAGGAATATTAGCTGGTGACGTTAACGCTCAGGTGACAACCGCAGTCGTGGCATTAGATGTTACAAAAGCTGTTATAGCTGAGGCAGAACAGCAGCAGGCACAGCTAATAATTAGCCATCACCCTATTATCTTCACACCTCTTAAAGCATTAAAGTCAAACACCATACCCTATTTATTAGCTCAAAAGGGCATAAACGTTATTTCCGCACACACCAACCTTGACCTATCAGAAAAGGGTGTAAACACCTGTCTGGCTAAAGCCCTACAGCTTAACAGCATTAAGCTAACAGATAACGAAGCCATGGCAACAGGTACGTTAAGTATACCTATGTCAGCAGCCACTTTTGCCAGCTACGTTAAGGATAAGCTCCACTGCACAGGTGTACGATACACCGTCCTTGACAAAGCCATATACACCGTAGCGGTGAGCAGCGGTGCTGGTGGTGACAACATTTATTTGGCAAAGGCTATGGGTGCAGACGTTCTGGTTACAGGTGAAATCAAACACAATTACATTATAGAATCAATAGATGAGGATATAGCCATTGTAGATGCTGGGCACTACCGTACAGAGGACGTGGTAATAAAACCCTTATGTGATATTTTAAATACAGCCTTTGCTGATGTCACATTTTTGCCATCCACAGCATTTACAGATAAAATAAAGTATATACTATAACAGACTATTTAACAGGAGGTAAATATTATGACAGAAAAAGAAAAAATGATAGCAGAGCTACCCTTTGATTCCTTTGTAGAGGAACTGATAAATGACAGAAAACACGCACAACAGCTAATGTACGAATTTAACAATTTACCACCAAACAGCTCTGACAAGGGTACAGCGTTAATTAAGAAGCTTTTGGGCAAAACAGGTACGCAGGTTTTGATAGAAGCACCCTTTCGCTGCGACTATGGCTACAACATTGAGGTTGGTGAAAACTTTTACAGTAACTTTGGTTTGACTGTTTTAGATGGTGCAAAGGTTATTATTGGTGATAACTGCTTAATCGGTCCTAATGTTAACATTTTCACTGCCGGTCACCCTGTAGATCCACAGCTTAGAAACACCTACATTGAATACAGCGTTGGCATAACAATCGGCAACAGCTGTTGGATAGGCGGGGGCAGTGTTATTAACCCAGGTGTGCATATTGGCAGCAACGTAGTAATAGGCTCTGGCAGCGTAGTAACGAAGGATATACCTGATAACGTGGTAGCGGCGGGCAACCCTTGCCGAGTAATACGGGAAATCAGCGAGTATGACAAGATATATTACTATAAAGACCGACCTTATAATTCATAAAGGTTAAAATAACATGATTTATTCACAGCTAGTTTATTGATTTATATACCTTTATGCAATATAATGGAAGTATCAAATTTAAAGGAGGAATATTATGCAATACGTTAACGGTAATCCTCAAGGATTCAATCAACCCAGCTATAATATTAACGGTGTACAGTCCACAGGCTTTGAAAGAACACAGGAGGGCTTTGCAAAATACATTGCCAAAACATACCTATGGATGTTTGTAGGCTTAGCAATTTCATTTGGCATAGGCTTTTATATGACCATGAGCAGTGGAAACTATGCAGCATTTATGCAGAACAATTTCGGTCTTTATATGGCGGCTATGGTAGGAGAAATTATTTTAATTTTGGTTCTAAGCCTAGCAGTCAGAAAGCTGCCCGCCACAGTAGCTAAGGTTCTGTTTTTGGTATATTCCGCATTATTTGGTGTATCCTTAGCACCTATTTTGATGATGTATGAGATGGGTTCAGTTATTACCGTGTTAGGTATGACCTCTCTTATCTATTTGATTTTAGCTGTAGTTGGTCTAAAATCTAAAAAAGATATGTCCAAGCTAGGCAACATACTGTTTGTTGGCTTACTGGGGTTGTGTGTATACTCTATACTGTCAATTTTTCTGTTCCGCAGCACACTTAACAATACTATTATAGGTGTTGTGGGCTTGGCTATATTTATGGGCTTTACAGTTTACGACTCTAACAGAATTAAAAAATATTACTTTTCATATCAAGGCAGTCCAGAGGCGTTGGAAAAAACAAGCATTTGCTCAGCTTTACAGCTTTACTTAGACTATGTTAATATGTTCCTGCGTATTTTGGCACTGTTTGGTAAAAGAAGCAACTGATTTAATCTTTTAAAATTCATACTGGTTGGCACAAGTCTTCAATGGCTTGTGCCAATTTTATGATATTTTACAATTCCAAATTAATAAGACACATGAAACGCATTGGTTATTTTTTAACCCATACTTTTTCCTTGTGAAAATGACAGTGATAATGCTCCCTCTTGCTCAACGTTAATAGGGCTGCCATGTTAAATTCATGAATACAAGAAATATGGTGGTATGTCAAATTAAAATGGCTGTTGTTATCTACTATATAACTTCCACCATTATTATCAAAGGGAAAGCCTTTGATAAAAAAATCGTGCATATAAAGCCGGTAACCATTATGCACGAAACGCAAAAATAGTATCAGTATTCTTTAAAAAAGGTATTTCAGGCTTTTTACTTTTACCTGCATATTCTCACCCTTGGTGTTTTTTACGGCTCTATGTCAATAGTTGGGGTAATTCAAATAAAACAAAAGTGAAGCAAGGGATGGCGTTAGGCTGTCGCCTGTTAAAGTATATTGGTCTTTTGATGAGAAAACATATGTAAGATACCATTACGAAAACGTTTAAAAGGCTCTATTTTTTCACCCCAACATCTATTATAAAGCCAACCCTTTTGTCCTCTGTTTTTTTAGCTTAGCATAATACAGCATATGGAAAGTGACATACCACCATCGCCTATGCCAACGCTAAAGGACGGGGCTTCCTGTTAAAAAGCACACTAAAACACAATCAGCGGTACAACCCGTAAAAGGACTGTACCGCTGATTTTTATTCTATACCATTAATTTTCTCTGACCTCTTTAATCATCCTGAACAGCTGTATTAACAGTGTTGGTAAGAAGGAGCAAGCCACCACAATTAATATATTGTTAAGATTTAATAAAACTGTGTCAAACATACCCATTACAAATGGAGCGAACATAACAGCCGTTAACAGCAGTACGCCAATTAGGAACGCACCTATTGAGTATTTGTTTTTGAAGAAGCCTAATCTTATCATGGACTGGCTGCCACGCATATTAAAGCCATGCCACAGTCTGGCTAAGCATATGGTTGCAAAGGACATTGTACAGGCGGTAGCTGCGTCTGTCATATTACCTGCATAAAAGGCAATGGTTGTAAAAACAGCTATTAACAAGCCCTGTGCTGCCACAGCCTTTAAAAACCTTGGTGTTAACAATGCTTCATCACTGCCACGGGGCTTATCCTTTAACAGATGACGTGACGATGGCTCCATAGCTATTGCCAATGCTGGCAGGCTGTCTGTTATTAGGTTAATAAACAACAGCTGAACTGCCGTAAACGGTATTGGCAAGGCTAACAAAGAGCAATACAATACAACTAAAATACCAGCGGCGTTTCCAGACAATAGATACGCAATAGAGTTTTTAATATTAGCATAAATATTTCTGCCGTTAGCAACCGCCTTAATAATAGTGGCAAAGTTATCATCTGTTAATATCATAGAAGCGGCATCCTTTGATACCTCTGTACCGGTGATACCCATTGCAATACCTATGTCTGCCTTTTTCAGTGCTGGTGCATCATTAACGCCGTCACCAGTCATAGATACTACTTGACCTAAATCCTGCCACATGGAAACAATTCTAATTTTATGTTCAGGTGAAACTCTGGCATATACTGAAATGTTTTTAATTTCTTTTTTCAACTGCTCATCATCCATAGTGTCCAGCTCTTCACCTGTAATAGCCTTGTCACCATCCTGTAAAATACCAATTTTTCTGGCTATGGCTGACGCTGTAGAAATATGGTCGCCTGTAATCATTACCGGCTTTATGCCTGCACTGATACAGTCACGCACAGCCTGTGCTGACTCCTCACGAGGAGGGTCAATCATAGATATTAGCCCAACAAAGGTATAGCCCTCCTCATCCTCTAAGGTAATATCGGTAGATACAATTTCTCTGTAGGCAAAGGCCAGCACACGCAAGCCCCCGCCTGTCATCATATCGTTCTCTTCGTTAATTTTATCCAAATGCTTTTGTGTTAAAGGTACAATACCCTCTGCTGTTTCCACATAGTTAACACGTCGTGTTAATACATCCACAGCACCCTTTGTTACCATATACAGCTTACCGTCTATTTCGTGAACGGTACTCATTAGCTTTCGGTCAGAATCAAAGGGTATCTCCCCTAAACGAGGGTATTGGTCACAGGTTACGTTGCAATTACCGTATTCCTTATTGTAGTAGAATTTTAGTGCTGTTTCGGTAGGGTCACCTATTGTGTTATTTTCCGTTACCACGCTGTCATTACACAGTATTGAGTATAACACCATTTTTTCCTTTTGGTTGTTGTCAAAGTTAAACGTACCCTCTACGGTCATTTTGTTTTGTGTTAATGTACCTGTTTTATCTGAACAAATAACAGACACACAGCCTAATCCCTCAACAGCACGAAGGTTTTTAATTATGGCATTTTGTTTTGCCATCTTAGATGTACCTATTGCCAGTGCAATGGTAACAATAGATGACAACGCCTCTGGTATAGCCGCTACCGCTAAGGCTACAGCAAACATCAACGCATTAACAAAGGTCATACCTCTAAACAACGACACACCTAGAACAATAACGCATATAATCATAATAACGATAGAAAGCTTTTTACTGAAATCATCCAAGCTAACCTGCAAGGGTGTTTTTCGCTGAGCTGTTTGGTCCATCAGAGTAGCTATCTTACCTATCTCCGTATCCATACCTGTTTCAGTAATAGCCACCACCGCTCTGCCATAGGTTACAAGCGAACCGGAAAACACCATATTTACCCTGTCACCTAATGCCACATTGTCCCTTTGGATAGCGTCAGTGTATTTTTCCACACTGTTCGCCTCACCTGTTAAGGCACTTTCGTTTACCTGTAATGAAAAGCTTTCTATTACTCTGCCGTCTGCTGGCACAACGTCACCAGCCTCTAGCATAACAATATCACCCGCTACAACCTCTGTAGAGGATATTTCCATTGTTTGACCGCTGCGGACAACCTTTGCACCTGGTGTTGACATAGCCTTTAGGCTTTCCAAGGATTTTTCAGCCTTAAAATGCTGAACAGTACCTAAAATAGCATTTAATGTTATTACACATAAGATAACAATGGTGCTTTCTACATTACCTGTTACCATAGAAATAAGTGCCGCAATAATTAGAATAATTACAAGCAGGTCAGCAAACTGCTCTAAAAACACACGGAATATACTTTTTTTCTTTCCCTCTTTTAGCTGGTTTTTGCCATTTTTTTCTAACAGCTCCTCCGCCTTACTACTGTCCAAGCCCTCACGCTTGGTATTTAGTGCCTTTAGCACCTGAGTGCTGGTTTCCTTGTACGCCTCTTTCACTAATAATCTTCCTCTCGTCTTTTTTATTAAATTTTATTGCAAATTGGAATATTACTCCACGGTTCACCACCTAACATATAGTTATTCCCGTTTTTGTGCAATAAAAAAAGACTTTTACCATAGCACAAAAACACTATGATAAAAGTCTTGCTATTTAAAGTATACGCGGGTTCGTCTAAAACAAACCGTGCATTGACGCAATATACTACAGATATCTCTGTTAGCTACTCCCCTTTAACAGGTATCATAATATAATAATATCTAGGTTTTGTCAAGGAAAATTTTTCATAGGAGTAATTATCCGCTTATTTTAATAACGCTGACAGTGCCATCCTCTGTCAGGCTAAGAAAGGATATACTTTGTGTACAGGCTTCATCACCATAATATGTATAGTTTATTGGTCTATCTCCCAAAAATTTAGCAGAGCTGGGCTTACCAAGCACCTGTGTAACCTTTTTAATGTCATCACCGATTTTTATACCGTCTACCTCTAGGGAAACATTGCTTTTCTGCTGATCCATCAAGCCCTGATGCAGATATCCAATTTTCATATCCTTTACAGCGTCCTGATTTTCCTTCTCATCTGCCTTAACGTTATCTATAGCAGCATCCATACAGACAGTACCATTACGCAGTATATTACAGGTGGCTATAAAGCTATCCTCGGCTTTTTCTGTAAATGATATCTGTTCAAAATCATAGGCAAACCCACCGCCCAAATCATTTAAGGAAAATGGGTAATCCACCTGCTTATCACCTATCTTTATTTTTTCACACACCTGTTCAAAGTCTATATATGTATCCTCATTATCCACCTGACTGGCATTATCATAGTTATTGTCAACCGTGGGCTGTGAGGATAAGCTATCCCCCTCAACCTTACTGGCTGACCCTGCTGGCGTAGTATTACAGCCAGCCAAGCTGCATAAAATCAATGCGAATATAAAACCAGCTAATATTTTTTTCATAATGTAAAAATCCTTTTCATAAAATTATTTATATCAGATTATTATATAATAAAAAGTATTATATGTAAACACAACAAAAATTAAAAAATAAAGCTTCCTTGCCAAGCCCTATAAAAGCAATACACCTACTGACAATAATGTCAATAGGTGTATTTTGCTAAAACAACAGCTTACTAGATAATTACTTTGTATCCAATATATTAGTTGGATACGTAAAATCCCATTTATTATTAATCACCTTCTTGTTAAGGTCATTAATATTACTGCTTGTTATTATACCCTGTTCAATAAGCTTCCTTACCTTGCTTCTGGATAAATTTAGCTGGCTGGCAATCAGCCTTAATGTGCGTATAGGCAAATTGTATGGGTTTATTATTTCCACCGTTACACTGTTATGTTGTGGTAGCCCCTCCATGGCGGTGTCCCCTGCTATTACAAACTCTACCATATCTAATACAGCCTGTGCCTTGTTTTTTCTTAGCACATCCTTATTAAGGCTATACTGTAGGGCTAAGTCTATATCATTTGCCAAAAATTTTTCATACTCTGATTTTGGTATTTTGTTGGGACTTATCCTCTCATATATTGATAGATTGTAGGTGGTTTTACATTTATTGCATTGATATATTAACCACACATCCAGATTGTTACCGTTAGCATTTACTCTAAAATTACCAGTATTTATATATTCTGACTTTTGTCCGCATTTAGAACAATTCCTAATTATTAGTGGACTATTTGTAGGTATTATCCTCCACTGTGTTAATAAACAGCTCATATTGCATCTCCATTACTAAATAAGTTTGTTGGATTTGCAACGGCTATTTCACTATAAAAATAAATATAAAATAATGCCATAGCCATTGCTATGCAATAATACTAGGTGTTTTCATAAAAAATCCTCCTGTCTTTAAATTTGGTTAAATTATACAATTTTCTTTTTTAAATAGCTACCTTAAACTCTTTTATAAAATGAAATTGAGCCAACATTGTAAAAAAACAAGTTGGCTCAAGGTTAAGTGTCTATTATTTATTTTTTCTCATAGCTGTAATAATACGCTGAATACTTTTTTCTGATAAAAAGTACCTTTCAGCTAATTGATTTTCAGGTATACCGCAAAGAAAATCCTCATAAATATCAATGTTTCTTTTTGATAATTCCTGTTTTGTCCCTGTGCTTTCACCCCAAGCTTTTTTGTTTTCCGCTTTTCTTGGAATATAAATGCATTCGCCGTCTATATAATCCTGTATCAACGCCACCAGCTCCCTGGGTAGCACAGCATTCGCCCTTGTATATTGCATTTTGCCCTCCTAAAAATTTATTTGCTTCTAGGAATAGCAAAGGCTATATACTGTATTATACTAAAGTATTTTTTGCAATAGCCTTTACTATGCAAAAATAACATATCTTTTCATATGGCGACCCTCCCACAATTTATTTCCTATTAATATAATACAATATTCAAATTTAAAAAACAAGAACCAATGTATTTTTAATCAAAACCATAAGACGCATTATCATTTTTAATAACACCCACCATTACCATCACCTTGTTTTTATCAATTAATATCATTAATCAATAGGGAAAAAGGCATATTTTTATTGACTTGTTATATAGATAAGTTTATAATTATTAGTGTTATTGTGTAGCGGATTATTATTAAATCGGCAACAATTTGTATTTTAGAAAGGAAATGTTTACTATGAGCAGAGTTTATAACTTTTCAGCAGGTCCATCTATGCTGCCTGAGGCTGTACTAAAAAAAGCCGCAGCAGAGATGTTAGATTACGAGGGCAGCGGTCAGTCCGTTATGGAGATGAGCCACCGTTCAAAAATTTACGGTACAATTATCAACGGTGCAGAGGCACTTATTCGTGAAATCATGAATATTCCTGATAATTACAAGGTACTGTTCCTACAGGGTGGTGCTTCTACTCAGTTCGCAGCTATTCCAATGAACCTAATGACAAAAAACGGAAAAGCTGACTATATTATCACAGGTCAGTGGGCTAAAAAGTCTTTTAAAGAGGCTTCCCGTTTTGGCGATGCAAAGGCTATCGCATCTTCTGAGGATAAAACATTCTCATATATTCCTAAGATTGACAAGTCAATGATTAGACCAGATGCAGACTATGTACATATCTGCATGAACAACACAATTTATGGTACGGTATATCACCAGCTGCCAGACACAGGGGATATTCCTCTAGTAGCTGATATTTCATCCTGCATTATGTCCAGACCTATTGACGTTTCTAAGTTTGGTATGCTGTATGCTGGTGCACAAAAGAACCTAGCCCCTGCTGGCTTAACAATTGTTATCATTCGTGAGGATTTAATTGGCAATGCAATGGAAAACACTCCTACAATGCTTAACTACCAAATACACGCTGACAACGGCTCTATGTTTAACACACCTCCTTGCTATACAATCTATGTTGCAAAGCTGGTTATGGAGTGGATAAAGAACGAAATTGGCGGTATGGAAAAAATGCAGGAGCTTAACGAGAAAAAGGCTAAGCTGTTGTATGACTTCCTAGACAATTCAAAGCTATTCAAAGGTACTGTTGTACCTGAGGATCGTTCTCTAATGAACGTACCCTTCATAACAGGCAGCGACGAGATTGACGCTTTATTTGTAAAGCAAGCAGCGGACAACAGCTTTGTTAACATCAAGGGACACCGTTCCGTTGGCGGTATGCGTGCTTCTATTTACAATGCTATGCCTTACGAGGGTGTAGAGGCTCTGGTTAAATTTATGACAGAGTTCGAGCAGAACGTTTTAAATGACGTTGACGCTGCTATCGCTTTTGAAAAGTAATTACAATATATTATTAAAAAGGATTGATACTAATGTACAACGTACAAACTCTTAATAAAATATCTTCTATCGGTCTAGACAGACTTGGGGAAAGCTACGCCTGTGGTGACACAGTAGAAAACCCAGACGCTATTTTGGTTCGCAGCGCCGCTATGCACGATATGGAAATGCCAAAAAGCCTGCTGGCTATTGCCAGAGCCGGTGCTGGCGTTAACAATATCCCACTGGACAAATGCAGTGAACAGGGTATCGTTGTATTTAACACACCTGGTGCTAACGCTAACGCTGTTAAGGAGCTTGTTATTGCCGGTATGCTGTTAAGCTCCAGAAAAATTGTTAATGGTATCCAATGGGCTAAAACACTAAAGGGCAACGGTGACGCTGTTGGTAAAATGGTGGAAAAGGGCAAAAGTGCATATGCAGGTCCAGAAATTAAAGGTAAAACACTAGGCGTTATTGGCTTAGGTGCTATTGGCGTATTAGTAGCTAACGCTGCTATCGCACTGGGTATGGATGTTATTGGTTATGACCCTTATCTGTCAGTAGACGGTGCTTTACAGCTTTCCCGCCATGTAAAACACGTTACCAGCCTTGATGAAGTCTTCAGCGGCAGTGATTATATTACAGTTCACGTTCCACTGACACCTGATACAAAGAACGTTATTAAAGCTGAAAACATTGCAAAAATGAAGGACGGCGTTCGTATTCTTAACTACTCTCGTGCTGACCTAGTATGCTCTGAGGATATAGTAACCGCTTTAGAAATCGGAAAGGTTTCTGCTTACGTTACTGACTTTGCAACAGATACAGTTTTAGGTGTAGACGGTGTTATCGCCATGCCTCACCTAGGTGCTTCTACACCTGAAAGTGAGGACAACTGTGCTAAAATGGCAGCTGACGAGGTTAAAGATTACCTAGAAAACGGTAACATTACACATTCAGTAAACTTCCCTGCTGTTAATATGCCAAGAACAGGCGAGGTACGTTACTGTATTCTTCACAAGAACACACCAAGTATTCTGGAGAAAATCCTTTCTAATTTCAGCAATGCAAAGGCAAACGTTGAAAACATGGAAAACAAATCAAGAAAAGATTATGCCTACACAATTATTGATGCTGTAGGTGCTACTAAAGACCTAACAGAGCAAATCAAATCTATTGACGGTGTTATCCGTGTAAGAGTTATAAAATAATTTTTCTCAATAAAATAATTATCCCACTGCTAATGATACTTCAACAGCAGTGGGATTTTTATGTATATTTACAATAGTTTGGATAACCAAAGTAAAAAAGGTATTCAAAGAGGTGACATTACTTAGCCCTATAAGCCAATAATTGACACAGCATAGATTTTGAACCTAATTATATCCAGTGGGATTTTTCAGCACATACTACTTAGAGTGCTTGTTATTTTTATTTCCACCAATTTTTTATTTTTAGAACAGCAAACTCAATAGCTACTATTAGAACACAAATTATAATAACAACATAATAACCGTTTGCCCATGACAGCTCTGGCATATTTTGGAAGTTCATACCATACCAGCCTGTAATTAATGTCAGTGGCATAAATATTGTGGTTACTACCGTTAATACCTGCATTATTTTATTTTGACGACTATTAACCTTTGCTTCGTACATACTTTTAATTTGTTCGGCATACTCCTTTAAACCGTTAACGCTGTCACACAGCCGTGACACCCGTTTTGAGTAAAAGTTAAACAGCCTGCAATCCTCTTTTGAAAACATACTATTATAGTTTTCCCATAGGTTATCAGACAAGTCTATTAGCTGCTGATAATATGAGTATATTATAGATAGACGTTTTTTTATTTGTAAAATTTCCATTTCGTATTCCGCTTTTACACCGTTTACTATATTTTCTTCAACGGTATCCAGCTTATCATCGTATTCCTGTAGGTATGTGCTGTCATCCCTAATAATATATTCTAAAAATTCAAAGAAAAAATGTGCTACCAAGGTCTTCTTCATAACCTGTATCTTCATTAGCTTTTCAATCATTTTTTCTACTGTACCAGTATCATCAACAAAAATAAGCTTACCTTGTGTCATATAAAATCCGAAAATCACATTGTTATCTATGGGCTGCTGTTTATTTGGTATTACAAAGGTACCTACCACACAATCACGCAGCATATCCGCTGCACAGTGCTTGGCATTATGTAATGCAATGTTCATACGTTCCTTATGTATCTCTTCATTAAACATGATGTCATACTGCTGTTTTGTTAATATCTCTATAAGCACATCATCAGCCGAAACTGTTTCGTTTTCACCTATGGGTCGTAAAGCACCATCTAAGCAATATTGCATTACGGTACCTCCTTGCTGTATAGCTGTAATAGCTTTTTGGCAACTCCGTTTTTTTCGTTGCTGTCTATAACCTGTGTTGCCATTGCCTTTAGCTGTGGAACGCTGTGGGCAACAGCATAGCATTCATCAGATATTTTAAACATTGGTATATCGTTTACTGCATCACCAAAGCATACTACTCGGTCACAGCTAAGGATAGCCTTCAGCACGTTTATTGCCTGTGCCTTCGTTGCCCGTGCTGACATGACCTCGCACCAATATTCCTCACGATACAGCTCCTGCTGTAGTATAGTCTTAAATCCATTGTATTTCTGAATTTCATTATAAAATGGCTGTAAAGATAATTCATCCTCTATTATGGTGACGTAGAATACGTCGCCATCAAAAAGCCTTTCATCAGATGTAATAGGGTGTAACCGCTTGTCATCTTGTCGGCTGTTAATGTAATACATAAGCCCCCTATGCTCATTACCGGTAACCCATGTTACCCTCTCCTCCCCATTTACAAAGGAATACACAAGAGGATTAAGATTATACTTCTTAATCAATTTTTCTATATATCTAATATCCTTCTGTGTGTATACCTCTCGGTGAAGTATTTCATTAGTTGTACTGTTTAAAATAAATGCACCGTTATACACAATAACAGGGCAATTAAGATTTAGCCCCTTGGTAACAATAGCTGCAGAGCTTAAAGACCTAGCTGTAGCATAGGTAAAGCACATGCCCTCTTGGATAAGCTCGTTAATTATTTTCAAGCCCTCCGGTGGCACACGACATGCTTTATCAAGCAACGTTCCATCTAAATCAGTAACATATAATGTTTTCATGTACCTCTCCCTGTGAAAAATTATTATAAAAAAATCCCACTGCTGTTAAAATAACAGGCTGCATAACAGCTGTGATATAAACATCTCAGTCTTCGTGTCCCATGTGTGCTGTGTGCCTTCAGCACCACTGTACCACGTTTTAAGCCAATCATTCCTTATCCTCCGGCTTATGAGCTTTGCTTTTCTTTTTCTTTTGTGTTAAATCTAAGTATCCACAAAATATTCCAAACAAAGCCAACACCACACCGCACTGTACTATAGTTACCGCCTTTGGGCTGCCTGAAAAGTACTCCAAAACAAAATATATCAATAGCATTACAAATGCCATTACTAAAAAACCTACTGCACCCGTACCCCACTTTGACATATATACAAACTCCCCATAACTGTATTTTTTATAATTCAAAGCAGTTAGCAAGGCTTGCAAACTGCTCCATTGTTAGCTGTTCAGCACGATAATTAAGAGGTATGTCCGCCTGCTCCAACGCTGCGTTAGCCACAGCCTTTGATACAGACAAGCCGGCGCTAAGTGCATTTGGCAGGGTTTTTCTACGCTGACCAAACGCCGCCTTTACCACCTTAAAAAAATTTTTTTCGTTGTCAACCTGTAATGTGGGTGTTTGGTGTATATCAAGCTTGATAACAGCCGAGTCCACCTTTGGTGCAGGCATAAAGCTGCCCGCAGATACGTCAAACAACAGCTTTGGCTCACAGTAGTAACGTACAGCAATAGTAACAGCACCTGCCTGTCGGCTTCCCGCCCTTGCACATATTCGCTGTGCTGCCTCCTTTTGCACCATTACCGTAAGAGATGATATTGGCAAACGCTCCTCTAGCAAACGCATTATCACAGGTGACGTTATATAGTATGGCAGATTTGCACAGACAACTACCTCCATATTAGAGAATTCCTCGGCTATCAGCCTTTGTAAATCTACCTTTAGTACATCTGCATTTATTACCTTTACATTGTCAAAATCCTTTAAGGTTTCGTCCAGCACCGGTAGCAGCCGTTTATCCAGCTCTATTGCCACAACCTTGTGAGCTAACCGTGCCAGCTCACAGGTTAAAACGCCAATACCTGGGCCAATTTCAATAACACCTATGTTTTTTTCAGCACCGCTTTCCGCTGCCATCCTTGGGCATACAGACGGGTTAATCAAAAAGTTTTGTCCCAATGCTTTTGAAAAGGTAAAACCGTGCTTGCCTAGTATATTTTTAATATTTGATATATTCGAAAGCTGTTCCATATATTCTCCCTTATTTTACAGTTCTAAGACCCTTAGGATACTTATTTTTTAATATTCCGCCTGATACCTTGCCAAAGCCTGTTATTATTCCCTTTACAGCCACAGCGGTATAGCCCTTCACTGTGGTGTCTACAGCTATTTCCTCACCGTGGAGAAACCTGCGTATGCTGTCACCGTCCACATCAAGGTCAGCCACACATCGTGCCTGCTGTGGCATAGATGCCATAAACATACTGTGGCATGGCTCTATACGATTTTTCTTAACCTCGCCTAACAGCACACCACATCTTAGCACACCTAAGCCCTTTATGCTTGGCAGCTCATGTGGCAACGCCAATACCTTATCCTTTACAATGGCATATCTATCTGTAAAGGGGCTATCATTATATATGCTGTCTAATAAATTTTCCGTTAATTTTACAGCTTCCTTTTCCTGCTTTCCCTGTGGTGGAATATATGGTGTAGCAGGCGTGCAACCACAATCACCATGCTTCATAAGCTTAGCCACAAAATGACCCTCTCCACCGTCCATGGGGTAAATGCGTCTGGCCTTTTCCATAGCCTGTCTGCCAAAAGAAACACCACTGTCTTCTAATGTAAAATCCTGATTTTCTGCCAAAAATCTTTCTATTACCTTTTCATTTTCATATGGCGAAAAGGTACAGGTAGAATACACCAGTATACCACCGTTTTTCAATGCCTGTTTTGCACTGTCTAATATAGCCAATTGCCGTTCCATACATGATCGTGTGTGTTCCATGCTCCATTCCTGCCGTGCTGCCTCATCTTTTCTGAACATCCCCTCGCCAGAGCAGGGAGCATCCACCAAAATTTTATCAAAAAATCCTGTTAAACCCCCGCATAAGGTGTGTGGATTACAGGAGGACACCACAGCATTTTTTATACCCATTCGTTCAATATTAGACAACAATATTAACGCCCTGTTTTTAACAATTTCATTACACCACAGCAGTCCCTCACCTTGGAGAGCAGCACCTATTTGAGTGCTTTTTCCCCCTGGTGCCGCACACAGGTCTAATACCCTGTCACCCTTTTGTGGGTTTAATACGGTTACTGCACAAGATGCAGATGGCTCCTGCACATAAAAAGCCCCTGCATGGTGTAACGGGTGGTTGCCAATTCCGTTAATATTATTTGGTATATAAAAGCCATATGGCGAAAATGGTGATGCTTTCAGCTTAAAGTCCAGTGTACCTTCCAGCACCTCACTACTACATTTTAATGTATTAACCCTAATGCCACGGTAATATGGGTGGTGCATTAAACGCTGAAACTCCTTATATTCATCACCTAACATAAGCTTCATTCTATCCAAAAATTCTAGTGGGTATGCTTCTGTCATAACAAATAATGCCCTTTCAAAAAAGAATAAATAAATTATAATCGTATATACTACATCTGTAAAGGAGGTGTAGTTTATGAATAACAACAGACTTAACAATAATCAAAACAATAATCAAAATAATAGCCAGAACAATAGCCAGAACAATAACCAGAATAACAACCAGAATAACAACCAGAATAATCAAAACAATCAAAACAATCAAAACAACTGCCCTAGCAATAAAAAGCAGAATAACGGACAAAACAAGAAAAAACAAAACTTTCAAAATAATCAAGATAACAACAACTTCTAATTGCTTTGATGACATTTCAATCTAATTGAAAAAATTGCCGTATATGGCTAATGGTATTATATACTTTTAACCATATACGATACATAGCATATTTAAGCTGGCACTGCTCCTGACAGAACAGTTTTTTTAACCACAAAGCTATTTTTTCTGTTAAAGCAATCATCCAAATATTTATAGTATGTTCCAGGGGTTATAATACCGTTTAGGCTGATAACATCTATGCCTGACGCACCTACCAGCGTATCAGCCATCTGTACACAATTAGTTTTAACAGCAAAGTAGGTCTTAAACTTTCCCTTTTTAAACTTGTAAAATTTGGCGTCTATCTCGCTGTAAAAACGGCTGGCAGGGTCGCTGTATTCTGCCATGGGGTTAAGCTCCTTTTTGCTTTTCCATATATAAACATTCTGTTTAAACTTTTTTAAATATTTTTCCATACTGTCTATTTGTTCATCTGTTAGATACAGGGAAAAAGCTACAATGGTTTCATTGTCCACGTTTATACATCTGTCTATGTATTTATCACGAGGCATTTCCACAAAAACGCCGTCGCTGACTGTACCAAACAGCCTAACGCTGTCGCTGTCATATGTACCATAGGAATATACTGTACCCTTAAAGCATATATCAATATGTCCAAAGCCACCAGCTATTTTCGGTGACATATGCACGAAGATTTCCAGCACTGTTGAAACCTCGTCAGTTGTTTTTTTAACTATTTGCATTTCTTGTGTGTTGGCATCGTTTAGATTTTTGTTAATTTTATTAAATATTTTCGTTGGGATAAAGGCGGTCAACAGAACAGGCAGTCTAAGCTTTATTCTGCGTTTAAAATGCTTACCATCCAAATCCCATTTTAAAATTTCTCGCACACCGTCACCAAGCACGGTAAATCCATACATTATCAAATAAATACCCAACAGTATATAAAGAGCAATGCCAGCTTCCTTTGGTAAAGCAAAAATAGTTACAGCAAAGGCTATAGATATTATACAGTCAATTAACGCCCGTACAAAGCCTGTGTCCCTGTTGACCTTTAGCTGTATACACAGCACCAACCGCCAAGTAAAATTTAACAGCATCCACAGCCCAACAAAAAACACTATAAAGCCTAAGAACAGCCGTGGCAACAGCATAATTACTAAACCAAATATGATATACGCTATACCAGAGGCTAAGGTAGAAGCCATTCTGCGACGTGGTATAAAGGCAAATGATAAAATAAACACAGTACCTGCCAGCATTGCAAATATAGAAATAACAACACAAAACAGCTCTACGCTGCCACTGATATTTGATAAACAAAATATACCAACAGCAAAAAACAATATGGACTGTGTAAATAATAAAATTGAGCCTGCCAGCTTATCCTTAACAATTATCTTCTTACTGCGTTTAGCCACAGAACACCGCCCCTTACATTTTTCCATGGGATTTTTTATTAATAGCCAAGCTTTTCGCCTATAATAATAACCTTTATTCTGTTAACGTGCCTTTGCTGTCCACATACCACATAGTTACAGCATATGCGACCGTCGCTATGACAGCCGTCACTCATATGGCTGTTGGGTATGTCCAGCGACACACAGTGACCGTTTACAGCACAATAGGTGTTACAATTTAATCTGACAGTGTTTTGTGGTGCTGCCACCGTTTTTACACGCTCAATAGCCTTTTCCAAATTATCCACAATTTTATTAAAGCCCGCCACTACCACAACGCTTTTAGGACCGTATAATATTGCCGACACCCTGTTAGAGTTACCGTCAACATTATACAGATAGCCTGTTTTAGTAATAGCATTACTGCTGGTAAAGTACACATCTGCATTGTAGGTTGCCCTATACACCTGCTCTATCTCTGCTCGTGTAATACCGTCACGGGTGCGGTCAAGGTAGCTGTAATCGTCACCCTTTATAATATCTAATATACCCGTTTCCTTTAATGTAGCCGACCCGCCACTGCTTATAACGTCGCCCTTGTTAATCAAGGTTTTAACCAAATTTTGTGCCTCCTGAATTGTTTCACAGTAAAAAGGCTCCATGTTGTTTTTTCTTAAATTCTCCATTGTTTCCTGAATACGCTTGTCAATATTTTTATCCATATAATTCACCTATCCCATCTGAATATTTATCTGTGATTTTTATGGTAAAACACAGATTAAAATCAAACAAACCTGTTTATGATTTTTATATTATACTATATAGGTAAAAAAAATAAAAGACCATTTAAAAATTGTAAGGTAAAATATTGAAAGCTATCGCATTTAATGGTATAATAGGCGAAATAATGAAACTTTTTGAACTTGAAAGGATTAGTATAAATTATGACCAATTCAAACCAGTACCGCACCTGCTTGTGCGGAGAATTAAGAGAGTCCCACATTGGCACAGAGGTTTCTGTGGCTGGTTGGGTAGAAAACATCCGTGACCATGGTGGCGTAATGTTTTTAGATATTCGTGACCAATACGGTGTTGTACAGGTTGTTGTACACAACCAGGATATGCTGCAGGACGTTAACAAGGAGTGTACCGTTACAGTAACAGGTCCTGTTGTAAAAAGAGCCGAGGACACAATAAACCCAAAGATTGCCACTGGTACAGTAGAGATTACCGCTGAAAAGCTAACAGTGCTGGGCAAATGTCACAACAGCCTGCCCTTTGAGGTTGCCACCTCCACCGAAACCAAGGAGGATGTACGCCTAAAGTACCGTTTTTTAGATTTAAGAAATAAAAAGGTTCATAACAATATTTTGCTTAGAAGTCAGGTTGTATCATTCCTAAGAAATAAAATGACAGAGCTGGGCTTTAACGAAATTAACACACCTATTTTATCAGCAAGCTCACCAGAGGGTGCCAGAGATTACATTATTCCCAGCCGTAAGCACAAGGGCAAGTTTTATGCTTTACCACAAGCACCACAGATTTTTAAACAGCTGTTAATGGTGTCTGGCTTTGACAAATATTTTCAGATAGCCCCTTGCTTCCGTGATGAGGATGCTAGGGCAGACCGTTCACCGGGTGAGTTTTATCAGCTGGACTTTGAAATGGCATTTGCTACACAGGAGGACGTCTTTAGCGTAGCTGAGGAGGTGCTGTCTGAAACCTTTGCAAGGTTTTCTAACAAAGCAGTTACAAAGGGACCATACCCACGTATTCCATATGCTGAGGCTATGGTAAAATACGGCACAGATAAGCCAGATCTTAGAAACCCACTAGAAATTAAAGAAATAAGTCATATGTTTGCAGAAACAGACTTTGCTCCATTTAAAAAGAAAACCGTACGTTCTATTAACGTGCCTAACGGTGCCGGACAGTCTAAAAATTGGTTCAAGAAAATGGAAGAGTTCGCCTTATCTATTGGTATGAAGGGCTTAGGCTATGTAAAGGTGAGGGAGGACTTAACCTTTGACGGTCCTATTGACAAATTCCTAAAAGAAGGCGATCGAGAAAAGCTAATTGAAATTAACGGTTCACAGGCTGGTGATGTTATATACTTTATAGCAGACAGCAAGGATATAGCTCCAAAGCTAGCTGGTCAAATTAGAACAGAGGTTGCTAAGCGTCTAAAGCTAATCGACGAAAGTCGTTTTGAAATGTGCTTTATTGTCGACTTCCCTATGTTTGACCATGATGAGGACAGCGGTGCTGTAATATTTACGCACAACCCATTCTCTATGCCACAGGGTGGTTTAGAGGCGTTGTTAACTAAAGAACCAACAGAAATACTAGCATACCAGTATGACATTGTATGTAATGGTATAGAGCTGTCCTCTGGTGCTGTTCGTAACCACGACCTTGACACCATGGTAAAGGCCTTTGAAATTGCAGGCTATACTAAGGACGTACTAAAGGAGAAGTTCCAAGCCCTGTACAATGCGTTCCAGTACGGTGCACCACCACATGCAGGTATGGCACCAGGTGTTGACAGAATGATTATGCTGTTGGCTCAGGAGGAAAACATTCGTGAGGTTATCGCCTTCCCAATGAACAGTAACGCTCAGGATGTATTGTTAGGTGCTCCTAATGAGGTTACTGAACAGCAGCTGAGAGAGGTTCACATTAAGCTTAGATAATTTATTTTCAAGGAGGTTACCCCCTATGGTATCCCATGATGATGTAATACAAATAGCACGTTTGGCAAAGCTGTCTATAAAAGAGGACGAGCTGGACGCATTAACAGGTGAAATGCAAAATATAATTGACTTTGCCGACACTATTAACAGTGCAGCAGAGTCTGGTGAGGCATTTGACAACATAAACAATCTTTCCAATGTTTTTCACGATGATGTGGTTATTCCATCTTATCCTACAGAAAAGATTTTGGAAAATGCAAAAGATGTAGCAGATGACTGCTTCCTAGTAAAAAAACGCTGTGATTAACTATTAAAAGAAAGGAAGTAGGTCTAATGAGTGAAATAAGCCAGATTAAAAAAATAAACAATATGCTTACTAGCAAGGAAATCTCTTGTGAGGAGCTGACAAAAAGCTACTTAGCACAAATAGACAAGGTTAACGGTGACCTTAACGCTTATGTTAATGTAACACCTGATATAGCCCTAGCCAGTGCCAAAAAAGTAGATGAGAAGCTAGCAAAGGGAGAGGATATTTCTTTGTTAGCCGGTGTACCAATGACCTTAAAGGACAACATATCCACCGACGGCATAGAAACCACCTGCTGTTCAAACATATTAAAGGGCTACAAGCCAATATACAATGCTACTGTTTGGAACATTTTAAAGGAACAGGACGCTGTATTATTAGGTAAAACAAATATGGACGAATTTGCAATGGGTTCTTCCTGCGAAACCTCCTGCTTTGGCGGTGCTAAAAACCCACACAGCTTTGACCACGTTGCTGGTGGCAGCTCTGGCGGTGTAGCTTCTGCTGTTGGCGGTAACATTGCTGCATATGGTTTAGGCTCTGACACTGGAGGTTCTATACGTCAGCCTGCCAGCTTTTGTGGCATAGTAGGCTTAAAGCCCAGCTACGGTGCGGTATCCCGTTTTGGACTTATAGCGTATGCATCCAGCCTTGACCAAATAGGACCTATCACAACCAATGTTGAGGACACAGCTATCATATATGACGCTATTTCTCAATATGATGAAAAGGACTCTACCTCTCAAGGTAAAAAGGGCTGCAGCACCTGTGAAGCCTTGAAAAAGGATATTAAGGGTATGAAGATAGGCATTGCCAGAGAATACCTAGAGGGTGTTCGTGACGATGTAAAGGAAGCCATAGAAAATGCAGTTAAGGTATATGAAAGCCTAGGTGCAGAAATAGTTTACTTTAATCTGCCAGCCTTAAAGTTTGCCTTGCCTGTTTACTATATTTTAGCCTGTGCTGAGGCTTCATCAAACCTTGGCAGATATGATGGTATCCGCTATGGTTATAAAACTCCTACCTATGAAAATGTTAACGATATGATTTGCAAAACCCGCAGCGAGGGCTTCGGTGATGAGGTTAAACGCAGAATTTTGCTTGGCACATATGTTTTAAGTGCAGGCTATTACGACGCATACTACAAAAAAGCGCAAAACCTACGTGGTACAATAGTAAAGGCGTTTAAAAATGCTTTTGACAGCTGTGATGTTATTTTAGCACCAACAGTACCAATGACAGCATTTAAGGTTGGTCATGCAGCCAGCGACCCTATTGAAACCTATTTAACAGATATATGCACAGTACCTGTAAACATAGCTGGTCTGCCGGCAGTGTCACTGCCCTGTGGCTTTAACCCTAAGGGTATGCCAATAGGTATGCAGTTAATCGGTAACACCTTCTGCGAAGGAACTATTTTAAACGCAGCATGGAGCTATGAAAACAAAGTAAGGGACAGTGTGTTTAAAAGTCCAGAATTGGGGGTTAAGCTATGAAATACGAGATGGTAGCTGGCTTAGAAACACATATTGAGCTAGGCACAAACACAAAAATTTTCTGTAACTGTACCACAGCATTTGGCGGTGACCCTAACACGCATTGCTGCCCTATATGTATAGGCTTACCTGGTACGCTGCCAAAGCTTAACAAGCAGGTTGTAGAATATGCAATTATGGCTGGTTTAGCTACAAACTGTGAAATAGCAAGAGTATCAAAAATGGATAGAAAAAACTATTGCTACCCCGACCTGTCAAAGGCATACCAAATTTCACAATATGATATGCCTTTATGTGAAGGTGGTTATGTGGAGCTAAGCAATGGCAGAAAAATCCGTTTAACCCGTATTCATATTGAGGAGGACGCTGGCAAGCTGATACACGACCGTGGGGACACCTATGTGGACTATAACCGTGGCGGTGTGCCATTAATAGAGATTGTCAGCGAGCCAGATATTCGTTCTATTGACGAGGCAAAGGAATATGTTGAAAAGCTACAGCTTATAATGAAGTATATAGGTATATCTGACTGTAAAATGCAGGAAGGCTCTATGCGTTGTGACGTTAACATTTCTGTACGTCCACAGGGCAGCCAGACTTTGGGTACTCGTACCGAAATAAAAAACATGAACTCTATTACCTATATGGCAAAGGCTATGGAATATGAATTTAACCGTCAGGTAGATGTTATTGAAAACGGCGGCAAGGTAGACCAAGAAACCCTGCGTTATGATGAGGTAACCGACACCACCTCTAGCATGCGTGGTAAAGAGGACGCACACGACTATCGTTACTTTAGGGACCCTGACCTAGTTACAATTAACGTAACTGACCAGCAGATTGAAGCGTTGAAAAAAACCTTGCCAGAGCTACCAAATGCACGTTACAGCAGGTATGTAAATGATTGGGGTATCCCAGAAAATGATGCTTCCCTGCTAACAAAGTACAAAAAGGTTTCTGACTTTTTTGAGGCTGCCTGTGATGGTACAGAAAACCCTCGTACTGCCGCCAATTTTATTATTGGTCAAATTTTTAGAACCCTGGAAAATGACAGTGCCAAGGAAGAATTTAACGTAGCAATAACAGCACAAAACCTAAATCAGCTTATTAAGCTGTTAGACAGCAAAAAAATTAGAATGAACCTTGCTAAATCCACACTGGACAAAATGCTTGAAACGGGTAAGCCTGTTAACCAGTTAATCTCTGAAAGCGATATGGGCGGTTTAGATGACGCTACAATGTTAAAGCTATGTAATGATGCCATTACAGCCAACCCTAACGCTGTCAACGACTATAAAAATGGCAAGGAAAAGGCAATAAAAGCACTGCTTGGCTTTGTTATGAAGAACAGCCGTGGTAAAGCCGATGCCGTGGCTGTCGAAAGAACAATTAAGGAAATAATTAAATAATAATACTAAATTTGATTTACATTACTAATTGACCGTGATATAATGTTGTTAATTAACTTTGAAGGAGAATATGAAATGGCTTTTTGTAAGAATTGCGGAACCGAATTAGATAACACCGGTGCTTGTCCAAATTGCTCACCAGTAAAGGAAACTGCTACAGCTGGTGCAGCACAACAAAACACCGCACCAAGCTATTCACAGCCTGTACCACCTATCCCACCAGTACAGCCCAATATGAACAACCAGCAGTCAAGCTTTAATCAAAATGGTCAGCAGTACCAGCAGCCAAACTTTAATCAGAATGGTCAGCAGTATCAGCAGCCAAACTTTAATCAAAATGGTCAGCAGTATCAGCAGCCAAATCAACAGCCAAATAGCGGTAATAGCTTTTTTGATAAGCTTAAGGGCTTTTTCCTAAATACAAAAAACGAAACTGCTAGATTTGACCCAATGGATATTCAACAAAATAAGGGCATAAGCATTGTATCATATCTTGGTATTTTATTTTTAATTCCATGGATTTCATCTAAGAATTCCAGATTTACACGTTACCATGTTAATCAAGGTCTTATTTTCTTTTTAACCGCCCTTGTTGTTAACATTGTCAACGGCATATTACAAGTTATTTTCGGTGTTGTATTTACACAAACTGTTTATGGTTATTACGATACATATCGCATAATGAATCCCTTTGGTTCTTTCCTAAGCGTATTTTTCTCAGCTGCTACTTGGTTAATTTTAGTAGGTTTTTTGGTGCTTGGTATTTATCATGCATCTAAGGGCTTGGCACAGGAGCTGCCTATCATTGGTAGATTTAGAATTATTAAAGAGCAAGTTGCTACACCACCTCAAAACATGAATAACATGAACAACATGAACAACATGAACAACATGAATAACATGAACAACATGAATAACATGAACAACATGAATAACATGAATAACATGAATAACATGAATAACATGAATAACATGAATAACATGAAATGAATAACATGAATAACATGAATAACATGAATAACATGAATAACATGAATAACATGAACAACATGAATAACATGAATAACATGAACAACATGAATAACATGAATAACATGAACAACAACGTTAATGTACCAAACAACGCTCCTAACGATAACATTAACAACCAAAATAATTAATCATTACCACTCAACTCTCTACGACACAGTCCAAATGGTCTGTGTCGTTTTTGTTATATTTTTTAACGATGTTTAGGTAAAACCATTATACATAAACAGTATAAACCACATATTATTATTTCAGTAAAATAAATAATAGTAATAATATAAAAGTTATTACAGTATCACCCAATGGACAGCTATAAGCATAGTTAAGGCAGTTAAGGGCAAGGCGGTTATGATTAATAGGAAAAATTACCTTTTTAAAGTAAATTAGTAATTGTTATTGATTTCTCTTCCTTAATATGGTACAATTATCCGTAAAAAGGAGGCTGTTTTAATGAAAAAACTGGTAATGGCATCTGCTTTTATACTTTGTATAGCCTTTACAGGCTGCTCAAATCACAATCAAATATCAACCAACAGTGCCACTTCAACACAGCACATTCCTACCGCTATAACAGATAATGTTTTAACCACGGAACAAATGCCTGCCACAGCACCAATTGATACCCAGCCCACCACCTCTCCAAGCACATCTGATTACTTAAACCATGAAGATTCATCTCCCAGTACAGCCGGCTCATGCTCCAGTGGATGTAGCATTGACAACTATCAGGATGGCAGCTATACCCCACCTGCTGAAAACTGTGAGGATGGTGAAAAGTCCATTGTAAACCGAAGCGATGGAATGTACCTATCTGCTGAACAAACCACCTACGCAAAGGATGTAGAAAAAATTAATGCTACATTTCGAAATAATACAGGCAGAGAGTTCACCCTTGGCTTAGGCTACACCCTACAATCAAAAAAGGACGGTAAATGGGTTGATGTACCCTTCGTTAAAGATTATCAGGTTATGGCAATAGCAGCGATAATATCTAGTGGCGATACACATACTGTAGCTTATCCCATTAATGAATATACTGGGGATTTAAGCGGTGGTATATATCGTATTGTTGTTCCCGTCAACGACCAATGTGGTAACGCCTATGAGCTAACCTCTTTGTTTTCAATAGCCTAAATTTAATGGCTATGTCCCTTTTGAAACAGCAAGCATTAAAATAGGCTTGACCTAAGCCCTTCTTATGGATTTATTGCAAAACAATAACATCAATAAAAACAACATAATAAACTAATTAACCTGTTCCGATAAAACAGGTATTACAAAAGGCTGATAAAACCCAATGTACCCACCTCCATTTGTTAGATTGTTTATGTCTAACCTTTTGGGGTCGATACAGTTTTACCAGCCTTTTATTTTTATATATTTAAATTTGGTCTATGTCGTCCTCTTCATCCTCAAAGGTAAAAGCCTCTGGGGTGCGTCCAAATTTTCTGTAGCGGTTATATCTACTGTCTAACAGCTCAGCTATACTCATCTGAGAGTATTTTTCAAAGGTACGAAATAACAGCTCCTTAAAGCTGTCAAACATTTTACTGTCAACTGATTTAGGCTCACGAATAACACGTTCTATAACATTCATAGTAAACAGGTCCTTTGAGGTTAGACGCAGACATTGTGCAGCTTGTGCTGTTTTAGAGGAATCTTTCCATAAAATGCTGGCACAGCCCTCTGGCGAAATTACTGAATATACAGCATTCTCCAGCATCCACACCTCGTTAGCCACAGCCAACGCCAAAGCACCGCCGCTGCCACCCTCACCTATCAAAATAGACAATATAGGGGTTTTCAGTGTCATCATTTCCATTAAGTTTTCAGCTATAGCTTGACCTTGACCACGTTCCTCTGCACCTATTCCACAAAAAGCACCTGATGTATCAACAAAGCACAGCACAGGGCGGTGGAACTTTTCCGCCTGTTTCATTAGTCGCAGTGCCTTACGATAGCCCTCAGGATGGGCAGAACCAAAGTTTCGCTCTACACGCTCCTTTGTATCCTTACCCTTATCTAGTCCAATAACAGTAACAGGCATATTATCAAGCATGGCAATACCGCCTACAACTGCTTTATCATCTGCAAAGCGTCGGTCACCGTGCAGCTCCATAAAGCTGTTGTCAAACAGGCTTTTTATATAGTCAGAGGCTGTCAGTCTGTCTGCTGAACGGGCGGCAGACACATTATCAAATGCACTCATTAGGCTTGCTCCTCCTCTGTTACCGTCTTGGTATAGTTATGAATACTAAGTAGCTTTATCAGCGTACTACGCATTTCTGTGCGTGGTACTACTGCATCAATGAAGCCCTTTTCAAGCAAAAACTCAGCTGTCTGAAAATCCTTTGGCAGCTTTTGACGTATAGTTTGTTCTATAACTCTAGGTCCTGCGAAAGCAACCAAAGCATTAGGCTCTGACAAAATAATATCGCCCTCCATAGCAAAGCTGGCTGTTACACCGCCTGTTGTTGGGTCAGTTAACACTGTAATATACAGCAGTCCCTTGTCGCTGTGACGCTTTACAGCACCACTGGTTTTCGCCATTTGCATAAGTGACAATATGCCCTCCTGCATTCTGGCACCCCCTGACAGGGTAAAGCATATTACTGGTAAATCGTTATGGGTGGCATACTCAAATGCCCTTGTAATTTTTTCACCTGTTACAGTACCCATAGAACCCATCATAAAGGTTGGGTCCATAACACATATAACAACATCTGCCCCACCTATTTTAGCTGTGCCTGTAATGACTGATTCGTTTTCGCCACTTTTATTTTTAGCAGCAGCCAGCTTTCTGGTATAATCGGGAAAGCCAATAATATTTTTAGAAACAAGCTCTGCATCCATCTCCTGAAAGCTGTCTGCATCTACCGTATAGGCAATACGCTCTCTGGCATTTAACCTAAAGTTATGATTACACTTTGGGCAAACCTTCATGTTTTCTTCCATATCTGATGCTAAAATAAGGTGTCTGCATTTTGGGCATTTCACCCACATAGCATCAGGTACAAAGGGTTGATTAGATTCAGATTCGTTTTCTACAGGCACTGATTCCAATTCGTTTTTTGGTTTTAAAAAAGTAAGAAAATCACTGTTAAACATTAGCAACAATCCATTCGTATAAATTTATGATAAATTATGTATTACTTTTTTCTTCACGTCGCTGCATAAAATCTGTGGTGTAGCTGCCATCAACAAACTCTGGGTCAGATAAAATGTCTATCTGCAGCTCCCTGTTATGGTCAACACCATGGATATTAAGCTCGCTAAGTGCCATTTTCATTTTTCGTATAGCGTGTTCTCTAGTACGAGCCTGCACTATTAGCTTACCAATCATAGAGTCATAAAAGGGTGGTACTGTATAGTCCTGATAAATTGATGTATCAAAACGCACAAACGGTCCGCCAGGAATATGAAGCCTAGTAATTGTACCACAGCTAGGACGAAAGTTTTCCTTTGGGTTTTCTGCGTTTATACGGCATTCAATAGCGTGACCATGTATAAACAGCTTGTCCTGTGTAATAGTTAACATAGCGCCAGCGGCTATTCTAATCTGCCACTGTACTATATCCAGCCCTGTTACCATCTCTGTTACAGGATGTTCAACCTGTAAACGAGTATTCATTTCCATAAAGTAAAATTTACCCTCTGTATCCAACAAAAATTCCACAGTACCAGCATTAACATAGTTTACGGCTAAAGCGGCTTTTTTAGCAGCCTCCATCATCGCCTTACGGGTTTCAGAATTAATGGCAGGCGACGGACTTTCCTCTATTAGCTTTTGATTTTTACGTTGTACAGAGCATTCCCTTTCACCTAAGCACAGCACGTTTCCATATTTGTCACATAACAGCTGCATTTCAACGTGCTTTACAGGGCTTAGAAATTTTTCCATATAGCACGCCCCGTCACCAAAGGCACTTTGTGCCTCACTAGAGGCAGCGTTAAAGGCATTATCAAACTCTGCCATTTTTGTAACTAAACGTATACCTCTGCCCCCACCACCAGAACGAGCCTTAATAAGAAGTGGAAAGCCGATTTTTTCAGCCTCTGCCCGTGCTGCTGATAGGGTTTCTACTATGTCACAGCCCGGTGTAACAGGTACACCTGCCTGTCGCATAGTTTTTCTGGCCTTGTCCTTATCACCTAACAAGGAAATCATATGTGATGATGGACCAATAAACTCTATATTGCATTTTTCACAAAGTGAAACAAATTTTGCATTTTCAGACAACAAGCCATAGCCCGGGTGGATCGCCTGTGCGCCGGCAGCCACAGCCACTGTTATAATAGCAGCCATATTTAGATAGCTGTCCGTTACCTGTGGGCCTCCTAAGCAATAGCTTTCATCCGCTAGGGAAACGTGCATAGAGTCCCTGTCAGCCTGTGAATACACAGCAACAGTAGAAATGCCCATTTCTCTGCAGGCCCTAATAATCCTAACGGCTATCTCACCACGATTTGCAATTAATATTTTAGAAAACAAGGTGTACACTCCTAACCTTTATCAACTATAAATTATTTATATTATTTTTCGTTTGGTACTACTGCTACGGTAAAATCTGCACTAACGCACAGCTTATCCTTTACATAGCCTTTAGCTGTAATAAAGTGGAAAACACCACGGCTTTTTGTCAAAGTACATACAGACTCCAACGTATCCCCCGGAAGAACCTTATTTTTGAATTTTACGTTGTCCATTTTAGAAAAATAGGGTGTAGCGTTGGTACTGCTGTTGGCTAACAGCACACAGCTGGCCTGTGCCATCATCTCACACAGTATAACACCAGGAACTACTGGATTTCCAGGAAAATGTCCCTTTAAGAAATACTCGTCACCCTTAACAGTAAACCTGCCCTTTGATGTAGCTTCATCTACTAGCTCTGCCTCCTCAACCAACAACATATTGTCACGGTGAGGAATTATTTTTTTAATTTCTTCTTGATTCATAGTAAATCTCCTAAATCAGCTTAATCTGTATAATGGTTGTCCAAACTCTACAATTTGTCCATTCTCTACCAGAACTTCCTCTATTTTACCGCTTTCAGTAGCTGTGATTTCATTCATCAGCTTCATAGCTTCTATAATACACACAACATCGCCCTTATTTACAGCGCTGCCAACAGATACATAATCGTCAGCATCTGGTGATGCGGCAGAATAAAACACACCAACCATGGGGCTGTTTATTGTTTTGTCTAATTTTGCAGCAGCATCCCTTGGCTGTGTATCTGTTGCTACTGACTGTGTTGTAGTTTCTACTGTTGTAACTACTGTAGGTGCAGTGGCTACATATGTCTTTTTCTTAATACTTAGCTTTTCTCCATCAGCGCCTTCCAGCTGTAACGCTGTTACCCCTGAATTATCAACAGTGTTGATAAGCTCTTTTAATTCCTCAATACTATACATAGGCATTTTATACAACCCTTTCTATAAGTAAACTTTATCATAATAGGAAGAAAATAATTTTAATTTATTCGGAAATTTTTCTGAATGCAACAACAGCATTATGACCGCCAAACCCAAATGTAGATGATGCCGCAAAATCAATATTTTGCTTTATAGCCTTATTTGGTACATAGTTCAGGTCACATTCCTCGTCCTTTTCCTCGTATCCGATTGTAGGTGCAATAACGCTGTCCCTAATAGTCAGAACAGCAGCTATGGCTTCTATACCACCAGTAGCACCCAGCATATGACCTGTCATGGACTTAGTAGAGCTAATAAAAATATCATATGCCCTGTCCCCCAAAGCTTTTTTAATAGCTAAGGTTTCGCCTTTATCATTTAGTGGTGTAGATGTGCCATGAGCGTTAATATACACATCCTCATCCCACTGTAAATCAGCCTCTTCAAAGGTTAGCCTAAATGCCTCCGCTGCGCCCTCTGCCTCTGGGTCAGGTGCGGTAGAATGATGTGCGTCACAGGTGTTGCCATAACCAACCATTTCCGCATATATTTTAGCACCACGAGCCTTTGCGTGCTCATATTCTTCTAATATCATTACGCCAGAGCCTTCACCCATTACAAAGCCGTCACGACGTTTGTCAAATGGAATAGAGGCACTTTTGGGGTCCTCACGCAGTGACAATGCCTTACAGTTGCTAAAGCCAGCTATTGACAATGGTGTAACCGCTGCCTCTGCACCACCAGCGATAATAGCGTCAGCATAACCAAATTTAATAGCACGAAAGGCTTCGCCAATTGCGTTTGTACCTGTGGCACAGGCTGATATTACAGGCATACAAGCACCCTTAGCTTTAAAACGTATAGCAACCTGTCCAGCTGCCATATTGCTAATCATCATTGGGATAAAAAACGGTGAAACCTTACGAGAACCACCTGCACCGTAGCCTACACTGTTATTGTAAAAGGTTTCAATACCGCCTACACCAGAGCCAATATATACGCCAAAACGTTTTTCGTCTACCTTACCTAAAATACCGCTGTCATCTACCGCCTGCTGTGACGCACCTAAGGCATATTGTGTAAATAGATCTGTTTTTCTAACTTCTTTTTTTTCAATATATAGGGTAGGGTCAAAATCCTTTACTTCTCCTGCAATTTTAACCTTTAAATCTGAGGTATCAAATTTTGTAATGTAATCAATACCACATTTACCAGCCTTTAATGATTCCCACATTGTGTTTACATCGTTGCCAACTGGGGATATAGCACCTAAACCAGTTACTACTACTCTCTTCATTATGTGAACACTCCTTATTCTAAACCTTATTCTAAGTTAAAGCTTTATTAAAAAGCTAAATTACATTGCCATACCGCCGTCTACCTTTATAACCTCACCTGTAATATATGACGCATCATCAGATGCCAAAAAAGCAATAGCATTTGCTACATCCTCTGGTTTGCCACGTTTTTTCATAGGGATAGCGGTTTCCATGGACTCCTTTACCTTGTCGCTTAATACCTTTGTCATATCAGTTTCTATAAAACCAGGTGCTACAGCATTACAGGTAACACCACGTCCAGCCAGCTCCTTAGCCACAGATTTTGTTAGTCCTATTACACCAGCCTTTGAGCTAGAATAATTAGCTTGACCGGCGTTTCCGTTTATACCAACAACAGATGCAACATTAACGATTTTACCTTTTCTTTTTCTCATAAAGTAAGAATATGTATTCTTAATCATATTAAAGGTACCTTTTAGATTAACGTTAATAACACTGTCAAAGTCCTGCTCCTTCATAGAAAGCACCAGTGAATCTCTTGTTATACCAGCGTTGTTAACTAAAATATCAAATCCGCCAAAATCCTCTGTGATTTTCTTAACTACCTCTTGAGCAGCAGAAAAATCAGAAACATCACAAAAATAATACTCTACCTTTACACCTAAGGCTGAAATTTTTTCTTTGGCGCTAATAGCCTCGCTCTCATCACCAACATACACAATAGCAATGTTTGCACCCTGACTGGCAAGCTTTAGCCCTACTGCCTCACCTATACCTCTTGAGCCACCTGTAACGATAGCTGTTTTATCCTTTAAGCTCATAATATATACTCCTTGATTATCAAATATTTATATTGTCCAAGGTTTCCTTGTCTTCAACATTGAAGGCTGTAACCTCTGGATTAATTTTCTTTATCAAGCCTGTTAGTGTTTTTCCTACACCAACCTCTATAAAGGTGTCAACACCCTGTTCAATAAGATTTTCCACAGTTTTTTGCCACTGTACAGGGTTTTCCACCTGTGCAGTAATAAGCTTCTTATAGTCACCGCTGTATGCCTGTGCTGTGTAGTTAGCATATACAGGTATTTGTGGTTCATTTACTGTAACGTCATTTAGATATTCACCTAAGCCCTTAGCAGCGTCACTCATAAACGGTGAATGGAAAGCACCGCTAACCGCTAAAGGAATAGCTTTACCCTTTTCACCCTTAACCACAGCCACTAGGTTAGGTATGTTTTCCTTTGTTGTAGCTACCACTGTTTGTGCTGGGCTGTTGTAGTTAACAGGGTATGTTTTGTCCATACCCTTACATATTTCCTCCACCCTTTGTGGTGTCAGCTTAACCACAGCTGCCATTGCACCCTGTGTTTTTTGAGCTGCTGTGTTCATCAGCTCTGCCCTGCTGCATACAAGCTTAAAGGCAGCCTCATAGCTTACCATACCGCTAAAGCCCAAAGCTGCTATTTCCCCTAAAGAAAAACCTGCAACAAAGTCTGGCTTTATGCCCCTTTCGGCTACTGCACAGGCAGCAGCTAAATCAGCCGTAAACACACATGGCTGTGTGTTTAGCGTTAAGCTTAGCTCCTCCTTGTCAGCTGTAAAGCACTGTGTGCTTGTATGTGGCCGTATGCTGTCTGCCATATCATATACAGCCCTGGCAGCCGATGAGCATTGGTACAGCTCCTTGCCCATACCTGTGTACTGTGCCCCCTGTCCAGAAAAAACAAATGCTATTTTGCCCATTTATCAGCACCACCTAACACTTGTTCTGCCTGTGTAAACATTTCTTCAATCATTTCCTTAGCTGGCTGTTCTTTTTTTACCATAGCCGCTACCTGACCTGCTAATACACAGCCTTGGGAAACCTCGCCCTCTCTGGCGGCTTTTCTAAGTCTGCCTAAGCCCATATTCTCTAATTCTTCATCAGTAACATTACTGTTGTATTCACTTTTTAGGTACTCTCTGGTAAATGCGTTTTTAATGGAACGCACCGGATGACCTAAACGCTTACCTGTTACAACGGTATCTATATCTCTGGCTTTTAAAATTTTCTTTTTGTATTCATCGCTAATTGTACATTCATCAGCAACTAGGAAGCGTGTACCAACCTGCACACCAACAGCACCCAGCATAAATGCTGCGGCTATACCTCTGCCGTCTGCTATACCGCCAGCGGCAATAACAGGAATACTTACAACGTCACACACCTGTGGCACTAAAGCCATAGTTGTAATATCACCAATATGTCCGCCGGACTCTCCCCCCTCTGCAATAACCGCAAAGGCACCGTTTTTCTCTGCCATTCTGGCAAGAGCTGTAGATGGAACTACAGGTATAACCTTTATACCTGCATTATTCCACATTTCCATAAATCTAGCTGGATTACCAGCACCTGTTGTAACAACAGAAATTTTTTCCTCTGCTACAACCTTAGCGGTTTCCTCTACAAAGGGACTCATAAGCATAATATTTACGCCAAAGGGCTTGTCCGTTAGCTTTCTTGCCTTTTGTATTTCTTCCCTAAGCTGTTCACCGTTGGAGTTCATAGCGGCTATAATACCTAACCCGCCGCCGTTGCTGACACCTGCTGCCAAGGAAGCGTCGGCAACCCATGCCATGCCCCCTTGAAAAATAGGATACTTTATGTTTAGTAGTTCATTAATTGGTGTACTTATCATTGTATTTAGTTCCCTTCATTATGTACTTTGGTGCATACAAAATGCACCGTTTTATTAGTCCTTGTCCCAACGTATAACTGCACTGCCTGTTGTTAGCCCTGAGCCAAAGGCACACATTGCTATATAATCGCCTTTTTTAAATTTACCCGCCTTATTGGCTTCATCCAACGCCATTGGCATACATGATGCAGATGTATTACCATAATGTGCAATATTGAATACATATTTTTCATGTGGAATAGGCAGCTTAGCGGCGGCGGCCTCTATAATTCTGCTGTTTGCCTGATGTGGGATAATATGGTCTATATCGTCAGGTGTTAAGCCAGCGTCCTTTATAGCCTTTTTTATCCCCCTAACCATAGAGGTAACGGCAAACTTATAAACCTCTGGGCCATTCATATGAAGCACAGGCCTTTCTGATGGGTGCTTATAAAACGGAGAGGTGTTTTCCCCACGAGGTGCAAACAAAACGTCTGTGTTGCCCTTAGCCGTTAGGTTAATAGAACGCAAGCCCTCACCCTTAGATAATACAACAGCACCGCTGCCATCACCAAAAAGCACACAGGTTGAACGGTCTGTCCAATCGGTAATATTTGATAGGTTGTCCGCTGCTATAACCAAAACATTTTTGACCTTGTTACGGGCAAAAAAGCCATCGGCTACATCTAAGGCATACATAAAGCCAGAGCAGGCACCGTTAATATCAAAGGCAGGACAGGTAGCCCCTAATTCTTTTTGTACAATACACGCCTCAGATGGTGTTATAAGCTCCCCACGCAGTGTAGCACAGATAATTAAATCCAGCTCCTGTGGGGTTACCCCTGCATCCTCTAATGCGTTTTTGGCGGCGGTCACACATAAATCTGTTATGGTTTCTTCCTTACAAATATGACGTTCACATATTCCTGTTCGCTGCTGTATCCATTCGTCACTGGTATCTACAAATGTAGATATTTCTTGGTTAGTCATTATGTACTTCGGTACACATCTGCCAGTACCAATAATGCTAAAGCTCATTAATATCAACCTTTCATTTTCCGCTTGTTAAGCCGATTTTTTTAGTTCTCTATATGTTTCTTCTTTTTTCAGCCTGCTGGTCAAAAATATATTCATTCTATCAATACAGCTTAAAAGAATATTTTTCTCCTCTAATGTCATCCCGTCAGATATACTCCTAGCCATATTTTTATGGAAACGCTTGTGTATCCTGTCTGCGTGTCGTCCCTTGTCTGTCAGATTAACATACACCTGTCTGCCGTCCTCCAGACTTTTTTTCCTAACAACATAACCCTTTTTTTCCAGCCTGTTAACTGCTATGGTTACAGATGACGGTGTTATCATAAGCTCAGACGCTATCTCCCCTATCATTTTACCCCTGATGGGACATTTGTTAATAACCTCCAGCATATGAAGCTCACTGATAGAAAGATTTATTCGTTTGGATTTAGTAAGCATATTTTGTTCTACTCTATTGAACAAGGAGTAGCTGTCTGTTATAACATCATTCAGACGTTCACAAAAATTGTCGGTCATAGTATTCCTCCAAAAACCTGTTTTTTCATTTGCATTATTTAGGAATAATTGTCAACAGCCTAAATGTATCATAATATTCATGATACACCAAAGCCACATTTAGCCATTATAATTTATTTTGATTACCTAACTAATTTTATTACCATGACTGTATTTTGTCAACAAATAATCCAATAATCTGTTTATATTATCTTTATTGTATAATTATTGCCTAACCCATCAGATTATTTTGTTATATTATGGTTTTCATAAATTTTTTCTGGGTTTCTGTATGGCGGTCTATTACGCCTAACTGCAATAATCCTCTATTAGCTTTCTCAGCTTTTCCTCACCTGTAACCTCCACACCAGCTGTTAAGTCCTCCCTGTCCCTTTGCGGTAGGTCCAACACACTTTTTTCAGTGGTGCTAACAGGCGTAGTTTCACCCTCACGAAAAACAGCTACCTTTCCGTTGTAATCCTTTACTATATATACATCCGAGCCTTGTGTGACAGCTTGGGTTGGCTCTGTGGCGTCTGCCCTTCCATCTCCACCTGTTATTGTCAGCACCAACGCCCCCGCCATCAAGCATATAAAAGCTATTACTACAGTAACAACTAATCTTTTACTCATCCTCCATCTTTCCTCTCCTAAAAATGCCTAACATTATATATAGCGTACAGCACCTATTTTTAAATGCCGTACATTTAAATGTAAATACCACTGCTGCACAGCTGTACATCTATATTTTCTCTAACAATGGGGCATTTTATTCAAATGTAAATTTTTGATTTTGTCAATAATTTATTAAAAATAGGATTTTAATTTTTGTCATAAGGTGTTATAATGTTTTAAGCTATATTTTTGCGTGGAAATGTAGTCTAAGCTTATTGTGCAATTTTTCAATAATTCTTCATCTTTTTTATAAAATTAAGGAGGCCTGCTTTTAATGAGAAAAACAGACATTAGCCGGTATAAAAGCGAAGGAAATAACGGTAACGCAGTTCACAGCAACGTTGCAGTAGAGGGAACAAAAGGGTTTTTGTCCATTCTATGGAAGTTTATTTCCACCATACTTTTAATACTGGTCGTATCCGGTGTAATTGTAACAATTTCCTTGGGAATATACCTGTATGGCTTGGCTTGTCAGCCAACCGGTATAGACCTGCAAAGCGAAAAGATGCAGTTAACAACATTTATTTATGTTGATGACAAGGACGGCAACCCCGTGGAGTACCAAAGCCTGCACGACACAGAAAACCGTGTATGGGTGACCTTTGATGAGATTCCACAACAAATGAAGGATGCCATGGTAGCCATTGAGGATAAACGTTTCTATGAGCATAATGGTGTTGACTGGGTACGTACCATGGGTGCTATCCTAAACCTAAGCTCAGGAGAAGCCAGCTACGGTGGTTCTACCCTAACACAGCAGCTTATTAAAAACATATCAGGTGACAACGAGGTTAGTATATCACGTAAGCTAAACGAGATATTCCGTGCGTTAAACCTTGAGCGAGAGTACACAAAGGATGAAATATTGGAAGCCTACCTAAATATTGTTAACTTCGGCAGTGGCTGTCAAGGCGTACAAACAGCAGCCCAGCTATATTTTGGCAAGGATATACAGGATTGCTCCATAGCACAATGCGCAGCAATAGCTGGTATAACCCAAAACCCAGCCTTATACAATCCCTTGGCATATCCAGAGGAAAACAAGGCTCGTCGTGAAACTGTTATTTTGTCCATGTATGAGCAGGGTAAAATATCAAAGGACGAATATGACCAAGCTATGACCGAATCTGCCAATATGACCTTTGTAGGTTATGTTGATGATAACGATGATGATGAAGAAGATAAAAGCGACATTCCTAACTGGTATATAGAGGCAATGTTCAGAGATGTTAGAACAGATTTAGAGCAGAACATGGGCATCAGCGAGGAAATGGCAACAAAGAAAATATACACAGGCGGTCTAAAAATTTACAGTGCAATGGATCTAGAGCTGCAAAACTTTGCGGAAGACTATCTGCTGAATGTAAAAACACCATATGACCCAAACATGGAAATAGCCGCCGTTATGTGCGGACTAGACGGCAGAGTTTTAGCTACAGTAGGCAGCCGTAACGAGAAAAAGGGTATGCTTGTATGGGACCGTGCCAGTAACGCAGAGCTTCAGCCTGGTTCTTCAATAAAGCCTGTATGCGTATATCCCCTAGCCGTAGAAAATGACATATACAACTTCTCCTCTATGGTAAAGGATGAACCAATAAGCAAGTGGAGATATGAAGATGGAGTTTGGAAGTCTGGTCCTAAAAACTCATATGAGGGATTTTTAGGTGAATTAACCTTAGCTGACGCTATCGAGCGTTCCTCTAACGCCTGTGCCGCTCAGACAATGGAGCTTGTTGGCACACAGACTGCATATAATGAAGCAGTAACAAAGCTTGGCTTTAAGCATTTGGCAGCCGAGGACGCAGAAAACCTAGGTGCGTTATCCTTAGGTGGTCTGGCTGGTGGTACAACAGTACGAGAAATGGCAGCCTCATACCAATATATGGGTAACGGTGGCAAATACTACTCGCCTTACACCTACACCTATGTAACAGACAGCGACGACAACGTAATATTAGACAACAGGGATCAGGTTCCTAACACTGCCTACACCGAAGAAACAGCAACTATTATGAACAGGCTGCTACATTATAACGTTGTAAACAACAACCCTGCTCATACCTCTGCTGGTCAGGCAAAAATATCTGGCTGGGATATTCTTGGTAAAACAGGTACAACAGACTCTAACAAGGATCACTGGTTTGTTGGATTGTCACCATACGCAACCTGTGCTGTATGGACTGGCTATGATACACCAGCATCTATCGCTGAATCTAGCTTTACTCACGCTGTTGACATATTCCATGACCTAATGCAGGAGTATTTATCCACAAAGGAAAATAAAGAGTTCACATTATCCGATAACGTTGAGGCTATATCATACTGCTCTAACACAGGCTTATTGGCAACCAGCTACTGCAGCAATACCTACACTGGCTACTATAAAAAAGACCAAAAGCCTGAATACTGCTCTGGATATCACAGCTATTCGAATTACTCTAGCAATACCTATAATAGCTACAGCAACGAATATTCATCCAGCTATTCCAGCAGCAGTAATAATGATTATGATTACAGCAATGATTATTCAGATGATTATTCAGATGATTATTCAGACGATAACAGCAGTCACTCTGCCAGCTCTAACACAGGCGGCGGCACTGACACAGGTGACACAGGTAATGGTGATTATAACAGCGGTGATACCAACACAGGTGGCGGTGACACTGACACAGGTGGTGGCACAAGCAACAACACAGGCGGAGATATCACACCTGCCGCATAAAATATATAACAAAATATTAATCAGATAAGGAAAGCAGAGAGGTGCAATATGATACAGATAGCTATAATGGGTTACGGAGTAGTAGGCTCTGGTGTTGCGGAAATAATTTCGACTCATAAGCAGAGTCTTGCTAAGAAAGCAAAGGAAGAAATACAAATAAAGCATATTTTAGATTTAAGAGAATTTCCTGACAGTCCTTTTGCCCATATTTTTACAAAGGATTTTAACGACATTTTAAATGATGATGACGTTAAGGTTGTTGTAGAAGTAATGGGAGGTGTAAAGCCAGCCTTTGAATTTGTAAAGGCTTGTTTGGAAAAAGGCAAAAGTGTAGTAACATCAAACAAGGAGCTGGTTGCCAAAAAGGGTGCAGAGCTTTTAGCTGCGGCACAAAAAGCCAATGCAAACTTTTTGTTTGAAGCCAGCGTAGGTGGCGGTATCCCAATTATTCGTCCCTTAAACCAATGCTTAGCTGCCAATGATGTGGATGAGATAGCAGGTATATTAAACGGTACTACTAACTTTATCCTGACAAAGATGATACGTGAGCAAATGTCCTTTAAGGATGCTTTAGCGTTAGCACAAAGCCTAGGCTACGCCGAGCGTGACCCTTCCGCTGATGTTAACGGTGACGATGCCTGCAGAAAAATTTGTATCTTGGCGTCCTTGGCATATGGCAAGCATATTTACCCCGACAACATATATACCGAAGGCATCACAAGCATTACTCTAGAGGACGTAGAATACGCTGCTGCTTGGGGTGGTGTTATAAAGCTGATTGGTGAGGTTAAGCACCTAGAAAGCGGTAAAAAGGACGTTTTTGTTGCCCCTATGTTTATTAGTCACGACAGCCAGCTGTCAAGCGTTGACGATGTATTTAACGGCATTATGGTTCGTGGCGATTCAACTGGTGATGTTGTATTCTATGGCAAGGGTGCTGGCAAGCTGCCAACAGCAAGCGCTGTGGTAGCCGATGTTATTGACTGTATTAAGCACTTAGATTCCAGAAAATATTTATTCTGGGCAGACAGCAACGGTGAAGATGTAGAGCCATACGAAAACAGCGTAGCTGCTATGTATATCAGAGTTACTCAGGATAAGGGCAATGCCTATGAAACAGCACAGCAGGTATTTGGCAATATACGCCGACTAACAAGAAACAACGCCACTGCTAACGAATGTGCATTTGTCACAGACGAAATGAGTATTAAAGAGCTAAGAGCAAAAATTTCACAGCTAACCGACAATGGCGTAAATGTGCTAAACTCTATTAGAATTGGTGATCTGTAATTATGATAAGAATTCAAGTTCCAGCAACCAGTGCAAACCTAGGCTCTGGCTTTGACAGCCTTGGTGTAGCGCTGACAATGTACAATCAGGTTTGGATGGAGGTTTCTGACGAAACAGAAATCACCTCCAAGGACGAAATAAATGTTCCTACAGATAAAAACAACCTAATTTACTGGTCGGCTAACCACCTTTTTGAAATATGTGGCAAACAGCTGCCAGGGCTTAAAATTATTCAGGAAAACAATATACCTATGACCAGAGGCTTAGGTAGCAGCTCTGCTTGTATTGTAGCTGGTCTAGTAGGCGCTAACAGATTTTTGGGCAACCCTCTAACGAACAGTGACCTTATTAACCTAGCGTCAGAAATTGAGGGACACCCCGATAACACAACACCAGCGTTAATGGGCGGTTTAGTAACCTCAGCTATGGACGGTGGAAGAATATACAGCGTTAGCGTGCCTGTAGCAGAGCATATTCGCTTTGGTGTGTTTATACCGCCCTTCGAGTTAAAAACCGAGGTTGCCCGTGGTGTGCTGCCAGAAAGCTACACTCGTGAGCAGGCAGTGTTTAACCTATCACGTTCAGCGTTAATGACCTCTGCCTTGTTCTCTGGCAGCTTAGAAAACCTTAGGGTGGCTGTACAGGATACGCTGCATCAGCCATACAGAAAAGGCTTTATACAAGGCTATGACACTGTTTTCCGTACTAGCTATGAGTTAGGCTCATATGGCACCTATATAAGCGGTGCCGGTCCGTCAATCATATCTATTATAGATGATAAAACAGAGGATGTTTTTAACAGTCATGCTATTTCATCTCTGGAGGAAAAGGGAGTAAACGGCTGGCGTTTTGTTGTTTTACGCTCTGACAATCAGGGTGCTAGGGTAATGATTGATTGAATTTTAACAATTTAAGGATTTAAAGCAAAATACCATTGACATTTTATCAAGTAAATATTACAATTAAGAGCGGAAGTTTTTTACACTTACGCTCTTTTTGCGTTTTTGTATAAAACAATCATATATACGAAGGAGCTGCACATATGAGCCTTATAGTACAGAAATTCGGCGGCAGTTCTGTTGCTGATGCTGAACACGTAAACAACGTAGCAGGTATAGTAACAGACACCTACAAAAAAGGCAACAATGTGATTGTGGTTGTATCTGCTCAAGGTGATACAACAGACGATTTAATTGAAAAGGCAAACGAAATTAACCCCAACGCATCAAAAAGAGAAAAAGATATGCTATTAGCAGCAGGTGAGCAAATCTCTATTTCGTTGTTAGCAATGGCAATCGAAAAGCTTGGTTATCCTGTAATTTCTTTATTAGGCTGGCAGGCTGGTTTCCAAACAACCTCTGCCCATACCGATGCCCGTATTAAGCGAGTAATAACAGACAGAATTAAAAAGGAACTGGACAAGAAAAACATTATTATTGTTGCAGGGTTCCAGGGACTATCCAGATATGATGACATTACCACACTAGGACGTGGCGGTTCAGACACCAGTGCAGTAGCGTTAGCCGCTGCCACGCACGCTGACCTGTGCCAAATATACACAGATGTTGAGGGTGTATATACAGCTGACCCTAGAAAGGTTAACAACGCTAAAAAGCTTAGCGAAATTTCATATGATGAAATGCTAGAGCTGGCTACACTAGGTGCTCAGGTGCTGCACAACAGAAGTGTAGAGATGGCAAAAAAATATAATCTTGAATTAGAGGTGCTGTCAAGCTTAACTTGTGCACCTGGTACCATTGTTAAGGAGGTTACTAACGTGGAGAAAATGTTAATAAGCGGTGTTGCAAAGGATACAGATATAGCTAGAATTTCTGTTGTAGGTGTTCCTGATATTCCGGGCTTGGCATTTAAGCTGTTTTCAAAAATGGCAGCCAAGGGTGTTAACGTAGACATAATACTGCAATCAATAGGTCGTGACGGTACAAAGGATATATCCTTTACTGTTGCTAAAAACAAGTTAGACGACACCCTAGAGGCATTAAACCAGTTTATGCCAGCTGTTAAGGCACAAAAAGTCGTACACGATGAAAGGGTAGCAAAAATTTCTATCGTTGGTGCAGGCATGGAAACACACGCTGGTGTTGCGTCCAAAATGTTTGAGGCTTTGTTTGACGCTCAAATTAATATTCAGATGATTTCTACCAGCGAAATTAAGGTTTCCGTACTAATTGATTTAGCTGACGCTGACAGAGCTGTTTCTGCTATTCATTCAAAATTTTTTGACGAGGTATAACAGCCTCCTTATGAACAAGGATGTATAATATCATTGAAACGCAGCTAAACTCTTGTTACGCTCTGCCCCACCAAAATTCTTGTTAAAGGAATTTTATATTCAGGATTGGTGAGCATTTCTCTGGTATAGCTAAAAATAATATTACAACAGCGTACCAAAAATAGCTTGTTACGCTGTTCATATCCGGGTGTGGCGCAGTTGGTAGCGCGCTTGACTGGGGGTCAAGAGGCCGTGGGTTCAAGTCCCGTCACTCGGACCAAATAAATTAGGAGGGTTGATTTTTATCCACCCTCCTTTTTCATACTCTATACAAGCCCTATAAAGACGGGGCTTGAAAAGGAGGATAGGATTTTTTCCTAAAAATCCGTCCCAAAAAGCTCCTGTGGAGGTTTTTGCCGACGTGGCTCGCCAAGTCCCGTCCCTGGGACCATGTCGAATGTTCATAACGCAACTGAACATTCCTATGTAAAAGGAACAGCCTGAAAAGACTGTTCCTTTTACTTTTACCCGGCTTTTTGGGCCAAATACTCGATTTCCACGCCCTGCCGACTATTCAGCGTAACATTGTCCTGCAAGGCTCTGACCTTCGGTAATTCCAAAACCCCGATAAACTTATAATGAATGGTAATTTGCTGGGTTCGGTTTTTACCGGTACCTTGAATATGGTAGACATCAATCTTTTCCACCAGCTCATGAAGAATTGTCGGTGTCAGCGTTTTCATTTCCATAAACTTGCGAACGGCTTTTAGAAACTGATTCTTGGAATAAGCCCGGCTATCTTCTCTATCGCAGACTGCTTGCAGTTCTGCGATTTCTTTTTTCAGGAGCTTTTGCTCTTCATCGTATTTTTGCGACATCTTCATGAAACGGTCATCTGAATTTTTACCGCTGACATTGTCCTCATAGATGCGCTCAAACAAGACATCGACCTCTGCATTACGGGCTGTAAGCTCACGCAGCTTCTGTCCACGCTGTTTCTGTTCAAGCTCATAATCCTGTGAGGTCTTTTGGGCAAGTAATTCCGCAAAGGCTTCTTCATTCTCTTTCAGATAGCATGTCATACGGTTAAGCTCCAATAAAACAACCTGCTCCAAAGAATCCGCACGGATGTAATGGGTTTCGATGCAGGTACCACGATTTCCACGATAGTTTGAGCAGTTGAAATACTCAATCGCATTATTAGGATGATTGATGTTGTAATGCAGCTTTGAGCCGCAGTCCGCACAATATAAAAGCCCGGCAAACATATTCTTTTCGCTGTTCTTGGGTGCTCTGCGTTTTGTGCCCTCACGGATTTTTTGCACGGTTTCCCATGTAGTGCGATCTATCAATGGAGCATGATGGTTTTCAAAGAGAACTTTATTTTCCTCTGCATTTGGCAACCTCCGCTTATTCTTGAACGATTTTGAGTAGGTCTTAAAATTAATCAAATCGCCTGTATACTCCCGCAAGGTCAAAATTTTTGTAATGGTTGTCTTGCACCATTTGCACGGTGTATCCTGCGTCTTTTTGCCGCCTTTGCGAATACCTTTCGCTGCCCAATACTGGGTGGGGGTTAGGATACCGCTTTCCTGCAAAATTCTCGCTGTAGTTTCAATCCCATTCCCTTCAATGCACAGACGATAAATCATTCGTACAACCTCAGCGGTTTCCGGGTCTATATCCCACTGCTTCGGATTGTCTGCGTTTTTGTTATATCCGTATGGTGGAAGGCAAAGTGGATCACCAGCTTTGCCTCGGAGCTTCTTTGAGCTGCGAACCTTACGGCTGATGTCTTTGGCATACCATTCATTCATTATATTACGAAATGGGGAAAAATCATCATCGCCTTGCTCACTGTCCACACCATCGTTGATTGCAATAAAATTAACATTGTGGTCAAGAAAGTAGGTGTCGGTATAGTATCCAGCCTGAAGATAATTTCGTCCCAATCGTGACATATCTTTTACGATAAGTGTTGTAACATAGCCTGCTTCAATGTCCTCCAATAGCTTTTGAAAGCCGGGACGGTTGAAATTTGTACCTGTGTATCCGTCATCCACATAGAATTTTGTGCTGTTATAATGGTGATCCTTTGCGTACTTTGCAAGCAACTTCTTTTGAAACAAGATTTGTCAAGGGGAGTTTCTCTTTGGTAATACGGTTATTTTTTCGATTCATATTCCAGCGATAACAAACACAATATTTGCGTTTTTGACAAAACAATGCTATACTGTTGATAATTATGATTTTCCTTGAATCGAGGCATAAGAATGAAAGTCAGTTATAAAAAGCTCTGGAAAATACTAATTGACTGAGATGTGAAAAATGAGATTCAGATAAAACCGCCAGGATCAATCATTATACTATCAATAAATTAAACCAAGGCGACAATGTATAACCACTGATGTTTTAGGAAAAATCTTCATGACAATTGCACAATATAATATAGAAATCAAAAAGGAGAGGAAATCAGCAGTGACATTACAGCAGTTAAAATATATAATAGCTATCGCAGAATGCGGCTCCATTACTTCAGCTGCACAGAAGCTTCTTGTGGCACAACCGAGTCTGTCAAAATCTATTTCCGAACTTGAAAAGGAAATGGGTATCACCATATTTTTCAGAAGCAACCGTGGCATTTATCTTTCGGATGAAGGTACAAAATTTTTATCTTATGCCCGTCAGGTAGTGGAACAGGCAGATTTGCTGGAACAACAGTACAAAGAAAAAGAAAATATCCGCCGGGTGTTCTCTATTTCGGCGCAGCATTACGCCTTTGTTGTTAACGCATTTGTAGCACTGGTAAAGGAATACGGCGAGAATAAATACGAATTTACCCTGCGGGAGTCGAGAACAAACGACATTATTGAAGATGTCAGAACCTCCCGCAGCGAGCTCGGCGTTTTATTTTTAAGTAAGTTTAACCGTGAAATTATACAGCGTATTGTCAAAAATGCAGATTTGAAATTCACTCCGCTGTTTACGGCAAAGCCTCATGTGTTTGTCTGCAGAAATAATCCGCTGGCAGCGAAAGACAAAGTGACCTTGAGCGACTTAACACCATTCCCACGCCTGACCTATGAGCAGGGCATCAATAATTCGTTCTATTTTTCCTAGGAACTGCACAGCACAGAGGCAAGCCCCAAAAGTATTATTGTCACCGACCGTGCCACATTGTTCAACCTGCTGATCGGACTTGACGGGTATACAATATCCTCCGGCATTTTAAGCAGTGATCTGAACGGAACAGATATTGTATCCATCCCTCTTGAAAGCGATGAAATGATGGAAATCGGATATATTGCGCCGACGGACAGACCAGTCAGTGCAGTCAGCGAGCGATATTTGGAGCATTTACAGAAGTATGTTGAAGATTATCAGTCATAACTTTTTGCTATGTCCAAGCATTAAAAACAACTATTAACGCATATCAGCCTTTTCGTGCTATACTAAAAATACGAAGCACGGAAAGGCTTTTGTATTTTAATAAACTTTTATGTTAGGAGATATATTTATGCGTACTTCCATTATCGGTTATCCGAGGGTCGGCTCTTTAAGAGAATTAAAGTTTGCCACCGAAAAATATTTCAGAAAGGAGATTTCTGATGGCAAACTGCAAAATGTGGCCACAGAAATCAGAAAAAGCGCTTGGACTGCTCAAAAAAATTCAGGTCTTGATTTTATTGCGTCAAACGATTTTTCTTTCTATGACAATATGCTGGATACAGCCGTACTGTTCAACATTGTTCCGAAGCGTTACATGAATTTAAACCTTTCTGCCCTTGATACATATTTTGCAATGGCAAGAGGTTATCAAGGCGAAGCAGGCGATGTAAAGGCGCTTGCCATGAAAAAGTGGTTCAACACCAACTATCATTATATGGTTCCCGAAATTGCAGACGATACGGAAATCAAATTGGTCGGCATAAAACCGTTTGATGAGTTTTCAGAAGCGAAAGAATACGGCGTTACGACGAAGCCTGTTTTAATCGGAGCATTTACACTATTGAAGCTGATACGTTATACCGAAAGCAAAACAGCAGAAGCATATGCGGACGATGTAATTGTCGCTTACTGCGAGCTACTTGGCAGGTTCAGCGAACTCGGCGCAGAGTGGGTACAGTTTGACGAACCGTATCTTGTTCATGATTTAGACGATAAAGACATTGCTTTATTTGAAAAACTCTATAACAGTATTCTCTCCAAAAAGGGAAATGCAAAGGTACTGCTCCAGACCTATTTCGGCGATGTAAAAGATTGTTACAAAAACATTTGCACGCTTGCTTTTGACGGTATTGGTCTTGACTTTATCGAAGGCAGACAGACAAAGGCTCTTGTTGAAGCCAGCGGTTTTCCGAAAGATAAAATTCTTTTTGCAGGCGTAGTAAACGGCAAAAATATTTGGAGAAACAACTACAAAAATACACTTGCAATTCTCGATGAGCTGAAATCAAGCGGGATTGAAACGGTTATCGGGACTTCCTGTTCTCTGCTCCATATACCGTATACCTTGAAAAACGAAACTAAGCTGCCCGAAAAATACACGGCTCACTTTGCCTTTGCGGAGGAAAAACTGGTTGAGCTTGCGGAATTAAAAACGCTTTCCGAAACAGATTATACAGCTTCGGAATTGTATTGCGACAATGAAAAGCTGTTTGCAGGCAGACCCGACTGCAATAATGCCGAGATCAAAAAAAGAACCGCTGAAATAAAGGACAGCGATTTCACAAGACTACCAGAATTTTCAGAGCGGGAAGCAATTCAAAAAGCGAAGTTTAATTTACCCGAATTTCCCACCACGACAATCGGTTCTTTCCCGCAGACAGCCGATGTAAAGGCAAACAGAACTGCGTTCCGCAAGGGTAACATCGCCGAGCAGGAGTATATCGGATTTAACCGTAAAAAGATTGCCGAATGCGTGGATCTACAGGAAAAGATTGGTCTTGATGTGCTTGTTCACGGCGAGTATGAGCGCAATGACATGGTGGAATATTTCGGTGAGCAGTTAAACGGATACTTGTTTACCGAAAAAGCATGGGTACAGTCCTACGGCACCCGTTGTGTAAAACCGCCGATTATCTGGGGGGATGTTTCAAGAAGCAAGCCTATGACAGTGGCATGGTCTTCCTATGCACAAAGCCTCACCGCTAAACCGATGAAAGGAATGCTTACCGGCCCTGTTACCATTCTCAACTGGTCATTCCCTCGTGAGGATATTTCCATCAAGGAAAGCACCTATCAGATTGCGCTTGCCATTCGTGACGAGGTGCTTGACCTTGAAGCGAATGGAATCAACATTATTCAGGTGGACGAAGCGGCTCTGCGTGAAAAATTACCTCTCAGAAAGAGCGACTGGTACAGCGAATATCTTGACTGGGCGATTCCTTCCTTCCGTCTTGTCCACAGCGGCGTAAAGGCTGAAACACAGATTCATACGCATATGTGCTACAGCGAATTTACCGATATTATTAAGGCTATCGACGATATGGACGCAGATGTTATTACCTTTGAGGCTTCCCGTTCCGATCTGCTGATACTGGATTCGCTGAAAGAAAACAACTTCGAAACAGAGGTCGGTCCGGGTGTTTACGATATTCATTCCCCGAGAGTTCCGTCCGTTGAGGAAATCAAAACTGCGCTTCACAAAATGCTTGAAAAGATTGACCGCCGTAAGCTGTGGGTAAACCCTGACTGCGGATTAAAGACAAGAGGAACTGCCGAAACAAACAAGAGCCTTAAAAATCTAGTAGCTGCGGCAAAGGAACTTAGAAATGAAAACTTCTGAATTATTCAAAAGAAAAACCGTGCTGTCATATGAGGTATTTCCACCCAAGCCTACCGCTCCGGTTAATACAATCTATGATACGCTGGATAAGCTCAGGGAGCTTTCTCCCGATTTTATCAGTGTAACCTACGGTGCTGGCGGAGGAAAGAACAACAACGAAACCTTAAAAATTGCATCGGAAATCAAAGGCTACAGCATCGAAAGCGTTGCTCATCTGCCCTGTATTGGTCTGACAAAGAAAGATGTAGCTGAGAAGCTGCGTGAGCTTAACAGAATCGGTGTAGAGAATATTCTTGCGCTCCGAGGAGATATTCCGAAAGACGGATATGTGCAGGGCAATTTCCGGTATGCGTGCGAGCTGATTGAATTTATTAAAACACAGGGCGACTTTGATATTACCGCCGCCTGCTATCCCGAAGGACATATGGAGTGCAGAAATAAGGTTGAGGATATCCAAAATCTGAAATGTAAGGTAGATGCAGGCGCTGACCACCTGATAACCCAGTTATTCTTTGATAACGATTATTTTTATTCGTTCAGGGAACGCTGTCAGCTTGCGGGAATTGATGTGCCGATTGAAGCGGGGATTATGCCTGTTCTCAATAAAAAGCAGATTGAAAGAATGGCGTCCCTTTGCGGGGCGACTGTTCCAAAAAAATTTGTTGTGATGATGGAACGGTATGAAAATAACCCGATTGCAATGCGTGACGCAGGCATTGCCTACGCAGTGGATCAGATCGTTGACCTTATCGCTCAGGGCGTAGACGGGATTCATCTGTATACAATGAATAATCCGTATATTGCACAAAAGGTTTATGAGGCGGTGCATAATTTTATATAGTAACCTATGAAAAACAGTGAAATTTTTCACTGTTTTTCATTATTCATAGATAAATATATTTTCTTAAATGGTAAATTGTAAAATGAAATTGAACACAAAAAAAGAACCATAGTAAATGGATTTCTGTTAGAATAAAGCTACCAAACAAAAGTCTGACAGAAGGAGTCGATTACTATGGACAATAACAATTCTATCACAAAATCAAAAGAACGCAAGAGAGGACAACATCT